>Ga0308158_10000074_pt1 | contig 254041 bp, 227 predicted proteins | sample PhyBR2_FD_201038 | JGI IMG/M metagenome (GOLD analysis project Ga0308158, IMG submission 201038) | Phyllosphere microbial communities from UC Gill Tract Community Farm, Albany, California, United States - DLSLB.R2 | ecosystem: Host-associated > Plants > Phyllosphere > Unclassified | place...
AGACCCACAGCGCCGATGGTACTGCACCCGGGAGGGTGTGGGAGAGTAGGTCACCGCCGGAACAACTATTAATGGTCGAGGCCCCAACCACACGGTTGGGGCCTCCCACATTTAACCCGAAAAACCGGAGGACCCTTAGAGGGCAGTCGCTGTCATGGCAGCATGGGGCCGCCGCCCACCCTCGTCCCTGCGCATTTCAGTGTCGAGGACCTTGAAACCAGCGTTCTCCAGCAATACGCGCATCCGCGGCACGGACCAGTAAAAGGCCGCGGTGACGGCATGTTGAAACGGCTCAGCAGCCAGCCCTTCGAAGAAGCCGACAAGAAAGTGCCCGTCCGGTCTTAGAACGCGGCGAAACTCGGCGAGGGCTGCGGGCAGCTCTGTTGGTTGGAGATGGATCAATGAATACCAGGCGAGCACTCCACTGAGGCTTTCGTCCTGCAGAGCAAGAGTGTGGAACGAGGAAGTCCGAAAGGGAACAGCGGGGAAGCGGGAGCGGGCAATCTCGATGAATTCTGGAACGAGATCAACGCCGCAAATATCGACACCGCGCTGATGCAGAAAATCTGTTCAATGCCCCGGACCACATCCTGCGTCGATCACTGGTCCGTCAATCTGCAGAGCCCACCCGCTAATGCGGTCGCGGTCACGCTCATCCATATCCGCGATATCGCCTAGGAGACGGGTGTACTCGGCAGCACGCCCGGCGTAGGCCCGGCGGACCTGGTCCTCAATATCAGCCACGCAGCAAGTCTAGAGTTGGGTGCGGCCCGGACCGGGTAGTCTGCCGGAATGGAATCCTGGCACGGCAACCGGCTGAGCGCCCGGCAGGCGGGGCGCGTGGAAACCTGGCTTCCGGGGGTTCGTCTGGTGAGTGATCTTTCCTGGGACCTCATTGATACCGCGGTTCTTGAGGTGGAGAGCGCACGGGGCAGATGTATCGTCAAGGCCGGCGGTTCTGCCAACCACCACATTGAGCGTGAGATTAGAGCCCACCAATCCTGGGTCCGTGTCTTGTCCTGTCAGAACCGTGCACCAAAACTCATACACGCGGACCGCTCTGCGAGCGTCCTGGTATCGGAGTATCTGGAAGGGTGCCTGGTAGAAGGCGCCGAAGCCGAATATGCGGCGGAGACGTACGTTCAAGCCGGTGCCCTCCTACGCGCTTTTCACCACCAGGCCGTGCGCAGTGACCCGGACTATGAGGCGGCCGCGACTGCCAAGGTCCTCGCATGGCTCGGAGAACCCCACCGCATCGAGGACTCTGCCGCAGCAAAGGCGCGGGCCATACTCGGCACCTATGAGCCGAGGCCAGTCGATGTTGTTCCGACCCACGGTGACTGGCAACCGCGCAACTGGCTCGTAGACGGCAGCGAGGTAAGGGTCATCGACTTTGGCAGGTTTGAGTTCAGGCCGGCTGCCAGCGATTTCTGTCGTCTTGCAGTACAGCAATGGCGTACTGATCCGCAGCTGGAGCCAGCCTTCTTTGCGGGCTACGGCTCAGATCCCAGGGATAGTGAGCTCTGGAACGTCATGCAGCCGCGGGAAGCCGTTTCCACGGCCGCTTGGGCATACAACGTTGGCGATCACGAGTTCGAAAGACAAGGCCGCCAGATGCTCCATGACGCCTTGCACAGATTCTAAAGGAGTCGCTTTTCCAGGATTGTTGAACAATCCGGTTTTTTAGGGCATTCTTGAAGGACACCAATCCGAGACGGAGATCACAATGCCCAGCATCGACCTGAACAGCGACGTCGGCGAGTCCTTTGGGAACTGGTCCTTCGGCGATGACGCCGCCATTTTCGAGAGTGTGTCCAGTGCCAACGTAGCCTGCGGCTTCCACGCGGGCGATCCCGTGGGCATCATGGCCACCTGCCAGGCTGCCGTCAAGGCCGGCGTCACCGTCGGCGCACACCCCGGCTACCGGGACCTGGCCGGATTCGGCCGCCGCTTCGTGGACATGACCCCGGAAGAGCTGACCGCGGACGTCGTCTACCAGATCGGCGCGGTCCAGGCCGTAGCCCTCGCAGCAGGAACAGCCGTCCGCTACGTCAAGCCGCACGGGGCCCTTTACAACACCATCGTGAACCACCCCAAGCAGGCCGGCGCCGTGGTCGCAGCGATCCTTGCCGTGGACCCCACGCTGCCCCTTATGGTGCTCCCGAACTCCGAGATCCAGCGTCAGGCCGAAGCCGCGGGACTGCGGACCGTGGCCGAGGCGTTCGCTGACCGGGCCTACAATCCGGACGGCACCCTGGTCTCCCGACGCGAACCGGGTGCCGTGCTGCACGAGGTGGCTGACGTCGTCGAGCATGTCCTGCGCCTGGCCACCGACGGCGTGGTCCGTGCCATCGACGGCTCCCTGGTCCCCGTCAACGCCGAGAGCATCTGCCTGCACGGTGACACCCCCGGGTCCGTGGCGATGGCCGCCGCCGTCCGCGCCGCACTGGTGGATGCCGGCATCCGGATCCAGAGCTTCGCCTAGCCATGAGCGCGCAGCCGCACGAGACTCAAACTGCCGCCCACGCGGCCCTGATCGGAATCCGCCCCGCAGGGGACAGGGCCATCCTAGCGGAGCTGCCGTCCCTGGACGCTGTCCTCAGCCTCCAGGCGCAGCTCACCGCACATCCGCAGCCGGGCCAGGTGGACGTCATCGCTGCCGCCTGCACGGTCCTCATTACGACGGACTCGCCGCGGGCAGCTCAGGCACTGGCTACGCACGTCCGCCGCCTGGACCTCGAGGCGCCCGCGGAAACCGCGAGCACGCTGGTCACCATCGACGTGGTGTACGACGGCGAGGACCTGGATGAGGTTGCCACGCTCACCGGGCTGGACCGCGGGGGAGTCGTGGCAGCCCACACCGGCCAGCTGTGGACCGCGGCCTTCGCGGGCTTTGCTCCGGGCTTCGCCTACCTCACCGGGCAGGACTCCAGCCTGGAGGTTCCCCGCCGCCGCTCGCCGCGCACCGCCGTCCCCGCCGGAGCTGTTGCCCTGGGCGGCGCCTACTCGGCCGTCTACCCCCGGCAGTCCCCCGGCGGCTGGCAACTGATCGGCCGGACCGATGCCGCCATGTGGGACCTGGGCCGGGAGAGTCCCGCGCTGGTCCGGCCCGGGGACACGGTCCGGTTCAACGCCATCCGTGCCCAGGCAACTGTGACCCACCACCAACAGCCCGGTGCCGGCAAGGCTCCACGCGAAGACCAAGCCACCGAAGGCCTCGCTGTCCGCAAGCCCGGGCTCCAGGCCACCATCCAGGACCTCGGCCGGCCGGGCTACGCGTCGCTTGGCGTCAGCAGCGCCGGGGCCATGGACCGGGGAGCACTCCGCCGCGCCAACCGCCTGGTGGGCAACGGCGAAGGCGACGCCGGACTCGAACTTCTCTTCGGCGGACTCGAACTTGTTGCCCTCAGCGATCAGGTCCTCGCCGTCACCGGAGCAGCCGTTCCGCTGGAGATCACGCCGGATGAGCAGCAGGCTGGGGCAGAAAGGCGGACGACGGCGGTACGGCACCCGGCGTGCGACGCCGCCTTTGCCCTGCTGGCGGGGGAGCGGCTGACGGTGGGCGCCCCCACTGCAGGACTGCGCTCCTACGTGGGTGTCCGCGGCGGACTCGGCGGACCCGACGCCCTGGGCAGCCGTTCCACGGACACCATGTCCGGCATCGGCCCCGAACCGCTCCAAGCGGGCACCATCCTGCCCGTGCGGACCCCCAGCCCCGGGAGCATCGTGGGCCACCCAGAGGTCTCGCCCATCCCGGACCGGAACGAAGCCGCCGTGCTGCGCGTGGTCCCCGGACCCCGGCAGGACTGGTTCAGCGACGAAACCCTCCGGGACTTCCTCCAGCAGGAATGGACTGTTACGCCACAATCGAACCGGATCGGACTCAGGCTGAATGGCCAGCCACTCAGCCGCGGCCGGGACGGCGAACTGGCCAGCGAAGGTACCGTCCGCGGCGCCGTGCAGGTGCCACCGGAAGGCCAGCCGGTCCTCTTCCTCTCCGATCATCCGGTGACCGGCGGGTACCCGGTGATTGCCGTCGTCGTCCACTCAGACCTGGACAAGGCCGCACAACTTCCCCCGGGCACCACCGTGCGGTTCGCCGCCGCCCCGCTCCCGGCAGAACCGACCGAAACACCTAAGGAAAGCCCCCATGCGTAAAGTCCTCATTGCCAACCGAGGCGAAATTGCCGTCCGGATCGCCCGTGCCTGCGACGATGCAGGCCTGGAAAGCGTGGCCGTCTACGCCGATCCCGACGCCGACGCACTGCACGTCTCCGCCGCCACCGAAGCGTACTCGCTGGCCGGCACGCGGCCCCAGGAAACCTACCTGGACATGGACAAAATCCTCGCCGTTGCGGCGAAAAGCGGCGCCGACGCCGTCCACCCCGGCTACGGCTTCCTGTCCGAGAACGCCGGCTTCGCCCAGGCCGTAATCGACGCCGGCCTGACCTGGATCGGCCCCTCCCCGGAGACCATCCGGCTCCTGGGCGACAAGGTCAGCGCCCGCGAGGTGGCGGTCCGGGCCGGTGCCCCGCTGGCACCCGGCAGCGACGGACCGGTGGCCAGCGCCGCAGAGGTCCGAGCCTTCGCCGAACAGGTGGGCCTTCCCGTGGCCATCAAGGCGGCGTTCGGCGGCGGCGGGCGTGGCCTCAAGGTGGTCCGGAACCAGGCCGACATCGAGGAAAGCTTCGACTCCGCGGTCCGCGAATCCCTTGCAGCCTTCGGCCGGAGCGAGTGCTACGTGGAGAAATTCCTGGACCGCCCCCGGCACGTGGAGGCCCAGGTCATCGCGGACACGCACGGCAACGTGGTGGTGGTGGGCACCCGCGACTGCTCTTTGCAGCGCCGCCACCAGAAACTCGTGGAGGAAGCCCCGGCGCCATTCCTCACCCCCGATCAGCGGGCCGCCATCCACGCCTCGGCGAAGGCCATCTGCCGGGAGGCCGGATATGTGGGCGCCGGCACGGTGGAGTACCTGCTGGACGGCAGCGGTTTCCTGAGCTTCCTGGAGGTGAACACCCGGCTGCAGGTGGAGCACCCCATCACGGAGGAGACTTCGGGCGTTGACCTGGTGGCAGCCCAGCTGGCAATCGCCGCGGGGGAGAAGCTGCCCATCCTGGAGGACCCGGAACCGCGCGGCCACGCGTTCGAGTTCCGGATCAACGCCGAGGACCCGGGCCGCGGCTTCCTGCCGTCCCCGGGCGCCGTCACGGAGTTCGAGGTGCCCACCGGGCCCGGCATCCGCGTGGACACCGGTGTCCGCGCCGGTTCCGTGGTGCCGGGGCAGTTCGACTCCCTGCTCGCCAAGCTGGTGGTCACCGGCGCGGACCGGCAGCAGGCCCTCCGCCGCGCCCGCCGCGCCCTGCGCGAGTTCCGCATCGGCGGCCTGGCCACCGTGCTGCCGTTCCACCGGGCCGTGGTAGAGGCCCCTGATTTCACCCGCACCGACGGACTGGACATCTACACCACATGGATCGAGAGCGGGTTCGCCACGGCACTGGAGGCGGACCCTGCCTTCAGCCCCGCTGCCCCGGAGGCGCCGCGCCGGACCATCGGCATCGAGGTGGACGGCAAGCGCATGGAACTCGGGCTGCCCAAGGCGCTGCTGGATTCGCTGCTGGACGGTGGGGGGCACCGAGGTGGAGCTGGCCGGAATGGTGCGGACGGTCCGCACCAGAAGGCAGGGGAAGAAGCGGAAAAGAACGACGGCGACCTGCTGGCAACGATGGCCGGCACCGTGGTGAAGTGGCTGGCTGAGCCCGGGACCAGCGTCGAGGAAGGTGAAACGGTGCTGGTGCTCGAGGCCATGAAGATGGAGACGGCCGTCGCCGCCCACCGGACCGGCACGCTCGGCGAGCAATTCGCCGCGGCGGGGGACGCCGTCGCGCCCGGGCAGGTGCTGACGATCATCGGGTAGGCGGCCGGCGCAGTGACGCAGGCCGGGGCCGATATCGTGGTGCCATGACGTTTGATGAGGTGCTGGCCGATCTCCAGGCCCAGGCCAGGACCACAAAGCACGCCGAAACGGGCCTCTGGGTGGCCGCGCAGCTGCGCAGCCGCATCGAGGCCGGCAAGCTCAAGCCCGGCTCCAAGCTCGCGGAGGAGGCCCTCCGCGAGGCCCTGGGCGTGTCCCGAAACACCCTGCGTGAGGCGTTTGCGGCGCTCCACGCGGAGCACATCGTCACCCGCATCCCCAACCGCGGCGTGTTCGTGGCCCACCCCACCCCGGACGACATCCGCGAGATCTACCGGGTGCGCCGCTTCCTGGAGCCCGCCGCGGTGCTGTGGTCCGGCGAGACCTCCATTGAGCCGCTGCCTGCCATCATCAAGGCCGCCAGGGCCGCCGCCGCGGAAGGGGACATCCCCGGAATGGCCAGCGCCAACCAGGACTTCCACCGTGCCCTCGTCAACCGTGCCGGCAGTGACCGCCTCAACAGCCTCATGGACCAGGTCCTGGCCGAGATGCGGCTCGTTTTCCACTCCATGGCCGCCAACCCGGCCTTCCACGAGCCCTACGTAGAGGACAACGCGCACATCGTGGAGCTCCTGGAGGCGGGGGACAAAGCCGCGGCAGCGGACTTCCTGGCCACTTACCTGGACCGCGCCGAAACCCAGCTGCTGGACGCCGTCGGCCGCTAGGACCCAAGCCCTTCCCCAAAGGGGGTTGCAGGATTGTTGAACAAAAAGCTATGCTTTAGATCACACCGTTGTTCTGCAGCTCACTTAGCCCTGCAGTTCCAACGCAACCGGGGCTCCCGCCCCTCGGCGCCGTCATCCCCAACTGATCCACTCCTCTGACGCGCCGGCCCCCACTTTCGCAGACCCGTCACGGGTCCCCTGGGAAGGGATAATCATGCTTGTACTCATCGGGGTGCTGCTGGTGATCGTTGGCTTCGCCATCCGCCTGAACCCCCTGATTGTCGTCACCGTCGCGGGCATCGTCACCGCGCTGCTGGGCGGCATGAACCCCGCGCAGATCCTCGAGTCATTCGGCACCGGCTTCGCCAGCAGCCGCTCGGTCACCATCTTCGTGGCGGTGCTGCCGGTAGTGGGCATCATCGAGTTCTTCGGGCTGCAGGAGCAGGCCAAAACCCTCATCGGCCGGCTCGCCAAGCTGACCGCCGGGCGCGTCCTGATCGGCTACCTGGCCGTCCGCCAGATCACCGCCGCCGTGGGCCTGACCAGCATCGGCGGCCACGCCCAGACCGTCCGCCCCCTGGTGTTCCCCATGGCCGAAGGCGCAGCGCTGCGCCGGTACGGTCACGTTCCGGAAAAAATCAGCGAGAAGATCAAGGGCCACTCCGCCGGCGCCGACAACGTTGGTGTGTTCTTCGGCGAAGACGTGTTCGTCGCCGTCGGCTCGATCCTGCTGATCACCACGTTCGTGGACACCACCTACCACCTGCACCTGGAACCGCTCCAGCTGGCCCTCTGGGCCATCCCCACCGCCATCGCCGCCTTCCTCATCCACGGCTTCAGGTTGCTGCGCCTGGACAAGCAGCTGGACAAGGAATACCGCGAGTTTGAGCTCACCGCCGAGAAGGAAACCGCAGGAGAAGCCAAATGATCAACGTTGAAGCCGTTTACTGGCTGGTCGGCATTCTGTTCGTCGCGTGGGCATCGCTGATCGCGGCCGACACCAACCACCCGCGCCGCTGGGGCAGCTCCGCCTTCTGGGGCCTGCTGGGCCTGTGCTTCTTCTACAGCACCTGGGTCCAGGCCGGCACCGCGCCCGGCTGGATCCTGGGCGTCGCCGTCCTGGTCCTGGTGGTCCTGGCATCCACCGGCCTGCTGGGCCACGGCAAGCACCGCACCTCTACCGGCCCGGAGCGTGAGGCCTTCGCGAAGCGCTTTGGCAACAAGCTCTTCATCCCGGCCCTGACGCTGCCCCTGGTTACCGTGATCCTGGTGCTCGCAGCTCCTGTGCTGGTGATCGGCGGTACCCCGCTGCTGGACCCCAAGAACACCACGCTGGTAGCCCTGGCCATCGGCGCCGTGGCCGCCGTCGTCGTGGCGCTCCTCATCCTCAAGCCGAAGAACCCCGCGACCCCCCTCTTTGAAAGCCGCCGCATCCTCGAATCAATCGGCTGGGCCGCGCTGCTGCCTCAGATGCTCACCACGCTGGGCATCCTCTTCACCAAGGCCGGCGTCGGTACCGCGGTGGGCACCCTGGCCTCCGGTCTGCTGCCCAAGGGCTCACTGATCGCGGGCGTGCTGGTCTACTGCATCGGCATGTTCCTCTTCACCGTGCTGATGGGCAACGGCTTCGCTGCGTTCCCCATCATGACCGCTGCCATCGGCTGGCCCGTGCTGGTGGAGACGTTCCACGGTGACCCCGCGATCGTCTTCGCGATCGGCATGCTGGCCGGCTTCTGCGGCACGCTCTGCACGCCCATGGCAGCCAACTTCAACCTGGTGCCGTCCGCGCTGCTGGAAATGGACAACAAATACGGCGTCATCGCCGCACAGGTGGGCACGGCCATCCCGCTGCTGGCGGTGAACATCGCGCTGATGTACTTCCTGGCCTTCCACTAACCCTTCCGCAGACCCTGCCATTCAAAGGAGCATGATGGACAACGATCTTCGCGCACAGGCGGCACCGGACTACGCGGCCGTGGTGCTGGGCAACCTTTCCGAGCCCTTCCCGCACTCGGCCCACCACACCCAGGTGTCAGCCGACGACCGGCCAACCCCCGAGCAGATCCACCCCGCCTTCTATACCTCCTTCGACTGGCACTCCTGCGTGCACATGCACTGGCTGGGGGTGAGCCTGGTGGGCGGCACTCCCGGGTCACCCTTTGCTGGGACTACCGCGGCAGGAGCGTCCGACGGCGGCACGGCGGCTTGGGTGGATGCCGCCACCGAGGCGTCGCTCCGGGCAGCCCTGGGCGCCAACCTGACCCCGGCCAAGCTGGCAGTGGAACGGGACTACCTGCTGGCCAACCCGTCCTGGGAGCGGCCCTACGGCTGGGCCTGGCTGATGCGGCTGGCCGCCACCTGCTCCGCCTCCCCGGATGCGGAGATCCGCCAATGGGGAACCGCTTTGGAACCCCTGGTGGATGCCGTGGCGGAGCTCAGCGCCGCCTGGATGGCCAAGGCGCAGTATCCCGTCCGGCACGGGCTGCACACCAACGCCGCGTTCGGTGTGGGGTACATGCTGGATGCCTTCCGCTCCCTGGGCAGGGTTGATGCCGCCAAAGCGTGCGAGGACGCGGCGCGCACCTGGTTTGCCGATGACCGCGGCTGGCCGGGCGACTGGGAGCTCAGCGGCCAGGACTTCCTCTCCGCGGGCCTGAGCGAGGCGGACCTGATGCGCCGCGTGCTTTCCGCGGACGAGTTCGCCGGGTGGTTCGCGGCGTTCCTCCCCGGCCTTTCCGCGGAGTCGCGGATCCTGCAGCCGGTCAGCGTCACGGACGAGACCGACGGCTACCTGGTGCACCTCCACGGGCTGAACCTGACCCGCGCCGGACAGGTGGCCAGGATCATCGCCACCCTCCGGGAATCCTCCACGTCCGGGGCGTCCGCCGCGGCAGCTGAGCTCAACGAGGCCCTGGATCCGCTGCTGAAGGCCGGGCTTCGCGGCCTGGAGAGCGGCGACTTCATGTCCACGCACTGGCTGGCCAGCTTTGCCTGGGATGCGCTGGGCTCCGTGGCGGCGCTGGACTAAGTTTTTCGTTGTGCCCAACGGCCCCCTCCGAACGGAGCAGTCACACTCCGTTCCGAGGGGGCTGTTTGTGCATCCGGGAGTGCCGCGCGTTAGTCTTTTCCCACCACGCCGCAGTGCGTGACCTGGGAGCAGCGGGCAGGGTCGTAATGAGCTGACCGTCCGCCCGCGAGCCCAGAGGAATCCCATGCGCCAGCACGTCAGCACCTGCCCGTCAGACCATGCAACGGCAGGGCAAACCGCCCTCAAGCCCAGGAGGAAGCGGACCAGGCATCCCCGGATCGCCGTGGGGGACAGGGTCCGCTTCGCCGAGGGAACCGTCTCCGGCGCCGGCGTGGTGGACGCCGTGACATCCGACTATTCCGTTATCTGGGTGTGGACGGACGAAGGCCAGGGCCGGCGGATGTTCCTGCAGGGGTACGGAAGCATCGTCACCGCGGTGGAGGCCTAATTCAGCTCTTCGGAGCGCCTCGCGCGCCGTTCATCGGCCTGGAGGATTCCATCGCGGACCGCGGCGCGGACCACGCCGTACAGGATGTAGAAGAAGACGGCTCCCACGAGGACAAACAGGACCAGCCCGGTAAAGTCACCCATTGTTTTCCTCCTCCGGCCAGTACGGCTGAACGGAGGCCGCTGCCTGACGCAAGGCCCCGCCATCGAGCATCAATGACGTTTCCTCCAGGCCGAAGTCGGTCCATTGGCAAACCAGCCGGAGATCCCCGGCTGGGGGCAGCGGCCACAGCCAAAGGGTGCCGCTGCCGGAGAACTCCTCATCGCCCCCGCCGCCCCCGCCGCCGTTCAGGGCGACGACCGGAGGCTCCGGGTTGGTGCCCGGTTCCATCAGCCCGTAGGGAATTTGGCTGCCGGTGCTCGCTTTTGAACCGTCAGGGAATTCGACGCCGAACATCAGCCCGGTCTGCCGTTCGCTGCGCCCGCGAAAGCCCCTGCCGGGCTGGAAGAACAGCGGCTGCAAATCGTCCCAGTCCCTATCGGATTGATCGGTCCGGCGGAAGAGCCAGGACAGACTGAACAGGCACCCGGTAGAGAAGACTTCGGCGCCTTTGACCGCCACCACCATTCCCGGTGTCCGGCTCACGAACCTGCCCAGATGGACAACGGCAGGCAGTTCGTAGGCGGGTGCAGCCACCCAAGGGGGCGGGACGTGCCTGGTTGCCCGCGGCCGGGGCGGCAGGGGAGGGACGGGAAAGTCCTGGAAGAAGGTCATGATGGTCCTTGGGTCCGCTGGCTGCGACCGACCAGGCGGAACAGCGGCTGCGCCGCCCTGGATCCCCCAATCCGTCCTTGCCCGGCCAGTCTAGCGGGATGCCTCAGGGCCGGGTGGCCTCCTCGAGGATTTCCAGCAGGTGGCGGTAGGAGTGGCCGGTCGCCTTGGACATCCCCAGCTCGCAGGTGCGGTTGGTGGAGGCATAGGCATCGAACTCCCGCTCGTTGATCTCGCCGGCCTGCCGGTTGGTGGCGGAGTCGGTGAGTTCAGGGTGCAGCAGGCCCCGGTCGCCGGCGAACGCGCAGCACCCCCAGTTGACCGGCACGAACACGTCATCCGTGACGGCCCCGGCGATGTCGAGCAGCGCGGGGTTGGTTCCCAGCTGGGTGGATGAGCACGTGGGGTGCAGGGCCATGGAACCCAGGGGAGCGGTTACCGTGAGCTGCCCCAGGACGTGCTGGTGGACGAACTCCACCGAGTCAACGAAGCGCAGTCCGGCATACCGTTCTCCGTCCGCGCCGGCAAGACGCTTCATGGTCTCCAGGCCTTCCGTGCAGGAAGCGGCGTCGCACACCACGGGCAGCTCGCCCCGGCCGCTGGCCTCGTACAGCTGGTCCAGGACCTTGGCGGTCATGGCGTCGTAGCCCTGGGAGAAGCCCTTGGATTTCCACGGCGTGCCGCAGCACAGGCTCTCGATGCCTTCGGGGACGGTTATGCCCACTCCGGCACGTTCGCAGAGGTCCAGGAATGCCTGGGCTGAGCCCTTTCCCTTGCCTTCCGGGCCCTCCGCGGGGCCGAACATGGTGCCGATGCAGGCCGGGAAGAACACCGCCACGCTGCCTGGGTCCCGGCGTTCCCGGCGCCTGGAACCGCCGCCGGGCAGCACGTCGGCGTAGGCGGGCACCGCCTCCGGTCCCAGCAGCGCGCGGCCGACGGCGGTCGCGGCCTTTGGCAGCGGCGCCGGCATGGCCTTGGCTACAGTCAGGGCCAGGCCGCCGCCGGCGGTCACGGCGCCCCAGTTTTCGGCGGCCTTGTTCCAGCCGGCCGCGGCGACGGTGTTGGCATTTTCCTTGCGCAGCCGCCGGACCAGGTCCCCGGTGTTGATCAGCACCGGGCAGGCGGTGACGCACATGCCGTCCGCAGCGCAGGTCTGCACGCCGTCGTAGTCATAGTCCCTACGCAGGCTGGCGGCGAGGGCGTGGTCGCCGCGCTGCTCAGCGGCAGCAATGTCACGCCGAAGCACGATGCGTTGGCGCGGAGTAAGCGTGATGTCCTTGCTGGGGCACACCGGTTCGCAGTACCCGCACTCGACACAGCGGTCCACTTCCTCCTCGACGGTGGGAGCCACCTTGAGGTTTTCGATGTAGGAGAGGGGTTCGTCGGCGAGCAGCACACCCGGGTTCAGGAGGTTGGCCGGGTCGATCAGCCGCTTGATCTCCTGCATGACTGCGTAGAGCTCGTCGCCGTACTGGCGGCGGACGAAGGGGGCCATGATGCGGCCGGTCCCGTGCTCGGCCTTGAGTGAACCGCCCGCGCCGAGGACCAGGTCAACCATCTCATCGGTGAAGGCCTGGTAGCGCAGCAGTTGGTCCGGATCGTCGAAGCGCTCGTTGAGCATGAAGTGGACGTTTCCGTCCTTGGCGTGCCCGAAGATCACCGATTCCCTGTAATCGTGCTCGTGGAACAGCCGCGTCAGTTCGCCGCAGGTGCCGGCAAGGGCGGGAACCGGGACAACGATGTCCTCCAGCAGTGCGTTGGTTCCGGAGGGGCGGGCGCCGGCCACGGCCGTGTACAGGCCCTTGCGGACATGCCACAGGGCAGCCCGGTCTTTCGGGTCCGAGGTCAGCGCGAAGGGTGTTGCAAGGTCCAGCGAGTCGAACAGCTGCTGCGAGCCTGCCCGCTTGCCGGACAGTTCGGCGGCGTCCGAGCCCTGGTGTTCCACCAGCAGCGCGGCGTGTCCTTGGACCGGCAGGGTACGGATCGCGGCGGGGGCGTCGGCGGCGGCCTGGGCCACCTTCAACGCTGCCGCGTCCATGAGTTCGATGGTGGCAAGGCCGGTGGACACCAGGTCCGGCAGGGCTCCCATTGCCGCGTCGAGGGTGTTGAAGACCAGCAGCCCGGTGGCGGCGGCGGGTTTGACCTCGACGGTCCGGAAGACAGCCTCCGCCACGAAGCCGAGGGTTCCCTCGCTGCCGATCATGAGGTGCATCAGGATGTCCACGGGACGTTCGTAGTCCAGGAAGGAGTTCACGCCATAGCCCATGGTGTTCTTCATGGAGAACAGTGAACGGATGATGCGGACGGACTCGTCGTTTCCCACTACCCGGCGGCGCAGCCTCAGCAGTCCCTCGTGGAGGTCCGGCTCCAGCTCACGCAGCCGCCGGTCGGCGTCCGCATCAGCGGTGTCGATGACCGTGCCCGAAGGCAGCACCAGCACCATTGATTCCAGCGTCCGGTAGGTGTTGAGCTCAGTGCCGCACGCCATTCCTGAGGAGTTGTTGGCGATGACACCGCCCACGGTGCAGGCGATTTCGCTGGCGGGATCCGGGCCGAGCTTGCGTCCAAAGGGGGCAAGCCTGGCGTTGACGCTGCGCACTGTGGCGCCGGGCTGGACACGGACCTGGGCGCCGCCGTCGAGCACCTCAACACCGCGGAAATGCTGGCGGGTGTTGATCAGCAGGCTGTCACTCAGGGCCTGACCGGACAAGCTTGTGCCACCGGAACGAAAGGTGGCGGGAAGCCCAAGCTCCCGGCTGCGCCGGAGCAGGGCGCCAACGTCGGCGGCATTGCGTGGAGTGGCTACCCCTTGCGGGACCAGGAGGTAGTGCGAGGCGTCGTGTGCCATGGCATGGCGGTCCAGGTCCCGCGTGCTGACGGTATCCGGATCCAGCTGGTGGACGGGGGATTCGGCTCCTGCGGCTGTGGTTCTCATGCGTGGCTCCAAGAAATCAGGTAATGGGGTGGGGCGGGGTGGCGTCCCCGGCCCGCTGGTAGAACCATTCGATGTGTTCGCGCAGCAGGCGTGCGGCGAGTTCGCCGTCACGGGACTGGACGGCATCAAAGATTCCGTGGTGTTGAGTGCGCAGTGCTGCCAGGACCGCCGGCCAGTCCTCCATCGCGTCCATGGCTCCCTTGACGTAGCCCACGATCGAGCCGCTGAGGGACTCCATGATGGTGGCCATGACTTCGTTGCCTGCGAGCGAGCTCAGCGCCACATGGAACCTGGCGTCCAGCTCGTGGAAGGTTGCCCGGTCCAGCTCGGGCTGGTCCATGGCCTCCAGCAGTTGGGCCGCCTGTTTCCGCTCCGCGTCGCCACCTTCGCGCGCGGCACCGGCCCGGGCAGTCCACGTCTCCAGGAGGATACGGGTTTGGACGATGTCCTGGACCGGCAGCCGGTTGCTGGCTACATGCAGCCGGAGGGCGGAGGAGAGTCCGGCGGACGGATCGGAGACCACAATGGCACCGGAGGTGGGACCGGAGCCTACCGAGCTGCGGACCACGCCCATGGCGTCGAGGATACGGATGGCCTCGCGTACGGACGCCCTGGATATTCCATAGTTTTCCGCCAGGGTCCGTTCGCCCGGGAGCCGGTCTCCGACCTTGATTTTGCCGGCCCGCAGGTCCGCTTCAATGTCTTTCAGGAGCGCATCGTGGGTTCGACGTCGGGGGGCTGCTCCGGCTGCGGCGGGTGTCACGGGCGATCCTCTGGAGTGGTGGAGTGCGGGCCGGGAGGGCCCGCACCCCGGTTGTGCGCGGGTGGAGGGCTACGGGAGCATCCAGCCCAGGACTGGGGTGGATTGCAGGTAGACGATGGTGCACAGCACCAGAAGCAACCCCACGCTCCATCCGACTACCTTACGCAGAAGGACCGACTCCTGGCCGTCAAGGTTCACGGCGGTGGCGGCAATGGCGAGGTTCTGCGGGCTGATGAGCTTGCCCACCACACCGCCCGCCGTATTGCCGGCCACGAGCAGGTTCGGGTCGATGCCTGCATTCAGGCCGGCGGTCTGCTGCAGCTTGGCAAACAGTGCGTTCGCGGAGGTGTCCGAACCTGTCACGGCCGTGCCCAGCCAGCCGAGCACCGGGGAGAGGAACGCGAAGAAGCTTCCGGTGCCGGCCAGCCAGACGCCGATCGAGACCGTCTGGCCCGAGTTGTTCATGACGTAGGCGAGGGCGAGCACCGTGATGATGGTCAGGCCGGCCCAGCGCATCTTGAAGATGGTCCGTCCGATTTCGGCCACGGCGTTGCCAACTGTCATGTGGAAGCGGCCGCCCTCATCGAAGCGGGCGTAGACGGCCGCGACGATCAACCCCGTGATCAGCAGGAGCGTGCCCGGGCTGGACAGCCACTGGAAGACGTAGACGGTGGAGGACAGCGGCTTGCCGTCGGCGCCCACCAGGGCGTCGTGCAGGACAGGCCATGGAACCTTGACATCGGTGGCGGCGAGGGCGGCCGGAAGGTCGACGCCGAGCTTCCACAGTTTGGCGATGCCGAACACCACGATGACCAGGAAGTAGGGAAACAGTGCCAGCCACGTGCGTGCCGGGGTGAGGCTTTCGCCGTCGGCCGCCTCTATGGTGGCGACGCTGCCGGACCGGGCGATTCGCGGACCCTGGCCTGCCGGCGTGGTGCCGGCCGCAGCGGCCTCCGCGGCGACGCCCAGCCGGTCACGCGCTGCTGTGGTGCCCCGGGGCTTCCAGAAGCGGAAGAACAGCACAGCCGCGCCCAGGCCCACCAGCGAGGCCATGATGTCGGTGAGTTCGTAGGAGAAGAAGTTCGAGCAGAGGAACTGCGCTGCGGCAAAGGAGAATCCGATGACCAGCGCGGCAGGCCAGCAGTCCTTCAAGCCCTTGCGTCCGTCCAGGATGAAGAGCAGGATCAGCGGGACGAAGGTTGCCAGCAACGGCGCCTGGCGGCCCACCATGGCACCAATGTCCGTGGCGTGCAGGCCCGTGAGTCCCGCAGCGGTGGTGATCGGGATGGCCATGGCACCAAAGGCGACCGGGGCGGTGTTTGCCACCAGCACGGCAGCAGCGGCGCGGAGCGGGGGCAGGCCCAGGGCCAGCAGCATGGTGGCGGTGATGGCCACCGGCGCACCAAAGCCGGCAAGGGCCTCGAGCAGCCCGCCGAAGCAGAACGCGATCAGGACGCCCTGCAGTCGGACGTCGCCCCCGCCGATGACGTCGAACACCCGCCGGAGGTCTTCAAACCGGCCGCTGAGCACCGTGACCTGGTAGAGCCAGACGGCCATGACCACGATCCACAGCACGGGGAAGGCGCCGAAGACCCCGCCCTGGGTGGCGGACAGAAGCGCCAGTCCGGCGGGCATCTTGAAAGCCAGGATGCCTACCGCCAGGGCCACCAGCAGGGCGAAGGCCCCGGCCACGTGGGCTTTGGTCCTGACGACGGCGAGAAGGACAAAGAAGGTCAGCAGCGGCAGCAGGCCGACGATGGCCGACCAGGCAACGCTGTTCAGCACCGGGTCTGTGCTGGGGGTGAAGTGGTCCACGAAGTTCCTCCACGATGAGGGCGATGGGGATGGCTTTGGTCAGACCACAATGGTCCGACCACGGAAGTGTAGCCCACTTTCGGCCAAAGTGTGAGCCGGTTCACCCTTCGCCGGTGGGGTTGTCAGTGGCCGCCATCACGTGGTCTACTGTGGTCAGACCATACCCTCACCCTTCCGGAAGGCCGTCATGAGAATTGCCTTGTTCGCCACCTGCATCGTGGACGCGATGTACCCGGCCACGGCGAAGGCCACCGTCAGGATCCTGGAGCGGCTGGGACACGAAGTGGTGTTCCCCGCCGGCCAGGCCTGCTGCGGCCAGATGCACGTCAACAGCGGCTACCTCAAAGAAGCCGTCCCGGTGGTCGCCAACCACGTGGCCGCATTCGATACCGCGGACTACGACGTCGCGGTCGCCCCGTCCGGGTCCTGCGTGGCCTCGGTGAAGCACCAGCACCCCATGGTGGCGCGCGCCTGCGGCGACGCTGCCCTGGAAGCCCGGGCCACCGCCGTCGGCACCAAAACCTACGAGCTGTCCGAACTCCTGGTGGACGTGCTGGGCGTGACCGACGCCGGGGCGCAGCTGGGTTCCTACTTCCCGCACCGGGTGACCTACCATCCCAGCTGCCACGGGATGCGGCTGCTGCGGCTCGGGGACAGGCAGTCCCGCCTGCTGCGGACCGTGCAGGGAATCGACCTTGCCGAGCTGCCCGAACAGGACCAGTGCTGCGGCTTCGGCGGCACGTTTTCCGTGAAGAACGCCGATGTTTCGTCGGCCATGCTCCAGGACAAGGCGGCCAACATCGAGTCCACCGGGGCCGAGCTCTGCACCGGCGGGGACGCCTCCTGCCTGATGCACATCGGCGGCGGACTGTCCCGCCAGGGCAGCTCCACCACCACCCTCCACCTGGCTGAAATCCTCGCCAGCACCTTGGAAGAACCGGCGTCCGTCACCGGCGAAGTCCGCGTCTCCACCGGAAAGGCCCTGCGATGACCACCTTCCTGGGAATGCCCTCCCTGCCGGCCTTCGGCTCGGGCAACCTGTTCGCCGGGGAGTCCTTCCCCACGGCGGCGCACCGTGAACTGGGCAACGCGCAGTTGCGCGCCAACCTTGGCCATGCCACCCACACCATCCGCGACAAGCGCCAGGCGGTGGTCTCCGAACTGCCTGACTGGGAACAGCTGCGTGATGCGGGGTCCGCCATCAAGCAGGCGGTGATGTCCAGGCTGCCCGAGCTCCTGGAGGAGTTTGAAACGAACTTCACCGCACGCGGCGGCGTGATCCACTGGGCACGCGACGCCGGGGAAGCCAACGAAATCGTGGCCGGACTGGTCCGGGACACCGGCGAAACCGAAGTGGTCAAGATCAAGTCCATGGCCACCCAGGAAATCGGTCTTAACGAGTACCTCGAGGAGCAGGGCATCGGGGCCTTCGAAACCGATCTCGCCGAGCTCATCGTGCAGCTGGACCACGACAAGCCCAGCCACATCCTGGTTCCCGCCATCCACAAGAACCGCACCGAAATCCGGGACATCTTCCTCCGTGAAATGCCCGGTGCCGATCCTGCGCTGACCGACGATCCCTCCGTCCTGGCCATGGCTGCCCGCGAGCACCTGCGCCGGAAGTTCCTCACGGCGAAGGTAGCCGTGTCCGGGGCCAACTTTGCCCTTGCCGATTCGGGCACCCTGGCGGTCGTGGAATCCGAAGGCAACGGCCGCATGTGCCTCACGCTTCCGGAAACGCTGATCACGGTGATGGGCATCGAGAAGCTGCTGCCCACCTGGCAGGACCTGGAAGTGTTCATGCAGCTGCTACCGCGTTCTTCCACCGGGGAACGGATGAACCCGTACACCTCCCTGTGGACCGGAGTGACGGAGGGCGACGGGCCGCAGAACGTGCACCTGGTGCTCCTGGACAACGGCCGCAGCGCCGCGCTCGCCGATGAAATGGGCCGCTCCGCCCTGCACTGCATCCGCTGCAGCGCCTGCATGAACGTCTGCCCGGTGTACGAGCGCACGGGCGGCCACGCCTACGGCTCCACCTACCCGGGTCCCATCGGCGCGATTCTTTCCCCGCTGCTCACCGGCATCCAGGCGGAAGAAAACAACTCCCTGCCGTACGCCTCCTCCCTGTGCGGTGCCTGCTACGACGCCTGCCCCGTCAAGATCAACATCCCGGACATCCTGGTGCACCTGCGCAGCGTGGATGTGGACAGCAAACGCGGCAAGAAGAAGGTCCCCAGCCAGATGGACGTGGGCATGAAAGCCGCATCCTGGGCTTTGTCCTCGGGCAAACGGCTGGGCCTGGTGGAGAAGGGGCTGCCGCTGGGCCGCCTGGCTGCGGGGCCGGACAGGAAGATCACCAAGCTGCCCGGCATCGCCGCCGGCTGGACCCAAAGCCGCGACATCCCGGCGCCGCCGGCACAGTCATTCCGGGACTGGTGGGCCAAGGAACACCGGAACGCCGGCGACGCTCCCGGCACACCGGAAGCCGGTCCGTCCCGCACGCCGTCCCCAGACACAAAGGAAACCCCGCAATGACCGCACGCGAAGACATCCTCTCCCGGATCAGGGCCGCATTGCAGGACAGCCCGCAGGCGCCGCAGATTCCGCGGGACTACCGGGCAGCATCGGAACTCGACACGGACGCACTCATCGAGCTCCTGGTGGACCGGCTGGTGGACTACAAGGCGCAGGTGGCGGTGGTTCCGGAAACGGAGGTGCCCGCACGGATTGCCTCGCTCCTTGACGGGGCGAACAGCTTCGTCGTGCCCGAAGGGTTCGACGCCGGGTGGCTGGCAGGGACCGATGAAGGCGGCGGCGGCGGGTCCCGCCGCCGCGTCGACTCTCCGGCGGCACCGCTCAGCGTCGCCGAGCTCGATGGCATTGATGCCGTGGTCACCGGCAGCGCCGTGGCCGTCGCGGAGACGGGAACCATCATCCTGGACGGCAGCGCCAACCAGGGCCGCCGCGCCATCAGCCTGGTCCCGGACCACCATATCTGCGTGGTGAAGGCCGCCGATATTACCGGGATCCTGCCCGAGGCGCTGGGCCGGATCGACGGGACCCGGCCCATCACGATGATCAGCGGGCCGAGTGCCACAAGCGACATCGAGCTTGAACGCGTGGAAGGCGTCCATGGCCCGCGCAGGCTGGACGTCATCATTGCCCGCTAGAGTCATCCCATGACCACTGCTGCTCTACGGCCTGTCTACTTCCTGTCGGACAGCACCGGCATCACCGCGGAAACCCTGGGGAATACGCTGCTGACGCAGTTCCCCGTGGACAACTTCGACCGCGTCACCATCCCCTTCATCACCACGGCTGAACAGGCCCGCTCCGTAGTGCGGACCATTGACGGCCTGGCTGCCACAGGGCCGCAGCCGCTGGTCTTTTCCACCGCCGTCAGCAGCGAGATACGGCAGATCCTGGCCGGCTGCAAGGGTGTCATCGTGGACCTGATCGGTACGCACGTGGGGGTCCTGGAACAGGCGCTGGGGGCACCGGCCAGCGGCGAACCGGGCCGGGCGCACGGGCTGGGGAACGCCGCGCGCTACCAGTCCCGGATGGCGGCGGTGGAGTACGCGATGGAGCACGACGACGGGCAGAGCCTGCGTGCGCTGGAGAAGGCCCAGGTGATCCTGGTGGCCCCGTCCCGGTGCGGCAAGACGCCCACCACCATGTACCTGGCGCTGCAGCACGGGATCTTCGCCGCAAACTTTCCACTGGTGGATGAAGACTTCCAGCACGACGGGCTGCCCAAGCCGCTGCGGCCTTTCGTGTCGAAGTGTTTCGGCCTGTCCTCCAACCCGCTGCGCCTCAGCCAGATCCGGACCGAACGGCGGCCCAGCTCCCCGTATGCGTCCCTGCGGCAGTGCGGTTTTGAGCTGCGCAGCGCCGAGCAGCTGTACGTCTCGCACCGCATTCCGTACCTGAATTCGGCCACCGTCTCCGTGGAGGAGATGGCGGCCACCATCCTGCAGCGGATGAACCTCAAGCACTAGCCCGGAATTTCACAAACGTGGCGTAGCGCACATCATGTGGAAAGTCCGCTGCAGACCTGAAACTGTTAGCTGGATCTTTCTTCCGGCCGGCACTACCGTGCGCGGCCGGCGATGCCTACGCCACCCTCTGCAAAGGAGCAGTAAATATGACGACTGACGTTCTGTGGTTCTCTGAACTCGGACTCAAGGACCTGGACAAGGTGGGCGGCAAGAACGCCTCCCTGGGCGAGATGGTGCAGAACCTGACCTCTGCCGGCGTCCAGGTTCCGGACGGGTTCGCCACCACGGCCGACGCGTACCGCAGGTTCCTGTCCGATTCCGGCCTGGACCAGAAGATTGCCGACCGGCTGGTGGGTCTGGACACCGATGACGTGACGGCCCTGGCCGCCGCCGGCCAGGAAATCCGCTCCCTGGTCCGCGATACCCCCTTCCTGCCGGACTTCGAGGCGCAGGTCCGCGAGGCGTACCAGCAGCTGGTGGACAAGCACGCCGGCTCCGCCGACCTGTCCTGGGCCGTACGGTCCAGCGCCACCGCGGAGGACCTCCCCGATGCCTCCTTCGCCGGGCAGCAGGAAACCTTCCTGAACGTCCGTGGGATCGAGAACATCCTGCAGGCCATCAAGGACGTCTTCGCCTCCCTCTACAACGACCGCGCCATCGCCTACCGCGTGCACCACAAGTTCGAGCACGCCGAGGTGGCACTCTCCGCCGGCATCCAGCGCATGGTGCGTTCCGACGTCGGTGCGTCCGGTGTCATGTTCACCATGGACACCGAGTCCGGCTTCCAGGACGCCGTGTTCGTCACCTCCTCCTACGGGCTGGGCGAAGCCGTGGTGCAGGGTGCCGTGAACCCGGACGAGTTCTACGTCTACAAGCCCGCCCTGGAGGCCGGCCGCCCGGCGATCCTCAAGCGCGGCCTCGGCGAGAAGGCCCTGCAGATGACGTACACCAACAGCAGCGAGATCGGCCGCACCATCGATTTCGTCCCCGTCGAGGACTCCCTGCGCGCACGCTTCAGCCTGACGGACGACGACGTGGAGCAGCTTGCACGGCACGCCGTCGCCATTGAGAAGCACTACGGCCGTCCCATGGACATTGAGTGGGGCAAGGACGGGACCGACGGCGGCCTGTACATCCTGCAGGCACGCCCGGAAACCGTGCAGTCACGCCGCGCCCCCGGCAGCATGAGCCGGTTCCGCCTGAACGAAAGCGGTCCCGTGCTGGTGGAGGGCCGTGCCATCGGCCAGCGGATCGGCGCCGGCAAGGTCCGGATCCTCACCTCCATCGACCAGATGGCCTCCTTCCAGACCGGCGACGTCCTGGTGGCGGATATGACGGACCCCGACTGGGAACCCATCATGAAGCGAGCCTCCGCCATCGTCACCAACCGCGGCGGCCGTACCTGCCACGCCGCCATCATCGCCCGCGAACTGGGGATTCCCGCCGTCGTGGGCACCGGCAACGCCACTGACTCGCTGTCCGACGGCCAGGAGGTCACTGTCTCCTGCGCCGACGGCGAGACCGGCACCATCTACCAGGGCCTGCTGGACTTCAGTGTTGAGGAAACCGGCATCACCCAGCTGCCCGAGGCGCCGGTGAAGGTCATGATGAACGTCGGCACCCCGGAGCAGGCGTTCACCTTCGCCCAGCTTCCCAACCACGGCGTGGGCCTGGCGCGGCTGGAGTTCATCATCAACCGGCAGATCGGCATCCACCCCAAGGCCCTGCTGAACCTGGACAGCCAGCCCGAGGACGTGGCCGCCGAGATCCGGGAGCGGATCAGCGCCTACGACAGCCCCCGCGACTACTACATCAAGCGGCTGGCCGAAGGCGTGGCCACCATCGCCGCGGCATTCGCGCCGGAGCCGGTGATCGTGCGCATGTCCGACTTCAAGTCGAACGAGTACGCCAACCTGATCGGTGGACCGGCCTACGAGCCGCACGAAGAGAACCCGATGATCGGTTTCCGCGGCGCGTCCCGGTACCTGGAGCCGTCCTTCCGGGACTGCTTCGACCTTGAGTGCGAGGCGCTGTCCTTTGTCCGCAACGAGATGGGCCTGACCAACGTCAAGCTGATGATCCCGTTCGTGCGGACCCTGGACGAGGCGCAGGGCGTCATCGAACTGCTCGCCGAGAACGGCCTGCGCCGCGGCGAAAACGGCCTCGAAGTGATCATGATGTGCGAGCTGCCGTCCAACGCCCTGCTGGCCGACGAGTTCCTGGAGCACTTCGACGGCTTCTCGATTGGCTCCAACGACATGACCCAGCTGACCCTGGGCCTGGACCGCGACTCGGCCATCGTGGCCAACAGCTTCGATGAGCGGGACGCGGCCGTCAAGAAGCTGCTCAGCATGGCCATCAAGGCCTGCCGCGCCCGCGGAAAGTACGTGGGCATCTGCGGCCAGGGCCCCAGCGACCACCCGGACTTCGCCGAGTGGCTGGTGAAGGAAGGCGTCAATTCCGTCTCGCTGAACCCGGACACCGTGGTGGACACCTGGATCCGGCTCGCCGGGGCGTCGGAGGAGACGCCGAACGTCGCCGCGGCTGCCGGCGTATAGCGGGTAGCCCCTTACCCCTGGGCCGGCTCGGGCAGCAGCCCGAGCCGGCCCAGGAGTTCCGTCTGGTCGAAGTAGGCGTGGTGCGAGGTAATCACGCCGTCCTTCACCGCAGGGACGTCGCAGCTCCTGACCCTGAGCTGCCGTCCGGTGGGCGGCAGCGTACCGCCGGTGGGCAGGCGCAGCTGCCCGGTGTTCGTGCCCACCACAAAGCCTTCGGCGACGGCCACGTCTCCGGCCTCGTGCGTGGCTGTCCGTTCGTACCTGACGTCAGGCATGGCTTCCCAGAAGTGCGAGTAATAGTCCGCGATGGCTTGTTGGCCGGTGATCGCGTCGTGGTCCGGGGTGCGGACCACGGCGTCCACGGCGTAGCAGCCCGCCAGTGTTTCCCTGTCTTTTGCGTCCATGGCCGCCATCAGCCGGTCCATGACGTCGCGTGCCTGTCCCATTACAGCCTCCATTGATGCGCCGGCGCCGGGCCCGGTGCCCGCGTCCATGAAGGAAACGTACGACGGCGGAAGGCACCGTCGCGATCCCCTCGCCGGGGGTTTCGGGTCACGCCGGAAACCCCCAAATCAGGGGATTGCGGCGCTGGCCGCCGCGACGATACTGGAGGTATGTGGGAGGAGCGCGCGGAGCGTGCCCGGCGTGACATCGCCGCCATGGCCGCAGGCGGGATGGACCTGGCCGGCCTCTACGCGGCGGCGCTGGCCGTCGTGCAGCGGGAGGTACCGTTCGAGCAGGGCTGCTGGGCCGCCGTCGACCCCGACTCCATGGTGATGACCTCCATCACCAACTGGCAGCCGTGGCCCGTGGCCAGCCATCAGTTCGAGGAATATTTCCTGCGTTTTGCCCAGTCCGAGTACACCGGCCGGGAGCCGAACACGTTCGTGGAACTGCTGCGGCGTCCCCGCCCCATCGCCAGGATTTCGGACGCGCCGCACCGGGAGGTGGTGCGCAGTGTCCGGATCAACGATCTGCTCAAGCCCCTGGGCCTGGAACATGAGCTGCGTGCCGCGTTCCGGGTGGACGATGCGTGCTGGGGAGTGGGCAGCATCTTCCGGGAAGGCGGCCGCGACTTCACCGACCGGGAGGTGGAATTCCTGGGCGCGGTGTCCGCCACCCTGGCTGCGGCGACCAGGGCGGCCGTCCGCGTGGCGCACCCAGCCGGGCCCGCCGCCGTCGGGCCCGTCATTGTCCTGGCCGGCCTGCACGGGGACCTGCGTGCAGCCACGCCCGCGGCTGCGTCCTGGCTGGCCGCGGTAGAGGACGCGGCGCCCGGCCGCTTCAGCCAAACGCTCCTGGGGGTGGTGGCGCAGGCGCACGCCGCAGCATCCGGGACGGCCCGGGCGAGGATGCGCGGCGCCGGGAACAGCTGGGTGGTGCTGCAGGCCAGCCGATTGATCACCGGCGATGACCCGGAGCAGATGGTGGTGACCGTGGAACCTGCCACCACCCATGAACTCGCCAGCCTGCTGCTGATGGCGTACGGCGTCACGGCACGGGAGCGGGACGTCTGCCTGGAGGTGCTGTCGGGCGGTTCCACCGCGGAGATCGCCGGGCACCTGTTCATCTCCCCGCATACCGTGCACGACCACCTGAAATCGGTCTTCGAAAAGGTGGGCGTCGGGAGCCGGGGTGAGCTGGTGGCGCGGCTCGTGGCGTGAGGGAAGGGAGGACACATGCAGGCGCTGGCGGATTCCATGCGCAGGCACCCGTTGCCGTGGTACTCCGCCGTGACCTTCCTCCTGTCCTGGGGAGCCATCGTGGCGGCCGTGTGGATGGTCACCGGCGGCCTGTCGCCCACACCCGAACAGTTCCAGCGCACCATCCCCGCCACAGTGCCGGCCATGCTGCTGGGGCCAGCGGTGGCAGGCCTGGTCCTGACAGGAATCGTGTCGGGACTGGAAGGGTACCGGGAGCTTTGGGCGCGGCTGCTGATCTGGCGGGTCGAGGGGCGCTGGTACCTCTTCGCCCTGCTGGCCGCTCCGGTGACGCTGGCCGCACCCGTGCTGGTGCTCTGGATATCGTCCTTGGATTATGCGCCGCGGATTGCCACGGAGCCGGACAGGGTTGGAACACTCGTCACGGGATTGGTCCTGGGGCTGGTGGCCGGGCTCTTCGAGGAGATCGGGTGGACCGGGTTCGCCATTCCCAGGGCCAGGCAGCGCTACAGCGTTCTCTGGACGGGAGTCCTGGTGGGGGTGCTGTGGGGCGCCTGGCACTTCTTCGTGAACTACTGGGGTGGTGGCGGGACGAACGGCGGCGTGCCGCTGGCGGTCTTCATGCCGCTGTGGGTTGCCGGTGTCCTGGCCGGCCAGCTGACGGCCTACCGGGTGCTCATGGTCTGGGTCTACGAGCACACGGGGAGCGTGTTCGTGGCGGCGGTGATGCACGCCAGCCTGGCGGCATTCCAGTTCATCCTCAACCCCCTGGCACCGGGAGTTCCCCAGCAGGTCTACCCGTGGGGGCAGGCGGCCACCATGTGGCTGCTGGTAGCCGCCGTGGCATTGACCAGCCGGGGCGAGATGACGGGTCCGCGGCGGTTCCTGCCGATCCACGTCCGGTCCCGGCACCGGCCGCCGCGGCGGCGGAGGTAGCCTACGGGGTCCGGCGGGTGGTGGCGGGAAGATGCTGCGCGGGATCGAACCGGTCGAAGGACGAGGCGCCAATCACGAAGATGCCGCGCTGGGGGATCCAGAAATCACCCAGCCTGGTCTGCACGGTGAGTGGCTGCGGGGTGCCGAGGTCCTCACCGCCGAGGGTTGCCGTGCTGCGGGAGATGAACCACATGCGCCGGGGTTTGGCCCGGAAGCCCTGTTTATTGGGAACACTGCCCGTCAGTCCGAGGTGTCCAGCGCTGAGCATGGGGCCTGCGGCGGAACCCATCGACTTCAGGAATGCCTTGTTGGACAAAAGCTTGTTGGGCAGCGCCGTCATCACCGCGCTCATGGCAGCGGTGATGGGCGTCGATCCGAGTTCCACGTCCCAGGTGAGGTCCACTTCCTGGCCGATGGTCACAGTGAAGGATGTGTCGCCGGTCCAGTCGACGCCGACGTCGCACTGGACGGCATCGGTGAGGCCGGCGCTGAAATAGCGGGCGCAGGAGACATCCGGTGCTGCATTCGCGTAGATGGTCCAGGAGCCGGAGGGCCTGCGCAGCCAGACCGAGGTGTAGCCCGGGCCCACGCTGGTCACGGGGAAGCGCCGCATGGCCAGGACGTGGCCGGTGCTGAACGTCAGCCCCATCACGCCGTATCCGGAGAACCGTTCGTCGTCGCCGGGAGTGAGCGTGGCCTGGTGTTCCGCTTCGAGGGCCCGCGTCCGGATGGTCTTCATGGCTATTCGCCTCCCCATGGATGGTGGGCTGAGTTTACGCCCGGCCCCGCGCGGCTACAACGGAATGTGCTGACAGACCGGCCGGTTCATCCCGCGTGCGCCTCCGCCATGATCTGCTCGCGCAGGATGTCCGCATGGCCGCAGTGCTGGGCCAGTTCGCGAAGCATATGGAGGTAGACCCAGCGCAGCGGCACAGGCCCCCGCCGGTTTCCTGTCACCACGTCATCCAGGCCCAGGGGAGCAGCCGCAGCACGGGAAGCGGCGCAGGCTTCCCGGTGGGCTTCCCGGACTGAGCCGATGGTGTCGCGGTCGTCCAGGATGAATGACTCGTCCGGCGTGGCGGGAATGCCGATCTCGCGGCGCCGGCGTCCCGTGAAGGCCTCATCGAACCAGACCTTTTCCACGAACGTGGCATGCTTCACCAGGCCCAGCAGGGTGGTGCGGGACGGGACCAGCCGGCGCCGTGCCTGCTCCTCGGTCAGTCCGTCCAGGCACGCGTCCAGCGCGGCCCGGTGCTCGTCCAGGAAGTACTCGAACTGGACGCGCTCAGGCTCGTTGATGACGTCGTCCATGGAGTGGGAGTGGGAGGCCATACGCAGACCCTACCAAGCAGGGGGATGCCGCCGTGGCCCGACTAATCGGCGCTTTAGTTGTGCCTCGCCCATAGCTGCAGCCACACGAGCAGGCGTGTCTCGGGATCGTCGAGCTCGATGCCGAAGAGCGTCTTCACCCTGGACAAGCGGTAGCGGACTGTATTGACGTGCACCTTCAATGCATTGGCCGTTTCCATGGCGTTGCCGCCGCAGCTCAGGTAGGCCCGGATGGTCTCCTCAAAGGATTTCCTGTGCTGTTCGTCGTACTCTGCAATCCTCATGGCGTGCACTCCGGGCAGCTGCCCGGCCGCGGTCAACGAGGATACAATCCGGCGCAGCTGCAGGCGCGAGCCCAGCGATTCATCGTCGGCCACCACTTGGTCCGAGTCCGGGTCGATCTGTCCTTCCGCAACGGTGCGGACCAATTCGGACAAGACCATCTCGGCATTGATCCGGGACTCTGCAAGCCGGTTTACGGTAGCCGCGCTGCCCAGTGCGGCCAGGACGGGGCGGCCGAGGGCCCGCCGCGCATTCCTGACAATGGCCAGGATGGCGCCGCGCTGAAAGTGCCAGTCGGAATCGGTTCCCTGTGGAAGTACGACATACACAATGTTGTCCGAGAGGCCGCAGACCGCGGAAGGCAGCCGGATCGCGCAGGCGGTTCGGATGGTGTCGAAGAGGCGGAGGCGTGACTGCAGTGTTTGGGCAGCGACTGCGTCCGCGGGCCACGCCGTGAGCGCCGCCACCCGGATGGAGTCCGCGGAGATACCGAGCCGGATAGCTGCCAGCTTGGCGCGTTTGGGTTCGAACAGCAGCGGCTGCACCATATCCAACTGCCGCGTGAGGTTCGAAACGTAAGTGGTGCGCTTGTGCAGGATATGGAGTGCAGCCACATTCGCCGCTTCCCGCAGGATCCGGGCTGCATCCTTATTCTGGTGACCGGCCCGTTCCAGGAGCCAGAGAGATCCCAGCACGCCCGCTCCCGCGCGGATGGATATGGCGGTGCGGCGCAGCTCCGGGTCTTCGGTCTTCACGTCCACCACAGCGCTTGCAGCATGGACGCGCCGGTAGTCCCTGTCGGTCTCGGGCGAGCGCGGTACCTGCAGGCGCAGGATGGAACTGCGGCGGGTCTCATCGATGGGCTGGTCCGGGAGTGTTGAATAGGCAAGGATGGTTTGGTCGGGATCCACAATGGCCACGGCCCCTCCTGCCTGCGCGGCCACTGTATTGGCGAGATCGAAGAGATCGCCGGGACGGATGTCCACCAGTGTCCGTCCCGACTGGCGGTGCGGTATGACGGCCGCATCCATGATCTCTGCCAGCTGGTTCCATGGCACTGAATCCGAGGCCCGGAAGAGCGCCATTCCCGTTTCGCGGGCGGCTGCCCGGAGCACTGTGTCCGGTTTTCCATTGGTCTTGTAAACGATTCCCACATAGCCGGCGTCGGCGAGGTCCTGGACCTTGGCCCGCAGGCGCTTTCCGGACAACGAGAGGCCGATGGCCAGTGCAACAGCCCCGGGGTACTTCGCGGGCGGGGCCATGGAGTCGTACAGGACTGAGCCCGCCACCGCCTGCTGGTCATTTGCAGGCATCTCCACCAGGCTCACAATCTCCGAATCCGTGGAGCGTGCCACGTCTGAAAGTGTGGGCAGGGAGAGGGGCTCGACGGCGGGCACTCCGACAGAGCCGAAAGAGGCACCTTGGTAGTTTGTGCTAATTCGATGACTCCTGACTTGTGAGTTTCTCCATAGTCGCACAGTCCGCGGCTTCCTACGCTGAAGTCAACGAACGCACCGCACGCAGTGGAAGGCCGTCATTGAAAATCAGCGAAGCCAAGGAGCTCATCCAGGTCAAAGCACCCGTATTCTCCCGGCGGCGCCGCGTACTTGCCAACGCATACAACGTGGAGGAGTACCGGAAGTCCGCGCGCAAAGTCCTGCCCGCCGGAATCTTCGACTACCTCGACGGCGGGTCAGAGGACGAGGTGACACTACGCCGCAATCGCGCTGTATTCGACTCCTGGGCCCTCATGCCCAGCTGGGGGCCGGTCGAGGGACCTGATACCAGTACAGCCCTGCTTGGCAGGACCAGCGCCCTGCCACTGACGCTGACCCCCACCGGTGCCACCCGTTTGTTTCACCCCGAGGGGGAGGCAGCCGTCGCGGCGGCAGCCGACCGTGCCCACATCCCTTACGGACTCGCCGGGCTAAGCACCGTGGCTATGGAGACCATTGCCCGAAGCCACCCAGGCCTGGACCGCTGGTTCAACTTTGGGCTCGGCTCGGAGCCGAAGGCCGCGAAGGACAAACTGGCACGCTGTGAAGCCGCGGGATTCACCACACTGATTGTCGGCGTCGACACCCGTGCGCTCGGCGCAAGGGAACGCGACCTCCACAACGGCTTTACCGCCCCGCCCGCCTTGACCCTTTCGACTATTGCCGACATTGCCCGACGCCCATCCTGGTGGGTCAACTTCCTGAGGTCAGAAGGCATCAGCTTCCCCAATCTGGATCCGCACAGTGCTGCCGCCACCTCCATGGTCACCCCATCCATGTGGCAGCACATCCTGGGCCATTCGGACGCATCCAGCGGCTGGAAGGAACTCGGGGAACTGCGTCAGGCCTGGCAGGGCAAGATCGTACTCAAAGGCTGCGTCAACCCATCCGACGTCGACAAGGCAGCCCGGATCGGGCTGGACGCCGTGCAGCTGAGCAACCACGGCGGCCGCCAGTTGGACCACATGCTGAGCCCCATGGACGTCCTCCAGGAATCGCGGCAGCGGGTGGGTGACTCGCTGGAAATCTACGTGGATTCGGGAATTCGGCGGGGCAGCGACATCCTCAAGGCACTGGCGCTCGGAGCAGACGCCTGCTCCATCGGCCGCGCCTACCTCTACGGTCTGGTCGCTGCCGGCTCTCCTGGAGTAGGCCGCATCATTGACATCCTCGCGGACGAACTCAGGCGTACCATGACGCTGGTAGGTGTTTCCAGCGTCCCTGAGCTGAAAGCCAGGGGTGGGGAGATCCTCCGGGACCTCCGTTCTTCCGGCGAAATTCTTGAGACAACGAAGTCAGGCAACAACTAAAGAAGATCCCTGAAAGCTAAGGAAGCCATGCGCACCAGATACGTACTCCCCGTCCTTACCGTAGCCTCGGCACTCGCGCTCTCCGGATGCGTGGACAACAGCCAGCCGGCCGCCACCGGGCCCGCCTCGGCGAGCGGCACCGCCGCCGCCGTCGACGTCAAAAAGAACGACTCCATCGCGGCGTCCCTGCCGGAAAAGATCAAGAGTGCCGGAGTCCTGAACGTCGGCATGGCCAACAACTACCCGCCCAACGAGTTCAAGGACGACAACGGGGCACCGGCGGGCTGGTCGGTTGACCTCACCAATGCACTGGGCAAGGTGATGGGCCTGAAGGTCAATTTCGACATAGGCACGTTCGATAACATCCTGCCCGCGGTGCGTGCAGGCAAAGACGACATGGGTATGTCCTCATTTACCGACACGAAAGAACGTGAGAAGCAGGTGGACTTCCTCAATTACTACTCGGCCGGCATCCAGTGGGCGGCCCCCAAAGGTAAGACCGTGGACCCTAACAACGCGTGCGGACTGAAGGTGGCTGTCCAGGCAACAACTTATGAAGACACCGACGAAGTGCCCAAGAAGTCGAAGGCCTGCACCGACGCGGGGAAGCCTGCAATCCAGATCTTCAAATTTGACGCGCAGGACCAGGCGACCAATGCACTGGCGGTGGGGCAGGTGGATGCGATGAGCGCTGACTCGCCCGTCACCCTCTACGCGATCTCCAAGACCAAGGATAAGCTGCAGACGGCGGGGGACGCATTTGAGGTGGCTCCTTACGGCATCCCCGTTGCGAAGGGCAGCGACTTCACTCCGGTCCTCCAGAAGGCGCTCCAGTCGCTGATCGATGACGGCACGTACACCAAGATCCTGTCCAAATGGGGAGTGGAAGCCGGCGGAGTAAAGACGGCTGCCCTCAACGTGGCATCCAAGGGGTAACAGAACATGAGCAGGGCGGAATCCGACGGGATGATTGAGGCGGAACATGGCAGGGGCCCGCGCAGCGGCAGTGGCAGCGGGCTTGCCGCGGGCGATGCTCCGCCCGAGACCATCGTCGCGATTCCGCTCCGCCACCCCTGGCGGATCCTGATTGCCATTGTCTTGGTGCTCGGGCTGGCGGTGTTTGTGCTGGACGCCGCACAGCGACCGGACTACGGCTGGCCGGAAGTGGGCAAATACATTTTTGACCGCCGGATCAGCCAGGCTGCGTGGGTGACGTTGTCGCTGACCATCTACTCCATGATCGGCGCGATCGTCATCGGCCTGGTACTGGCCATCATGCGGCTGTCACCCAATCCGGTGCTCAAGAATATCGCCTGGCTGTACATCTGGATCTTCCGCGGCACACCTGTGTACGTGCAGCTGGTCTTCTGGGGCCTGGTCTCCCTCATCTACCCGGTGTTCACGCTGGGCATTCCATTCATGGACCCGTGGGTCACCATCCCGAACGGGATCTTCACCAACCTCTTCATCACCGCCGTCATTGGGCTCGGCCTGAACGAGGCCGCGTACATGTCCGAGATCGTCCGTGCGGGCCTGTTGTCCGTGGACCGCGGCCAGGAGGAGGCCGCCACGGCGCTGGCCCTGTCCTGGGGCCAGACCATGAGGTTCGTCGTGGTCCCGCAGGCCATGAAGATCATCATTCCGCCCACCGGTAACGAAGTGATTTCCATGTTGAAGACCACCTCGCTGGTGGCCGCCATCCCCTTGAGCATCGACCTGTATGGCGTGTCCCGCGGGATCTCCGCCGTTACCTTCACCCCGGTCCCACTGCTGATCGTGGCGTCGCTCTGGTACCTGCTTTTCACGTCAGTCCTGATGGTGGGGCAGCACTTCATCGAGAAGAGGTTTTCCCGCGGCACCGGCCGGGCGGACTTGGGCAGGCGGTCACCGACGTCGGATACGGCACAAGCCGCAGGCCCGGCGGCAGCCCCCGGAGCGGTGCTTCCGGGAGAGCCAGGCGCACCGCTTGGCAATGACTTTGGAGGTAAGGGATGACGGGCGTGCCGATGGTGCTTGCCGAGAAGGTTTCCAAGAATTTCGGCACAAACAAGGTTCTGCGGGGTATCAGCCTGGAGGTGGCCCGCGGCCAGGTGCTGTGCATTGTGGGGCCGAGCGGATCGGGGAAGTCGACGTTCCTGCGCTGCATCAATCATCTGGAAAGGGTGGACGGCGGCCGGCTTTCGATCGACGGCGAGCTGGTGGGCTACCGCCAGAAGGGCGGCAAGCTCTACGAGCTCAAGCTCTCGGAAGCGGCCTTCCAGCGTCGCGAAATCGGGATGGTATTCCAGCGTTTTAATCTCTTTCCACACCTGACGGCCATGGAGAACATCACCCTGGCTCCCATCCGGGTGAAAGGCCTCTCCAAGGCCAAAGCCACCGCCCGGGCAAAAGAGCTGCTGGAACGGGTGGGGCTGGGGGACAAGGGGGACGCTTACCCGGCCCACCTGTCCGGCGGACAGCAGCAACGCGTGGCCATCGCCCGTGCCCTTGCCATGGACCCCAAGCTGATGCTCTTTGACGAGCCCACGAGTGCCCTTGACCCGGAATTGGTGGGGGAGGTGCTTGAGGTCATGAAGGAATTGGCCAGGAGCGGCATGACCATGGTGGTGGTGACCCACGAGATGGGGTTCGCCCGTGAGGTCGCGGACACGCTGGTCTTCATGGATGAAGGCGTGGTGGTGGAGGCCGGGCCGCCGCGGGAGGTTCTCAGTAATCCCCGGCACCAACGGACCCAGGAGTTCCTTTCCAAAGTGCTGTAACTTCTGGCGCTCACGCCCGCGTTTCCGGGGGCCGCCGGTGCCGGTGGTGGAGTTCGTAGTGGTCGAACACGTCGGAGGACGTGTCTCCCACATGGCCGAACTTTCCGCGCAGCACTTCTGCCAGGTCATCCAGGGCCGCGTAGAGCATCCGCCCGGCAAACCGCAGTTCAGGGTTGTCGCTGGACTGGGCTTCCGAGGCCAGCTGATGGGCGTAGGCAAGGGTGGCCGGCAGCGATCCCCGCTGTTCCACCTCGTGGAAGTAGTAGGTCTCGTGGAAGGACAGGAGATCGATGCTCACGGACGCCACGTTTTCGGCCATCGCCTCCAGCAGTCCCGCCGCATGACCGGCTTCCAGCGCCGCGATGCCGGAGGTTCCCGCCGCTTCCCGGAACAGGTTGAGCCGGTGGGCAAGGGCACGCCGCCGGCTCAGCGCCGGGTAGGTCTGCAGGATCCAGGAAACCGTGGCGGTGAGCAGGCCAAAACCTGCCACGGCCTGGAACGCCATCACCAGCCGGAGGACCGGATGGATGGCCACGATCTCACCGAAACCGGCGGTGGACAGGGCCACCAGCGAAATGTAGAGCGCCTCGGCGAAGTCGGCCTGCCGGGGGATGTCGTTCGAATAGGAGAAGCCGGCCGGCAGGTGGGGGAGGTACAGGAGCGCCCAGCCCACGGCAGCCAGGGTGGCCCAGGCAGCGATGACTGCAGCCATGGCCAGCGGTGCGGCGACTGATGAGGCGCCGCCCCTGAGTTTCCTGGACAGCAGCCAGAACCCGCGCATGATGGTCCGTCCCACGGGGCCCGAGCCATGCGGGTAGAGCAAGGTGTGGAAGACGTCGGCGATCATCAGCAGAATCAGCGCCGCGCCAACTGCCGTCAAAAGCACGCCCTCGAAGTTCATGCCTCATCTTAAGTGCCGCAGAGTGCGGGTCCGCTGGCTAGGCTGGCGCCATGGACTTTCGACTTCGCCAGGCCAGCCCGGAAGACGCCGAGGCGGTGGTGCTCATGCAGACACTGGCGCACGAGGAGTGCTACCCGCACCTGCTCTCGCCGGCCTTCTTCGAGCGACGCCGGGCCGGCATCCCGGAACGGGTGGAGCGGCGACGGGCGTTCCTGGACACCCGGGAGCCGCGGATCCTCGCCTTCGACGACGACAACCAGCTGGTGGGCTACGCGGACGCCGGCCCCGGGCGGGAGGACGACGCTCCTGAAGCGCTGGAGCTTTACTCGATCTACACCCTCCGGCGCACCTATGGGAGCGGCCTGGGGGCAGCACTGGTGCGTGCCGCCGTCGGCTCCGGTCCGGGGTACTTGTGGGTGCTGGAAAATAACCCGCGCGCGCTTGCCTTCTACCTGAAACAGGGATTCCGGCCCGACGGGAAACGCAACACCCTGCCGCCCGAATGGGAGGCACTTCCCGAACTCCGGCTGGTCCGGAGGGCCAAGGAGGCAACGGAGCGTTGAGGAGGGCCTATGCCTACTTCGCCGCGCTGGTGGGCCTCATCTGCGTGGCGTTCGTCCTTGCCATGCTCTTCCTCCCGCTGAACCGGACCGTCCGCAGCGATGTGCTGCAGGGCTTCCTGATCGGCTTTGGCCTGGCTTTCGTCACCGCCCAGGTGTACTCCAGGGTCAAAGCCGTCCGGGTGAACGGGTGGATTACCATGCCCGGCCTGGGCGATCCCGGCAACGGCGTGCTGCTGCGCGCTGCCTGCGCCCAGCTGTTCCCGGGCCCGGTGAACACACCGGAAGAAGCGGTCTACTGGTGGGCCAATTCTGACGCCTCGGGCGCCCCGCTGACCGGCCGGCACCAGTACGTCCTCCGGTTCCCGCCCGGCGGACTGCCGCCCACCAACGCCTTTTGGTCACTCACGATGGGCTACGCCCGGAACCGCTTCGTGGCCAACCCCCTCCACAGGTACAGCGTGAGCGACAGGTCCGGACTGGTCCCCGGCCCGGACGGCTCTGTTGAGGTCTGCATCCAGGCCACCCCTCCGGCAGGCCGCGAACGCAACTGGCTGCCCGCCCCGGACGGAAAGTTCATCCTCTGGCTGCGTGTCTACGAGCCCGGCCCTGCGGTCCTGGACGGAAGCTATGTGGTTCCGGCAGTGGCCAGGGCGGGAGGCGGGACGCCATGAGGCTGGAACACCTGTTCATCTTCTTCACGGTCATGGCGGCCACGTGGTTCGCTGCCACCTATTTTTGGCCCCGCATGCTCCTCTCCGTGTTCAAGCGGGCCATCGTGGTCAAGGGCTTCGGCGAAGGTCCCATTCCCGTCAACACCCTGTACATCCAGTCGCAGGCGCTCTTCGCAGACCCGCTCAATATGCCGGCGGGCACCTCCCGAGTGGCGTCGGCCGGCGTCAACCGGGACACCCTCCTGACGTTGGGTTGGCTGGACCTCTCGAAAGGTCCGCTGGTGCTCCACGTGCCGGACATGGGAGGGCGCTACTACAGCGTGCAGTTCACCAACCCCTCGAACAACACCAATTTCGCCTACGTCGGCAAGCGCACCACCGGAACAGGGGCAGGGGACTTCCTCATCACTGGGCCTGGATGGTCCGGTGATGTTCCGGGCGGGATGGGTCATATCGCTTCTCCACGCCGCTCGGTGCTCCTCATCGGCCGCGTACTGGTCTACGACGACGGCGACCTGCCAGCCGCGCACAGGCTCTCGACGCAGCTTCGCCTAGCGCCCCTGCCGTAACTTCGGGAGGGCACAGCGGACGACGGCGGCACGGGGCCGGGTGCCACAGCTGACTTTGGCGCGGCCAGGGCCCTGGTGCGCCCCCGGGCTACAGCGCGGCGGCGAGCGTGCGGCCCGCGGTAAGGCCGGTGAAGATGCAGCCGCCCAGGAAGGTGCCTTCGAGCGCGTTGTACCCGTGGGCGCCGCCGCCGCCAAAGCCGGCCGCTTCCCCGGCAGCATAAAGCCCGGGAATGGGAACGCCGTCCCGTCCCAGTGCCTGGCCTGTGAGGTCCGTCTGGATTCCGCCCAAGGTTTTCCGGGTGACCACGTGCAGCCGCACGGCGATCAGCGGCCCGGCTTTCGGGTCCAGGATCCGGTGCGGCTTCACGGTGCGGAAAAGCCGGTCTCCCAGGTAGCGCCGGCTGTTCCGGATGCCGGCCACCTGGACGTCCTTGGAATAGGGGTTGCGGATCTCGGCGTCGCGCTCCTCGATCTGCCGCCGGAGGTGTCCGTGGTCCAGCAGCGGCTGGTCCGTCAGGGCGTTCATCCCGCGGACCAGGTCCGCCAGGTTGTCCGCCACCACAAAGTCAGCGCCATGCTCCTTGAACGCCTCGATGGGGCCGGACGCGCACCGGCCCAGCCGGGTCCTCAGCAGGAGCTTGAGGTCCCGGTTGGTGATGTCCGGATTCTGCTCGGAGCCTGAAAGGGCGAACTCCTTTTCGATGATGCGCTGGTTGAGGATGAACCAGGAATGATCGAACTGCTGGATCCCAGGAGTGGTTCGGAGCAGGCCGAGGGTGCCCAGGGTGTCGTAGCCGGGCAGGCCGGGGGCGGGGAGCCGGCGGCCCAGGGCATCGAACCAGAGCGACGACGGCCCGGGCAGGATCCGGATGGCATGGTCCGGCCAGATGGGGTTCCAGTTCCGGATGCCCTCCGTGTAGTGCCACATCCGGTCGCGGTTCACCAGCCTGACGCCGGACTGGTCGGCGATGTCCAGCATCCGCCCGTCCACATGCTGCGGGACGCCGGTGACCATCTTCCGCGGCGGCGTCCCCAGCCGATCGGGCCACCAGCGGCGCACCTGCCCGTGGTTGCCGCCGATCCCGCCGGACGCGATCACCACAGCCTGCGCCCGCAGCTCGAACTCCCCAACCACGTCCCGGTTGGAGGAGACGCCACGCGGGGAGGCATCCGGTGCCAGCACTGCGCCCCGCACCCCGGTGACCGTGCCGCCGTCGTACGTTAAACCGTCAACCCGGTGCCGGAAGAAAAACCTGACGCCGCCCGCCGCGGCAGCCGCGCGGGCCTTGTCTGCGAAGGGTTCCGACACCCCGGTGCCGGTGCCCCAGGGAACATGGAATCGGGGGACCGAGTTGCCGTGGCCGCCTGCCCTGCCGTCGCCGCGCTCCGCCCAGCCCACCAGCGGGGTGAACCGGATGCCCTGCTGCTGCAGCCAGGCGCGCTTCTCCCCGGCGGCGAACTCCACGTACGCGCGCCCCCACCGGGCCGCCCATTCGTCCTCCGGGTGCGGGCCGGAAAGCCGGTCCCACTGCGCCGAGCCCTGCCAGTCCTGCCATGCCAGCTCAAAGGAATCCTTTACGCCCAGCCGGCGCTGCATCGGGGTGTCCACCAGGAACAGGCCGCCCAGCGACCAGAACGCCTGCCCGCCCAGGTTGGCCGCGTTCTCCTGGTCCACGATGGCCACCCGCCGTCCGGCGCGGACCAGCTCGTTGGCGGCCACGAGCCCTGCCAGCCCGCCGCCGATGATGATGACGTCCGCGTCCATGCGATCCCCGCCCTGCCTGACGATAAGTGAGAGTCCAGCATCAACCTACAGCAGGTTTGAAGCTCTCCTTCATGGTTGGTGGGAGAATGGAGCCAGGACATCTGTCACGGCGCCGGCCCGGCTCCGGCAGGTCCCACCCAGTACTTCAGGAGGGGATCCTGATGGACCCCACCACCGTCATTGCGGTTGTTGTCGTCATCCTGCTGCTCATCGTGGCGAGGATGTCCATCCGGATTGTGCGCCAATACGAGAAGGGTGTGCTCTTCCGGCTTGGCCGGGTGGTCGGCGTGCGGGAGCCCGGGCTGCGGCTGATCGTCCCGGTCATCGACCGGCTGCCGCTGGTCAGCCTGCGGATCGTCACCATGCCCATCCAGTCCCAGGGCATCATCACCCTGGACAACGTGAGCGTGGATGTTTCAGCGGTGGCCTACTACCGCGTGGTGGACGCCGTGAAGTCCATTGTCGCCATCGAAAACGTTGCCGCGGCCATCGACCAGATCGCCCAGACCACCCTGCGGAAAGTCGTGGGCCAGCACACCCTGGACCAGACCCTGTCCGAGACCGCGCGGATCAACGCTGACATCCGGCAAATCCTCGACGTGCTCAGCGTCGAGTGGGGCGTGGAAGTCACCCTCGTTGAGCTGAAAGATATCCAGTTGCCCGAAAGCATGAAGCGGGCCATGGCCCGCCAGGCTGAAGCTGAACGTGAGAAGAGGGCCAAGATCATCGCCGCCGAAGGCGAGGCCATCGCCGCAACGGCGCTCGGCGACGCGTCGGACACCATGATGGCCCACCCGCTGGCCCTGCAGCTCAGGAACCTGCAGTCCCTCGTGGAAATCGGCGTGGACAAGAACACAACCGTGGTGTTCCCCGCGCCGCTCATGAGCACCATCGGCGAACTGTCGGCTTTCCTGGCCCGGGAGGGCCAGGCGGCCTCCGCCGGTAAACCGCCCATCAAGGCCGCCTGACCGCCGCTCGCCGTAAAATCCCCGCCGTTCGGCGCGCCAACAGTACGTTTGCTGATGATTTGCATGATGATTGCCCAAGGCAAGGGGCCTGGGCTCGTCAAGGTCTTTCGCCTCTGGATCGATCAGACATCGACGTCTTCGACAAGCAAAGGGAATCAACCATGGGCTTCCTGGACCGTGACCACTCCATCGCCCCGCCGGGGTTCAACCGCTGGCTGGTCCCGCCGGCGGCACTCGCCGTTCACTTGTGCATCGGGCAGGCGTACGCCACCAGTGTGTACAAGACCGCGCTGGTGAAGCATTTCGGTGCCAGCCTGACCGAGGTTGGCGTGATCTTCTCCATCGCCATCGTCATGCTGGGCCTTTCCGCCGCGGTCATGGGCACCTGGGTGGACACCAACGGCCCGCGCAAGGCGATGTTCACGTCCGCGATGTTCTGGGCGGGCGGCTTCCTCATCGGCTCGGTTGGGATCTTCACCCGGCAGCTCTGGCTGGTCTACCTCGGGTACGGCGTGGTGGGCGGCATCGGACTGGGCATCGGGTACATCTCGCCGGTGTCCACACTGATCAAGTGGTTCCCGGACCGGCCGGGCCTGGCCACCGGCATGGCAATCATGGGCTTCGGCGGCGGCGCACTGATCGCCAGCCCGGTATCCCAGGCCCTGCTCAAGGCGTACGATCCCAACTCCGGTGCCCAGGGCTGGGTTGCCAGCGGTGATGCCGTGGGCAAGCTCTTCCTGACCCTCGCCGTCGTCTACCTCGCCTACATGTTGTTCGGCGCGTTTACCGTCCGGGTGCCCGCCGACGGGTGGAGGCCCGCCGGGTTCGACCCCTCCAAGGTCAAGGCGGCCAAGCTGGTGACCACCGAGAACGTCTCGGCCAAGAACGCCATCAAGACACGCCAGTTCTGGCTCGTGTGGGTGGCGCTGTTCTGCAACGTCACGGCCGGCATCGGCATCCTGGAGCAGGCCGCACCCATGATCCAGGACTTCTTCCGGCAGGCCGACGGCAAGTCACTGGTGAGCGCCGGCGTGGCCGCAGGCTTCGTGGGGCTGCTGTCCATCGGCAACATGTCCGGCCGGTTCGCCTGGTCCGCCACCTCCGACGTCACGGGCCGCAAGCGGATCTACATGGTGTACCTGGGCGTGGGGGCCGTGCTGTACACGGTGCTGGCGCTGGCCGGGTCCAGTGCCACGGCCCTCTACGTGGTGCTCGCCTTCGTCATCATCTCGTTCTATGGAGGCGGTTTTGCCACCGTTCCGGCCTACCTGCGGGACCTGTTCGGGACGTTCCAGGTGGGCGCCATCCACGGCCGGCTGCTGACCGCGTGGTCCGCCGCCGGTGTGGCCGGGCCACTGATCGTCAACAGCATCCTGGATGCGCAGGGCAAGCCCGGCCAGCTGAATGCGGTGTCCTACCAGCCGGCGCTGCTGACCATGGTGGCGCTGCTGGTGATCGGCTTTGTGGCCAACCTGCTGGTCAAACCCGTCGACGCACGGTTCCACGAATCCCGTCCCGAGCGGCACGAATCCCACCATGGAGGCCTGAAATGAGCAGCACCGCAAACACCCACGGCGCACACGAGCCGGTCAACAAGTCCACCGGCAGGCTGGTCCTGGCCTGGGTCCTGGTGGGGATCCCGCTGGCCTATGGCGTCTTCCAGACGTTGACCCAGGTGGCAGCCCTGTTCGGTTGAGTTCTTGCCCTTGGTGTCACACTGGCCCGGTTTTGGCGGCCGAACCGCGCGGGTTGCCCTTTGCTTCCCTCGCTTGGCGCTGAAAACCGGGCCAGTCTGTGCGCCAGGGCGTCACGCAGAGCAGGGTTTTGGCGGGAGCGGACGACGGCGGCCCCGGTTTTCCGGGGGTTCGCCGCCGTTCGTGGGCCTAAAGCGTGCCGTCCGTGACGCGGGTGCCGGCGGTCAGGCCGCGGCAGGCTTCATGAGCCGCCGCCGCAGGATGGTTGCCGTTACCCAGGTGACCAGGCTGCAGGCCGCGGCGCCCCAGAGGATGTCCGTCACGGCCACCAGCGCGGTGAAGTCCTTCAACACGGCGAACCCGGTCAGCGCCCAGGTGGCGTAGGTGAAGAACCCGAACAGCGCAGCGCCGGTGACCCGCTGCCGCAGCGTAGCCCGGGAGTCGTTGGGCCGGATGCCGTAGTGCACCATTCCCGCCACGAAGATGACATAGAACAGCACCGCGCCAGGCAGGTTCGCCGTGGCCCCCAGCAAGTGGCCGATCTGGCTCCGGTAGAGCGGGTTGGCCACCAGCAGGATCCACACCACATCCAGCACGGCGAAAATCAGGGCGCTGACAACGTAGGCGGTCAGCCAGTTCTTGGTGCGGGGGCTCATGGCGGGCTCCTTGGCTCGGGTGCGGTTCGCGTGCGGCTCGGGTGCGGTTCAGGAGTGGTTCGCAGCCACAGCCGGGTGTGGACTGCCCGGATCCGCATTCTTGCAGGAGGGAAGCCGGCAACCGTGCCGGTTCCACCCCATACAGGATGGCCGCCGCTCCGAACACTTAGTGGACAAGGCCACCAGGGCTGAGTTGTTGTTGGATATAGCCGTGCCCGGAGAGGCGCGGACGGGTACCGGCCGTGCAGCAGCGCGCGGCGGACCAGGGGAAAGGAATCTGTCCGTGAACGAAAAGAGCCGCAAGGCCCTCATCAGCACCATCATCGCCGTGGTGGTGGCGGTGCTCATCGCCCTCGCCGGAAGCCAAGGCGGGTCCAGGATCGGCGGGTTCCCTGTGTTCGCACTGGCGGTCGCCATTGCCTTCGTGATCCAGTGGCTGGTTTTCATCCCGTCCTACAAGGCGCAGACGGAGAAGTTCTACGACCTCACCGGCGCCCTGACCTACATCTCCATCACGGTGTTCCTGGTGCTGGCGTCCCCCGGCGTGGATGCCCGCGGCATGCTGCTGGCGGCCATGGTGGTGCTGTGGGCCGCGCGGCTGGGCAGCTTCCTGTTCCTGCGGATCAGCAAGCACGGCAAGGACGACCGCTTTGACGAACTCAAGCCGGACTTCTTCCGCTTCCTGAACACCTGGACCATCCAGGGCCTGTGGGTGGTGCTCACCGCGGCGCTCGCGTGGGTGGCCATCACGTCGGACAAGAAGGTGGGCCTGGACTGGTTTTTCTGGGTCGGCCTGCTGGTGTGGCTCGTGGGCATCACCATCGAGACCGCGGCGGACCTGCAGAAGAACCGGTTCAAGGACGATCCCGCCAACAAGGGCCGCTTCATCAGCACCGGCCTGTGGTCCAAGTCCCGCCACCCCAACTACTTCGGCGAGATCACGCTGTGGGTGGGTGTCGCCATCATCGCCCTGCCAGTCCTGCAGGGCTGGCAGTGGGCGGCGCTGGTCTCCCCGGTGTTCGTTGCCCTGCTGCTGATCAAGGGAAGCGGCGTGCCGCCCTTGGAGAAGAAAGCGGACAAGAAGTGGGGCGGCCAGGCCGACTACGAGGAGTACAAGAGGAACACTCCTGTCCTAGTGCCCAAGCTGAAGTAGGGCTCTGCCGCAGCAGGATTTACGACGGCGGCATCTGGAACCGGGTGCCGCCGTCGCCCGTTGATCAGTTACGATTTAACCCATCAAGGGGAGTACTCCCGTCTGTGCGTGGCCCGTCAATACGGATGCAGCGAAGCATCCCGGGCCACCGGCTCCGGTTCCCACCGGGCGGAGGAGACCTTGGCGTACATGTCAGCGCCTACCCTTTGGAGTACCCGCCATGCAGGTAACACCCCTCGTCTGGATCATCACCATTGCTGTGACCATCCTGTTCTTCGTTTACGAGTTCTTCGCCCACGTCCGCAAACCCCACGAACCGTCCATCGGTGAATCGGCGCGCTGGTCGGCGTTCTACATCGGACTCGCGCTGGTGTTCGGCGTCGGGATCGGAATGGTCTCCGGCTGGACGTACGGCGGCGAATACTTCGCCGGGTACCTCACCGAAAAAGCCCTGTCCGTGGACAACCTGTTCGTCTTCCTCATCGTGATGACCGGGTTCGCCGTTCCCAAGAAATACCAGCAGAAGGTGCTGATGGTGGGCATCATCATCGCCCTCATCCTCCGCGGCGGGTTCATCGCCATTGGCGCCACCCTGATCGAAAACTTCTCCTGGGTGTTCTACATCTTCGGCGCCCTGCTGCTCTTCCTCGCGTACAAGCAGGCCTTCGGCGGCCACGACGCCAACCCGGCTGACGGCAAATTCATGAAACTGGTCCGCCGTGTCCTGCCGGTCACCCCGGACTACCACCGGGACCGGCTCACCGTGAAGCTGGACGGCAAGCGGTTCGTGACGCCGATGATGCTCACCATCATCGCGATCGGGTTCGTGGACCTGATCTTCGCCGTTGACTCGATTCCCGCGATCTACGGCCTGACCAGCGAAGCGTACATCGTCTTCACGGCCAACGCCTTCGCCCTCATCGGCCTGCGGCAGCTGTTCTTCCTCATCGGAGGACTGCTGGAGCGCCTCGTCTACCTCGCGCAGGGCCTCGCCGTCATCCTCGCGTTCATCGGCGTCAAGCTGGTCTTCCACGCGCTGCACGTCAACGAGCTCTCCTTCATCAATGGCGGCCAGCCGCTCCTCTGGGTGCCCGAGATCCCAATCTGGTTCTCCCTGCTTTTCATCGGCGCCACGATCCTCGTGGCCACGGCGGCCAGCCTGGCCAAGACCCGCGGCGGGACCGAGGGCGGACATGCAGTCACAGGTGACGTTGATGCCCGCGCAGGCGAGGACTCGGATACGCCGGCTGGGGCCTCACGGTAGCTGCCGGCTACTGCGCAGCAGGACGGACGACGGCGGCGCGTTGGGTAGTGCCGTGGCAGTGGAACGGAGGGTGGACGGGAGGCACCACTTTATTCAGGCCGTGTACACGGGGCCGTAACGGGGCGCTGGCATAGTTCCCGGCGGGGGACATGAAAAGTCAACGCTTAGGAGCACCCTCATGGCAGGTCTCAACCGCCGTCGTTTTCTTCAGTTTTCCGCCGCAGGTGCGGCCGGCACCGCTATTCCACAGATGCTTGGCCAGAGCATCGCCCGGGCCGCGGACATTCCCGCCCACAGGGCCACAGGCACCATCAACGATGTTGAGCACGTGGTGATCTTCATGCAGGAGAACCGTGCCTTCGACCACTACTTCGGCACGCTGAAGGGGGTGCGGGGATTCTCGGACCCGCACCCGGCGGTTCTGCCGTCCGGCAAGGATGCGTTCCACCAGGCCAACGCCACGCGGGAAGTGACGCCCTTCCACCCGGACGCGCCGAACCTGGGCATGCAGTTTATCGAGGACCTGGACCACTCGTGGAAACTTACCCAGGAGGCCTTCAACAAGGGCAAGTACGACAAGTGGCTCCCGGAGAAGACAGACGCCACGATGGCGTTCTACGGCCGCCAGGACATTCCGTTCCATTTCTCCCTCGCTGACGCGTTCACCGTTTGCGACCAGTACCACTGCTCGGTCCTGGGCCCGACCGACCCGAACCGCTACTACATGTTCGCCGGGGGTGACGATCCGGACCGCAAGGGCGGTGGCCCCGACCTTTGGAACAGCGAAAAGGGCTATTGGTGGAGCACCTACCCGGAGGAGCTGGAGAAGGCCGGGGTGAGCTGGAAGGTTTACCAGGACATCGGTGAGGGCCTTGACCCAGCGCACTATGAAGGCTGGACCAAGGACGCGTACATCGGCAACTACGGGGACAACTCCCTTCTGTACTTCAAGCAGTATCAGGACGCCAAGCCCGGAAGTCCCCTGTATGAGAAGGCCCGCACCGGCACCAGTGCCAAGACCGGCGATGACCTCTTCCGGGTCCTTCGCGAGGATGTAAGGTCCGGCAACCTTCCGCAGGTCTCCTACATCGTGGCCCCGGAGGCGTATTCCGAGCATTCGAACTGGCCGCCAAACTTTGGTGCCTGGTACGCGGCCAACATCCTGGACATCCTCACTTCATCTCCCGAGGTCTGGAGCAAGACGGCTGTCCTGTTCATGTATGACGAGAACGACGGCTTCTTTGACCATATTGTCCCGCCGCACCCGAACACCCCGCAGATTCCCGGCGCCTCCACCGTCTCCACCGCCGGCGAATGGTACGACGGCACCCCGACGTTCTATGGCGACAAGGACGTCCCCGGGCACTTCGGCCTGGGCGTGCGGGTGCCCCTGATCGTCCTTTCCCCGTGGAGCATGGGCGGCTGGGTCTGCTCCGAAACCTTCGACCACACCTCGATTGTCCGGTTCCTGGAAACCCGCTTCGGAGTGGCCTCACCGAACATCACTCCGTGGCGCCGGTCCGTCAGCGGCGACCTCACGAGCGCGTTCGACTTCTCCAAGGCCGGCGGGACAGCACCGGCGCTGCCGGACACCTCCGCTTATAAGCCGAGCGACCACGAACGCCACCCGAGCTACATTCCGACGCCTCCCGCCACGAACTCAATGCCCGTGCAGGAGAAGGGCACCCGCCCGTCCCGTGCGCTGGGCTACGCCCTCGAAGTCGACACCAAAATCGCCTCAGGCAAGCTCACCAGCCGGTGGACCAACCAGGGCACGCTGGGCGCGCACGTGCAGGTCCGGTCGAACATGCTCCCGGAAGGTCCCTATTCCTACACCATCGGTGCAGGGGCCTCACTGGACGCGTCCTGGGCGCTGGGCGCCGAGTACGACGTACAGATGCACGGCCCGGCCGGATGGTTCCGGCGCCTTGCAGGTACGACGGCGGCAGCGGACATCCGCGTGACTGTCGCCGGTGACGGCAAGGCACCGCACGCGCAGTTCCGGATCGAGAACACCGGCACCACGGGCGCAACCCTCGCCCTGAAAGATGCGTACGGCTCGGGTTCCCAGACGCTTTCCCTCAACCCGGGCCAAGCGAAGACCGTCGTCATCCCTACCCCGGGCGGCTGGTACGACCTCACCGTCACCTCCGCCGCTGATCCCAAATTCATCCGTGTCCTGGCCGGCCGCCTCGAAAACGGCGGCCCGCTGACCAGCGACCCCCAGCTCGGCCGATAACCCGGCCGGAACTGGTGGCAGGGCAGGCCGCTGTCGTCGGCCCTGCCACCCACTCGCCCCCACCTTGCTGCACCGCCCCAGAAACCGGACGCTCCGTTGCGCCCGCACACCGAAAAGAATTTCGCCATGCCCAACGCACTTAGGAACCGGAGGACAAGCGCCCTGGCGCTTGCTGCCGCCGTCGCAATCACTGGCCTCGCCGCCGTCGGCGCCGCAGTGCCTGCGGACGCACAGACCACGCCGGGCGGAACCGCCCAAACTGCCGCCCAGGCCAGCGGGCAGGGGGAGAACGGCCCCGACCACGTTTTCGTGATCATGATGGAAAACCACGGTTACGACCAGGTCATCGGCAACACCGCCGACGCGCCCTACATCAATTCCCTGGCACAGCGCTACAACACCGCCACGAACTACCACGGCGTCACCCACCCCAGCCTGCCCAACTACCTGGCCACCATTTCCGGGAGCAACCAAGGCATCTGGGATGACTGCAAGGCCGGCGCGGACGTCACGTGTGCACCGGAAGAGTTCGTCCCCGGTTCGGAGGACCCGGGGGCCACCGGGCTTCTGACCCAGGCCCAGGCGGCCAGCGCGGCCACCACCCCGCACATGTTCTCGGGCAGGAACATCGTTGACCAGCTTGAGGACAAGGGCCTGAGCTGGAAGGCCTACATGGAAAGCCTTCCCAGCACCGGCTCCCAGGTGGAGTACGCGCCCACCATCGGCTCCTCAACGGTCAAGCTGTACGCCCAGAAGCACAACCCGTTCATGTACTTCGCGGACATCAACTACCCCGGCAGCCCGAGGCTGCAGAACATCGTGCCCCAGGAAAACAACCTGAAGGCAGACCTGGCCAGCGGCAACGTGCCAAACTTCTCGTGGATCAGTCCGAACCAGTGCCACGACATGCACGGCGTCTCCCCATCGGGCGCGGCGCTTGTGGGAATCCCCCAGTGCGGGTACCCGGACTCTGGCCTGGACCACGGCGCGATCCAGCTCGGCGACAACTACGTGAAGCAGACCGTCCAGCAGATCATGGATTCCCCAACCTGGAAGAGCACCAAGTCCAGCATCGTCCTGGCCTGGGACGAAAACGACTACTCAGGATCCACCGGCGGCCCGGGCAGCCCGGTCGGCCAGAACGGCGGCGTCCTGGGCGGTGGCCACGCACCCGCCATCGTCATCAATTCGGCGCAGGGACCGCACAAGACAACAGACCAGCTCTCGGACCACTACACCCTGCTCTCCACCATTGAGCACATGTGGCACCTGGGCTGCCTGGAAAACACCTGCTCACCGACCACCTCCGGCACCTTCGAGAATCTCTTCCACTCCTAAGCGCTAACAGAGTTCACGACGGCGGCACTCCAGGCGGGTGCCGCCGTCGCCCTGACGACAGGCAACCGAGCGAGTAGGGGAGGAATCTCGTGTCGGAGGACAGCGGTCTGCAATCCCTTTTCAACGCGGCTTGCCCAGTGAGATGGTTTCCATGTGCTCCGGGACGCGGACCCTCCATCCGAGCTGGCGTTTGATCCTGGCCCGGAGGGCATCAGAGGCATCCGGCTCTCCGTGGGTGATGTAGGTCATTGCCGGCGCCTGGGGCGCGGTCTTCATCCACTGGATCAGTTCGTCGGAGTCGGCATGAGCGGACAGCCCTTCCATCTGGATGACCTCCGCCTCGATACTGACGTCCTGGCCGTAGATCCGGAGGTGCTGTTGGCCTGCGGCGAGGGAGGCGCCCCGGGTTCCCCCTGCCTGGTAGCCGCTGAGAATGATGGCGTTGCGCCTGTCAGGTCCATAGGCAGTGAGGTGGTGCAGGATCCTGCCGCCAGTGAGCATGCCGCTGGCGGAAATGATGATCATGGGGCCGCCGCGGAGATTGAGCAGTTTGGATTCATCAGGGCTGCGGACAGGCGTCGCCACCTTGTACATGGCCTCGAATTCGTGTGGCTTGAGCCGGTGTTCTTCGCGGTGGCGCTGGTACATGTCGGAAGCATCGATGGCCATCGGGCTGTTGAGGTAGACCGGGATGGAGGGGATTGCGTGTCTCGCCAGGAGGCGGGAGATGTGCAGCAGCACTGTTTCGGCCCGGCCCACAGCGAACGCTGCGATCAGGATGACTCCCTGCCGCTTGGCCACCCTGGTAATGATTTCCCCCAGTTCAGTTTCAGGATCTCCTGCCGGGTGTGCACGGTTCCCGTAGGTGGATTCCGTGACCAGCACGTCCACGGGCTCCAGGCCGCGCGGCGCGTACATCAGGGGGTCATGGGCGCGCCCGAGGTCTCCCGTGAAGTGGATGGTGCGTCCGGCCACTTGGAGATGCACCTGTGCGGCACCGAGGATGTGGCCGGCGGGAAGGAATGATGCTTCGATTCCTCCGGGCAGGGGGAACGGGCGGTCAAAGTCCCGGGTCTTGAAGTTGTTGAGTGAACGGACGGCATCTTCGGCGGTGTACAGGGGTCTGGGGGGATGGTGGGTTGATGATGCCCTGTGATCTGCGTAGCGGGCTTCCTCTTCCTGAAGGTAGCCGCTGTCAGGAAGCAGCAGGGTACACAGTTCTGCGGTACCAGGTGTCGCATAGACGGGACCGTGGAAACCGTCCCGCACCAAGGCAGGGACATACCCGCTGTGGTCCAGGTGGGCATGGGTGAGGACAACTGCATCGATGTCGGCCGGCGTGACATGGAACGGTATGCGGTTACGGTCGCGGAGGAGCTTGTAGCCCTGGAAGAGCCCGCAATCGACCAGGACCTGGTGTCCTTGTGAACGGACCAGGTACCGGGAACCTGTCACCGTGTCCGTTGCGCCAAGAAACTGCAGCATCGGGTGATGCTGTTCTCCCATGCCTGCTCCTTGTATTGCGCTGTGGCGGTGGAGGGGAAAGTCCCCGCGCTAGCCATGGGTGATGGGAAGCTTCTTTGGTTCCGACGCCTGCGCTTCGTCGGGAAGCGGCGCGCGGACTTCCAGGACCCCGTTCGTATAGGTGGCCTTGATGTCTTCTTCCTTTACCCCGTCGGGAAGCGGGATGTTCCGGCTGAAGGATCCGTAACGGAACTCTGAGCGGTAGCGGCCCTTCTCTTTGTGCTCTTCCTTTTCCTGGCGTTCGGCGCGGATCCGAAGGTAGCCCTCGTCCATGGTGACTTCGATGTCATTGTCAGGGTCTACGCCGGGCATTTCGGCCCGCACCACCAGGGTTTTGCCGTCGACATACTCTTCGACGCGGATGGGGGCGGGGCCCGCTGCGGAGTCGAACATGCGCTCCACGGAGTCCAGCAGGTCAGAGGGGGACCGCAATACGGCGGTGAACGGGGAGGTCCTCCGGGAGCTGGAGAACGGGGACCATTTGAGCAGATCAGACACGGCACTTTCTCCAAATTCGATGCAGCGGAAGGCACTCTTGAGGTGCCGGAGTCAGTCCAGTTAATACCCGCGAACGTTGGGCTGATAGGGACAAAAGGCCCTCCTGCCGGAGCCCGTCAGGCACGGCTGCATGCAGGTGTTTGCCGTGGAAAAAAGGGGTTTTCGCCTCTGCCGGCACACGGGCAACGCGCTATACTCTGTGGTCGTGACAGGTGCCCGACCGTATGGGTGCGGCCCGTACCCACCGTCCGCCCCAGGACCATGAACGGATCTTCAGCATCGATGGGACAGTGAAAGGAAGGCACATGGCCGGCACCGGTTCGTTCTTGATAAGTGTGGGTTTTGACGGTTCCGAACATTCCCAGGCAGCACTGGCCTGGGCCTTGGACGAGGCACACCGGCGCAACGGGCAGCTCCGCCTGATCACCGCCTGGAACAAGCCCGCGATGGCGTGGTATCCGGCTGTCCTGGAAACAGCGGCGGGTGAAATTGCTGCAGAAGCGTCTCCGGAGCAAATCGCCCGGACACTCCAAAATGAGGCGCTGAAGTCCGCCGAAGATGCAGGCGTACCGGCTGCGGGGCAGCTGGTGAACACGCATTCACCGGCGTCGGCAATTCTCGATGCCGCCGATGACGCGGACCTCATCGTCATCGGTTCCCGGGGGCACGGAGGATTTCCCGGTCTGCACATGGGTTCCGTCTCCGCCCAGGTGGTCAACTACGCCCAATGTCCTGTCCTGGTGGTCCACACCAGGGCATGATTCCTGGGAAGGCAGGGGCCGGGCCGGGCGGCTGGTTCAGATGGTGCAGTTCGAAACCCAGGAAAGTTTTGGCGGAATGGCACTGCCCCCTGTTGGAAGAGCGGGTCCGGTCCTAAACTTAAAACGCCTGCAGGTAACCATCAGATGACGCCGGGTTGTTCAGGACATGAGAATGTCCGAGCCTTCTCTTAGCGAGATCGCGAAGGTACCTGCAGGTTTCGTGCGTGTGGAGACTGGTGGGGCTTCCCCTTTCATGGCCACTGTGTGCCGTACTCGGAGGCCCCGGCCCGGGCCCAGCCGCAGGGTTGGCGCAGGAGTCAGGAAGGATTGCCCGAGTTCCGCCGGAACCGGCCATCTGGGAGCTTCGTTGCCGCTAAGCTCTTGCGTGGCGTCAGCGGTCGTGGGGGGGCTGACGCACCAAACTTCTCCTGCCGCGCAGGGCGAAAGGGTGACCGGCCAGCAGGAATATGAACGGCGTTTGGAGAATCGGGCCCAGGAGCGCGAATCCCGAGGGCGGTGCGGGCCGTTCATGCCTTCCCCGGACGGGCCGCAGATGGCAGATTATTCCTTGGCGCCGGGACAGCCGGACACAAAACACGCTTAAGGGGCACCCATGGCTCACGCCGAGAACCAGATCACCATCAGCCGTTCGCCCGACGAGGTCTATGCGTTCCTGGCAGACGGGCTGAACAACACGGCCTGGCGCGCAGGCGTTCAGTCGATCTCGCTGAAGAGCGGCACTTCCGGAATGCTTGGCGCGGTGTACAGGCAGACGCTGAGCGGACCCGGCGGGCGGCCCATCGACGGCGACTACGAGGTCACCGCCGCCGAACCCGGCAGGCTCCTCGGCTTCCAGGTGGTGGCCGGTCCGGCCCGCCCGTCCGGCGCCTACCACCTCGGGCCATCCGACGGCGGGACAACGGTCCGCTTCACGCTGGACCTGCAGCCCAAGGGACTGATGAAACTCGTCGGGCCGATGGTCCAGCGCACCATGGACCAGGAGGTAGCCCAGCTGGCACAGCTCAAAACAGTCCTCGAGGCGCGGTAGGCATGAGCCGTGCGGGACTAAAACCGGCAAGGATGGACTCCCGCATCAGGAGTCACGACGGCGGCACGCGGCAGTGTGCCGGCGGCAAGGGGTTCGTGCGGCAGACTTGAGGGTGCTCCCCAACGAAAGCAGGACCCCGTGATCACTCTCCAGCAGGACGCCGACGGCTTCGTCCGCATGAACCGCCACTACCCGGCCAGTGTCCGGATCCGGATTGCCTTCAACGATGGCAGCACCGGCGAGTTTTCGGGCCGCGTCCTCAACAACGCCTACGACGCCGCGCTCGCCGAATTCCGCGCCCAGAACGGCCTCGACGCGAAGGGCTTCAACCGGACTCCGGCAGGCCGGACCAACTCCGGCAACAAACTGGACTTCGTTCCCGTGCACCCGGGCATGGGGGAGTAGCCGGCGCGACAAGCCTGCGGGTGGTCACACGGCAAGTGCATCGGCGTGCCGGTGAGCAACCTTCCAGTGCCCGCCCTCGCGCCGGTAGACCTGCGTGGCCCGGAGCGTGAGGCCGGTGGGCTCGCCGTCCCGGCGGAATGAGATGCGTTCGATGCCGGCGGTGTAGGCCATATCTCCTATGACGTCGCATGCCTGCAACTCGAACTCGTACGATGTGCAGTCCGAAAAGCTGTCTTCCAGGAACCTGAAGATTTGCTCTACTTCTGCCGGTCCGTAGGCGTTGCGGAAGGCCCCCAGGATGCTCACCGGTTCAACCTGCGACCAGATGGCGCGCCGGGGGTCCGCGTCGCCGTTGTGCAGGGCGACTTCCGCGTCGTGCAGGGTCGTTTTGACCCACTGAATGAAATCTTCGCGGTCACTCATGGCGTCAAGGTACCCGTGCCGTGCGGGCCCGGCAAGGGGGAAAGCACCGGTGCAGTAACCGGTGGTTACGCCTGCCCGGCGCTGTCCTGGTGGGCCGTCACCACAAAGTGTTCCACCCGCCGGTCCGGAACCAGCCAGATCAGAGCGACGACGGTGAAGACCGCGACCCCCAGCAGCGGCTGAACGAAGGTGAGGGCGATGCCGGTGAGGTAGATCAGCGGCGAGGCCTTGCCCTTCCAGTCCTTGCCTACGGCCTGGGCCAGGGCCCCATCCTTGCCCTGCACGGCGATCAGCCGCCGTTCCAGGATGAAGTAGGCGATCGCGGCGCACAAAAGGTTGACGCCGTACAGCAGCACGGGAACCTGCAGGAAACCGGACTCGTCCATCCACCGGGTGGTGAACGGGAACAGGGACAGCCAGAAGAGCAGGTGGAGGTTGGCCCAGAGGATGCCGCCGCTCACCCGGCTGGCGAGGTGGATCATGTGGTGGTGGTTGTTCCAGTAGATCCCCACATACACGAAGCTCAGGAGGTAGGTGAAGATCGTGGGCAGGATGGCGGCGACGCCTGCCCACGTGGGTTCCTCGGGCGTGTGCAGTTCCAGCACCATGATGGTGATGATGATCGCCAGTACGCCGTCACTGAAAGCCTCAAGCCGGTTTTTATTCACCCGAACATCATGCACGCAAAGTCACGTGGACAGGGGCCTCACACGACGATGGTGACGGTGCCCGCGTCGCCGTCCACGCTCACCTTCTGTCCACCGGCCAGCCGCTGCGTCGCCACCCCCGTGCCCAGGACGGCCGGGATGCCGTACTCGCGGGCCACGATGGAGCTGTGGCTCAGCGGCCCGCCCACATCGGTGACCACAGCAGAGGCCATCGCGAACAACGGCGTCCAGGCCGGAGTGGTCATGCGTGCCACCAGCACTTCGCCGGGCTGCATCAGGCCGAAGTCCTCGGGACCGCGCAGCACGCGGGCAGGCGCAGTCACCCGGCCGGAACTCGCACCCGCGCCCTTGATCACGTCGCCGGACTGGCGCTGCGATCCCGCCGGCATCATCGAGCCGAAGGCCTTCTCCATCCACGCTTTTTGCGGCAGCATCTGCGGGGCTTCGGCCTTCGCCTGGCCGCGCCACAGTATCCTGCGTTCCTCGACGGCGGCCGCCCGGACCGGCCGCGACGCACCGGCCAGGGCCACGCCCGGCTCCACGTCCGCCAGCCCAAACTCCACCGCACTCTGAAGTTCCTGGAAGCGCAGCCAGAACACGTCGTCGGGGGCGGCGATGACACCCGACCGCACCAGGCGCCGGCCGAGTTCCCGCAGCATCCGCCGCAGCAGCGGCCACGCGAGTCCGACGTCGGCCAGCGCGTCCTCGCGGACCGGCGCTGTCTCCTGCGCCCATTTCAGCACCCGGAGAAAGAGGGCCCGGCGCCGCGGACCCAGGCGCGACGCCACCTCCCGGGTCAGTGCCTCCCGCCGCTCGGTCAGCAGCCGCTGCCGCTCATGCGGGTCGGTGCCCTGCCCGCGCAGGTAGAACTTCACCGTTTCCAGCTGCGCGGACGGGTTGTCCGCCGGCACGGGGGTGGCGAAGTCCAGGTTGTAGACCGCGTGCCCGTAGAGGTCCAGATGTTCCTGGAAGGTGAACCGCCATTCCTGCCACAACACGTCCTCCACGCCCTCCGGCGTGGAACCTGTCCGCAGGCACTCGGCGAGTTCCGGCGTCGGCCGTTCAAGCAATGCCTTCACCAGGGAAGGATCGCTGCGCGCCCAGCCCGCGAGGTCGTACAGGGACTTTTCCGCCCGGATGGGCTCGCTGTCAAAGCCCAGTAGGAACTCCTGAGCCGCGGGATCGCCTTCGCGCCGGACAGCCTTGTAGCAGGCCCGGAAGGACAGTTCGCTCATGTCGGCCATCGGGATGATGGACTGCACGGCGGTGTAGTACACGGTTCCCGCGTCCAGGAGGGCCCGCACGCCCGCCAGCAGCTCCTCTCCCGAAAGCTCCGTTGGTGGCTTCGCTGACCAGTCCTTGATGATGCGTTCGTAGCGCGGATGCGAGTAGTCGCGCCAGCCCGCGACGCCCATATGCGCCTTGCCGCCGAACAGTGCCCCCATGGCCGGCACCGTCCTGCCCGTCATCCGCAGCATGGGCCAGGTGCGGTAGTAGTAATAGGCGTAGCCGTTGACGGTGGGGAAGCGGACGTCGCCCTCGCGGAGGGAGCCCGGCCCCAGCGCCTGGTTCATCAGGGCGGACAGCGAGCGGGACACCGAGCCGTCGACCAGGTCGGCGAAGAGCGGGGTGAGCGGTTCCGGCATTTGCTCCACGATGCTCGCCCGGAAGTAGAGGCCCTTGGGGTAGGGGACAGGCCATTCCGTGGGGACGTCCGCCGCGGGTTCCGGCAGCGCGGTGATGGGCCGGGACTGGAGCAGGAAGAACGTGCCGTCCGCCCTGGCCCACTCGATGTCCTGCGGGGCCCCGAAGTGGTCAGCGATCCGCTGTCCGTGGGCGGCGAGCTCGGCCGCCGCGGCATCGTCCAGGACCGGCGCACGACGGCGGTCTTCCGCCACCTTTTCCTCAGCCGTCCCGTCCTCCGTCAGGACCGTCATGAGTTCCTTGTCGGCTGTCTGCCGGGTGAGGACTGTGCCCGTGTGGGTGTCCACGGTCAGGTCGTCGGTGGTGACCTGCCCGCTGACCACGGCCTGGCCCAGGCCCCACGCGGCGCTGATCACCGTCTGGTCGCGGCGGCCGTTCGCGGGGTTGGCCGTGAACATCACCCCGGCTGCCTCGGCCTCCACCATCTGCTGGATCACGACGGCGAGACGCACCTGGCCGGGCAGCACGCCTTCGCGGGCACGGTAGGCCATGGCGCGCGCCGTCCAGAGGGAGGCCCAGCAGTTGATGACGGCCGTGGCCAGGGCGTCCAGGCCGCGGATGTTGAGGTAGCTTTCCTGCTGCCCGGCGAAACTGGCGGAGGCGAGGTCCTCGGCCGTGGCGGAGGAGCGGACCGACACGGCGGTGTCCCCGCCGCCGAGGCGTGCATACGCTGACTCAAGTTCGGCCTGGATGGCGGCAGGCATGGAGCCTTTGCGGAACAGGGTCCGGATCAGCGCGGACGCATGCTCATACTCCTGCGGCGACGCATCAGGTGGCAGTGCGGCCAACTCCTGGATGGCCGCCCCGAGGTTGTTCCCGGCGGTGAAATCAGCGTACGCGGCGGTGGTGAGGACCACCCCCGGCGGGACCGGCAGCCCGGCCCGGATAAGGCCGCCCAGGCCCACGGCTTTGCCACCCGCCCCGGCGATGTCGCTCCGGTCCACGTCGCCCAGGTCCATGACGTAGGTCATGACGATGCCCCGTTACTGTCGATCGCCGTCGGCCGTTTCCAAAGCACTGCCGCCAGGACCGCAACCCAGAGCAGGAACGCCCCGATGCTGATGCGCTCGCCGACGCCCAAGACGAGGTTCGGTCCCGGTGCTGCCATGAACGCGACCATACCCATGAGGGCTGACAGTGCGAGCGAGACGATCGAGTAGGCGCGCATCCGGCCGTGGAATCCTGCCGCGACGAAGCACATCGCGGCGACCATGAGGGCCAGCTGCACGTTGGCGGCCACGATGTGCGCGGGGATGGAGGAGTCGTCGCCCAGGCGCAGCGGGAAGAGTGCGCCGATGATGTTCCAGAGCCCGTAGGCGGTGAGCAGCCCGGCGCCGGTGCGCAGGGCCCGGTTCCCGCGGACCGATTTCCAGGCGCCCACCCCGAACGCGGTGAACAGCACCGTGTAGAGCCACGTGAACGGGACCAGGACCGGGTAGCCGGGGGAGCCCACGGCGAACAGTTCGCTGACCATCTGTTCCGTGCGGCCGTAGCCGGCCCATTGGGAGGCCGCGATGCCGTCGGTGAACACCACATAAAGCAGTGATGACAACGGTCCGGCGGCGAGGAGCGTGATGCGCAGGGCGTCGCTGCGGTGGCCGTCGAACGGCAGGGCCCGCCCGCGTCCGGGGAGCCGTCCTCCTGCAACTGACATGGTGGGATGTCCTCAGAGCCCGCGCTCCAGCAAGCGGCCCGGCGCAGGGCACGCGGGCGTTGGCCCCGACGCCTACCTGTTCCAGATTGTTCCCGGCCGCCGTGCCCCGCTAGGGCCGAACGGCCTTGGGGCTGCGGTAAGCGCCGGAGCCCTTTCCCCTACTCCTGTTATTGGGTATCCCGGGATATTGACTGCCGCTGTTCCGGGGAATACGTTCCGCCTTATCGGCGCCGGTCCCGGCAAAGCACGGAACGAGGCGCCGCGGGACAGGCCAGGAGGAAAGACCATGCCGAAGTATCTGTTTGAAGCCACGTACGTGGGCCAGGGCATTAAAGGGCTTATGCAGGAAGGCGGAACCGCGCGGCGTGATGCCCTTGCGGAGGCGCTGAAATCGGTGGGCGGAACGCTGGAAAGCTTCTACTACGCCTTTGGGTACTACGACGTCCTGGGCGTTTTTGAGGCGCCGGACGACGCAAGTGCTGCCGCGCTGTCGCTGCTGATCAATTCGTCGGGGACCGTCAACGTCCGACTGAAGCCGCTCCTCACCGTGGAGGACATCGACGCGGCCGCCAAGAAGACCCCGTCATACCGGGCGCCGGGACAGTAGGGGAGTGTCGCGCCGTGGCCAGCGGGCCGCTGTCGGAATTTACGACGGCGGCCCCCTTCAGGTGGTAGCCACGACCGGGCGGCGGGGGAGATCGAATGCACCGCACCACCGGCGCCAGGTCGTGTTGGCTCAATTACTCGACGGGAAAGGACCGCCGTGTTGAACCGGCCGTTGATGCGTCCGCCAATGCTGGAGGACATGTTGTCCTGCGGATTATGAGCCGTGGCGGCACCAGAATGTGCTGGGATTCCTGGCGCCCTTCGATTCTCGAGAGGAGAAGTTCGGCGGCTTGGCGGCCCATCTGTACGCCGGACTGGTCAACCGTGGTCAGGCCGATGGGCGGGAGCGAGGCGGCCGGTACATTGTCGTACCCGACCAGCGACATGTCCCCAGGAATGTCGATTCCGGAGTCGAATAAGCCGGTGAACGCTCCCAAGGCGGCCACATCTGCACCGCCGTGTACGGCGGTCGGGCGTTTGGCGCGCGGCCTCCGTGCCAATGAACGTCCAGCTTCCAGGCCGCTCTCATATCCCCACCTGCCCGGCACGTGGTCAATCAATTCGTCAAGCCCGTGCTTCTTCATCGCGAGGTCGTACCCCTCTCGGCGGACGGTTTGGGGCATGCCGGGCTCGCTGGACGGGTGGGTGTTGGCGAGCATCGAGATCCGCTGGTGCCCCAACGAGACCAGATGGTCCACGATCAGCGCGCTCCCCGCGATGTCGTCGCTGGCCACCGTGTCGAAATGCGTGGCGGGTCCATGCCGTCCCAAAACCACGACCGGAATACTGCGCCCTAGCTTCTCCAGTTCTTCGTTGGGGCCGAACGGCGCAATCAGCAGGAGCCCGTCCATCCGGCGGTCCACCATTGCTTCGATCAGCTTCTGCTGCGCATCAAGCCCGTGGCGGGCTTGCCCGATGAGCACCTGGTAGCCCAACTCTTCAGCTACATCCCGGACACCCTCCACAAGGACCGAAAAAAAGGTGTTGGAAAGGTCGACGAGGAATACGCCCAGGGTGTAGCTGTTGCCGCGCATTCCACGGGCAGCTGCCAGGGGCCGGTAGTTGAGGAGCGCCATGGATTCCTCCACTCTGCTCCGCATCGCCGGGCTCACCCCATATGCATTCCGCAGCACCTTGGAGACGGCCGCCCGGGAGACTCCGGCGTGAACGGCAACATCGCTAATGGTTGCCCGCTTCAGCTGTTCCATGGTGGCAATCCCCTCCGAGTTATGGACTCTCCGGTAATTGTAGATTGATCTACGAAAAACTCTTGGCAACCGATGTGAAATGGCTTACAGTGGACAAACGTAGACCGATCTACACAATCACACGCGGGCTTTTAGGTTCGACAGCAGGACCCGCTTTTGAAACGTTCCACGAGCCGTCCGGGTCCGTGGCTTTACGAGGAGGTAAAGATGGCCGTAAGGAGCAAGCAGCGCTGGGCCGCTCTGGCTGGGGGAGTGACAGTGTTGGCGCTGGCCCTGACCGGTTGCAGCGGGGGAGGCAGCAGCAGCGGCAGCGGCGGGGAAAAGACCATCACTTGGCTGGTGGACAACGCCGAGAATACCGTGACAGCAGCTGAAAAGGTGGCTGAAGAATTCACTGCGGCGAACCCCGGCATCAAAGTCGACATCGAGACCCGTCCCCAGGGCGGCGACGGCGACAACATCGTGAAGACCCGGCTGTCCACGGGTGACATGGCCGACGTCTTCAACTACAACACCGGTTCACTGCTCCAGCAGATCAATCCGGAGCAGAACTTGCAGCCCATCACCAATGAGTCCTACCTGTCCAACGTGGCGGATTCCTTCAAGCCTGTGGTCACGTCCAGCGGCCAAATCTATGGAGTGCCTTTCAGTACCGGCATGGCCGGAGCCGTCCTTTACAACAAGAAGGTTTACGAGAAGCTCGGACTGTCGGTGCCCAAGACGTGGAACGAGTTCATGGCCAACAGCCGGAAGATCAAAGACGCTGGCATCGCGCCGATAATCCAGTCCTATCAGACCACATGGACGTCCCAGCTCTTCGTCCTGGGCGACTTCGCCAACGTGATGACAGCTGACCCGAACTTTGCTTCCGACTACACCGCCAACAAAGCCAAGTACGCAACGAACCCGGCGGCCGTCAAGGGATTCGAGCACCTGGAAGAGGCAGCGAAGGCGGGCTTCTTCAACGATGACTTCGCATCCACCACCTACCAGCAGGCGCAGGACAAGCTAGTCAATGGTGAAGGTGCCCAGTACCCAATCCTCAGCTTCGCGTTGAACAACATCAAGGTGACCCATCCCGACAAACTGAACGACCTGGGCCTGTTCCCGCTTCCGGGCGATGACGCTGCCAAGAACAAGCTGACGGTCTGGATGCCCGGCGGAACGTACATCCCGAAGTCCACAAAGAATCTCGAGGAAGCCAAGAAGTTCCAGGCCTTCATCGCCAGCAAGGCAGGATGCGATGCACAGACGTCAGCAGTCGGCGCGGCAGGACCGTACCTGGTGAAGGACTGCGAGCTGCCCTCGGACGTTGCCGCCGCGGTCAAGGACATGCTCCCGTTCTTCGAAGACCCGGCCAAGAACAGCCCGGCATTGGAATTCCTGTCCCCGGTCAAGGGCCCTGCCCTTGAGCAGATCACCGTCGAGGTCGGTTCGGGCATCCGTTCCGGCAAGGACGGTGCCGCCCTCTATGACGAGGACGTCAAGAAACAGGCCAAGCAGCTGAACCTGCCTGGCTGGAACTAAGCTCCCAAACCCACAAGCCGTCCGGGCCCCCGGGCCCGGACAGCCTTGGAGAGATGTCATGACACTGAACACCGCACCAACGCCGTCGGCGGTACGCCACCTGGCGCCCGCTGCGCACACCAAGCGCCGCAAGGGCAGCTCGCCCTACCCCTACTGGTTTTACCTGCCTGCCGCGGTCATCTACACCGCCTTGTTCCTGGTCCCAACCTTTGCCTCGTTCTTCTTCAGCTTCACCCGCTGGAACCTCACTGAATTCACCTTCATTGGCCTGGACAACTTCGTCCAGTTCTTCCAGGAGCCGGCATTACTCAAAGGCCTCACCAACACCTTCATCTACGGCCTGGTGACGTCCTCGCTCAAAGTGGTCCTGGGCATGCTCCTGGCAGTGCTGCTGACATCCCGGATTATTGCCCGCGGATACCTTCGCTCGGTGATCTTTTTCCCGGTCCTGCTCAGCAGCATCGGGGTCGGTATCGTCTTCACAGTATTGATGGATCCACGCAACGGCATGATCAACGAAGCGCTGGCCACTGTGGGCCTCAAAGGACCGGCCTGGCTCACTGATCCGGCGTGGGCGTTGCTTTCCGTCGCCCTGGTGGACGTTTGGAAGGGCGTCGGCCTAGCGACGGTCATCTACATTGCGGGCATCGTGTCCATCCCCCAGGAATACTTTGAAGCAGCCAAAATGGACGGCGCCACCTCCATCAAGAGCTTCTTCAACATCACCCTGCCCCTTGCCCGCCCGGCCACCGCAACGGTGATCATCCTCTCCCTGATCGGGGGTCTGCGCTCCTTCGACCTGATCTGGGCCATGACCAAGGGCGGCCCGGGTTTCACTTCGGACGTCATCGCCTCGGTCATTTACAAGCAATACCAGGCCGGTTTCTACGGCCTTTCCACAGCCGGCAACGTTGTGCTGTTCCTGATCGTGACGGCCATCATCCTGCCCCTGTCCACGTTTTTGAACCGCAAGGAGGTGGAACAGTGATCACCGCCGTCAGAAGGTACGCCGTTGGCATCCTAGCCATCGCAGTGACCGTCGTCGTCTTCATCGTTCCGCTGCTCTTCATGGTCCTGACGGCGGTCAAGGACCGCAAGGAGGCAGCGAAGCTGGAATTCACCTGGCCCACCAACTTCCAGTTTGTGGAGAACTTCACCCAGGTGCTCTCTGCCCGAAAATTCATGCTGGTGACAGCCTTCATCAACAGCACCATCCTCACGGTGGCCAGCGTGACCATCCTGGTGGTACTCGCGGCGATGGTCGCCTGGGTGCTGCAGCGCCGCAGGTCCCGCTGGAACGGCGTGGCGAACTTCCTGATCCTTTCCGGGCTGATCATTCCGCCCGCGATCGTCCCCACGATCTGGGTGCTTCAAAGCATCGGGCTGTTCAAAACCTTGCCAGGCCTGATCCTCATCGAGGTCGCCTTCGGCCTCTCCTTCTGCGTCATGCTCTTCAGGGCCTTCATCGCGTCCATCCCGAAGGAACTCGACGAAGCGGCCGTGATCGACGGATGCGGGCCCGTCCGCCTGTTCTTCCGGGTCATCTTCCCCTTGCTGCGCTCCGTGATCGTCACCGTCATCGTGGTGCAGTCCGTGGCCATCTTCAACGACTTTCAGCACCCGCTCTACTTCCTTCCCGGCGACGCGAACGCCACCGTGCAGCTGACGCTGTTCAACTTCCAGAGCCAGTTCACCACGAACTACAACCTGCTCTTCATGAACATCCTGCTCATCACCATCCCGCCGTTCGTCATGTACCTGTTCTTCAACCGCCAGATAGTCGCGGGCATGACGGCCGGCGCCGTCAAGGGCTGACCGACCACAAACTGTGCCGGCCGAAGCAGGCCGCATCCACCAAGGAGATTTCCCTATGCCCGCCACAGTGCATCCGGCAACGTTCGAACACCTGCCCCCTTCCCCTGGCGCCGGCACGCTCGGCATCGGCCTGGCAGCCCCCCGCGTCTCATGGAAGACCACGGCAGAGCCGGGCTGGCGCCAGACCGCGTACCAGCTCTCCGTAACCACCCGCGGCCGGACCTGGACCAGCGACCGGGTCGAATCCGCCGAATCGGTGCTCGTGCCGTGGGAGGGTACGCCGCTGGATTCAGCCCAGCGCGCCGAAGTGAGCGTCCGGGTCTGGGGCGCCGCGGACGAGGCCGCCAGCGAATGGAGCCAGCCATCCGCCGTCGAGACCGGACTTCTGCACCCTGCAGACTGGACGGCTACGGCCATCACCCCCGCCTGGGACGAAGACCCCGCAGCAGACCGACGGCCACCGCTGCTCCGGCGCGCGTTCACCCTTGACCGGCCCGTGGCTTCCGCGCGCTTGTACGTGACGGCCCACGGACTCTACGAGGTGGAGATCAACGGAACGCGGGTCAGCGACGATGCCTTATCGCCAGGCTGGACCGTTTACGGCAAGCGGCTGCGCTACTACACCTACGATGTCACCGGCCACCTGTCCGCCGGCGACAACGCCATCGGGGCGCTGCTTGCCGACGGTTGGTACCGTGGCCGGATCGGCTTCCGGGGCGGCCACACCAACCTCTACGGTGAGAAGGTTGCGCTGCTGGCCCAGCTCCATGTCACCCACGACGACGGCTCCGTCACCGTAATCGGAACGGACGGGACCTGGACAGCGTCGTTCGGGCCGATCCTGCAGGCAAGCCTGTACAAGGGCGAGACGTACGACGCACGGCAGCTGCCCGGCGGCTGGAGCACCGCGGCGTTCGACGGCTCCGGTTGGACGCCGGTCACGGGCGTCGACCGCGATCCCCAAACGCTGGTGGCCCCCGAAGGACCGCCCGTCCGCTGCACCGGTGAAATACGCCCAGTCAGCGTTTGGACGTCCCTGTCGGGCAAAACACTCATCGACTTCGGTCAAAACCTCGTCGGACGCCTCCGCATCACTGTTGCCGGCGACGCCGGTTCCACCGTCACGCTCCGCCACGCAGAGGTCCTGCAGGACGGCGAGCTGTGCACGCGACCCCTGCGGGGAGCGGACGCGACGGACCGGTACACCCTGGCCGGCGCCGGCGAGGAAACCTGGGAGCCCCGGTTCACTATCCACGGCTTCCGCTACGCGGAGATCAGTGGCTGGACCGGCGGGGACGTTGCGGCGAATGTGGTGGCCAGGGTCTACCACACAGACATGCAGCGGACCGGGTGGTTCGAATGCTCCAACCCAGACCTTAACCGCCTCCATGACAACGTGCTGTGGAGCATGAAGGGGAACTTCGTCGACATCCCCACCGACTGCCCGCAGCGTGATGAGCGCCTCGGCTGGACCGGAGACATTCAGGTCTTCGCCCCGACGGCCAGCTTCCTTTACGACTGCTCCGGCATGCTGTCCTCCTGGCTCAAGGATGTGGCGGCCGAGCAGCTCCCGGACGGCACCGTCCCTTGGTACGTTCCCGTCATCCCCGGTGGCAATTACTGGACTCCGATCCGTCCCGGAGCGGTGTGGGGAGACGTTGCAGTGCTGACTCCGTGGACGCTGTATGAGCGCTTCAACGATCCCGGAATCCTTGCTGCACAGTATGAGAGCGCAAAGGGCTGGGTTGACCTGCTGGACCGTCTCTCCGGTGACAGCCACCTTTGGAACGGCAGCTTCCAGCTCGGCGACTGGCTCGATCCGAGCGCCCCGCCAGAGGACCCGACCCAGGCCATGACGGACGCGCACCTGGTGGCCACCGCATATTTCGCGTGGTCCGCCCGGCACCTCGCCAAGGCCGCTGCCGTGCTGGGCAAGTCCGGCGACGAACTGCGCTACCTCACGTTGTCGCGGGCTGTTGCTGATGCCTTCGCTGGCGAGTACATCCACCCTGACGGGATCATGACCAGCGACGCCCAGACCGCGTACGCGCTCGCCATCGTCTTCGATTTGTTTCCGGATGCAGGCTCGAAGGCCCGCGCGGGCAGCCGGCTTGCTGAGCTTGTGCACCAAAACGGGAACCGGATCGGAACTGGCTTTGCGGGAACGCCGGTCGTCTCTGATGCGCTCACGCTGTCCGGTGAGATTGACGCCGCCTACGATCTCCTACTCGAAAAGGAGTGCCCCTCGTGGCTCTACGCCGTGGGTCAGGGAGGGACCACCATCTGGGAGCGCTGGGATTCCATGCTTCCGGACGGATCGATCAACCCCGGTGAAATGACGTCCTTCAACCATTACGCCTTAGGCGCAGTGGCTGATTGGATGCATCGGGTGGTGGCCGGTTTGGCCCCACTTGAACCCGGTTACCGCAGGATTCTGATCAAGCCGCAGCCGGGTGGTGGCCTCAGCTGGGTCTTGGCCCGGCATGAAACGCCGTACGGTCTGGCCGCGGTACAGTGGCGGATCGATGGTGGCGACATGTCCGTCGTCGTCGAAATTCCCACCGGTACCACCGGGTTAGTTATGCTCCCGGGGCAGGAACCGGTGGAAGTAGGCTCAGGACGGCACAGCTTTGAAGCGGCAAACGTACTTTCAAGCGCCGGCGGTCAAACACAAGCCTGACAGGTTAAGGCATGCCGCCTGGCCGCCTCAGCAGCGGTAACAGAGTCTCCTTCCGGCTCGACCAGTTAAGCGGGACCGACTACCACCACGGGGGCATGGCCGGTTAGCGGTGGAAATCAGGCGCCATGCGCTGGCCCGTCTTTGGGCGAATTACTGCCGACACTGCCTGGCGGCGAGAAGCGCGAGATCGTAGATCAGTTGCTGGACTTCGCGCTCGCGGCCGCTGACCCTTGGGACCGGCGTCTGGGAAGGCGCGGTTCCTTTGCGTGGTGGTGCCGGAACGGGGCGGTGCGCTGCGGAATTACTCGGGCTGCCGGGTCCCGCGTTGCTGGCTTCGTCAGTGATATTGGCTTGAAATGCGTCCGTCGTGAGCAAGATATTTCCCCCTGGTCGAACCTGTGACCACCTTAGGAAGCGGCATCCGCATTCGGAAGGGCTTTTGTCCATTGAGGGGATTTATTGCCTCAATCTTGATCGAAACCTGTAGTACGGGACCGGGAGTCAGGGAAGCCATATCCGGCTGCTAGGCGTTGCCTGCACCTTGCCCGGTGTCCTCCCACAGGACATCCAGGTTGTGGAAGATGACGGGCCCATCGCACAGCGCGGCCATCCGGGCAGCGAACTCGGACGTCTCCGGCCGGCCGGAATTCTCCATGGCCGAGTCAAAGGAATCGAAGTCCACGATGGTGAAGTAGTGCCCCGGATGGTCCCGGTCAGCTGTGGCCACGATATGGCGGAAGGTGGGCGCAGTGGTTCCCTCGGTTCGGGAGGGGCGGCCCAGCTCTTCGATCTCCTTGATGCGGGAGGACGTGAACTCGATGATCTGCACAAACCCGGCCATGATGGCTCCTCGACGGCGGTGGACGCTGATGCGGATCACGGTAACCCCGGCGGCGGCCTGCGCACAGGGGGAAAAATACCCTAATTCGCGTGTCTCAGTGCCGCGATCTATTGCCCGCGGTCCATATGATGCCCGCTGCATGCAGCACGAAGCGGAGGAGACCATTGACTGTTGAGGGAACGTTAGGGGCTACCCTATGTCCTAATAGGGGGACCTATTTCTTTATCTCCTGGTTCACAGTCCCGGAACCAGCGGTCTAATATCCGAGCACCTAGTAATACCTGCTACTTGATTCAGCAGCCGAACTTACATCAACTAAGGAATGATGCGGTAAAAGGCAGACGCTTTGCGTCCCCCACCGCAATCTATCTGCGGACTTACCTTCGTAGGGTCATACCGCCGATACCGGAAATAATCCCCGAGTAATCGCACCCTCCCCCTGAACGTAGCTCAAACGGATTCTGAGCGCGCTCAAATAGATTCTTGAACGGAGTTTCGATGAAGAAACTGTTAACTATGTGCGTCGTGTTCTTTGCCATGATCACAGGCGTTGGCCCCGCAACTGCCGCCTCAGGCGATGTTCTTCTGGATGTGACTTTCAAAGCCAACCAGCTGTGCAAGTACCCTGTCGAGTTGCTCGTGACCGGCAAGTCAAAGTTTATAGAGCTCCCAGGCGACCAATTCGTGATCGCCTCCCCGGGGCAGAGAGTCACCGTAACCAACCTCAAAACCGGAGAGTCAGTGACCTACTTGATTACCGGCACTACGCACGGCGAATTGCAGGCTGACGGCACAACAGAAGTCACGGTGACGGGACTTAATGTTGTCCTCAACGCCCGAGAGGCAAAATCGGAGAAACCTGGCCTTTACCTGTTGGAGGGAAACTTCAACTTTGCCCTCAACGCGGACGGGACTGAAGCGAGAGTCTTCAGTGGTACCGGGGATGTGACGGATATCTGCGCATTGCTCGCGTAGGGAGCCCACGCTTATTTTGTGACCACCTGACCGTCTGCTTCAGAAGGAATGGCCTGCTGTGTCTGCAGCCCCCCTAAACTGCTCGCGCCGTAGCGTGGATCAGCATCGGTAAGGAGAAGCATCACAGCGGACCTGACTGGAAGAATTCCACCGATTGTCTGGAAGGCCCCTCCCAGGAGGGGCCTTCCCTCCGGTGTTATCAACACCTACGCGGTCTAAAGTGACTTTGGGCGTAGTACGAGCGCAGGCCGTGGGCGCCGGCCTGCGCTCAATGTCGGATCACACGAGGCTGTGCCCACGGGGCGCCGCTGCCCGTCAGCGGTTGGCGCCCAGTGCCGCCCAGGCCTTGGTCCGGCGTTCGGCAAGATCCCTGCGGGCCGCCAGGGCATCAGCCAGGCTGACGGCGGCAAACCGGGTCGCCGTTCCCGGCGCAGCCCGGGCCACCAGGTCCATGTCCGCGCTGATCACGGTGCCCACCATCGCGTAGCCGCCGCCGGAGACGGCATCGCGGTGCAGGATGATCGGCTGGGTGCCGCCGGGAATCTGGATGGATCCCACGGCATATCCCGCGTCCACGATGTTGGAAGGGTCCGAGCCGGCGCCGAACGGCTGTTCGCGCTCCTTCCATTTCACCCCCGGTCCGGAGTAGCGAAGACCCATCCGGTCAGCCACGGGAGTCACTTTCCACTCCTCGTTGAGGAGATTGCCCAGGCCTTCCTCGGTCAGGCGGTGGTCGTACAACCCCAGCACGATCCGGACTTCCTGCTCCTTGGCGAAAACAGGCCGGTATTCATCCGGGACGCTTTCGGCCTGGGGGAGGCTTCCCCCGTTGAGGGGAGCGCCCACGGGGACAACGTCGCCCGCCTCAAGCTTGCGGCCCTTGAACCCGCCGATCCCGCCCAGGCTGTACGTGGACCGGCTGCCCAGCACCTCCGGGACGTCGATGCCGCCTTGGACCGCGATGTAGTAGCGGGTGCCGCCCTGGATGACGCCGAAGGAAAGCTGGTCCCCGGCCTTCAGCAGCAGGCGGCTCCACTGCGGCCGCGGCTCCCCGTTGACCTTGACCTCCACAGGGGCGCCGGTGACGGCGATGACGGCGTCGCTGTCTGTGATCAGCACCGGGCCCAGGTAGGTGCACTCAAGGACCGCTTCGCGTGCCGTGTTGCCCACCAGGGCGTTTCCCAGCTCCGCGGAGTACTGGTCCATGGAGCCGCTTTGCGGGATGCCCACGTTGTAGTGGCCGGTGCGCCCCTGGTCCTGGACAGTGGTGGCCAGGCCCGGGTTTCCAATTTCAAATGCCATTGAGGGCCTCCATGAGTTCGCGGTTGTAGCCTTCCGGGTCGGCCAGCGCCCTGGACAGCTCGAACGTCACCGGGGCCTGCCGGTAGCGGAAGGTGCCGGCGGAGATCTCCGCATGGATGGTGTTGTATTCCGCCTCCGTGACCGGTTTGAACTTGACGATGTCCCCGGGGCGGAAGAACACCATGAAGTCCTTGAAGTCCGCCAGGGCCTGGTCGGGGTCGAAGATGGGGGCAGCGGCCACGCCGAACATCTGGTACCCGCCGGCACCCCGGACGGAATAGATGCAGCCGAAGCATCCGCCGTGCCCCACGGTCAGCTTGGGGGTGTCGGTCCGCGGGCTCAGGTATTTGGGGACCTCCAGCTGCTTGTCGCGGTCCACCAGCTGGAACAGGAACGGCAGCCCGGCCACGAAGCCCACCATGGACACCAGCCACGGCTGTTCGTGGTGCCGCTGGATGAACTCCGCGGCGTCCTTGAGGTGGTTGACCTTGGCCGCGTAATCGATGTCGCTGCCTTCGGGCTCCTGGTGGAACCCTTCGCGGAACCGCTCTGCCACTTCCGCGGTGAACGGGTCCTCGTACCAGACCGGGACTTCAACGATCCGCGTCTCCAGTGCGCGTTCCTGGTGGGACGTCAGGTCCCGCTCGATGTCGCGCACAGCCGTTTCCAGCTCTTCCGGAGGCAGGACGTCGGGATCGAACCGCACCAGCAGGGATGCGTTGGCCGGGCAGATGTCCACGATTCCCGGGAGCCCGGCGTCGGACAACCTGCCGGCGATGGACATGACCTTGAAGTTCGCGGGCAGGCTCATCGCTTCGGAGACTTCCACGAACAGGAATTCGTCCCCGCCCCAGGTGTAGCGCGCACCCGGGAGGACGGCGGCTTCGGTGGTCATTTTGCCCCCATGAGGTCGGCTGCGGTTTCAATGAACTTGGAGTGGTGGCTGACCTCGGCGAATTCGGGCCGCGCCAGCAGCGCCAGGTGGACGGGGACCGTGGTCTTGACCCCTTCAATGTGTGTCGCTTCCAGCGCCGCCAAGGTCGCCGCGATGGCGGCATCCCGGTCCGGGGCGTGGACGGCCAGCTTGGCCAGGAGGGAGTCGTAGTAGGGGCTCACCACCGAACCTGCTTCCACCCCGGTGTCCACCCGGATCCCCTCACCGGAAGGCCAGTCCAGGGACCGGATGGTTCCCGGGCTGGGGAAGAAGTGGTGGCTGGGGTCTTCCGCGTTGATGCGGCATTCGATGGCGTGGCCGCTGAAGTGCACATCGTCCTGGGAAATGGACATGGATCCGGTGGAGGCAATCAGGAGCTGCTCGCGGACCAGGTCCACGCCGGTGATCTGCTCGGTGATGGGGTGCTCCACCTGGATGCGGGTGTTCATCTCGATGAACGCGGCCTCGTGGTTGACGGGGTCGTAAAGGAACTCCACGGTGCCCGCTCCGTGGTAGCCGCACTGGCGGGCAAGGGCCACGGAGGACTCCCTGATGGTGGCACGGACGGCGTCCGGAAGGTTGGGGGCGGGGGCTTCCTCCAGTACCTTCTGGGAACGGCGCTGCATGGAACAGTCGCGGTCGCCCAGGTGGATGAAGTTGGTCCCGTCGCCCAGGACCTGAACCTCAACGTGCCGGGCGTGCTCCACGAACCGTTCCAGGTAGACGGTGGGGTCGCCGAAGACGGCGGCGGCCTCGCCCCGGGCCATCTCGATGGTTTCCAGGAGCTCGCTTTCGTCGTGCACGAACCGGATGCCCCTGCCGCCGCCGCCGGCGGAAGCCTTCACCACCAGCGGGTACCCGATGGCGCGCGCAATGTCGACGGCGTCGGCCTCCGGATCCAGGGGGCCGTCAGACCCCCTGAGCACGGGGACGCCGGCGTTGGCTGCCGCCTCCCGGGCCAGGGATTTGTTGCCCATCATGGCGATGGTGTCCGCGTTCGGGCCCACCCAGGTGAGGCCGGCTTCTGCCACCTTCCGGGCGAAGCCGGCGTTCTCCGAAAGGAAACCGTAGCCCGGGTGCACGGCGTCACACCCCTGCTCGAGGGCCGCGGCAACCAGGGCGTCCTGGTTCAGATAGCTGGCGGTTGCCTGGGCCGGGCCCACCACCACGTAGTGGTCGGCTGTCCGGGCTGCCAGTGATGCCGCGTCGGGCTCGCTGACCCCCAGGACGGTTTCGATGCCCATGTCGCGGGCGGTCCTGGCGATCCGCACGGCGATCTCGCCGCGGTTTGCGATGAACAGTTTCATGGGCTGCCTTTATCCTTCCCGGATGACGACGATCGAGTCGCCCGGGTTGACCATGTCGCCTTCGTTGACTTCAAAGGATTCCAGGGTCCCGGCGACGTCAGACTGGATCTCGGTGAACTGCTTCATGATTTCCACGATGCCGATGGTCTGGCCGACTTCGATGGTGTCGCCTTCGTTGGCGAACGGGGGTTTGCCCGGCCCGGGCTTGCGGTAGAAGACTCCGGGAAGGGGTGAAACGATCGTGGCCATGTGCTGCTCGCTTTCAGGAGTGGGTGGATCGGGATGAGTCGAGTGCCTTGCGCACGGCGGAGGCGACGGCGACGGCGTTGGGTGCATCCGAGTGGACGCAGATGCTCTGGAAGGCGATGTTCAGGGGCGTGCCGTCGACGGCGGCTACGGGCTCGCCTGCCACAGCCCGGCTGACGCGTTCCGCGGCGGCGTCCGGGTCGGTGGGTGCGGGGCGTCGCTGGATGAGGAGCTCGCCGCCGGGGCCGTAGTTGAGGTCCACGTAGAGCTCCGCAACGAAGTCCACGCCCATGGCGCGGCACACGGATTCATGGGCGGTCCCGGCCAGGCCGTAGAACGGAACACCGAACTGTTTGGCGGTTCCGGCCGCCGCCTGCATGAGGTCTTCGTCGCCGGCGAGCATGCCGTACAGCGCGCCGTGGGGTTTGATGTGGTTCAGGGACAGCCCGTTCTTTGCCAGGAAGGCAGTCAGCGCCCCGGTCTGGTACAGGATGATCGATTCGACCTCCTCGGGGGTGAGCACCATGCGGCGGCGGCCAAAACCCATGGGATCGGGGAGCCCGGGGTGGGCGCCCACGGCCACGCCGTGTTCCGCGGCAAGGGCCACCGTCCGGTTCATGACGTCCGGGTCCCCGGCGTGGTAGCCGCAGGCGACGTTGGCGACGTCGATGATTTCCATGAGGGCGGCGTCGTTGCCGAACTCGTGCAAGCCGAAGCCTTCACCCATGTCCGAATTCAGGAGCACCTGGGCAGGCGTGGTTTCCGTCACGTTTTTTTGCATGCAGGCAACGGTACAGAGGCAGGGACCCGGCCGGAATTGGGCGGATCGCCGAATCTGGCCACGCAGATTATGCTTTTTGCACTAACCAGGAGGGCGTGCCATGCGTGTTGCCGATCTCGCCGCGGATTCCGCGCTGAACATCCGCCTTGCCGTGCCCGGAAGTCCGGGACGCCTGGCCCGGCCCATCGCCTGGTGCGCCCCCACGGAGCACATGGACCCCACGCCCTTCCTCAGCGTCAACGCGCTGCTGCTCACCAATGGGATGGGCCTGAACGTCAAGGACTACCGGATCTGGGATGCCTACGTGGAGCGGCTGATGTCCGTGCCCGTCTCGGGTCTGGTCTTCGGCCTGGGCGCAGCGCACCGGGAACTGCCGCCGGGGCTGGTGAAGGCCTGCGAAGCGCATGGCCTTCCGCTGCTTGAACTGCCTCCGGAGGTGCCGTTCATCCAGGTGATGCGGCACGTGGATCAACTTATCGCCGCCGAACGCTATGCCGAGCTGCGCGCGGGGTGGGACCTGGCGGATGAGTGCACCAGGCTGGCGGCGGGCGGCCACTCGTTGGCGCAGGTCCTGGAACGGGTGGCCACCACCATCCGGGCGCGGGTGGCGGTCCTGGACCACAACGGGTTTGAACTAATGGCGGCAGGTACGGCCGGGGGCGGGACGGCCCGGACCATCCTGAGCCTGCCCAGCGGCGGAATCCTCCGGTTCAGGCTGGCCATCGAGGGAATCAAGAGCAGCCTGGTGCTGCAGCCGCTGCTGGGGCCGGTGGCTGCGGTGATTGCCATGCAGCTGAGCTACACCCTGGGGTCCCGGTCGCCCCTGCATTCGCGGGAAGCTGCCCGGTTGATCGAAGCGCTCTACGAGGCTCGGGGGACTCCGGCGCCGGCCCTGCGGCGCTACGCGGCGGAGGCCGGGTTCGAGCCGGACAGGGAGTGGGGAGTCGTGCTGATCGGCGGTGCGGGGGAGGTTGCGCCGGCCAAGCTGCGGACCATCGCCTGGCGGGTCCGGGTGGGCCTGCAGGCTGAATTCGGGACCGTGCGGTTCATGGAGGAGGCCGGCCTGACGACGGTGCTGGTGCAGCGCGGGGAAGCGGGGATGGAACTCATGGAAGCCGTCCAAAAGTCCTTCCAGGACGCGCCGGAACTGTCCGCCGTCGTCTCCGGGTGCGGGAACCTGGACGAACTGCCGCTGGTGCTCCAGTTGGCCCGCCGCCGGGTGGGCGAGCCGGGGCTCCATCAGGCGCCGGTCGCTGACCTGGCCGGCGTGGTGGAAGGCCTGCCCGGCGCCGGGCTGGTGGCCATGTCCCGGCGGCTCCTGGCCCCGTTGATGTCCGACGGCGGCACGGCCTTGCGTGAAACGCTTGAGGTCTACCTGCGGTACAGCGGGAACACCCGTGAGACCTGCAGGGAGCTCTTCATCCACCGCAATACCCTGACGTACAGGTTGCGCAAGATTGAGGAGCTTCTCCGGGTGGACCTGGACGACGGCGAAGTGCGGGCCACCTGCCTGCTGGCACTGCGGATCGTCGCCGCCGGAACCTAGTTGGCCGCCATTTCCGCGGGCGCCCTGGCGGCGCTGCTTTCGCGGACGAACAGGGTGGGTTCCAGCTGGACGGCTTCGGGCTTTTCGCCCCGGAGCACGGCCTGTATGAGCTGCACCGCCGTCCGTCCAATGTCCGCCATCGGGGAGTGGACCGAGGTCAGCGGAATGGGAAGCTCGGAGGCCAGGGAGGTGTCGTTGTAGCCCACCACGGCCACGTCCTGTCCTACGGCGAGGCCGCGGGAGCGCAGGGCTCCCATCGCTCCGATGGCGGCGAAGTCGTTGACCGCGAAGATGGCGGTGGGGCGCGGCTTGCCGCTGGCGAGGATCTTGTCCCCGGCTTCCCGGCCGCCGGCGGTATCGAATTTGGACCACACCACGTCGTCATCGGAAATGGTGCCGCCAAGGGAGCGCCAGCGGTCCAGGAAGCCGGCGGTGCGGTCGACGGCGGTGCTTGCGTAGGGCTCGCCTGCGATCACTGCCACCTGCCGGTGGCCCATTTCCCACAGGTGGCTGGCCACGAGTTCGCCACCGACGACGTCGTCGCAGGTGGCAGACGGGTAGCCCGGCACCCGGCGGTTCATCAGCACGAACGGGACCTTCCGGTCGGTCAGTTCCTGCAGGAGGCCGCCGTCAAGGTGGGCGTCGCCAATGATCAGGCCGTCCACCCGCCGGGCCAGCATGAGGTCGATCTTCCGCCGCTGTTCGTCGGGGTCATCGCGCGAGTTCATCACGAACGCGGAGTACCCCACCTCGGCCGAGGCTTCGTCGATGCCCTCGTACATGATGGCCAGGACCAGGTCCGACAGGCGGGGGACGATGACGCCGAGCAGTTTGGTGCGGCGGGTGCGGAGGCTGGCGGCCTGCGGATCGGGGGAGTAGCCCAGCTTGCGGGCCAGTTCACGGACGCGTTCGGCGGTGGCGGCCGAGGCCGCTCCCTTGGCCACGTCGGAACCGGAGTGCAGCACCCTGGAGACGGTGGACGGATGGACGCCCAGCTCCCGAGCCAAATCCTTCAGCGTGACTGTTCCGCCGCCGTCGGCCTTTTCTTTCATGTCCTTCTCCTGCCCACCGGGGCCACTGTAGCCCAGGTCCGCCCGCGCTGCCCGGAAGGGCGCCAAGGCAACCCTTGACGTGACCCGCTTCACATCCTATAGTCGTTCATCAGCGCCACCCAAACGTTTGGGTAGGTGCGCATCCCAGACCTTCCCCGGCGCCCCCACCCCCGGCGCCGCCCCTCGTGCCCATCGCAAATGCCCGTTCTGCGGAAAGTTACCCAATCGATTGGGTTGCGGATTGCGCAGCAAACCACCGGAGCTGAAATGACTGTTACCGACTCCCACGTCGTGCTGCTGGCTACCGGGGGCACCATCTCGTCGCGTTCTTCCCAGGCCGGCGGCGCGGTCGCCTCCGATACGGGCGAGCAGGTGTTCAAAGCCCTCGGCCCTCGGGTGTCCCACCCCGTCCGGGTGCTCGACGTGTTCCAGAAGGGGTCCTACCTCCTGACGTTCGACGACATGCTGAGGATCTGCGCCACCATCAAGGAAGTCCTCAAGGACCCCAGCGTCCTGGGCGTGGTGGTCACCCACGGCACGGACACCATGGAGGAGACCGCCTACCTCGCGGACCTGACGCACGCGGACGAGCGGCCGGTGGTGTTCACCGGCTCGCAGCGGGCAGCTGACTCCGACGCTCCCGACGGGCCGGACAACCTGGCCCGGGCCATCGCCGTCGCCGGTTCCAAGGACGGGCGGGGCAAGGGCGTCATGGTCCACTTTGCCGGCACCATCTACCCGGCCGTCGGCGTCCGGAAAAGCCAAACTCTTCGGCTGGATGCCTTTGCGAACCCCGATTTCGGGGTACTTGGCCAGGTATCAGCCCAGGGAGAAGTTGCCATGGACGGCAGCGGCGGCAGGCTCGAGGCCCTGCCCCTGCCCCAGCCGGGCGGCGGCTCCCCGCGGGTGGACCTGGTTGCCGCCTACCCCGGCGCCGACTCCACCCTGATGCACGCCGCCCTTGAAGCAGGAGCGGAAGGCATCGTCCTGCAAGGAACCGGAAGCGGCAATGCAAACGCCAGCCTCTGCGCAGAGGTGGCCGCCGCCGTCGCGTCCGGCGCCGTGGTGGTCACCAGCACCCGCGTGGACGCGGGACCGGTGGTGCCCATCTACGGGGCCGGCGGCGGTGGCGAGGACCTGCGCGTGGCCGGTGCCATCAGCTCCGGCCACCTCCGGCCGTCACAGTCGCTGATCCTGCTCAGCCTCCTGCTCAGGATCAATCCTGACCGGGACCGGATCACCGAAATTTTTGCCCAACGAGGGAGGCCTCCTGAACCTTCCGCCTGACACCCAGAACACCCCGGTTTTGAACGAATTGAAAGGAAAATCTCATGGCTAAGGACATTCAAGTCGCCTTCGGCGTGGACGTAGACGCAGTGGCAGGCATGCTCGGCTCCTACGGAGGAGAGGACTCCCCGTGCGACATCAGCCGCGGCCTGTTCAGCGGTGAAGTCGGCGGACCCCGGCTGATCCGTTTGTTCCAGAAATACAACCTCCCGGCCACTTGGTTCGTACCGGGTCACTCGATCGAAACCTTCCCGGAACTGACGCAGATGATCGTGAATGCCGGGCACGAGATCGGCGTGCACGGATATTCACACGAGAACCCGATCGCCATGACCCGGGAACAGGAGACCGCCATCCTGGACCGGGCGATCGAACTGATCGAAAAGGTGTCCGGCCGCCGGCCCACCGGCTACGTTGCGCCGTGGTGGGAGTTCTCTCCGGTCACCAACGAGATCCTCCTTGAGCGCGGCATCAAGTACGACCACTCCCTGATGCACCGCGACTTCGAGCCGTACTACGTCCGCGTCGGGGACTCCTGGAAGAAGATCGACTACACCAAGGACGCCCAGACCTGGATGGAGCCGTTGAAGCGTGGCCAGGAAACGGACCTGGTGGAAATCCCGGCCAACTGGTACCTCGATGACCTGCCTCCGATGATGTTCATCAAGGCATCCCCGAACTCGCACGGGTTCGTCAACCCGCGCGACATCGAGGAGATGTGGCGGGACCAGTTCGACTGGGTCTACCGCGAAATGGACCAGGCCGTCTTCACCATGACCATCCACCCGGACGTCTCCGGCCGCCCGCAGGTGCTGCTCATGCTCGAGCGGCTCATCGAACACATCAACTCCCATGAGGGCGTCACCTGGTGCACCTTCGACCAGATCGCCGATTCCTTCCTCGCACGCAGCCCCCGTAAGGACAACAAGTCATGAGCATCCAAGAACCGGTTGTCGACCTGTCGCAGCCCCGCCCGGACGAGAAGCGCCGCTTCCCGGTCTTTTCCAAGCGCCACACCACCACCGCCACCGTCCTTGCCCTGCTGGCCTGGACCGTGGCCGTCTTCGACTACGGCCTGTTCGGCACCCTGCTGCCGGCCATGCAGCAGGAATTCGGCTGGTCTGCGCCCGAGGCATACGCCATCAACACCTGGATCGCCGTCGGCACCGCCATCGTCTGCTTCGGCATCGGGCCGGTCATTGACCGCCTGGGCCGCCGCAAAGGCATGATGACCACCATCGGCGGGACCGCCGTCGTCTCCGGCCTCACGGCACTGATCCCCACGGGGATCCCGTTCTTCAGCAACGCCATGCTGGTGGTGGTCCGTTCGTTCGGCGGCCTCGGGTTCTCCGAGCAGGCCGTGAACGCTACCTACATGAACGAGGTCTACCAGGTCACCGAAGTTGCGGACAAGCGCAAGCGCCCCGGTTTCCACTACTCCTTCATCCAAGGCGGCTGGCCGCTCGGCTTCCTGCTGGCCAGCGCACTGGCCCTGGCCTTCCTGCCCTCCCTCGGCTGGCGCGCCCTCTACCTGATGGCCACCATCCCGGCCGCCGTGATCGTCTGGGTCATCGCCCGGAAGCTCAAGGAAACGCCCCAATTCGAGCTGCACCACAAGCTGACCGAGCTCGAGAAGCACGGAAAGACTGAAGACGCGCACTCCCTGGCCCATGCGTACGGCGTCGAGCACTCCTCGGCTGCCCCGCTCAAGCGCATCTGGGAGCCGCACCTGCGCCGGAACACCTTTGTCTTCTCGCTCGCCTGGATTGTGAACTTCTTCGGCATCACCATCTTCAGCGTCCTGGGCAGCTCCGTGCTCAAGAACGCCAAGGGCGTGGAGCTCTCCGACGCGTTCTGGATGCTGATCGTCATCAACCTGCTGGCCTACTTCGGCTACGTCTTCCACGGCTGGCTCGGTGACAAGATCGGCCGCAAACGGACCATCATCGGCGGCTGGATCCTCTCCGGCATCTCCTTCTCCATCATGCTCAGCCCGCTGGCCAGCGACCCGTTCACGATCATCCTGACCTACGGCGCCGGCCTGTTCTTCCTGGTGGGCCCGTACGCGGCCATCCAGTACTTCATGGCCGAGTGCTACCCGGTGAGCTGCCGGGCTACCGGAACCGCGTTCATCGGTGCCATGAGCCAGCCCGGAACCATCATCGGCGGCGCCATCTTCACCGCCATCGCCGCGGGGAGCGGCACCGGCAGCGCAGCCCTCTGGGTCGGCGCCCTGGGCACCCTGGTCTCCGGGCTCCTGATGATCGCCGCCAAGCCGCCTGCTGAAGCCCTGATGGAGGACCACCCGCATGACGTCGCCTAACAGAGTCGCCATCATCACCGGTGCCGCCAGCGGGATCGGCCGTGCCCTCGCCGTCCATTACGCCCGCCAGGGGGTGGTGTCCGTCATCGGCACCTTCCCGGGGGACCCCCATGATCCGGAGGAAACCCTCCGGCTGGTCAAGGAGGCCAACGGTGAGGCGGTGATCCACGAGGTGGACGTCCGCACCACCGCGTCCGTGGATGCCCTGGCGCAGCGGGCCGTGGACGAGTACGGCCGGCTGGACTACGCCATTGCCAACGCGGGCATCCTCCGCAATTCCCCGCTGGGGGAGATGACGGATGAGCGCTGGCACGACATGCTCAACGTGGACCTCACCGGCGTGCTGCGCACGCTGCGTGCAGGGGCGGAGAGAATGACCGACGGCGGCGCGCTGGTTGCGGTCTCGTCCATCGCCGGCGGGGTGTACGGGTGGGAGGAACACGCCCACTACGCCGCGGCCAAGGCAGGCGTGCTGGGCCTGGTCCGCAGCGTGGCCGTGGAACTCGGTCCGCGGCAGATCCGGGCCAACGCCGTGATCCCGGGCCTCATCGAGACCCCGCAGTCCCTGGACCCGGTGAACTCGCTGGGACCGGAGGGGCTGCAGCGGGCCGGGAATGACATCCCCTGGGGCCGGGTGGGAAAGCCGGAGGAGGTGGCCAGCGTGATCGGGTTCCTCACCTCCGACGAGTCCCGCTACATCACCGGGCAGGCGCTGGTGGTTGACGGCGGACTCACCGTGAAGATGCGGGCCTGACGGCGCCCTGACAGCCCGCTTCACAACGAAAGGACACCATGAACACATCGACTGCTGACCAAGCTCCCGGAAACGCCCAGGCCGGGAACGGCCGCGGGGTGGTGGTCACCGGCGGTTCCAGCGGGATCGGCAAAGCCATGGCCGAGGCCTTCCTGGCCAACGGGGACCGGGTGGCGGTGCTGGACCGGGCCGGCGGGGACGGTGCCATCCGCGTGGATGTGGCCGATGAAGCCAGCGTGCGGGCTGCCATCGCCGAGGCCCGGGAGAGGCTGGGCGGCATCGACGTCCTGGTCAACAGTGCGGGCCTGCTGACGGAGTCCCCGCTGGAGGACATGTCCCTGGCCATGTGGAACGAGACCCTCACGGTGGACCTGACCGGTGTGTTCCTCTGCTGCCGGGAGGTGGTGGGGGAGATGCGGCAGCGCAAGTGGGGCCGCATCATCAACATCGCCTCCCAGCTGGCCATCAAGGGCGGCGTGGGGCTGACGCATTACAGTGCCGCCAAAGCCGGCGTCGTGGGCTTGTCCAAAGCCCTGGCCCTGGAAACGGCGGCGGACAACGTGCTGGTCAACTGCATCGCCCCGGGCCCCATCGAGACGCCGCTGGTGGAAGGCATCTCGGAAAGCTGGAAGGCCGCGAAGCGCGCCGAGCTTCCGCTGGGCCGCTTCGGGACGCCGGCGGAAGTGGCGCCTGCAGCGGTGCTGCTGGCCAGCGACCCCGGCGGAAACCTGTTCGTCGGGCAGACGCTGGGGCCCAACTCCGGCGACGTGATGCCCTAAGGAAAGGGAACGGACATGTGCGGTGCCTGCGGAAGGACCACCGTCGCGGACCCTGCCCTGGGGCCGGTGCGGACCATGCGGCAACACCTGATCGTGGCAGCCACGGTCAACGCCGTCTGCACCGGCCTCCCCGGCGCCCCGAAGGTCACCGCCCTCAAGGACGGTTGGCTGATGACCGGCGCGGCCGGCGCCTCCAGGCAGTGCCAGACCGTCGAAGAACTGTGGAGCGCCGTGCTTGGCTGTTTCACCGACGCGTCCGTTCTGGACCGGCTGCGAAGGCGCCGGCAGGCGTACGCGGCGGATCCGGCCAACACGGGCCTGCCTGCCCGGGCGGCCGGGCTGTTGCCGGACCCCGAATACAAGGAGATTTTGCATGACTGATTTTTCCCCGCTCTGGTCACCCATCCGGATCGGTGCCACCGAGCTGGACAACAGGGTGGCGCTGGCTCCCATGACGCGGATCAGTGCCACCGAGGACGGGCATGCCACGGAGAGGATGGCGTCCTACTACCGGAACTTTGCGCGCGGCGGCTTTGGGCTGCTGATCACGGAAGGCATCTACCCGGACACTGCCCACAGCCAGGGCTACCACTTCCAGCCGGGCATCGCGACGGAGGAGCAGGCCAGGTCCTGGGCGAAAGTGGTGGATGGCGTGCACGAGGCGGGGTCGAAGATCTTCGCGCAGCTGATGCACGCGGGGGCGCAGAGCCAGGGGAACCGGTATGTGACCTCCTCGGTGGGGCCCTCGGCGGTGGCGCCGAAGGGGGAGCAGCTGGGGTTCTACCGCGGCGAAGGCCCGTATCCCGTTCCTTCCGCGATCACGTTGTCCCAAATGAAGGAGATCCGGGACGGGTTCGTCACGGCAGCGCTGCGGGCGCAGCAGGCCGGCTTCGACGGCGTGGAGATCCACGGTGCCAACGGGTACCTGCTGGACCAGTTCCTCACGGACTACCTGAACCAGCGCGACGACCGGTACGGCGGGTCAGCGGAAAACAGGGTACGGCTTGCCGCTGAAATCTGCCATGACGTCTGCCAGGCCGTTGGCCAGGACATGACGGTGGGGATCCGCATCTCCCAGTCCAAGGTCAGCGACACCGAGCACAAGTGGGGCGGGGGAGTGGCGGAAGCCGAGGTCATCTTCGGCACCCTGGGCGCTGCGGGGATCGATTTTGTCCACACCACCGAGTACCGTGCCACAGAGCCGGCGTTTGCTGATGCCGAGGAAACGCTGGCGGCGCTGGCCAAGAAGTACTCAGGGTTGCCGGTAATCGCCAACGGCAAGCTCGATGATCCGGACACAGCCGCGTCCATGCTGGCGGACGGCTCAGCGGACGTTGTCGCGCTGGGCAAGGGGGCCCTGGCCAACCGGAACTGGCCGCACCTCGTCCGCAACAACCTGGAGTTCGGGGAACTGGACGCGTCCGTCTTCGCTCCTTACGCCGACCTCAAGGACTGGGAGCTGGAGGACAGGTAGGCCCGGGGGAGCGTCGGGTCTCAGGCGGCGTCGATGGCGTCGAGCCACTCCTGGAACGTTTGGCGTCCGACGGCGGAACCCGGCGCCGGGATCAGGGAGCCGTTGCGCATGGCCTTGCCCATGGGGCCGGGAAGGGGCAGCGGAAAGATTCGTTTCTTCTGGTGCGTCTTGGCCAGGTAGGCAGCGACCAGGTCTTTCAGCTGTTCGGCCCGCGGGCCGCCGAGATCCGGAAGGCGTCCCTGCGGTCCGGCCACCGCCGCGTCCACCAGGGCCGCGGCCACCTCCTTGGCCGCCACCGGCCGGGTGGACATCATGGGCACGAAGACCAGCGGGCCCACTGACGCGGCTTTGATGGACATCGGCACGAACTCGTGGAACTGGGTGGACCGGAGGACGGTCCAGGGAATTCCGCCGTGCTTGACTTCGTCCTCCTGCACCAGCTTCCCGGCGTACAGTCCTGAATTGGCTTTGTCGATGCCCACAATGGACAGCGCCACATGGTGCTTTACGCCGGCTTTCTTCCCGGCCGCCAGCAGGTTCTGGGTAGCGTTGGTGAAGAAATCCACGGCTTTCTTGGTGGACATGGCCTGGATGCCGGAGACGTCGATGACGGTTTCAACATTTTGGAGTGCCTGATCGAGGCCGCGCCCGATGACCAGGTCCACGCCCTCCGCGCGGCTGAGGCTGACCACGTCGTGGCCGCGTTCCCTGGCAATGGCCACGACGTGGCGGCCCACTGTACCGGTTCCCCCTGCAACGGCAATCCTCATGGAAGAAATCTTAAGCCGGACCTACGACAAACTGGTGCGGCGCAATGCGGGCCGTGCCCTGTGGTGGAACCAACCAGCGGGGGCGTGTGCCGCCCCGGCCTTCAGGCCCACGTCGGATTGTCCATGAGGCCCTTGGCTGTGTCGGTGTCGAAGCCCCCGCCCAGTCACCTCTCCCCATCGAGGAGATTGAGCGCAAGGGCGGTTCCGCGCTCCGCGCACCGAACCGGTCAGCGGCTTCACGGAGTTCGGTCCGGGCGGCGGCGAGATGGGTGCCCGGCCACCGGATCAGCGGTCGCGGAGCCGGCTGAGACGGCAGCCCGATGGAGTTACTGCTGGATTTCCAGGTCAGTGACCTTCCAATCGGTGCCCTGAAACGTCAAGGTAATTTTTCCGATCTTGCCGCTGTCCCCGCCTTGGCCGGATTTTTCGATGCCCTTGATCTTGATATCACTGGCTTTGATCGTCGCTGTATCTCCATTGACGGTAATCCCGGACTCGTTAGCAGTCATCTCAGTATCGGGTGTGAGCATTGCTGCCAGTGCAAAAATGCCGATTAAAGCCGGGCCCTTCTTCTCATCCAAAGCCAGATAAGAATAGGACTGGGGAAACGCGGCCTTAAGCTTTGCTGCCTTCTCCTCGTCAGTCCCGCTAGCTGCACCTCCGGCCATTGCCGACTTCATATAGCCGTCCGATTCATTGGAAACGGTCAAAAGAAATGAGTCGAGAAACTTCTTAACCTCGGCTGGCGTGTGCTGGACAACCGGCGGCGCAGCAACAGCAGACGTTTCTTGGGGAGCTGAACCTGGTGTGGTTGCAGTGCCGGCGCCGCAACCTGCAATGCCGACGAGAAGGCAGAGCGCAGCGATGGAGAGTGCGGTGCGGTGGCTGATTTCTATCATTTTTCCCCCAACTTGATCACGTGTCGCGGGATCAGCATACGTCTCTGCTTCTGATTTGCCACACAATGACATACTGCCCCTGAAGGTTCTGCATTGATCCAATGACAGTTGGCGGGCAGTATCCTTTCGCCAAAAATACAAAGAATATAGGGGGATAAGATATGCAGGCTAGGGTTGTTGCGCTTAGCATCGTCGCTATGGCGTTACTCGGGACTGGTTGCGCTGGTGAAAAGAACATTGTCGAACAGAAGACCGGGAATGCAGCCTCAGGCAGTTCTGCATCCAGTTCGGCAGTTCCAACGAAGGCTTCAGGGTCACTCGTTTCAAGCGGCTTCGGACAGAAGGACGGATACGTATGGGTCACTTCTCTTGTCCATAACGACTCGGACAAAGTCGGGCAGACGGTAACGGTCCAGTTCAACGCCAAGGACGCGGCTGGCAAGTTGGTCAAGTCCACCAGCCAGGTCGAAACCTTCACCCGGGTCAACCAGGACATCGCGGTTGGAACCCAGATCGACGTGCAAAAGGATGTCAGGATCGCCACGGTCGAGGCAACACTACTGATCGAGGACCGGGGCACCTTCTCGAGAGAACCGTTTCCCGAGATGCCGTTGACGCCTGTGACTGTCGTAGCCGACCCGTACGGCGGTTCGACGGCTAACTTCGAACTGACCAATCCCACCGGCCAGCCGGTCAAGAGTCCGCGACTGGGCGTCATTTGCTACGACGCAGCAAACACGATTATTGGCGGTGGAGTCGACTTCCCTGAACTCGTTCCCCCTTCGGGAAAAGTCGCGGTGGAGGCACACCTCCTTACGTCCAGCGTGCCGGCCTCTTGCAGGGCCTTCGATGGCGGGCCGATGTTCTAGTCTCTGGAAGCTCCACCTGGGTATGAGGGGAGGAGGAGTTCGGCTACTACTGCGGGTGAGGGATACTCTGCCTTCACCCGAAGTAGTCGGAGATCGGTGCTGCAAAAGGACTCGGGCGGTGCTTAGTGCATCGAAGTTGAAATTGGATCAACTTGAAGAGGCCTTGAGATTCTCGCTGATCACGGCCACGCCATTCAGGGCTGGCACTCCCAGGCCGCTTTAGCATTTAAGGGTATACGGAGGTGGTGGCAGGTTGATTTGAACCGTCAGTTGATACGTGGAAGTTACACTTGCCATGCGAAAACTTTTCCGTCGGCGGTCATGTAACGGGCTTCAGTGATGGGTGTGCCCTCCATGATTGGCATGATGATCCATCCTCTGGCACATTCCCCCCAATTTAGGGCACCACCTTCTGGATACATGGGGGTGACTGGGTTACCCGTATATCCGCTCGAACGGTCGTGGATGCCATTATTCGAGTCGCGAAGGCTCCACCTTTGGGATGAGACCGAAGGCTTTGATTTTCCGTCCTTCGGGTCGCTACCGAGACAAACCTCTACCTCGAAGGCTCCGAGGTCCTTGTTGTATTCATCGTGAATCTGTTTGTACTGGAAGAAAGTCGCACGGGCCCCCGTTTCTTTCACTTGGACTGGGGTGCCGGGGGTGGATGGAGCGGCAGGCGGGGACACTGGTGCTGGCGGCGCCGTAACGGTTTGGGTCACCGTAACAGTCGCTGTTGGCGCGGCAACGGGTGCGTCGGTGGAACAGCTAGTTGCCGGCAGCACTGCAGTAGCGACAGCAAAAAAACCAGCAAAACGGCTAATGCGTCTATTCAATTTCAATCCCCCAAATGCTCTAGGATTTCGGACTTTATACGAGCCCACGTGATCATACACGGCTTCTCGGTAACAGCAGATTATTACGCGGCTATTGACCAGTAAATCCCAGAGACCCCTCCTGCGCGGTCGGGAAGCGGCAGTCCTGATTAGGCCGGCTGGGTGCTTTTCAGTTAGATCTTGATTCCCGGATTCTTTTCCCGCGAAACCCCATAAACATCGTCCGGTGCAGGATGTCCACGTGCTTCCGGGAGACCTCCCACGCCTCCTCGACCCTGCCGGCGCGCGGGGCGGCGACCGGCGCGATCTGGTCCAGGATCGACGTGTGCAGCTTCTCGATGGTAGGGGGTGAAGTAGCGTACGGCTCGGCGAGGTTCTGGTGGTAGACGACGGCGGTCTCGAGACAGGATGCCGTACCCACCCGTTGATGAAATTGCTCGTCCACCCGGTGGTAGTAGGACCATTCACTCACCCGGCCATCTCTTTAGTCAGCCTCTCCAACTCGTCCAGCTGCTCAGGCGTGGCATTCACCGCCGCTGTAAGCGGACAGCGTGTCGAGTGGCCGCGACCTGTATTGCCAGCAGAGCAGGGGACGGGGTTTGGAGAAGGTTATCTCTAAGTGTTTAGATTTCATCACGCTATCGATTCATTGTTGGGGACTTGAATTGGCGTGTGTTTTGAGGCCCCCGTATCAACTTGGAAGTTTGGGCCCAATGGGAATTAGCCACATCGACATTGCCGCGGTTGTACCAGTCACAATCACTGAAGATCCAAGCACTACTGCGGGCTGGAAAGCTGGCAGGCTTCCCAGTCGATACGACGAAGACGATCCGGCATCGCCGGTGGAGTGGAAGTCTCTCGACAAGCGTCTAAGTTACTGGCTTTCCCCCACCACAGAAAACCGTCGATGGTATCGCCGCCCCGGCGACGACGGCTTCCATCCTGACGTTCCTGGTGACGCCGACCCTACGCTGCGGATCCTACTGGACACTCGTTTCGGCACCGAGCTGGATGCTGACCGTGGGGATGAAATTTCCCTCGGTGCGAACAGAATCGTGGGGCTCGACGGGATCGACCTTATTCGCGTACACAATGGAACGGAACAAAATGGGATCGCAGTAATTCGGTTCCTACTCTATCTTCCGACCCACATGCCCGATGTGAATTTAGAGGAGCTAGGGTTGCTGCGCTCTGTCCTTCGGGACTTCGCGTTGTGTCCATCTGAAAGCGAAAGCTCGACTACGAATTGCTGGGGAGAGCCTAGGGTTGCAGGCAGTGATAGCAGGTCAAAAGTGTATGAACTTTACGAGGCTTTGCTGGACCCTGTAGCGCATATAGCGCCGGATGACGGCACCTTGCCCTCCTGCAAACTCATGGTCCAAGTCATCCTTGGTGATGACTTCACTGATTATGAAGAGCGAGAGCAGACTGAGGCTCTGGGGACAGAGGCCAGAGTCGCTCAATTGATGCGTCTGGTTACTCTCGACGAAAGGTTGGCGCCGGAACGTCCAGTGTCCAGAGGAGAAAGAGCTTTTGTTGATCTTCCGGGAGATGGGGCGCACATCGGTGTGGGAACGGGAGGCCTAGTCGTCGTGCACGAGGGCGACGGAGACTTCATTCGCTACCGGGATGTATATCTGCTCAGCGAGATGCAGGGATCCTTGATCACCGCCATCGACAACGGGCTCTTTACTGCGGGTTCAGGCGAGGAGTCGCGTCGTTCAGCAAAGCTAGGGAAGTTTCTTGACTCCGATCCGGTCACCACCGCTTTTAAGCAGATGCACTGGAACGGCATCGTGGCGAGTGACGGACCCCTCCAGACGGTTTACGATGAAGCGCTTCGCACCAACAGAATAGAGCAGCGACTTACAAGCACCAGATCAGAACTCGCCGAGGCGAATGACATAGTTGCTCGCGGTGCGGAATCAACAATGAATTCGCTGCTGATGATTCTGGCTATCTTCGCGTTTGCAGTACCGATCGGCCTCAGCATCGCCCAGTTCCAAGAGCCGTGGCCAGTCGTCTGGATGTTGCCGATCGGCCTCGGGATCGGTGCGCTGCTGGCGTTCTCATTCTGGTTCGTTTTCAATAGGAAGCTGAGGCGGAGATAGCGGCCAGCTAAGGGGGGCGCCAAACGTGCTCAGGCCCGTGCCTCGGGCAGAGTGCGTAAACCGGTAGGTGGGCAGATCCTCCTCCAACAGGTGCCCCTCCGGTCGCTCAATTCTGCGTGGCCGTGGCGTAGCGACTGCGATGAGCTGCTGCTTTCCCCCGATTAGCTATGCTGCCGCCACTCCGGCCTTCGCTGCCCGGGTCGCGTTCATCCACTCGGTCAGCCACGGTGCACGGACGGAGGACGTGATCCGGCAGTCGGCCACGAAGGTGCCCTTGGCGCCGGCATCGATCCAGTCCTGCAGCACGGACAGGTCGGACAGTGACCGGATCTCAGCGGATTGGGCACTCAACGCGCGGGCAATGCCGCTGAAGTCCACCTCAGGAATCAGCATCGGCTTCTCGGTCAGGCCCTGGGAGCCGTACTGGTGGATCTCGGCCCCGTAGGCGGCGTCGTTGTAAATGACCACAATGGCGCTCCGGGCGGCGTCGATCAGCGATTCGAGGTCGGACAGGCCCATCAGGAAACCGCCGTCGCCCGAAGCCAGCACCAGGGTGCGGCCGTCCTCCAGCGCGCGGGCTGCCCCGACGGCGCTGGCTAGGCCCAGCCCGATGGTCTGGTACGCGGTGCCCACCATCACCAGGTCCTGCGGCCGCGGGATGCTCCAGTACATGGGCGCCCAGCCGATGAAGTGGCCGCCGTCCTGGACTACGGTGCGGCGCTCCGGCAGCACGGCATCGAGGGCGGTGGCGAGGGCGCGCGGGTCCAGCCGGCCGTCCTCAGTCACCTCGGATCCTGCCTCGTGCCCCGGTCCGGCAGTCAGGCGCCGAGAAGCTTCCGCCCGCCAACCAGCCGCAGCAACCTCGCCATCGACCAACGACAACAGCCGCGAGGCAGCAACCTTGGCGTCCATGCCGACGAACAGGTCCACCCGCGGGTTGGTCGGCTGCAGCGCTGTGTCGATCTGAATAACAGTCGCATCCGGGCCGAGCAGGTGCCCGAACCGCATGGTGAACGGGCTCAGGCTCGCCCCGGCCACCATGACCACGTCGGCCTCGCCCATGAGCCCGGCCGCAGTGTCGGTGCCGAAACCGCCGGCCACGCCCAGGTACCCCTCGCCATTGAGGAGGTTGAGCGCGAGGGCGGTTCCGGCGGTCAGTGCGCCGAGCCGGTCGGCGAGTTCGCGGAGCTCCGGCCCGGCTCCGGCGAGGTGCGCACCCCGGCCGGCCAGGATCAGCGGCCGCCTGGCACCGGCGAGCAGGCGGGCAACCCGCGCAAGGTCCGTGCCGCCGTCGTCCGTTACCTTCAAAGCTGCCGGCTCCGGAAGTTCCTCGTCGGCAGCCTCGAGTGCGGCGAGGTCGTAGGGGATGGCGAGCACGACGGCGGTGCGCCGGGTGAGTGCGTACTCCACCGCCTGCCGGGTGACGGCGCCCGCGGCGTCGCGGGTGACGGTGAAGGTGGCCGCGCCGAGGCCGGCGGCGATGGCCGCCTGGTCCACGTCCCAGGGCCGGGCGCCGCTGGTGGGGGCGTCGCCGGTGACGAGGATGACCGGGATCTGCGCCTGGACGGCCTCGGCGAGGGCGGTGAGCGCGTTGGTGTAGCCGGGGCCGTAGGTGGTGGTGCCCGCGGCGAGGCGTCCCGAGGCGCGGTAGTAGGCGTCGGCCGCGGCGACGGCGGCGCCCTCGTGCCGTACGGCGGTGAACCGCAGGCCCTGCTTCTCCGCGGCGTCCAAGAAGTAGACGTTCCCGTTGCCCATGACGCCGAAGACGTCGCTGATATAGCTGCTGAGAACCTGCGCCACCCGGCCGGAGACGGTAAGTGAAGTCATGCAGGAATCCTGTGGCCTGCGTCTCACATCGGCAAGAGCGGGGATTTCAGTTGGGATTTTTGGCAGCCCGGGAGCGGAGGAATGACAAATCGCCCATCTGTGCTGCGCGTCACCTGCGCTTAGTCGCGGGCCACCTCCTTCGACAGCCGGCTGATGAGGCCGTCGTAACGCGGCGGCATGAGTTCCAGGATGGAGATGGCCGTGCTGGTCCGCTCGATCCCGTCGATCTCCAGGATCTCGTTGGTGATGCGGTAGAGGTCGGCGGTGCCGCGGGCCACCACTTTGGCCATGAGGTCCGCGTCGCCGGTGGTGGCGTGCACCTCGATGACCTCCGGGATCGCGGCGAGCCCGTTCTCCACCGAGCCGGTCCGCGTCTGGCTGATGGACAGCGAGAGGAAGGCCATCAGTTCGTAGCCCAGCGCGGCAGGGTCCAGCCTGCGGCTGAAGGAACGGAGCGCGCCGCTGCGCTCCAGCCGCGCCAGCCGGGCGTGGACGGTGTTGCGTGCGACGCCGAGTGTCCGGGAGAGTGCCAGGGCGCTGGCTTCGGGGTCCTTGTCGAGGGCAAGGATGATCCTGCCGTCGAGCGAATCGAGGGTGCGAGAGTTCGCGATGGTCATATTTTCACCACAGATACTAGAAGTTGAGCAGAAGTCCCAAGCACCAGAGCTTATCTTGCAGTGTGGCCCGGGTCACTTCCATGATCGGAACTCATGAGCCCTGATCAACTCCTGGCCCCACCGGCAACAAAGCTGCCCACCCTCCGCAGCGCCGTCACCGGACTTCCCGCATACGTCCCCGGCCGGCGCAGCGCCGGCGCGGACATCGCGGCCCTCGCCAGCAACGAAAGCCATTACGACCCGCTGCCCGCAGCCACCGCCGCGGTGACCGAAGCGGCAGGCAGGATGAACCGCTACCCGGACATGGCCGCCGTCGAACTCCGTGAACGGATCGCCCGGCACCTGGGCGTCACCGCCGCGGAGGTGGCGGTGGGTCCCGGCAGCGTGGGCGTCTTGCAGCAGATCATCACCGGACTGTGCGACGCCGGGGACGAGGTGGTGTTCGCGTGGCGCTCCTTCGAGGCCTACCCCATCCTGGTGGAGTTGGCGGGCGCCCGGCCGGTCCGCGTCCCGCTGGACGGCGCCGAGGGCCACGACCTCCACGCTATGGCCGCCGCCGTCACCGGCCGCACCAAGGTCATCCTGCTCTGCACCCCGAACAACCCCACCGGCGTGCCGATCAGCCACGAACGCCTCGAGGCCTTCCTGCGGTCCGTCCGCTCCGACGTCCTGGTGGTGATCGACGAGGCCTATGTGGAGTACGCCGACGCCGGCAGCGGCCCCGACTCCCTGGCGCTCTACCGCAGGTACCCGAACGTCTGCATCCTGCGCACCTTCTCCAAGGCCTACGGGCTCGCCGGCGTGCGCGTCGGCTACGCCATTACGACGGCGGCAATCGCCGAAGGCCTGCGCCGCACCGCCCTGCCGTTCGCCGTGAGCGCGCTGGCGCAGAAGGCGGCCATCGCGTCGCTGGACGCGGCGGAGGAGATGGCAGCCCGGGTCTCAGCGGTGAAGCAGGAGCGCGCCCGGATGGCCGCCGAGCTGGAGGCCCAGGGCTGGAAACTGCAGCCAAGCCAGGGCAACTTCCTGTGGATCCGTGCTGACGACCAGCTGCTCGCAAAGCTGGTTGACGCGTTCGACGCCGCGGGCATTCTGGTCCGCGCGTACCAGGGCGACGGCGTGCGGATCACCGTGGCCGACCCCGTCTCCAACAACCGCGTGCTCCGGCTCCTCGCCGCCCACGCGGCCTGACATCTTTCTGACCTATCCCCAATCCGTTCCACCACAACCTGAGGAATCCCCATGGAACAACAGACAACGACGTCTGCCCGCCCCCTCGGCGCAGCCCTCAAACCCCGCCAGCTCACCATGATGGGGCTGGGCAGCGCCATCGGCGCCGGCCTGTTCATCGGCTCCGGCGCCGGCATCCAGGCCGCCGGCCCGGCCGTGCTGATCTCCTACCTCGTGGCCGGCACGCTCATCATCCTGGTGATGTGGGCCCTCGGCGAGATGGCGGCGGCCAACCCGGACAGCGGCGCCTTCTCCGTCTACACGGCTAAGGCTTACGGACTGGTGGCCGGCGCTACCGTGGGCTGGCTCTGGTGGATCCAGCTGGTGGTGGTCATCGCCGCCGAAGCGCTGGGTGCGGCAGGTTTGCTGGCCACCATCTTCCCGGCCCTGCCGGTGTGGCTGATGGCGTTGGTGTTCATTGTGGTGCTCACCGCAGTGAACCTGACCAGCGTGAAGAACTTCGGGGAGTTCGAGTTCTGGTTCGCCCTGCTCAAGGTGGCGGCGATCGTCGGGTTCCTACTGGTGGGCTTTGCGTTGCTGTTCGGCTTGGTGCCGGGCGTGCAGTCGCCGGGCCTGGCAAACTTCATGGGGGAGGGCTTCGCGCCCAGCGGCTTCGGCGGGATTGCGACGGCCCTGTTCGTGGTGGCGTTCGCATTCGGCGGCACCGAGATCGTGTCCGTGGCGGCAGCCGAGACAGCGGAGCCAGCCCGCAGCGTGAAGAAGGCCGTCCGGACGGTCCTGTGGCGCATCCTGGTGTTCTACATCGGCGCCATCTTCGTGATAGCTGCCGTGGTTCCGGTGGGTTCGGCCGGGCTGAAGAGCCCGTTCGCCGCGGTGCTGGATGCCGCTGGCATGCCGGGTGCGGCTACGGCCATCACCCTGGTGGCCGTCGCGGCGCTGCTGTCCGCGCTCAATGCCAACCTCTACGGTGCCTCGCGGATGGCGTTCTCTCTGGCGGAGCGGGGCGAAGCTCCCCGTTGGCTCGCTTCCGTGTCGAAGGCCCGGGTTCCGGTGGTTGCCGTCCTGGCGAGCGTCGCCTTCGGCGTTGTCACTGTGGTGCTGGAGCTGATGTTCCCCGAGATGGTCCTTGGCGTGCTGCTGAACATCGTGGGCTCGACGTGCTTGCTGGTGTGGACGTCAGCGCTCCTCGCGCAGCTCGCCCTGCGGCTCCGCGCCGACCGCGAGGGGACTGAGCTTCCCCTGCGGATGCCGGGCTTTCCTTGGTTGACTTCCCTTGGCCTAGTCATCCTCGCAGCAATCTTCACGGTGGGCTTCATCGGCGAGGACTCCCGTCCCCAGCTCCTGAGCACCTTCGGGCTCGTGGCGCTCCTGGCAGTGGCGAACTGGATGAACCACCGCGGCGGTCGGAAAGTTGCGGGCGGCGTTGAAGATTCCGGCCGTGACACGCATCCGGTGCTCATCGACTGAACTCGAAAGAAGGGGAAACACTTCGACGTCCTTTACGCATAATGGGCGCGTCCGGTGGGTGGCCGGGCGCGTCCTGCAACCGACACCGGACTTGTCATACTCCCAGATCTGTCTCCCCTGGGGGCTTGACCTCAAACTTGAATACAATTTCGGCCGGGCTTACAGGAAATTAGCCCGAGCATCTATTACAGAACGAGAGAGCCAAATGAACCTTGATCCACCTGGATTAGGTAATGCTGCTGAATCGCCCTCAGGTGGTGCGTGCTCATGGAGGTGGGCACGTCGAGGACACATGCGCCGCTCTTAGCGGAATGCCTGAGGAACAAACAGAGAATCATCGGGATGGTGGTAGATGTTGTTGACCGCATGCTCTGCGACGCGCTCGTTCATGAGCTCTTTGATCGCAGGCTTTTCCACCAATTCGTCATCTCGAGCGCCCGAACGCGTCTCCTTTGTCATAACGTCAAGGTCGTCGTTGGGGCCACTCCCGATCAGCGGGTCGCGCATTACGAGACCGGTCCTGCTCGACATCGGGTATAGCACGAAGCGGGCGGTAGCCAATCCAACTCCCATGAACGGATCGCATTCTTCGTAGGGGACTGGCGTGACCGGTGCGTCGCAGGTGATGAGCGCGCGCTGCCTAAAGCGGACCAGCGTCCAAGGACGCGCGGCAAGAATCGCCGCGATGGGTTCTGTAACCTCGCCCATCATTTCTATGTGGTCGCGGGGGGTATACGAGATGGGCGCACCGTCGGCGTTCATGATGGAACCCCAGAGTTCGTCCACTTCCGCCTCGCCGACTCGACGCCCAGTGGCATCAGACGCCCAGCTCGCAAAGCGAGCCTTGCTGAGTTGACCAGCAGTCCGCCGGTAGAGCACCGAAGCGACAGTTTCCATCCGCCGACGCTGCTCGGGTCCGCGCAGCACTTGCAGCGCGATGAACTCAGCGAGAGTGTCGCGCGCGTCGGGCTGCAGTGGCCACTCGCCACTTTCGACTCGCGTGAATATTTCCGCTGTATCGGTCTCAATCCCCGCCCCGAGTCGCTTTTCGAAAACGTCCGGACCGCTGGGGTGGTCAGGAATCGTGTATAGGTGGTTCTCTGCCCCTGTTTCTCGGACGCGTGTCGTACGCGATTTCCGTTCTGGCAGACGAATAGTTGTAATGCGCCCGGTGTCGTCCGCAAATCCTCGCAGGACGAACTGCGGATTAAAGTGGTGAAGTTTCGCTTTGTTCATGAGCGTCTACGACCGCCGCGTAGTCCGTCCGTGGCGCAAGCTCTGTACGCTACGTCGCCGATCTCCATGCGATCAGGTTATCGCTTCTGCCGCACCCTGCTACGGCGGTCGATTGTAGCGATTTCGCTTTCATCACTCTTAGCAGGTGGGTGGCGGTTCGCGTGGCGCTGGACGAGAACGGCCGCTACTTTGTGGGAGTATTCAGACGTGCCCCACATTCGCAATCACATTCGCACCCTAATTCTTCGCAACATTGGGGCCAACGCGATACTCGATGCAGCTCCTCGCATTATCGACGAATCCCTGTGTCAGGAGGCGCTCGCCCCTGCACGCCTCCACATCACGAGCACCTTAGCCGGGCCCACGAAGGTGCGACAGGCTCTGTTCGCGGAGATCAGCGGTGCCCTCCTGGACTTGCGCCTCGATGCCCTGCACCTCAATTGGTTCCTGGCCGCCACGGAACTCGACGAGCAGCAACGTCAGCGCGCCGCGTCGGCGCTTTGCGAACTACGGCTCGATCCTCTTGTTGATATGCGTCCCATCGGGCCTGGCGCACCCGCCTCAACGTGGTTCACAATCACGGGGCCTGACGTTCTGATCGATATCCTGACCCAGCCAATGGCTGTCCTTTCTTCGTTCATCGGACTCGTGCTGGATACCTGGCAGAAAACAGTGGATTCCGGAATCGGGACGTTCTGGAGCAATCGCCTACCGAATGAGGCACAATCCGCCATAGAACTCTTTATTCTTCGCGTGTGGGGTCTTCCTATTGGCCTCCCGTTCGGATTTAGTCCCAGCCAGTCACCCTGCGTAACCCGCGGCCTTTCTCATCTTGACCTCGATGACGTGGAGGACGTATCCGACCTCCCATGGGAGAAGAACCCTCAAGCGACTGTGAACCAAACCGCAAGCTTCGTTCTTCCACCCCGGGTCAAAGCTGGGTTGGTCGACCCGTTCTATGGCCACGTCTATAGCTACGATTTTCTTTCCGATAACGACGGCGCTTACCGAGCCGGAAAGGTCGCAGACGGCTCTTTCGGCTACCTGTCGGTCCCATTTCGAACGGTGCCTAGGTACTTCGCCGACTCCGCCGAGACGCTCATCACGCTGCTCGAGGAGAACAGCCAGCGCGCGGTGTCAACAAGTTTGGATGGCGGTGTTGCCCTGTACAGAGGGCAGAACCAGGAATACACGTTGCCACGCTCGCCTGAAACGCGTCTCAAGCTCTTCGGCGATGCCCATGCCATTGAACCATCCCTGTTGCCTAGTGCCACCCGACGCCGTACTCCGGCCGTGGCGACCATGGCATTCAACTCACTCATTGAAGCTGCCGTCGAGGCATCTCGCATAAAGCCCCCCTTCTATGACCAGGACACTTGGTATACGGTTCGTGGTGACAACCTGAAGACCTCGTTCGCGCAGCACTACGGGCTGGCGACGCCATCCCTGGACCTTACGAGTCACTTTCTTGTAGCCTGCTGGTTCGCAACCACAAACCTTAAGCTGGAGAGCCCAGGGATCTTGCGGGCCTCACCTGTCGCCGATGACGACATCTGCGTCATTTACGTATTCCGCCCGCACATGGATGCCGGTGCGCAGATCGATGTTCAGCTGTCTCCCTACGGCAGGCCAGCCCGCCAGCACGGGTGGGTGACGACAAACACATGGGGGTGGAGGTCAAATGACGCAGCGCGCCATCTTGAAGCCGCTGTCTACTTTGAAGGCAGACTCCGCCGCGAGCTCAAACCAGTGTTGCCCCAAGCCGATGAACTCTTCGTCCCGCACGGTAGCGACGTTCTCATGGACTTGGCGTTGTCCATCGGAAATCGGTTACCTGGTTCGCCGATTACGGAAGCCCTACTGGGCGACCTGTATCGCGTCACCGAGTAGATCAAGCTGGGCACTTGCGTAAAAAAGCTCAATGGATGGCAGAGCCATCTTAGAAGGCATTGCTGTTCAACTTTGCGAGGCTTCTTATCAACAGTGATGTCGACGGAGGAGAGAGCGGCAGCCTTAAGGTACTTCGGGAACTGGCACAAATAAAGATCCCGTGCCCAGACTGTGCTAGCAGAAGTGCTGTTGAAATAGGAATCTACGCAGTATCCACGAACCATCCCCAGACAGGCGAAACGGAGGCTCCGTTCGCTCATCGCTTTCCTATGCTAAGAAGACCAGTCACTTTTCGACTGCTTCCAGGCCGAGCAATCGGGCTGGCTGGGCGGAGCAGGTCAGGTTGGTACCGGCATCGACCGACGGCTTCCGCTTTCACCGATCGAGTTGAATCCGAATGGCACGGGGCAGCAACCGAGGACTCAAACGAGCCGGTGGAGAACCTAGCTCGCATAGTCCGCGGATCGATCTCCCCGCGGACCATTGCGGTTTCGGGAGGCGTCAGTGAGGGGAGTTGCATCCGTCGTCAGGCCCGGACTCAAGATCGGGATTGTAGGGTCGGCGCGTTCGTTCCTCTAACTTGATGCGCACCGAGCTCACGGACGCTCTTCGACTGCCTCCGCCCGCTCACGGCCGGCGAGCTTCTCGGCGGCTTTCCGCCGCAATTCGCTTACTGTAAAACGTTGTAGAGATACTTTTCATGAACTGATTTTGTCGGTGACGGTCGAAAAGTGAGCCATTGTGACGGTTGAAAACTGAGCCACCTGTTCCAAACGATTGGGTGGGTGATCACAGTGGAGGATTGGGCGCTTATTCGGCGGTTGCATCTGGCCGAGGGTGAGTCGATGAGGTCGATAGCGGCGCGGTTGGGGATCTCCAGGAACACGGTCGCGAAGGCAGTCAGAGCTGACGGTCCGCCAACTTACGTTCGGGCGCCGCAGGACTCCGGGATCAAGGCTGTGGAACCGGCAATTCGTGCGCTGCTGGTGGAGAACCCGCGGATGCCGGCGACGGTGTTGGCTGAACGGGTGGGCTGGTCGGGGTCCGCGGCCTGGTTCCGGGAGAACGTGGCCCGGATCCGGCCCGAGTATGCCCCTGCGGATCCTGCTGACCGGATCTCTTACGAGCCCGGGGATCAGGCGCAGTGCGATCTGTGGTTTCCAGAGGTGCGGATACCCGTCGGTCCTGGCAAAGCCCGGGTGTTGCCGGTGCTGGTAATGGTGTCCTCGCATTCACGGTTCATCATGGCCCGGATGATCCCATCCCGGATGACCGGAGATCTGCTGGCCGGGATGTGGGAGCTGCTCGGATCCTTGGGTGCGGTTCCGCGGCGGCTGATCTGGGACAACGAAACGGGCATCGGCCGGCGGAACAGCTATGCCGCCGGAGTCGCGGCATTCGCCGGGGTCTTGGCCACCAGGATCGTGCAGGTCAAACCTTACGATCCGGAAAGCAAGGGCGTGGTGGAGCGGGCCAACCAGTTCCTGGAGACTTCCTTCTTGCCGGGCCGGGTCTTCGCCTCTCCGGATGATTTCAACACCCAGCTCGGGCAATGGCTGCCGAAGGCCAACGCCCGGCTGGTTAGGAGGACCGGCGCCCGCCCGGCGGACCTGCTCGCTGCGGACAAAGCGGCCATGCTGGCACTGCCGCCGGTTCCACCGGTCACGGGCTTCACCGCAAGGGTCCGGCTGCCGAGGGACTACTACGTCCGGATGGGATCCAACGACTACTCCGTCCACCCGCAGGCCATCGGCCGGTTCGTCGACGTCACCGCGGATCTCGACACTGTGAGGATCAGCCTGGACGGCAGACCGGTTGGCACCCACCCCCGGTCGTGGTGCGCCGGTCTGAGCATCACCGACCCGGACCACGTCCAGGCGGCAAGGGCGCTGCGGAAGGCCTTCCAAACCCCGCACCCGGTGGGCGACACAACGGGGCTGCGGGACCTGGCGGATTACGACCGGGCGTTCGGTGTTGTCCTGGATGATGGGCAGGTCGCCTGATGCCGGTCGCTAAGGAAACGATCGGCCAGATCGAGTACTACTCCCGGGCGATGAAGGCACCCCGGATCCGTGAAGCAGCGACCCGGCTTGGGGACCAGGCCCGTGAAGGAGGCTGGACGCACGAGGAATACCTCGCCGCTGTCCTGTCCCGGGAAGTCGCAGCCAGGGAAGCCTCCGGCGCCGAGATCAGGGCTCGGGCCGCCGGATTCCCGGCCCGGAAATCACTCGAGGACTTCAACTTCGATCACCAGCCCGGGCTCAAACGCGACACCATTGCGCACCTAGCCACGGGCGCGTTCCTCACCGAGGCGTCCAACATCGTCCTGCTTGGCCCGCCCGGCACCGGCAAAACCCACCTCGCCACCGGCCTGGGCTTACGCGCCACCCAGCTCGGCCACCGGGTCCTGTTCGCCACCGCCATCGACTGGGTCGCTCGGCTCCAGGCAGCCCACCAGAACGGCCGGCTGCCTCAGGAACTGGTCAGGCTACGCCGCTATGGCCTGATCATCGTGGACGAAGTCGGCTACATCCCGTTCGAGCAGGATGCCGCGAACCTGTTCTTCCAACTGGTCTCATCCCGCTACGAGCACGCCTCGCTGATCCTGACCTCGAACCTTCCCTTCGCCCGCTGGGGCGACGTCTTTGGCGATCAGGTTGTCGCCTCGGCCATGATCGACCGCATCGTCCACCACGCCGAAGTCATCACCCTCAAAGGCTCCAGCTACCGCCTCAAACACACCCAGGTCGATTCGCTACCCTCGACAAGACCGGAAAATACGGCAGAATAACCAGCGTCAACGTGGCTCACTTTTCAGCCCGCGAAATGGCTCACTTTTCGACCATCGCTGACATTTTTGAGCCCCCAAGGAAACCAGACAAATGACGCTTAGCGACCTAACCAGTGCCGATGCCGTTCGCAAGGCGGCAGCGGAGATTCGCCGGCGTGGGAGACGGGGTTTTCTGGAACGCTACGGATACGCAGGGTCAGCGAAGTACCTGGCGATCGTGGATGGACTTGCTTACGACTCGAAGCCTCTGCTGTCCTTCGCTTACGGCATCCAATTCCCTGAAAGAGGTCCGCTTCCAACCTCATCTTTCAGTGGCGGGGGACAGACCCGAAAGGCGTTGACAAGACTTGGTTTTAGGCTAGTCCCAAAGGATGGGGAAGACGCCTTGCCTGACGCAGGCCAGAGCATGAACGTGTCGCGGGCAAGGCAAGTACCGCTCGAGACAAGTATGGCATCCGAATTCCGGCGCGCCGCTGTCGACGCATTGAGAGTGACAAAGGCTGAACAGAGCCTGATCGACGATTTCGTTGAGTCCCAAGTGGGAAAAGGCCGAACGTTTAGCAGGTGGGAAATCTTTCCAAACGGCACTGGCGAGCGGCTACTCACGGACATTTATGATGAGGAAACCCGCACGCTCTACGAAGCCAAGGCGTCCGCAAGCCGTCCAGACGTCAGGTTGGGTTTAGGCCAGATCCTGGACTACTCGAGGTTCATCGATAACTGCGAGGCTTTAGCGCTGCTTCTGCCATCCCGACCCGCTGACGATTTAGTCGATTTGTTGCATTCATTTGAGGTCATGGTCGTATGGCGGAAAAAGCCTGGTGTTTTTGAGTCATCGCACGAATCGATCTATTTGGGCTAGAGCAGGTTCGGACAGAAGACTATGCTGCCGCGGACACGGACATTGGGCGTTTGGTGGTCCCGACGCCGGGCAATACCCTGGCGTGGTGACTAACTTCATTGGGGGACGGGCAACGGAGAAGTTGCCCGAAGGTTTGTATGAGCTTCTCAGTACGGAAGCACTCCGTACCGTCCTAAACAACGAATTGGAGCTACTGCCTAACTTTGCGCTCATTGACGACGATGACATGTCAGATATCCTCGCGCGGAACGTTGCCCACGCCGTCCGGCAGGCTCTATCTGTAGCCAAGCCAGGCGACAGGGTTGATATGGCCAATCGCCTCCTCGAAGAACTGAACATCCCGGATCGCATCACCGCTGGGCCGGTTCAGCTCCAGTCCCTTCACCGTCCCGACACGCTTAAACGCCGCAACCTGCGCCGCCCTGCAACAAAGCTGAGTGATTCCGCGCTTCTCACCAATAACAAGGACGAGCCCAACCTCGCCGCCGAGCTTCGGGCCGAGATGGAATCCGCCAACACTGTTGACCTTCTCTGCGCCTTTGTCAGATGGACCGGGCTGAGGCTCTTGGAGCCGGCCCTTGAACAACTGAAAGAACGCGGAGCAAAGCTACGCGTCATCACCACCACCTACATGGGTGCCACGGAACGCCGCGCCATTGACGAGCTAGTCAACAGGTACGGCGCCGAAGTGAAGATCAGCTACGAAACGCAGGCAACTCGATTGCACGCCAAAGCCTGGCTGTTCCGCCGCAACACCGGTTTCGACACCGCCTACGTAGGCAGCTCGAACCTGAGCCAGGCTGCCCTCCTGGACGGGCTGGAATGGAACGTCCGGCTTAGTTCCGTTGCAACACCCGCCCTCCTGCAGAAGTTCGAGGTTACATTCGACAGCTACTGGGAGCAGCGGGCTTTCCAGAGCTACAACCCGGAGCGTGACGGCGAAAAGCTGGACGCTGCCCTGGAACGCAACGGCGGTCGTCGAACTGCTGCCCCGGATGCTGCCACCGGCCTTGAGGTTCAGCCGTTCCTTCACCAGGAGGAGATGCTGGAGGACCTGGAAGCTGAGCGCCTCAAGGGCTACAACCACAACCTCCTGGTTGCCGCCACGGGCACCGGCAAAACAGTCATCGCCGCCTTGGACTACAAACGGCTAACCGAAGCTGCCGGCAAAGACCTAAAGCTGCTCTTCGTAGCCCACCGGCAGGAAATCCTGAAGCAGGCGATGCGCACTTACCGCGACGTCATGCAGGACGGCGCCTTCGGTGAGCTCTACGTGGGGGACCACAAACCGCAGGAGTGGAAGCACATCTTCGCGTCCGTCCAATCGCTGTCTTCCCTCGGCATCGAGCAGCTGGAGCCTGACTTCTTCGACGTCGTCGTCATCGATGAGTTCCACCACGCCATGGCACCCACGTACCGCCGCCTGCTGGACCATCTGAAACCGCAGCAGCTCCTCGGACTCACGGCGACCCCCGAACGGGGCGACGGAGTCGACGTCGCCAAGCAGTTCTTCGACGGCCGCACCGCCAGCGAACTGCGCCTCTGGGACGCCCTCGACGCCGACCTGCTGGTGCCCTTTCACTACTTCGGCGTCTCCGATGACGTGGACCTGAGCCAGTTGGAATGGAAGCGCGGCAACTACGACACCACCCAGCTGAGCGCCCTATACACAGGAAACGACGCCCGAGCGGCCAAAGTCATCCGCGAACTCAGGGACAAGGTCACCAGCACCGACCAGATGCGAGCCATCGGCTTCTGCGTCTCCGTCCAGCACGCCCACTATATGGCCGAAGTGTTCAACCGGGCCGGTATCGCTTCCGCCGCCGTCGACGGCACCACTGACAATGCTGACCGCGAGGAAGCCCTCCGGCGCCTGGGCAAGCGGGAGATCAACTGCATCTTCGCCGTCGACCTCTTTAATGAAGGCCTGGACCTTCCGCAGGTGGACACCATCCTGCTGCTCCGGCCCACGCAGAGCGCCACGATCTTCCTCCAGCAGCTGGGGCGCGGGCTGCGCCGTGCGGAGGGCAAGGCAGTGCTGACGGTCCTGGACTTCATCGGCCAGCAGCGCCGTGAGTTCCGCTTTGATCTGCGCTACCGGGCGCTGACCGGCTACGGGCGCAAGGAGCTGGAGAAGGCTGTCGAGGACGAGTTCCCGTACCTGCCGTCCGGCTCTCAGATCGTGCTGGACCGGGTGGCGCAGAAGGTGGTCCTGGACAACATCAAGGCACAGCTGCGGTTCAACAGGGCACAGCTGGTCCGGGACATTGCCTCGTACGCCGAGACCGAGCTGGAGGCTTATCTGGAGCGGTCGGGGAACGATGTGAAAACCATCTACCGTTCCACCAGGGACTCGTGGACTGGTTACCTCCGGCAGGCAGGGCTGATCGAGGGACTTTCACCCCTTGAGACCGTGCTGCGCGGGAAGCTCGAGGAGCTGTCGGACGCGGGGGAAAAGAAGCTGCTGGGTCGCATGGCCGCGCTGATTCATGTGGACGATCCGGAACGCGCTGCCGCCTATTCCATGCTGGTTGCTCCCGACGCGCCCCGCTACGGAGATCTAGGAATGCGCGAGCAAGCCTTCGCGCGAATGCTTTTTTACACGCTGTGGGATGACGCCGGAGGATTTGAAACATACGATGACGGACTGGACCACTTGCGCGGCTACCAGTTTGTGTGCCGCGAGATCCGCCAGGTGGTGAAGCTGGGAGTGGCGGCGTCCAAACACGCAGCGAAGAGCCTGGGCGCAGGGTTGCAGCACATCCCGCTGCTGTCCCACGCTACTTACAGGCGCGAGGAGGTCCTGGCAGCACTCCAGTACGGCTCGCTGGAACAGGGCAAGAACGTCCAGCACCGCGAGGGCGTCGCGTGGAGCCCGGCGACTTCCACCGATTCCTTCTTTGTCACCCTAAACAAAGACGACAAGAAACATTCCGCGACCACGATGTACAAGGACTACGCCATCAGCCCCGAACTGTTTCATTGGGAATCGCAGAACGCAACGTCACCAACCAGCAAAACCGGACGGCGCTACCTTGACCGGGCCTCCCACGGTTCGAGGATTCTGATCTTCACAAGGGACACCGCGGACGACGAGACCGGGCTGACGGTTCCTTACACCTGCCTGGGGCAGGCGGACTACGTGCAGCACACCGGCGAGAAGCCAATCGCGATCACCTGGAAGTTACATCGGCCGATGCCAGCAGATGTGTTTGCGACGGCGGCGGCCGTTGCTCGCTGAGGTGTCCCTGACCTTCTGACTCATTTCGTGAGGTCGGAAGATCGAGCTCCCCACCGCTACATAGAAAGACCCCGGGCTCCTTGAGATTCCGCAGGTTTTCATTGCTTCCAAGATGATGCTTGACAATTTCTCCTGCGCTGCCTCCAAATCGTAGCTAGCCTCTGAGTGGTGGCTACAAGAATGCTCCGTTCTCACGTACTCATTCAATAGATAGATCATGAGAGCACGAGTCATAAGAATGAAAACTCCCGTGCAAGCACAAGGGCCAGCCGCGCCACGGTTGGCCAACGTCGCCGGACTCAGTAAAAGGTTGTATTTGTGACGCCAAGATTGGCGCTGTTATCCACTCAAAGTTCGGCGGCCTGGCTACTGGCATCCAGCTCAAAGGCCACATACGTCAGGTTGGTATCCGATCAGACCCAGCTCGAACTCCTCCTCAGCGCGATCGAGTGCGCTTCCGGAAGCCGCCTCTTCAGCATCGGCTGCATCCATCACAGTCCATAACTTCTCAGCGAGGTTCAACTGAATATCAAGGGGAGGCAACAGCAGAGGAGCCCGCCTAATTTGAGAGACGTTGAGGTTATTTAGCCCGCTCGTTGTCCTCGAAACCTGCCTGAAATAGGCCCGCCCGGGACTGGAGTTGAACCATGCCAAGGCGAAGCGGGGATGCACAAGGGCGTGGTCGAATCTTGCACGGATCAAATGATTCTGATGTGTACAGTCAGCAATCTCACCGCCCCAGAGCGCTGATCTGCCCACTTCTTCAAGGGAACCATTGCCTTCGACAAAAAGGATGTCGCCGACTTCCAATCTCGCCTTCTGCAACTGGTTTTCAGGAACGTCGATGGTTTTGATCTCTTCGAGGTCCAGATAACCCTTTCGCACGTTGGCGACTCGAAGATAAGGGCGTGCATTCTTCCCTGGCCTGTTGCTCGGCCCCTTGGTGATCCCCCCGCTAACAGTGGCAGCTGCTTGCAACGGAACTACTGGCCAGTTGAAGGCCGGACCTTCGTCTTCACTGGATGCTGCAACCTGGTAAAAGTTGTCAACGTCCCAACGCTCCAGCTGCGATATCGAGGCGATGACTACCATCGATCTAGCAGGCGCCTCCCCTTTGGGTACAAATCCAATCGCAGCTTCAAAGTCCTCCCAAGCCTCTCTCCGCCGTTCGGTGGCAGCGCGTCGAAGATCCAGCGAGGCTTCTACAGTTCTTCCGTAAGCATCCACTAGTTCCTGTTGGACTTCGAGAGGAGGAACGGGTACCTCCTGGCGTTCAAAGATGGCCGGAGATATGCGCGCTTTCGTGGTGTTCCCTGTAGGGTTCAACGATGTTCTGAACGGAGTCGAGCGAAGGAACAAAAGAACGAACGCCGGAAGAACGCGTGACACATCGACCTCATAAGTCGGGTACTCGGCGCTGACAGCAAAGCTAAAACCCTGCGGTACCAGGGCCACAGATCCCTGGGCCAACCGAATCTTCGACCACACTATTTGGCCGGCCGCTGCCCGGAATGGCCGACTGGCCTCAGTGGCTCCTTCAACCATGTCACCCGAGAACGTTATCTTCCCCAGCGGCTTGTCCCCACTTGCAGCCGCGTTTTTGCGTCTTTGGAGAACGTCTCCTATTTTCGCTGTCGGCCATATCCAGCGTCGGTCGTCTCGAACGGCGAACCACGCATCTTCAAGGTCTTTCCAACGAACGATTTCAGTAGTGGCGCTCATCAGACCTCTGCCAGACTCTGCTGCGTTTCTCCCGACGAGGCTCCTGCATCGCTTTCGGCCACTCTCTCCGGGCTGGCGGCCTCCTTAAGACTGGCGTGGAAGTTCTTCCAAGCAAGCAGTATTTCTGGAAGATCATTCTGGACATGCGGACCAGTGTCACCAGTCGACGTAATACCCACAGCAGCCGGCGCTGCCATAAAAACGGGGTAGTCGAAAAAGCCCTTGGCCAGCGTCCAACATGCCTGTTTCTGCTCTTCGTCTATCCTCTTCATCTCGGTACGTAATAAAGACAGGACTTCAGCGATCTTGCCTTTCACCCGCTCGGCCCTGCTGGCATAGTCCTTCCTCCATGCACGAACTTGCGGAGTCGTTGGCGTCGGACCCGTCCACGCGCCGAGCTTCACACTGGTCTTGCCAGCATTTCTTATCAGGCTGTCGTCAGGCGAAAGACTCCAGGTAAGACTTCTAGTGTTCCCCTCGGTGCTGAGACTGTTAGTCAGAGCGACAAGCTCGGCGTCACCTTCGGCGGTAATAACCCGAGGACCAAAGTCTGCAAGCGCCTTATCCCTTTTAGCGTCGAAAGTGTCTTGTGTCTGAGTCACGGCACGCGACCAGGCATCGTTCCACTTTTCCAAGTCGGCGGACTTGAATTTCTCCAAGAAAACCACGGAGGCCGCAACACTTGCTTGTGAGAACGTGAAGGTATCCGACGGCAAGGAGACCACGCCCCTCAGATAGGCTTTACCCTCCGTCCATCTCCGCAACCAGGCGAGCGACGCCGAGTTGAGATTTCCATTAGGAAGGACAATGGCAAGGCGGCCGCCGGGGGCCAGCAATTTGAGGCACCGTTCGAGAAATAGCGTCTCCGTCTGGCGCCCCTTCTTACCCGTGCCGATTTCAAATTGGTGGAGAATCGGAGTCTGTCGGTTTCGCACTACCGCGGTGTGACTGGCCTTCCACTCATTCCCGTACCGTTCAGTCTGTCTTTTTGCGTAGACGCTATCGTTCGGCACGTCCGACTGAGGCGTTGCACCGATTAGCTGAGTGGAACTAACGGTTGCACCAAAAGGTGGATTAGTGATTACTACATCAAACCGCTCCTGGAAAATCCCATTTATATCTACGAGACCGTCATGCCAATGAATCCCTCCATGGCCATCGCCATGCATGATCATGTTCATCTTGGCAGTTCGTGCTGCGCGCGGCTCTTTATCCGTGCCATAGATGCATTTCCAGGCGAGACGACCTACCCGAGTGTCAATTGGTTGGTTACCCTCACCCGTGACAAATTGAGACGGAAGTAGCTCTCGGTTAAGTTCTTCGAATTCAGCATCGATTCGCCGGTCCCTGTTAGCAAGATCCTCGTCACTGGCATCGGGGCCGTATTCTCCTGTGATCCGGTCAAAGGCTGCATCCTTTTGCTGCTGCACGTCGGCGGCGACGGCCGAGCGGACGTGTTCAAAGGCCTTGATGAGGAACCCACCTGAGCCAGCAGCAGGATCACAAATAAGCTCACCTTCGCGAGGGTCGATTGCTTCGACAATGAAGTCTACGACGGGGCGGGGCGTGAAAAACTGGCCGAGCTCGCCACGAAAAGTCCTGCCCAAGAATCTTTCAAAAGCGATGCCCTTGATATCGTCGCTCGTCTTGGATAGGTTAAATCGCTCAAGTTTAGCGACGATTTCCCTGAAGGTGGCTTCCGAGATATCTAACTTGTCATGCTTCTCAAAAAGGCCATCAGCTTCAAAGGCGTCGCGAGTTTCGTTGAACAGGACTTCGTGCGCAGCAAGTTCGTTACCGACATAATACTTTTTGCGGTTGTCCAAGAATTCCGTCGTGAAGGTGCCAAATTGCTGATTGCGTTCGATATTCAGCTTGATGAAAAGGATTTTTGAAATTGTGTCAAAGGCGCGATCTGGGGTCATCGCATGGTGGTCGCGCAAGAGGGTGTGGCAGTCGAAAAGGAGGCGCTGAAATTCATCGCGGTCAAACTCGCGGAGGGAGGACTTCAATTTCTCCAGTCGTTGACTGTCTCCAAAGTCGGCGGAAGTTGGCCAGGAGTTTATTTGCTTGGCGATCCCAGGAAAGCCCGGGGTCAACTCGTAAGCTGCCCAGTTGTCGGCTGTTGCAGCAACCAGAAAAGAGCAACCTCCAGCGCGGGCGTAAGATTCGCCCTGACGGAAGTCCTTGAGAATGATGGGTCCGCTAGCAGCCTTCGTCTCCACGATCAGCAGCGCCGATTGGCCACTTGCTTTGGCTTCAGCAGACCCCCAGACCACTATGTCCGCTCGTGGGCTCCCCGTCCCGTGAACCAGGTGCCGTTCCTGGTCTATCTGGGCGAGGTCGAAGTTACCTTCCCTGACTAACTTCCGAATCCACTCTTGGCGCACCTTCTCCTCGGGCTTGTGCGTGCAGTCAACCCACTTGTCCCGCAACGGTACCCAAACCCAGTCTCCGCTTGTGTGAACGCCTGTCCCGTCAACACTGAAAGGGGTTGACGGCTTTTGCGTGGGACGCATGGATTCTCCTGATGATCAACGAAAGTGCTTTGCCATCATATTGCCCTTACGGTACGACAGCTGGCGCGGGCACAGGCCGCGCACTGTCGCTTTATTCACACAAGTGGACGTAAAGCCACCTTCCGGCCCTCTTCTGTTGGCTCCTGGAGCTAACAGTGGCCTCCCAGCGCTATCTGGTCCGATGCTTCCAACAGGTTTGATCATGTCCACGACGTGAAGACAGCCCAGTCAAGTGACTCCTGAAGGCCCCTGGCACCCTCACGGTTGATGGTTAGCCAGTGACTGGAATCCTCATCTTCTGCACCCCAGCCAAACGCCATTTCCACTTCCTCTGAGGTTGGATAGTCGCCATAAGTGGATATCAGGACATGCGGCTTTACTTTCCTGCGAATGAACTCGTTCCGGAGGATGTCATTTACACAGGCGTCCCTGAAGGAATATCCAATAATCAGCCAGTGCTGGGAAACACTTAGCCCCTCTTGAAATGCCTCATAAGCCAACTTGAATGGGTAGCGACCCACATGATGAGCTTTGTCCCGCTGGTTGGCCAGCACCACCGCCGGCCGCCATTTCGGGTCGGCGTGGCGCAACCCAGCCCACATAGCATGATTTCGAAGCACCTCAACTGGAGCTTTGAAATGGAGATCGCTCTCAGTACTACGCCAGTACGTCAAGGACCCGTGAAGGTGTATAAGCCGCACCCTATGCTTAGGCCCAACAGGAAAATCCAGCTTCCTCCGCAAACGGGTCACCGTGTAGGAAACGCCCTCATCCTCGGGATTGTTCTCGTCCTTGACTCGGATGAGGAATCTGGCATTTCCATGAGCCATGTCTGACATCGGCGCTCCTACTGCCTTCAAGGCGGAGAGCAAAAGAGTGTCGTAGTTGAGGTTTCCCAAATAGACGTTGCCGTTGAAATCATCAATGATCGACTGCACCAGCTGATGCATTTCGTCGTGCAGGGTCCAGTCGCCCCGCGAGCGCTCCATGATGACTTCAAGGACATAGCTGATGCCCATGTCACGGACCTTCTGGCTGAAGGCCGCAACCTCCTGAATGGACTGGCGTAACTCGGTATCCTCACTCGCAACGAGGTCCGCGAGTTTACTCAGTTCGTCAAGTGTGAGTACTTGGGAATCGAACGCTCCCACCAGCTTCTCGAAGTCCTCATTTGTTACTTCGCCCTCCGACACTGCCCGTCGCGCTATCTGATTCATGGCGTGGACGACCTTGTCGCCGTCCTCGCTGGCGTTCTCCATTCGAGAGATCATCTCTGTTGTGATCGACGCCAGGTTCAACTCTGAGTTGAAAGCTATGCTGAGACCGTTGCCCACTAGCACGGCGGCGTTGAGAGGTAGCAATGCATCGGTCACGGTGTCCCCAATCGGTCCCTCCGATTTTAGCAACGCCCTGCGCCTGGCTGCGGTAGACGTTGGCTGCAGGTGTGGCTACCAGTGTTGGTGTGCATTGAATCCCTTACGTCAAGCTCCTGCATGCGCCGCTCCAACAATCCACCGATGAGACGATGTTGCCATGAGAGCTGCCAGCGAAGACAAAGAGTCACGAATCCAGAAGACGGCCCAGTTACTCAAGCGCGGTATACCCAAGGATCAGATCGCGGAATCATTAGGCGTTCATCGCCGTACGATCGACGACTACGAAGACGAATTGCTATGTAAACCAACAAAAGCCAGTCGTGCGGCGGCCAGGGTCGAAAACCGGGGAAGTAAGAAGTGAATGACTCCGAGGGAGAGTTGGCGGAAAAGGGCAAGCGCCGCTTTCTGACGATTGAGCAGGTCGCCGACGAACTGAACGTCGGCCTTTCCACTGTTAGGACTCTGATAAGTACTGGCGAATTGCGCGCGATACAGGTTGGCGGAAGGAGTTTGTGGCGGGTCGGCTCAAAGGATCTAGAGCAATACATCATCCATGCTTACGCCCAAGCTGCCGAGCGGATAGTGCGCGGAGAACTTTCGGACGACGAAGCCAACTCTCCTTGACACGTGGTCCACCGCCGACCTGGCCGAGTGCAACATTGCACCTCCTCCTGCTTCGTGGTGCCCATTCGGTAGCGCTAGGACATGGATGCAGAAACTTCCCGGCTGGTATTGCTCGCCGTAATATCGGCCAGTGCCGCCGTCGTAGCCGGATTGGGTGGAGCGACGCTCTCAGCGGTGATAAACCGAAAGAACACAAAAGACACCCTTGCAGCTGGCCGAGAGGACAACGAAAGACGATGGCACCTTCAGGTAAACCGGGAGAATGAGCTTTGGCTTCGAGACAACAAACAGCAAGCCTACGCAAAGTTCGTCTCCGCCGTAACTGCCGCTGCTAGCCATGCCTACAGCCTTGACCCTTCGTACGCTCGTAACGCGTTGATGGCCTATGACGAGGTGAGACTAGTTGGCCCACGCGAGGTCCGAAGAGCCGGCAAGCAGGTTATGAACGAAATCTTGGAAATTGGCCGGTTGATCTCGGCCAAACACTCGATGGACCCGGAGCCTGACGCTAACGCAGATTCCCTAGAGCACTTGGCGGTGGAAACCAATGCAGGCATAGACGAGCATGGAAAAGGACGGATACGGGAGCCGAGTCAGAACCTTCGGAAGACCGGCTGGAGGTCTAAGCCCAAAGCTCCAGGCTTCCGACGGCTGAGGAAGCCACCTATAGGCTTCGTGTCTGTCTTCGCGAGGACCGTTGGTGGGGCCTCTCAACGCCTCAACTCAGCGGGACATTCACTTGGCGGCGGCACAAAATCGCGAGGACACCCCGTACGTCTGTCATAACGAACAGGCCGCCGCGCCTGGTTAGCCACTAACGGACGACACCTCAGCTGGCCGAGTAGACAGCCCTCCACCCGGTTGGAGTGTGAACACCCACAACAGCACGTCCTCGCCCGGCACGTACCAGTCCCGCTCCGGCGCTCGGCGGAAGCCCAGAGACTCATAGAGGGCGTGTGCGCGCTCCATGAATGTGGCGCTAGTGATGCTGATCGCCTCGATGCCGGGCAGGTCTCCTGCGTGCTCCACGATCTCGCGCACCACGGCCCGGCCCACGCCGCCGCCCTGGTGCGCCGGGTCGACGGCCAGCATCCGGAACTCCAGCTCCCCGTCATGCGCGATCTCGCTGTACGGCTGGCCCGCGAACGTCAGCACCACCGCCGCGACCACCATCCCGGCGGCCTCCGCCACCCAAACCTCGGCATGCTCGGCTCGGTGCTCCACATCTTCCAGCACGCTCATGTAAGGATGGTCGGCCGCGAAGTGCCCTGCCCGGAGATAGGCGTCGCGGGTGATGCGCCGGACCTCCGGAAAGTCCGCCGGCACCGCCCGCCGGAAGGTAACGGCCAGCGGCAGCGCGAGAGTCACGAGGAAGCGCTCGAAGCGGCCGTTCGCTCCACGTAGTGGCCCAGCTGTGCCAAATCCGGCTGCGACGACGGATCGCCCACGGCGTCGGCCCCCACAGCGTTGGCCACGGCCAGCGCCCAGGTGTAGTCCAGCCCGCTCCGCAGCGCCAGGACCAGGGCGGCACAGAACGCGTCACCCGCGCCCACGGTGTTCGCCACCGCCACCGCCACAGACGGCGCCTCTGCAACCTTCCTGCCGTGCTCGAACATCGCCGAACCGTCCTTGCCGTACGTCACCGCCACCAGCTTCGCCTCCGCCAGGGCGGGGATCAGGGCGTACTCGCTCTCGTTCACGATCACCAGGTCGCACCGCTCCAGCAGCTGCGCCGGCAGGTCCATGGCCGGCGCCGCGTTCAGCACAAAGAACCCCTGCGCTTTCCGTGCCGCCTCCTGCACCGCATCCAGCCCAACCTCCAGCTGGCACAGCACCGTCTCCTCCGGGCCGAACTCCACCCCGTCCAGCGACAGGTGCGAGTTGGCGCCCGGGCACACGACGATCTGGTTCTCGCCGTCGCGGTCCACCACGATCAGTGCCGTCCCGGTCGGCTGGGGCAGCCGAGCAACGTCAGAGGTGTCAACGCCGGCGGCGGCCAGGGCGTCCAGCATCCGCTGCCCGGACGCATCCTTGCCCACGGCGCCGACCATCCGGGCACTGCCGCCCAAGCGCGCGGCGGCCGCGGCCTGGTTCGCGCCCTTGCCGCCGGGCTGCTCGGACAGGACGGCGCCGCCAATGGTTTCGCCCGCCGTCGGAAGCCGCTCGGCGGTGGCGATCAGGTCCAGGTTGATGCTGCCGACGACAGTGACGGCAGGACGTGTTGTGTTCATGGGGGGCAAAGACGATTCCTTCTGCTCGAACAAAGGAGTTTGACGTGAACACCCCGACCCCCGCCGCAGCCGCGCCTCCCGCCCAAGGAGGCGCCGCTGTCGTACGTCCCGACGTCGACGCAGCCAAACTCTCCGGCCGCCGCGCCGCCCTGCTGATCTCCACCCTGCTGCTGGGCGTGCTGTCCTTCCAGCTGGACGCCAGCATGGTCACCCCCGCACTGCCGCAGATCGCCGCGAGCTTCGGCGAAAGCGCGGACAGCGCCGCCCCCGTCCAGTCCATCTTCTTCCTGGCCGGCGCCATCGCCGGGCCCGTGATCGGCCGGTGGAGCGACTTCATCGGCCGCCGCGCCGCGCTGCTGCTGGTCCTGGGCATCATGGGCGCCGCCACCATCCTCTGCACCGCCGCGCCCACCCTGCCGCTGCTCGTCACCGGCCGGTTCCTGCAGGGCGTCTCCAGCGCCGTGTTCGCGCTCGCCTACATCGTGCTCAGCGAGAACCTGCAGGCCAAGGTCTTCGGCACCTCCGTGGGCATCATCGCCGCCATCAACGGCGGGATCGGCGGCGTGGACGCCTACGTGGGCGGACTCATGGCCGAGACCCTCGGCTTCCGGTCCATCTTCGCCGTCGTGCTTGTCCTTACCGCCATCGCCGCTGTCTGCATCTTCCGGCTGGTTCCCGCCGGGCGGCCTGCTGGGGTGCGCGGCGCCATGGACTGGTGGGGCGCCGGCTCCCTCTCGCTGTTCCTGGTGTTCCTGACGTACTTCGTGTCCGACGGTTCGGCCGCCGGCTGGACGTCGCCCACCGCCCTGGCCCTGCTGGCCGGCACCGTGTTGTCATTTGCGGGATTCTGGTTCATCGAGAAGCGCCGCAGCCACCCGCTCATCGCCGTACACCACCTGTGCTCCCGCCAGGTGTGGCCGGTCATCGCCACCACCGTCCTCACCCTCGCCGGCATCTTCACGGTCATCAACTTCACCGTGGTGCTGCTGAGCCAGGATCACGACGGCGGCTTCGGACTTTCCGCCTCCATCTCGGCGTTGCTGTTCCTCACCCCCGCCGCGCTGATCGGCGTCTTCGCCGCACCGCTGGCGGGCTGGCTGGCAGGCCGCCGCGGCTGGATCAAGACGCTGCGCCTGGGGACGGGCGCGAGCCTGGCGTGTGCCGTGGTTGCTGCCGTGTTTTCTTCCAGCCCTGTGGCGGTGTTTGTGGCCGTTGCCTGCCTGGGGATCTTCTACAACGGCTTCTTCCTGACCGCCATCAACGGGCTCTCGGTGCTCTTGTCGCCGAAGGAGGCCCCGGCGGCGCTGCCAGGCACCAACGGTGCGTCGTTCGGGATCGGGGCGAGCCTCGGCGTCGTGCTGGTGGCGCCGTTCGCCGCGCAGGCCACGGCCGCCGGGTACGCTACCGCCCTCTGGATCTCGGTGGGCATCACCGCCGCCGCGTTCATCGTCAGCCTCTTCGTCGCCGCCCCCAAGGGCGAGACGGCCTAACCCCTCTACCTGTTTCGAAGGAACCTATTGTGACTGCCCCCGTTTACCTGGACTGCGACACCGGCATCGACGACGCCCTCGCCCTGGCCTACCTGCTGGCCTCTCCTCTTGCTTCCGTGGTGGGCATCGGGACGGTGAGCGGGAATGTCACTGCCGCGGTTGGTGCCCGGAATACCCTTGACCTGCTGTCGCTGGCCGGCGCTGCTTCCGTGCCGGTGGCTGTTGGTGCGCACGACCCCCTTGCTGGCTCCTTTGGCGGCGGGTCGCCGTGGGTGCACGGGGAGAACGGTGTGGGGGAGGTTGTGCTGGCGCCTTCTGCTGCCTCTGTTGTGGGGGAGTCCGCGGCGGAGCTGCTGGTGCGGCTGGCTCACTCTTACCCTGGTTCTCTGCGGGTGGTGGCGATCGGGCCGCTGACCAACGTTGCCGAGGCCTTGCGGCTGGAGCCATTGTTGCCGACCCTGGTGGAGTCGGTGACCGTGATGGGCGGGGGCGCGCTGGCGCCGGGGAACATCACGCCCGTGGCCGAAGCGAACATCTGGCACGACCCCGAGGCCGCCGCCCTGGTGCTGGCCGCCGACTGGGACATGACCCTGGTGCCGCTGGACGTGACCATGGCTTCTGTTCTGGAGGAGTCGCACCGGCAGGTGTTGTTGGCTTCGCCGGGGTCGGTGCCGCGGGCGCTGGGGGAGATGCTGGGCTACTACTTCCGGTTCTACGAGGGCATCTACGGCCGGCCCTGCTCCGCCATGCACGATCCTCTCGCGGCGGCACTCGCTGTTGGCGCTGTAAAGCCTGCCCTGGCACCAGTGGTGCGTGCCGCCGTCGACACCTCCGACGGGCCCGGCCGCGGGCAGACCGTGTGCGACATGCGGGGGCTGTACGCCGGGTACCCTCCGGTGTCCGGCGCACGGTGCCGTGTGGTCCTATCGCTCGATGAGGACTTCGCCCCGCACCTGGTGGAGACGCTGCTGGGGCACTACGAAAATGCTCCCCTGCCAGCGATATGCGACGCGGTCATCGCGTAGCCTTCCGTCTGGTTCGCTTTCTGGCCTCGGCGTTCAGCGCTTTCGTGGAACGTTGGTGCGGACGTCGGCTGCCTGGGCTTCGTCCAGCAGCCACCGCTGGTACTTCGGATGATCCGGGTATTTTTTCCGGAGATATTCACGAACGATTAGTCCGGGGCGCTGCTCATCGGTGTAGCCCAACTCGCGAGCCAGTTCCACGGGTGTGTAGGTAGCCATGGCTTAGTGTATGCGTGACCGGTAAGGACGAACGGGACGCATCAGCCCTGCTGCCCGTGTCAGGACTGGAACTGCTGCATCACCGAAAGATGGCCCGCCTTGGCGGACACCAGGCACTTGGCGAGGTAAAACGGCCGGTTGCCCTGCCGCACGTACTGCGTGAGCACCAGTACCGGGTCCGACGGGCGCAGGTCCAGCAGCTTCGCCCGGCTGGGGCCCACCTGGCTGAGGCTTATTTGGCACTCGCCGGGCCCGGCCAACCTGCCCAGCTGCTTGTTGAGCGCGGCAATCAGGGTGCTGCCGCCGTCGTCCTCTATCTCAAGCGGCGCGGCGGGGCCCTTGCCGAAGCTGACCGGCTGGGCCGTGACGTTCTCCTGCAGGTGGGCGATGGCCTCGCCGTCGCGGATCAGGACCGATTCCCAGAGCCAGCAGTCGGTGCCGGGCTCGACGCCGATGCCGGGGGCGACGAATTCGGAGGCGGCCTGCCGGACCACTTGTGTGCGTTTGACCTCGACCTGCTGGCCGGGGCTGCCGAGGACGTCCTCGAACGGTTGGATGCGTTCGAGGCCGATGCGGGGGAGGGTGTCCGAGACGAAGCGTCCGACGCCGCGCCTCGCCCTGATGAGGCCGTCCTCCTCGAGCAGCATGAGGGCTTCGCGGACTACGGTGCGGCTGACTTTCATGTCCGTGCCGAGTTCGGTTTCGGTCGGGATCATGGAGCCGGGGGTGAGGAGGCCGTTGCGGATGGCTTCGGCGACCCGCGAGTACACGGCGACGCGCAGGGGTGCGCCGGGCTGGGCGGCCACCGGCTGGGACAGAAACCGGGCGGCGTCCTGGTGCACGTTATGCCTCGCTTTGTGGTGGTGATCCGGGGGATCTCCAGCCTACTTCAACGTCCGACGCGTTTGTTGGACAAGGCGAGCCGGTTCGATAACGACCACCGGGCTCCTGCCAAGGTGAATTACGGCGTTCTGGCAGGCTCAGCCACAGGAAGCAGAGGACGCGCGAACGCCGAATACCGGGGATCATCACGTCCCACCAGCTGTCCCAGCGCTTCCACTGCCTCGAAATCCCTAGCACCCATGTCCGTGGACAGCCACCGCATCAGCAGCCCTGCATCCCCATTGGCCCGCACGGCCGAACCGACCGCGAGGTCCAGTTGGTCCCGCAGCAGCTGCACCGCCAGGACGCCGGACCGGCTGAGCAGCGGAGCGGTGTACGCCTCCAGCGCCTCGGCCACCCGGCCGTCGCGCAGCAGCCGCAGTACCCTCCCCGAATCCGAACACCCGGACAAGCCCGCAGCCAGCCGGTACGGGTTCGACTCCACCGCACCACCCAGCATCGAACGGACCCGGAACATCTCGGTCCGGATGGCCTGCGGCGTGCCGGCGTCGCCGTGCAGTTCGTACGCCAACTCCTCGGCGCTCCACCCCCGCGACCGGGAATCCAGCAGTGCCAGGATCTCCGCCCGGCGCGGCGTCAGCGGCACCCGGCTGCCGTCGGCCAACACCGCGGCGGGTCTGTCGCCGAGCAGCTCCAGCGACGAAACCGCACCGCCAGGAAGCCGGACACCCTGCCGGGACGCACGAACGGAAGAAGCCGCACCCAACGAGGCGCCGCCGTCGGGCGTTCCCAGCAGCGACTCCGCCACCCGGACCGCGCACCGCACCATCCGCAGCGTGTCCGCGCTGATGGTGTCCAGCGGCCCGGAAACATCGAGCACGCCCAGCAATGCACCCGTCAAAGGGTCCGTGATGGGCGCCGCCGTGCAGGCCCAGTCGTGGTGGGTTCGGACCAGGTGCTCGGCGGAGAATAGCTGCACCGGGCCGCCGGTGACCAGCGCCTCGCTGATGGCGTTGGTGCCGATGCCTGCCTCGGACCAGTCGGCCCCCTCGGAGAACTTCAGCCGGTCCGCCCGCCGCAGCGCCTCACGGCTGCCCACCCGCCACAGGATCTCGCCGGTGGCGTCGGTGAGCACCAGCGGGTGCCGGCCGGAACTGGAATCGTCGGCCAGCAGGTCCTGCAGCGCCGGCATCACCTGCTGCAGCCGGTGCTCCCGCTGACGCTGGACCACCTCGGACGGATCGTGCAGGTGCCGCGGGCTGTGCTGGTCCGGACTGATGCCCAGCGCCATGGACCGCCGCCACGACTCCACCAGCGGGGTGGGGATCTCCGGGCGCGGCACGCCGGAGATCACCAGCTCGTGCGCGCGGCGCAGGGCACGCGCGTACTTCGCAGTGAAGCCCGGTGGTTGGCCTTACCAGGGCTGGGTCAGCCGACGCCGCACCCGACCCCGGCAGGCCGCCGTCGTCCCTTCAAACGATCTCCCACTTGATGCGCCTTTTTCCCCAACGATCTCTCACTGCCCGCCCCATCCCGTCAGCTGGTGCTTGGGGCAGGAGGGGCTGCAGGCCTGCGGCCGCCGCCTGACACCATGAAGTAGCCCGCCGTCATCATGGCGAGCCCAAAGGGTATGGCCAGCAGGACGGCGGGGGTTTGCTCATTGGCGGCCAGCAAGGCGACGGTGCTGACCACGAAGAGGATCCCGAGCCAGCGAGGAAATACGCCTGAACGAAGAATAAGGACCCCGATCATCAGGAAGCCTGCGATGACGGCCAGGAGTCCGGGGATGACGAAGAAGGGCATCCCGGGGAAGTCGCCGGCGAAGAATGCGCTTTGGACGATCTCGCCGGCAAACAACAGGACGAAGCCGGCCGCCGCTGTGATCAGACCGGTGGTCGCGAGCTTCCGGCGCTGGCCGGACCGTCTTGCCAGCAGCGTCATTCCGGCGATGCCCACCAGTATGAGGAGGCACGCGGCAGAGCCGGCCACAGACACGATGCCCGTGGATGAACGTAGCGCCCCCGTGGGGCAGTCCATGCCGACACAGCCAACGGGCTGCAGGTTATGCAGGAAGGCTGCCAGGGCAGCAAGCGCTCCGCCGAGCATGGCTGCCGCGCCGGCCCACCTGGGGAACTGCCCTGTCCAGAAGGTGTCGTCGAATCTTCCCTGCGCCATCACGGACTCCTGACTCTCTGGAGACCGGAAGTAAGTCCTCTCATGCTGGACCGGGTCCGCACGGCGGTCAAGTGTTGCGGCTGCCCGGCCTTCAAGCCCTGGAGGAAATGATGAGCCTTCCGTCCTGTTGCTTGCAGAGAATCTTGGGTGGCGTGCCAGCGAGGAGTCTAGGGGTGCATCGCCGCGTTGGTAGTGAAGTGGACCTCACCGCGGTGAAGGTGCTGGTGCACGCGTCTGCCGGAGCTTGCCTGACGGGCGCCTGCGACTGTCGGTGGCATGTAAGCGCGTTACATGTACGTTGTTTCCATGGGCGTTAGAGACCGTGTCGCGCGGCACTGAATAGCCATGCGCGACCGAGGCTTTCGTCAAATTCAGATGTGGGTGCCGGATGCGCGTACGGACGAGTTCAAGCGCGAGGCCCAGCGCCAGGCGCGCGCGGTCGCAGCCACTGACCGCACTACAGATGACCAGGAATTCGTCGAACAGATTTCAGAAGACTGGCCGGGGTGAACCGCGGCGAGTTGTGGACGGTATCCGGCGGAACCTATGCCCAGAAACCCCGGCCGGGACTCATCATCCAGGACGACCTCTTTGCCGAGTCGGAGTCTGTAACTCTTTTACCCCTGACGCCGCACCTCGTGGATGCCCCACTGCTGAGGCGGACCATTGATTTGGGCAAACTGAACGGTCTGGATCGCATAAGCCAAATCATGGTCGATAAGCTCACAACCGTACGCCGAATCAATCTCGGACACAGGATAGGGCGGATTGATACAGAAAAGATGGTGGCTGTTGAGCAGTCGCTCGCGGTCTTTCTCGGCCTGGCCCGGTAACTGGGATAAAGACTCAGGACCCCAGCTGTTGGAGCGCCCACTGCCAGTTGATCAGTTCCTGCTCCAGACGAACATTCGATCCATGGGTGTCGTTTCCCAGCGATTCGTATAGCACCGCTTCGGCCGCCGTCAGCATCCCGAGCGCCGCCCGCGAGGGGGATGCTTCCTTACCCCAAGCATCCTTGTGTGCAAGCAGGGTTCGCTCATCCATCAGCACACTCTCCACGTGCGGATGGACCGCCCGGAGCTGGTCGAGGATCCGGAAGCCGTGGGTGTCAATGTCGCCCCAGTAGAGGACCCGGCAGTCCCGCAGCCAGGCCGCGTCCCGGAGCGACGAGAACCCGTACCCGCCCCCATACAGCGCGAGCGTCCCCGGGCGGTCAGGAAGCGCCAGGAAATTCACCTGGTTTTCCGTTGCGATGACGGTCTCCACCGGTAGCCGCAACCCGCTGAACGCTTCGGCTGTCAACGTGATGTCCCGCGCCCCACAGAACTGGTCAGCCTCAGGGTCCAACAGACGAAACCGTACTAACTCCGGGGGGTGCAGGAACCCGTGCCGTCGTGCGAATCTCGCCGCAGGTGTCCTTCCCGCGCTGTCTTCGAGCGCCGCATCGTGGCCCGGCGACTCCAGCTCGTCGTCACCGGCGGATATTTCCTGGTCGCAGGGAGAAGGCTCCAAGGAAGCCAGCATTTGGTCAATAACCTGCCGGTGCCGCTCGATGAATTTCGTGTGCACCCCGGGCAGGCCTAACTGGCGGACGTAGATATTCGGCGCCGGGTTGTCCCGCAGCCACAATGCGACGCGGGCCGCAGTCAAGGCGTCCGGCCCCAGCTCGAGAAGCTTCATCGGCCGCCTCGCTGCCCAGTCCACCAGCTGGGGATCCAGTCCGGCCAGGCCCTCGGTCAGTGACCGGAACACGGCGGCCTCCCGCGCCTTCCCCACAAAGCCGATCTCGTCCTCAACAGTGGCAAAGACAGCCGCGGCGGGAAGGGAATTGGCCCCCGCGGTCCGGCGCCCCGTCTCCACCGTCTCCAATGAGTAGGCACCTGCCCCGGAAAATAGCTCAGCTGCCCACGCGCGGACGGCAGCGTAATCGCTGAGCAGTTCTGCCGCCGTCGGCCGTTTCAACGAACGACGGCGGGGGTACAGTCCGCTGGGTTCCAGCACCTCCCGGAGCAGCGAACCGCTGTTCCACGCCTTAAGTGATTGCGCACGCAGGGCTGTCAGCGTGGTCCATGCCTTAGCGGGCATGCCGGTCCTTCTCCTCGCGGTACTCCTGGATGGTCATGTTGCGAAGGTGCGAATCGTCGCCATTGGTGTTGGCCACGAAGCCGACGTGGGAGACGAACGGCTCGATCACGTGGATCTTCTGCAGGGGAGTGACGATCAGCAGCTGCAGCTTCATCCGCTGGAACAATTCCAGCCCGTAACGGGCGGACTCGTCCGAGCCGCGTCCGAACGCCTCGTCAATGACCACGAACCGGAAGCTCCTGCCGCTGCCGGCGTTTCTGCCAGCTCCCTTGCCGGACCCCAGCCCGAACTGGAATGCCAGAGCCGCCGCGAGAATGGTGTACGCCAGCTTCTCCTTCTGGCCGCCGGACTTGCCGCCGGAATCCGTGAAGTGCTCGTATTCCTCGCCGGTCTCCGTCCACTTCTCCGACGCCGAGAACGTGAACCAGTTCCGCACATCGGTCACCTTCGCCGTCCACTTCCGGTCCAGGTCGGTCAGGCCTTCCCGGCCCCGGAACCGGTCGATCAGCCGCTCCACCTGCAGGTACTTCTGCTCCGAGTACTGCTCCGTCTCGCCGATCGTCCCCTCCGAACACGCTCGCAAGTCGCTGCCGAACTCGCGCACGTCCTGGTCCGACGTCGCCTGGTGCTCCAGCTGGATATGCCGGCCCGTGTTGTACGGAATGCCCGCCAGCGACTGGTTGATCTCACCGATCCGGTCCGTGATGTGCTGCCGCCGGCTGTCCAGGAACGCATTGAACGCCACCACCTCGCGGATGGTGTTCTGGTTCAGCAGATCTTTGAACTGATCCTCGAACCGGGGCAGGTCGTTGCCCACCAGCTGCTCCAGCAGCCGGTTGTAGTCCGCCGCGGCCTCCAGCGAGGCGTCGACGTCGGTGGTCTCGTTCGGGTACTTGTTGCGGAAGTCCGCCATCTGCCGGATCGTGCTCTCCGCGGCCCGGGCGATCCGCTTGGATAGCGCGTCGATGGTGTCGGTCAACCCGTTCCGGACGGCGCTCTCCACGGTGGCCGTGTTCTTGTAGGTGAGCGGTTTGTCCCCGAGCGCCGCTTCGGCGAGGCGTCCGACGGCGGCCAGCACCCCGGCGTCGTCCGTCACCGGTGTCCCACCCAGCACCGCCCGGCACTCCTCGATTGCCTCGGCGATGTCCCGCGCGTCCTTTTCGTTGGCGCCCAGCCGCTCCCGCAGCTTGCCCGCCTTCTCCTCCAGCCGCTCCAGCTCCGCCGTGACCTGCTGTTGCTTGGCCATCAGCTGCTGCAGGACATCGCTGGTGGTCTCCAGCGCCCGCTTCTCCGCCTTCAGGTCTTCAATGCTGCGGGCCGTGGCCTGCCAGCTGATCTCGCCAAACTCAGCGACGGAACCCACCACGCCGAGCTGCCTGTTCCGCCGGCCCAGCGCCCCCAGCTCACCATTGACCCGATCCAGTTGCCCGGCCACCACCTTCAGGTTCCCCTGCACCTCATCCTGTTCGGTGCGGAAACCGACGATCTTGTCGTGGTTGTCCCAGCCCAGCACGTAGTTGCGCCGGTCCGCCAAGTCCTTCCGGTCGTCCTTCTCGTGCCGTCCCCGCCCGCCCTTGAGCTGGCCGTTGGCGGTCAATGCCTTGGGGTAGCGGCGGAAGTCGGCCAGGTTGTCGCAGCAGAAGTAGTCGAACCGGGTGCTGAGCTCGTCCTGTAGGAAGTCCCGGAACGGCGTGCCTTGCTTGATGGCGATCTTCGCTGCCAGCGTCCCCGGCTCGGCGGCCCTGGGCGCGTTGGAGTCGCCGATCCTCAGGTACACCAGCCGGCCGCGAAGGTTGTTCGCGTCCACCCAGCTGCTGACCGCGGCGTAATGCTTCGCAGGGACCAGGAGCGAGAGGGCGAACCCGTGCAGGGTCCGTTCGGCAGCACCCTCCCATGCTGACTCGCCGTCCCGGACCTTGAGCAGCTCGCCCGCGTATGGCAGGTCGCTGTCCGTGATCCCGGTGCCTTCGCAGAGCCGGCGGCGGATGTCCAGCTGGGGGAGCGGGATCAGGTTGCGCCGGGCCTGCAGGCTGGTGAGCTCGGCCTTGATCTCCGCTGACCTGGAGGTGAGTTCCGTTTGCTTGATGGACAGCGTGGTCCGCTCTACATGCAACGCCTCGGACCGGTCCCCCAACTCCTGTTCCACCGTGGCGAGCGTGGCCCGGTTCGCGTCGAAGAGGACACGGTCCTCCGGTGCCTGCAGGCCAAGCTCCGCTGCTGCACCCGAGTAGGCCTCGAACCGCTGCCGCTGCTCGGCGGACTTCACGGCCAACGCGGCCAGCTCGGCGTCGATCGCTGCGAGCCGTCCACCGCCATTGGTCCGGATATCCTCTTCCACCCCGGCAAGGTCCCGGCGCAGCTGCTTGACCTCGCCGTTTAGCCGCGCCGAGTCCTCCCTGAGCCGGACACCCGTCTGCTGCAGCTCCGTTTGGTGCTCCAGGCTCAGCTGCAGCTTCCGGTCCGTGAACCAGGGGTGCAGCTGGTCACGCTGTTTCCGGGCCAGCTCGTCGTCCGCGGTCAGCCCGGCGTGCAGCGCGGCGCCTTCCCTGATGGGTGTCAGCAGGGCGATCTGGTCCTTGGCCCGCAGGACGGCATCGTGGGCTTTCTTCAGGTCGTCGAAATGGTGGATCAGGTTGCTGATCCGGGTGGCGACGTCGTCCTCCTCCAGCATGTTGCTCCGCACGAACGAGGTGATGTTCTCCACCTGCTTCATGGACACTGTGCGGTGGAACAGCTCCATGGCCTGGTTGCCGCTGATCCCGAACTGGCGCTTGAACGCCGCCGAGTACGGTTCGAAAGAATCATGGACCGAGGCCCCGGCGGCGCGGAGCTTCTTCTTCAGCTTCAGCGGGTCCTGGCCGAAGTTGCTGAAGTCCGCAGCGATGGACTGGTCCGCCTCCGCGAGCGAGTAGAAGCGGTTGGGCTGCCCCGCCTCCTGCGTGGCCCACAGCGTAATCCCCAGGCTGACCCACTTGCCCAGCACGGCGTTGTGGAACACGCCCAGCACCACGGTCAGCTGTCCCGTCTGACGCAAAGGCACCGGCTTGGAGTACTCCCCGCCGGCGCTCCGGGCGCTCTTGTGGAAGCCCCGGACGTACGACATCAGGGAGCGTTCCTTCTTCTGCGCCCCGGCGGCCTTGTTGTATTCGATTTTGTGTGCCGGCAGCAGCAGTGTGGTGATCGCATCCACTACGGTGGACTTGCCCGAACCGATGTCGCCGGTGAGCAGGCTGTTCGCACCGTCCAGCCGGAACGTTCGCACGCCTTGGTGGAACGTGCCCCAGTTCAGCAGCTCGAGGCGGTGCAGCCGGAAACCCGGGGGAGTGCCGGCGTCGTCCGCAGTGTCGTCCAGGCTGAACAGGCTCTCCTGCAGGTCCGCCGTCATTGGTCCTCCCCGTTCCCGCGCCCGGCCGTCCCCTCCGCAGCAGGCGGCGCTGTGCTGGACGGCTCACCGGCGAGCGTCGCCCGGTAGTCAGCCAGCCGCGCGTCGAACTCCTCCAGCCACTGCGCATCGACGTATGCCTTCAGGATCCGTGCCACCTCGTAGGTGTCCGCCTGCCCCTTGAGCTTTCGCAGGAAACCGAGCTCCACGACCTTCTTCATGTCAGCCCCAAGCCGGTCCAGGACACGGGCCTCGTTGCTGGACTCGGGCAGGAACACCGAGACCATGTCCGCGATCTCCTGTTCGGTCATGATGAGCCGGACCTCGCTGCTGTTGATGTCGAACTCCATCATGCGCCGGCGGAGCAGGGCCAGCAGCAGGCTGACGTTGAACGTCAGAGTGCGGCGGGCGATCAGCCGGGGGAGCGTGCCGTCCGGATCATCCTTGGAGCGCAGGAACGCGTAGCCCTCGGATTCGTCAAGGACCAGCTCCAGGCCCAGCACCGAGACGTAGTCGCGCACGTGCGAGGTCAGGCCGAGCAGCGACTGCCACAGCTTCTCATCGTTCTCCGCGTACAGGACGCCCTTGAAGAGCCGGGTGACGACGGCGGGAAGCTCCTCCGGCGTGCGGGTTTCAGTCTCAGCTGTGGCGGGGTTCATGCCGGCCTTCCGAAGATGATCTGGTCGATGGTGGCTTCGCGGATGCTGCCGTCCGGCAGCTGCCAGGTCAGGTGCTGGGATTGCTCCGGGTTGATGGTGGCCCAGTCCGATTCGGTGGCCAGCTGGTAGTACGCCACTACCTCCGCCAGGCCCTGGGAGATCGGGTACGCGTCCGTGATGTCGGCGAGCGTGGCCTGCTCCGTCCCGGCCAGGACGGCGTCGATGTTGGCCCGCAGGCGTTCCCTGTCCACGAAGAACTGGCCGAACAGGGCCGAGGCGTCCACATCGGCGTCGTCGGCCGTTTCAACAGCGTCGTCCACCAGGACTTTCCGGCTGGGCTCATAGAGGGGCCGCTCAAAAGGCAGGACCACATCCACGGACGGCGCCTCAATCTCCATGAAAACGCCCGACGGCGGTGCCTCCCGCGTGCCCAGCGCACCGGATTCAATGCTGCGGATCAGTTGCATGATGCGCTTGTTCTCTAGGAACACCTTGTCGTCCAGGAGCCGGCGCATTTGCTGGGAAAGCTGCCGGACAGTGGCTTGGGTCTGTTCGACGGCGGGCAGCCAGTCCTGGTGGAGGTTGGCCACCGCGTGCAGGCTGTCCGTTTTGGCAAGCGCTTCGATCCGTGTGGCGCGCTGTAGCAGGTCCTGCAGCTCGGTGCGGAGCCGGGGCGACATCAGATAGTCCCAGAAGCCTTGGAAAGTGCGGCCCTGGAGGGAGCTGCTGATGTCCTGCTGGTTGTCGAAAATCGATTCCAGCAGTTCACCCTGGGTGCCGTCCCAGGTGGCGATCTGTTCGCGCACCTGCCGGTCGAGCTTGCGGAAGTTCTGCTCCACCTCCCGGAAATCGGAGAGCAGGTCCTTGGCAAGTGCCGTGAGCTGCTGGAGGTGGTCCAGCGCTTCCGGCCCGGTCATGACGCGGATGTTGCCGACCCGGATCTGCTGCATCTCGGCGTCGATCCCGTCCCGTTGACGCTGCAGCTCGGCGAGCCGCACCTCCGGGTCCGTCTCGGACTGCTGCACCAGTTCCTTCAACACCGCGAAGATGCTGGTGAGGCGGGACTGTGTGGCCACGAAGTCCCGCCCGCGCAGATTCTCCACCCAGCGGACCACGTCCTCGGCCGCCGCCGTGAGGTCGTAGTGGGGTTCGTCCTCACCCGGGACGTAGTACTTCCTTAACCATTTGCGCTCGTCAGCGGCCCAGTCGTCCAGGTATTCACCCGCTGGGCGTGGGAACCTGTCCGCGCCTTCGCTGTCCCGCAGACCGAACAGGACATCATCCAGGACGTCGATCAGCTCCTGCCGGCCCAGGTTGCGCTGGTTGGGCCCGGTGAACGCGGCCATGAAAAACGTCAGTGCCAGGGGCGCATTCTGGGCACGGAGGAGTGACCAGCCTGCATGGTTGTCCCGCAGGGAGTTGATGGCGTAAAAGTCCATTCGTGCCCCGTGTTTGGCGCGTCACATCGTCGGCTTTTACTCTAGGCGACACCCACGACAAACCTTCACGCCAACATGTCGCCGACGAACTTGTTGCGGACCCGGAGGGGCCGACGGCGGGAGGCGAGTGCCGCCGTCGTCCTTCCCCTTCCTTCGCGCTGGAGCGCCGTTGTAGGGTCAGGGCGTGATCGTCCCCGATATTTCCCAGAACGCCGTGGCGGTGGCGGATCACTACGATGAGCTCGATCCCATTTACCGCCGGGTGTGGGGCGAACATGTCCATCACGGGCTGTGGGCGACGGGCCGAGAGACAACCGCCGGGGCCGTCGAGGCGCTGGTGGACACTGTCGGCGACCGGCTGGGCCTCCTGCCCGGCCAGGCGTGCATCGACATCGGCTGCGGCTATGGCGCCACCGCAAGGCGCCTCGCGATGATGCGCGGGGTTCGCGTCACCGGCGTCACGCTGTCCGCCGAGCAGGCGCGCTACGCCGCCGCGCATCCCGTGCCCGGCGTGGACGTCCAGGTCCGCGACTGGCTCGACAACGGGCTGGCCGATGCCTCGGCCGACGCCGCCTGGGCGATCGAGTCGAGCGAGCACATGGTGGACAAGCCCGGGTTCTTCGCGGAGGCGCACCGCGTGCTGGCGCCGGGCGGCCGCTTCGTCATCTGCGCGTGGCTCGCCGGGACCGACGCCAGCGGGTGGAAGGTCCGCCACCTGCTCGAGCCGATCTGCCGCGAAGGGCGCCTGCCCTCGATGGGCACGCCCGAAGAATATGAGGCCATGGCGGAGGCGGCGGGCTTTGTGGTCACCGGCTATGAGGATGTCAGCCGCCGGGTCGCCCGCACGTGGATGATTTGCGCTCGCCGGCTCCTGAAGGCCCTCTTCGTTGACCGCGAAACCCGCCAACTCGCCCTGGGCGCACGCAATCGCGGTGCCATTCTGAGCATTCCCCGCCTGATCCTGGCGTACCGCACCGGCGCCATGCGCTACGGAATCTTCACGCTGACGAAGGCTGTAGAGACCGCCATTTAGGACAGCGGCCGGCGCTCGCCCACGCTGATGGAGGACGACGGCGGCAGGTACTCCCGCCGTCGTCGTTCCATCCGGCGCTGCTGGCCGGGGGACGGGATGTTGGCGCGCTTGGCGCGGTTGCACCTGGCGCAGGCGGCAACGAAGTTCTGCAGACTGGTGGAGCCGCCCTTGGACCACGGGTAAAAGTGGTCGCCATGCTCAGCCGTGCGGCCGCAGCGACGGCCGAAGCCGGCTTCCAACTCGCACCGGCCGTTAGCCCGGGCCATCCCTTCGCGGCGCTGCTGACGAGTGAAGCGGCGGACTGGGTCGCGGCGACGCACATCCCGCCTGGTGATGGCGGCTGCGGCGATACCGAGCACGACTGCAACTACAAGGGGGAGAGCAGCTGCGGAGACGGCGCGGTCGAACATGCCGCGCAACACTGCAGCGGCGACGGAAGGCCCCGCTCCGGAAACCGGTGCTGCCTTTGCCGTGAGGGCCGTCATCACCGAGGCGGCGAGCCATATCAGCACCGCCGAGTATGCCAACCGAAGCCCCTGCCGGGTCCAATAGATACGCCCGAGTTCCTGCATTGCTTCCCCCATTTTTTGTTCGCGGGCGTCCGTGGTCGCTGGCGCCCAGGGCATGCTATCGGCCAGGCTCAGTCCGGTGTCCCAGGATTGGCTCAATTTTTGCCGAGCTTCCCGCCCTGGCCCCGTCGTCGTCCATGCTTCTGCTGCCGTCCCGTCGAATAGACGTACGTCACTATCAGGTGCAAGGGTGGTCGGATGGATGCCGACATCAACTTCTACTTTGATCCCGTCTGCCCCTTCGCCTGGATGACGAGCAAGTGGGTGCGGCAGGTGCAGGCGCAGCGCGACTACACCGTGGACTGGCGGTTCATCTCGCTACGGCTGATCAACTCCAATGTGGACTACGACGCGCATTTCCCGCCGGAGTACGAGGCCGGGCACACCGCCGGGCTCCGGCTTCTGCGGGTGGCGGCCCGGGCCCGCGCGGAGCACGGCCGCGAGTCGATGGCCCGGCTGTATGAGGCATTCGGCTCCCACATCTTCGACACCGCACCGGACCTGGCCGAAGAACGCACCGAGGCCGAAGTCCGTGAGCGGCGCGGGACACGTGAGTTCGTGGAGCCGATCCTCGCCCAGGCAGGCTTGCCCCTGGCCCTGGCGGACGCTCTCGACGACGAGTCCTGGGACAGCGAGATCCGCCAGGAGACGGATGAGGCGCTGGCGCTGACGGGCAAGGACGTGGGCACGCCCATCATCCACTTTGAGCCGCCGGCCGGGGTGGCCTTCTTCGGCCCTGTGATCAGCCGGCTCCCGGACGACGACTCGGCCGCCGAACTGTGGGACCACGTGGTGGGGCTGGCACGGTTCCCCGGTTTCGCCGAACTCAAGCGGAGCCTGCGTGAGCAGCCACAGCTTGCTGCCTTCGGCGTCGGTGCCAATACCGTCGGCCAGCAGGAAGACTGGCACGGCGGCAGCCGGCGGCAGAAGAAATGACGCTAGTAGAGGATGGATCGATGAAGACAAACACCCGCCAACACCAGGAATCCGTCACGGTCCAGGTCTCAGCCGAGACGCTCTACGACCTGGTCTCCGATGTCACCCGCACCGGCGAGTGGAGCCCGGTCTGTACATCGTGCTGGTGGGACGACGAGGCCAGCGCCGGCCAGACCGGCGCCTGGTTCACCGGCCGCAACGAGATCCCGGGGCGGACCTGGGAGACCAGGTCGCTGGTGGTGGCTGCCGAGCGCGGCCGCGAGTTCGCCTGGGTGGTGGGTGGCCGTTTTGTCCGTTGGGGCTTCATCCTGACCCCGGCAGACAACGGGACGACGCTGACCGAGTCGTGGGAGTTCCTGCCCGAGGGGATCGCGATGTTCCGGGATAAATACGGCGATGATGCAGACGCCCAGATCGCCGAGCGCACCCAGCAAGCCCTCGACGGCATCCCGAAGACGCTCGCCGCGATCAAGCGGATCGCGGAGTTCATCGATGCCAACGGGGACGTGCGCGCCTAGGCGGGTCCCGCCGTCGTCCGCCCCGGTGATTGGACGCGCCGTTCGGCGGCCCCGAAGCAGGCCTGACTTTTGGCCCTTGTCTGTGCCCCGGCGAAGGTTCATTACTGATGGAGGAGTGGAACCCGCCGCCCCATTGACGCCCTGAGGGAGAAAGACCATGTTCGCCAGAATCAGCACCTACAAGACCGGCCCCGATACCCGCACGGATAACCGCACCGACGATGTGGTCAACAGCGTTCTCGAGCTTCCGGGATGCAAAGGCGTCTACTACCTGAACGGGAAGGACACGGACAACGCCCTGTCCATCACCCTTTGGGACACGGAGGAAGCGATGGTGGCAAGCCGCCAGGCAGCCAGCAGGATCCGGGAGGAGAGCAGCCAGGCGGACAGGACCCAGATCGTCTCGGTGGAGGAATTCGAAGTGATGGCCAGCAGCCTTAAGGATTGAGCCGCCGTCGTTCGCCTTTGTTCCCCTCTGACCGCTACGCCGTGTTCCGCCCGCCGCTGAGGTCCAGCACCTGCCCGGTGGTGTAGCTCGCCTCCGGGGACAGCAGCCAGGCGGCGAGCGACGCGAACTCCGCCGGTTCGCCCACCCTGCCCATCGGCACCCTGGCGAGTAGCTCGGCGTTGCGCTCCGGCGAAAGGTCCTCCAAGAGGCGTGTCCGGAACATCGACGGCGCCACCGAATTCACCGTCACCCCGTCCGGCGCGGCCTCCTTGGCAGCCGTCTTCACCAGCGCCACCACGGCCGCCTTGGACGCCGAGTACGCAGCCATGTTGGCGTTGCCCTCACGCGCCGCGATGGAAGCCAGCACGGCGATGCGGCCGTAGCCGGCGCCCCGCATGACGGGCAGCAGCGCGGCAAGGCCGTGGAAGCACCCGTCCAGGTTGATGGCGAACGTCCGCGACCAGCCCGCAAACGGCATGTCCTGCACCGCGGTTTCAGGGCCCTGCACCCCGTGGGCGAAGAGCGCCCCGTCGATGCGGCCGTGCTGCTTCAGCACCCCGGCCAGTACCGCATCCCACTCCTGGGGTTGCGTGACATCCAGGCGCAGGGACGTTCCGGGCGCTTCTCCGTTGCCCGTGCCGAGTGCGTCGGTGTTGACCACCGTTGCCCCCTCGGCGCGGAGGCGGTCGCTTGCTGCGGACCCCAGGCCTCCGGCCGCCCCGGTCACCAGGACCACCTGGCCCTGGAAGCGGCCGGGCCACAAGGGCGACGGCTGGGCCGTTTCACTTACTAGGGTCATCGGAGCTCCCCGTTCATGGCGGGACCGGACGCGGCAGCCGCCGCGAGTGGTGCAAGGGTTTGCGCCAGGTGCTCGCCGACGGCGAAGGCCCGGGTGATGGCCGAGCCGAGGGTGGCCCCGCCGCCGGGGTAGTTGTTGCGGAAGACGCTGGCGGAGACGTTGCCGGCGGCGTAGAGCCGGGGGATCGGCTGGCGGTGGCGGTCCAGGACCCTTCCATTGAGGTCGGTGTCCAGGCCGCCGGAGGTGCCCAGGGTCCCGGCCGACACCGGCACCGCAAAGAACGGTCCCGCCGTGAGCGGCGCCAGGCAGGGGTTGGGGGCCACTCCGGCGTCGCCCAGGAAGCGGTCCTGCGGGGTGGAGCCGCGGTGGAACTCGGTATCGACGCCGGCGGCCGCGTCGGTGTTGAACCTGGCCACAGTCCGTTCCAGCCCGGCCGGATCGATGCCAGTCTTTCGAGCCAGTTCCCGGAGCGTGTCCGCCTGCACCATCCAGTCCGCGGGTTTCCCGGGGGTGGAACCGGCCACCGGGTACTTAGCCATGTAGGTGGAGTCGAAGACGAGCCAGGCCGGGTTGTTCTGCTGGTCCAGGGAGTGCGGGTCGATGGACGCGAACAACCGGGAGGCGTCATGGTAGTTCAGGGCCTCGTTGACGAAGCGCTTCCCTGCCACGTTGACCGTGATGGACCCGGGCAGCGTCATTTCCACGTTGCCCATCCGTCCGGACTGGACGCCGTCGTACCGGTGCGCCGGGGTGCTGATCACCGGCACGCCCCACACCGCGGTCATGTCCGTCACGGCGGCGCCGGCCTTGAGGCCCAGTTCCAACCCGTCGCCCTCGTTGGAGGGCGCGCTGATGGGGGTGATGGGGAAAGGCAGGAATGCCTTCCGCAGGCGCGGGTTCCATTCGAAGCCGCCCGAGGCAAGGACGACGGCGGCCGCTTCCATCGTCCTGCTGCCTCCGCCCGCGCCGATGGTCACCCTCCAGCCGTGGCCGGGGCCGCCGTCGGGCTCGTTTCCCAGCGGGAGCAGGTCCTGGAGCGGCGCCGACGCGGCGATGTGCACGCCGCGGTCCAGTGCGCTCGCGAGAAGCCTGCCCACCAACGCCCCGCCCATGGTCCGCACACCGGCGGCGGCCCGGCGCGCCAGGAGCGCGGGGTCGGCCGCCCGGCCGTTCAGTTCATCGCGTTCGGTCATGGTCAGCAGCGGAAAGTACGAGGACGGGCGGACCAGCTCCGCCAGGCCGGGATAGCCCGCGGGGTCGAACGCATCATTGTCCAGGCCCCTGCCACCATCAGTGGCCCCGGCCCACTCCATGTGGTAATCCGGCCGGGCGATCGGCGTCATGGACACCCTGGTGTTGTTGACCAGATATTCGACGGCGCGCGGGGCCGTGCTGACGTACCATTCAATGTCCTGATCCGTCAGCACGCCCCGGCCCGCCTCGGTGAGGTAGGCGACGGCACCGGCATGGCTGTCAGCGAACCCCGCCTTCCGGGCCAGATGGTTGTTCGGTGCCCACATCACGCCGCCGCCGGCTGCCGTGGTGCCGCCCAGTTGCGGGGCCTTTTCGACCACCAGGACGCTGAAGCCGGCGTCGGCGGCGCGTACCGCTGCCACCAGCCCCGCGGCACCGCTGCCCGCCACCACTACGTCGTAGGAGCCGGCCAGATTCTCCACGGGAGTGGTCACGGAGTTCATGCCGTGACTGCTTCCCGGGCATTGGCGGCCGCTCCGGCAGCCTGCGCAGCGGGCATGTCGATGACGATTTTGCCCACTTTTTCGGTCCGGTTGCTCATCAGCGCGTAGGCCTTCGGCAGCTCCCTGAAGCCAAAGCGGTGCGTCATGAGCGCCCGCGCCTGGCCGGGGTGCCGGGCCAGCAGTGCCAACCCGTCGGGAATCAGGTGCAGGCTGTTGCGGCTGCCCAGAATGTCGAGCTCTTTGAAGGGGATGTCTTTCATGGAAAGCGTGACAGCGCGCGGCGAGATGCCCACCTGGACAATGCGGCCGGCGCTGGCCACGAGCCGGATGGCGTTTTCGAGCGAGGACGGAACGCCTGTGGCCTCGATGACCAGGATGGGGCCGTTGCCGTCCGTCAGGGCATCCAGCCGCGCGCTTTGCCCGGCGTCGGGAAAGGATTTGGAGGGATCCACCAGGAGGGTGTCGGCGGCACCGAAGGCAGTGGCGAGCTCCAAGCGGTCCGGTTCCGTGTCGGCGGCAATGACCTGCGCTCCCAGGTCGGTCAGGTACAGGGTGGCAAGGAGTCCGATGGGTCCGCTGCCCAGCACCAGCGCAGTTTCCCCGGCCGTTGCCCGGCCGCGGTTCACGGCCTGCATGGCGATCGACGCCGGTTCCCCCATCGCGGCGATCTCCAGCGGCAGCCCGTCGGGAACAGGGCACAGCTTTTCCACGGGGACGCTGAGCAGTTCCACCAGGGCACCGTCGGAATAGCAGCCGATGCAGCCGATGCTGCGGCAGACGTTGGGCCGGCCCAGCCTGCACGGCTGGCATTGCCCGCAGTACGTCACGGGGCTGACGGCCACCCGGTCGCCGACGCTGATGTTGGCGCTGTTGCCCCCGATGGCCTCCACGACGCCGGAGAATTCGTGGCCCTGCACGATGGGCAGCTCGGTGGGGTAGTCGTCCTCCCAGATGTGCAGGTCCGTCCCGCAGAGGGCGACGTGGTGGACCCGGACCAAGGCGTGGCCTGCCTCCAGGGAGGGCCCGGCCACTTCCTCGTAGCTGATGGTTTCCTTGGCGATGGTGCGTGCGGTCAGCATCTTTCCCTACTTCCCGTCCGCGCCGAAGAAGATGTTCCACTGCCGGATGCTGCGTTCTTCGACCAGGTTGTTCCGGAAGAACGGGTCCTGGTCCATCAGGGCCTCAACATCGGCCTTGGACTCACCTTCAATGACCAACAGCGCGCCAGGTGCCTCCTCCGGGCCGAACGGGCCGCTCTTGAGGAGCCGGCCGCCGTCGAACTGCGACTGGAGGAACTCCACGTGGCTGGGACGGTGCGTGTTGCGGGCAGCGGCGGTCCCGTTCGCGTAGGAGTACGTGACGGCAAAAGTGGCCATGGAAAGTTCCTCTTCATTGAGTCGGAAGGTGTGCCGGCTTGTCGGGCCGGTCCTGGTGATTCCATGGTGCTGACCCGATTGAGACAAGTCCAATACTTATTCAGTCAATGACTATGTGCAGGAACTGCATAGTCGGGGCCCTGTGCGAGAAGAGTTCCTGGGCCCCGGCCCGGGCTTTAGGCTGAGGGCGTGGGGAGGACTTCCTCCGCCACCTGCAGCGCCAGCTTAAGGGCAGGGGAGACGAGGACTGGATTCCAGGCAATGCCGGATTCCAGCCGCGGCGCATTGCCCGAGAGCGGAATGAACACCGTGCCGCCGGGCATGATCGCGGCGACCGACCGGGGCATGAGGCTTACCCCCACGCCGCCGGCCACCAGGGACAATGCGGTGTAGGGATCCGACACTTCCTGCGCCACGCGCGTGCGGAACCCTGCAGCGGTGCACGCGGAAAAGATGGCCTCCCGGAGGGTGGACCCTTGGGCCTCGGGCATGGTGACGAAGCCGTCCGCGGCCAGTTCGTGCAACGCGATGGTGGACCGCCCGGCCAGCGGGTGGTCCACCGGGACAGTGGCTCCCAGCGGTTCCACCGCGATGCGCCGGGTGGCAAGGGACGGCGCGTCCACCGGCAGGCCGATGAAGGCCAGGTCCATCGAGCCGTTGTGCAGGTGGCCCAGGGCGTCCTGCGTCAGCAGTCCGCCGCTGAGGGTGAGGTCCAGTCCGGGGTAGCGCTGGCGCAGGGCGCGGGTCAGCGGCGGCAACGTGGTGTGGTTGAGCGCGCCTGAGAACCCGATGGCCAGGCGGCCGTAAACCGTCCCCGTGTCAGCGGTTGCGGCCCGCCGGGCGAGGTCCAGCTCCTCGAGGATCTTCCGGGCGTGGGGCAGGAAGGACAGTCCTGCCGTGGTCAGCGAAACGGCCCGGGTGTTGCGCTCGAACAGCTCCGCGCCCAGGCTCTTTTCCAGCTTCTTGATGGTCTGGCTCAGCGGTGACTGTGCCATGCGCAGGCGGCTGGCCGCCCGGCCGAAGTGAAGCTCTTCGGCGACCGCCAGGAATGCCTCAATCTGCCGCAGTTCCATGTGCCTCCCGGTGGGCCGAGGTCCTGGCCCGATTGAGCGCTGATTCAACCTAGTTGCCCCGTTACTATAATCCCAGTGCACTTGATGCATTCCCATGGATCCGGGCGGCCAGCCACAGGCAGGCTGCCAGCAAGGGGCGCGTAAATGACCGAAATCCGGTGGCTTGAAGCCTTCGTTGCGGTTGCCGAGGAACTCCACTTCGGCCGCGCGGCACTCCGCCTCCATACCTCACAGTCCCCGCTGAGCCAGACAATCCGGAAGCTCGAGAACGACCTGGGCACCCGCCTTTTCGAGCGGAACACCAGGAGCGTCGCGCTCACGCCGGCCGGCCACGCCCTCCTTCCGCGGGCCTACCGCGTGCTCCAGGACATGCGCCTGGCGCGCGAGGCCGCCCTGGCTGAAGTGGAGGGTGTCCGCGGAAAGATCCTGATTGGATTCTCCGGGGCCGTGAACCATTTGACCCTGCCGCCGCTCACGCGCGCAGTGCGGCGGCGCCACCCCGACATCGAACTGGACCTCACCAGCAGGGTGCGCACCAGGGACGGCCTGGCAAGCGTTGCCAACGGAACCCTTGACCTGGCCTTCGTCGGCGTTGCCGAATCCCCGGATCCGTCAGTAGTGGCCCGGCTTGTTGCCCGGGAAGAAATCGGGGCGGTGCTTCCCCTGGACCATCCGTTGGCCCGGGAGAAGTCGATACAGTTGCAGAGCCTGTCGGGTGACGACTTCATTTCGCCGCCCACGGACGGCTCGTCCTCCATGACGGAAGTGCTGCTGGCGTCCTGCATGGCGGCGGGGTTCCGGCCGCGCATCGTCCAGGAGTTGTCGGACCCCTACATGGTGCTGACGTTCGTGGCGGCGGGGGTCGGAGTCACGCTGATGAGCAGCGGAATCTCGAGCATCATTCCTTCCGGCGCAACCTATGTGCCCCTGGACGCTCCGCATCACTACATGAACCACGCCATTGCCTGGTCTGCCGACAATGACTCGGCCGTGCTGAAAGCCGTGCTCGACGTCGTCGAGGAGGTCTTCCCGCCCGTCACAGCCTGACCGGATATAGATCGATCCCAGCATAGTGCTAGATCAATTTAGTCGTGGACTAACTAAGTGATGGCACCCACACTGGATGGAGAAGCCGCCCCATGCGGCCACCCGGTTGCAGCGCACGCACGGCCTGCACAACCGTTCCAGTCCATGAAGGGAAGACCATGTCAGTGTCGACATCGGTGCCAGCACACCCAAAGAACAATGCCAAGATCGCAGCCGTCTCCGGATTCGTCGGCAGCGCGCTCGAATACTACGATTTCTTCATTTTCGGCTCGGCCGCAGCCCTGATCTTCGGAAAGCTCTTCTTCGCCCCTGGCCCGTCCGCCATGCTGCTGTCCTTCGCCACGGTCGGTGTAGCGTACGTCGCCCGCCCGCTGGGCGCCGTCATCTGCGGACACCTCGGTGACAAGTTCGGCCGCAAGAAGGTCCTCCTGCTCACGCTCCTGCTGATGGGAACCTCCACCTTCCTCATCGGCTGCCTGCCCACCTACAACCAGATCGGCATGACGGCGCCGGTCCTCATCGTGGCGCTGCGGCTCCTCCAGGGGCTCTCCGCCGGCGGCGAATCGCCGGGCTCGAGCTCCCTGACCCTCGAGCACGCCCCCGACGGGAAACGGGCCTTCTACACCAGCTGGACCATGAGCGGGATCATGTTCGGCATCGTGCTCTCCACCCTTGTCTTCATCCCCGTGGCCTCCATGCCCGAGGAGCAGCTCCTGGCCTGGGGCTGGCGGATCCCGTTCCTGGCCAGCGCCGTGGTCACCGTCATCGCCTTCGTGCTCCGCAGGCTCCTCGAAGAGCCCGAGGTGTTCAAGGAAGTCAAGGCCCACGATGAAGTGGTCAAGGTACCGCTGGTTACGCTCTTCCGGCACCACTGGGTAACTGTCCTCCGCGTCACCGCAATGTCGCTGTTCACCATCATCAACACCATCATCAACGTCTTCGCCCTCAGCTACGCCACCTCCGTCGTCGGGGTGGAAAAGGGCCTGATGCTGACCGTGATCGCCGTGGCCAACCTCGCCGCCGTGGGCATGGGCCCGCTGGCAGGCATCCTCTCCGACCGCATCGGCCGCAAGCCCGTCTTCCTGTCCGGACTGGTGCTGCAGATGGCCATGATCTTCGTGTTCTTCGCGGCGCTGACGGCCGCGAACGTACCCCTGATCTTCCTCACCGGCATCGCCCTGATCGGCCTTGCCTACACCGCAACCAACGCCATCTACCCCGCCTACTTCCCGGAGCAGTTCCCGGTGAAGGTCCGCTACTCCGGAATGGCCGTGAGCCTGATGTTCGGCCTCCTCCTGGCAGGGTTCGCCCCGGTGATTTCCGAGCTGCTGATCGGCGGCGACAAGGCCAACTGGGTTCCGGTCGCCATCTTCGCCGCAGCAGCCTGCGCCGTCTCCGCCATCGCGGCGCTCACCGCACCCGAGACGGCCAGGACTCCCACGCCGTTGCTGGGACTGAAAGCGGCCGGCTCCCGGCACCACGCGCCGTCGGCCTTGGCAGCAGACAAGGTGCAGGCGTGATGCTGCAAACCCTGGCGGGTCCGCAGCCGCTCCAGCCGCGTAAACCCGATGTCCACCACCGGTTCGTCGTGGGGCTGCTCGGCGCCGGCATCGCCGGCTCACTCACCCCCGGCCTCCATGAAGCGGAAGCGGACAGGCTGGGCCTGGCCTGCACCTACCGCATCATCGACCTGGACGCCCTGGGCGGGCAGCCCGGAAGGTCCGCGGAGCTGGTCAGGAGCGCAGCGGAGCTCGGATACGACGGGCTCAACGTCACCCACCCGAGCAAGCAGCTGGTGCAGGACGGCCTGGACGAGCTCTCGCCCGATGCCCGCATCCTCGGCGCCGTGAACACCATCACCTTTCACGGCGGCAGGGCAGTGGGCCACAACACCGACCACACCGGCTTTATCGGCGGCTTTCGTGCCGGGCTCCCCTCGGCGCCCATCAACTCCGTCGTGCAGGTCGGCGCCGGGGGTGCCGGGGCGGCCGTGGCCTACGCCCTCCTCAACGCCGGTGCCGGCCACCTGGTGATCGCGGACATCGAAGCCGACCGGGCCGAAAGCCTCGCCGCCCGGCTGGCCCCCCACTTTCCCAACAGCGAGGTGGTGGCTGCCCGCACCGATGCCATCGCCGGAACCATCCGCACCGCGGACGGCCTGGTCAACACCACGCCGATCGGTATGACCGGCCATCCCGGGATCCCAGTGGATCCCCACCTGCTTCACGCGGGGCTGTGGGTGGCGGACGTCATCTACCGTCCGCTCGAGACCGCGCTGGTCATGGCCGCCCGGGAGAAGGGCTGCGCGGTCCTGGACGGCGGACGGATGGTGGTGGGGCAGGCCGCCGCGGCATTCGAACTCTTCACCGGCATCCCCGCGGACCCGGACCACATGCTGGCCGCCTTCCACCAGGCAGCATCCGCCTCCCACTCCGACCAGAAAGATGGCATTCGCCGATGACCACCCCCTCACCCGCCACCTCCCGCCCGCTGCGCGTTGGAATCGCCGGATGCGGAGCGATCTCCCACAACCACCTGACCGCATTCCGTTCCCTCGACGGCGTCGAGGTCGTTGGCGTCTGCGACATCGACCCCCACCGTGCAGAGGCAACGGCACGGGAGTGGGGGATTCCCCACGCCGCGGGCACCGTGGATGCGCTGCTGGCACTGGATCTGGATATCGTCTCCGTCTGCACGCCGCACCCCACCCATGAAGAGGTGGTGCTGCAGGCGGCCGCAGCGGGAGTGCACGTGCTCTGCGAGAAGCCGATCGCCGTCGAGCCGGCATCCGCGGAGCGCATGGTGCAGGCGTGCGACGTGGCGGGAGTGAAGCTGGGCGTCCTCTTCCAGCGGCGGTTCTGGCCGGCAGCCCAGCGCATCCGCGCCGCAATCGACGACGGGACCCTGGGCCGGCCCATCCTGGGCCAGTGCTCGGTGATGCTGCACCGCGACCCGGAGTACTACTCCCGGGACGCCTGGCGCGGGACCTGGGCGAACGACGGCGGCGGGGTCCTGATGACCCAGGCCATCCACTACATCGACCTGCTGCAGTGGTTCATGGGCGATGTTGCCGAGGTGTACGGCAGGATCAACACCTACAAACACGGCGGGCACATCGAGGTGGAGGACTCGGCGACAGCAGTCATCACCTTCACCTCCGGCGCCATGGCCACGCTTGAAGCGTCGACGGCGGTGTCCCCGAGTTTGGGCGTCCAGATCCGGATCACGGGGGAGACCGGAGCGTCCGCGTCGCTGACCGAATTCCCCGAAGGCAGCGACGGCCGCGTGGACCTGTGGGCAGTGGGCGGCACCGTCAGCACGGAGCCTGCCCACCCGGAAGGAATGGAGCCAAACGTCCCCCTGGCCACGATCAACGGCCAACTCATTCCGCACCACACCACCCAGGTCCGCGATTTTGTCCAAGCAGTCCGTGAAGGCGGCGAACCGGCCATCACCGGCCGCGATGCCACCCAGGCGCTGCGGATCCTGCTGGCGGTCTACGAATCATCCCGGACAGGCAGCCCGGTCCGCTTCACCCCGCTGCCCGAAAGCGCACAATTCCCCGCACAGGTTGGGGGCTAAGGAAGAGCAATGGAACAGAACACGCGCTACGCCGCCCGCCCCCTGACACTGGGCCGCAACGGCCGCACCCTCAAGATCCTCCGCAACCGGCTTGCCTCCGCTCCGATGGAACGCAACTACGGCACCACCGACGGGCGCATCACCGGGCAGTACGTCGACTACCTCGTGACCCGGGCCAAAGCCGGGCTGGGCATGGTCACCACGGAAGCCACCTATGTCCGTGCCGACGGCAAGGGCCGCACCCACCAGCTGGGCCTGCACACTGACGCCATGATCCCGGGCCTGCGGAAACTCACGGACGCGCTGCACCGGGAAGACGCGCTGGCCGCCGTCGAACTCAACCATGGCGGCCGCACCGCCCAGGCCGCCGTGTCCGGGTTCAAGAATGTGGCGCCGTCGCCCGTGCCGTGCGAGGTGGCAGGCGGCGAAGTTCCGCGCGAGCTCACCAGCGACGAGTGCGAAGGGCTCGTCGAAGCCTACGCCCAGGCTGCCCGGCGCGCGGTACAGGCCGGCTTCGACGTCATCAACCTCCACGGCGCCCACGGCTACCTGATCCACCAGTTCATGTCACCCATCTCCAACCACCGCACGGACCGGTTCGGCGCTCCCGAGTACTTCATGAACAGGGTCATCGACGCGGTCCGGGCCGCAGTCCCGGACACCATCGTGGGCATGCGGGTCTCCGTACTGGAGGGCCCCGCCAACGGTATTTCCGCCGAAGGGCAGGTGGCCATCATCGCCAAGGCCCACCTGGACAAGCTGGACTTCCTGGACATCTCGGCCGGCAGTTACGAAGCGGGTGAATGGATCGTCCAGTCGGGGGAGTGGAAGCCCGGCATCCTCGCCGGCTACGCCCGGGCCTACCGCCAGTTCGGCATCCCCCTGGGGATGGCCGGCCGGCTCAACTCGCCGGCCGTCATCGAAGAAGTCCTCGCCGCGGGGACCTGCGATTTCGTCAGCCTCGCCCGCGCCATCCACGCCGACCCGGCCTTTGTGGGCGGTGTCCTCCGCGGCGACCGCTACCGCCCTTGCATCGCCTGCAACGTCTGCATCGACAATCTGGGACTCGGCCAGGTGACCTGCACCGTCAACCCCGCGGTGGGCCGCTCCCGCGTCCCGGTTCCGACGCCGGCCGTCCGCGAGGGGGCCCGCGTGGCGGTTGTGGGCGCCGGCCCCGCCGGCCTCACCGCCGCCCGGGAACTCGCCGAAGCCGGGGCGAAGGTGACAGTGTTCGACGACGGCGGGCGGCCGGGCGGCCAGTTCGCCTTCGCGGAGCGGATGAAGTCCACGCCGGACTTCCACCGCTTCACCGAATGGTCGGCCGCAGAAAACGCGCGGCTGGGCATCGACCTTAAACTGGGATCGCACGTGGATACCACCCGCCTGGACGCCTTGGTCCGCGGGACTGCGGCAGACGCCGTCGTGCTTGCCACCGGTGGTCTCCGGCCGGGCGCCGGCTTCCCGGGCGCAGGCTCTGGGGACGTCCTGGATATCCGGGACTGGCTCGCTGCGCACCCGGATGTCCTCGCCGAACCGGTGGACGGCGCCGCCATGCCCGAGGCCGTGACAATCTGGGGCGCCGATTCCGTTGCCATGAGCGTCGCCGACACGCTCGCAGACCGGGGGACCGCTGTCCTGCTGGTGGGCCCGCAGGACGCGATGGCCCCGGAATCCGGCCGCAGGGCCAAGATCCTGGCCGTTCCCCGGCTCCAGGCCAACCCCCGGGTCCGGATCCGGCTGGACACCGTCATCGAGGAGTACGACGGAACCCGGGTCCGGGTGTCCGGCCCGGGCTGCCCGCCCGAGGGGGAATGGCTGGACGCGCCGGGACCGCTGCTGGTCTCGCGCTCCGTGGTTCCGCTTGACGGCTCCGTCGCAGCGGAGGCCCGCGATGCGAAACTGAGCCTTATGGCCGGAGTGCCCGTGACCCTGGCCGGAACAGTGGTGGACCAGACGCCGGCGATCGCCTCCAATGCGGTCAAGAGCGGCTACGACGCGGCGCAAAGGATCGCCGCCCGCCTGGCCCCCGGCTCAATGGACAGCACGGACTCAATGGACAGCACGGACTACAGCTTGAACGGAGCACCCCGATGACGCACACCCCGCCCCGGCCCGTCGGGCTGGCCCAACTTTCCCTGCTCAACACCGCCCCGCCGGACCTCGTTGGCATCGCCGCCCAGGCGGGATTCGACTTCATTGGCGTGCGGGTCCGTCCGGTAACCCCCACGGAACGGCCCTATGACCTGCAGCCGGGCTCGCCGATGCTGAAAGAGACCCTGGCGCGCATGCAGGCCACCGGCGTCACCGTACGGGACATCGAATTCCTGCTGCTGGACGGCAGCGACCAGCGCGAGGCCTGGCTGCGGATGATGGAAGCCGGCCAGGCACTGGGCGCCAGCTCCATCACTGTCGCAGGAGGGGATCCCGACGCCGGGAGGCTGCTCACCACGTTGTCGTCCATGACCGAGGACGGCCGCGATTTTGGCATCACCCCCACCCTGGAAGCCATCTCGTACCAGCCGGTGGCGTCCATTGCCCAGGCAGCCGATCTCGCCGGCCGGGCCGGCTGCAACATCGTGGTGGACACGCTGCACTTCAACCGCTTCGTGGGTGCCGGCGCCGTCGGCCAGTGGGATGCGCTGCGCGCCCACGAAGCCCTTGTGCCGTTGCTTCAACTGTGTGACGGCCCGGAGGCACGGCCGGCCACCCGGGACGCGCTCATCACCGAATCCCGGTCGGAACGGGAGGTCCCTGGCGAGGGGGAATTCGGGCTTGCGGAGGTGGTGGCTGCACTGCCGGACGGCCTTCCGGTCAGTGCGGAGGCGCCGTCGGACCGGCGCGTCGCTGAACTGGGTGAGCTCGGGTGGGCGCGGCGGCTCAAGGCCGGCGTGGACGCGGTGCTGGCGAAGGCCGACGCGCTGCGCGAAGCAGGGACGCCCACGAAGGCGGGTGTGCAATGAACACCACCACCGCAGTCGGAACCACCACCGAGCTGGTGCCCGGCGTGCAGATCCCGCTCATCGGCCTGGGGACCTGGCCGCTGACGGGTGAGGATGCGTCCGCAGCCGTTTCGCAGGCCATCGCCAACGGCTACCGGCACATCGACACAGCCGAGAACTACGGCAACGAGGAAGCCGTGGGTGAAGGAATCCGCCGCAGCGGAATTGACCGGGGCCAGCTCTTCCTCACCACAAAGTTCAACACACGGTGGCACAGCCGGACCGGCGTCCGGGAAGCGTTTGCGGGTGCAACCCGGCGGCTCGGCACGGACCACCTCGACTTGTTCCTGGTCCACTGGCCCAACCCCGCCCAGGGACGGTTCGTGGAAGCCTGCGAGGGACTCCAGCAGCTCATGGATGACGGGTGCATCCGCGCATGGGGCGTCTCCAACTTCAAGCCGCCCCACCTGCAGCGCGTGCAGGCCGCCGGGCTGCGGGTACCCCTGAACCAGGTACAGGTGGACCCCGAACACGGCCACCCGGCACAGCTTCGCTGGCACGCCGGGCAGGGAATCCTGACCGCTGCCTACAGCCCGCTGGGCCGCAACGGCAGCTTCCTCAGCCACCCCGCCATCAGCGGCCCGGCCAAAGAGCTTGGAAAAACGCCGGCACAGATCGTCCTGCGGTGGCATATCCAGCACGGCCGCATCGCCATCCCCAAGTCGGCACACCGGGAACGCCAGCGCGAAAACCTGGACGTCTTCAATTTCACCCTGACGCCACCGCAGCTCGCCGCCATCGACGCCCTCGAAACCGGGGCGCCGCCGCGCCTCGACTCCGACACCTACTTCCACTAAGAAAGCTTTGGCATGATGTCCCCTTCACAAACTCCTTCCCGGCTCCCGGACCTGGACTGCGACGTCCTGGTGATTGGTTCCGGCGCGGGCGGCCTGTCCGCCGCCGTGACCGCCGCCTACCACGGACTGAAAGTCGTCGTCGTCGAGAAAGCCGCCGTCTGCGGCGGTGCCACCTCCTGGTCCGGCGGCTGGGCCTGGACGCCCGGAAACCCGCTGGCCAAAGCCGCCGGCGTTAACGAAGACCGTGAACTCTTCCGGACCTATCTCCGCCACCGCCTCGGCCGGCACTACCAGGAAGACCGGGTGGACGCGTTCCTTGAAGCCGTTCCCCACATGGTGGGTTTCTTCCACAACAAGACCAGCCTGCAGTTCGTGCCCGGAGCCAAGATCAAGGACATTTACGGTGACACCCCGGGCGCCGGAACCGGGCACCGCTCCGTGGGTCCAAAACCGATCAACGCACGCCGGATCAAGCCCGCGCTCCGGGCCAGGATGCGCCACCAGCTCTACGAAACCTCATTCCTGGGCATGGGCATCATGGCGGGACCGGACCTGGCCAAGTTCCTCTCCGCCTCGCAGGGGGACATCCGGGGGATCTTCCACGCCGGCTGGCGGGTGGGATTCCACCTCCTGGATCTCCTTGCCTACCGGCGCAACATGCAGCTGGTCAACGGCACGGCGCTCACCGGCCGGCTGCTCAAATCGGCGGACGACCTGGGCGTGGACATCCGCGTCTCCACCCCGGCCCGGCACCTGCTGACCGATGAGACCGGGAAGGTGACGGGCGCCGTCGTAAGCTCCCCGCACGGCGAACTCCGGATCAATGCCTCCCGCGGCGTCGTCCTGGCCGCCGGGGGCTTTCCCAATGACGTCGCCCGCCGCCAAGCCCTTTTCCCCAAAACCCCGACCGGCCGGGAGCACTGGACCCTGGCGCCGAAGGAAATCACGGGGGACGGCATCACCATGGCCCAGGAGGTGGGTGCCCGCTTCGAGACCGGGCTGGCGTCCCCGGCCGCGTGGTGCCCGGTGTCGCTGGTCCCGTACCGGAACGGACGCACAGGCACCTTCCCGCACATCATGGACCGGGCCAAGCCGGGCAGCATCGGGGTGCGGCGGGACGGCAAGCGGTTCGTCAACGAGGCCAACGGCTACTACGACTACGTGGAAGGCCTGCTGGCTGCCACCCCCGAGGGCGAACCCGCAGAAGCATGGCAGATCGCCGACGCCGCGTTCGTGCGCAAGTACCCGCTGGGTATGGCCAAACCGCTGCCCGTGCCGCTGTTCCCGTACCTGCGCAGCGGATACCTGAAAAGGGGCAAGACCATCGAGGAACTTGCCGTGGCCTGTGGCATCGACCCGCAGGCCTTGGCCAGGACCGTTGCGGACTTCAACGACAACGCGCGCAGGGGGGTCGACCCCGACTTCAACCGCGGCGCCACCGAGTTCAACAAGTACGGCGGTGACCCCGGGAACACCCCCAACCCTTCGCTGCGTCCCCTGGAAAAAGGGCCGTTCTACGCGGTGAAGATCGCCCCGGGATCCTTCGGAACCTTTGCGGGGCTGGCGGCCGACGCCCGGGCGCGCGTCCTGGATACCGAAGGGCACCCCATCGAGGGCCTCTATGTCGCCGGCAACGACCAGGCCTCGGTCATGGGCGGACACTACCCGGCCGGCGGGATCAACCTTGGCCCTGCCCTGACGTTTGGCTACATCGCCGGCCGCGACCTTGCCCGCGCCACCCACTATGAGGACGACGGCGCCCCCGCGCAGAATCAGCCCGTGCAACAATGACGCCATGACTCACGAGCAGCCTCACTCCCTTGCGCCGGAACTGGACAGCGCCGACCTTCCCGCATTCGAAGCCGCCTACCAGGCCGCCCAAAAGAGTCTGGCCGAAGGCGGCATCCCCATCGGGGCTTCGATCGCGCGGGGCGGCGTGGTGATTGCGGGCGGACACAACGAACGGGTCCAGAACGCGGATCCGATCGCGCACGGGGAAATGTCCGCACTGCGCAGCGCCGGACGGCAAAAGAGCTACCGGGACACCACGCTGTACACCACCCTGGCCCCGTGTGCCATGTGCGCCGGAACCATCATCCAGTTCAAGATCCCCCGCGTGGTGGTGGGGGAGGCCAGGACGTTCGACGGCGAACTGGAGCTTTTGCGGTCACGCGGGGTCGAGGTGGTGGTCCTGGATGATCAGCGTTGCGTGGACATGATGCGCATGTTCCAGACTGGCAAGCCGGAACTGTGGGCGGAGGACATCGCCGAGTAGCGTCGGTCCCGCGCTGGATTGCGGCTAGGCGCCCCATGTACCTTTGAGGTCCTTTGCCTGTAGATAGAGTTTTAGGGTGTAGCAGCGCGCAGACGTCCATCACGTGGCCAAGGCCGATAGGCTCTTCGTCGGCGCCCCAAGGCTGAGGCCGTCTGAGTTTTGCTCCGACCTGGAAAAGGAACCAGGACTGAAGTGGCTGGCTCGCCCTCCCGGACAGGATTCCGAGCACCTGCAGTCAGGATTCAACAAGAAACGCCCCTCAAACAGGCGTGCAACCAGTGTGGGGGCGTTTCTCATAGGAGCCGCCGATCAGCTCAGGGGCGCGCAGATGTTCACCGCATTAGCCTCATTGAGCTGGTCGATGGAGGGCACAAATGGCCTCACTTCTTGCTGGTTTTCGGGCAGATCGAGAGTTACGGCGTAGTCCACGTTGCCGCGGACGAAGAAGAGGCCTCCAAGTGCCGCCGAAAAGAGGAGGTTTTGCCCGGTGGATACTACCTCGAAGTACTCGTTGCCGCTGCTATCGGTGGCTACGGTGTAGCGTGAACTGCCCGTCGCTGTGTACTTCACGGTTTCGCCGGAGGTGAGGTTGGTGGTTGTCACCTTGAACCCAGGGGAGGTGGTTATGTGGTTCTTAAGCAAGTCGCCGATAACCTTCGTCTTACCTGTGACCTCGATGCGTACCGGGAAAGCGCATAGCTCACCCGCGCCGAACTGTAGGGTTTGATCCGCTGGCGAGGGTGGCACGGCGGTGGCCGGGGCGGCCAGTCCTGTGAGTGCAGCTGCGGCGACGGTAGCGGGTATGGCGGTGCGAGTAAGCCAGTTCTTCATTGAAGTACTCCGTTTTTGCTTTTGAATAATTTCCCCAAACGGGACAAGTCCCTGACTGCAAGAACTTGGAGTTTATGAACAGACTCATGCGCCATCACGAGTAATAGATACTCAGATTTACAAATTAGGGGCTACCCGCGTACCGATCCCTAATTAGTAGTGTGCTCTCCTAAAACTAGACGAGACCGTTGCCACCTCAGGCGGATACAAATTGAAGAGCCCCAAATGCCAGTGCGCCTGAGTTGCCCTGAGTCCTACGGACGAACGGGTGTCGCCGCGTCGTTTCCGAGCACCGTCGTCCACGGGCTGGCGATCCATGAAGTTACGACGCCGTTGATCACGTAGGGGTCGGCGGCTGCGAAAGCTTTTGCTGCCTCAAGCGGGTTCTCGCCGGTGAAGATCAGCAACCCTTTGAAGGGTCCTTCACCAATTGCACCGCCGAGCAGGAGCTCGCCGCGTTCGACTGCTTCCCACCCCGCCCGGAGGTGGTCTGCGCGGTACTGTTCGCGGGACTCGAGGTAGTCGTCAGCGTAGGTGTATTCGAGCACGGCGTGCATGGGGGGCTCCGTTCAGGCTAAGGGCTTCATTCCTTGTAGCAGCAGCGTACCCAGCCGGGCCTACCCAGTAACCGCCGCCACCTCAACCTGTACCCCCGCGTCCCGGAACTTTTGCACCTGGGCGGGGTCGGCGCCGTCGTCCGTCACCAGGGTCCAGGGGAGCGCCAGGCGGGCCCACGCGTGGAACGGCCGAAGCCCCAACTTTGACGAGTCCGCCAGGACATAGACGCCGCGGCCGCGCCGGGCCATGAGCTCCTTGAGCCGGGTCTGGGCGTGGTCGGCCTCGCAGATGCCGTCCTCGGCGGTGACGGCGTCGGCGCCCAGGAACACGCGGTCAAAGCTCATCCGCTCCAGCGCCGCCTCGGCCAGCGGGCCTACAAAACTTTGGGACACACCCCGGAGCCGGCCGCCCAGGCAGTCCACCTCGATGCCCTCAGAATCGGCCAGCTCCTGCAGTGTGTTGATGCCCGGCGTCGTCACGGACAACGGGCCGAACCCGCGCAGCTCGTGCGCCAGGGCACCCGCGGTGGAGCCGGCGTCGAGCAGGATGTTCTCACCCGGCTGGATTACGGACGCAGCCCAGCGGGCGATGGCGTGCTTCTGCTCGAACGCCTCCCCGGTGCGCTGCCGCAGCGACGCCTCCGGGTGTGCGCCCATGGCCATCGCCCCGCCGTACGTCCGCGCCAGCCGGCCCTGCGAGTTCAGCAGCGCCAGGTCCCGCCGGATGGTAGAGGCCGTCACCTCGAACTTGGCCGAGAGTTCCTCCACGGAGGCCAGGCCGGTGGTCACGGCAAGGTGGTAGATCTCCTCGCGCCGCGCGTTTGCGCTGAGCATTCCCGGTCTCCTTCCCGTGGGCATGGCGGTGGCAGTGCTACCCATGCTAGTGCTCGGCAGGGACGGCAAGGGCCGGCCAACGCTTGCACGCTGACCGGCCGTCCTGTTCGTGCAGGAGCTAGAGGGCTTCGTCCCGCGCCGGCGCCAGGTCAACAGCTTGCCGCAGGGCCTCGAGCAGCGACTCGTGGTCCGCAATGTTCTTGCCGGCGATGTCAAAGGCCGTGCCGTGGTCAACGGACGTCCGCACCACGGGGAGCCCCACGGTGATGTTCACACCGTTCTCCAGGCCCAGGACCTTCACGGGGCCGTGGCCCTGGTCGTGGTACTGGGCCACCACCAGGTCGAAGTCGCCGCGGCCGGCCAGGAAGAACAGGGTGTCCGCCGGGAGGGGACCGAAGGCGTTGATCCCGTCCGCCTGCGCTTTCTCGATGCCCGGCTGGATCTTCTCCGCCTCCTCGCCGTAGCCGAACAGCCCGTTCTCACCGGCATGCGGGTTGATGGCGCACACAGCGATCCGCGGGTTCTCGATGCCGCAGGTGCGCAGCAGTTCATACCCGCGCTTGATGGTCCGGTAGACCAGGTCCCCGTTGATCTTGGCGATGGCATCGATGAGCCCGATGTGGGTGGTCACGTGGATGACGCGCATCTTCGGCGCCGTCAGCATCATGGACACTTCCTCGGTGCCGGTCAGTTCGGCGAGGAGCTCGGTGTGGCCGGGGAACTTGTGCCCGGCTGCGTGCAGGGCCGCCTTGTTAAGGGGGCCTGTGCAGATGGCGTCCACCTTTCGGTCCATCGCCAGCTGCACCGCCTTCTCGATGAACAGGTACGAGCCATGTCCCGCGGCGGCGGACAGCTCGCCCCAGGCGAGGTCCTCCGGAATGCAGTCAATGTCGAGGACGTCGATGGTGCCTTCCTGGAACAGCGCCTCCGACGGCTCGGCCACCTTCCGCAGGGCCAGCGGGCTGGCGACGATGTCCGCGGCGAGCTGCAGTCGGCGAAGATCGCCGATGACCAGCATCCGTGCCTTGGATCGGAGTTCGCTGTCAGCCAGGGCCTTGACGATGATTTCCGGGCCAATGCCGGCGGCGTCCCCCATGGTGATGGCTACGATCGGGCGTCCCATTACTTGGTACTCATTTCAGTCGTTGTGCTAGAGAAAAACTGTGTGGTCCTGGCCAGCGTGCCGGCGTCGCCGAAGGCGCCGGCCTTGGTGACCAGGAGGGGGAGGGGCACGGGCAGCAGGCTCATCACGACGCCGGGCTCAACCTCGCCCAGGACGGTAAAGCTACCGACGCCGAGCGCCTTGAGGACCGCCGTCGCCGTCTCCCCGCCCGTCAGGATCAGCGCGTCGCAGTTCCCGATGCCGCCGGCAGTGGCCCTCGCCAGCGCTTCGGCCACGACGAGTGCCTGCGACTTGTCCACGGCACCCATCGGATTTGGCGTCAGCACGACGTCGGTCCGCAGCATCGCGGCCGCCACCTTCCGGGCAACCGTCGGGTCCTCCAGCGCCTGGTGGTCCAGCGTGATGTGCTCGGCACCTGCGGCGACAAGGGCCTCGGTCTGCTGCCGGGCGAGGCCGGAGTAGCTGCCGATCACGGTCAGCGTCCGCTTTACGTGCTGTGCGTGGTCACGAAGGACATCGCGTCCTTCCTCGCGTGCGGCAATGTGCCCGGCCAGCCCGCCGGAACCCACCAAGAGGGCGGGGAAGTCCAGCAGGGCTGCCGCGGCGGCGATCTGCTGAAGGTCATCGTCAGCGACCGCGTCAAGTACGACGGCGTCAGTCCCGCGGTCCCGAATGTCCTGCAGGTGCGCCGCCAGGTCCTCCGGGGTGCGTGCGGTGTCCCGGCCCACCAGTTCAGCGGAAAGACCTCCGGCGGCAACTGCTGCCGCGACGTCGCCGTCGAACCTTCCCTGCGCGTTCTGCGCACCGTTGACGTGGACGATGCCACCTACGGTGGTCCTTTCCGTGGCCGGAAAGGCAGGGGCCACCAGTGCCAGGCCCCTGCCGCGGCCGTTACGGACGCTGGCCAGCGCTGCGGCAATCTCCGGGCCGAGGTTGCCGCGGAGCAGCGAGTCCATCTTCTTGAAGACCTGCCGGTCCTGCCCAAGGGCCTGTGCCACCGCGGCAGCCACGGCGGAGGCAGCCTCCTCCGCCGCAAGGTAGCGGCTCTCGGTGTTGACCGACAGGATGTCCGCCTCCGGCCACGTGGAGGCCAGGTCAAGGATCACGCAACTGCTGTGGGTGGGTCCGTAGGCTGCGGCGGCATCTGCCGCTCCCGTCAGGTCGTCGGCGATGATTGCCCAGCGCTTGGCTGCGGTGGCGTTCATACTGCTGGGGACACCTCGCGGGTTTCCACGGTCTGCTTGGCCTTCAGGCGCTTAGCGTACCAAGCGACCATGAGGGGGCAGCCGATGGCGGTGACCACCACGGAGGCTGCCACCAGCACGGTGGCGGGGCCGGCTGCGGCAGAGTAGGCCGGGTTGGCGGCGGCCACCAGCATGGGAACGGTGGCGGCGTTGCCGGCAGTGGTTGCTGCCGCGAGGCCGGCGATGCCCGAGCCGCCGGTCAGCTTGTCAGCGAAGAAGAGCATGGCGCCGCCGGCGATGAGCACGAACAGGCCCAGGCCGACGCCCAGCAGTCCGGCGTTGAGCACCTGGCCCAGGTTCAGGCCGAAGCCGAGGGCCAGGGCGAAGAACGGAATCAGCACCGGTGCCGCGGCGGAGAGGAACTTGCGCATGGCCGGGTCCAGGGCGCCCAGGATCGCACCGAGGAGCAGCGGGATGACGGCGCCCACCAGGGCCTGCCACGGGAAAGCTGAGAGACCGGCGACGCCGAGGGTCACCATGGTCAGGAAGGGCCCGGATTCAAGGGTCATCACGGAGTAGGCCGCCACATCCTTGGGCTTGCCGTACTGGCCCATGAGCGCCATGTACATGCCGCCGTTGGTGTCGTTGAGGGCGGCCAGGATGGCCAGGACCGAGAGGCCCGAGAGCAGTCCGCCGTCGATGGGAAGTTCACCCATGAACCTGCCGGCGATGACGCCGATGATGATGGCGAACAGGACCTTGCTGCCGAACAGCACGCCGCCCTTTTTCAGGATGTACGGGGTGGCTTTGATATCGATGCTCGCGCCCATGCAGACATAGAAGACCGCAAGGATGGTGGTGCCGCCGGTGAAGAGCGCGCCCGTGAAGGAGCCGAAGAACTTGGCGGAATCCGGGGCGAAGGTGCCGAGGACGGCGCCGATGAGCAGGGGGATCAGCATCATGCCGCCAGGAACCTTTTCCATAGTGGCCTTGATTGGGACAGACATAAAGCAACCTCATTGTTGTTTGGGGAGGGGGAGGTCGGGCGGGCCGCCCAAAAGCATGATGTAGATCATAGGCACTACTGCGTGATTAGCGCAAGGCTATTTGCGCGAAACGCGCAATCCGGATGGTTGGCGCACAATCTGGCCTCGCGCCGTCGCAATGTCAGGGGCAGCTTTTACGCTCTGCCTGTGCCGAAATTTCCTGTTGCCCGTTCCCGCGCTGACCGTGCAGTGCCGGCCGGCCGGGTGGGCTATGACCTGACCGCCAGCCGTCTCCTGCTCCACACCTTTCAGACCGAGGGTGCTTTCGAGGAGCTCCTTTCGATCGGGCAGCTCCTTCCGGACCCAGATCTGGCGGAACCGCTGTTCGCCGACGCCTATGCCTGGATGTTCCGGGAGATGGACCGCCGCCTTCCCACCAGCGGTGACGGCGCCCTTTGGTTCTGGGCGCGCACTACCCGTGAATACCTGGTTGACAGCTGCAGGCGCAACCGGGGAGACGTCCTGCTCACGTGCCGGATTCCGCGGGAACGGGTGCTGCTCTCGCACCACTGGGACTGGCATTGCGCCCTCAGCGGCATTCCGCACGTGCTGGAACTGCCCGGTGAAAGCGACGAGGACTATGACGCGCGGCGGGACCGGATCTGGGACGAATTGGACGACCGCAAGCGCGCAGCCGGTGTGCTTGGAAAGGGATTCCGGGACTGGCCCGAGGACGTGCGCAGGGATCTCGAGCGGAGCTGGGAGCAGTTCCTCGACCCGTCAACCTACGGCAGGTGGGACACCGTGCAGGCAACGGCGCATGCTCTGTGCACCGAGGACGTCGTCAGTGCCGTGCGGCTGGACCCGCGGTAGGAGCCCGTCCGGTGCGCGAGTTCCCAAGGCACGCCTGAGCGCCGGCCGCGGGAAACCGGCGTCGTCGGCGTCACTGGGCGAAACTGCACGTTCGTGCAAACGCCCGTGGTCGCTTGGCCCGCGGCTGGCATGCCCCCATTTAGCTACTCACCAGTAACAATACGCGTGCTGTGGGTCACAGTTGCCGCGGAGGCTGCTGCTGGTAAGCCCGGGTTTTGGCCGCACGTTCGTGCACTTCCGCTGCGCAGGAGCAGCACCACTGCCAGCATGGAAAACCTCGGCCGGACCTGATGGACACCCCCAAGACCATCAGCCCGGCTTCCCCATAGACAGACGAACAAAGAGGTTTCCATGTCATTGCTTAGCCGAGCCCTGTCCGTTGCCGCCGCTGCGGTCCTCGCCTCCTCATTGATGGCCGCTCCCGCCCAGGCCGTCGACATCTCCCCGCCCGGGGCCAACGACTGGTCCTGCAAACCTTCAGCCGAGCACCCTTACCCGGTGGTGTTGGTTCCCGGGACCTTCGAGAGCATGGAAAAGAACTGGTCCACACTCTCGCCGGTCCTCAAGAGCCAGGGCTACTGCGTCTTCGCCCTCAACTACGGTGCCACCAACGGCGTTTACGCCACGGCACCGGTCAAGGATTCGGCGAATGAACTTGCCCCGTTCGTGGACGCGGTCCGCTCCGCTACCGGCGCCAAGCAGGTGGACCTGGTGGGCCACAGCCAGGGCGGCATGATGCCCCGCTATTACATGGGGTTCCTGGGTGGCGCCAAGTACGTCCACCAGCTTGTCGGCATCGCACCGTCCAACCACGGCACCGAAGGCGTGATCCTTCCGCCGCCGGATCTGGTGCCCACGCCCGACTACACCGCGGCCGGATGCGCCGCGTGCGCAGACCAGCAGGCCGGTTCGCCGTTCATGCAGGAGCTTAACTCGATCGGCGATACGGTCGCGGGCCCTGCCTACACGGTCATTTCCACCACCCATGATGAAGTGGTCATCCCGTACAACAGCCAGTTCCTGAGCGGCAGCGCCCGGCAGGTCACCAACATCACCATCCAGGACAAGTGCCCGGCCGACGTTATCGAACACGACCAGACGCCCAACGATCCCGTGGTACATCAGCTGGTGGCCAACGCCCTGGCCCAGGCATCCGGCCCGGCGGATCCCGCCTACCAGCCCGCCTGCATCTAGGCGTAAAGACGTACGACGGCGGGAGGCCGGCCCTGAAAGCCGGCCTCCCGCCGTCGTGGTGTCTAAAGCGCCCGGCTGCGTTTGCTTAGCCGGCGTGCTCCGGCGCCGGGTTCCGCGCGGAAATGACCTGCGGTACCGTCACGAGTGCCACGACGGCCAGGGCGCCGGCGGCGGCGAACGCGTAGAAGCCCCACGGGTAGGCGATGCCGGCGGCCACCAGTCCGCCGGTCACGGCAGGTCCGGCGATGGCGCCCACGCGGCCCACGCCCGCGGCGAAACCGAGGGCGGTGGCGCGCAGCCGCGCCGGGAACAGCTGGCTGACCCAGGCGTACACGAGGACCTGGGAGCTGAAGACGAACACTCCCGTGACGAAGACCAGGGCGTTGAGCAGGATGGCGTTGTCAACCTTGACGCTGAGGAGGGCCAGGCAGACCGCGGACAGGCCAAACCAGAGCAGCACGATCCGCTTGGTTCCGTGCTTGTCCGCCAGGATGCCGGCGATGATCAGGCCGGCCACGGCGCCCAGGTTCAGCACCAGGAGCAGCGAGATGCCTGCGCTGACGGGATAGCCGGCGGACGCCATGAGCTGCGGCAGCCAGGTGTTCAGGCCGTACACCAGCAGGAGCCCCATGAACGAGGCCGCAGCGATGGCCAAGGCCACCAGTGGGTACGGCTTCTTCGCCAGGTCGCGGACACTGCCCTGCTCCTGCTTCTTGGCCTCCCGTTCTGCCGGCAGGGTCTCGGGGAGCTTGAACCAGAGGAGGGGCACCAAGGCCAGGCCCGCAATGCCGCCCACCACGAACATGGTGCGCCAGTCCGGGATGACCGTCAGCGCCAGGAAGGCCGTGGCCACTGCGCCCGCGTGGTAGCCGGTCATGGGCCGGGTGGTCGACTTGCCCGCGGAGCCGGCGGGGGCGTAATCGTTCATGTAGGCCAGGGCAACCGGGAGGCAGGCGCCAAGCCCCAGGCCGGCCAGCAGCCGGAACGTGCTGAACACTGCCACGTTGGGCGCCCAAATCACCGCGATGGTGAAGATGGAGAACCACAGGACACAGGCAACCAGCAGCTTGCGGTGCCCGAACCGGTCCGACAGCGGGGCAATGAACAGTGCGCCGAGTCCCACGCCCACCAGGGAGATGGTGGCGGCCAGTGTGGCGCCGACCGCGTCGAAGCCAAGCTCGCCGGTTTTGATGAGTGTGGGAATGACGGTGCCGAGCACCACCAGGTCGAAGCCGTCCAGGACCATGGCCAGCCAGCAAAGCCAGACCGGCCAGCGTGACGCGCGGGTGGAAGGAGACGTAGTCATGTAATCCTCTTTGATCAGGGAAGCGGGAGCGGCACGCCGCGATGCGAGCCCGGTCACCAGGGGGAGTGATCCACGGCATGCTTTCTCATGGGAGGCTACCGCGAAGTTCATTAAACGTACAAATGTTCGATCAGCGAACATGCGGTAATGAAACTCTTCTTGCCAGAGTTGCTTGTGGCAAGGCCTGTTCAGGTGTGGCCTGTGGGGCGCAAGATAAGCCATGAAAAAGATGCTTACCGCAGGCCTGGCTGCAACAGTCCTGGTCCTCAGCGCAGTCACGGCGGCTGCCCCGGGGAACGCCACCCCGCCGTCCTCCCCGTCCTCGCCCGTACCGGGACAAATCCTGGTCAAATTCCGGGACAACAGCGCCGTTGCCGAGGTCCTGGGCCAGCATGGGCTCACGGACGGCCCGGCGATAGGCAGCACCGGCGCCCACCTCATCACAGTGCCGGCGGGCAGGGAACTGCAGCTCGTGGCGGCGCTGGGCCGCAGCTCCGCCGTTGAGTACGCCGAACCGGACGAACTGGTTACCGCCGCCATGGCCGACCCGTACTTCGACCGCCAGTACGCCCTGCAGAACACGGGCCAATCCTTCACGAACACCGACGGAACGGTAACCGTCGCCGCGGGCACCAACGACGCTGATGTGGACGCCGTCGAGGCGTGGGCTGTCACCAACGGAACCGGCGTCCGGGTGGCCATCATCGATTCCGGGGTTGCCATCAACCACGAGGACATCTCATCCAAGGTGGTGGACCGGGCAAACTTCAGCGACACCCAGATCCTCGCCCCGGAGGATTACGACCAGTACGGCCACGGCACCCACGTGGCCGGCATCGTGGCGGCCACGGCGGACAACTCCCTGGGCGTGGCAGGTGTGTGCCCGGGCTGTTCCATCCTGGACGCCAAGGTCCTCAACAGCAGCGGGTCCGGCTCTTCCTCGGCCATTGCCAAGGGCATCGACTGGGCTGTCGGCAAGGGTGCCAAGGTCATCAACATGAGCCTGGGCCAGCGGGTGTCGTCACGGACCCTCGAAGCTGCCGTGAACAACGCCTGGAACCAGGGAGTGGTGATCGTAGCCGCGGCCGGCAACGCCGGTACCCAGGCCCAGGTCTACCCGGGCGCCTATCCGAACGTCATAGCAGTAGCAGCAACCGACAACAATGACGCCAAGGCGTCCATCTCCACGTACGGCAAATGGGTGGACGTCGCTGCCCCGGGGGTCCGGGTCTACTCGACCCTCCCGACCTACACATCCGTCCTTGGTACGCAGAACAAGCTTTCGCCCGGCTACGACATCCTCAGCGGCACGTCAATGGCCTCACCCATCGTCGCCGCCACTGCCGCGCTTGTGTGGAGCACCCCATCGGGCACGTCAAACGCATCCGTCCGCACCCAGGTGGAATCCTCAGCTGATCCCATCACCGGCACGGGTTCCTACTGGGCGCACGGCCGGGTGAACGCCTGCAAAGCAGTGGGCGCCGCGGGTTGTTGAGCGTGGCAGGCGGGGGTGCGGGCCCGCCGTCGTCCTCCCGCCGTCCGGTCCTGATTCCCGAAGGAGGCAACGGGATGCAGCCAGCGCTGCCTCGATCCAGGCGCTTTCGGCGTGCAGCAGCAACAGGCGCCGCCCTGCTGGCGCTCTTTGCCACGGGCTGCACCGGCACCCCGTCTCCACCGGGCAGCGCGTCACCGGCGCCGGACATCCATATCGCCGCTGTGGGCGACATGAACCCCCCTGCGAACACTGACCCGGACAGCCCATCCGGACGGAACGGCGCCGCCATCACCAAGCTGGTCAGGACCAACGATATTGACGCGTTCCTGGGGCTCGGGGACTTCCAGTACAGCACCGGACGCTGCGAGGACTACGTGAACTTCTGGAAACCGCTGTGGGGCGGCACCCTGCCCAAGATGTACTGGGTGTCCGGCCCGAACCACGACTGGGAACCCGGCCGCAACGAAGACCTGGACAACTTCATGAACGGCCAATGCCCGGGGTCCCCGGACAAGGCGGCCATCAACGAGGAACGCGGGTTCATCGCGAACGGCCAGCCGTACTCCAGGGATTTCGGGAAATGGCACTTCGCCTTCCTGCCATCCGCGCTGTGGCGGTACGACACCGCGGAGGCCAAGGCCGCGACCGGCTGGCTGGACAAGGATCTTGCTGCTGCGGAGGCGGCAGGCCAGCACCTGGCAGTCGTCTACCACGAGCCGTACTTCACGTCGGAGACGAGCGAGCACCGGCGGACTGCCGCCCAGAAGCCGTGGATCGATGTGATGTGGAAGCACCGCGTCCGGCTAACCCTGTCCGGTTCACAGCACAACTACGAGCGGTCCTGCCCCGTCAACAAGGCAGACAAGTGCGTCGATGAGGGCATGACCGCGTTCCAGGTTTCGACGGGAGGCATAGACCTGCGTCCTTTCACCAGCAGTCCGCCGTACATCGCAAAGCGGTTCAGCGACACCCATGGGTTCCTCCGGCTGACGCTCCATGCCGACGGTTCATTCGACTGGAACTTCGTGGCCACCACGGGGTCAGGGGAGGATTCGGGGACCCGCTCCGCGCCGTGACCACGCCTGGTGATCCCTCCCGGGAAGCGCGGCGGAGACCATCTTTGGGGCTTTTACCCCTAGCCGGGCCGCCCGGCCCGGGGCAAAGATAGCCGGCATGAGAAAACTCTTCGCCGCCGGTCTCGCGGCAGCAGTCATGGTGCTTGGTCCTGTCCCGCTTGCCCTTCCCGCCACCGCCGCGCAGGGTGCGCCTGCCGCGCCGGGGCACATCATCGTCAAGTTCCGCGACGCCGGTGCTGCCGCCAACGTCCTCCAGCGGCACGGCCTCGCTGGTGGGTCCAGCATCGGCGGCACGGGCGCCCAGCTGGTCAGCGTTGCCGCGGGCGGCGAAACGCAGCTCATCGACGCACTAAGCCGGGATCCCGCCGTCGAATACGCCGAACCGGACCAGCCGGTGGGTGCCGCCACCTCTGACCAATATTTCCCCCGCCAGTACGCCCTGCAGAATGACGGCCAGTCGTTCACCAACACCGCCGGCGACATCACGGTTCCTGCCGGCACCAAGGACGCTGATGTGGACGCCGTCGAGGCGTGGAACACCACCACCGGCAACGGCACCAAAGTCGCCGTCCTGGATTCCGGCGTCGCCAGCGACAACCCGGACATTGCCCCCAAGGTGGTGGCCCGCGCCAACTTCAGCAGCTCAGCCACCAAGGCCGGCGACCCCGTCGCGGAGGACTACTACGGCCACGGCACCCATGTGGCCGGCAACGTCGCCGCCACCGTGGACAACACCATCGGGGTGGCCGGCGTCTGCCCGGGCTGCACCATCCTGGCCGGCAAGGTCCTCAACGACAGTGGCGTGGGGTCCAGCTCCAGCCTGGCAAGCGGCATCGACTGGGCGGTCAGCAACGGTGCCAGGGTGATCAACATGAGCCTGGGAGTGCGGGCGTCGCGCACCCTGGAAGCCGCCGTCAACAACGCCTGGAACAAGGGGGTGGTGCTGGTGGCTGCGGCGGGCAACGGCGGCAACCAGACCAAGATCTATCCGGGCGCCTACCCCAACGTCATCGCCGTCGGCGCCACCGACAACAACGACGCCAAGGCCTCGTTCTCCACTTACGGCGCCAGCTGGGTGGACATCGCCGCGCCCGGCGTGAACGTCTACTCCACGTTCCCCAACCACCCGTTCGTCCTGGCAACACAGAACAACCGTTCGCAGGGCTACGACGTGGGCAATGGCAGTTCGATGTCCTCAGCCATCGTGGCCGCTGCCGCCGCCCTCGCCTGGAGCGCACACCCCGGCGCGACGAACGCGTCCATCCGGGCAGACGTGGAATCCACTGCCGACGATGTTCCCGGTACCGGCACCTACTGGGCATACGGCAGGGTCAACGCGGCCGCCGCCGTGAAGTAGCCCGGTGAAGCAGCCCGCGGCCGGAGCCTAGCCCGCGGGCTTCAGGGCGGCCTGCCAGGCGGCAACCGCACGCGCCCCGCCCAGGGTCCAGGTGGCCGTCCCGGCTGAACCTGCCGTGCCCTGGACCTTGTCCGCGAGCTCGGCGATCTGGCCACCGGCGGCCTGCCAGCGCTGGGTCCAGCCGCTGGGCGCGGACGACACTATCGGGGAGGCGCAGTCGCACCCCAAACCGCCGATCAGCATGGCGCCGTTGGTGGCGGTTGTGACGCCTGGGGTGGTGATGCTGGTGGCGGTGTACGTGGCGTCCACGGCCATCGCGACCGGGCTGTCAAGCGGCGCGGTGGTGTTCACGCCCCGGTAGCCGGTGATGCCGCCGCCCCACTTCACGGCGGTGCCGAGGGTCCACGAGTAGCTGGCAGGATCCGAGGCGCCCACCACGTGGTAGTAGACGAAGACCTTGGCGCCGGAGGTGGACGAGCTGTTGATGCCGAGGCCGTTGACCAGCGGAGTCCAGCCCGCCGGGACGGATGCCATGGCCGGGTTCAGGTCCGCCGTGATGGCGGCGACCAGGACGTCGCCGGCCGCAGTACCGGCGGGAGCGCTGATGGCGACGGCGGAGGCAGCTGTTCCGGCGTAGGAGGTCACTGAGCCGACGGCGGTGATGCCGGCGGACGCTGTGGCTGCACTGACAGTGACGGTGGTGCTAGCCGAGCTGGAACCGGCGCTGTTGGTGGCGGTGAGCTTCGCGGTGTAGGTACCGGCTGCCGCGTAGCTGTGGGCGGGATTCTGCGCCGTGGACGTGCCGCCGTCGCCGAACTCCCAGGCCCAGGACGTGGGCGTGCCGGTGGACGTGTCGGTGAAGGCGACGTTCAGCGGCGCGTTCCCGGAGTTGGGGGAGGCCGAGAAGGACGCCACCGGCGCTGTTACGGCCGGCCCCAGCGGACGGTCCGAGTACCAGTAGCGTTTGGCCACGTCGTCGCTGGCCATGACCACGATGCCCGTGGAGCTGTCCACCCCTTGCTTGGTGGTGGTCACATTGTTCATGCTGGACGACGAGGCGCTCTGGATGATGGGAGTCCCGCGGCCGGTGCCGAAGACCGGGTTGTCCATGGACGCCGTCTTCTCGTAGATGCTGCCGGCAACCCCGGAGTACGCGCAGCCGCTGACCGAGGTGGGCGGGGCGGTCTGGAACGCATGGACCAGGTTGTTCTGGGTGTCCAGGACAATCTGCGGCCTGCTGACGCAGTCACCGGTGGTGGAAATGGTCGATTGTGTGAAGGATCCCGTGCCCGGTTTGAAGACGAGCAGCAAAAGCTGCGGAAGGGTGGGATCACTGGAGATGTCGTTCAGGCTGGTTTTCACCGCGGCGAAGACCCGGCCGCTGGTATCCGACTGCAGGGACTTGATGTTCAGGTGGTCATCGGCCTGCCCCTGGCCGCGGATGGCCGGCTGGAAGTTCCAGGACGACGACGCGGTGGGGGAGGTCCCGTCCGTGCGCGAGGCCCACCATACCGAGCCGGTGAGCTGGTCGCTCCACATCACGCCGATCTTGTTCTTGTTGTAGGACACCACGGCGGAGATGTCGTCCGCTGCCGGGTGCGGGTTGGAGACCGGGAGGACGAACGGCGCAGCCCAGCTGGAACCGCCGGGCGCCGAGTTGTTGACGTAGACCGTGTTGGTGAATCCGTTGGTGCTGTTGCCGGCCACCTGCGTCCATGTGGCCCAGATGGCGCCGGTGCTGTCCTCATCGATGGTCATCGACTCGCTGCTGTTGTTTGTGATGACCGTGGGGAAGCCGGCATCCAGCGTGTACTTGCCGCCGGAGTAGCTGTACCGGTAAAGGTAAGCGGGCTGTCCGGCGGCAGAGGGAACCGGATTGGCGTCGGTGGAGACCGTGACCACGTGCGAGGCGATGTAGAGGTGGCTGCCGTCCCACATGGTGTCCGCCAGGGTGCTGCCGCGGGTGTCATTGACCACGCCCGTATTCACCCAGGCGGCGGTGGGGCGGTCCAGCCGGTAGATGCTCCACCCGCTGCCGCTGGTCCACATGTCCGCCCACCAGGAGCCGTCGTTCCACCAGAGCTTGCTCTGCGGCTTGTCCGACGTCGGCGGGTTGGCCACCCCGGAGTAGGCGATGCTCTGGGCGCCGTAGACGGGATCGGCGGATGCCGGGGGAGACGCGACGAGGGCCATTCCGGCTATCAGTGCCAGAACCACCGCGTGCCGTAACCACCTGGGGGAAACTGCGATCTTCATGGCCGGCTCCTGGGCGCTGATGCTTTAGGCAGATTCTCTTTTCCGCTGAGGTCGTATTCGCCGGCCCAGCCCGGCGCGGACCCCCTGGGGGAACACGAAGGTACCCCTAGGGGACTAAGAGTAGGCTCCATTAGGTACCCCTACAAGGAAACCTGGTACCTGTTTTTGTTGCCTGGGGCTACGGGTTATTCACCTGCTGGACTCTGCCACCAGGTGACTGTTGAGCGACACCGCCGGCTCATCATCGACGCGTTTGCGTCACTCTTGGCTTCGAGAGGAGCAGGAAACCCCGCAAATGAAGGGTGCTGCACCAGCAAGAGCCCCATAAGTCACGCAAACGCGTCCCTGCGGAAGGTCAGGCGCGAGGCTGCAGCCCCGGGACGCCGTCGCGGATCTCGAAGGAGGCCTTCGTGGAGACCGGGGCGCCCGGCGTCGTGACATGGTCCAGCACCCTGAAGTCCGCGGTCATGGCGTCCCTGGTGATGCGCGTGCTCACGTAGCCGCGGTTGTCGTTGTAGAACTTCAGGTGCGGGTTCCAGGCCATGGTGGCGTCCGTGGTGGAGCCGGTGCCGTCGCCGGTGGACGTGATGGAGGTGCAGACGAGCTCCGAGCCCACCACCGGGGAGGCAGGATCCTTGTAGTCCACCTTGAGGTCGTTGGCCCAGTTGCGGTGCACATCGCCGGTGAGCACGACGGCGTTCCGGACGTTTGCGTCCACCCAGCCCTGGGTGATGCGGCGGCGGGAGGCCGCGTACCCGTCCCAGCCGTCCATGGACACGTCGTCGATCTCCGGTGCCTTGTTGCGGTCCCGCTCGGCGAAGAAGACCTGCTGGCCCAGGATGTCCCACCGCTGGGTGGAATTCCTGAATCCGTCCAGCAGCCACTTCTCCTGCTCGGCGCCGGTGATGGTCCGGTCCTCCGCCAGCCGCTCAGCCACGTTCTTCTTCCAGCCGTCACCGGCGAGCTGATCGTCGCGGTACTGCCGGGTATCCATCATGTGGAAGTTGGCCAGCTGGCCCCACTGGATCCTGCGGTAGATCTTCATGTCCGGCCCGGACGGGAGCGACGACGGGCGGAGCGGCATGTTCTCGTAGTAGGCCTGGAACGCGGCGGCGCGGCGCTGCCGGAAGTGCTCGGTGCTGTCGTTGAGCTGGCCGGCGTCGTTGTTCTCCGGCACGTCGTCCGCCCAGTTGTTGTCCACCTCGTGGTCATCCCACACCACTGCCCAGGGTGCGATGGCGTGCGCGGCCTGCAGATCGGCGTCGGCCTTGTACTGGGCGTGCCGCTGCCGGTAGGTCTCCAGCGTGACGGTCTCGGGGCCCTCGTGGTCCCGCGGGTTGCCACCGCCGATCACGTAGCTGCCCTTCTTGTACTCGTAGAGGTAGTCGCCAAGGTGCAGCACCAGGTCCGGGTGGTCCTCCGAGAGGCGGCGGTATGCGGTGAAGTAGCCGTGCTCGTACTGGGCGCAGCTGGCGAACGCCATGGCCAGGGAGGCGGGGGTCTCGTGCAGCGCGGGGCTGGTCAGGGTTCGGCCCACAGGGCTCACGTGCCGGCCGGCGCGGAACCGGTAGAAGTACTCGCGGCCTGCCTTCAGGCCCCGCAGTTCCACGTGCACCGAGTGCGCGGCCTCAGGACGGGCCTGCTCCACGCCGCGGGCCACCACGTTCCGCATGCCCTGATCCTCGGCCACCTCCCACTGCACAGCCACCGGCCGCGACGGCATGCCGCCCAGCCCGTCCTCCGCCACGGGGTTCAGCGCCAGGCGCGTCCAGAGCACGAAGCCATCCGGCCACGGCTCGCCGGAGGCGATGCCGAGCATGAAGGGATCGGTGCGGAGGCCGGCGTCGTCAGCGGTGGAAACAGCGACGGCGGCATTCGGCAGGGCGGCAACCAGGCCGGCTCCGAGGCCGGCGGAGATGAGGGTTCTGCGGGAGATGTTGTCCATGGCTCCCACGCTATTTCCAGCCGTTGTACAGGTTTTGAGGAGGATATGAATGCGCGGTTAACGGCGTGACAAGCCTTGTTAATCATTTCTTTGGATGCCGCGGTGGACGGGTCTTTGGACTCTGGATTCCGCAGGGCCTGCCGGGCAGAGTTGGGGCCGACCCATCCGGTTAGGGAAAGAAGGCACCACCATGCCCCGCACGTCCGTTATCACCGGTGCCGCGTCCGGCATCGGCAAGGCAACCAAGGACCTGCTCGAGCAGCGGGGCGAACGCGTGATCGGAGTGGATCTCCATGATGCGGAGGTGGTGGCTGACCTCTCCACCGCGGAGGGCCGCGCCGGCCTGGTGGACGCGGTGCGAAAAGTCAGCGGCGGCAGGATCGATGCCATCTACGCAGTGGCCGGGCTCGCCATCCCGGCTCCCGCCACGGTGGCCGTGAACTTCTTCGGCACCGTCGCCTCGGTGGACGGGCTCCGGCCGCTGCTGGCTGGGTCGGAGGCACCCCGCGCCGTGGTGGTGTCCTCCATGGCGGCACTCATGGCCAGCGACGATGAGCTGGTAGCGCTGCTCACCGCGGGGGACGAGCCCGGTTCCGTGGCCCGGGCCGGGGTCCTGGCCAAGGAACCAGCCACCACCGGCGGCCTCATTTACTCCTCCACGAAGCTGGCGCTGTCGCGGTGGGTCCGCCGGCAGGCTTCCACTGCAGCCTGGGCGGGGGCCGGGATCCCGCTGAACGCCGTGGCGCCTGGTGTCATCGCCACCCCCATGACAGCCGAGCTGATCGATACCGAAGAGGAGCGGGAGGCGCTGCTGAAACAGGTCCCGATGCCACTGAACGGCATCGCGGACGCCATCGTCGTTGCCCGCCTGCTGGCCTGGCTCAACAGCGCCGAAAACACGCACCTGTGCGGTCAGATTGTCTACGTTGACGGCGGCAGCGACGCTGTCCTGCGAGGTGACTCCGTCTGGTGACGGATGGGACCGGCCCCTAGCTGATGGCAGTCATGACGTTCCAGCCCGGGCCCACGTTGATGCGCCAGCCGAAGAGGCCGTTGCCCTGGCCCGGGTAGGTCCAGAGGGTCCCGTTGGTGTCGCGGGCGACGAGGTCGGGTTTGCCGTCCCCGGTGAGGTCGCCTGCTGCGCTGATGGCGGTCATGACGTTCCAGCCGGGGCCTACGTTGATGCGCCAGCCGAAGAGGCCGTTGCCCTGGCCGGGGTAGGTCCAGAGGGTGCCGTCGGTGTCTCGGGCAATCAGGTCCGGTTTGCCGTCTCCGGTGAGGTCGCCTGCTGCGCTGATGGCGGTCATGACGTTCCAGCCGTCGCCGACCTTGATGCGCCATCCGAAGAGGCCGTTGCCGAGGCCGGGGTAGGTCCAGAGGGTCCCGTTGGTGTCTCGGGCAATCAGGTCCGGTTTGCCGTCTCCGGTGAGGTCGCCTGCTGCGCTGATGGACGTCATCACGTTCCAGCCGTCGCCGACCTTGATGCGCCATCCGAAGAGGCCGTTGCCGAGCCCCGGGTAGGTCCAGAGAGTCCCGTTGGTGTCGCAGGCAATGAGGTCAGGCTGCCCGTCTCCCGTGAGGTCGCCTGCTGCGCTGACCGCCGTCATGACGTTCCAGCCGTCGCCCACCTTGATGCGCCAGCCGAAGAGGCCGTTGCCCTGGCCCGGGTAAGTCCACAGGCTCCCGTTGCCGTCCTGTGCCAGGAGGTCTGCCTTGCCGTCACTGGTGAAGTCCCTCGCCACCGGAGCCGCGGCCGGGCCGGTAAAGAGCAGGCGGTTGGGGGTGCCTGTTGACACGTTGGTGACAGTGCCCTGGGTGGCGGCGGACGTAAGTTCCGCTGCCACCGCAGCCGGCGTCTGCTGCGGGTTCCGCGACAGGGAAAGCGCCGCAGCACCGGCAACGTGCGGAGACGCCATGGACGTGCCGCTCAAGGTCGCTACCGAGGTGGTGGAGGTGTCCCAGTCGGACTGGATGCCCACGCCCGGCGCGTACAGGTCAACGCAGCTCCCGTAGTTCGAGAATCCTGCCTGCCGGTCTGAGGAATCGGTGGCGGCGACGGTCAGGGCCTCTGCCACCCGTGCCGGGGAGGTGGTGCAGGCGTCAACCGCGGCGTTTCCGGCAGCCACCACGGCTGTGACGCCGTCATTGATGATTCCCCTGATGGCGTCATCCAGCGTGGTGCTGGTGGGGCCGCCAATGCTGAGGTTGGCCACCGCGGGCGTGCCGGCGGCATGCTGGGACGCGATCCAGTCGAGCCCCGCGATGACGTCCGAGTCATACCCGGACCCGTCGCAGCCGAGTACCCGCACCGGAACCACGCTGGCTGATTTGGCCACCCCGAAGGTCTTTCCGGCGATGATGCCGGCGACATGCGTTCCGTGGCCGTTGCAGTCGCTGCTGCCCTTGCCGTCGGCGATGGCCGTCCAGCCTGCGGCCACCCGGCCGCCAAAGTCCGTGTTTTCCGCCAGGACGCCGGTGTCGATGACGTAGGCGCTGACGCCCGCGCCACTGGCAGTGGGCGTGAAGGTGTTCGAGAGCGGGAGCGCCCGCTGGTCGATCCTGTCCAGGCCCCAGGGCGGTGACTGCTGGGTGTCGGAAACCGAAACGGGCGAATCCGGCTCAATCAGGGAGATCCGGGGCGAATGTGCCAGGGCAGCCGCCTGCGCTTTGGTGGCGGTGATGGCCGCTCCCCGGACCGCTGCGGAGAACGTCCTGCCGACGCGGACTCCCTGGGACCGAAGGGACTGCGCCTCCGTTGCCACGTCCGAGCCCTTGGTGAAACTGACCAGGTAGCGGCCCTCGTCACCGGCCAAGGGGCCGGCAGCCTGCGCGCCACCGCTGACTGCGGGCGAGGGCAGGGGAGCGACGGTCGCCGCAGGGGTGAATGCCGTGGCCGGGGGAGCCGCCAGCATGACGGCAGCCGCGGCTGCCAGCACCGCGCCGGCGGAGCCCCTGAATCGCTTGGAAAATGACATGGGTGGCCTCCTAGTGACCGATCCATCCTGCGGTGAATAAACCTCGAGCGGTTCCGCAGGCCGTTCCGGGCACTGCAAAGGAGGCAGGTGTTGCCCACCGGCAGCGGGTACAACCGCCGGCAGTAAATTCGGTAGCCCCAGACATCCCTTGTGCTCCCCAGCTTTCGGCGGAAACGGAAACCATTCCCTGGTCCACACTGCCCGTCCTGTCCAGGAGCCCCGGCTGAGCCCGGGGTCTGTTCTCCAGCGCAGGAGTAGCGCGTGACGATGTGACCCCGGCCATTTTACAACTCCCCGGTTACGTAAGCGGCGGCCCCACCTTGGCGCGCTCAACCAGCAGGGCAGGACGCCCGGAAGGCCAGGTACCGCGGATCACGGCGGCCCACCAACCGGCCCAGTGCCTCGACCGCCAGTTGGTCAACAGCTCCCATGTCCGTGGAAAGCCACTGAACCAGCAGCGAGGTGTCCCCGCCGGCCCGCACGGCCGATCCCACGGCCAGGTCCAGCTGGTCCCGCAGCAGCTGCACGGCAAGGGCAACCGACCGGCGCAGCAGGGGTGCCCGGTACGCTTCCAGCGCTTCGGCCGCATGCCCGTCGCGCAGCAACCGCAGGACCCTCCCGGAATCGGAATGTCCCGCAAGGCCAGGGGCCAGGCGGTAGGGGTTGGACTCCACGGCACCGCCCAGCATGGACCGCACCCGGAACATCTCGGTCCGGATGGCCTGCGGGGTTCCGGCATCCCCATGCAGCTCATAGGCCAGCTCCTCCGCGGACCAGCCCTGCGACCGCGAATCCAGCAGCGCCAGGATTTCCGCCCGGCGCAGGGTCAGCGGCGTGCGGCTCCCGTCAGCGAACACCGCCGCGGGCTTGTCGCCGAGCAGTTCCAGCGACTCCACCGCCACGGACCGGGCTGCAGTAGGCGCAGGCCGCCGCGACGCACGCCCGGAAGACGCACCTCCGGAAGACGCACCCACGGAAAAGGAGGCACCCGGGGAGGTGCCGCCGTCGGACGTTCCCAGCAAGGCCTCCGCCACCCGGACGGCGCACCGCACCATCCGCAGCGTGTCCGCGCTGATGGTGTCCAGCGGTCCCGAGACATCCAGCACGCCCAGCACCCGTCCCGTGGCCGGGTCCATAATGGGCGCCGCCGTGCAGGCCCACTCGTGGTGCGTGCGCACCAGGTGCTCGGCGGAGAACAGCTGCACAGCGCCGCCGGTGACCAGGGCCTCGCTGATGGCGTTGGTGCCGATGCCCGCCTCGGACCAGTCCGCGCCTTCGGAGAACTCCAGCGTGTCGGCCCGCCGGAGCACGGCCGGGCTGCCCACCCGCCACAGGATCTCGCCGCTGGCATCGGTGAGGACCAGCAGGTGGCGGCCGGACCGGGAATCATCGGCCAGGAGGTCGTGGAGCGCCGGCATCACCTGCTGCAGCCGGTGTTCCCGCCGCAGTTCCAGGACCTCGGACACCTCGTGCAGGTGCCGCGGGCTGTGCTGGTCCGGGCTGATGCCCAGGGCCATGGAGCGCCGCCACGACTCCACCAGCGGCGTGGGGATCTCCGGCCGTGGGACACCGGCGATGACCAGCTCGTGCGCGCGCCGCAGCGTCCGTGCGTACCGCGCCGGGTCCGAAAACCTCTGGCCGTAGTCCACCGTTTCCTCCTCGCAGCCGGCTCCCTTGCCGGATCCGTGTAACGCCGCTGTTACCCCCGCCGCGTTCAACTGGTGATGCAGCTCACGCCCGCCCCAGCATATCGGGCAGGCGGAGCCCATGAAACAACACAAAGGAGTGGAGATGACCCAAACACCCACGGCTGCCGCCCAGGCCTGGCTTGCCGGTCTGGATGAGGCGCTGCAGCGGCGCGACGTGGACGCCGCGCTGGAGCTCTTCGAGGACGACTGCTACTGGCGGGACTTCGTGGCGTTCACCTGGAACCTCAAGACGCTGGAAGGAAAGGCGGACATCCGCCGCATGCTGGAGGCCACCCTGGACCGCGTGCAGCCGGCCAACTGGGCGACCGCCGAGGACGCCACCGGGGACGGGGACGCCGTGGAAGCCTGGATCACGTTCGAGACCGGCGCGGCCCGCGGCTACGGCCACCTCCGGCTCCGGGACGGCAAATGCTGGACGTTGCTGACCACCATGCAGGAACTCAAGGGCTTCGAGGAGAAGAAGGGTCCGCGGCGCGAGCAGGGCGTGGCCCACGAGATCGTCCGCGGCCGCCGGTCCTGGAAGGAGCTCAAAGAGGAGCAGGAAGCGCGGCTCGGCTACGAGGAGCAGCCCTACTGCGTCATCATCGGCGGCGGCCAGGGCGGGATTGGCCTCGCCGCCCGGCTCAAGCGGCTGGGCGTGCCCACCATCATCGTCGAGAAGAACCAGAACCCCGGCGACTCCTGGCGCAACCGCTACAAGTCCCTGCACCTGCACGACCCCGTCTGGTACGACCACCTGCCCTACCTGAAGTTCCCGGACGACTGGCCCGTCTTCGCCGCCAAGGACAAGATCGGTGACTGGCTGGAGCACTACACCCGCATCATGGAGTTGAACTACTGGTCCGGCACCGAGTGCGTGGGGGCAGCGTACGACGACGGCACGCAGGAATGGGCGGTCAACGTCCTTCGCAACGGCGAACCGGTGACGCTCCGGCCGAAGCAGCTCATCTTCGCCTTGGGCGTCTCCGGCTACCCGAACATCCCGGTCTTCGACGGCGCCGGGTCCTTCCTGGGCGAGCAGCGCCACTCCTCCCAGCACCCGGGCGGCGGGGACTGGACGGGCAAGAAGGCCGTGGTGATCGGCTCCAACAACTCGGCGCACGATATCTGCGCCGACCTCTGGGAGCACGGGGCCGACGTCACCATGGTGCAGCGGTCCTCCACCCACATTGCCCGCAGCGAGTCCCTGATGGACCTGGCGCTGGGGGACCTGTACTCGGAGCGGGCGCTCGCGGCCGGCGTGACCACGGAAAAGGCCGATTTGCTGTTCGCCTCCCTGCCCATGCGCATCCTGCCCGGGGCCCAGGTGCCGGTGTACCAGGAGATGGCATCCCGGGATGCCGGGTTCTACTCCCAGCTGGAGGCCGCCGGGTTCGACCTGGACTTTGGTGTGGACGGCTCCGGCCTGTTCGTGAAGTACCTGCGGCGCGGCTCCGGCTACTACATCGACGTAGGCGCCTCCCAGCTGATCATCGACGGCCGGGTGAAACTGAAGAACGGGCAGGTCACCAAGATCACCGGCAACGCCGTGGTGATGGACGACGGCACCGAGCTGGAAGCGGACCTGATCGTCTACGCCACCGGGTACGGGTCCATGAACGGGTGGCTGGCGGACTTGGTCTCGCCCGAAATCGCGGACCGGGTGGGCAAATGCTGGGGATATGGCTCAGACACGCCAAAAGACCCTGGTCCGTGGGAGGGGGAGCTGCGCAATATGTGGAAGCCCACCAACGTGCCCAACCTCTGGATCCATGGCGGCAACCTGCACCAGAGCCGGCACTACTCCGCCTACCTGGCGCTGCAGCTGAAGGCCCGGATGGAAGGACTCGACACACCGGTCTACGAACTGCAGCCCAGCCACCACACCCGCTAGCCGCGTTTACAGCATGGAGGAATCATGAAGGCAGCACGTTTCCACGCCCGCAAGGACATCAGGATCGAGGACATCCCGGAGCCGGAACTCCGCGCGGGGGCGGTGAAGATCGACGTCGCGTGGTGCGGCATCTGCGGCACCGACCTGCACGAGTTCCTGGAGGGGCCAATCTTCTGTCCCGCGCCGGGGCATCCACACCCGCTGTCCCACGAGGAATCCCCGGTGACCCTGGGGCACGAATTCTCCGGGACTGTGGCCGAAGTCGGCGAAGGCGTGGAGGGGCTCGAGGTGGGTGACAACGTCGTCGTCGAACCCTACTTCGTGGATGGGACCTGCGACATGTGCCTGGCGGGCAGCTACCACCTGTGCAGGCAGATGGGGTTCATCGGGCTGTCCGGCGGCGGGGGAGGGCTGAGCGAGAAGATCGTGGTGGACCAGCGCTGGGTGCATCCCATCGGCAACATCCCGCTGGATGAGGCGGCGCTGATCGAGCCGCTGTCCGTGGCGCACCACGCGGTGGCGCGCAGCGGCGTCAAGGCCGGCGACACCGCGCTGGTGGGCGGGTCCGGGCCGATCGGCCTGCTCACCGCGGCGGTCCTCAAAGGCATGGGCGTGACCACGATCATCAGTGAGCTCACCCAGGCCCGCAAGGAGAAGGCCACCTCCAGCGGGGTGGCGGACCACGTCCTTGACCCAAGCAAGGAGGACGTCCCGGCGCGGGTTCGCGAGCTCACCGGGGGCACCGGGGCGGACGTCGCCTTCGAATGCGCAGGCGTGAACGCAGTGCTGGATACCATGCTCGACGCCGTCCGGCCCGGGGCCGTGGTGGTCAACGTGTCCATCTGGGGCGCGCCCGCCACCGTGGACATGCAGAAGATCGTGCTCAAGGAGATCGACCTGCGCGGCACCATCGCCTACGTCCGCGACCACCCCGCCGTGATCAGGATGGTGCAGGAGGGGAAGGTGGACCTCAAGCCGTTCATCACGGGCAGGATCGCGCTGGAGGACCTGGTGGAGCAGGGCTTCGATACCCTCATCAACCACAAGGACACGGCCGTAAAGGTGCTGGTGCATCCGTAAAGCCGGCGAGGCTGCGGGGTGGGGCGTCGTCCCGCCCGCAGCCTTCCTGCTGCCGCAGCCGGCCGGCCCCCGTGCTTCCGCGTCAGGGGTCGGGAAGCTCCGCCGGATCGCATGTCCTTGAATCCACGGGCGCCCCGATGTACAGGTAGGCCGGGCTTTTCGACTCGATACTGACGATTGCTCCGGCCGCATTCGCGCTGCGCGCCACCGTCCAGCCGCCCGGTGTTGGGTCTGTCCCTCCAAACGCAGGAAAGCCGTACTTTGCCAGGACGGGGTCGCCGGCGGAGAAAATATCCGCGAACCGGTGTGAGGGCTCCACTACGTCGGCGCTGCTGACCATCGTCCTCGTCTCGAAGAAGCACCTGCCGTCGGCCAGCTTGTTCACGCTGGCCGGCAGACGCACGGTCCAGCTGATGCCGGGGAGCTGTTGTTCCAGGGCGGCGATCAGCTCCGCACGCAGTCCGTCGTATCTGGCGAAACTTTGCGCCACAGGGGCTGGTGATTCCGTGACCGGCGGTTCACTGCTCTTTTCGGGCACAGGATGTTTGGGACCGGCGCACGCCGCCGAAACCAGCGACCCCAGTACGGCCACAAGTGCTAGCCGGTACTGCCGTGGTGTTGCCCTGCACGCCATCTTTCCCCCAAGTCACCTCCAGGCCCAAGCAGGCCTACTGCATGCTTCCACACGTGGGCGGGAACCTGCGATGGGGAGACCTGCCCAAGACGCCAAAGGCCGGGCTCGGACTTTAGTCCCTGTTGTGGAGTAATCCCCCAGGCGTACCTTGAGGGTGGGTTCCACAGCCGCGGAACCCGCATTCAAGGGGGCATCATGACCAGGCCCAGGCTTTCGGCACTCAGCGTTCTCGGGCTCAGCGGCCTGATGGTCCTCACCGCCTGCTTCGGGCCGCCGGCGCCGGGCCCCACCACCAGTTCCGCGGCCCCCAGCCCCACGGCGAGCAGCGCCGGCCCCAGCACGACGGCGACCCCCACCATGACGACCGCCCCCACCATGACGGCGACCCCGACGACGCCGGGCAGCACCTCAGCCGCGCCCACCACCCCAGGTGCCGCGCCGCCGTCGTCCGCCCCGGCAAGCCCGCCGCCCGCACAGGAACCAACGCAGGAACCCGCCCCTACCGGCCTTCCCGAGCAGGTGGGGCCGCTGACCGTCTACTACGTGGCGGTGGGCGACAACGGCGTCTCGGGGCCCAGGATCGGGTGTGGTGACAGCCTGGTGGCCACCACTACGGCACCCGTCCGCTTCACGGACCAGGTGGGCCCCAGCGTGGGGACCCTGCTGGCCAATAAGAGCCGGGACGTGGGCCTGTCCGGCCTGGTCAACGTCCTTTACCAGTCGACCCTGACCTACCTTGGCGGCGAGCTGAACGGCAGCACCATCACCATCTGGCTCTCCGGGCAGTTCATGCTGGCCGGCGTCTGCGACATCCCGCGGGCCAAGGCGCAGCTTGAGTACACGGCCATGGCCGCCTCCGGGGCCACGAGCGCGCAGGTGTTCGTCAACGGCCGCCCAATTGACGAGGTGCTCAGCCTTAAGTAGTTGTAAAGGGTGGCTTGCAGAGAGCATCCCCGAGGAGGCAACCGCATGGACCGCCTGCAACACCCGCTTTTCGCCCGGGCCTTCGCACGCGCCGTCGCCGGCATGGACCGCCGCGGGGCCGCAGAGCACCGCCGCCGCATCGTGGCCGGGCTGCAGGGATCTGTGGTCGAAATCGGCGCAGGGGCGGGATCGTCTTTTCCGCTGTACCCGCCTGCCGTCACCCATGTCCTCGCCCTGGAGCCCGATGACTATCTCAGAAGCGTGGCGGAGAAAGCAGCAGCATCGGCCAGTGTGCCGGTCACCGTTGTGGCCGGCGCCGCGGAGCACATTCCCGCCCCTTCCGGAAGCGTGGACGCCGTGGTGGCAAGTTTGGTCCTCTGCAGCGTCGGGGACCAGGCCACCGCCCTCGCGGAGATCCGCCGCGTGCTCAAGCCCGGCGGAACCTTGGCCTACTACGAGCACGTCCGGTCCGCCCATGCGGTCCTGGCCAGGGCCGAAGACGTGCTGACCCCGGTCTGGGGACGGTTCATGGGCGGCTGCCATCTCAACCGGGACACCCTTGCCGCCATCACCGCGGCGGGATTCACAGTCCAGGACAACCAACGCTTCGATTTTGCCGTTGCGCGGTTCAACCCGCCCATGGCCCACATCCTGGGAACCGCCATCAGTCCCGGGGCGCCTGATTGAACCGGCCCCGCCGTCGTACCCTTGCCTTAGGTTAAAACCACGAAGCCCACGCGTTCCGAACGGATCCGGCATGACAGACGTGAACGTCCAGGAGCGCAGCTCCCTCCAGTTGGCCATCACCGACGCCGCGAGCCTGACGGCGGAGCAGACGCTGGCGCGCCTGGGTTCCGGGCCTGGCGGCCTCACCGGGGAGGAAGCGGCCGCCCGCCTCCTGCAGCTCGGCCCCAACGCGGTCCGCACGCACCGCGCCAACGCCTGGGCTGTACTGGGCAGACAGTTTGCCAGCCCCATCCTCATTCTCCTGATCGTCACCGCCGGGTTGTCCCTCTTCCTTGGCGATGCCACCAACTCCATCGTCATCGGTGTGATCCTGCTGGCCAGCGTAGGCCTCGGCTTCACCAACGAGTACCGTGCGGAGCGGGCATCCGAAGCCCTGCACGACCGCGTAACGCACAGGGCCGTGGTGCTCCGCGACGGAACCACCGGTGAAGTGGACGTGACCGCCCTGGTGCCGGGCGACGTCGTCCATCTCTCCCTGGGTGCCATCATCCCGGCGGACATCCGGCTCCTGACCACCAACAATCTTCTCTGCGATGAAAGCATCCTCACCGGGGAGTCCCAGCCTGCGGCCAAGGAAGTTGCTCCCGTTTCCGCCGGTTCAGCATTGGGCGACCTCGCCTCCTGCGTGTTCATGGGCACGGTGGTCCAGTCCGGCGGCTGCAGCGGGGTGGTGGTGGCCACTGGCGGCCGGGCCGAATTCGGGCGCATCGCACTCGGGCTGGGCGAGAGGCAGCCTCAGACCGAGTTCCAGCTGGGACTCAAGCGGTTCTCCTTCCTGCTGCTGCAGGTAGCCATGGTGCTCACCTCGCTGATCTTCGTGGCCAACCTGCTGCTGCAACGTCCGCTCATTGAATCCCTGCTGTTCTCACTGGCAATTGCCGTCGGCATCACCCCTCAGTTGCTCCCGGCCGTGGTCAGCACATCCTTGGCCACCGGCACCCGGCAGCTGGCCAAGCGCAAGGTGCTGGTCAAACGCCTGGTATGCATCGAGGACCTGGGGGACATGGACATCCTGGTCACGGACAAGACCGGCACCCTGACGGAGGGCAGGATCAGCTTCACCGGTGCGCTGCCAGCCGCCCCGGAGACGTCCGACGACGGCCTGCTCACCTTGGGCCTGCTGGCCACCGAGACCGATTATGCGGAGGCCAAGAATTCCCCGGCCGGGCAGAACCCGCTGGACGCCGCCCTCTGGGACAGCCCCGGGGCGTCCGGTTTCGATCCGGGGCGCTTCGAGCGGGTGGACCTGATCGGCTTTGACCACCAGCGCCGCCGCACCACCGTGCTGGTCCGGGAGCACGCCGGCCCTGCGAAGCTGGTCACCAAGGGCGCCCCGGAGGACATCCTGGCCCTCTGCGGACCCACCCCGGCCGCCGTGCAGGCACTGCTGGACCAACAGTTCGACGCCGGCTCCCGGGTGGTTGCCGTGGCCACCCGCCCGGCCGCGGGGCTGGAAAGGCTGGCGCCGGCGGACGAGCGGAACCTGACCCTGGCCGGTTTCCTCGTCTTCCTGGACCGGCCCAAAGCCAATGCCCGGCAGTCCCTGGACCGCCTTGAGGCACTGGGGATTTCGGTGAAGATCGCCACCGGGGATAACGCCAAAGTTGCGGAGAAGGTCTGCGCGGACCTGGACGTGATTTCCGGCGGCACGCTCAACGGCTCCCAGGTTGAGGCGATGTCCGACGCCGACCTCGCCGCCGCCGTGCGGACGGCCACGATCTTCGCGCGCGTTTCGCCCGAACAAAAGGCGCGCATCATCGGCCTGCTGCGCCTCAGCGGCGGCTCCGTGGGCTTCATGGGCGACGGCGTCAACGACGCCCTGGCACTTCACAAGGCGGACATCGGCATTTCCGTGGACACCGCAACGGACGTGGCCAAAGACGCGGCCGACGTCGTGCTGCTGGACAAGGACCTGGGCGTGCTGGCGGACGGCGTGATGGAGGGCCGGCGGATCTTCGCCAACACCATCAAGTACGTGCTGATGGGCACGTCCAGCAATTTCGGCAACATGTTCAGCGCGGCGGTGGCCTCCGTGGTGCTGAGTTTCCTGCCCATGCTGCCGGGCCAGATCCTGCTGAACAACCTGCTGTACGACTCCGGGCAGTTGGCCATTCCGGGGGACCGGGTGGACAAGGAACAGCTGCGGGCGCCGTCGCACTGGGACATCGCGTTCATCCGGCGGTTCATGCTGCTGTTCGGGCCGATCAGTTCGCTGTTCGACTTCGCGACGTTCGGGCTGATGCTGTTCGTGTTCACTGCAGCGCCGGGGGAGTTCCGGGCCGGCTGGTTCATCGAATCCATCGCCACCCAGACGCTGATCATCTTCGCCATCCGCACCCGGCGGGTCCCCTTTCTGCGGAGCCGGCCCTCAGCGGGCCTCATCGCTGCCTCGCTGGGAGTTGTGGCCCTCGGCATCTTCCTGCCGCTGTCACCTGCGGCCGCAGTTCTGGGCTTCGACCCCTTGCCGGTGCCGTTCTTCCTGGCCCTGCTGGGCATGGTGGTGGTGTATCTGGTGCTGGTGGAGGCTGCCAAACAATGGTTCTTCGCACGCGACGCCCAGCAGCTGCCGGCCCTGCCGCCGCCCGTCCGGCGCCGGAAGGATACGCACCACATCTCCCGGCGGGCATTCCGGTTCAGCATCCCCGTCAAGGTGCCCCCTCACCCGGTCCCTGCGTCCCGCAGAAACCTGTTGAAGGGCCGAAGGGCACAGCGGGGGACGACTGTCCGTAACCTTTAGGGCGCGCAGTGCCGAGGGTTGTTAGCATGGTGAAAAGAGACGCTGGGGGCTTTCCAAAAACGGATCCGGGGTGATGCAGCCCGCCGTGGATGCGTTCGATTTCGGAGCGTTTTTACATGTGGCGTGAACCAATTAGGCGGCGGACCCGGGAACTCCTACGGGAGTTTGTAGAGCGGGCGGATGATCTTGTCCGGGCACAGGAACATGTCGAGGGGCTGCTCGGCGCAGTGGTCTCCATGACAGAGGACCTGAGCCTGGAAGCAGTACTGGACCGGCTGGTGCAGTCGGCGTGCGAACTGGTGGGGGCACGGTACGGGGCCCTGGGTGTCATCGGCGACGACCAGCAGCTCAGCCACTTCATCACCGTGGGCATCGATGAAGAGGGTGCCCGGGTCATCGGTGACCTGCCCACCGGCCATGGCGTGCTTGGCGAGCTGATCCGGGAACCCAAGCCGTTGCGGCTCCACGATTTGGGCGAGCATCCAATAGCGGTGGGGTTTCCTTCCAACCATCCGCCCATGAGCACCTTCCTGGGCGTCCCGGTCCGGGTCCGGAACGAGGTCTTCGGGAACCTGTACCTGACGGAGAAGATCGGTGACCAGGATTTCACCGGTGAGGACGAGGACCTCGCTGTCGCCCTGGCGGCGGCCGCCGGGGTGGCCATCCAGAACGCGAAGTTGTTTGATGACACCAGGCGGCGCCAGCGCTGGCTGGAAGCGGGCATGGAAGTCAGCGACCGCCTCAAGGACCAGCCACGCTCCGACACGGAGAACCTGGACATGATCGCTGAACGCGCCCTAAACGCCTCGGCTTCCGTCCTGGCCCTGATCGCCTCAGTGGGGCCGGACGGAATCATCAGGTGCCGGACCTCGGTGGGTGCCCAGTCGATGCCAGGCGGCCAGGAAATGCCTGCTGCCGCCGTCCTGTCAGAAGTCCTGGAAACGGGGGAGTCCAAGGTCCTGGCCGACCCGCTCCTGGTGTTCGATCCGACGTCTGCCGAGAAGTTGGGGCCGGTCCTGGTGGCTGCCCTGGGCAGCAACAGCGACGGCCACCGCGACAGCGTCCTGGTCCTGGCCAGGGCTGTTGGCGGAGCACGGTATACGGAAGTGGACGTTGAGCAAAGCGCCGTATTTGCGTCCCGGATAGGCCTGACGCTGGACCTGCTCAAGGCGAACCAGTTGCGGGAAGAGCACGCCCTGTTCATTGACCGGGAACGGATTGCGGCGGACCTGCACGACCTGGTGATCCAGCGGCTCTTCGCTGCCGGACTGAGCATCCAGGGCCTGCGCCGCTACACCGCGGATCCGCCTGCCCACGAGCGGCGCATTGCCGGGATCACAGCAGAACTGGATGACTGCATCCATCAGCTCCGGGACACCATCTACTCCCTGCAGGCCCGGGAGCCCGATAAGGAACTACTGAGCGGACGCGTGTTGCGCGCTGTCCAGGAGGCCGCAAACGCTTCCGGTTTCCTCCCCCGGATCCAGTTTTCCGGGCCGGTGGACGATGCGGTAGACGACGACGTCGCCGCACAGTTGCTCCCGGTACTCCACGAAAGCGTCAGCAACGCCGTCAGGCATTCGGGATCAGAGGACATCGCCATCCTGCTCGCCGTCCAGGATGGCGACGTGGTCCTCACAGTCCGGGATACCGGGCGCGGATTCAACGATCCGCAACGGGTCAGCGGGTTGACCAACATGAAGAACCGGGCCACCCGTCTGGGCGGGGAATGCATCATCGACAGCGTCCCGGGCAAGGGCACGAGTGTGACATGGAGGGCGCCCGCTGCCGGCTGAGCGGGTTACTGGACCGTGGCCGGCTCAAAATGGTGCCTGCTCACGATGGTTCCGGGGTGGCGGTCAGGGGGCGGTCAGTGCAGCAGCTCCCACGCTCGGGGGATGGGAGCGGGAATCAGGTGGCCCCGCCGCCGGAAGCCCAGTTTATGGAGCACGGAAGACACGTGGGTGGCCACGGCGGCGTCCGGCAGCACCATCTCCTGCCCGATCTGGGGGTTGGTCAGTCCGCGGGCCATGAGGGCGAGTACATTCCGTTCCGTCCGCGTCATGGCCTTCAGCCAAGGGGCTGAAGCGGTGGCGTACAGGCTCTCGGCCACCCGCTCCCTGACGCCGGGGCCGATGGGGGAAATGCCGGCGGCCGTGCTGCGGATGCAGTTGATCAACGCATCGCTGTCTCCGATTCGCTTGAGCACGTAGCCAGAAGCGCCCGCCAGGACCGCTGCCCGTACGGCGTGCTGTTCGTCCCAGCCGGTAAGGATCAGGCAACGCACCTCAGGAGCGGTGGAGCGCAGGTCGCGGCACACCTCGATGCCCGTGCCGTCCGGGAGCCTGTCATCCAGCACCACGATGTCCGGCTGCAGGACGTGGATCAGGCGCCGGGCTTCTGCAGCGGATCCGCTTACGCCAACTACATCGAAGCCAAAGTGTTCGAGCAGGTCGCCAAGGCCTTTCCGGACCATTTCATGGTCAGTGAGGATGAAGACCCGGAGGGGCAGGATGGCGGACCAAGACTCGTCGGGGGGTGCTGCAGGTGTATTCATGAAGACGCTCTCATCAACTCGATGCCCTCCCCGGCTGCCCTTTCCCCTGCAGCCGCCCCTCCGGGAGGAACTTCATTAAATTATCGGGCACTTAGGGCCAGCCAATTCCCAGCGCCGTCCCGGAGGAAGCCGGAACCTGCCGGTGGACGCTGCAGACGGCGCAGATGGTGCTGTGTTCCGGCCCCGGCACCCATTGATGGGACTCCTCCAGCCGGTATTCGTACCGGCCTCCGAGCTTCTGGAGCCGGTTCAGGGCCACGCTGGCAGTTTCCCACGAACCCCAGCGGCCCACCACCCCGCCGCTGTCCTTGGAAATGACATTGCAGCCGCCGTGCCCCAGCTCGGTGCTGTGGTCCAGGCCGCCTGGCGGTTCGTTGCCGGCGTGTACGGCCTTGTACTCGTCCATGGTTGCCAATGTTCCATACCTCCCTGCCCAGGCTCAGGCGGCCTGCTGCTGCGGCCGGGTGAGGAAAACCTCCAGCGACTGGAGCGTGGCGACTGCGTCCTGGAAGGCGGGGTTGCGGTGCGGATGCAGCCGGTGCAGCAGGCCTCCGTTGTATTGGAGGCGGCGGCGTGCGGTGCTGACGGCGCGGACAGCGTGGTCGGGATCTTCAGGACGGCGCGGCAGGACGCTGTTCAGGCACTGGATCGAAGCAAGGGCGACGGCCAGGACGTTGGCATCCATTTGCTGGCCCGCTGCACGGTGCTGCCGCAGCTGGACGGCGAAACCGTCCCAGATCTCCCGTGCGGCCGCCCGGGCCACCTCGGTCCGGGCCCCGTTAGCGGAGAATCCCCGCTCCAGGAACTCCTTGTACAGGGCGTCGAACCGGCCGGCCTGCTCTTCGGCCTTCTCCGTAGCGTCACGGTCCGGAGCAGATGCCGGGACGAAATTGGACGGGTGGAGGAGCATCGCCCGCCGGCGCGCGGCGTCCGCCTGCGACAGGGGAGCGGGACGGAAGGTGAGGATGTCAGCGGACATGTCGGCCCTTTCAAAATCCAGCCAGCTGGGTGCGGCTGCACGCCGGCGGGCATCCTTGACGGTGCCTCCGGCGGAAAGTCACTGGGGGTTTCACGGTGGAAAGCCGCTCCGGCCTCGCAATGTGAGGACCCGGACGGTGCCTTTACAAGGATGCCAATCCTCCCGGGCCCGCTATAGGGCTGAAGGTCCCGTCCTGGACGCGGGCCACCGGCGATCATCGGGGCCGGGGGCTTTGTGCCCTGTTTCAGGCTCCGGGGGCGCCCTAGCCTGAAACAAACAGGGCGGTGTAAGGCCGCCTGCCGGATCCGGGAGGCACACGGTGAAATCGGTAAACGCAAGCATCATCGCAGGCGTGATCCTCATTGCCCTGGGCGGCCTGTTGCTCCTGGACCGGCTGGGCGTCATGGATACTGCTGCGTTCGTGGCGCCGCTGATCTTCGCGGCCGTGGGGGTGCTGTTCCTGTCCCTGTTCATCCGGCGCCGGGAGAGCTGGTGGGCGGCCATCCCCGGGTCCGTGTTCCTGGGCCTGGCAGCTGTTGTCATCGCCACCGAGCTCACCGGAGGCGCCTGGGGCGCGGCCTTCCTGTTCCTCTTCATGGGTGCCGGGTTCGGGGCCGTGTTCGTGCGGGAACCGGGCAATTGGTGGGCGCTGATACCTTCCGGCGTCATGTTCACGCTGGCGGTCATCGTGGCCCTCCCGCAGGAACTGCAGGGTACGCCCACTGCAGCCGTCCTTTTCCTGGGCCTGGCGGCCACCTTCGGCGTGCTTTCCCTGGTCCCGGTCCGCGTTGATGAGGCCGGCAACCGCAGGGAACGGATGAAATGGCCGTTGATTCCGGCGGGCGTCCTTGCCGTCATGGGCCTGATCTTCGTGCTGCAGGCCATGGCCGTGCTGGTCCCAGTGGATTTCGCCTTCCCTGCGGTAATGATCGTGGCCGGCATCGCCCTCATGGTCTACGCCTACCTTGCCCACCGCGACGGCCGCCAGAGGGCCCACGCTCCCGGCCCGCGGGCAGGCTGACCCGGCACGCTGCGACCGCCAGCCACAGTTCGGCGCGGCCGATGGCTGCCACCAGGGGCAACTGGTCGGCGCGGCCCAGGTAGATCCTGGCTACGGCGTACATACCGAGGGGGAAGATCACGCTCCACAGGCCCGGCTCGTAGTACAACGGCACGCGGTGGAGCACGTGGCGCCACCAGCCGGCGGCGGGGAGCACCGGGAAGAGCCACGAGGCGAAGGACCAGAACACCACGGAGGCGCCGGCCACCAGCCCGCGCGTTGCATCCACCATGGGCGCGCCTGCCATCTCCTCGATCCGTGCGCCAATTCCAGTGTCCACGGCACGACGTAGCCGAGCACCACCCACGCGAGCACTGCGACCGCAAGCAGCACCGCCGTCGCGCCCTGCCATCCCGCCATGCCAAGGCGCGTCCCCAGCAGCGTTTGTTCCGGCGATGAACGTGAAGAAGCCGAACGCCCGCCCGGGATCCATGAAGTCGCTGCGCATGTCGGCGGCGAACCTGGCCAGGCGGAACAGGCTGGGGACAAGAATCAGGAGGTAGGAGAGGGCGCACACCACCAGCAGCACCATGGACAGTGCGTGGAAGCCCTCAAGCACGGGCCCCACGGAGATGATGCCGCTGCCCATGGTGAGCGCGAAGTAGCCGGGAGTGAGCGTCCGTCCGCGGGGCTCCGCAGAAACAGAGGACAAGGTCCCAGCCGCCCGCTACGACGCTGCCTGTGCCCGTGCCCAGTGCGCACCCAGCAGCGCTGCAACCCGCTCCGGCTCCGCACGGTGCGGCGGGTCGAAATGGTGCCGGCCGGGAAACACCTCCAGCCGGAAATCAGGGAAGACTCGGGACAGGCGCCCAGCGTTGTCCCCCTGCTCATCCGGGCTGCTCATGCCGCCCAGCACAAAGAGCACCGGCTTTTCGAAGGCCGCCAGCCGGCCGCGGTCCAGGCCGTAGGTGTTGAACGCATGCAGGAAGGCGCTGATCCCGGCCGGGCGCTTGGCCATCCACGGCGGCGGGGGACCCGGCGGCGGAGGCGGCAGGACGGCGTCGGGCTTCACCTGCAGCCTCATGAAGGCGGCCATGAATTCCTCCTGCGGCAGGTCGCGCAGTTCTCCGTACCGGTGCCACAGCCGGGTGTGCTCCGGGCTCCAGTCCCAGGTGCCTGCCCAGGCCGGTTCAAGCAGGGCCAGGCTCAGCAGCCGTTCCGGGTGCCGGGCCGTGAGCGCCAGGGCCGCTGCGCCACCACCGGAATACCCCAGCAGGTGGAAGGTATCCCAGCCGCGGGCGTCCGCCTCGCGGAGCACGCCGTCCGCTTCGGTATCCAGGCTCCAGCCGGGCGGGGGAGCGTCGCCCGCGTAGAGCTCAAGGTCCTTGGCCACGGCATCAACCGTGCCACCCAGTGCCGCCAGCAGCGCGCCGTATGCGGGGCCGGCGGGGAGGACGCTGCCGGGCAGGAGGATGACCCGGAACGGTTCCATGGCTGGGGCTCCTTCCGACGGTACGCCAGGGGCGGACACGGTTACTTCGCCGCCGCTCCGCGTGCCCCGGCTTTGGTGGCCCGGGCCTTGGGCTCCTTGGCTTCCTTGGGCGGCAGGGTGGCGACGTAAGCCAGCGCCTTTTCGGCCCATGCCCGCGCCCGGGTGTCGTCGCCGTCGCCCTCTTCATTCCACACTTCCGGCAGCCCGGTGTAGCCACCCATGGGCCTGTCCGCCGGCCCGAACGGGACGGTCCGTTCGGATGACTCCAGCAGCTCCGCGTCCTCCCGGGAGAGCTTCACCCCGATGGTGGACCCGAACAGCCCGGCGAACATGTTGCCGTTGATGAACGCGCCGAGATTGCCGAACATCGGCTTCACCACAACTCCGGGATGGCTGGGGACCACACGGCGGAACCGCTCTTTTTCTTCCTCGGTTGCCTTGGGCATGTCCATGGCGTCACCTCCCGGTGGCAGGGTTTTTCCGCAGGTCTGGATGCAGGATATGCCCGTTGGGTGCCGCCGTCGAGGGCTGGCCGCCACCCCTGCGCAGCAGGCAAGAATTCCGCCCCTGAGCAGGTCAAACTTCCCGCGCCGGTGCTATACCTGACCATAGGCAACTACTTTGTGGCTGCCTTGGGAAGGGCGAATTCCGAGGATCCGGGGGCTTCCCCGGAGGGTTGGAGGCGATGGTGCTGACAACTCCAGGGCCGGGCCCCGCCGGACGCAGCACGCGGACGGGCCGGAAGCACCTGGGCGGACTGGTCCTCGCCGCGCTCGCCCTGCTCACCGGCTGCAGCGGCGGCACCAGCCAGTCGGTGTCCACGGCCCTCGAAGACAGTTCCTCCGCCGTCGCCACCGCCCGCATCGCGCTCCGCCAGGACATGGACGGCAAACTGACCCGTGCCGCAGCCTCCACCACCCTGGACGATGAGCTCAAGGAGATCCAGACCAGCCGGAGCACCGTCCTGAAGCTCTCCCCGGCCACGCAGGAGGAGCGCGAAACCCAGAAGCAGGCGCTGGACGTGCTGGACCAGTGCGCCGCCGGCTTTGCCACGGCACGCGCCGCGTTGGCAGCGAACGACGGCGGCGCCCCCTCCGTGTCCGACGGGGACAAGGCGCTCGCCGGCGCGCAGGACGCCCTCAAACAGCTCGAAGGCAAGGTGGTGTCCCCATGAAGGCTGAACCGTGAAGCGGCTCCTCGGCGTCGCGCTCGGGATCCTCACCGCCATCGGCGGGTTTGTGGACATCGGGGACCTGGTGACCAACGCCGTCGTCGGATCCCGCTTTGGCCTGTCCCTGGTGTGGGTAGTGGCTGTGGGCGTGGTGGGGATCTGCCTGTTCGCCAACATGTCCGGTCGGGTGGCCGCTGCTTCCGGCCGGGCTACCTTTGAGGTGATCCGCGAACGGCTGGGCGCGCGGGCCGGGCTGGCCAATCTCGCGGCCTCCTTCCTCATCAACCTGATGACCGTGACGGCCGAGATCGGCGGCGTTGCCCTGGCCCTGCAGCTGGCCAGCAGCGTGTACTACCTGCTGTGGATTCCCGTGGCGGCGCTGGCCGTGTGGCTGGTGGTCTGGCGGGTCAGGTTCACCATCATGGAGAACGTCACGGGCCTGCTGGGGCTGACCCTGATCATCTTTGCGGTGGCACTGTTCCTGCTGAAGCCGGACTGGGGCATGCTGGCCGGGCAGCTGGCGCCCGCCGTGCCGGAACAGGAAACGGTGTGGACGTACAGCTACTACGCCATCGCCCTGTTCGGCGCGGCCATGACCCCGTATGAGGTGTTCTTCTTCTCCTCCGGCGCCGTGGAGGAGGGGTGGACGGTAAAGGACCTGCTCCAGGAGCGGATCAACGTCCTGGTGGGATTCCCGCTGGGCGGCCTGCTGTCCGTCGCCATCGCCGCGTGCGCCGCCGTCGTCCTGCTTCCGGCCGGAATCTCGGTGACCTCGCTGTCCCAGGTGGTCCTGCCCGTCGCGGAGGGCGCCGGGAAGATCGGGCTGGCCCTGGTCCTGGTGGGGATCGTGGCGGCGACGTTCGGTGCGGCGCTGGAAACCACGCTCTCCAGCGGCTACACGCTGGCCCAGTTCTTTGGCTGGTCCTGGGGCAAGTTCCGCCGGCCCGCGGAGGCCGCCCGCTTCCACCTGGCCATGATCGTCTGCCTGCTGGTGGGCATCGCGGTCCTGGCTACCGGCGTGGATCCGGTCCTGGTGACCGAATACTCGGTGGTGTTCTCGGCGATCGCCCTGCCCCTGACCTACCTGCCCATCCTCATCGTGGCCAACGACCCCCAGTACATGCGCGAGCATGTCAACGGGAGGGTGGTCAATGTCCTGGGCATGGTCTACCTGGTGATCATCCTGGTGGCCTCCATCGCCGCCATCCCCCTCATGATCGTGACAGGAGCCGGCTCATGACATCCTCGCCCGACCCGCTGCTTCCCGCCCCGCCGGTGGCCGGGCGCGTCCTGGACGCCCAGTTGCACCTGCTGGACCGGCAGGTTCTGGATCACGACGGCGTCCCGGTCACCACCGTCGACGACCTCGAGTTGAGCGGGCCCGCGGTGGACGTGGAGATTGAGCCGGGGACCGCGGCGCCGGTCGTCACTGCATTGCTGACGGGGCCGGTGCTGGGGACGCGCATCTTTGGCGGCAGGCCGCCGTCGTCCCGGCTGATCCGCATCCCGTGGAAGGACGTGGCCGAGGTGGGTGTGGTGCTGCGGCTTGGCATCAGTGGTGAGCCGCTGGATGCGGGCTGGGTGGAGCGGTGGGTCCGGGACAAGATCATTGCGCGCATTCCGGGAGGCCGCCATGATCCTCGGTGACCTCCTGGGCACCCCCGTCCATGATGCCGACGGCGGGTGGCTGGGCCGGGTGGCAGACGTCCGGTTCGTCCTGGACGGCACCCCGCACCAGCTGATGGCGGAGCCGCGCCTGCTGGGGCTGGTCATCGGCCCGCACAGCACGGCCTCCTTCATGGGCTACGACCGGAACGGCCTCACGCAGCCCCGGCTGGTGGCCAGGATCCTCCGCTGGCGGCACCGCGGGTCCTTCCTGGTGCTGTGGGAGGACATCGCCATGATGGGCCCGCGCTCGGTCCGGCTCCGGCCCGGGTTCACCCGCTACAGCGCGGCGCTGCAGAAGGCTGCGAACGGATAGGGCGGAGTTGAAGAGACCCGCAATTAGGCGTGCGGCGGATCTCCTGTAGTGTTGACCCTGTTGTTGTGTTTATGCAGTTGGTAGTTCAGGCAGTACGCACGGTCGAAAGTCCGTGTTCTTCTGAAGTAGCGGTTTTTGAACACCCCACGCCGGAGGGCCCGAAAGTCGGGACGTTCCCTCCACCTTCACGAAGGACAAAAATAATGGCTACTGGTACCGTCAAATGGTTTAACGCTGAAAAGGGCTTCGGCTTCATCTCCCCGGACGACTCCTCGCAGGACGTTTTCGCGCACTACTCCGCGATCAACTCCTCCGGCTTCCGCTCCCTCGAAGAGAACCAGAAGGTTTCCTTCGACACCGAGCAGGGCCCCAAGGGTCCCCAGGCCACCAACATCCAGGCTCTCTAATTTCCTAGGGATCCGGGACCGTTAGGTTTCAAAAGCAGGGCTTGCCGTTCAACGGCAGGCCCTGCTTTTTCGTTAACCCGCGCCTTTCGTGGTCCGCTCCCGGGCCCTCGGTTTTTCCTCCTCGACAAAGGTCAGTTGAAGGAGCAATCTATTAGGTGCGTACGTACGCAGCGTGCCAACCCCACGCCCACGGCGGCGTTTGGAAAACTCCAACCAGCGCGGCACCAGTTGGGGTGGTGCATGTCCGGCACGATGCTCGGCCGGCCCGGCTGCCTGCGCTCCCCGGCATCGGCAGCCGGCACTTTCACTCCGATAATCAGTGGCCGGTTCGGCCCCATGAGCAGTGACTTGAATCGGCCATAGCTGTACACCGGCTGATGGCCGGTTGCCGTTCAAGGAAGCATTGCTATGAAGAGTAGTCGGGGAAGCAATTCCAGATTCAAGAAACTGGCGTTTATCGTTGCCTTCGCTGTTTCGCTGCTGGCCTCAATGGCTGCAGCGGGTCCCGCCTCGGCGGGCCAGCCGGGCCACCGGATGTGGGAGGTCCAGGTGGGCTCTGAGTCCCGCAACCAGGCAATCCAGGGCATGCAGTTCCTCCCCTCCGAGATTTTCATCAACGAGCAGGACACCATCACATGGGAGGCCAACTCCGCGGAGATCCACACAGTGACGTTCCTGGCATCGGGACAGCCGCTGCAGCCGTTCAATCCGTTCAACAACGATGAGCTGTTGAAGCGCGGAGGGGACAGCTACGACGGGCATTCGTATTACAACTCGGGCCTCCTGGCCAACGTTGACGTGCCCGGCTTCCCGGACGCCAGGAGTTACAGCCTGTCGTTCCCGCGCGAAGGCGATTTCACCTACTACTGCCTGGTTCACGGCGCCGTGATGAAGGGGACGGTGCACGTCCGCGAGCAGGGGACTGACTATCCGTACAGCCAGGCCGATTACGACAAGTCATCGCGGGCGGAGGAGCGGTCCATCCTGCGCGACGGACGCGAGCTCACCGCTGACCTGGCGGACCAGGCCAACAGTCACAGGGTGATCGCAGGCGGTGACGACGGCGTTGCGATGGTTATGCGCTTCGTCCGGCCCACCGTGACAGTGCATGTGGGCGATACCGTCGTGTTCGCCAATACCGGCATGGACGCTCCCCATACCGTCACGTTTGGTACCGAACCGGCGAACATTTTCGCCCCGTCCGGCGACCCGACGCATTTCACCGGGGGCAACCTCAACTCGGGAATCATGTGGCCCGGCGCTGAGTTCGCGGTGACCTTCCAGTCACAAGGTACGTTCGAGTACATCTGTGCACTCCATGACTACATGGGCATGGTGGGGAAGGTGAAGGTCGTAGATTAATGCATCACTCTCCGTGCCCGGCTGGCGTTTGCTCCAGCCGGGCACGCTGGCGCTTCCACTTCCTGCGTGGAAAGGCCTGGGAGCTAGGCCGGGTCCGCAGCCCGGTTTCCTGCGGAGGAGCGCCCGGGGTGGGGGTGGCCCAGCGCTGTTGAACCGGAAGCCGGAGAGAGGCCAAGGCGGCTGACCACCTCGGCGGCCTCCTCGGCGGGGGTCCGCCCCACGTCCACAACTATGGTGTTCTCCTCCGGTCCCGGGGGCTCCAAGGTGGCAATCTGCGAATCCAGCAGGGACGCGGGCATGTAGTGGTCCATGCGCGCCGTCAGGCGGCGGCCGATCTGTTCCTTGGAGCCCGACAAGTGCACGAACACGACGTTCTTCTCGCGGAGCCGGTCCCGGTAGACCTTCTTTAGCGCCGAGCAAGTGATGATGCCTGGAATCCCGGCCATCGTGTGCTCGATGATCCACGAGGCAATGGTGTCCAGCCACGGCCAGCGGTCCTCGTCCGTCAGCGGGATCCCGGCAGCCATCTTTGCCACATTTTCGGCCGGGTGCAGGTCGTCGCCTTCCTCCAGGTCCCAGCCGAGCTGGCCGGCAAGGATGCCCGCCACCGTGGATTTGCCGGAGCCGGACACGCCCATGACCACGAGGACCGGCTGCTGGACGGACTCGGGGGTGGGTTTGCCGTCCGTCATGGAATCACCACTGAGAGGACCATGACCAGCGCGAAACCGACCACCGAGATGAGCGTCTCCATGACGGACCAGGTTTTGAATGTTTGTCCTACAGACAGGCCAAAGAGCTCCTTGACGAGCCAGAAACCGGCATCGTTCACGTGGGAGAGGAACAGTGAACCGGCGCCCACGGCGAGTACCAGCAGGCCGGCGTGCCCGGGGGAGAGGCTGGCCGCCAGCGGCGCAACGATTCCCGCTGCCGTCACCGTCGCAACGGTGGCTGAACCGGTTGCAAGCCTGATAGCGACAGCGATGAGGAAGCCCAGGACCAGGACGGAGATGTTGGCTCCGGTGGCCCACTTGGCAACCGCGTCACCGACTCCGGCGCCGATCAGGGTCTGCTTGAATCCGCCGCCTGCGCCGACGATCAGGATCACGGCGGCGATGGGGCCGACCGAGGCACCGATCTTTGTGCCGATTTTGGTGCCGCTGAAGCCGACGGCGTAGCCGAAGGTCACCAGCGCCAGCAGGACCGCGAGGGTCATGGCAACCAGCGGTTCACCGATGAAGTCAAAGAAGACGCGGGCAGCGCTCGGGTTCTTGGTGTTGGGGTCGATGATGTCCACCACGGCCTTGAGGAGCATCAGCACCACAGGGAAGACGATGGTCAGCAGGGTTACAAGGAAGGTGGGCTGCCGCTTGACGTCCGGATCGGCCTGGGTGTGTTCGGTGTCGATGCCGCCGGCCACCTTCGGCGCATCAACGGGGACCCAGCGCGCTGCATAGATGGCGAACAGCGGGCCGCAGATGATGACCGTGGGAATGGCGATCAGGAGTCCGAGGGCAAGGGTGATGCCCAGCGGGGCGTTCAGGCTCGAGATGGCGACGAGCGGACCGGGGTGCGGCGGGACCAGGCCATGCAGGACTGAGAGGCCTGCGAGGGCGGGAATGGCTACGCGCATCAGCTTCCGGCCCGACCGCTGGGCCACCAGGACGATGACGGGCAGCAGCAGCACGAGGCCGATTTCGAAGAACATCGGCAATCCGATGATGACAGCGACCAGCGCCATGGCCCATGGCAGGACTTTCGGGGACACCTTGCCCAGCAGCGTGTCCACCACCCGGTTTGCGCCGCCGGAATCAGCCAGTAGCTTGCCGAGCATGGCGCCGAGCGCGATCAGCAGGCCGACTTCTTTGAGGGTGCCGCCAACACCATCTTCGAAGTTGCTGATGACCTTCCCAAGTTCAACCCCGGAGGCAAGGCCTACGAACGCTGATCCGAGGACCAGCGACAGGAACGGGTGGAGCTTGAGTTTGACGATCAGGAAAACGATCAGCGCGATGCCAAGGGCGGCGACCACGACCAGTTGCGTGTCGTGTCCGTTCCAAGGCTCTGCGGCGGCGGGAAGGAGTAGGGATTGCATGAGGCTTCCTCGGTTGGAGTGCAACCGCCAACGGTGCTGGTGGCGGGCTGGAATAAGTATGACGTATGACACCCGAAAAGCGAATAAGTAGGACTTTAACAATTCCGAGGAAGCCGCGCTGGGGAACACCGGCCGCCCCGCCGTCGTTATGCCCCTTGGTGTGCCATGCCGGTGCGCCACCCGCCGACCAAAGGACACCCCTTGACGACTCCCCGCACGATCGTGATCACCGGCGCCAGCGACGGCATTGGAGCGGCAGCCGCAAGGACGCTGGCCCAGGCAGGGGACCAGGTGGTCGTCGTCGGCCGTTCCGCCGGCAAGACCCGCGCCCTGGCCGGGGACATCGGCGCCGACCACTACCTGGCCGACTTCGCCGACCTCGCACAGGTCCGTGACCTCGCGGAGAAACTGAAGGCAAACTACCCGCGCATCGATGTCCTGGCCAACAACGCCGGCGGGATCATGGGCAAGCGGACGCTTACCGTGGACGGCAACGAGACGACGTTCCAGGTCAACCACCTGGCACCGTTCCTGCTCACCACCCTCCTGATGGACACGCTCACCGCCAGCGGCGCCAAGGTGATCAACACCTCCAGCGCCGCCAACAACTTCGGCAAGCTGGACCTCTTCGACCTCAACGCCGAGTACGGGTACAGCACCAACCGCGCCTACGGCACGGGCAAGCTCGCCAACATCCTGTTCACCTCCGAGCTGCACAGGCGCTTCCATGACCAGGGGATTACGACGGCGGCATTCCACCCGGGCGTGGTCCGCACCAACTTCGCGGCGGAGTCCGGAAGCCCGTGGCGGCATGCCTACACCACCCTGCTGAACCGCTTCATGCTCAGCCCGGACCAGGGCGCCGACACGATGCTTTGGCTCATCAACGGCACAGCGGGCATGGACTGGATTTCCGGGGCCTACTACGCCAAGCGCGCCCTGGCCAAGGCCAACGCCCAGGCCTACGACGCCGGACTGGCGCGCGGGCTGTGGGAGAAGAGCGAAGAGCTGGTCAAGGCCTTTGCCTGACCGCTGTGTCACTCACAGCCGACGCCGTCGTGGTCTGCATCGAGTCCGTAGATGTCGCGGCCGATGACCTGGACGGGGCCACGGACGTAAGCCGGCCCGTTGCCGCTTCCACCTGCGCAGTCAACGTCGGAGGCGATGGGAACGCAGCCTGAGTAGTTTGGGTCGCAGCCGGGGTTCGTTCCCGGAACGGGCTGGGGCGCAGGCGCGGGCGCTGGAGGTGCGGCGGCCCTGGCGGCGGCGTCTGCAGCGGCTTTGGCTGCAGCCGCGTCCTGGGCCGCCTTCGCCTCAGCCGCTTGCAGGGCTGCAGCCTCTGCTGCGGCCTTGTCCGCGGCATCCTTGTCCGCCGCGGCTTTGTCTGCGGCCGCCTTTTCAGCAGCAGCCTTCTCAGCTGCAGCTTTCGCTGCAGCTGCCTGTTCGGCTGCGGCCTTGTCGGCGGCAGCTTTCGCTGCAGCGGCCGCAGCCACTTTGTCGGAGACGCGCATGGCCACGGAGGCCTCCAGCCACACCAGCCTGGCTGACTCGTCCTTGGTGCACACATAGCTGCTTCCGCCAGAGACCTGCCGGGCGTCGATGGCCGTGCACGGGGTGTCCGCAACGGGCTTCGCGGCAGGCGTGGCCATGGCGGATTCGGTGGCGGGGCGGGCAGCAACGGACAGCGAGGCCTGTGTGGAGCAGCCGGTCAGCAGGAGGAGCACGGCGGCCGCGGCCCCCGCGCGCAATATCGGTTGCCGGGACCCTCCCGCGGCAGGCGTCCCGTCCCCGCGGTACGCGCGAAAAGGCAAAGAAAAGTGACGGCTGGCAGGCATGGGTCCCCCAATGGCGTGCGCTGGATGCGGATGGCACGGCCAGCGTAGCTTCGCGTACTGGCGGAGAACGGATTAAGCGCAAATCTTGAGCCATTCACGGAAAAAGCGCTGCCCGGCTCGTGCCGGGCAGCGCTCCTGCCGTTCTTGCTGTGCGGAGGGTGGGGTTACTGCCCGGCGGGGTGCCCGTTGTGGGTGATCGAGGCGACGGCTCCGGTCTGTTCGTTGAGCAGGACCTTGTCGTTGCGTTCGTGGTGGAAGTTGAACATTGCCTCCATGGACCCGGCGGCCGCATCGGCGGAGGCGTCGCCGATCTGGCCGGTGTGCCAGTTGTCCTCGATGAACTTCAGGATCGAGGCCTGGTCGGTTTCGGTGTGGTCCACGAAGTTCTTCTTCGCGAAGGGGGAGATGACCACCAGCGGCTGGCGGGGGCCGGGTCCGCAGCGGTCGGCGTAGCCGCCGGCCACGGGGACGCCCTTCGCTGCGGCGTCCTGGCACCATGCGGCGTCGTCGGTGCCGGTGGAGGCGTTCTTGGGCTGCGCGGCGGCGTGGTCGTACCAGCCGTCGGAGTCGTCATAGGCGAGGACGACGGCGGTGTTGTCCCAGTTCTTGGACTGCTGGATCTGGTTGACGGTTTTGGCGATGAAGTTCTGCTCGTCAACCGGATCCGAGTAGGCGGCATGGCCGTCCTGGAACATGCCCGCTTTCAGGAAGGAGACGGCTGGCATGTTATCGCTGTCCACCACCTTGCTGAAATCGGTCAGGTCGTACTGGTGGTTGGCCTGGCCGTCGTGTCCGATTTCGGCGTCCGAGGCCGGGGCCAGGTGGTGCGGGTTGGCGGTGGAGGCGTAGTACTGGAAGGGCTGGTGGTGCGGGGAGTAGTCCACCACGGAGGCGCCGGCGGCGTTGGTGTGGCTGGCAAGGCATGATGCCGGGGTGCCATCGGCAGCCGCGGTGGTGGGGGCGAAGCCGCCCTGGAACCAGCCCCAGGACGTGCCCTGGGCGTTGAGCAGGTCGCCAATGTTCCTGCCGGTCATGCCGGCAAGGTTGTTGGTCTTGGCATGGCTGTTGTTGGAGCAGTCATCGTAGACCGGGTCGGGATCGTTGATCACCGTTCCGACGCCGTTTGCGTCGGGCTGCCGGACCGCGCTGCTTCCCGTGGCCGGCGTGGCGACGGGCTGGCCGGCGGCGGTGTATTCCTTGGCGCCGTGGGTCTGGCCCGAAATCAGGTTCAGCGCGCCGGGGGTGGACGGACCGAAGACGGTGCTGAAGTGGTTGTCGCTCATGGCGTAGTTCTGGGCGTAGTTCCAGATGCCGGAGACGGTGTTGCCGTCGTAGTAGTCCATGGTCAGGCCGGGGCGGCCGTACTGGTTGGTGCCGCAGGCGTCGCGGCTGGTGAACTGGACGAATTTGTCCATGAGGCCGCCGTTGTAGGCGTTCTGCTCGGCCTTGTAGCCGTGGTCCTGGTCGCAGGTGACGGCCTGCATCGGGGAGAGCCGCGCGGGCTGGACGGAGTTGGGGTTGTTCGGCGCCAGCAGGCCGGCGTTGGCCAGGGTATTGATGTCCTTGGGTGTGTCGTCCGCCGCCGTGAAGGAGCCGGCGGGGGAGCCTGAACCCTGAAGCGTCTCACCCGCGGTGTTTGCCGCCTTGGGGTAGGTGGCGAAGTAGTGGTCGAATGACACGTTTTCCTGGAAGAGGACCACGACGTGCTTGATGGGCGTCGCCGTGGCGTCCTGGGTGCCGGCGGCCGTGGCCGGGCCGGCGCTGACGCCGACCAGTCCGGCCGTCACTGCCGAAGCAGCCAGGACGGCCGCGCCGGTGGCCGCAGCAACTCTGTTTCTGGTGAATCTCGGTGCCGTAAAAGGCATGGGGTATCCAATCGTTCCTGCTCAGGGGCACACCTGCCGCCGGACGGGGCAGGTGAAGGGAAGGTTCTGCTGCTACTTGGCGGGGGTGACGTCGGCCTCGTAGGTGAGGATCTCGGTGCCGTTGCCTTCGTCGCCGTTGTCGGGGGCCACCGTCATGCTCAGGTGGTTGGCGTCGGCGGTCATTTTGAACGGGTTGCGGGTGGCCACGTGCCCGGCAGTGGACCACTGCTGGAACGGGACATCGCGTGTCACCTGATGGGACTTCAGGTCGATCATTGCCATGCCGCCCAGTTCATAGGTGGCCGCTGTCCCGCCGGCGGACGGAGTCTGCGGAAGGTTGGTCACGCCGGCGCAGAGCATCCTGGCATTGGGGACGTACTGGCAGTCCTGGTAGTCGATGAAGTAGTTCGGGTTCTCCCAGGTGGACAGCTCCTTGCCCTGGAGGTCCCATTCGGCGAACCGCCGGGAACCCCAGGTGTTGCCCACGAGGTGGCCGGTCTGCTTGTCCAGGACGATGCCGCCAAAGTGGTCTTTGACTTCAAACTGCTTGTGCACGTCCAGGCTCTGTGCGTCCACCTTGTAGATGATGGCGCTGCTGTCCGGCCGGTACTGGGCTACCGGAACCCACACGTTGGTGCCGTCGAAGTCGATGCCGCCCGGGTGGTACATGTCGCCCTCGCCCAGGATGATGTCCTTTTGCAGGTTGCCGGCCTTGTCCATGACGAACAGGTGGCCGATGCCCTTGCCGGGCGTGCGGTCGTACCCGCCCTGGGGAGTGGGGTACTTGACGGTGGGTTCGAGGATCTGCACGGCCGAGAGGAAGATGTGGTCCTGGCTGTAGGCGATTCCCTCGGTGTGGTACGTGGGGAAGTTCAGCTTCAGCTTGGACGTTTGCTGCCAGGCGGTGTTGCGGGTGACGGAGTCGAACGCGGTGGCCAGGTCGGTGTCCGTGTCATGGTGGGTTCCGGCTGCGGGACTGGTGCCCTGCGCCGGGACGGTGGCCTGTGCTGCGACGGTTCCCCCGGCCGCGCAGGCGGCAACGATGAGGGAGGCGGCCAGTGTCAGGGCACGCCGGTTGGGTTTGGGGCTCATGGTGGGGGGCCTCTTAAGGTTGGGGTCTCAACAGGAGCTCTCAAGTTACTAATGGGTAATGAACCGGGAATGGCGGCCCGGTTAACGACTGCTGGCGCCCCGCTGACCTGTTGGCGCACGGGGCGGGTCCCTAGCGGCTGTTGCGGGCGAGCGCTTCTCCGATGATGCGGGCACCTTCCGGGTAGGCACCGGGGTTCGGTCCTGAGTAGTTGAGGCGGATGAACGCGCCGGCGGGCTCGGCGGGAAACCACCCGGTGCCGGCGGCGCTGATCACGCCGGCGTCCCCGCAGTCACGCACCAGCCGTGGAAGGTCTGTGGTGTCCGGCAGCCGCAGCCACAGGTTCAGTCCGCCCCTTGGCAGGTTGTCGAGGTGTGCCTGCGGAACGTGCTCCCGGATGCTGGTGGCCAGCAGGTCCCGGCGGGCCTGCAGTTGCTGGCGGAGGCTGCGCAGGTGGGTCTGCCATCCGGGTTGCGTCACCACGTCCAACGCCGCTGCCTGCAGGAGTCCGCTGACGTACATCGACTCAGCGGCGCGGTGGCCCAGGATGCGTTCCCGCGCCGGCCCGCGCACGATCACGGCGGCAATGCGGATGGCCGTGGACACGCTCTTGGTCAACGACCTGATGTAGACCACATGGCCGGAATCATCCTGCGTGGCCAACGGGACGGGGTTCGAGGTGATGCCGAAATCGTGGGCCCAGTCGTCCTCCACCAGGAAGGCACCACGCCGGCGGGCTATGTCGAGGATTTCAGCGCCCCGGCCCGCCGCCCACTGGGCCCCGGTGGGATTCGCATAGTTGGGCTGCACGTAGAACGCCCGGGCCCCGGTCTCGGCAAAGGCGCGGTCCACGTCGGCGGGGTCCGGGCCTTCGGGCCCTGTGGGCACCGGGGCCACCCGCACCCCGGTCTGGGCGGCGGCCAGGATGGCACCCCAATACGACGGCGATTCCATGAGCAGAGGCTGTCCCGCGCCCACCAGCGCCCGGAAGATGGAGCTGAGTCCGCTTTGGCTGCCGGGGAGGACGATGACGTCGTTTGGCGTTGGGGGCGTGATCCCCACGGGGGTTGCCGCGCCCAGTTCCTGGGCGAACCATTGCTGCAGTTCGGGCATGCCGGCGGCGGGCGGCCGGGACAGGGCCGCGTCGCCGCGGGCGGCGCGGGACAGCGCGGAGCGGACCAGCCGTTCCGGCAGCAGCTCGCGGTCCGGGTAGCCGGAGTGGAACCAGATGGCGTCGCCGGGGACGTTGCGCATGGTGTCCGACGACGGCGGCAGCGGAGATGACGGCGAGCGCAGCGCTGCGGTCTGCCAGCCATAGTCCGACGGGCGTGCGGTGCGGACGGCACGGACAAACGTCCCGACGCCGGGCCGGCTTTCGATCAGGCCCTGCGAGGCCAGCGCCTGCAGGGCCTTCTGGACCGTCACGGGGCTCGCTTGGTACTCGGCCACCAGCGAGCGGGTGGACGGCAGTTTGGCTCCGGGCGCCGCTCCCGCAACCCATTGCCGGAGTGCTGCCACGATCCGTGAACTGCTATCGTTGTTCATGAAAGAACATAGTAGCGCTACTGTCCTGGATGGCCCAGTGATACTGTCCCGGCCGTCCACCGGGATCTGGTGGGGCCTGCTGGGCGTTGCGGCCTTCTCCTTCACCGTTCCCTTCACCCGTTTGGCTGTCGCCGGGTTCCCGCCGTTGTTCATCGGTTCCGGCCGGGCCGTGGTGGCCGCTGTCCTTGCCGCCGCAGCGCTCGCCATCAACCGCCAGCGGCTGCCGCATCCAGGCACCTGGCTGCGCCTGGCGCTCGTGGCCGGTGGCGTCGTCGCAGGCTTTCCGCTGCTGACGTCCTACGCCCTCACCGCCGTGCCGGCCGCCCACGGCGCCGTGGTCATCGCCCTCCTGCCCGCCGCCACGGCCACGGTGGCCGTGCTGCGCACAGGCGAGCGTCCACCGGCCCTCTTCTGGACCGTGGCGGTGCTTGGCTCGCTGGCAGCCATAACCTTTGCCGTCCTGCAGTCCGGGGGAGCGGGACAGCTGCACTGGGCAGACCTCCTGCTGCTTGGCGCCGTTGCCTGTGCCGCGGTGGGGTATGCGGAGGGTGGCCTGCTGGCCCGCGAACTGGGCTCGTGGCAGACCATCGCCTGGGCGCTGGTCCTCGCCGCGCCGGCCATGCTGGTTCTGGCCGTTGTCTCCGTCCAGGGCCAGCCGCCGTCGGCCACCCCCACCCAATGGGCCGCGTTCGGCTATCTGGCCGTGGTCAGCATGTTCCTTGGCTTCTTCGCCTGGTACCGCGGGCTGGCCACCGGCCCCATGGCGCAGGTGAGCCAGATCCAGCTGCTGCAGCCGGTGATGAGCATCTGCTGGGCCGCGCTCCTTTTGGGCGAGGCGCTCACCTGGCCCACGGTGGCCGGCGCCCTCGCCGTCATCCTCTGCGCCGGTGCTGCGGTCCGCGTCCGGCTCAAGACCACCTGACCACCCGAAAGGACTCCCATGTACATTCCAGCCCACTTCGCCGCCCAGCCCGGCGCCATCCGGAACCTCCTGGCACACGCCGGTGCCGCCAATCTCGTCACCATGACCGACGGCGGCCTGCTGGCAACGCTGCTGCCCGTCGCGTTCAACCCTGCGGTGGGGGAGCATGGCGCACTGCAGGCGCACATGGCGCGGAACAACCCGCAATGGTCCAGCACCCCCACCGCGGAGGCGCTCGCCATCATCCAGGGCCCCGATGACTACATCTCGCCGTCGTGGTATCCCGCCAAAGCAGAGCATGGCCGCGTGGTTCCCACCTGGAACTACAGCACCGCACACGTCTACGGCGAGCTGGTGGTCCATGACGACGCCGGCTGGCTGGCACGCCATGTCCGGCACCTGACCGGCCTGCACGAGGGCGGCCGGCCGGATCCGTGGGCAGTGGACGACGCCCCGGAGAAATTCATCGCCGGGCAGTTGCGCGCGATTGTGGGCGTGGAACTGGTGATCACCAGGATCGAGGCGAAGGAGAAACTCAGCCAGAACCGCTCCGATGCCGACGCCGCAGGGGTGGCGGCGGGACTCCGGGCCATCGGGCGGGAAGCAGGAGCGGCCGCCGTCGAACGCGTCCGCCCCTGACTCCCGGGAAACCGGCGGGCGCTAGGCCGTCCGTTCCAGGAGCACCATCACCTCGTAATGCGTGGTCTGCGGGAACATGTCCAAAACCCGTGCCCGCCGGGCTGTAAAGGACGGGAGCGCGGCCAGGTCGCGGGCCAGCGACTGGGCGTTGCAGCTGGAGTACACCACATGCTGGACATCGGATGACTCAAGCCAGCCGCACAGCTCCTTGCCGATGCCGCGGCGGGGCGGGTTCACGATCACCAGCTCCGGCGACTGCTCCGCCGCGAGGGCGAACGCGGTGGCGTCCCCGGCGTGGAAATCCATGCCCGCGAGGCCGGCCTCGTCACTGCTGAGCCGCGCCGAGACGATGGCCTCGCTGCTGGCTTCAATGCCGGTGACCGTGCGGGACGGGGCAGCGCAGTGCAGGGCGAAGCCGCCCACGCCGCAGTACAGGTCCCACACCGAGGCCGGCGCCAGCTCGTTGACCCACTCGCGCCCCTGCCGGTACAGGGCCGCGGCCATGCCGGTGTTGGTCTGGAAGAAGCTCTGCGGCCTTAGGTGCAGGTTGATGTCATTGACCCGCATCTCCAGCGTGGACTGCTCCGTCAGCAGGATCTCGCGGTCGCCTTCGAGGACGGCCTTGTGCTCCGGGAGCAGGTTGACGGAGACCACCTTGACCTGTGGCAGGTCGGCCAGGAGATCGGGGAGGTGCTTCCGGATGCGTGGCAGGGTCTGCTCGGAGCGCAGGACCAGGCGGAGCATGATCTCACCTGCCGGGGATTCGGTGATGATGACGTGCTTGAGTTCGCCGGTCCGGCGCGGAACGTCGTAGGGCGTGAGGCGGAGGCGGCGGATGTAGGTGGCCAGCACCGGGAAGACGGCCCGCAGGCCGGGGGAGCAGACGCCGCACTTGCGCAGGTCCACGCCGCGGCCGTCGGCGTCGAGGATTCCGATGGTGGGGTTCTGTGCCGTCCCGCCGATCACCATCTTGGCCTTGTTGCGGAAGCCGGACTCCTGGCTCGCCACGGGCTCCAGCCACTCCAGCGAGGCGTGGTCGGAGAGGAGGGTCTGGCAGTGCAGCTGCTTGCCGGCCAGCTGTTCGCTGTACGGCCTGCCCATCTGGGTGCAGGAGCGGCAGGTGCCGGCATCAAAGTAGGAACAGCGCATGACTGGTCAAGTTTACCCGGTCGCCTTCCCGGCCGGGACGGGAAGGTACGACGGCGGCACCCGGCCAGGTGCCGCCGTCGTACCTTCCATCACGGCCTCAAACGCAACCCCGTGCAATATGAGCATGCTTCCATGCTTTTGATGCCGCGAAATTCGGCAGCCGTGCTACTTTCGGCACTGACACCGTGCATTTCTTCGTTTGGAGACCCGTGGAGCCCACACCCCCGCTCACCTTCGATCCACGGCCTGCGGCACCGCAGCCCGTGGAGTCCGCCCTCCGCCGTTCCATGGGGCCGCGCCATCTGGTCATGATCGCCATGGGTGGGGTGATCGGCTCCGGCCTCTTCGTCAGCTCGGGCTACACCATCTCCCAGGCCGGCCCGCTTGGCGCCGTCATCGCGTACCTGGTGGGCGCCTTCGTGGTGTACATGGTCATGGCATGCCTGGGCGAACTGGCCATCGCCTATCCCGTATCCGGCGCCTTCCACATCTACGCCGCCCGCTCCATCGGGCCGGCCACGGGGTTCGCCACCGCCTGGCTGTACTGGCTGTGCTGGGCCGTGGCCATCGGCTCCGAGTTCACCGCGTCCGGGCTCCTCATGCAGCGCTGGTTCCCGGACGTTGAGGTGTGGGTCTGGTGCCTGGTCTTTGCCGCCATCCTCTTTGGCTTCAACGCCGTCTCCTCCCGGTTCTTCGGCGAGGCCGAGTTCTGGTTCGCCATCGTGAAGGTGGCCGCCATCATCGGCCTGATCGTCCTGGGCGGGGCGGCGCTGTTCGGCTTCCCCCCGCTCAGCAGCGGCGGCAACCACCCGCTCCTGCTCCAGAACTTCGCCACGGAATCGGGCCTCTTCCCCAACGGATTCAGCGGCATCCTGGTCACGGTGCTGGCCGTCTTCTATGCCTTCTCCGGGTCGGAACTGATCGGCGTCGCCGCCGGTGAGACCAAGGACCCCGCAACCGCCATTCCCAAGGCCATGCGCACCACCGTGATCCGGCTGCTGATCTTCTTCGTGGGCGCTATTACCGTTATCGCCGCCACCATCCCCTACACGGAAGTGGGGCTGGACGAGAGCCCGTTCGTCACTGTCTTCTCCGCCATCGGCGTGCCGTTCGCCGCGGACATCATGAACTTCGTCATCATCACGGCCCTGCTGTCCGCCGGAAACAGCGGCCTCTACTCCTGCGCCCGGATGCTGTATTCGCTCGCCGATGAAGGGCATGCACCCCGCGCCCTGAAGAAGCTGAACCGCCGCGGCATTCCCCTGGTGGCCCTCTCCGTGAGCATGGTGGGCGGCCTCGCCTCCCTGCTCAGCAGCGTGGTGGCCCCGGAAACTGTCTACCTGGTCCTCGTCTCGGTGGCAGGCTTCGCCGTGGTGGGTGTGTGGATGTCCATCACCGCCTCGCACTACTTCCACCGCCGCGCCTTCGTCCGCGACGGCGGCGACGTCTCCACCCTTGCCTACCGGGCGCCCCTGTTCCCGCTGGTCCCCATCCTCGCGTTCTCCCTCTGCGTCATCTCCCTGGTCGGCATCGCGCTCGACCCCGCCCAGGCGGCGGCGCTCTACTTCGGCATCCCCTTTGTCGCCGCCTGCTACGCCTACTTCCACTTCCGGCACGGACGCAGCGCCGCGCGGGCAGGCCGGTAGTCAGGGCGCGGACGACGACGGCAGCGCCCTGGGTGGAACAAGCAGCGCCCGTGGAACAATGGGGCCGTTGTCGGCAGCCGGGAGGGCAGGAAAGCGTGGAATCAACCGCCGCGGCGTCCTCGATGGCGCAGGGACTGCGGATCCTGCGGCACGTGGTGGAACGGGAAAAGCGGGGGCAGGCGCCGCTGGGTGTTTCGCAGCTCGCCGCGGAGCTTGGCATGGAACAAAGCCGGGTGTCGCGCCTGGCCCAGGAGCTGTGCGGCCTGGAACTGCTGGAGCGCTTTGACCGCGGGCCGTTCCGGACAGGCCCCCGCTTCTTCGGCCTTGCCGCCGCCTTGAACACGGGCTGGGTACGGGAGGCGAAGCCGCTGCTTGAGGAGCTGGTCGCCGGGCTGGGAGTACGGGCACGGCTTTCGGTCCGCGACGGATACCGGGTCATCCTGCTCCGCGCCTCGAGCAATGAAGCCGTGCCCGGCAGTTTCGTGGTGCCCGGCATGGTCACGCCCGTCTGGTGCACCGGCGCCGGGAGGGCCCTGCTGTGGGACTTCGACCGGTCCGCCCTGGCCGAACTGCTCGCGGACGTGAATTACATCGGCATCGGCGGATCCGGCGCTGCCCACACTACCGACGGTATCTGGGATCTCATGGAGCGGGACCGCACTGCCGGGTTCATCGCCGCCGAGGAGGAGTTTGAACACGGCGTGGTGGAGCTCGCCGTGCCCGTGCGGGACGCCGGCGGTTCCATCCTGGGGTCGCTCAGCGTGCTGGGCAGCCGCGGAGAGTTCGGAGCTGATTCCGCCGCCGCGGCAGCTGTGCTTTCGGCCGCCGCCACGCGCCTCGGTGCACCCCGGACCTGAGGCTCAGCTCCGGTAGCCGAGCCTTGACTCAAGCCAGGACCCCTGGGCCATCAGGGCGGCTGCGCACGGTTCCCGCCGTGGTTCCAGCCGGTCCTTGATACCCACGATCTGCAGGGCCGCCACCACGTCGCCCTTGAAGTCGCGGACCGGCACGGCCAGGGAGTACAGCCCGGGCTCGGCTTCTTCATCCACGATCGAGTATCCGCGGGCGCGCGCCGCCTCCCGCCGCGCCAGGAACTCATCTACGCTTGCGGGCGTATTAGGGCCGTGGCGCGTGAACACGACCTGTGAAAACACGCTCCGGACCTCCTCTTCCGGCGCCTCCCACAGGACCGCCTGGCCGGCGTCACTGCAGTAGGCGGGATAGGGGCGGCCCAGCCATGAACCCACCAGGTTGCTGCCGGCCGGGACACTCTCACCGATGGTCACCGTGCTGTCACCGCGCAGCACTCCAAGGAAACACGCCTCATTGGTCCCGGCGGCCAGGGCGTCCAGGGCGGTGGCGCCGTCGGCCTGGAGCCGGCGTTCGGTCAGCAGCTGCGCGTCCGTGAAGACCGACCAGTCCAGGACGTAGGTGCGCGCGGCAGTGCGGGCCAGGAAGCCTTCCTGGCCGCCGGTCCGCAGGCTGCGGGACACCTGGCTCCGGTCCCGGTCCAGATCGGCGGCGACCTCGGCGGCGCTGCCGCCGGGAAACCCCCGTGCGTGGCGTTCCCCCACGGCAAGCAAGGCCTGGATTCCGCGGCCCATGCTGGAGGTCTTCGACATACAAGGGAGTCTAGCGATCCCAAAGGGGCCCTCCCGTGCGGCAGAGTTGCCGGCGTCGGTAACACTCAGTAAAAGCATGAGTCCATGCCTATAGTGAACTTATGCCTCCCCTTTCTTCCCTCTCCGCCGCACTGGAGTCCGGCCGCACCCTGATTGCCGACGGCGCCCTGGCCACCGAACTGGAGGCGCGCGGCTGCAACCTGGACGACCCCCTGTGGTCGGCCAAAGTCCTGCTGGAGCAGCCCGGGCTTATCCGGGACGTGCACCGCGACTACTTCGCGGCGGGTGCCAACATCGCCACCACAGCCAGCTACCAGGCAACGCCCCGGGGCTTTGCGGCACGGGGCATGGCTGAGGAGGCAGCCCTGGACCTGGTGGAACTCTCCGTCCGGCTGGCGGATGAAGCACGGCGGGAGCACCTGATGGAGCATCCGGACGCCGGGCCGCTGCTGGTGGGGGGCTCCGTGGGCCCATACGGCGCCTATCTCGCGGACGGCTCGGAATACCGGGGGGACTACAGCCTCGCCCCCGGGGAGTTCGAGGAGTTCCATGCTCCCCGCGTAGCGGCACTGGTCAAGGCCGGCGTGGACTTCCTCGCCTTCGAGACGCTGCCCTCCTTCGCCGAGGCGGAGGCCCTGCTGGCACTCACCCGGGAACACGGCGTCGACACCTGGTTCTCCTTTTCCCTTCGCGACGGCGGCCACATCAGCGACGGCACGCCGCTGGCCGATGTGGCGCAGCGCGTGAACGGGCATCCGCACGTTGCGGCGGTCGGAGTGAACTGCGTGCCCCCTGGCCTGGTACGCCCGGCGCTGGCCGCCCTGCGCCTGCACACGGACATACCCCTGGTGGCCTACCCGAATTCGGGGGAGACCTACGATTCCGCAACCAAGACGTGGAGCCAGGCAAGCGGAGACGAGGGCGGCGCGGCCGGGGGAGGGGCGCCTGCAAGCCTGGCCGCCGGTGCCGGTGAATGGCAGCAAGCGGGCGCGCGCATCCTGGGTGGCTGCTGCCGGACCACTCCCCGGGACATCGCCGCATTGGCCGCGCAGGCGTAGCCTTCCGGGAACACTGCCGCCTCCACGGGTGTTAAACCCAGTGGAGAAGCGAACAATGGACACCAGAACTTACACAGCACTTGTCATACCGGCCGGCAACGCCGAGCCCATCCGCCTGGAACAGGTTGACGCGGACCTGAAGGCCCTTGAAGCCCTGGTGGGCGGCCCGCTGGAATCCGTGATCCGCGGCGACTGGCATGTCTACCTCAACGCGGAAAGCGTCACGAGGCTCCTGCCGGTCAACTTCCGCGCGGGGCAGCTGATGCACGAATGCGGCCTGGACCTTGACGGGATCCGCGGCACCGCAATTTTCCTGGGCCGCGGCGGACACGGCACCGAGGCAGACATCCCCGAGCACCTGGAGCGGCTCGTGGAGGAGCTTTTCGGGGCGTTGGCCGCCTAGTCGCTGGCGCGTACCCCGTAGGTGCTCAGCACGTTGCCCTTGCTGGTTGCCGACTGGTCCTGCAGCACCAGGCGGGTCAGCGGGTCGCCGTCCTCGAACAGCCTGCGGCCGCTGCCGGCGATCACGGGGTGGGTCATCAGCTGCAGCGAGTCCAGCAGCCCGGCGAACAGCAGCTGGCGCACCACGGAGATGCTTCCGCACACGGCGATTTCCCCGCCGTCGCGTTCCTTTAGCGCGCCCACGAATTCCGTCAGCGGCGCGTCCATCACCCGCGAGTTCTGCCATTCCAGCGGCCCCGTCAGCGTGCGCGACGCAACGAACTTTTCCACGGGGTTGATGAACGCGGCAAAGTCCTGGTCCTGCGGAGCGGTGGGCCAGTAATCCGCCCACTCCTGGTAGCTCACGCGGCCCAGGATGACGGTGTCCACGGTGTTGATCATCCTGGCCAGGCCCGCACCGAGTTCCTCATCGAAGCTGTCGAACTGGAACTTGAAAGGTTCGGACACCACCCCGTCCACGGAGTGGAACAGGCCGGCAGTGACTTTGCGCATGGGAGCCTCCAGATAATGTGCGGACAGGCCCTACGGTATTCGGCCAGGTCCCTTGCGGGAAGGGTTTTGGGGCGGCCGTTTCGGCCCCCGGATACGGACGACGCCGGAAGCCGCGTTAGCTTCATCACTCGCCGTGTTGTCTTGCGCGGTTTCGAACCTGCCGGGCCCCATACTGGTGAGTGAACGGCTTTCGCCGTCCCCCCGGCCAGGCAGGAGGAAGTGCATGGAAACCCTGAAAAAAGTCGTGACCAACCAGTATTTTCCTGCCGGCGCCGTGCTGACGGCCGTCCTGCTGTTCTGGGTCGTCGCCATGCTCGGCGGCCTGTCGCTGCTGAACAACAACCAGCCGCCGTTGACCACCCTGACCTGGATGCTGTTCGTCTACGCCGCAGCCGTGCTGACGCCCCTCGCGGGACTGCTGGCCGCCGTCGACCTGGTGCGCCGCTGGCGCCGCGACCGCGCTGCCGTCCCGGCCGCCTCCACGCCCGCCGGCACGGCCGGCGTTCCTGCCGGTGCCGGAGAACCGGCCCAGCCCGCGCAGCCGCACAATTCCCAGCCGCAGGCTTCCCAGCCCCAGACTTCCCAGCCCGCGCCGGGCAAGCCGCAGCGCCCGGGCCGCCAGGAAGCAGCCTGATCCCGGAGCCTTCCGGCTACCTGCCCTTCAGCGCGTTGAGGGCCTCTTCCGCGTGGTGCAAAGCCTGGTGCAGCCTGTCACCGGGTTCCGGCAGCGAGAAAAGGTACCCCTGGAGTGAATCGCACTCCAGTGCCGTCAGGTAGTCCGCCTGCGCTGCTGTCTCGATGCCCTCGGCCGTCACGGTCAGGCCCAGGCTGTGCGCCATGTTGATCATGGAGCTGAGGATGGGCAGGCGCTCATTGCCGGTCCGCACCATGGAGACGAAGGTCTTGTCGATCTTGACGGTGTCCACGGGCAGGTCCTGCAGCCGGCCCAGCGAGGAATAGCCGGTGCCAAAGTCATCCAGCGCCACCCGGGCGCCCGCGTCCCGCAGCGCGCTGAGCTGCTGGATCAGGCTGCAGTCGGCGTCGAAGAACACGCTCTCGGTAACTTCCACGACCAGCTGGTAGGGCGCCACCCCGCTGGCTTCCGCCAGCCGCAGGACGTTTTCGGCGAAGTCGGGTTCCTGCAGCTGCACGCCGGAGACGTTCACGGCCAGGGACCGTGACGGATCCTCGCTGAGCCACTGGGACAGCTGCACCATTCCGGTGGCCATCACCTCGGCCCCGATCTCGCCGATCAGCCCGGTGCGCTCGGCGAGTGGGATAAAGATCGACGGCGGTATCCGCTCGCCGCCCCGGTCCCACCGGGCCAGCGCCTCCAGTTGGACCACCTGCCCCATGCGGTGCGAGACAATCGGCTGGAAGTCCACGGTGATTTCGCCGCGGGGCACGGCCAGCTGGAGGCCGCTTTCCATGTGCGTCCGCTGTACCAGGGCCTGCATCATGTCCGGGTGGAACCGCAGGAACCGGTTCTTGCCGGCGGCCTTGGCGGCGTACATCGCGATGTCCGCATGCCGCAGCAGTTCGGAAGGGCCCACGCTGTCCTGGCCCAGGGAGGCGAGCCCCAGGCTCAGGCTGGGGCGCAGGACGGTGCCGCCGATGGTCACCGGGACGTGCAGGCAGCGCACGATGCACGCGGCGATTGCGTCGGCGTCGGGGCAGGCCGTCAGGAGGACCACAAACTCGTCGCCGCCCAGCCGGGCCACGACGTCGGCCGTGGGAACGCAGCCGCGGAGCCGGCGTGACACCTCGATGAGCATGTCATCGCCCGCCTGGTGGCCAAGGATATCGTTGACTTCCTTGAAGTCGTCGAGGTCCAGGAGCAGGACATCCACGGTCTTCAGCCGCGGTTCCTGCAGGGATTCGGCCAGGGCATCGTTGAAGACGGCCCGGTTGGCCAGCCCGGTCAGGGGGTCCTGGAAGGCCATGGCGCGCAGCTTCTCAGCCTGCACGGCGAGGTCCATCAGGGCCTGCTGTGCCTGCTCCTGCGCTTTCCGCCGCGGCGTCACGTCGCGGAAGCTCCATACGCGGCCCACGATTTTCTCGCCTACGCGTTGCGGGCGGGAATAGCGTTCCAGGGTCCGGCCGTCGCGGAGTTCCACCACGTCGTGGCTTTCGGCTGCCGGGTCCTCCTGGACTTCGCCCAGTCGCGCGGCGAAGGGCACGGGATCTGCAATCTGCGCCATGACCAGCCGCAGCGCCGGCTCCTCGCTGTCGGCCTCCATCATCTCGGGAGGGATGCCCCACATGGTGAGGAACTGGTCGTTGAATCCGGCCACGCTGCCGTCGGTGGCGATGACCAGGATGCCGTCGGCAGTTGATTCAAGGGTGGCCGTCAGCAGGGACATGGCCTCGCGGAGGTTGGCGTCGGCTGTCTTGCGGTGCGCAGTGCCGCGGGCAGAAAGCAGCAGCCGTGCGCCGGCCGGCCCACTTGGGCCGGCGCCGTTTGGCTGGGCGCCGGCCGGGTCCAGCCCCGGGAGGACGGCCGCGGCCAGTTCGACGGCGATCTCGGTGCCATCCCCGCGCAGGGCGCTGATTTCCAGCGGCGGGGGATGCTCTTCCGGGTGGGTGAGGATTTGGCGCAGCAGGTGGGCCACGTCGTCGCGGAAACCCTCGCCGATCAGCAGCCGGTGGTCCAGGCCTGTGAAGGCGTCCTTGCGCAGGCCAAACAGCCGTGCCGCTGCCGCGTTTACCGCCAGGACGGTACCGTCCGCAGCCAGGGCCAAAAGGGCATCCGGACTTGCGTCCATGACCCCGCCAAAAGTTTGTAATGCCACATTGTTGTCACGGCCCGAAAAACCGGTCATCACACCACCCCTTCGCAATCATAAAGGCCGCAGGGGAAATTGGGCCGGTACCCATACCTTCATATTGGTCCAGCACGGACCTGGCCCCGGACGTAAAAGCGCCGGACCCCACAATGGGGTCCGGCGCCTCTTACTGATGAATAGGGGAAAGCCGCTACACCCGGCGGCCGCTGCGGTTAGTGACGGCGCCGTAGATCAGCAGCACGATGATCGAGCCGAGGATGGCCAGCAGCCAGGTCCTGATGTCAAAGAATTCGGCCAGTCCGCCGCCGAAGATCAGTGATCCGATCCAGCCGCCCAGGATGGCCCCAACAACGCCGAGGACCATGGTGATCACCCAGCCGCCGCCTTGGCGTCCCGGCAGGATGGCCTTTGCAATGGCTCCAGCAATCAGGCCCAAAATGAGAAATCCGATAATGCCCATGTTGCCACTCCTTGTCAGTAAGTTGTGCCGGGCCCCCATTTCCGGTTCCCTCATTCAATCAGCAGGCTTACTACTCTGCAAGGCTTTCAATATCACAGGATGACTGTCAGTTTGACCCGAATTCCGCGAACTTTTCTCCGGCGGTAAAGCGGCTGGCACTAGGATTGGGTGTCCCTGCATCTGATGAAGGAGCTCCGGCATGTCCAGCCACACCCAGCGGCCCCGGGCCATCTTCCTTGACATCGACGGCACCTACGCCGACCACGGGCTGGCTCCGGAGGCACACGTGGACGCCGTCCGGACCGCACGGAAGCTGGGCCACCTTGTATTCGTCTGCACCGGACGTCCCCTGTCCATGGTGCCCGGGCACATCCTCGAAGCAGGATTCGACGGCACCATTACCGGCGCCGGCGCCAGGGTGGAGGTCAGCGGTGAAGTCCTCAAGGACACCCGCTTTGAACCGGAGCTGGCGGCACGCATCGTCGAAACGCTCGACGCGCACGGTGCCGCCTACATCCTGGAAGCGCCGGAGGCCCTGCACGGACGCACAGGCGTGGACCGGCGGCTGCGGGAGGTCCTCGGGCCCATCTTTGCCGGCCGGCCGCAGCATGACGGCGTCCTCAGCACGGACGTTGACCCGCTCGAGGACATCCTGGGGCCCATGCAGTACAGCGACGACCTCCGCGCCACGTCCTACGCCAAAATCTCCTGCTTCGACTCGCCGGTGCCGCTGGGCCGCCTGATGGAAACCTTCGGCCCCGGGGTGGGGCTGATTCCCAGCTCGCTGTCGGCGCTGGGCGAGCGTGCCGGGGAGATCTACATGGCGGGCACCCATAAGGCCGTGGGTATCCAGGTGGTGGAGGCCCGGCTCGGCCTGGACCGGGCAGACATCGTGGCCATCGGCGACAGTGCCAACGACGTGGAGATGCTCGAGTACGCGGGCGTGGGCATCGCCGTGGAAGGTGGCCATCCCTCCGTTCTTGCCGTAGCGGACAGGGTTACCGCCGCGCCGGCCGGTGGCGGCGTTGCGCTGGCCTTCGCCGAGCTGGGGCTCCTGGGCTGAACCTCAGTGTGCGGCCGCCGCCAAGGCGCCCGCCGCGGTCCCAAGTCCTCGCACCACCCAGCCCTGTTCCTGCCAGGCGGCAGCATCCAGCACATTGCGAGCATCCAGGACCACCCGGCGTCGTACCTGCTGCCCGGCCGAGGCGGGGCACAGCTGCCGGTACTCGTCCCATTCGGTGAGGAGCAACACCAGTTCGGCGTCCTGGAGCGCCCGCGCCGCGGAGGACTCGAACCGGAGGCGTGGGTAGCGGCGCCACGCAAGGTTCACCGCTTTGGGGTCCGTGACGGTCACATGGGCACCGGCGGCGGCCAGCCGGTCCGCGACATCCAGTGCCGGGGAGTCGCGGATGTCATCGGTATCCGGTTTGAAGGATGCACCCAGCACGGTGATGGAGCGCCCGGCGAGCACCCCGCCGCACAGTTCCGCCGCCAGGCGTACCGTACGTTCCCGCTGGCCCAGGTTCACCGCATCCACCAGCCGCATCCAGTCCTCCACCGCGGGTACGCCCAGGGCGGCTGCCTGGGTGCGGAAGCTGCGGATGTCCTTGGGCAGGCAGCCGCCGCCGAAACCAAGGCCCGCGTGCAGGTACCGGCCACCGATCCGCGGATCCAGCCCCATCGCCTCGCTGAGTTCGGTGACGTCAGCGCCTGCGGCATCACACAGTCCAGCGACGGCGTTGATGAAGCTGACCTTGGTTGCCAGGTAGGCGTTCGCGGCCGATTTGATGAGTTCTGCCGTGGCGAAATTGCAGACCAGCCGCGGGATCCCGGCAGCCAGCAGCGGCTCATAGACGCCGTCCAGGGCCGCCGTCACCCCCAGGGGTGCGCCGGTGGCGGGGTGGAAGGCTGCGGCCCGGCCGCCGTCCACGCCGTAGACCAGCCGGTCCGGAACCAGGGAGTCCTTGACGGCGGTGCCCTGCCGGAGGAACTCGGGATTCCAGCCGAGCAGCACGTCAGGCCGTGCGGCCAGGACATCCTGAAGCATGTCCACGGTGCCAACGGGCACCGTGGATTTACCGACGACGACGGCGCCCGCGGCCAGGTGCGGCAGCAAGGCCGCCGCGGCGGAGACCAGGAAGGAAAGGTCGGCGGCGTCGGACGTCTTGTCCTGCGGCGTCCCCACGCACAGAAAGTGCACCTGGGCGTCCCCTGCGTCGGCGGGATCGGTGGAGAAGTGCAGCCGTCCGGTGGCGCGGCCGTGCTCCAGGAGTTCATCCAGTCCAGGTTCGTGGAACGGTGCGGCTCCCCGCGCCAGTTGCGCCACCTTGCCGGGGTCGACGTCGATGCCCACCACGGTGTGGCCCATGGAGGCCAGGGTTGCTGCGTGGACCGCGCCCAGGTAGCCGCAGCCGATCACGGAAATCTTCATGATGATGCTCCTGCCTTTGAAACCTTTTGTGCTGGTGCGGGCGCCCCCGCGATGACGTCCGCGTAGTGCTGCACCAGTTCCGTGCAGAGCGCGGGCCACGTCCTGTCCTGGACCGAGGCGTGTGCTGCGGCCGCAAATGCCCGCCGTTTGGCGTCGTCGCCCACCAGGTCCTGCACCCGGGCCCGCATGGCGGACAGGTCGCCCGGTTCGTAGAGCCACCCGGTGCGCGAGTTCTCCACCAGGTCCAACGGGCCGCCCCGCCCTGTGGCCACCACCGGTACACCCGATGCCATGGCCTCCTGGATGGTCTGGCAGAAGGTTTCGAACTCGCCGGGATGGACGAACAGGTCGAACGATGCCACTGCCCGTGCCAGGTCATCACCGCCCAGGAATCCGGTGAACACCGCCCGGGGGAGTGCCGCCTCAAGGGCTGCCCGCTGCGGGCCGTCGCCCACAACCACCAGCCTGGTGTTGGGAATGCCGGCGAGGGCGGCAAGGTCTTCCACCTGCTTTTCGACCGCCAGCCTGCCCACGTAGCCGATGATCCGTTCCCCGCCCGGAGCCACCGAAGCCCGCCACCCGTCGTCGCGCTTTGCCGGCGAAAACCTCGCGGTGTCCACGCCGCGGCGCCACATGCGCACCCGCGGAATGCCCCGGCCGCGCAACTGGTTCAGCGCGAAGGTTGAGGGCACCAGGGTGCGTGAGGAGAGCAGGTGGATGTTCTCCACCCTGTTCCAGCCCAGTTTTCCAGGAAGGGAACGCCGTACCGGGCGGCGTAGCTGGGAACTTCGGTCTGGTAGATGGCCACGGTGGGGATGCCCAGCTGGTGCGCAGCCTGTGCGGCACGCCAGCCCAGCACGAACGGCGAGGCAAGGTGGACAACGTCGGGCGCGTACTCGGCAAGGATTCGCTTGACCCGGTACACACCTCCCAGTGCCACCCGCACATTCGTGTAGCCGGCCAGCGGGACCGCGGGCAGCCTGTGTACCTCCGCCCCCTTGACCCGGCCCGCGGCCTCCCCGTCATGTCCGGAAGGCGCGATGACCAGCACCTCGTCGCCGCGCTCCTGGAGGTGGTCCAGGACCCGCAGAATGGAATGGGTGACGCCGTTCATCAGCGGCAAAAAAGATTCGGCAACGATTGCGATCCTCACCCCTCCACCGTGGTTGCCTTCCTTGAAATGACGGGGGAGGAAGCGTTACCTCGAGGAGAAGGCCGGGTGAACAACTGCAGCGGCCCGCCAAAAAAAATTACTAAGTAGGCTTTGCATTTGATGCTAAGCATGCTTACGGTAGTGGGGCAGTCAGCGCAGAGCCTCAAGCAGCCGGGGCGGAAGCCGGATGACGGGAGAATGCCCCGGTCCGGAACATCCACTGCTGGCAGACCCAGTGCAAAGACCATCCAAAGGAGACGTCATGCTCAACAGGGAAAACCTTGAAAACCTGCTCACCAAGGGCGGCAACGTCGTCGGTTCCGACGGCACGAAAATCGGTTCGATCGGTCAGCTGTACGCAGACGATGACACGGGCGAGCCCACATGGGTCACCGTGAAGACGGGGCTCTTCGGTACCTCCGAGTCCTTCGTTCCGGTGGAGGGCGCGCACAACCAGGGCGAAGACCTGGTGGTTCCCTTCACCAAGGAGCACGTCAAGGACGCTCCCCGCGTGGATGCGGACGGCCACCTCACCCCGGAGGAAGAGGACCGGCTCTACACGTACTACGACCGCGGTGCCCGGACCTACACCGAGGCCCGTTCCGGCACCGCCGGGGACGTTGACCTGCAGGGCGACGCCGACCTGAACGCAGGCACCCCCACCGCGGGGATCGGTGCAGGCCGCGACACGTATGACCGCGACGAAACCACACGCGGAACCGTTGGCCACGACACCTCCGGCCCCACCACGGACGACGCCATGACGCGGTCCGAGGAGCAGCTGCACGTGGGCAAGGAACGTGAAGCCACCGGCCGGGCACGGCTGCGGAAGTACGTCACCACCGAAAACGTCACCAAGACCATCCCGGTGGAGCGTGAAGAAGTACGCATCGAGCGGGAGCCCATCACGGACGGCAACCGCGGTGCAGCCTTCGACGGGCCTGCCATCAGCGAAGAAGAGCACGAGGTGGTCCTGCACGAGGAACGCCCCGTCGTTGAGAAGGAAGCCGTTCCCGTGGAGCGGGTCCGCCTGGACAAGGAAGTTGTCCGTGACGACGTCACGGTCAATGAGGAAGTCCGCAAGGAAAACATCGAAACAGACGGCGACACCCGTCGCTGATCGGGACCCGGGGCTCCGGCCCCCAGTTCCGCGGGCAGCCCGGATGAATCAGCTGCCCTGACACGGTGAACGGCGCCGGGAGCCTCCAGGAGGCTCCCGGCGCCGCACTGTTTAAAACGCTGGTGCAGCCGCGCCGGAAGCGGTGGCTGCACCAGCCAGTAGGACGAATATCTTCAGAACTTACGGTTCATCTCTCATTCGCGGCTCCTGTTTTCCCGGTTGACGGTATCCGGGTACACGGCTGGCAGTGTCCACGTCCGGCAGCCAGCAGAAATCACACCATGCCCTCAGCGGGGCGGCGGGTTGTGGTTTCTACCAATTTTACGGCGGGGCAGGGCAAAAAGCTCCCGCGCGCCGGGGCATTTGATTGGTGATCAGTGGCTCCCCGGAGCCTGTCGTTCGCGGGTCCGGCACGCCCGGCGTGACACCATGGAACACGATGAAACTGCGCGCTGATCAGACCGGAGACCGTGGCCTACCCATGCCGTTGTGGCTGCAGGGTGCCCTTGAAGCGGCGCAGGCGGCCATCATTTCGGCCCTGGTGGTCGTGGCGCCCATCGTTGCCGTCTGGGCCACTGCCGGATTCCAGAACGGGCAGTTCGAAGTCCTGGCCCGCCTGGCCGGGCAGTCCTGGCTCCTGGTCCATGGGGTGCCGCTCGAACTTGCCGGCACAGGACCCGGGACTGCCACCCACGGCGGGTCCGGCATCCTGAGCCTGATTCCGCTGGGCCTGACCCTCATCCCTTTCCTTCTGGCCTGGCGCGCCGGCCGGCGGCTGGCCCGCGCCTCCTATACGGACCAGCTGTGGCAGGCGCTGCTTGGCTCGTGGGCAGTGTATGCAGCGTTCGGCGCCGCTACCGGTTTCGTCTGCCGCAGCGCCGACGTCGGCATCAACCTCTGGTTCGCCATGCTGGTTCCCCTTGTCCCGTTCGGGCTGGGAATGGTGGTTGGCGCCCGGAGGGAGGCCGGGTCCTGGAGCCGGCTCATCGGCGTTGACGCAGTGGACTGGATCTCGCGCACAAGCCAGCACTCACGCTGGGCCGGATCGTACTTCGCGTCCGCGGCGAAAGCGGGGTCCGTCGCCGTGCTGTCCGCCCTCACCCTCGCCGCAGTCCTGCTGGCGGCAGACCTGTTCATCCACTGGAACCTGGTGGTTTCCGTTTATGAAGCGCTCGACGCCGGCCCGGTGGGAGGTGCCGCCCTCACCATCGCGCAGCTGGGTTTCCTGCCCAACCTTGTGGTGTTCGCCCTCGCCTGGACGTCGGGCGCCGGGTTTGCGATGGGGGCGGGCTCCCAGGCCGGGGCGCTGGGGACCGCCGTCGGGCCGCTTCCGTCCATACCGGTCCTGGCTGCCATCCCGTCGGGGTCCCTGGACTACGCCTTCGTGGCCCTGGTTGTTCCGGTGCTGGCAGGTGTCATGGCGGGATGGTGGTTCCTGCGGGAGGGCGAAAACCACTTCGACGAGTGGCTCGCCATCAAGGTGCATGCCCGCTGGTTCACCGCCACCGTCTCCACGCTGGTGCTCGGCGTGCTCGTGGGCGTGGCGGCGGGCCTGCTGACGGCCTGCCTGGCCTGGATCGCCAGGGGGTCAGCCGGCCTTGGCCGCCTGACGGCCATTGGGCCCGACCCCCTGTGGACCGGCCTGTGGGTGGCTGCCGAGGTAGGCATCGGCGTCGTTGTCGGTTACGCTGCCGGACCGTGGCTGGAGCGGGAGAACACCGGGGCGGCGGAACACGATGCGGAGCTGGTCCACTAGGACCAGGCCGCCGCTAGCGGACCTTGGTGGGCAGGAGGTCCTGGAACTGGGCCATGCACGCATGGGTGGCCCGGTCCGTGAGCGCCCGGCCCAGGCACGCCTGGTACTCGCGAACCTGGTCAAACAGGACCATGGTGGTGACGATCAGCAGCACCATGACGGCGGCCACCACCAGTCCGGAAATGGTGCCGAGGAGAACCAGCCTGGATTCCTTGAGGCGGATTGACCGGACCAGCAGGACGATCCCCAGGACCAGGCCCGCGGCGGTCAGCACGGTCGCCAGCCACAGGTAGCCGACGTCCAGCTGGTACACGAAGAACGATCCGAGGACCGAGACCACGAACATCCGGAACAGGGTGCGGGTCTTGGCAAGGGAGGCTTTCGCCGCCTCGCTGAGCGGGGGCCTGACCTGCTGCTGCCCGCTCCGGCCCGGTTCGCTGTTCATGTTTTCCAGCGTACGCGAGCCTGCACCTAAGCTGGACCAATGCGTATCGTCGTCCTCGTTTCCGGAACCGGGTCCAATCTTCAGGCAGTTATCGACGCCGTCAAGGCGGGGGACCTCGACGTGGACATCGCAGCGGTGGGCGCGGACCGCGAGGGAACCTACGGCGTCGAGCGTTCCGCTGCCGCCGGGATCCCCACCTTCGTGGTGAACTTCAAGGCCTACCCGGACCGCGCGGACTGGAACGCAGCGCTGACCCGGGCTGTGGCCGCCTACAAGCCGGACGTGGTGGTTTCTTCCGGGTTCATGCGGATCGTCAGCCCGAAGTTCATCGACGCTTTCCACGGCAAATACCTCAACACACACCCGGCACTGCTCCCCGCTTTCCCCGGTGCGCACGGCGTCCGGGATGCCATGGCGTACGGCGTGAAGGTCACCGGCTGCACCGTGCACTGGGCAGACGCCGGCGTGGACACCGGCCCCATCATTGCCCAGGAAGCCGTGGCCATCGAGGACACGGACACCGAGGAAACCCTGCACGAGCGCATCAAGGTGGTGGAGCGCCGGCTGCTGGTCTCCACCCTGGCCGCCCTGGCGGCAGACCCCGCGTACTCCGCCGCGCCCCACCCCAACTAGGTCGCGCCAAGTGTCGTTTTACCCCCTCAAAACGACAGCTGGCGCTACCTACATTGTTTGAGTGGGCCGAGCCTGTGGATAACGTCCAGCAAGGACAGTTGCGGCTGCCACCATGGGCTGATGAAGGTTCCTCGTCCCATGCCCGGACAATTTGAGTCGCTGCCGTTCACCTTCCGGGAGGCAGTCGACGCCGGCATCAGCCGCCGCCGGCTGCGTCACCGGGGCTTGCAGCGGCCCAGCAGGGGCGTCCGGGTGCCGGACTCCTGCGGCCGAACGGATTTGGCCGCTTGCCTCCGGCCCTACACCCTGGTGACGGAATTTGCCGCGGCTTCCTACGCATCCGCTTTTCTGTTGTGGCAGTTTCCAGGGTTCCTGCCAGGCTGCAACGAACCGCTGTTGCATGTCTCCCGTCCCGACACGGTGGCCATCATGCGCCGGCCCGGTGTGAGGGGCCACCGGGGACAGTTTTTCGACGACGAGATTGTCAGCCACCAGGGCCTGCTGGTCACGTCGCGGACCCGGACGTGGCTGGATTGCTCCCGCAAGATGGGCATCGAGGAATTGACCGTTGTTGCAGACCATCTGATCCGATACCCGCGCCCGGAATTCGAAGGCAGATTCGAACCCTATGCAACGCTTGAAGATCTGGCGGAGATGCTGGACAGGCACAAGGGAACACCCGGAATACGCAAGGCCCGTCTTGCCCTTGATTTGGCCAGGGTGGGTTCCGACTCCGCACAGGAAACCAGGCTGCGGCTGGCTCTGGAGTATGCCGGCTTGCCCGAACCTCTACTGAACGTGCCCACGCCGCTGGCCCCCGGCGTCGTACGTCAACCCGACCTGAGCTATCCCGAACAGAAGGTGGCGGTGGAATACGACGGTGAGGGACATTCGGCAGCGGGACAGATTGAGCGGGACATTGCCCGCGAAGAGGATTTCGGACGCGGTGGATGGATTCTTGTGCGAATCTCAAAGCGGCACATGGAACAAGACGCGAAGCTGGCGGTGGCAAAAGTGCGGCGGACAATGCTGGCCCGCGGCTGGTTGCCCGGAGGCTAGAACCAGGTAGCGCCAAGTGTCGTATTGAAGCTCCAGAACGACACTTGGCGCTACCTGGTTGGGAAAGGTTACTCCAGGCGGGCCTGGCGGGTTTCGGGGGAGAAGAACGCCATCCACAGCACGGAGGCCAGCACCAGGGCACCGGCCAGGGCGAAGGATGTGGCCAGCCCGAGTTCCGGCCAGAAGTAGTTGGCGAAGATCAGCGGCCCAAAACCCGCACCGAGCCGGGAGAATGTGGACGCCCAGCCGAATCCGGTGCCGCGCAGTTCGGTGGGATAGAGCTCGGAGACATACGCGTAGAGCACCGGAATGGCCACCTGCACCACGAACCCGAACACCAGCAGCCAGAACACCGCGGCCGTGGGGATGTCCACCACGAATGCCACGATCACCAGGGTCAGCGCGGACAGCGGACCGGTGATGGCAAGGACCCATTTGCGCCCCACGCGTTCCACCAGGAGCGCCGCCACCACCACGCCCAGGAAGCCGACGGCGGCCATGGACGCCGTGGTGACGAACGCCTTGTACTCGGCGAAACCTGCGCCGATAAGGATCCTCGGCATCCATGTCAGGGACAGGTAGTACACCAGCAGGATGCTGAAGAACAGGGCCCAGGCGGCAGCCGTGATCTTCCAGTTGAACTGCCACACCGAGCGCAGTTGGGTCCAGGCGCTGCCGGCGGAAAGCCGTGGAACGTCCCGGGCATCGGGAAGGCTGTAGGCGCGGGGTTCCGCCCCGGTGGCTTCCACCAGCCCGTCGATAATTTTGGCGGCTTCCTCCCGCCGGCCCTTCCTGATCAGGAACAGCGGGGACTCCGGCACGCTCCGCCGGATCCAGAAGACCAGCAGTGCGGGAAGCACCATCACCAGCATGGTCAGGCGCCAGTCGCCGTAGAGGGCCACCAGTCCGGCGGAAACGAACCCCGCCAGGGCTGCGCCGATGGGCCACCAGCCGTCCATGGCTGTCAGCACCTTGCCGCGCTGCTTCCGGGGGGTGAACTCACCCACCAGGGCGTAATCCACGGGAATGCAGCCGCCCAGGCCAAACCCGGCCATGAACCGGAAGACGCAGAACCAGATGAAGTCGGGGGCGAACGCGCCCAGGACGGTGAAGACCGAGAACAGCAGCAAGGTGGCGGTGAAGGCCTTCTTGCGGCCCACGGTGTCCGCGATCGTTCCCCAGATGAAGGCACCCAGGGCCATGCCGATCAGGTTTGCGGTACCCACCCAGGCGGCCTCTCCCGCGGAGAGCGACCAGTGCTTGGACAGCAACGGAATCAGGATGCCGTTCAGGGTCACATCCCAGGCGTCGAACATGAAGCCGAGGCCCCCGATCAGGAAGATCCTGCCCTGGACTTTCCATCGCCAGGGCAGTTCCTGGACCACCTGTTCGCCGCTGGGCACAGTGGTGTAAGTGTTCATCGCCGCCTCCTGTTCAAAACTCTAGCCCGCCCCCACGGCGTTCACACTCCGGCTGACACACCGGCCAACCGCGCCTTCGCGATAAACTGGCCCTATCCCCACCAACCGCGGCCCTGTTCCGCGAGATAAGACGGAGACATTTGTGAGCTTCACGCAGCATGAGCGCGTATCCATTGACCGTGTACCCATCCGCCGGGCCCTGATCTCGGTTTACGACAAAACAGGTCTGGAGGAGCTCGCAACGGGCCTGCACGCCGCGGGCGTTAAGCTCGTCTCCACCGGTTCCACGGCCAAGAAGATCGCCGCCGCGGGTATTCCCGTGCAGGAGGTTGAGGAAGTCACCGGTTCGCCCGAGATGCTGGACGGCCGCGTCAAGACGCTGCACCCGCGCGTCCACGGCGGAATCCTGGCGGACCGCCGCGTCCCGGCCCACATGGAAACCCTTGCCAACATGGACATCGAAGCCTTCGACCTGGTGGTGGTGAACCTCTACCCGTTCGTGGAAACGGTCAAGTCCGGTGCCGCGCAGGATGACGTCGTGGAGCAGATCGACATTGGCGGCCCCGCCATGGTGCGGTCGGCCGCGAAGAACCACGCCGCCGTCGCCATCGTGGTGGATCCGTCCTTCTACGGCCAGGTGGTGGAGGCTGCCGCCGCCGGTGGCTTCGACCTGAAGACGCGCCGCCGCCTCGCCGCCAAGGCGTTCGCCCACACCGCTGCCTATGACAACGCGGTGGCCACCTGGACCGCCAGCCAGTTCCTGGACGAGGATGGCGACGGCGTCATCGACTGGCCCGCCTACGCCGGCCTGTCCCTGGAGCGTTCCGAGGTCCTGCGCTACGGCGAGAACCCGCACCAGCAGGCTGCCCTGTACGTGGACAAGGCTGCGCCGATGGGCATCGCCCAGGCGGACCAGCTGCACGGCAAGGCCATGAGCTACAACAACTTCGTTGACGCCGACGCCGCCCTGCGTGCCGCCTTCGACTTCGCTGAGCCCGCCGTCGCCGTCGTCAAGCATGCCAACCCGTGCGGCGTGGCCGTCGGCTCCGCCGATGCCGCGGACCCCATCGCCGATGCCCACGCCAAGGCGCACGCCTGCGATCCGGTCTCCGCGTTCGGTGGCGTCATCGCCGCGAACCGCACCGTTACTGCCGGCATGGCCAACACCGTCAAGGACATCTTCACCGAGGTGGTCATCGCCCCCGGCTTCGAGCCCGAGGCAGTGGAGATCCTCTCCAAGAAGAAGAACATCCGCCTGCTCGCCCTGCCCGAGGGCTACGGCCGCTACCCCACGGAGTTCCGCCAGGTTTCCGGCGGCATGCTGGTCCAGGTCACGGACAAGGTGGACGCTGAAGGCGACAACCCCGCCAACTGGACCCTCGCCGCCGGTGAAGCCGCGGACGACAAGACCCTCGCGGACCTTGCCTTCGCCTGGACCGCCTGCCGCGCCGCGAAGTCCAACGCCATCCTCCTGGCAGAGAACGGCGCCGCAGTGGGCATCGGCATGGGCCAGGTCAACCGCCTGGATTCCTGCCGCCTGGCCGTGGAGCGGGCCAACACCCTGGGTGTCCCGGTGAAGTCCGACGTCGAAGGTGCCGGCGGCGCTTCCAACGCGGACGCGAGCGGTGCACCTGAGCGGGCCCGCGGTGCCGTGGCCGCGTCCGACGCGTTCTTCCCGTTCGCGGACGGACTGCAGATCCTGATCGACGCCGGCGTCCGCGCCGTGGTGCAGCCGGGCGGTTCCGTCCGGGATGAGGAAGTGATTGCCGCAGCGAACGCCGCCGGCATCACGATGTACTTCACCGGAGCCCGCCACTTCTTCCACTGATCGCCACGCTTCATCGCGGGCCCGGATCAACGAGACGGCGCCCGTCCCCTGTGCAGGGGACGGGCGCCGTCGTCGTTGTGCTGGTTCAGTCCTGGTCGTCTTGGCCGGGGCCGGGCTCCGGGAGCTGAATCTCCCGGGGCTTCGCCGCCGCCATCCGCTCCTCTGTCCAGTACTCGAGGACTTCCTCGGGGGACTGGTTCAGGTCCACGTGGCTGACGGGATCCTCCTTCGGATCAGGTGCCTTAGGACTTTGCTGCACTGTTGAAGGTTGCCTGGATGACTTTGCCCCAGTACGGGCCGTACATCACAGCTGAGCCGTTGTAGCCATAGCTGTTGATGGAGTTCTGTACGCCGTCTGAGCCGATGCCGATGAACCACGGGCCGCCCGAGGAGCCGCCCGTCATGTCGCACGGGATGCCCTGGGTACCGAACTGGGGGTTGTTCGGGTCATCCGTGGCCGTACCGGTGCAGCTGAACAGTGACGTGCCGTTGAACGGCGAGGCCTGCGGGTAGCCGTACGAGGTGTAGGTCAGGCCCCGTGCCTGGTTGAAGGCAGTGCCAGAGCCGCCGACAACGTCGGTGAGCCGGTCACCGTTGCTGTCCGTATTCACGACGGCGAAGCCGGTGTCGTAGGTCATGTCGCCGTTGGAGGCCCACTGGGTGGGGGCGTACAGTGCCCTGGCGGTCCACTTGCCGTAGGGTGCCGCGCCATTGTCGTAGGCGGGCACGAAGACGAAGTTGGTGGCGTACGCGCCCGGGCCCTCGTTTACGCAGTGACCGGCGGTAGCCACGGTGCTGCCGTTGGTCGAGGCGACGGCGTTGCCCGAGCACACATAGTTGGTGCCGCCCATGGTGAAGAAGACTTTGCCGATGTGGGAGACGGGATTCTCGCTCTGGGCAATGGTGGGCTTGCCCTTGGTCCCCTTGGTGGAGGAAGGCTTGCCCTTCTCGACAAGGGCGGCACTGGAGCGGTTGCCGCGGCCCAGCGCCTTGCCGGCCAGGGTGTCACCTGAAACGGCGCTCTGCATGCGCTCCGGAGTCCAGTAATCCGCTGCGCCGTCGGCATTGAGCGTGACGCCAGCCACGGACGGGGCTTCATGTCCATCCGACGGTGCGGGCGCGGCAGAGGCCCCGCCGGCCGAGGTAAGTGCCAGCACGGCGGCAGCCGAGAAAGTCAGGAGGCCGGAAGCCAGAGACCTGGTGCGTGTCATTGTTGTCCTGTCTGAACGGGGTTTGGGCCCTGGATCGGGAGTGACTTAGCGAATTTATCGCCACCGGACAAGTTTGTACACAGTAGTGAGATATCAAATACCGGCTTAGGACCCTTTCACTGCCCCGGCCGCCCCTTGGTGGCGACGGCGCCCCCGGCACCCGGGCGTGTCCCGCCGTCGGCCGTTCTCCATCGCTGTAATCCTGCCCACCGCTGGGGTAACGCTGGGACTCCGGTACGGTTCAACGCCATGTCCTCGGGTAAGTTGTACATGGTGAAATAGACCGAATTTTTCACAATCAAGCCGACCCACAGGGAGACGCCCGCGCATGTCCAAGATTATCTACACCCACACCGACGAAGCGCCGATGCTGGCTACCTATTCGTTCCTGCCCATCATCGAGGCGTTCGCTTCGACTGCAGGTGTGGAGGTGGAGACCCGCGACATTTCGCTCGCTGGCCGCATCATTGCTGTATTCGGTGACTACCTCACCCCGGAGCAGCAGATCGGTGACGCCCTTGCTGAACTCGGTGAGCTGGCGAAGACGCCGGAAGCCAACATCATCAAGCTGCCCAACATCAGCGCCTCCATCCCGCAGCTGAAGGCGGCCATCGCCGAGCTGCAGGGCCAGGGCTACGCCCTGCCGGATTACCCGGACAACCCCTCCTCCGACGAGGAAACCGCCATCCGCTCGCGCTACGACAAGATCAAGGGCTCCGCCGTGAACCCGGTCCTGCGTGAAGGCAACTCGGACCGCCGCGCCCCGCTTTCCGTCAAGAACTACGCACGCCAGAACCCGCACTCCATGGGTGCCTGGACCCCGGAGTCCAAGACCAACGTGGCCACCATGGGCCAGGACGACTTCCGTTCCAACGAGAAGTCCGTGGTCATCGAGTCAGACGGCACCATCGCCATCCAGCTGGTCCGTGAAGACGGGTCCGTGAAGGTCCTGAAGAAGGCTTTCCCGGTCCTGGCCGGTGAGGTCATCGACGGCACCGTGATGCGCGCCGCCGCCCTGGACGAGTTCCTGAAGGCCCAGGTTGCCCGCGCCAAGGAAGAAGGCGTGCTGTTCTCCGCGCACCTGAAGGCCACCATGATGAAGGTCTCGGACCCCATCATCTTCGGCCACGTGGTCAAGGCCTACTTCGCGGAACTGTTCCAGACCTACGGCAAGCAGCTCTCCGCCGCCGGCATCAGCCCCAACAACGGCCTTGCCGCCATTCTCAGCAGCCTCGAGGACCTGCCGGAGGACGTCCGCGACGGCGTGCAGAACCTGATCAAGAAGGGCCTGGAAGACGGTCCCGCCCTGGCCATGGTGGACTCTGACAAGGGCATCACCACCCTGAACGTCCCCAGCGACGTCATCGTGGACGCCTCCATGCCCGCCATGATCCGCAGCTCGGGCCACATGTGGGGCCCGGACGGCAAGGAAGCGGACACCCTGGCCGTGCTGCCGGACAGCTCCTACGCCGGCATCTACCAGGTGGTCATCGATGACTGCCGCGCCAACGGCGCCTACGACCCCACCACCATGGGCACCGTGCCCAACGTCGGCCTCATGGCACAGGCGGCCGAGGAATACGGCAGCCACGACAAGACGTTCGAGATCCAGGAAGCCGGCAAGGTGCAGATCGTTGACGGCTCCGGCAACGTCCTGATCGAGCACGAGGTCTCCGAGGGCGACATCTGGCGCGCCTGCCAGACCAAGGACGCCCCCATCCGCGACTGGGTCAAGCTGGCCGTCACCCGCGCCCGCGCCTCCCAGACCCCCGCCGTGTTCTGGCTGGACGAGGAACGTGCCCACGACGCCAACCTGATCGCCAAGGTCAACGAATACCTGAAGGACCACGACACTGAGGGCCTGGACATCCAGATCATGGCCCCGGTCAAGGCCACTGCGTTCACCCTGGAACGCATCCGCAAGGGCCAGGACACCATCTCCGTCACGGGCAACGTGCTCCGCGACTACCTGACGGACCTGTTCCCCATCCTGGAACTGGGCACCAGCGCCAAGATGCTCTCCGTGGTCCCGCTGATGAACGGCGGCGGACTCTTCGAGACCGGCGCCGGCGGCTCGGCCCCGAAGCACGTCCAGCAGCTCCTCAAGGAAAACCACCTCCGCTGGGACAGCCTGGGTGAGTTCCTGGCCCTGGCCGTGAGCTTCGAGCACCTGGCCACCACCACCGGCAACGCCCGCGCCCAGGTCCTGGCCGACACGCTGGACCGCGCCACCGGAACGTTCCTGCTGGAGAACAAGTCCCCGAGCCGCCGCGCCGGCGAACTGGACAACCGTGGCAGCCACTACTTCCTGGCCCGCTACTGGGCCGAGGAACTGGCCAAGCAGACGGACGACGCCGACCTGGCCGCCGCGTTCAGCTCGGTCGCCAACGAGCTTTCCTCCAAGGAGGAAACGATCGTGGGCGAGCTGGCCGAGGTCCAGGGCTCACCTGTGGACATCGGGGGCTACTACCGCCCGGATGACGCCAAGGCTTCGTCCGTGATGCGTCCTTCCGCCACCCTGAACAAGGTCATCGCCAGCCTGGCCTAGTACCGGCTGGTAAGGCAGAGAGAAGCGGCGCTCCGGTTTCCACCGGAGCACCGCTTCTTTTGCTTTGTCACTTAGCCTGGGCGCGGTTCAGTTCTTGCCTTTGCCCTTGTCGCCGTTGTTCTTGCCGCCGTCCGCTCCGTTGCCGGCGGCACTGCCCTGTGCCGGGGCCGGTGCGGGAGCTGCCTGCGACGCAGGTGCGGGGGAGGGATCCTGGGCTGCCTGGGCGGCGGCAACGCGGGCGTCTTCGGCAGCCTTCGCGGCCGCCGCCTGCGCGGCAATCGCTTCAGTGAGGTCTGCCCGGACGGCGGTGGCCACGGTGGTGATGCTGCGGCGCCGCTCTTCGGAGACCTGGCCCTTCGCCTGGGCAGCCGAAAGGTCCGCTTCGAGGCCCTCCAGTGCCTTGAGCGCGGCTGCGGGATCGTTTTGGGAGGAAGCCTGGGTTACCTCAAGGACCCGCGCCTGGAGCTGTGTTGCCGCTTCGCGCTGCAGCCCGCTCCCGGGGGCGGCACAGGCGTTGAGGAAGGTGGCCGCCAGCAGGGCCGCCGCGCAGGCCAGCAGCAGCCGGCCCGGCACGGCCTGCCGAAGGGTCACGGCGCCACGCTCTTTTGAAGTTCCTGCAGGTGGTCACCCAGGACACCGGTCACCGTGGGGTAGGGGACGACGTCGGCGGGCCGGGCGGAGATGCTCATCATCACCGCGGCAACGGCTGCGGCAATCACCAGGGCAGCGAGCACCACGGCAAGCCAGATCCGCTGGTTCCGTGAGAGGCGGGGCTTGCCGGCAGCCTTGGCCGGGGAGGGGGTGGCTCCCGTCCCGGAACCGGATTGCCGGACAGGACCAGATTCATGCACAGGATCAGATGCGGTCGCAGGAGCCTGGGCCGACGGATCATCAGAGGACCCTGTCGCTCCGGTGGCCCCGGCTGCCTCCCGGACTTCATCCACCGACTCTTCGGCGGTGATGGTGGGAGGGTGGAAGGGCATGGCCGGCAGCACCCGCGTGGTCTCCGGCGCCAGTTCTCCGGGCGTTGAGCCCGGGGAAACCAACGCCTGGCGGAGGGCGGTCTCTATGTCCGCGGCCGATGGCCGCTCCAGCGGCTCGATGGCGGTCATGGAACGGATGAGGTCGGCCCACTCGGAGGGGACGTCGTCGGGAATCTCCGGGGCGCGGTGGAGCCGGGCAACTGCGGATTCCACCGCGCTGCCGGGGTATTCCACGGTGCCCTTGATGCATTCCAGCAGCACCAGCCCGAAGGAGTAGATGTCGGTGGCTGACGACAGAGGCTTGCCCAGGGCCTGTTCCGGGCTGAGGTAGGCGGCGGTGCCCACCATGGTGCCCGTGGCTGTGAGCCGGGTGGAATCCACGATCCTGGCGATGCCGAAGTCCGTGAGTTTGGGCCGCAGCGGCTCGCCGGGCCGGATCTGGACCAGGAGGATGTTGCCCGGTTTGATGTCGCGGTGAATGATGCCCAGGCCGTGCACATAGGCCAGCGCGTCCGCGATGCCCGCGCCGATGACGCTCAGCTCTTCAAGGGGTACCCTGCTGTGCCGGATACGGGCGCGCAGGTCCTGGCCCTCCACGAGCTCCATGGTCAGGAACGGCCGGGGCTCATCCGGAATGCGGTCATCGATACCGGCGTCGAAGAGGGTCACCAGGCCGGGGTGGTTGAGTGTGGCGAGGAGCTGGATCTCCGCTTCCTGGCGCTTGAGTTCATCCGCGTCCGGGGCCTGCGGAGCGAAGAGCTTCAACGCCACATCGCGGCCCAGGTTTTCGTCCCGCGCACAGTACACCGATGACATTCCGCCGCGGCCGATGACATCACCCAACCGGTAGCGACCGCCGACAACTTCATTCTTGATGGAGCTAGGCGATTCCGCCACCATGACCGTTCCTCCCGGTGCGCTGCGGCACTGTCGTACCTCAAATTATACGGGCGGTGAGGTGGAAGCAGCGATTGACCAGGCTTTCCCGTTCCGGCACGCCGACGGCCCGGCGGCGATTTTACGAACCTTCGCCGCCGGACCACCGGCTTCAAGGACATGTGTGCTGACGACATGTTTCTTGTGCTGTTGTCGTGTTTCGGGGCTGCTGTCCTCCTTCCGTCAGCCCGCCGGGTGCTGCCGCTTCAGGCGCACCGGCGCGGGCGGTTACTGCTCTGCCGTGGGGCCGCTAGGACACCTTGCGCTTGCGGAGCGCCAGGAGTCCGGCGGCCAGGAGCAGCAGGGCCAGGGGGACCAGCGATCCGTCCCAGCCTGTCTTGGCGAGGCCGGTGTGGGAAGCGCCTCCGTTGGCAAGGGCAGCATTACCGGCAGCCGTGGTGCCGCGGGGGACCGTTACGGTACCGATTGCCCCGCCCACCGCGGTTGAGCCGGCCGGTGCTGCCGCGAAGCCCTCTGTTCCTGTATCACCGGCGCCACCGCTGGAGTCGCCGCCCGTGGTGTCCGGGCCCGGGGTGCTGGTGCCGGGATCAGCTGTTCCCGGGTCAAGGGTTCCGGTGTCGCCCGTGGTTCCGTCACCCGGGGGGGTGCCGGGATCGGAAGTTCCCGGCGTGCCTGTGGGGTTGTCGCCGCCGAGCCCGATGCCGAGGTCAATGCCAAGGTCGACTACCGCATCCAGGCCGCTGCCGTCTGCTGTCCCGGCGCCCACAGCAGCACCAAGGTCTGCGGCTGCATCGATGGCACCTGCCGTGGCACCGTCCGTGACAGCCCCGAGGGTGATGTCGAGGGCTGCATCCACCGTGCTGCCCGCCCCGGTGGCGTCACCATCGGTGAGGCCGCCCAGGCCCAGGCCTGCGGCTGCATCGACCGCGAGGTTCGCCGCCGTGCCATCCGTAGTCCCGGTGCCGGTGGTGCCGAGGCCGAGGTTGACGTCTGCTGCGGCTGCCAGGTCGGTGGTGCCGGTGGTTGCGGGATCGGTGGTGGTCACTGTGCCGAGGCCGAGGTTGACGTCTGCTGCGGCTGCCAGGTCGGTGGTGCCGGTGGTTGCGGGATCGTTGGTGGTCACTGTGCCGAGGCCGAGGTTGACGTCTGCTGCCGCTGCCAGGTCGGTGGTGCCGGTGGTTGCGGGATCGTTGGTGGTCACTGTGCCGAGGCCGAGGTTGACGTCTGCTGCCGCTGCCAGGTCGGTGGTGCCGGTGGTTGCGGGGTCGGGGGTGGTCACTGTGCCGAGTCCGAGGTCCACGGCGGCACCGACGGCGAGGTTCGCCGTGGTGTTGTCCGTCGTTCCGGTGCCGGTGGCGGCGGGATCAGTGGTCGCCGCAGTCCCCAGTCCGAGGTTGACGTCCACTGCGGCGGCGACACCTGTTGATCCGGCCGGCGTTGGGTCACCCAGCAGGCCCAACGACGTCGAGTCAGCGGGTGCCGCCGCCGAGATGAGGGCGGAGGCGGAAAGGTCCGTCCCGCTGGTGGTGTCCGCGTTGGCGGTGGCGCAGCCGAAGGCCAGGAGGCCGCCGGCAAAGAGGGTGCTCAGCAACCCCCTGCGAAGGGTGCAGTTCATGGTGTTTACTCCTGAAATAGTTGAGTGTCCGGGCGCTGGACAGCTGCCCGTAAAGCCGCGTGCTGCCCTCGGGAGGGCAGAGGGCCTCAACTAGTCAGGGGAAGAGCCGGGGTCGAACGACACCGGCGCAGGGGCATGCTCGGAGGACCGGTCGGCGCGAACACTTCCGGCCCGGTCAAAATCAAAGTCGAAAGGGTCGAGCCACGCAGCGGCAGGGGACGCTCCGCCCGCTGATCCTCCGCTGCCCGTGCCGGACGCCGGGGCTGCCGGAGCCTGGGCAGGCAGGGGCAACGGGTCCGGCAGGGGCTGCTCCTGGACGGCGCCAGCCATCACGGATTCCCCGGACTGCGGCGCCGCCGTATGGGCCAGGATGCCCGCGCCCGCGGCTTCCATGCCCGCGCCGGGGTGGGCTGCTGGTGCCGTGGATGAGACTTCAACAGCCTGGTCAGATTCCGGGGCCGTGTTCATGGCACCCGGCGCATCGTCCACGGCTGCCGGTTGATCCTGCGCGGGAGCAGGGACCACCTCGGCGGGAACGTCCACTTGCACGGCATCCAAGGGCGGGACGGGCAACGGAACAGTTCCGGTCAAAAGATCTGAAACCGGTTGGAGCACAGGCTCCAGGACCGGAACCGCCTCGGCTGCAGGGGCTGCGACTTCCTGGGCTACACCGGCAGCCACAGTATCGGCCAGCTCAGCAAGGGGAGCCGAGACCTCTGAAACCGTTCCGGCCGGAACCACCTGGTCCACCACGGGAACGGCGGCAATAAGGTTGTCCGCGAGGCCGGCAACCGGCGTTACGACAGGCTGCAGCAGCCCGGGGGACGCTGCTGGTCCAGCCGCGGACCCGGCAGGGACCGGTGAAACCGCAGCTGCAAGATCCTGGCTCAGGGAAGACACCGAACTGGTGGCGCCGCCGAGCAGTGAAGTGGAATCGGGGCCGGCATCGGCAGTTGCAGCCGTTGATGAAAGAGTCAACCAGGTGGCCGCGGCTGCTCCTGCCAGGAGCAGCGGGCGCAGGGCATACCATGGCGAACTACTACGAGCCATGCGTACCACCCCCCAGTGACCGGCGCAATCGATGCTTTCTAAATGCTAAGACTGCTTATCGCCTGAAGTCCAGCCTTCACTAAAGGGAATTTACAAATGCCGGAAACGGGTGCAGAAACTGTCAAGGCAGAATCGGGCAGTCACAGTGGCGTGACCAGCGGGCCAAAGCTGCCCGCCGCCGTCGAACGCAGCCTTTGATGATCCTGCTAGTGGCTGTCGTTGGGGTAGGTCACGCCGAGCTGGGCGCGCACACCGTCGAAGAGGCGCATGGTGTTCAGGGTGTCCTCAAGCGGCATGACCGGACTCTCGGTCAGCCCCTGCTGGACACACCTCATCACCTCGCGGAGCTCGTAGGCGTAGCCCTTTCCCACGACGTCGAAGGTCTCCGTCCGGCGGTCCTCCCACCCCTTGGCTATGACCAGTTCGCGGGGGTTGTTGATGGAACCCACGCTCTGCAGGAAGCCCAGGCTGCCGGCCACCGTGGCAGTGCGGGGTCCGTGGGCCAGCAGGGAGGAGGTGAGCTGGACCTGGGCGGCGTGGCCGTAGCCAAGGCTCAGGGCGTTCTGCGCATCGACGCCGTCGTCGTTGACGAAGCCCGTGGCGCTGACGGTCTGCGGGAAGCCAAGCGTGCCGAGCGCCCACAGGAGCGGGTACACGGACAGATCCAGCAGTGCGCCCCCGCCGTCCTTCCGGGCCCACAGCCTGGCGGTGGGGGAGTACGGTGCCGGGAAGCCAAGGTCAGCGGTCACCCAATGGATGTCGCCCAGCTCTCCGGAAGCAGCGATGTCGAAGGCACGCTGCATCGAGGGCAGGAACCGGCTCCAGACCGCCTCCATGAGGAAGAGCTTGCGGCTGCGCGCCACCTCGATGAGTTCCGCCGCTTCCCGGGCGTTGATGGTGAAAGCCTTCTCGCACAGCACGTGCTTGCCGGCGTTGAGGGCAGCGAGAACCATCTCGTGGTGCTGCGCGTGCGGCGTCGCGACGTACACAACATCCACGGCGTCATCGGCCAGCAGCCGCTGGTAGCCGGGCACCCCGCCGTCGTCCCCGTACGCCTTGGAAAAGTCATACGCCACGGCAAACGCGTCCGCGGTGTCCTGCGCCCTGGAACTGACCGCATACAGCTCGGCATCTTCAAGCAGCGCGAGATCCTGCGAGACGGCGCGGGCAATGCTGCCCGTGGCGATGATTCCCCAGCGCAGGGGAGCACCGGTGGCGGACCGGGGATCCTGGTTGGGCTGGCTGGAAAGCCACGGCTTTGCGATCGGAGCAGTCATAGCAGCAATCCTGTCACAGGGCCGCCGGAGGGCCCCGGAATTCCGTGCCCTGCGCGGAGGCCGGCAGCGGAAAGAGGCCGACGGCGGGAGGACGCGCTGGGCGTTTCCCCCGCCGCCGGCCCTGCCGGGCCCGGCTTCTCCGGGTCAGGCCGTGGCGGCGACGGCGCTCCGTCCCCGGACCGGCTCTTCCGTCAGCTGGCCCTGCTGCAGGCGGAACCGGCGGTCGGTCTTGTTCGCCAGGACCCTGTCGTGGGTGACCACCAGGATGGTGGTGTTGTGGTCGCGGCTCAGCGAACTGAGGAGCTCGATGATGTGGTCGCCGGTCTGCTCATCCAGGTTGCCGGTGGGCTCGTCCGCCAGGATGAGCTTGGGCTCGTTGGCCAAGGCCCGTGCGATGGCAACGCGCTGCTGCTCGCCGCCGGAAAGCCTGTTGATCCGCCGGTCGTGCTTGGACGGATCAAGCTGGACCTGTTCCAGCAGGTCCTTGGCGCGCTGCAGCAGCGCGGCCTTGCGGACCCCGGCGAACTCCATGGGCAGCATGACGTTGTCCACGGCGGACAGGTTGGGGATCAGGTTGAACTGCTGGAACACGAAGCCGATGTCCCTGCGCCGGTATTCCGTCAGCTTGGTGTCCGGCAGGCTTGCCAGGCTCACGCCGTCCACCACGACGTCCCCGCTGGTGGGTTTGTCCAGCGCGCCCAGCAGGGACAGCAGGGTGCTCTTGCCGCTGCCGCTCTTGCCCACGATGGAGGCCAGGGTGCCCTGCTCCAGGACAAAGCTGACATCGTTGACCGGCTTGATGGTGCGGTCACCGGAGTTGAAGGTGCGGACCAGGTTCTTGACTTCAATCATGGCTATTCTCCTCGCAGGACTTCGATGGGACGGATGCGCGCGGTAAGCAGCGCGGGCACCAGGGCGCCGATAATGGCCACGCAGAACACGGCGGCGATGCCACCGGCGATCACGCCCGGCGATGCGCTCGCGGTGACCGAGTTCAGGAGCTGGGAGGCGCCGCCGAAGGGGCCGCCCTGGCCGCCCGGGAAGCCGCCCGCCCCGCCGGGGCCGCGGCCCGTGCTGGCAGTGGTTGTGGTGGTGTTGCTGCTGATCAGGGCCGAAGCGATCCCCCCGCTGGCGAAGGATGCGATTGCTGCCCCCACTGCGCTGCCCAGGGCCGCGAGGACCAGGGCTTCGAGGACGAACTGCAGGCCGATGGTGCGGTTGGGGGCGCCGATGGCTTTCAGGACCCCGATTTCGCGGCGGCGCTCGCGGACCAGCATCACCATGATGAGCAGGATGATCAGGCCAGCGGTTCCGAGGGCGGCAATGAAGGCGATGAAGGAGATGTTCTTGACGCTGTCCAGGGAGCTGACGGCGGTCTGCAGGTTCTGCCCCTGGGTGACGTCGGCCTTGCCACTGCCCAGGGCGGCCTGCAGGGCCGTCTTGGTGGTGGCGACGTTGTCCATGGAATTGACCGTGACGATCATGCTGGACAGTTCGCCCGGTGTCCCGGCGAGCGACTGGGCGGTGGGGAGCGTGAGGTAGGCGGCGTTGTTCCCGAACGCCGTACCGGCGTCGAACAATCCGGTCACCGTGTAGGTCTGGTCGTTGATGGTGAAGGTGGACCCAACGGTGAGGCTGTTTTTCTCCGCCAGCGTGGTGCCCAGCAGTGCTCCCGTGGACGCTGCCGAGTAGTCGCCCAGTCCGGTGCCCTGCGTAATGTTCAGTGCCTTGCCCGTGGTGTCCACTTCAGCGCCGATACCCGTGGCGGTGATCGGCAGGGACCGGACCGGCTGCTGCGTGCTTCCGGTGGATCCGGTGGTTCCGTTGGCCTGCTGGTTGCGGTTGCCCAGGGTGCCTGCATCCACCGCGGCGGTGAGGCTTGTGGTCAGGGGCGCTGCGGCCTGGCCGCCGGGGCCTCCCTGCCCGGTTTGGCCGCCCGGTGCGGTTTGTCCAGCCTGCGCCGTTTGTGCCGCGGCAGCCGCCGCGTTCCGCAACCGCAGGGATGAGGTCCCGACGACGGCGCTGACGTTGGGGACGCCGGCGGCGGTGGCTGCCTGGGCGGCTGTGAGCGGCTCTCCGCCGCCTTCGAAGCCTTGGCCGCCGGCGGGGTTGACGGTCAGGACGGTGCCGACGGAGGCGTTGAGCTCCTGCACTTTCGCCCCGACTGCCTGGTTCGCCACCAGCATGGCCAGTGCCAGGCCAATGGCGACGGCCAGCACCGCAACAACAGCTGCGGTGCGGACCTTGTTTCTGAAGGCATTGCCTACGCTTCGGGCAAGGACGCTCACGTTACTCCTATGGCTCAGGTGCCGGCGCGGGAGGCCGGCTTCCCATCAACCCTCGCCGGGCATCCTGTGCCGCAATCCGGCCGGACCTGTGTTTGGCCTGTGAAGGATGTTGCTGTTGAGGCAGGACGCAGGAAAGCCCGGTCCTGTTGAAGGACCGGGCTTTCCGCTTGCCGGGGTTTACCCGGCGTTACCGACTGTGTTACTTGGTGATCGGGCCGAGTACGGGATCGTCCGTGTAGGCCGTCTTGACGTTGGCCGAGGTCACGATGACCGGCTCCAGCAGGTAGGCGGGAACAACCTTGTTGCCATTGTTGTAGGACTTGTCGTCGTTGACCTCAGGCTTCTTGCCGGCCTGCAGGTCCTTGACCATGGTGATGGCGTGCTCAACGAGCTTGCGGGTGTCCTTGTTGATGGTGGAGTACTGCTCGCCTGCGATGATCGACTTGACCGACTCAACCTCGGAGTCCTGGCCGGTGACAACCGGGATCGGCTTGCCGGCAGCCTTGACCGAGGTCAGGATTGCGCGGGCCAGGGTGTCGTTGGGGGAGAGGACGCCGTCCACGTTGGCGCTGGTGTAGCTGCCGCTGAGCAGGGTGTCCATGCGGCGCTGGGCGTTTTCAGCCTTCCAGCCCTGGGTCACGGCCTGCTCGAAGCTGTTCTGCCCGGAGACGACCTTCAGGGTGCCGTCGTCGATCTTGGGCTTCAGGACGCTCATGGCACCGTTGAAGAACACCTTGGCGTTGGCATCGTCCGGGGAACCGGCGAACAGTTCGATGTTGTACGGACCAGTGGGCTTCTTCGCCTTCATACCGTCCAGCAGGGCCTGGCCCTGGAGCACGCCGACCTTGAAGTTGTCATAGGCCACGTAGTAGTCCACGTTGTCCGTGTTCAGCAGGAGGCGGTCGTACGCGATGATCGTGGCGCCGGCGTCCTTGGCCTGCTTGAGCTGGGTACCCAGCTGGGAGCCGTCGATGGCGCCCACGATAATGACCTTGGCACCCTTGGTGACCATGGCGCTGATCTGGTTCTGCTGCTCCGACACGCCGCCGTTGGCGAACTGGACGTCAGCCTTGAACCCGGCACCGTTGAGGCCGTCGTTGAACAGCTTTTCGGCCAGGACCCAGTTTTCACTGGTCTTCTGGGGGAGGGCAACGCCGATGGAGGACTTCTGGTCGAATCCCGCGGCACCGGTGCTGGACCCGCCGGACGGCTCCGAGCGGCCGCAGCCCGTCAGCGCCAGTGCTGCGATGGCAGCTACCGCTGCGGCCTTTCCTGCTTTACCAAACATTCGCATTGTTGGTTCTCTTTCTTTGAGTGATGGAACGGTATTCAGGCTGCAAACTTCAGGCTTCCCTGGCGATCGCTTCCTTGGTGGAGGTGGTTTCGTCGGGCTGGATGGGGCTGCTGGGTCCGCCGGAGGGACGGTTCATGTTCCGGGTCAGCATGCCGATGATGGAGCGTTTGCCCTGGGACTTGTTGTAGACGTCGAAGGCGACGGCGATCAGGAGCACCAGGCCCTTGATGATCTGGGTGAGGTCGGCGCCGACGCCGAGGAGCTGCAGGCCGTTGTTGAGCACTGCCATGACCAGGCCACCAATGATGGAGCCGACCACGGTACCCACACCGCCGGTCACTGCCGCGCCGCCAATGAAGACGGCGGCGATGGCGTCCAGTTCCCAGCCCACGCCGTCGAAGGGTCCTGATGCGGTGGAGCGGCCCACGAAGATCATGCCGGCCAGGCCGGCCAGGATGGACATGTTCATCATGACCAGGAAGTTGACCTTCTTGGACTGGACGCCGGAGAGTTCGGCCGCATGCCGGTTGCCGCCGACGGCGTAGACGTGGCGGCCCAGGATGGTGCGGGAGGAGATGAAGCCGTAGATCAGTACCAGCACGGCCAGGATCAGGCCGGGGATGGGGAACGAGGTGCCGGGACGGCCGGTGGCGAAGAGGTACGTGGCGTAGAGGATGGCGGCGCAGATGAGCACCAGCTTCAGCACGGTGACCCACATTTCGGGGACCTCGGCGCCGAGCGCCTTGGCCCGGGCCCGGGAGCGGAGTTCGCCCACCACGACGAAGACCGCGACTGCGACACCCATCAGGATCGTGAGGTTGTTGTAGCCGGTGTCCGGACCCACCTCGGGCAGGTAGCCGGAGCCGATGTACTGGAAGTCGTTGGGTACGGGAATGGTGTTGGACTTGCCCACGAACTGGTTGAAGCCGCGGAAGAGGAGCATGCCGGCCAGCGTCACGATGAAGGCGGGGATGCCCACATACGCGGTCCACCAGCCTTGCCAGGCGCCGATGACCGCACCCAGCACCAGGCCCAGCAGGACGCCTGCCCACCACGGGATGCCCCAGTCGCGGATGGCGAGGGCGACGGTGACGCCGACGAACGCGGCGACGGAGCCGACCGAGAGGTCGATGTGGCCTGCGATGATCACCAGCACCATGCCGATGGCCAGGATCAGGATGTAGGAGTTGCCGTTGAAGAGGTTGATGACGTTGCCGGGGGTCAGCGTCCGGCCTTCGGTGGCGAACTGGAAGAAAATGATCAGGGCCACGAGGGCAAAGATCATGCCGAATTGGCGGGTGTTGCCGCCAAACAGCTTTTTGAGGGCGTTCATGGTGTCAGTCCTTGTGTCCGGAAGGTTCTGGATGGGCCAGAGGGTCAGGCGGCTTTTCGGGTGGCGGAGGTCATCAGCTTCATCAGGCTTTCCTGGCTGGCCTCGTCTTTGTTCAGGACACCTGTGATGGCGCCTTCGAAGATGGTGTAGATGCGGTCGGACAAGCCCAGGAGCTCGGGCAGTTCGGAAGAGATGACGATGACTCCCTTGCCCTGGTTGGCCAGCTGCTGGATGATCCCGTAGATCTCGTATTTGGCTCCGACATCGATGCCGCGGGTGGGTTCATCCAGGATCAGCAGGTCCGGGTCGGTGAACATCCACTTGGCCAGGACCACCTTCTGCTGGTTGCCGCCGGACAGCTTGGCCACGCCTTCCTCCACGGAGGGCGTCTTGGTGCGCAGTGACTTGCGGTACTGCTCGGCCACCGTGAACTCCTGGTTGGGGTCAACCACCGAGTTGTGGCTGATCTTCTTCAGGGCGGCTGCCACGGTGGTGGTCTTGATGTCATCGAGGAGGTTCAGGCCCAGGGTCTTGCGGTCCTCGGTGACGTATCCCAGCCCGGCGTCGATCGCCTGGCGGACGTTCTTGAGGACCACTTCCTTGCCGTCCTTGTAGATGTGGCCGTCAATGAAACGGCCGTAGGAGCGGCCGAAGACGGAGCGGGCCAGTTCGGTGCGTCCGGCGCCCATGAGGCCGGCGAACCCTACGATTTCTCCGCGGCGGACGTAGAAGCTGGAGTTCTTGCAGATCAGGCGGTCCTGGACGTTGGGGTGGCCCACGGTCCAGTTCTTGACCTCGAAGAACACCTCTCCGATCTTGGGGGTGTGGTCCGGGAACCGGGATTCGAGGGTGCGGCCCACCATGCCCTTGATGATGCGGTCCTCATCCACGCCGTCCTTCTTGACGTCGAGCGTCTCGATGGATTTGCCGTCGCGGATGATGGTGATGGAATCGGCGATCTGCTCGATCTCGTTGAGCTTGTGGGAGATGATGATCGACGTGATGCCCTTGGCCTTCAGGCCCAGCATCAGGTCCAGCAGGTGCTGTGAATCCGATTCGTTCAGGGCTGCGGTGGGCTCGTCCAGGATGAGGATCTTCACGGACTTGTTCAGGGCCTTGGCAATTTCCACCAGCTGCTGCTTGCCGACGCCGATTTCCTTGATGGGGGTATCGGGGTCGTCCCGCAGGCCGACCCTGGCCAGGAGGTCCAGGGACCGCAGGCGGGCCTCGCCCCAGTCGATGATGCCGCGCTTGGTGGGCTCGTTGCCCAGGAAGATGTTCTCCATGATGGACAGTTCGGGGATCAGCGCCAGTTCCTGGTGGATGATCACGATGCCGGCGTGCTCGCTGGCCCTGATGTCCCGGAACTGCTGGACCTGCCCCTGGTAGACGATGTCGCCGTCGTAGCTTCCGTACGGGTACACGCCGGACAGGACCTTCATGAGGGTGGATTTGCCGGCGCCGTTTTCGCCGCAGATGGCGTGGATTTCGCCTGCCTTCACCCGGAGGCTCACGTTCGACAAGGCTTTAACGCCGGGAAATTCCTTGGTGATGGACCGCATCTCGAGAATGACCGGGTCCGCGTGCGTGGTCTGGGACGTCATGAGCCCTAACCCTCCAATGCAATGACTTCTTTGTCCGGCCGGCAAAGCGCAGGGCCGTCTGAACCAAAAGTAAACTGGATCACAGCTATTGTCGTCAAGTCTTTAACGCAATTGCTGGATAACGAAATGGTCTACGCCTTGCGGATCCCGGCGTGCTGGAACACCAGGGCGGCGGCGCCAAGCGCCTCCGCCCGGTCCCCGAGCGAGGACATGGTGAGGGTTGTCGTCTCGCCGATCACGGGCACTGCATGGCGGATCAATCCTCTGCGGATGGGGTCCAGCAGGATGTCGCCCAGGCCCGCCAGGGGCCCTCCCACCACGATGACCTCAGGGTTGATCAGGTTGGCCACATTGCCCAGTGCGCGGCCCACGGCCAGTCCGGCATCGTCCACGACCCTAAGGGTGGCGGAGTCGCGGTTCAGGGCCTTGCGGACAATGTCGGCCGGAGTCATCGGCGGGTCTTCGCCGCGGCTGAGGAGCTCGATCATGGTGGTGGTGGAGGCGATGGTTTCCAGGCAGCCGCGGTTGCCGCAACGGCACACCAGGCCCTGCTCATGGATGGTCGCGTGCCCTATTTCGCCGGTGATTCCCACGTTGCCGTAGTAGGGGGCGCCGTTGAGGATTAGGCCGGCACCGATGCCCGATCCGATCTTCATGAACATCAGGTTGCTGACCCCGGAGTGCTGCCCCCACGTCACCTCGGACCAGGCGCCGAGGTTGGCGTCATTGTCAACAAAGACGGGGATTCTCAAGGTTTCCTCAAGGTGCTGGAGGATGTTGATGCCTACCCATTCGGGAAGGATTGCGCCCTGGGCCACCGTCCCTGTCCGGCGGTCGATGGGGCCCGGAATTCCGACGCCGGCGCCCACGACCGAGGAGCGCTCCACCCCGCTTTCCCGCAACAGTTTCTCCAGGAGCGCCACCGCGGCCTGGATGCCGTCATCCGCCTGGTGGCCCAGGGGGAGCATTATCGATTCTTCGGCGATGACGTGGTAGCTGAGCGAGGCGAGGACCACCCGCAGGTGCCGCCGGCCGAAGTCGATGCCCACGGCCACGGCGCCGTTGCTGTTCAGCCGCACGTTCAGTGCCCGCCGCCCGGAGCTGGTGATCGGCTCGGTGGATGCCAGACCGGAATCGAGCATGATCTTGACGATGTTGGAGACGGTGGCGGTGGACAGCCCCGTCTGCCGGGCCAGTTCCGCCTGGGTGGACGGGCCGCCCATCAGGGTCTCGATAATCCGCTGCTGGTTCAGCTGCCGCAGGGCGGACTGCGATCCGGGATTTTTAGGTTTGCTCCTCGTTGAGCGCGTAGTTGCGGACATGCTAAGAAGATTGCCCTACCGCTGCGCTTGTAGTCAAGAAGTTAACGCATGGCTGCGTCGAATGCAGTTGGGAACGGTACGCAGGGCCCACGCCGGATCCCCGTGCATTCCGTCCCGGCATGCCTGCGGGTGGGTCCAAACGACCCGTCATCCGCCGCCTGCGGCTGGCTAGGCTGGTAGGCGGAAACAATCCAGCCCAGCCCTGTTCCCGTGGCCGGGCATGAAGAAGGTGGTAATGATGCTGCTCTCCGTCCTGCAGGCGAATGCGGTGGTCCTGGATATTGGGGCCAACCTGCGCACCGTGGACGATGCCGCCCGCCGGGCCGCGCAGGCCGGTGCCGACGTGCTGCTCACGCCGGAACTGTTTCCCGTGGGCTATGCCCCGCTGCGGCTGCGCAGCGAACTGGATCCGGCGGCCCTCCCCGCCATCCGCGCCCGCCTGGCGGACACCGCGCGCCGGCACAGGATCGCGCTCGTCTACAGCCTGCCCGTCCCGGTGCCCACTGAACCACCATCCGCCGGTGCGGCCGGATGGCACATTTCAGCCACCCTGGTGGACGCCCACGGCATGGAAATCCTCAACTACGCCAAGGTGCACCTCTTTGGCAACGAGGAACGCGAGGCATTTGTCGCAGCCGCGGAACCTCCCGCCGTCGTGGATTTCCACGGCATCCCTACCTCACTGCTGATCTGCTACGACATCGAGTTCCCCGAGGCCGCACGGGCGGCTGCTGCCCGGGGTGCCGAGCTGCTCCTGGTGCCCACCGCATTGTCGGCCGGCTTCGAGGCAGTACCGCAGGTGCTTGTCCGCGCCCGTGCGCTGGAAAGCCAGCTCACTGTGGCGTACGCCAACCACTGCGGAAGCGAGGACGCCTACGCTTTTGGGGGCGGAAGCGTGGTGGCGGGGCCCGACGGGACGCTCCTCGCCGAGGCCGGCGATGCCCCGGCGCTGCTGTTTGCCGAGGTGGGCACGGAGGCCGTCCGGGCAGCACGCAATGCAGTCCCGTACCTGCGGGAACGCCGGCCCAGGCTGTACCGGGAGTGGGAGGCAGCCCTGCTGCGGGAACCGGGCCACCCTGGGGGCGTCGGCGCCTAGCCGCTGCCCGTCAGCCCGTCAGCCAGTCCCGTCCCTCAGTCAGCCCTGCCCGCCAAGCTGTCTGCGTACTGCAGCGCAATCCACAGCTCTGCCCGCACCTGTGCCTGGTTCAGGTCCATCTGGAGCAGCTCGCCAAGGACGCCGATCTGCCGCCGAACGCTGTTCCGGTGCAGGCCCAGCAGTTTGGCGGACGCGTCCCAGCTGCCGTTCTCGCTGAGCCAGCCGCGGAGGACAGACAGCAGCGGATGGCGCCGGTCCGGCTCCAGCGCCAGGACCGGCTGCAGGAGGCGTTCGGCCAGCAAAGTCCCGGCCTCACGGCCCAGCAGTCCGGTGACGGACCATGACACCTCATCGGCCCGGATGCTCTGCCCGCTTCTCTGGACCTGGCCGCGCAGGGAGGTGGCCCGCTGGTAGGCGGCGGACAAGCCGGCGAGCTCGGTCGGTTCGCTCACCACCAGGCGCCACCCGAGCTTCTCCACATCGGCAAGCAGGGCATCATCCACCCTGAGCCGGGTCACGGCGGCGAAGCCGTAGTCAGTGATCTCCACCAGTTTTGTGTCGAGCATCCGGCGCCACTGCAGCAGTTCCCGGACCGGGCCGTCACCTGCCGGCCACTGGGGCGCTTCCACGTTGATGCCCTGCACAACCCGCATGGGCGCGGACCGGGTGGAGGAAAGGCTCTGCGCCAGCAGGTCCTTGAGCCCGTTCACATGCCTGGTCCCGCCCGCGGTGAGGCTTTCGGGGTGCAGCAGGACAGCGGTGGCCAGCTGGCTTGGAGCCAGCGACCCGCTGGTGCGTTGCCGCACCAGCAGTTCGAGCAATCCGACCGCGGACTGGACCACGTTGTTCTGTGCGGGGGTCAGCGGAACGTCGGAGCCCAGAACCAGGGCGCCAAGATTGGCATCCTTGGTGCTGCGCAGCGGATGGCCCACCACCAGCGCCGAGCCCGGCAGGTCAAAGCCGTCCATCTCCACCCGGGGGCCGCGGCCGGACAGCAGCCGTTCCAGCATCGGTTCCAGCAGGGAAAGTTCGACGGCGGTGCTGCCGCCGGCACTGGTGCCGCGTGCCCGGACCCGGCCGTCCGCCCCCACCATGACCGCCCATACAGGCACGCGCTGGACCAGGGCGGCCAGCAGTTCATGCTCCGGCCTGGGGGAGAGGACGGCCCGCATGAGTTGCCGGTTGGTCTCCGCCAGCTGCCGGAAAACCCGGGCATTGTCAGTCTCCAGGAGCTGTGAGAACTGGAGGCCGATCGCCGCGAACGGAAGCGACTCAGGCACCTCGAACAGGGTGAGGTTGTGCCGCCGGCACGCGTCCAGCACCACGTCCGGGACGGCATCAAAGTAGGGCCTGATCCCGAACCCGAGGGCCGCCACCTTGGCCTCCACCAGCCGCCGGACATACGCATCCACCCTGGCCGGAGTGCCGCCGTCGCCCAGGAAGGGAAGCCCGGCGGTGAGCAGGAACTCACCCTCCGGCAAATAGGGTGTGGGGTCCTCCAGTTCGCTGGGTTCAACCCACCGCAACAGACGGCCGCCGCTGCCGCCGTCGTGGAGCGTTTTCAGCAGCGGCGGCAGCTGGTCAAGGAACTGCTGGAGGGTGACGAAGCTCAGCCGTCCGGACTCCGCGGGTCCTACAGTCATGGCTCGCACCGGCGTCGACCGGCACCCGGCAGCCGGCGCACCCGGCGGCTGCAGGCGCCGGATTGCAGGATCCGCTGCGTTTGTGCATAAAGTCTCACGGTGGATCACTATAAGTCATTTTGCACCAGGTTGAGAGTTGGCTCACATGCCAATGTTGGTCAGGGGAAACCGACAACTACTCTGAAGGGACGTCAACGGTGACTGTGCCTGTAACCACCGAAAAACCCATTGCGCCAAGCATCGGACGGCCCGGCCTTCGGGCCCAGCTGCTCCGGCGTAAACCGATAGGCCACATGGTCAGCGAAACCGAAGGCGCCGGTGGGGGAACCGGCCTGGTGCGCAGCTTCGGCGTCCTGCACCTGACGATGATCAGCGTGGGTGCCACCCTGGGGACGGGCATCCTGGTGATCCTCGGCGAATCGGTTCCACTGGCCGGACCGGCCATCTGGATTTCATTCATCATCGCCGGCCTGGCCGCGCTGCTCTCCGCGGTGTCGTACGCCGAGATGGCCGGCCTGGTCCCGGCCGCAGGGTCGAGCTACTCCTATTCCTACGCCACTATGGGGGAGGGCATGGCCTGGATCTGCGGATGGTGCCTCGTCCTTGAATACGCCGTTTCCGTGGCCGCCGTGGCCGTCGGCGCGGGCCAGTACGTCAACGAAACGCTGGCTGTGTTCGGGCAGGTGCTGCCCGACGCGATGTCCCAGCCTCCCGGCGACGGCGGCTTGGTGAACGTTCCGGCGGTGGCCATCGTCGTGCTCGCCACCATCCTGCTGGTCCGCGGTGCCCGGGAAAGCGCCTGGATCAACACCGCCATCGTCATCGTCAAAGTAGGCATCCTGCTGTTCTTCTGCGCCGTGGCTTTTACCGCCTTCAACGCAGGAAACTTCGAGCCGCTCATGCCCATGGGGGCCGCAGGCGTCTCCGCCGCCGCCTCCAGGGTGTTCTTCTCCTACATTGGGTTCGACGCCGCCTCCACGGCCGGCGAGGAAGCCCGGAACCCCAAGCGCGACCTGCCCCGCGCCATCCTGCTGTCCATGGTGATCGTCACCAGCATCTACGTCCTGGTGGCCGTTGCCGCCATCGGCGCCCGCCCCTGGGGCTGGTTCGACGGAACCGAAGCCGCCCTGGTCCAGATCCTCGAGGAAACCACGCACCAGCCGTGGGTTGCCCTGGTCTTCTCCGTCGGCGCTGTCCTTGCGATCGCCAGCATCGTCCTCACCGTCCTCTACGGGCAGACCCGCATCCTCATGTCCATGTCCCGGGACGGACTGGTGCCCCCGGTCTTCAGCCGCGTCTCACCCCGCACCGGCACCCCGGCCGCCGGTACCCTGATCGTCGGCACCGCCGTCGCCCTCACCGCAGGGCTGGTGCCGCTTGGCGCCCTGGCCGACGCCACCAGCATCGGAACCCTGTTCGCGTTCGCGCTGGTCAACGTGGCCGTTATCTACCTGCGCCGCAACCGCCCGGACCTGAAGCGCAGCTTCGGGGTGCCGCTGTACCCCATCACCCCCGTCCTGGGCACGCTCATGTGCGCCTACCTGATGGCAAACCTTGGCGCCGAAACCTGGGTGGTGTTCGGCGCGTGGATGCTCGTGGGCATCGCCATCTACTTCGGCTATGGACGCCGGAACTCCAAGGTAGCGGCCCTGAGCGAGCTCGACTACCGTGAACTGACCGCCAAGGCCCCCGGCCAGGAACCTGTGAAAGCAGAACAATCATGACCATCGCCACCGAACTGCCTGCCTCCGACCCCTCCAGCACCTCCACGCCGCCGGCGGACGCGGCAAGGCGGGGCGCCGGTGAACAGGCAGCTCCCATCACCATGCTGAACCCCGATTTCCCGTTCAGCTACGACCACTACCTGGCCCACGCGGACGGACTGGGAACCGTCCCGCCGGAGCTGTACGGCACGGAGGTGGCCGTCATCGGCGCCGGGCTGTCCGGGCTGGTGACCGCCTATGAACTGATGAAACTCGGACTGCGGCCCGTGGTCTATGAAGCGGACCAGATCGGCGGCCGTCTCCGCACCGCAGCCTTCCCGGCGGCCCCCGGCGTGGTGGCGGACCTGGGCGGCATGCGGTTCCCGGTCTCCGGCAAGGCCTTCTACCACTACGTGGACCTGCTGGGCCTGGAGACCCAGGACTTCCCCAACCCCTTGGCCGAGGCCACCTCCAGCACGGTGATCGAACTGGCAGGCAAGAAGTACTACGCGGAAAAGCCGGGCGACCTTCCGCCGTTCTTCCGTGAAGTGGCCGACGCCTGGAAGGCGGCAGTCAACGACGGCGCCAAGTTCGTGCAGATGCAGGACGCCATCAAGGCGCGGGACATGCCCAGGATCAAGGAACTTTGGAACGAACTGCTCCCGCTCATGGATGAACAGACCTTCTACGGTTTCATCGCCGCCAGCGAGTCCTTTAAGAAGGCAGGATTCGCCCACCGTGAAGCTTTCGGCCAGGTGGGGTTCGGCACCGGAGGCTGGGACACGGACTTCCCCAACTCCATCCTGGAAATCCTCCGCGTGGTCTACACCGACGCGGACGACCAGCACCGGCTCATCCGCGGGGGAGCGCAGCGTCTGCCCGAGGCACTCTGGCAGCACGCGCCGTCGGACCTGGCGCACTGGCCGGCCGGCACCTCCCTGGCCTCGCTGCACTCCGGCTCGCCCCGCGGCGCTGTGGGGAAGATCAGCCGGGACCCTGACGGCAACCTGCGGGTCCGGGAGCGTTGGGGCCGCGAGGCCAGCTACCCGGCCGTGGTTACCACATGCCAGTCGTGGCTGCTGTCCACCCGCATCCACACCGAGGAGGCCCTGTTCCCGGCCGAACTGTGGACCGCCATGGAGAAATCGCATTACATGCAGTCCTCCAAGACCTTTGTGATGGTGGACCGGCCCTTCTGGAAGGACATCGACCCCGAAACGGGCAATGAGGTCCTGTCCATGACGCTGACGGACAGGCTGAACCGCGCCACCTACCTGCTGGACAACGGCCCGGACCAGCCCGCCGTCATCCTGTTGTCCTACACCTGGAATGACGACGCCCTGAAGTGGCTGGCCCTGGACGCGGACGAGCGCGTGGAACTGATGCTGCACTCGCTGGAGCAGATCTACCCCGGCGTGGACATCGCCGGGCACATCGTGGGCCAGCCCATCACCGTGTCCTGGGAGGCGGACCCCAACTTCATGGGGGCCTTCAAGGCCAACCTCCCCGGACACTACCGCTACCAGCAGCGGCTGTTCACGCACTTCAAGCAGGACAGGCTGCCGGAATCCCAGCGCGGCATCTTCCTGGCGGGCGACGACGTCTCCTTCACCGCCGGCTGGGCAGAAGGCGCCGTGACCACCGGGCTGAACGCGGTGTGGGGCGTGGTGAAGCACCTGGGCGGGTCATCGGCGCCGGGGAACCCGGGCCCAGGCGACCTGCTGGACGAGTTCGGGCCGATCAGCCTGGATTAGCCTTCAGAAGCGTGGAGCTCGCGGTGTTTCGCCGCGAGTTCCACGTAGCGCGCCGCATTGGCGCGGACGCCGTCGAACTCTTCATCGGTGAGTTCGCGGCGCACCTTGGCGGGTACGCCCGCCACCAGCGAGCGGGGCGGAACCACCGTACCTTCGAGCACCACGGCGCCGGCGGCCACCAGCGAGCCGGCGCCGATTACTGCACCGTTGAGGACGGTGGCGCCCATGCCGATCAGGCAGTCGTCCTCCACCGTGCAGCCGTGCACGACGGCGGCGTGCCCCACGCTGACCCGCTGGCCCACCGTGCAGGGGAAGCCGGGGTCGGCGTGCAGCACCACATTGTCCTGCAGGTTGCTGCCGGCGCCCACGGTGATGGCCGCGGTGTCGGCCCGGACGGAGACGCCGTAGAAGGCGCTGGCGTCCGGGCCCAGGGTGGCATTGCCGATGATCGAGGCCGACGGGGCCACGAACGCTGATTCATGGACAGCCGGGGAATTGCCGGCGAAAGGGTAGAGAGGAGCCATGGCTTCACCCTAAGCCACCCCTCCACCCAACTGAGTAGCAAAAGATGCCGTTTTGGGGCTTCAAAACGGCATCTACTGCGACCTAGTTGAAGACCACCGTCCGGTTGCCGTCCAGCAGCACCCGGTGCTCGGCATGCCACTGCACGGCCTGCACCAGCGTGCGGCCCTCCACGTCGCGGCCCATCTGCACGAACTGCTCCGGCGTGCGCGCATGGTCCACGCGGATGACTTCCTGTTCGATGATCGGGCCCTCGTCCAGGGCGGCGGTCACATAGTGTGCCGTGGCGCCGATCAGCTTCACGCCGCGGGCATGCGCCTGGTGGTACGGCTTGGCACCTTTGAAGGACGGCAGGAACGAATGGTGGATGTTGATGGCCTTGCCGGTCAGGTCGGTGCAGAGCTCGTCGGAGAGGATCTGCATGTAGCGGGCCAGGACGGTCAGCTGGATGTCGTGTTCGGCGATGAGGGCACGGAGCTTGTCCTCGGCCTGGACCTTGGTGTCCCTGGTCACGGGGATGTAGTGGAACGGGATGCCGTAGAACTCGGCGAGCCCTGCCAGGTCCTGGTGGTTGGAGACGATGGCGGGGATTTCAATGGGGAGCGTGCCGGAACGCTGCTGGAAGAGCAGGTCGTTGAGGCAGTGCGCCGAGGTGCTGGCCATCACCAGAGTGCGCACCTTGTCACCAACGGTATCGAGGTTCCACTGCATGGAGAACGCTTCCGCCACCGGTTCCAGCGCCGCCCGCAGCTCGGACTTGGGGGCTGCCGTGGTCACCTCCACGCGCATGAAGAAGTTGCCGGTGGAAGGGCTGCCGTACTGCTGCGAGTCCATGATGTTGCACCCTGCAACCAGCAGGGCTCCGGCCACGGCGTGGACGATTCCGGGGCGGTCCGGGCAGGACAGGGTGACGACGTACGCTTGGTTCAGCTGCTCTTGATTCACGCGTAATAGCCTACCCGCGCCGCGGGTGCCGGTTTTGGTAGGCTGGAAGGGTCGCAACTGGCGTTGGGTGGCTAACCACCAGGGAGCGGCAATCACGAAGACCACGGATCGTACGCCTGGGCCGAGGGTCATGTCTTGCCGGAATTGGGGTTGCCCCTGCGTCAGCACAGCAGCACCATGCCGGGCTTTCACGCCCTGTCATCAACGCGGTGCGGAAGCGCGCCAGCCGGTAGCCTGACCTAAGCAGTGCCCGTATCCCTAGCCAGGAGTTCTTCGTGACTACTACAGCCACCTCAACCACAGCCGTCAGCAACCAGCCGCTGGCTGAGCTTGACCCCGAAATTGCCGCAGTCCTTGAGCAGGAGCTCGGCCGCCAGCGCGGCACCCTGGAAATGATTGCTTCCGAGAACTTCGCGCCCCGCGCCGTGATGGAAGCCCAGGGCTCCGTCCTCACCAACAAGTACGCCGAGGGCTACCCGGGCCGCCGCTACTACGGCGGCTGCGAATACGTCGACGTTGCAGAACAGCTGGCCATTGATCGGGTCAAGGCCCTGTTCGGCGCCGAGTTCGCCAACGTCCAGCCGCACTCCGGCGCGCAGGCCAACGCCGCCGCGCTCTCCGCCATGATCACCCCCGGCGACAAGATCCTGGGCCTGTCCCTGGCCCACGGCGGCCACCTGACCCACGGCATGAAGCTGAACTTCTCCGGCAAGCTGTACAACGTGGCTGCCTACCAGGTGGAGGAAGACAACTTCCGCATCGATATGGACAAGCTCCGCGAGCAGGCCATCGCCGAAAAGCCCCAGGTCATCATTGCCGGCTGGTCCGCTTACCCGCGCCACCTGGACTTCGCAGCCTTCCGCTCCATCGCCGATGAAGTGGGCGCGCTCCTCTGGACCGACATGGCACACTTCGCAGGCCTGGTGGCAGCCGGCCTGCACCCCAGCCCGGTGCCGCACTCCGACGTCGTCACCTCCACCGTGCACAAGACCCTCGCCGGTCCCCGCTCGGGCGTGATCATTGCCAAGGAGCAGTGGGCCAAGAAGCTCAACTCCAGCGTCTTCCCGGGCCAGCAGGGCGGCCCGCTGATGCACGTCATCGCTGCCAAGGCCGTGGCCTTCAAGATCGCCGGCACCCAGGAATTCAAGGAGCGCCAGGAGCGCGTCCTGGAAGGCGCCAGGATCATCGCCGACCGCCTGAACCAGGCCGACGTCGCCGAAGCCGGCGTCTCCGTCCTCACCGGCGGTACGGACGTGCACCTGGTGCTGGTTGACCTTCGCAACTCGCAGCTGGACGGCCAGCAGGCCGAGGACCTCCTGCACTCCGTGGGCATCACCGTCAACCGGAACGCCGTGCCGTTCGACCCCCGCCCGCCGATGGTCACCTCCGGCCTGCGCATCGGCACCCCGGCCCTGGCCACCCGCGGCTTCGGCGCCAACGAGTTCACCGAGGTTGCCGAGATCATCGCCACCGCCCTCAAGGCAGGCAGCAGCGCCGACGTCGAGGCCCTCCAGGCCCGCGTGGACAAGCTGGCGGCCGACTTCCCGCTCTACCCGCAGCACGAGCAGTGGTAAGCAATGACTGAAACCACAACCGCACAGATCCTTGACGGCAAGGCCACCGCCGCTGCCATCAAGGCCGAGCTGACCGAACGCGTGGCCGCACTCAAGGCCAAGGGCGTCACTCCCGGCATCGCCACTGTGCTGGTGGGCGCCGACCCTGCCTCGCAGCTGTATGTCTCCATGAAGCACAAGCAGTCGGTGCAGATCGGGATGAACTCCATCCAGCGCGAGCTCCCGGCGGACGCCACCCAGGAACAGGTAGAGGCCCTCATTGACGAACTCAATGCGGACCCCGCCTGCCACGGGTACATCGTGCAGTTGCCGCTGCCTAAGCACCTGGACACGGACGCCATCCTGGAGCGCATAGACCCCGCCAAGGACGCGGACGGGCTGCACCCCACCAACCTTGGCCGGCTGGTGCTGAACGTCAACAACAAGATCACCACCCCGCTGCCGTGCACGCCACGGGGAGTCATCGAGCTGCTGGAGCGCAACGGGTACAGCCTGGCCGGCAAGCACGTGGTGGTGGTGGGCCGCGGCGTCACCATCGGCCGCTCGATCGGCCTGCTGCTCACGCGGCGGGACGTCAACGCCACCGTGACCCTGACCCACACCGGCACCACCAACCTCTCGGAGCTGCTGAAGCAGGCGGACGTCATTGTGGGCGCGGCGGGCGTGAAGCACATCGTCAAGGCCGCGGACGTGAAGCCGGGCGCTGCCCTGCTGGACGTCGGCGTCACCCGCGAGACCGATCCGGAGACCGGCAAGAGCCGCGTCTACGGGGACATCGATCCTGCCGCTGCCGAGGTGGCCGGCTGGATCTCACCGAACCCCGGTGGAGTAGGCCCCATGACCGTGGCGCTGCTGATGACCAACGTTGTGGAGGCTGCCGAACGCGCAGCAGGCGTCGGGGAGTAGTCCCGGCCCAAACCGCTCGACGGCGGCACGGTAACTTTCGCAGGGAAGGTGCCGGGCCGCCGTCGGCCGTTTAAGCGCAGCGCAGGCTGAGCCAGGCGCGGCCTTGCACCTACTCCCGGGGGAGTACGGGCGCTACGCCGCCTATCTGATTACTTTCGCGGCCCGCGGGAATAGGCTCGGACCATGCAGCGCCGATTCAGGGGACCACCCACCGCCGTCATCGTGGTGGTGGTCGCCGTGATCCAGGTGGCGGGGTCGGCGTTCGCGTCGGTGCGCCAGCCTGGACACGCGCCGCTGGACCCCCTGGCGCTGGCATTGCTGCTGCTGGGGCCCGCCGCGCTGGCTTTCCGCCGGCGCGCGCCGCTGGTGATGCTGCCCGTTGCCGCCGGGGCCACCGCAGCCTACCTTGCACTGGGCTACGCGTGGGGCCCGGTGGTCCTCTCCTTTGCGCTGGCACTGATCCTGACGGCGGCGGCCGGAAAGCGCGCTGTGGCATGGTCCGGGGCCGCGGCGGGAATCCTCGCATTGTTTTTGGCCGCCGCGCGCAGCGGCGATGAAGCGGCGTTCGTCCGCGCCTTCGCCGGGTCCTCATGGCTGGCCATCCTGGTCCTGATCGGGGAAGGGGTGCGGTTCCGCGGCGAACGGGTGGCCGAACGGCGCCGCCAGGAGGCCGCGGCGGCGCAGGCTGCCCGCGACGAATACCGGCTTGCCCTGGCACGGGACATCCATGACGTGGTGGCCCATTCGCTCTCCCTGATCAATGTCCGGGCCTCAGTGGCGCTGCACCTGGGCGAGAAGGATCCGGCGCAGTTCCGCCCTGCCCTGGAGACCATCAAGGCAGCGAGCAGGGAATCACTGGCTGAAGTCCGCCAGCTGCTGGGCGTGCTCCGGGAAGATGCGCCGTTGAGCCCCACCAGCCGGCCCAGCCTGGGCCGGGTCCCGGAAATCGTTGACAACGCGCGGCGGGCCGGGCTCGATGTCCGGCTCCAGACCGGCGCGCATCTGGAACACGTTCCCGATGCAGTGCAGGAAGCGGCGTACCGGATTGTGCAGGAAGCCCTGACCAATGTGGTCCGGCATTCCGGAGCGCGGACAGCCCAGATCACCATCCACGCGGCGAAAGGGGAGTTGCTGGTTGCCATTGACGACGACGGCGCCGGGGCCGGCACGGCGCCCGAAGGTAACGGCATCACCGGCATGCGGGAGCGGGTTGCAGCTTTGGGCGGCAGGCTTGAGCTGGGGCCGGCGCAGTCCGGTACGGGCTGGCGGGTCCGCGCGGTCCTCCCTCTGGCCGCCGGTGCAGGGCAGGAACCAGGATGATCAGCATCCTGCTGGCCGATGACCAGAACCTGATCCGCGCGGGCTTCCGGGCGCTGCTGGACGCCGAAGCCGACATGACGGTCGTGGCCGAATGCGGGACCGGGCGCGACGCGGTGCGGCTGGCCCGCCAGTGGCATCCCGACGTGGTCCTGATGGATATCCGCATGCCGGACGGTGACGGCCTGGAGGCAACACGGCAGATCCTCTCCGACTCGGCGCTGCCAAGTACCCGGGTGGTCATACTCACCACCTTCGAGCTGGATGACTACATCGCCGAGGCGGTGCGGGCAGGGGCTGCCGGTTTCCTGGTCAAGGACACTGAACCGGCCGAGCTGCTGCGTGCAGTCCGCATTGTGCACGACGGCGATGCGCTGCTGTCGCCCTCAGTGACGCGGCGGATCATGGCCCAGCTGGCGCGGCACTCCCGCGCCGCCGAACCGCCGGTGGCACTGGACCGCATCACCGACCGGGAGCGGGAAGTCCTCCAGCTTGTGGGGGAGGGTTTGAACAATGCGGAAATCGCCGGTCGCCTGTTCATCACTCCGCTCACGGCCAAGACGCATGTGTCGCGGATCATGGTGAAGCTGATGGTCAGGGACAGGGCGCAGCTGGTGGTGCTGGCCTACGAATCCGGCCTGGTCCGGCCCGGCTGGGCAGGCTGAGTCCGTACGGGAAGCAGCAGCGGGACTCCCCGGGGAGTACGCGGCCCGGTGCAGGTGACTCCCGCCGCCGGACGCCCCGGCCGGGGTGCGGCAACGAGACTCGATACAAGGCCGGATCCCCGGCCGGTTAAGAGAGTCTGGAGAACAAAAAATGTTGGCTTCACTGACCACCGCACTGTCCACCACCGCACTGTCCACTGCGGCCCTGTCCGCGGCTGCGCAGGTGCCGGCCGATACGGTCGTCTATGGACCCTGGCACGGTGCCTTTTCCCCCTGGTTCCTGTTGTTCCCGCTCTTCTGGATCCTGGTCATCGCGCTGTTCATCTTCGTGGCCCGCAGGACCTGGCGCCGCAACCAGCACTGGGCAGCCGCCCAGGGGGCCGAAGGAGTGCTGCGTGAGCGCTATGCCCGGGGCGAGGTTGACGAGACCGAGTACCGGCAACGGATGGAGGTCCTGCGCAGCGGGGACCGGCGGCAGAAGTGACCGGGCCCGCCCGGAGCTGTTCGCCGGCGGTGGAAGGCGGCCGAAGCACAGGCCGGCGTTTGAGACAATAGCTCCATGCGAACTTTGGGCAGCTCCTCGTCATCCGCCAAACCCGCCAGGGCCGGTTTTTCGATGTTCCGGATCGGCGGGCCCGGCCTGATGGTCCTGGTGACGGCGTTCATTGTGGCCGTCATCTTCGCCGCCAACCAGAACGACGTCGTGGGCTGGGTTGTTGCCGTCATCGCCGCGTTCTGGCTGGCACTGGCCGCCTTCGTGGTCTTCAGCATCCAACGGGCCGCCAAAAAAGCCGGTGCCAAGCTGTCCGAGGCACAAAGCGCCTTCCACACCGCAACCGGCCGCGCCCCGGTGCAGGCATCGGCCGATCATGGGGGCACCCGGGTGGTGTACGAACGCACCGAGGCCGACGAAGTGCGCGACCTGAAACTGGACCACTCCTTCAAAATCGTCCAGGTACAGATCCGCGTAGTGGAAGAGGAACGGGCCAAGGGCGCCGCCGCCAACCAGGACACCATCAACCGCGCGCTCGAGACCATCGAGATCACGGCCACCAATGCCCGGGACATGATCAAGTCCTCCGGCGGCAGCGGAGAGCCGGTGACCGGAACCATCATCGACTAGAGTGGAGCGGGTGAGCTCGGCATTGAACAAGGACCACCTTCGCATCGCATCAGTCAACGTCAACGGCCTCCGGGCTGCCTACAAAAACGGCATGGCGGCGTGGCTGGAGCCGCGCGAAGTGGACATCCTCTGCCTGCAGGAAGTGCGCGCCCCTGACGCGATCGTCCGGCAGCTGCTCGGCGAAGGCTGGCATATCCTGCACGCCGAGGCGGAAGCAAAAGGCCGTGCCGGCGTCGCCATCGCCTCCCGCCAGGAGCCGCTCGAAACCAGGAACGGCATTGGGGATGACTACTTCGCCACCGCCGGGCGCTGGGTGGAGGCCGATTTCCGCGTCCCTGACGCTGCGGGAAACCCCGTCCAGCTCACCGTTGCCAGCGCCTACGTGCACTCCGGCGAGGTAGGGACTCCCAAGCAGGACGACAAGTACCGCTTCCTTGACGTCATGAGCACCCGGCTTCCGGAGCTGACCAAGCACAGCGACCACGCCCTGGTGGTGGGGGACCTGAACGTCGCCCACACGCCAAGGGACATCAGGAACTCCAAGGGCAACCTCAAGAAGGCCGGCCACCTGCCGGAGGAACGCGCGTACTTCGACCGGTTCTTTGGTGAGGAAATCGGCTGGCATGACGTCCACCGGAACCTTGCCGGCGACGTCGACGGGCCATACACGTGGTGGTCCTGGCGCGGCAAGGCGTTCGACAACGACACCGGGTGGCGCATCGACTACCACATGGCCACCCCCGGACTGGCAGCATCCGCCATTTCCGCCGTTGTCGACCGTGCAGCCACCTGGGATACCCGCTTCTCCGATCACGCCCCGCTGGTAGTGGACTACCAGCTCTAAGCCCGAAAGTTTTCCATGACCACCCAGACTTCCTCCACTGCCAAGAAGCGCATCCTTTCCGGCGCCAAGCCCACCGCGGATTCCCTGCACCTGGGCAACTACATCGGCGCCGTGCGCAACTGGGTGGACATGCAGGCGGAATACGACGCCGTCTTCTTCATCCCGGACCTGCATGCCATCACGGTGGATTTCGATCCCGCAGAACTGGCCAAGCGCACCCGCATTGTGGCGGCTCAGTACATCGCCGCCGGCATCGACCCGGACAAGAGCATCTTCTTTGTCCAGTCCCATGTCCCGGAGCACGCACAGCTTGCCTGGGCGCTGAACTGCATCACCGGCTTCGGTGAGGCGTCCCGGATGACCCAGTTCAAGGACAAGACCCAGAAGTCGGGCGCTGACGCCGCAACGCTGGGCCTTTTCGCCTACCCCACGCTGATGGCTGCGGATATCCTCCTGTACCAGAGCGACCTGGTGCCGGTCGGCGAGGACCAGCGGCAGCACCTGGAACTGACCCGGAACCTCGCGCAGCGTTTCAACACCCGGTTTGGCCACACCTTCACGGTTCCCGAGGCGACGATCGTCAAGGAAAGCGCCAAGATCTACGACCTCCAGAACCCCAGCGCCAAGATGTCCAAGACGGGGGAGTCCCCCAACGGTGCCATCCAGCTGCTGGAGGATCCCAAGATCGCCGCGAAGCGCATCAAATCGGCGGTGACGGACGCGGGCACGGACATCCGCTTTGACGCCGAGGAGAAGCCCGGGGTCTCCAACCTGCTGACCATCTACTCTTCCCTGACCGGGAAGTCGGTGGCGGAGCTCGAAGCCGAGTACCAGGGGAAGATGTACGGCCACCTCAAGGTGGACCTCGCGGAGGTGGTGGTGGACTTCATCACCCCGCTCCGCAACCGGACCAACGAGCTGATGGCTGATCCCGCCGAGCTTGACCGGCTGCTGGCCCTCGGTGCGGAACGGGCCCGGGAAATTGCCGCTGTCACGCTGGGCCAGGTGTACCAGCGCATGGGCTTCCTGCCGTCCCTCAGCCTCGCAGGAGTCCGCTAGCGCCATGTCTTCGAGAAACGTCACCGCCAGGGGAGGTGCCTTCTCCGCCGGCCAGGCGGAGCGGAACCTGGCTGACCGCTTCGAAGACCAGTCCGGTCACAACGCGGCAACGGACCGTGAGGTGGCCCGCAGCGACGAAATCAGTGTGGGCGTCATCCTGGGCTTTCCCGCCGAGATAGCTGACGAACTGCAGCGCTGGCGCGCGTCCTTTGGCGATCCCCTGGCCGGGGTGGTGCCCGCGCACATCACGCTGGTCACCACCACTCCCACCCAGGATTGGGAGGCCACCCGCCGGCACGTCCGCGAGGTGGCCCGCTGCCAGAGCCCCTTCATGGTGACCATCGCCGGAACCGGAACTTTCCGGCCGGTTTCGCCGGTGGTGTTCATCAACGTGGAGGACGGCTTCGAGGAGTGCGTGGACCTGCACCGCAAGCTGCAGCAGGGTCCCCTTCACCGGGAACTGCCCTTTGCCTACCATCCCCACGTCACCATCGCCCATGATGTCGCCCCTGAAAGCCTGGATGAAGCCGAAACGGTACTGAAGAACTACAGGGCCACCTTCCCCGTGGTTAGCATGGGACTCTATGAGCATGATGCCGACGGCATCTGGCAGCTACGGGAAGAGCTGGACTTTGGGACCGAAACTGACAACCACGCCGGCACCAGCTTCACGGACACCACAACCGAAGGCGGCTGACCGGTCGCCGCTGCCCACGCAGCATGCCCAGCTGAAGCTGGCCGTCATCCAAAAGCGGATGGAATGGGGAAAAGCCAGGAGAGCGGGCGGCGGCGTGGTGCCGGGCCTGATGGCACTGATCCAGTGGCTGCTGGCCAAACTCAACACCTTGCGCCCCATGCGGGCCTTCCAGCACTACAACCTCCAGCACGGGCCCCTGCTGAGCGCCGGCATTGGCTTCCGGATGTTCTTCTCCATCACCGGCCTCCTCACCACCGGGTTTTCGATAGCCGGGCTTGTCCTCAGCGGACAGCCGGCCCTCCTCGACACCATTGTTGCCACGGTGGCGCACAGCGCCCCCGGCCTCCTGAAAGTCGGCAACGGGGACGGACTGGTGGACCCGAAGGACCTCCTGAACCCGGGCGGCCTCGGCTGGACGGCGGTTATTGCCGCTGTGGTCACCATCATCACCTCGCTGGGCTGGATCAACGGGATGAGGGACGGGCTGCGCGGCGTGCTGCAACTTCCTCCGCTTGTGGTCAACCCCATCCTGGTGCGGCTGCGCGACGCCGGTACCCTGCTGCTGCTGGGGCTGGCCCTGGTGATCAGCGCGGGCGCCTCCCTTGTCTTCGGCACGGCGGCGGGTTGGGTGGTGGGTTTCCTGCATCTTAGCGACGCCGTGGCCGGTCCCCTCACCACGTCCGTCAAGATCGTGGTGCCGCTGGTCCTGAACTGGGTCACCGCGCTGATCATGTTCCGGCTCGCCGCCGGACTGAAACTGTCCCGGCAGGCGCTGCTCGAAGGCACCATCCTCGCCGCCGTAGGCACCACCGTTCTGCAGATCTTCAGCACTGAGCTGCTGGCAGGTGCCAGCCGGAACCCAATCCTGGCCTCATTCGCCATCATCATCGGCCTGCTGATCTGGTTCAACCTGGTCAGCCAGGTCTACCTTGTCTCAGCCGGGTGGTCGGCGATCCGTGAGGCTGACCTGGAGTCCGGCGGCGCTCCGCGGAAAACCATCCTCGGCGCGCGGCGGGCCACGCCCCAGACCTGACCTGCCGTCACTGGTGACGCCGGCAGGGATATCTGGCCGTGGCCGGCTGTTTTACGGCGCCGGCACCAGCCCCTCCCACGCCACCGTCCAGCCTGCTGGAAAGCCGGGGGCGTGCCGGTCCGGGCCGTTGTCCCAGCCGGCTGCCATCAGGGCGACGGCGGCAAGCAGGCCGCCATTGCCCGGCAGGTACAGGGGCAGCGAGTCCGTCTGGCGGTTGTGCCCGTTGGACAGCACCGTATTCTTTCCGGCCTCCTGCAGGAGCGCGTTGACTGCGGCCTCGGGGCGGCCCACGCGCGCAGCGGTCATGGCCATGACCGGATAGTCCCAGCCCCACGTGCTGTCCCAGCCCCAGTCCGCCAGGACGTCCTCAAGCGTGGCGCTCATGATGTCTTCGTCGATCAGGTCCGTCAGCGGAAGGACGCCGAGCGCGCAAAGCATTGAGGGGTGGTCTGTCCTGATGGTAAAGGGTTCCACGTCCATGGCCGCGTAGACGCCGTTGAGCACGCGCGGGGGCACCAGGCCGTCCGCCACCGTGAGCCAGGACTGCACGGTTTCCAGCCCCAGCCGCTCCCGCCAGGCGGCGGCCGTGCGGAGGCCCCACTGCCAGTACGCGAGTTCAAAGGTGGGGTTGGTGACGGTCCCGCGGAGGGGACCGTAGCTTTCCTGCGCGGGAATGAGGGGCGGGCCCAGCTCAAAACCGCGCGGTGTGGGGTGGGCGAAGCCGGCCATGAAGTGGGCGGATTCGAAGACGATGTCCGCAAATTCCTCCAGCACCTCCCGGCACGGACGGCTCCGGTACACCAGTTCCGCCATGTGGATGGGATGCGGCTGCTGCCAGATAAGGAAGGTGCCGATCGGGCTGGGGCTCTCCCTTCCGTCCGGACCTGTCTGCTTTGGCCAGCGGGCGCCGTCGAACCCTTGTCCCCGGGCCGTTTCCCGTGCGCCCTCCAGCACCGTGGCGTACCAGCGCAGGGACGGCAGGAGGAGCTCCACCCGGTTCCAGTGCGCAAAGTGGGCGGCGTGCCACCAGTGCATCTCCAGGTGGAAACGTCCGCGCCAGGAATTGCAGACCAGCCCGGTTTCCTGCGGCGGCAGCGACCCTGAACAGTTGACGGCCGTGAGGTATTGGGACAGCACGATGCGCCGTTCCAGCTCAGCGGCCCGGGGATCCGCCGTGGCAGCCAGTTCCACGGCACCGCCGGATCCCCAGAAGCGTGGCCAGTGCGACGCCGACGCGGCGGCGACAGTGCTGCCAGGCAACGGAGGAGCCACCATCGGATGCCCGGCGCCGGGAGGCAGCGGAGTGCTTGCGCCCGCCTTTCCGGCCACCCGGGAAAGGCCCGCGCCGCCGCGCGGAATACAGTCACCATCTCCTGCGGTAAGGAAGGCGATGGACAGGTCCAGGACGGCCGGATCGGCATCCACGCACGAATGTATCCTCACGTGGTGCGTCCCTGTTTGGTCCACGGTCAGGCCCTGCCCCGAAACCACCACCTGGTACCGCGCGTTATCCAGTTCGCGGTGCACGATCCAGCTGGTGGATCCGGGGTGGAGCTCTGAGGGGTGTGGTTGGCCAAGGCGGGTTGTGTGCGCCTCGGGCTGCTCCCAGCCGGCCGCGTTGTGCCACGCCTCTGAGCCGTACGGAAAGTCAATGCCGATCACCAGCCCGTCCCGGACCGCAGTCGACTCCACCCGGATGCCCAGTTCGTCGCGGTCCGGATGGCAGGCTGTGGTGACCTTGGCCGGATGGCCCGCAACCGTGAACGTACTGGTGACGGTGCCGGTCCACAGATCCAGGGTCTGGCTGGTGCCGGAGAGTTCGCCGCTGCTGAGCGGCCGGCCGGTGCCGCCCTGCAGCAGGTGGAAGCCGATGCGTCCGAGGTCCAGGCGGTGCGGGTTGGCGCGAAGCCATGTTTCTGCTGCTGAGGTGCCCGTTTCACGGTCATTGACGATGTCTCCCACCATGTCCACGTACGGCACCGGGCCGCGCGGTGAATCGTAGAGGACAGTGGACCCTGCCAGGGTGCAGTGTTCCCCGCCCGGCGTGGAGTGCCAGCCCCACGCGGACTGTGTCCCCAGCAGGGTTCCCGGCGGGAGTGCGTCCTCGCGCGGCCCCACAGGGTAATCGCGCGGAAGCGTCTGCAGCCCGGTGAGGTCCATGGTGAAAGCGAACTCGCCGTTGCCCACGGAGAGGGGACTGCGCGGATCAAGCGTCCGCTGCCGGACATTGTGGCGCCGCACCAGTGCTTCCCGGTCGATGGGGGCTGGACCGTCTGAAGGGACTCCTCCGGCTCTGTCCGGTCCTGCAGTGCTGCCGTGGCTGCGCAAAGTGCACGTCCTCCTGAGGGATGGCTGGTGACCGGGATGTCCGGCGCACGACGCGCCGTCCCGTCCACTGCGGACCAAGGTTCCCGGACGGTGAGAAAGCGGTTTCCGCGATCCATCATTGGCTGGTTCCAGGGCGGTGTCAAGGCCTTCCCGGGCGCGGAACGGCCCGAAAGTTTTCGGCGGCAACGCCGTGCGGACCAGGATACCCGCCGCCTATTGACGGCCTGCAAAACGTGTTGATACGTTTCACGAAACCGTTTTCCAGCCCCCTGATTCAGGAAGAAGCCTGCCCAATGACGCGCCACGGTATGCCCCGCATTCGTCAGTCCATTGCCATCCTGTCAGCAGCAGCCATGCTGGCCGTGACCGCGGGTTGTTCCAGCCCATCGTCCAACAAGGCCGAGGATGGGCCGGTGGAAATCCGGTTCTCCTGGTGGGGCAACGCCGGCCGCGCCGACCTGACCAACAAAGCCATCGCGGAATTCGAGGCAGCCAACCCCACCATCAAGGTCAAGCCGGAGTACGGGGACATCGGCGGTTACTTCGACAAGCTTGCCACCCAGATGGCCGCCAACGACGCCCCGGACGTGATCACCATGGGCGGCGCGTATCCCGCGGAATATGCCAACCGCGGGGCGTTGCTGGACCTGTCGAAGGTAGAGGGGTCACTCGACTTGTCCAAGCTGGACCAGGGTGCGCGGGAAAACGGCCAGGTCAAAGGAAAGCAGTACGGGGTCTCCACGGGAGCCAACGCACTGGCGATCGTGGTGAACCCCGCAGTCTTCACGGCTGCGGGCGTCCCCATGCCGGATGACAGCACCTGGAGCTGGGATGACTTTGCCAGGATTGCCGGCGACATCACGGCCAAGAGCCCGAAGGGGACCTACGGAACGGCGACCGTCCTCACCCATGACTCTCTGGATGCCTTCGCCCGCCAGCGTGGAGAATCGCTCTACACCCAGGACGGCCAACTGGGACTGGGCAAGGAGACGGTGCGGGACTACTTCGATTACTCACTGAAGCTCAGCGAATCCGGCGCCGCCCCCAGTGCTTCCGAAACGGTGGAAAAGCTCAACGTCAGCACCGAGCAGACGCTCATGGGCATGGGCAAGGCCGGGATGATGCTGACCTGGAGCAACTCGCTGACTGCCCTCAGCAAGGCTTCAGGCGCGGACCTAAAGCTGCTCAAGCTTCCCGGCGAAAAACCCACTCCGGGAATCTGGCTCCAGTCCTCGCAGTTCTACACCATCTCCGCCCGCAGCAAGCACACCGACGCTGCGGCTAAGCTGGTGGACTTCCTGGTGAACAACCAGGCCGCCGCCAGGATCATCCAAAGCGACAGGGGCATCCCCGGCAACGCCGATATGCGGGCCGCTATCCAGGACGGCCTCACGCCGCAGGGGAAGGTCGAAGCCGGGTACATCGACCAGATCGGCAAAATGGACTTCGCTCCCACCTACATCGGCCCTACCGGTTCCACCGCGGTTTCCGAGATCACCGCCCGGATCAACACCGACGTCCTGTTCAAGCGGCTCACACCGGAGAAGGCGGCCGAACAGTGGATCAGCGAGAGCAAGGCAGCCATCGGCAAGTAGGCTCCCCGCCACAGGCGGCGCGGCCGGATCAGGCGGGGGTTGCGTCCAGGTACTGGTCAGCCCAGGCAGCGATAATCCGCGCGGCCCGTGCGGCCTGCCCCTTGCCGGTCAGGAGGTGGTCGCTTCCCTCGAGCGAGACGAAGTTCCGCGGGTGCCGTGCGGTCTGGAAGATGGTGCTGGCATTCTCAATCCCCACGGTGTTGTCGGTAGGGGAGTGGAGCACCATCAGCGGCTTGTGCAGCTGCCTGATGCAGTCCGTGAGGTCCGCGTTCTCCAGGTCCTCCACGAAATGCCGGCGGATTTCCACGCGTTTGCCGCCCAGGTCCACCTCGGCGCTGCCCTCACTCAGGATCCGGTCCAGTGCGGCATCGAACACATGGGCCACGTGTTTGGGGGAGAAGGGCGCTCCCACGGTGGCAACGGCGTCCAGTTCGGGAATTTCCCGGGCAGCGGCGAGGACCGCAGCGCCGCCGAACGAATGGCCCACCAGCAGCGAGATTTCCTTCCCCTCGCTGCGCATGAATTCCGCCGCCTTCACCGTGTCCGCAACCTTGTGGCTGAAGGATCCGGCAGACCATTCCCCGGCGGAGCCGCCCAGGCCCACGTTGTCGAAACGCAGCATGCCGATGCCGCTGTCAGCCAGGGCCTTGCACATCCGTGCCGCGGAGGGGCTGTCCTTGCCCAGCGTGAAGCCGTGCGAAAAGACGCCCCAGCCTTTGACGGGGCCCTCGGGAACATCGATGATGCCGGAGAGCATCTCTCCGGTGGAGCCGGCGAAGGACACTTTTTCGGAGCGGGACATGCTGTCCCCTTTCTGTGCGGAAAGGCTGTGCGGAAACGAACGACGGCGCCCTCCACCACGTGTGGTGGGTGACGCCGTCGGCCGTTGTGTCTGTTCTTGAACGCGCCTAGATCCTGCGGGCCAGGATGGCCTGCTTGACCTCCGCGATGGCCTGCGTGACCTGGATGCCGCGGGGGCATGCCTCCGAGCAGTTGAAGGTGGTGCGGCAGCGCCACACGCCTTCCTTGTCGTTGAGGATCTCCAGGCGCATGTCGCCGGCATCATCGCGGGAGTCGAAGATGAAGCGGTGCGCGTTCACGATGGCGGCGGGGCCGAAGTACTGCCCGTCGGTCCAGAACACGGGGCAGGAAGACGTGCACGCAGCACACAGGATGCACTTGGTGGTGTCATCAAAGCGCTCACGGTCCTCTGCGGACTGCAGGCGCTCCCGGGTGGGCTCGTGGCCCTTGTTGATCAGGAAGGGCATGACTTCGCGGTACGACTGGAAGAACGGCTCCATGTCCACGATCAGGTCCTTTTCCACCGGCAGGCCCTTGATGGGCTCCACCGTGATGGGCTTGGACGTGTCCAGGTCCTTCAACAGGGTCTTGCAGGCGAGGCGGTTGCGGCCGTTGATGCGCATGGCGTCCGAGCCGCACACGCCGTGGGCGCAGGAGCGGCGGAACGACAGGGTGCCGTCCATCTCCCACTTCACCTTGTGCAGGGCGTCCAGGACACGGTCCGTGCCGTACATGGTCAGGTGGAAATCGTCCCAGGTCGATTCACCGGAGACCTCCGGGTTGTACCGGCGGACCCGCAGGTGGACGTCGAACGTGGGGATTTCCCCGCCCCCGCCAACGCCGGCAGGAAGTTCAACCTTTGAGGCTGGCTCAGCGATTTCAGCGGTCATCTTAGTACTTCCTCACCATCGGCTCGTAGCGGGTAAAGACAACCGGCTTGGTGGCGAGGCGGATGCCGGCGATTGATTCCGCCGATCCGTCAGCCGGCGCATGGTCATCCTTGTACGCCATGGAGTGCTTCATGAATTTCTCGTCGTCACGCTCGGGGAAGTCCTCGCGGAAGTGTCCGCCGCGGGATTCCTCACGGTGCAGGGCGGCCACGGTCATGACCTTGGCCAGTTCCAGCAGGAAGCCGAGTTCAACGGCCTCGAGCAGGTCCAGGTTGAAGCGCTTGCCCTTGTCCTGGACGTTGATGCGCTTGTAGCGCTCCTCGAAGGTTTCGATGTCGCGCAGCACCTGGTTCAGGGTGTCTGCCGTACGGAACACCTGCATGTTCGCGTCCATCGTGTCCTGCAGTTCTTTGCGGATCTGCGCCACCTTCTCGTCGCCGGTGCCGTTGCGGGCAATGTCCAGCAGCTCGGTGGTGTAGGCCAGCGGGTTCTCCGGCAGTTCCACGTAAGGCGCGGTCTTTGCGTACTCTGCGGCGGCGATGCCGGCGCGCTTACCGAAGACGTTGATGTCCAGCAGCGAGTTGGTGCCCAGGCGGTTGGAGCCGTGGACGGAGACGCAGGCAACTTCACCAGCGGCGTAGAGGCCGGGGATTACGGTGTCGTTGTCCTGCAGCACCTCGGTCTGGATGTTCGTGGGAATGCCACCCATGGCGTAGTGCGCGGTGGGGAACACCGGCACCGGCTCGGTGTACGGCTCCACGCCCAGGTAGGTGCGGGCGAACTCGGTGATGTCCGGGAGCTTGGCGTCAATGTGCGCCGGCTCCAGGTGGGTCAGGTCCAGGAGGACGTAATCCTTGTTCGGGCCGCAGCCGCGGCCTTCGCGCACCTCGTTGGCCATGGAGCGGGCCACGATGTCACGCGGCGCCAGGTCCTTGATGGTGGGGGCGTAGCGCTCCATGAAGCGCTCACCCTCGGAGTTGCGGAGGATTGCACCTTCACCGCGGGCGGCCTCGGACAGCAGGATGCCCAGGCCGGCCAGGCCGGTGGGGTGGAACTGGAAGAATTCCATGTCTTCCAGCGGGATGCCGCGGCGGAAGGCGATGCCCATGCCGTCACCGGTCAGGGTGTGGGCGTTGGAGGTGGTCTTGAAGACCTTGCCGGCGCCGCCGGAGGCGAACACCACGGACTTGGCCTGGAACACGTGCAGTTCACCCGAGGCGAGGTCGTAGGAGACGACGCCGGCCACGCGCTTCTGCTTGTAGGCAGTGCCGTCTTCGCGGACTGCGTCCTCTTCAACCGTCAGCAGGTCCAGGACGTAGTACTCGTTGTAGAACTCAACGTTGTGCTTGACGCAGTTTTGGTACAGGGTCTGCAGGATCATGTGGCCGGTACGGTCCGCGGCGTAGCATGCACGGCGGACGGGAGCCTTGCCGTGGTCACGGGTGTGGCCACCGAAGCGGCGCTGGTCGATGCGGCCCTCGGGCGTGCGGTTGAAGGGCAGGCCCATCTTTTCCAGGTCCAGCACGGCGTCGATGGCTTCCTTGGCCATGACTTCGGCGGCGTCCTGGTCAACCAGGTAGTCGCCGCCCTTGACGGTGTCGAAGGTGTGCCATTCCCAGTTGTCTTCCTCGACATTGGCAAGGGCTGCACACATGCCACCCTGTGCCGCACCCGTGTGCGAGCGGGTGGGGTAGAGCTTGGTCAGTACTGCTGTGCGCGCGCGCTGACCGGACTCGATCGCGGCGCGCATGCCAGCGCCACCGGCACCGACGATGACGACGTCGTACTTAT
>Ga0308158_10000075_pt1 | contig 252015 bp, 225 predicted proteins | sample PhyBR2_FD_201038 | JGI IMG/M metagenome (GOLD analysis project Ga0308158, IMG submission 201038) | Phyllosphere microbial communities from UC Gill Tract Community Farm, Albany, California, United States - DLSLB.R2 | ecosystem: Host-associated > Plants > Phyllosphere > Unclassified | place...
CGATCTGCAGCGGCACCACGTAGTTCATCAGGCCCGTCACCAGCGGCATCGCCACGAAGAAGATCATGATCACGCCGTGGGCGGTGAAGACCTGGTCGTAGTGGTGCGGCGGCAGGAAACCGTGCGAATCGCCGAACGAGAACGCCTGCTGGGCGCGCATCATCAGTGCGTCGGCAAAGCCGCGCAGGAACATGATCAGACCGAGGATCATGTACATGATGCCAATCTTCTTGTGGTCGATACTGGTGAACCACTCGTTCCAGAGGTAGCCCCACAGCTTGAACTTGGTGATGGCGCCCAGGAGGACCAGGCCGCCCAGCACCACCATGGCAAAGGTACCGATCAGGATCGGCTCGTGGTAGGGAATCGCTTCCCAGCTGAGCCGACCGAAGATCAACTTCATTAAGTCTAGTTGCTCGTGCATGATTTACTTCTTCTTCACAGATTCATCGGGCGTGGTGCAGACTTCGCCGTTGTTGGCCTGGGCCAGGCGGGTCGCTGCCGCGTGTTGGGGCATCCGGTTCATCGCCATTTCGCGTGCCTTGCGGGCATCGTCCATCATCATCTTGTCCTGGCAGACGACGCCGTCGGCGACGCAGCGGTTCAGGATGCGATAGTACATGTCGTCATCGACGGCGCCGTAGTGGCGGACCGGCTCCTTGATGCTCGGCTTTTCCAGCACCAGGTAGTTGGCGCGGTCCAGCTTGCCGGTACCGGTCGCCTTGACCGAAGCGACCCAGGCGTCGAAATCGCCCTGCGGCACGCCGCGGTAGCCGAATTTCATGTCGGAGTAGCCGGCGCCGCTGTAGTTCGACGAGATGCCGAACGACTGCACGGGCTTGTTCTGGACCGCGTTCAGGGTGATTTCCATGCCCGGCATCGCGTACACCATGCCTGCCAGCTCGGGAACGTAGAACGCATTCATGACCGAGGTCGCGCTGACCTTGAAGCGGACCGGCACGTCGACCGGCAGCACCAGTTCGTTCACGGTAGCGATGCCCTGCTCCGGATAGATGAACAGCCACTTCCAGTCCATCGCGACGGCCTGCACCACCAGCGGCTTGGCCGTGGCCGGGATCGGGCGGTTGGCGTCGATGCGGTCGAGCGGACGGTAGGGATCGAGCTTGTGGGTGTAGATCCAGGTCACCAGGCCCAGCACGATCACGATCAGGAGCGGTGCGCCCCAGATGACGAGTTCGAGCTTGGTCGAGTGGTCCCAGTCCGGTTCGTACTGGGCCTCGGTATTGCTGGCGCGGTACTTGAAGGCGAACCAGACGATGAGGATCATCACCGGAACGATAATTAACAGCATCAGGATCACCGACACGGTGATCAGATGCGCCTGCTGCTGGGCGACGTCTCCGGACGGGCTCATCACCACCGTATTGCAGCCCGTGAGGGCCGCCAACAGGGCGGTGAGAAGCAATCCGCGACTTACGGTCTTAGGAATCATGCTTGTGTTTTACGTTACATGGGAAAAATAACATGCTAATGTAACGCCAACGGTGCACGTTTGGCGATTGGACGTTTTGTCCCACCCTTCGCGCTTTTGTTGTCGACGTTTCATCCTGAAGGGGTCCCGGCCCGATTGTCAGTAAGACCAAAGGAGACGAAATATGCAGCAGAACACCCATACCTACGGCGACGCAGCCGCCGCTCCAATCACCGCGCCGCACAGCGGTGCCCGTAACATCAACTCCCGCGACACGGCGATCGCCCCGGGCGACATCGCCGTCGGCGTGGTCATCGGCCGCGCCTCGGAGTATTTCGACTTCTTCGTCTACGCGATCGCATCGGCCCTGGTGTTCCCGGCCGTGTTCTTCCCGTTCGCCGACCGCCTCGAAGGCACGCTGTACTCGTTCGCCATCTTCGCGCTGGCCTACATCGCAAGGCCGGTCGGGACCCTGTTCTTCATGGCGATCCAGCGCCACTTCAGCCGCGAGATCAAGCTGACGATCGCCCTGTTCCTGCTCGGGAGCGCCACCGTCGCCGTCTCCGCGCTGCCGACCTACTCCCGCTGGGGCGAATGGGCCATCATCTCGCTCGCCATCCTGCGCCTGGGCCAGGGCTTCGCGCTGGGCGGTACCTGGGACGGGCTCCCGTCGCTGCTGGCGCTGAATGCCCCTGAGCACAAGCGCGGATGGTACGCGATGTTGGGACAACTTGGCGCACCGGTCGGATTCATCATCGCGGCTGGCGTGTTTTCCTACCTTATGACCGAACTGTCGACGGACGATTTCCTGGTCTGGGGCTGGCGCTATCCCTTCTATGTGGCGTTCGCCATCAACGTGGTCGCCCTGTTCGCCCGCCTGCGCCTGGTCTCGACGCCGGACTACACCCACCTGCTGGACGAGCACCAGCTCGACCCGGTCAGCCCGGTCGAAGTGACGCGCGCCCAGGGCAGCACCATCGTGCTGGGCGCCCTCGCCGCCCTGGCCAGCTATGCGCTGTTCCACCTGGTGACGGTGTTCCCGCTGTCCTGGATCCAGCTGTACGACACCCGCTCGATGGCCGAATTCCTGCAGGTGCAGATGTGGGGCGGCGGCCTGGCGATCGTCGGGGCGCTGGCCTCGGGCCTGATCGCCGACAAGTTCGGGCGCCGCAACACCCTGGGCACCCTGGCCGCGCTGATCGCCCTGTTCTCGGGCTTCGTGCCGACCCTGATGGACGGCGGCGCCGCCGGCCAGAACACCTTCATCCTGGTCGGCTTCCTGCTGCTCGGCATGTCCTACGGCCAGGCCGCCGGCGCCGTCACCTCGAACTTCCTGCCGCAGTACCGCTACACCGGCGCAGCCCTGACCTCCGACCTGGCATGGCTGGTGGGCGCCGCGTTCGCCCCCCTGGTCGCGCTCGGCCTGGCCGCCAACTACGGCCTCGGCTTCGTCAGCCTGTACCTGCTGTCGGGCGCGCTCGCGACACTGGCCGCGCTGAGCGTGAACCGCGCGCTGGAAATCAGGAACTGAGCGTAGAGTAGGTCACAGCAGAGCTTGGGCCCCGGTCGACACCGGGGCTTTTTTTTGGGGGCGCTGCCTCTTTGCGCGGCTCGCTATAATCGGCTGGTTCGGCATGCCGATGGACGGCTCCCATGCGCAGACGGTTCACCTACGGCCTTACCCTGTTGCTCGCGCTGGCGGCGCTGTGCCTGCCGCCCTGGCTGGCCTTGCGCGAAGCGGAACACCAGGCCTTCGCCACCGAAGCCACCCTGACGCTCGGCTACGCGCACGACGTGCTGCACCGCACCGACGAGGCCGGGCGCCAGGCCAGGACCGGGATCGAGATGCTGGCCGACTCCGGCCTGCCGCCCTGCTCCGAGCGCGCGCGGGAACTCATGCGCCAGATCGACCTGACCTCGACCTACCTGCAGGCGATCGGCTATGTGCGCGACGGCGTCCTGGCCTGCTCGTCGATGACGGGACCGCCGGTGCCGCTCGGGCCGCCCACCTTCCGGGCCGGGAGCGGCGTTACCTACTACCTCGATGTGCCGGTCCACACCGCCAGCGGCCACCCGCTGCTGGCGCTCGAAAAGGACAGCTACGCCGTGCTGGTCCACCGCGACCTGCCGCTCGACATCTGGACCAGTGCTCCCGGCGTTTCGCTGGCCAACATCCACCTGGACCAGCGCCGCACCAGCATCCAGCATGGCTACATCGATCCGGCCTGGCTCGACAGGCTGGGCGAGCGCACCATGGTCACCTTCAGCGACGGCCGCTACCTGGTCACGATGACCCGCTCCCGGCAATTCCACACTGCCACCGTGGCCGCGGTACCGATCGCGGAGGTGGAACAGCGCAGCCGCGAGAATGCCGGGCGCCTGCTCCCGGCCGGCCTGATCGCGGGCGTGGCCGCCGCCGCCACCGTGCTGCTGCTCGCCCGCAAGCAGATGTCGCTGGCGGCAGCCCTGCGCACGGGGCTGCGGCGCGGCCAGTTCTACCTCGACTACCAGCCGCTGATCGACCTGCGCAGCGGCGACTGCGTGGGCGCCGAGGCGCTGTTGCGCTGGCGCGACGGCGCCGGCGAGCTGGTGTCGCCCGACCTGTTCATCCCGGTGGCCGAGGCGAACGGCATCATCGGCCGCCTCACCGAGCGCGTGCTCGACCTGGTGCACGACGACGCCGGCCATTTCCTGGCCAGCCATCCGAGCTTCCACGTGGCGATCAACCTGTCGCCGGCCGACCTGCAGTCGACCGCGATCGTGGTCCTGCTCGACCGCTTCATGGCGCGCACCGGCGCGCTGGCCTCCAACCTGATCGTCGAGATCACCGAGCGCGGCTTCCTCCACCTGGAACGGGCGCGCGAAGTCATCGAAGCCCTGCACATGCGCGGCATCGAGGTGGCGATCGACGATTTCGGGACCGGCTACTCCAGCCTGTCCTACCTCGAATCGCTGGAACTCGATTTCCTGAAGATCGACCGCTCGTTCATCGAATCGATCGGCACCGGCGCGCCGACCAGCCAGGTGGTCAGCCACATCATCGGCATGGCCCATACGCTGGACCTGCACATGATCGCGGAAGGGGTCGAGAACCACGAACAGGCGGCTTTCCTGCGCATGCGCGGCGTGGAATATGCGCAGGGCTGGCTGTTCGGAAAGCCCGGCAACTTCGAATACGTCGCCGGCCTGCACCGCGCGGCCCTCGCCAGCCGGCTCCACCCCCTCCCGCACGCCGCACCGGAAACGCGGCCGCAAGGCCCGGCGTGACGGCTCAGGCGAGCGCCGTGTCGAGCACCGTCATCAGGATGAAGCCGAAGATCAGCGCCACGCTGGCCCAGGTGCCGTGGCCGTTCTGGTGCGACTCCGGCACCACGTCGTTGGCGATCACGAACAGCATCGCGCCCGCGGCGGCGGCCAGCGCGAACGGCAGCATGCCGGCCGAGATGCCGATCAGGGCCACCCCGGCCACCGCTGCCACTGGTTCGATCAGGCCCGAAGCCACGCCCAGCGCGGTCGAGAGCCCGCGCCCGTAGCCGACCGTGCGCAGCGCCAGCGCCACCACCAGGCCTTCGGGCACGTCCTGGATCGAGATCCCGGTGGCCAGCGAATTCGCCTTGCCGAGGTCGACGCCGGCATAGGCGACGCCGATCGCCAGTCCTTCCGGCAGGTTGTGCAGGGCCACCGCCCAGACGAACAGCCAGGCGCGCTTGAGGGAATGGGCGTTGCGGGCATCGGACGACTGCAGGATGCCCTCGGCGCTGATCACGCGGTCGAGCACCAGCAGCAGGCCGGCGCCGATCATTACCCCCACGCCCACGCTCAGGCTCGCGCCCCAGTTGCCGGCCCCGCCTGCCTTGGCCGCGGCCAGCGCCGGGATCACCAGCGAAAAGGAGGTCGCGCCGAGCATCACGCCAGCGCCGAAACCGAGGAAGCAGTCGTAGGTCCGCTTCGAGAAATTCTGCGACAGCAGCACCGGAAGGGTGCCGAGCGCGGTCGCCGCGGCCGCGGTCCCACCGCCCAGCAGTGCGGCGCGCATATTGGGCGAGGCGTCGGCGAGTTGCCGGAATAGGCTTGAAAGCAGCAGCACGCAGCCGAGGGCGCAGATCAGGAAGCCGAGCGCCTTGCGCGCCGGATGATTCGATGCCGCCCCCACCGGCCGGGCCTTCTGCACTCGCGTATCCATACGATTCCTTCTTCCATCTATATAGAAGCACAGCCGCCACGGGGCGGCTGTGCGCAGGTGCCGGGTGCGGCGGGCTTACTTGCCCTTGCCCTTGCCCTGTACGGTCTTGCCTTCGGCCATGGTCTGCTTGCCCATGCCCAGCTCCGCGCCGGTCGGCGGGTCGATCGACGGATCCGACTTGGTGCGTTCGGTCATCGCGCGCAGGATGTCGATGTCCCTGGCGGGCAGCTTGACCTCGGCCTCGCCGCTGCCGCCGTCCACCGCCGCCTGCTTCTCGCGGTCGGTGACGAAGTCCCAATTCTCGCCCTGGTTCCAGGAACCACGCATCTCGCCCGGGCCCTGCGACATATTGAAGTAGGTGTCGGCAAAGCGCGGGTCGCCCGGCAGTTTCCCCGGCGGGAAGTTCGGGTTTATCGAGTACAGCGCCTTCTCGAAGGATTTCTGGTGTGCGATCTCGCGCGTCATCAGGAAGCCCAGCGCCTCCTTCACGCCCGGGTCGTCGGTGCAGGCGATCAGGCGCTCGTAGACGATCTTGGCGCGCGCTTCGGCCGCGATGTTCGACCGCAGGTCCGCGCTCGGCTCGCCGATGGTATCGATGTAGGCCGCGGTCCAGGGCACGCCGGCGGAGTTGACCAGCGGCGTGCCGGCGCCGTACAGGATCTGGGTCACGTGGCTGTCGTTGCCGGCGCCGTTGATCTTGCGGTACATTTCGGCGGCACTGTCGGCGGCTTCGGCCAGTTCGCCCTTGGCGCCCTTGTTCAGCATCGCGACGATGTGGCCGATGATCTCCAGGTGGCTGAGTTCTTCGGTGGCGATGTCGAACAGCATGTCCTTGCGGCCCGGATCGTCCTCGCTCACGGCCTGGGTAAAGTAACGCATCGCCGCCGCCAGTTCGCCCTGCGGACCGCCGAACTGTTCCAGCATGAGATTGGCCAGGCCCGGATTCGGGTCGCTGACGCGCACCGTGTACTGCAGTCGTTTGTTGTGTGCAAACATTCCCTGTCCTCCGATAGTGTGGGTACCCGCGCCGGAAACGCGTCCTGCCTCGCCGGCGCAGCCTGACAGCCGCCCTGTTGTCGACTGACCTTGACTCATGATCGCAGGCCTGGATTGACCAGTAATCAGAGATGCCGCCGTGTCCGTGTAGGACTCGAAGCGACAGCCTGTTGATGTAAACCAATAGCAATGTAATAATTCAATTTAATAGGGCAATAGCGTTTAGCTATCCGCCCGATAGGAAGTTTTTGAATGAAGAGTCTGATTCTTTTGCTGCTGGCGATGGCAATGGCCTTGTCCGGCTGCGACCCGTGTGACAATGAAATTTCTCGGACCGTCGTCTCGCCTTCCGGCAAGCTGAAGGCAGTCGTGTTCAACCGCAACTGCGGAGCGACGACGGGATTTAATACGCAGGTTTCGATCATTCAGGCGGCAGAGCCCTTGCCCGGCGACGGGGGCAATACCCTCATCCTCGCCGGCACTGTGCCGCTCAGGCTGGAGTGGCGCTCCGACTCCACCTTGCGCCTGCAAGGCCTCGGCGCCGCCACCGTGTTCCGACAGTCGCATTCGGCAGCAGGGGTCGCGGTCGAGTACGAAAACTGATCCACTTGAGAGAGGGGCGCAGATGAAGCACCACCACAGCTTGCGCGAGGCGGTACCGGCCGACGCCGCCGCCATCGCAGCGATCTATAACCATTACGTCGCGACCACCCCGATCTCGATGGAGACCGAACCGGTGACGCCTGACGAGATGGCGCTCCGCATCGCCGAGGTACAGGGCGGCGCCCTGCCTTGGCTGGTGCTGGTCGAGCAGGACCGGGTACTCGGCTACGCCTATGCGAGCAAGTGGCGGGCGCGCCCCGGCTACCGCCACGCGGTCGAATCCAGCGTGTACGTCGACGAGGGCCAGCGCGGCCGCGGACTTGGACTCGTGCTCTACCGCGCCCTGCTGGCGCGGCTGGAAGGCCGCTTCCATACCGTGATCGGCGGCATCGCCCTGCCGAACGCGGCCAGCATCGCGCTGCACGAACGGCTGGGCTTCCGCCAAGTCGCCTGCTTTACCGAAGTCGGCCACAAATTCGGCGCCTGGGTCGACGTCGCCTACTGGCAGCTGACCTTGCCCTAGCCTTTCCAGGCCGGGTGCGGGCCTGTACGGGCCGGACCATGGGGCCTGCGCTGACACGCACTTGCGCCGCACTCCTACGCGACAGCCATGGCGTGCGCTCTAACATTCATCCATCCGTCGACAATACAGACATTCAATCAAGGAGAGGATGATGTTTTCTCTGAAAAAACTCAGCCCGTCCATCACCGACATGATCCGCTTCGATCACTCGCACGTGATGGTGACCTTCCACCAGTACACGAAGGACAAGCGCCCCAGCGTCAAGAAGGCGCTTGCCGAGACCATCTGCGACGCCCTGGAAATCCACGCCACGCTGGAAGAGGAAATCTTTTATCCGGTGATGCGCCCGCGCGCCTCGGACCAGAAAGTGATGGAGAAGAGCGAGCCAGAACACATGGAAATGCGCCGCCTCATCCAGGAGCTGCGCAACACCGATCCGCGCGACGCCCGCCACGACGAACTGGTGTTCGAGCTGATGCGCGACGTCCAGCACCATGTGGCCGACGAGGAAACCGTGCTGCTGCCCGAAGCCGAGGCAAGCCTCAGCAAGGACCGCCTGTCCGAACTGGGCAGCGAGATGACCAGGCGCCGCCTGGAACTGGTAACGCCGAAGGCCGGCAAGATCGCGAAGAATACCGCGGTCGGCTTCTCGGGCAGCACCGCCGCCGTCGTGATGGGCGTGGCGGGCGCCCTGTTCGCGGCGCGCGCCTTCACCCGCAAACCGACCTGAGCGAAGGCCGGGGCTCCCACGCCTTCACGCAGGGGCGACGCCGCCTGCGCTCCCCCGGCACGCGGCGCCATGCCCGTGCCAGGCCCGCCGCCGCCGCGGCGGGCCCCTATCCGTCCAGCCGCACGCCGCGGCTCAGCATGTCTTCGAGTCCCTGCTGCGACAACGCCGGGCTGAAGTAATACCCCTGCATCTGGTCGCAGTCATGGTCGCGCAGGAAGACCAGCTGCTCGCGCGTCTCCACGCCTTCCGCGATCACCTTCATCTTCAGGCTGTGGCCGAGCGCGATGATGGCGCGGGTGATCACGGCGTGGCCTTCCCTGTCGACGTCGCCGAGGAAGGAGCGGTCGATCTTGATATGGTCGACCGGAAAAGCCTGCAGCTGGCTCAGGCTCGAATAGCCGGTGCCGAAATCGTCGATCGACAGGCGCACCCCGAGCCGCTTCAGTTGCCCCATCACCTGCTTGGCCTCGTCGGGGCGGTCCATCAGCTGGCTCTCGGTCACCTCCAGTTCCAGGCAGCCCGGCGACACGTTGTGCCGGCGCAGGCTCTCGCCGAGGCGCTCGACGAACTGGCGCTGGCGCAGCTGGCGCAGCGACAGGTTCACGGAGATGACGAAATCCGTGATCCCCAGCGCGTGCAGCGAGCGCAGCGCATTGCAGGCCTCGTCGATCACCCACTCGCCGAGCGGCACGATCAGGCCGGTCTGTTCCGCCACCGGGATGAAGCTGTCCGGCCCCATCAGGCCGTGCTCCGGGTGGTTCCAGCGCACCAGCGCCTCCGCCCCCACCATGCGTCCGCTGCGCAGGTCGACCTTGGGCTGGTAGCCCAGCACCATCTCGTGGTTGCCGATCGCGCGCCCGAGGCTGGCCTCGAGCAGCAGGTGCTGGTGCACCATGCGGTTCAGCTCATGCGAGTAGAACTGGCAGTTGTTCTTGCCCAGGCTCTTGGCGTGGTACATGGCGGCGTCGGCGGCGCGCATCACCTTGTCGACCGTGCTGCCGTCGCGCGGGAACAGGGCCACGCCGATGCTGGTGCCGGGGACGACCTCGGTGCCCTCGGCGATCACCGGGGCGGCGACGCTGCGCCGGATCCGCTCGACCAGGTCGGCCACCTGCTCGGGCGTGCCCTGGTCGTTGATCACCAGCACGAACTCGTCGCCGCCGACCCGCGCCACGGTGTCTTCCTCGCGCATGTTGGCGCGCAGGCGCGCGGCGGTTTCGCGCAGCACGATGTCGCCGACCTCGTGGCCGAGGTTGTCGTTGATGTGCTTGAAATTGTCGAGGTCGAGGAAGGCGAGCGCCCCCAGCATGCGGTTGCGCGCCGCGAACTGGATCGCCTGCTTGAGCCTCTCCTGCAGCAGGGTGCGGTTGGCCAGGCCGGTCAGCGGGTCGTGGTGGGCCAGGTGGTGCAGGCGCCGTTCATAATGCCGGGCCTCGGTGACGTCGTTGATCACCGCGACGAAGTGCGTGACCTCGCCCTCGGCATTGCGCACCGGGTCGATCCGCAGGTCGTTCCAGAACAGCTGGCCGTTCTTGCGCACGTTGCGCAGCACCGCGCTCACGCTTTCGCGGCGTTCCAGGGCGTCGTGGATGCGCTTCTGCTCCTCGACGTCGCAGCCCTCGATGCGCATGAAGCGCGGGTCGAGGCCCTTGATCTCGCCCAGCGTATAGCCGGTGATGCGCTCGAAGGCCGGGTTGACGTACTCGATGCGGTTTTCCTGCCCCTCGCAGCAGGTGATGACGATCGCGTTCACGCTCGCGTAGATGGCGCGTTCGCGCACCTTGAGGACGTGCTCCGCCTGCTTGCGCGCGGTGATGTCGAGGCCCGTGCCGAATACGCAGGGCAGGCTGCCCAGGCTGGTGCGCGAGCACTGGAACAGGTAGCTGGTGCGCTTGCCGTGCTTGCCGATCAGTTCCGCCTCGTGGAAGGAGGCGCCGTATTCGAAGGCGTCGAGGATCTTCTGGACGATGTGGCCGCGCTCGGATTTATCGAAGAAGAACTTGACCTCGATGGTCGGCAGCTCCTCGCTCGCCATCTGCAGGGCGTCCTCGAGCTGATGGTTCCACAGCAGCAGCCGGCCGCTCTGGTCGATCACATAGAAAACGCAGGGAAGTCCTTCGATGATATCGTTGACCGGCAGGTCCTGGATCAGCGAGTAGCGCGACGGCGCAGTGCCGCCGCGCGGCACCACGATCACGCTGTAGCTGCCCGGCTGTTCCGGATCGAGCGACTGCGGCGCCACCGTGACCCGCACCGGCAGCCGTCGCCCGTCTGCGCAGATCAGGCTGCCGACGCTGTCGGCGTCGACCAGGGCCTGCACCGGCGCGCCCCTGCCTTCGTCGGCGTCGTCGAATTCGACCAGGTCTGCGAGGGTGCGGCCATGCATCTCGGCGGCGGTGTAGCCGGCGAGCTTTTCGCAGGCCTTGTTCCAGCTCATGATCGCGCCGTGCGCATCCGCGACGAAGACCGCAAGCGGCAATGGCGAGAGGTTCAAGACGTCCTCCTTCCAGACGGGCTGGGAGAACAAATGATACGCCTGCGCTATGCCGCTGGCGCGCGATACGCCGCTAGCGGCCCAGCCAGTCCAGCAGCTGCGGCACCAGCCATGGCGCGACGATTGCCGTCAGCACGCCGTTCAGTCCCATCCCCAGGCCGGCATAGGCGCCCATCTCCGGGCTGACCTGGAAGGCGCGCGCCGTGCCGATGCCGTGCGCGGCGACGCCCAGCGCCAGGCCACGCGCCGCGTGCGACTCGACGCGCAGGGCGTTCAGCAGCGAGCGGCCGGTAATGGCGCCGAACACGCCGGTGCAGATCACCAGCACCGCCGTCAGCGCGGGAATGCCGCCGAGGTGTTCGGAAACCGCCATCGCGATCGGCGAGGTGGCGGACTTCGGCGCGATCGTGCGCGCCAGCTGGGGCGAGGCGCCCAGCAGCACCGCCACCCCGACCGCGCTGACGATCGCGGTGACGCAGCCGGAAAGCAGCGCGCAGGCCAGCGGCAGCAGGCTGCGGCGCAGGCGCGGCACCTGGCGCGCGAGCGGCAGCGCCAGGGCCACCGTGGCGGGTCCGAGCAGGAAGTGGACGAACTGGGCGCCGGCGAAATAGCGCTGGTAGGACATGCCGCTGGCCACCAGCACCAGGCTGATGATGGCGACCGCGATCGCCACCGGATTCGCCAGCGGCGAAAAGCCGCAGCGCTCGAACACCCAGTAGGCGAAGACGTAGGCGCATAGCGTCAGCGTGAGGCCCAGCAGGGGCGAAGCCGACAGGTAGACCCAGAAGTGGCTGATTTCGGAGAAATTAAACACCGCCGTCCTCCTTGCCCGGCGGCGGGCGGCGCGGCGTCATGGCCTGCAGCACCAGCGCGGTCACGGCCAGGGTGGCGATCGTGCTGACCAGCACCGAAGCGCCGATCGCCAGCCACTGCCCGCTGCCGCTCGACGCGGCGACGACGATGCCGACGCCGGCCGGCACGAACAACAGGGACAGGTGGCGCAGCAGCTCGTTGGCGCCCGCCTCCACCACTTCCTGCAGGCGCGGGACGGCCAGCAGGGCGGCCAGCAGCAGCAACATGCCGGTCACGGGGCCCGGCACCGGCCAGCCGAACAGGAACACCAGGCCTTCGCCCAGGCATTGGAATACCAGCAGAACGGCAAATGCGGTCAGCAACTTTGACTCCGGGAACGTGGGAACCCGGGGAGGATAGCAGCTTCCGGCAGAGCGCGCGCGGGGAACGGTCGCCGTTCCGGCGCACTTCCAACGTCGCCCCGCGCAGGCGGAGGCCCAGGTTTGTCAGCGCAGACGGTATGCGAACGGAACCTGGGCTCCCGCCTGTGCGGGAACGACGTTCAAGCTACTGCCGTTTCGGCCGCGGTCTTCAGGGCGCCGCGCTTGAGCTGGTCGCGCTCCATCGACTCGAACAGCGCCTTGAAGTTACCCTCGCCAAAGCCCTCGTCGCCCTTGCGCTGGATGAACTCGAAGAATACCGGCCCGAGCTGGTTTTCCGAGAAGATCTGCAGCAGCAGGCGCTTCGACTCGCCCTCGACCTTGCCGTCGACCAGCAGGCCGCGCGCCTTCAGGGCGCCGACGTCCTCGCCGTGGCCCGGCAGGCGGCCTTCCAGCATCTCGTAATAGGTTTCCGGCGGCGCCGCCATCAGCGGGATGCCAGCCGCGCGCAGGGCGTCGACGGTGGCGAAGATGTCTTCGGTCAGCAGGGCGATGTGCTGGATGCCTTCGCCGTTGAAGCGCAGCAGGAATTCCTCGATCTGCCCGCCGCCGCTCTGGCTTTCTTCGTTCAGCGGAATCCGGATCTTGCCGTCCGGCGCCGTCATCGCCTTCGAGGTCAGGCCGGTGTACTCGCCCTTGATGTCGAAGTAGCGGATTTCGCGGAAGTTGAACAGCTTCTCGTAGAAGCCGGCCCAGTAGGCCATGCGGCCGCGGTAAACGTTGTGGGTCAGGTGGTCGATGATCTGCAGGCCGTGGCCCTTCGGATGGCGTTCGACGCCGTCGAGGAATTCGAAGTCGATGTCATAGATCGACTTGCCGTCTTCGAAGCGGTCGATCAGGTACAGCGGCGCGCCGCCGATGCCCTTGATGGCCGGCAGGCGCAGCTCCATCGGCCCGGTCGGGATCTCCATCGGGATGGCGCCCAGTTCCAGGGCCCTGGCGTAGGCCTTGTGCGAATCCTTGACGCGGAAGGCCATGCCGCAGGCCGACGGTCCGTGCTCGGCGGCGAAATACGCGGCGGCGCTCTTCGGCTCGTTGTTGACGATGAAGTTGATCTCGCCCTGGCGGTACAGCGCCACGTCCTTCGAACGGTGCACGGCCACCCTGGTGAAGCCCAGCTTCTCGAAGATCGGTTCGAGCAGGCCCGGGGTCGGCGAAGCGAATTCCACGAACTCGAAGCCCATCAGGCCCATCGGATTCTCAAACAGGTCAGCCATTGTCTTTTCCTCTATCTCATTAGTATGTGTACTGCTACTCGCCGAACACGTCCGCGATCAGCCCCCGCAGCCACTGGATGCCGGGGTCGTGGTTGAAGCGCCGGTGCCAGAAGACGTTGGTCTGCAGGGTCGGCAACACCAGCGGCGGTTCGATCCACTTCAGTCCGAATGGCGCCGCGGCGCTCTCGGCCAGCTTCTGCGGCACCGTCACCACCAGGTCCGAGGTGGCGACGATATACGGCACCGCCGTGAAATGCGGCACCCGGAACCGCGCCTGGGCGGTCACCCCGGCTTTTTCGAGCAGCGCGTTGATCCGGTCGTAGGGGCTCTGGGCCGCGTCCACGATCAGGTGCGTCGCCTGCACGAAGCGGGCCAGGTCCACCCCGCCCTTTCCCAGCGGATGTCCCTTGCGGAACATGCTGACGAAGGGCTGCCGGAACAGCTGGCGCTGGTACAAGGCTTCCGACACCTCCTCGAAGGCGCCGATCGCCAGGTCCACCCTGCCCGTCTCCATGTCGTCCTTCAGGCTCAGCGGATTCGCCCGCCGCGACGCGATCTCGACACCCGGCGCCAGCGCGCGGCAGCGTTCGATCAGCACCGGCATGAAGTACACCTCGCCGACGTCGGTCATGGCCAGCGTGAAGCGGCGCGTACTGGTGCTCGGCTCGAAACGGCTGCGCTGGCTCAGCGCCAGCGCGACCTGGGCCATCGCGGCGCCGATCGGCTCGGCCATCTGCTGCGCCAGCGGGGTCGGCTGCATGCCATGCGCGGTACGCACGAACAATTCGTCGCCGAAGGTGCGGCGCAGGCGCGCCAGCGCATTGCTGACGGCGGACTGGGTCAGGCCGAGGCGGCGCGCCGCGCCGGAAATCTGGCGCTCGCGGTAAACCTCCTGGAACACGGATAACAGGTTCAGGTCGATGCTAGTCGGTTCGATCATGTGCTCGATAGGGTTATTGACGCCATAAATAGTCTACATTTTTATATTCACCTCGTAAAATTCTCTTTCCTCCTCTACAGTGACGGAAACACCACTCTGTACGTACCAGGAGACAGCCTTGACCGACGGATACATGAGCGGATTCGGCAACGAATTCGCCACCGAAGCCCTGCCCGGCGCCCTGCCGGCGCACCGCAACTCGCCGCAGCGCGTGGCCTACGGCCTGTACGCCGAGCAAATCTCGGGCACCGCCTTCACCGCCCCGCGCGGCCACAACCGCCGTTCCTGGCTGTACCGGATCCGCCCGGCGGCCATGCACGGCGCCTTCGTCCCCGTCGAACAGACCCGCATCGCGGCCAGCTTCGAAGGCCTGGCAGCCTCGCCCAACCAGATGCGCTGGAGCCCGCTGCCGATCCCGGACGCGCCCACCGACTTCATCGACGGCTGGGTGACCATGGCCGGCAACGGATCGCCGGGCGCCATGGCCGGCTGCGCGATCCACCTGTACGCCGCCAACAAGGCGATGACCGGGCGCTATTTCTACAGCGCGGACGGCGAGCTGCTGGTCGTGCCGCAGCAGGGCCGGCTGTCGATCGCGACCGAACTCGGCCTGGTGGAAGTCGAACCGCAGCAGATCGCCGTGATCCCGCGCGGCGTACGGTTCAGCGTCAGCCTGCCCGACGGCGCGGCCCGCGGCTACATCTGCGAGAACTTCGGCGCCCTGCTGCGCCTGCCGGACATGGGCCCGATCGGCTCGAACGGCCTGGCGAATCCACGCGATTTCCTGAGCCCGGTGGCGCGCTATGAAGATGTCGAAGGCGAGTTCGAATTGCTCGCCAAGTTCGGCGGCCGCCTGTGGGCCGCGCCGATCAGGCATTCGCCGCTCGACGTGGTGGCCTGGCACGGCAACTACGCCCCCTACAGGTACGACCTGCGCCACTTCAACACCATCGGCTCGATCAGCTACGACCACCCGGATCCGTCGATCTTCCTGGTGCTGCATGCGCCCACCAGCGTGCCGGGCGTGGACGACCTCGATTTCGTGATCTTCCCGCCGCGCTGGCTGGTCGGCGAAGACACTTTCCGCCCGCCCTGGTTCCACCGCAACGTGGCCAGCGAATTCATGGGCCTGATCCACGGCGCCTATGACGCCAAGGCCGAGGGCTTCGTGCCCGGCGGCGCCAGCCTGCACAACTGCATGAGCGGCCACGGCCCGGACGCCGCCACCTTCGACAAGGCCAGCAGCGCCGATACCAGCAAGCCGCACAAGGTGACGGACACGATGGCCTTCATGTTCGAAACGCGCACGCCGATCGTGGCCACGCCGCATGCGCTGAATTCTCCGCAGCTGCAGGCCAGCTACCAGGAGTGCTGGGCCGGGATCGGCAAGCACTTCGACCCGCAGCGCCCCTGATCCGGCGCCCTGCCACGGCTGAGGTCAATCGTGCGCCCGTTGGCGCACGATGCCCGCCATGCGATGATCAGGTTGACAAGCTACGGGACCCCGCATGGCCGACATCATCATCATTCTCGCCCTCATTTTGCTTAACGGCATCTTCGCGATGTCGGAACTGGCCGTGGTCTCGGCCAAGCGCCTGCGGCTGGAAAAGATGGCGCACGAAGGCATCGCCGGCGCGCCTTCCGCGATCGCCCTGGCCGAGGACCCGAGCCGCTTCCTGTCCACGGTGCAGGTCGGCATCACCCTGATCAGCATCTTCAACGGCGCCTTCGGCGAAGCTTCGCTAGTGGCGCGCCTGGTGCCCAACCTGGTCGGCATCGGCATCCCGGAGGATTACGCGCGCCCGGCGGCCCTGACCGTGGTGGTGATCGGCATCACCTTCGCGTCCATCGTGCTGGGCGAGCTGGTCCCGAAGCGGATCGCCATCCTGTACCCGGAAATCCTGGCGTCCCGCATCGCGCGCCCGCTGCAGGGGCTGTCGCGCCTGATGCACCCCTTCGTGCGCCTGCTGTCCCTGACCACCGATTTCATCATGCGCCTGCTCGGCATGCGCCATCACAAGGACGAGACGCCGACCGAGGAAGAAGTCACCGGCATGATCCGCGAGAGCACCGATGCCGGCGTCTTCGAGCGGGCCGAGTACGACATCGCCGCGCGCGCCCTGCGCCTCGACGACTGGCATCTGCGCGCGCTGATGACGCCGCGCGTCGACCTCGAATACCTCGACCTCGGCGAGCCGCTGCACAAGAATCTGGCGCGCCTGGCCGAGATTCCCTACGCCCGCTTTCCCGTCTACCGCGGCGACCGCTCCCAGGTGCTCGGCATCGTCAACGCGCGCGACCTGTTCCGCCAGGCGATCCGCAAGGGTTCACTGCAGGACATCGATATCGAGGCCGAACTCGACGAACCGCTGTACGTGCCGGAATCGGTGAGCGCGATCGACCTGCTCGAGCAGCTCAAGAAGAACCATGCCGAGCTGGCGATGGTCGTCGACGAGTACGGCGAGATCCAGGGCATGATCACCCTCACCGACGTGATGACCGCCCTGGTCGGCGAAGTGCCGGCGGTGGAGGACGAGGAAGCGCCGGACGCCGTGCAGCGCGAAGACGGCAGCTGGTTCATGGATGGCGGCATGGTGCTGGACCGCTTCCGCTACCTGACCGGCGCCCAGCTGAAATTTCCCGACGAAGGCGACGACGCCTACCACACGCTGGCCGGCTTCATCCTCTACCAGCTCGGCTATATCCCGAAGCCCGGCGAGCGCCTGGACTGGGACGGCTGGCGCTTCGAGGTGGTCGACATGGACGGCAACCGCATCGACCGCCTGCTGGTGCTGCCCGACGGCGCGGCCCCCGGCTGAACGGAAGCGCCCGCGCCGGTCTACTGTTGAACTCACACGAGGGGACATCATGGACTTCAGCAAGCGCATCGCAGCCGCCGCATTGGCGGCCACCGCATTCACCGCGGCCGCCCAGGACTCGAAGCCGCAGGTGGCGCCCGCCGGCCAAGCCAAGGCGCCCAACACCCGCGCGCTCGAAGCCGGCGCCAGGGTCCTGCAACGCAGCGCACCATTGGCAAAGTTCGACATCTACCTGAACGGCTTCCACCCGATGAAGGACAGGCCCGAGCAGCAGGTCGAGGCCCACCATTTCTGCCGCCAGGTCAACGAAGACCTCGCCCAGTGCGCCCTTTTCGACGGCAACACGGCCACGGCCAACCTGAACGGCATCGAATACATCATTTCGGAAAAGCTGTTCAACACCCTGCCCGAGGAAGAGCGCCGCTTCTGGCACCCGCACAACGGCGAGATCCTGAGCGGCCAGCTGGTCGCACCGGGCATCCCGGAGGCGGCCGAGCACGCGCTGATGAAAAAGAAGATGAACAGCTACGGCAAGACCTGGCACGTGTGGAACACGGGCGCCAACGGCAAGACCGGCGACAGCCTGCCGCTGGGCCCCGCCATGCTGGCCTGGTCCTTCAACCGCGACGGCGAGATGCTGCCCAACCTGCAGGAAGAGCGCGACACGCGCATGAAAATCGATACGGCCGGCAAGCGCAAGAAGCGCGCCGATTTGCGCCCGCTCGCCAGGCCGCAGTCGGGCGTCGACGACCTGAAGGGCAAGTTCGGGCGCCCTGCACAGGACATTCCGGGCGTCAGCGATAGCCGAACTCAACAATAATATATTGGATTATATATTATCGTTGAATATAATGAAGCCATGAAAGACGATATCCGAACCCCACCCGGCCTCGATCCCGCCGCCATGCGCGCGGCCGCCACCCGCGCCGGCGGACTGCTGAAGGCGCTTGCCAATCCGGACCGCCTGCTCCTGCTGTGCCAGTTGACCCTGGGCGAGCAACGGGTCGGCGAACTCGAAAGCGTACTCGACCTGCGCCAGCCCTCGCTGTCCCAGCAACTGGGCGTCCTGCGCCAGGAGGGCCTGGTCGCCACGCGCCGCGAGGGCAAGCAGATCTATTACAGCATCGCCAGCGAGGAAGCGCTGGCCGTGCTGCAGTTGCTGTACCAGCTGTACTGCAAGCAGGAGGAAAAGGCATGAACATCGACTGGATCCACTTTACCCCGCTGGCCTCGCTCGCCGGCGGCCTGCTGATCGGGCTCGGCGCCGCCGTGCTGCTGCTCGCCAACGGCCGCATCGCCGGCATCAGCGGCATCGCCGGCGGACTGCTGCGGCCGGCGCGCGGCGACATCGGCTGGCGCCTGGCTTTCCTGCTGGGCCTGCTTGCGGCACCGCTGGTCTGGCTCGCCATGCAGGCCATGCCGCCGGCCCAGATCGACCACTCGCCCGCGCTGCTGGCCGGCGCCGGCCTGCTGGTAGGACTCGGCACCCGCTTCGGCAACGGCTGCACCAGCGGCCACGGCGTGTGCGGCATCGCCCGCCTGTCGCCGCGCTCGCTGGTGGCGACGGCCTGCTTCATGCTGGCCGGTTTCCTGACCGTCTACGTGGCCCGCCACGTGCTGGCCTGAGAGGAGAACGCACCATGCACATGATCACCGCCTTCCTCGCCGGCCTGCTGTTCGGTTCCGGCCTGATCCTCTCGGGGATGAGCAATCCGGCCAAGGTGCTGGCCTTCCTCGACATCGCCGGCCAATGGGATCCGTCGCTCGGCTTCGTGATGCTGGGCGCGATCCTGGTCGCCGCGATCGCCTTCCGCGTCGGCGGCGCGCGTGCCCGCACCATGTTCGGCGGCGCGCTCCATATTCCGGGCGCCGCCCGCGTCGATGGCCGCCTGGTGCTGGGCAGCGTGGTATTCGGCGTGGGCTGGGGCTTGGTCGGCTACTGCCCTGGCCCCGCGCTCACCAGCCTGGGCGTGGGCGGCTGGCCGACGCTCCTGTTCGTGGCATCGATGATCGCCGGGATGGTCGTGTTCGAGGCCGTCGAACGCATCAGCGCCTGGCGCGCCGCGCGCCTGCGGCCGCACACCGCGACGGAGGTCCCATGATGCGGCGCGAGGACGTATTGATTGCCGGCGCCGGCCCCACCGGCCTGGTGCTGGCGCTATGGCTGGTGCGCCAGGGCGTGGGCGTACGCATCGTCGACAAGACCAGCGGTCCCGGCACGACCTCGCGCGCCGTCGTCGTGCATGCGCGCACGCTGGAACTGTACCGCCAGCTCGGCCTGGCCGCCGACGTGGTCCACGCCGGCATGCCCAACCCCGGCATCAACCTTTGGGTACGCGGCAAGAAGCGCGCCCACATCAACTTCGGCGACGCCGGCTCCGACCTCACGCCCTATCCCTTCCTGCTGGTCTTCCCGCAGGACCGCCATGAGCGCCTGCTGATCGAGCGCCTGGAGCAGATGGGCGTGCAGGTCGAGCGCGAGACGGAGCTGGTCGGCTTCGAGCAGCATGATGACCACGTGCGCGCGACCCTGCGCGGCCCCGCCGGCGAGGCGGTCTGCGAAGCGCGCTACCTGGCCGGCTGCGACGGCGCCCGCTCCCCGGTCCGGCACGAACTCGGCGCCGGCTTCGAAGGCGGCACCTACGACCAGTTGTTCTACGTGGCCGACGTGATCGCCGGCGGAAATGCCGCCGATGGCGAGATCCACCTGTCGCTCGACGACGCCGACTTCCTCGCCCTGTTCTCGTACACGGATGACGGGCAGGCCCGCCTGATCGGCAGCATCCGCGAAGAGCGGGTGGCGCCGGACCGCGAGCTCACCTTCGACGATGTCGGCGAGCGCGCCATCCATGGCCTCGGCGTCGAAGTAAAACAGGTGAACTGGTTCTCGACCTACAAGGTGCACCACCGGCTCACCGAGCACTTCCGCCACGGCCGCGTGTTCCTGCTCGGCGACGCCGCCCACATCCACAGCCCGGCCGGCGGCCAGGGCATGAACACCGGCATCGGCGACGCCATCAACCTGGCCTGGAAGCTGAAGGCGGTGCTGCGCGGCGAGGCGGCCGACAGCCTGCTCGACAGCTACGATGCCGAGCGCATCGCCTTCGCCCGCACCCTGGTCGAGACCACCGACCGCGTATTCACCTTCGTCAGCGCCGAAAGCACGTTCGCGAATTTCGTGCGCACCCGGATCGCGCCGACCTTCGTCAGCGCCGCCTACACCGTCGACGCGGTGCGGGAGTTCATGTTCCGGCTGGTCTCGCAGTGCATGCTGAACTACCACGGCAGCCCGCTCAGCAGCGGCGGCGCCGGCAAGGTCAAGGGCGGCGACCGCCTGCCCTGGGCGGCCGGCGCAACGATCGACAACTACGCGCCGAGCGGCGCCATCGACTGGCAACTGCACGTGTACGGGGAAGCCGGCGACGCGCTCGAAAACTGGTGCCGCCGCGTGGGATTGCCGCTCCACGTATTCGACTGGGAGCGCGCCCACGAACGCGCCGGCCTGGCGCGCGACGCTGCCTACCTGGTGCGTCCGGATGGCTATGTGGCGCTGGCCGAGGAGTCGGTGAGGCTGGATGCGTTGCAGCGGTATTTCCGGGAGATTGGCTATACGCGCTTCCATTAGCCGCTCAGTTGGAACGTCGTCCCCGCGCGGGCGGGGCCCCAGGTTTGGCGAGCAGCCGGGAAATGCGCAACCGGCCTGCACACGAACCTGGATTCCCGCCTTCGCGGGAATGACGTGGGGGTCCTTGCCGCCTCGCCGCCGCCATGGCACCATTCGCCCACGCCAATTTGTATAGACATCCCATGAACCCGATCCAGCTGTTCGACCCCGTCTCGTCCACCTTCACCTACCTCATCGCCGGCCCGGACGACAACGAAGCCGTGATCATCGACCCGGTCGACCATCACCTGGAACGCGATCTCGCGCATGTGGAGCGTCTCGGCCTGCGCCTGGGCTACATCCTCGAAACCCATGTCCACGCCGACCACGTGACCTCGGCCGGGCGCCTGCACGAGCGGACCGGCGCCAGGACCGCGGTGCCGAGCGGCTGCGGGGTCTCGCCGGCCGAGCTGCAGCTGCGCGACGGCGACACCATCCGCTTCGGCAAAGGGGAAACCATCTCCGTCATCCATACGCCGGGCCACACCGCGGGCAGCATGTCCTACGTCTGGAGGAACAATGTGTTCACCGGCGACGCCCTGCTGATCAACGGCTGCGGGCGCACCGATTTCCAGGGCGGCAGCGCGGAGGCGCTGTACGACAGCATCACGGGCAAGCTGTTCGCGCTCCCGGACGAGACGCGGGTCTGGCCCTGCCATGACTACAAGAGCCAGCAGGTGTCGACCATCGGCTGGGAAAAGCGCCACAATGCGCGCGTGTCGAACCGGTCGCGCGCCGACTTCATCGAGCTGATGGAGCACCTGAACCTGCCCAAGCCGCAGCTGATCGACATCGCCGTGCCGGCCAACCGCAACCTGGGCCTGCCGCACGGCGTCTGACGCGCAGGCGGCCAGGCTTACATGCCCGGTCCGCCGCCCGGGCCACCCGCACCACCGGGGCCGCCCGGAGGCGGTCCACCGTGCCAGCCTTCGCCACCCTGGCCGCGCCCTTCACGGCGCTGGCCGGCGCCCTGCACCCCGCCGAAGCGGTAGGACAGGCCGATGTAGGCGATGCGGCCGGCGCTGGTGCGCAGCGTGTGTTCCTTCAGCGACGCGGTATCGGTGATCGTCTCCACCTTCTGCGAGCGGAACACGTCGGTGACGTTGAACACCAGGTTCAGCGCCGGCGTGATGGCGCGGCGGTAGCTCAGGTTCAGCGTCGACATCGGCTCGCGGTAGCCGGCCCCGGCGAGGGTCTTGCCCTGCGCGTTGATCATCAGCTGCAGGTGGTCCTGCGGCGTCAGCTCGTAGTTGAAGCGCCCGCGCACGCTCAGCGACGAGGCGGTGCGCTTGTACTCGCCGCCCAGGATGTCGATCTGCTGCTGCTCGGTGAAGGCCAGGTTGCCGCTGGTGTTGATCGAGAACTTCGGCGTGACCTTGCCGCTCAGGGTGAATTCGAGGCCGCCGGCGCGGTTGCTGCCGCCGTTCTCCAGGGTCGTCAGCAGGACCGTGTCGTTGATCACGGTCTGGCGGCTGCGGATCATGTCGCGGTCGGCCCGGTAGTAGGCGCGCAGGTTGGCATCCAGCTTGCCGGCCTTGGTCTCGTAGCCGATCTCGAAGGAATCGGTCTGCACCGGCTTCAGGTTCGGGTTGCCGCTCGACTCGTTGAACTCGTTCTGGTAGATGACGAAGGGATTCAACTGCTGCCCGGTGGCGCGGCGGATCCGGTGCGCGTAGGCGAAGCGCAGGTTGGTCGTCGGGTTCAGCTTGTAGGTCGCGAAGGCGCTCGGGATCCAGTTCATGTAGCTGTTGGTCGCGCTGATGTCGCTCGCGGCCTGGTCCAGGTCCATGTGCGTGAACTCGGTGCGCATGCCGACCAGCGCGCCCCAGCGCTCGCTCACCTTCCACTGGTAGGAGCCGTACAGCGCGGCGTCGCGCTCGTCCACCTCGAAGGCGTTGGTGCGGCGCATGTTCGGCACCGCGGCGCTGGTCGCCGGGTCGAAGTCGAAGTAGCGGGTATCGATCTGGCTGTCGGTGTCGATGATCTTGTAGCCGAGCTTGAGGATGGCGCCGCTGTCGAGCGGCCGCTCGTAGTCGCCGGTGTAGTCGACGATGCGGACCTTGTTCGCGTTGCCCTGCAGGCTGCTGGAGTCGGTACCGGAAAACGGCTGGCTCGGATCGATCCGGGGTGGAGCGACCAGGTAGTCGTTGGCGTAGCGCGCCTCCGAGCTGTTGTCGCTGTTCGAGACGCGCAGGTCCATGCGGAACAGCTCGCCCAGCTTCTGGCCCTTGTGGTCCCAGCGCGCGCCCCAGGTCGAATTGGTGCTGTCGCCGGAAGTCTTGCGGGTGCGGATGTAGTCGCTGAAGGGCGTGCCGTCGTTCGCGACCACGTAGTGATCCACGCCCTGGCTGTCGTTGCTGCGCTTCAGGTAGCCGACATTCGCTTCCAGCGTGTCGTCGTCGCCGAGGTTGTAGGTCAGCTGGCCGCGCAGGCCGGCGCTGTCGTTCAGGCCCGTGCTGGTGCCGGTCTGGGTCGAGTGCTGGACGACGCTGGTGCGCGGATCGGCGCGGTCGCGCTCCGATTCCGTGGCCGAATCGCGGCCGTCATGGCGCACGTTGACGCCGCCCTGCACGCCCCAGCGGCCGGTGTTGTACTGGCCGTTCAGGGCCGAGTTGTAGCGTCCCGCCGTGCCGTAGTTGGCGTTGACGACGCCGAAGCCGCCCGGGCGGCGCGAGCGCTTCATCACCAGGTTCAGGATCGGACCGCCGCCGCCCTCGTTGCCGAACTCCGCGCCGGGATTGTTGATGACCTCGATCGAGTCGATGTCTTCGGATGGCATGGCCTGCAGCGCCGGGCCGCGGTTATCGCCCTGCAGCATGGCCGAGGGCTTGCCGTCGACCAGGATCTGGACGTTGGTGCTGCCGCGCAGCGACACGGTGCCGTCCGGATCGACCGACACGGACGGCACGTTGTTCAGCGCGTCCGCGGCCGTGCCGTTGCTGCTGCTGACGTCGCTCTTGACATCGTAGACCTGGCGGTCGATGCGGTTGGTCTGGCGTTCGCCGACCACGTTTACGGACTGCACCTTGCCGCCGGTGGTGCTTTGGCCGGTCGTCGCGTTGCCGGCGGGTGCCGGGGCTGCCGATTGCGTGCCTTGCGTCGTCTGCGCCAGCGCGGGATGGAGGACCGCCAGGTCGCAGAGGGCCAGGCCGAGGGCCAGGTAATGGGCGCGGCGGCGCCGTAATGCGCCACCGCTGCGCTTGCGTGGGGAATGATTCATTTGCTTGTTCGAGTGCGTCATGCCGGACGAATGGAGCGTGAAGAATACCTGAACGGCAGAGAAAGTTGCCGAGACTTACAAGAATTTGCATCTGTCAATACATCCGGAATGCCGCACCGGTCCGATTATCTCCCTCCGCCCTGCCCGCATCGATTATTATTCCTGTCTTTAAGGCAAGATCATCAAAGACGGGATTCCGATGGCGCTCCACGAAAACCACCTCAAGCGCGGCCTCAAGAGCCGGCACATCCAGCTGATCGCCCTCGGCGGCGCCATCGGCACCGGCCTGTTCCTCGGAGTGGCGCAGACGGTCGGCATGGCCGGTCCGTCGATCCTGCTGGGCTACGCGGTCGCCGGCCTGGTCGCCTTCCTGATCATGCGCCAGCTCAGCGAAATGATGGTCGACGAACCGGTGGCCGGCTCGTTCAGCCATTTTGCGGATAAATACTGCGGCCGCTTCGCCGGCTTCCTGACCGGCTGGAACTACTGGGTGCTGTATGTGCTGGTGAGCATGGCCGAGCTGTCCGCGGTCGGCATCTACGTGCAGTACTGGTTCCCGGAGATCCCGACCTGGGTCTCGGCGCTCGGCTGCTTCGTGTTCGCCAACGCGATCAGCCTGGCCAATGTGCGCGCCTTCGGCGAAACCGAGTTCTGGTTCGCCGTGATCAAGGTGGTCGCCATCGTCGCGATGATCCTGTACGGCGTGTTCCTGCTGTTCTCCGGCGGCGCCGGCCCGCAGGCGGGCGTGGCGAACCTGTGGCAGCACGGCGGCTTCTTCGCGCACGGCATCGATGGCCTGGTGATGTCGATGGCGGTGCTGATGTTCTCGTTCGGCGGCCTCGAAGTGATCGGCATCACGGCGGCCGAAGCGGACAACCCATCGCACTCGATCCCGAAGGCGACCAACCAGGCGCTGTGGCGCATCCTCGTGTTCTACGTCGGCTCGCTGGCGGTGCTGCTCTCGCTCTACCCCTGGAACCAGATCAAGCCCGGCGCCAGCCCGTTCGTCCTGATTTTCAAAGCGCTCGACGCCGGCGTGGTCGCCCACGTGCTGAACCTCGTGGTGCTGACGGCCGCCGTCTCGGTCTACAACAGCTGCGTGTATTCGAACAGCCGCATGCTGTACGGCCTGGCCACCCAGGGCCACGCGCCGCGTGCGCTGTTGAAGGTGAACGAGCGTGGGGTGCCGCTGGTGTCGCTGGGCGTGTCGGCGGTGGCTACCGTGGTGTGCGTCGCGGTGAACTATGCGCTGCCGGGCAAGGCGCTCGGCATGCTGATGGGGCTTGCCGTGGCCGGGATGATGATCAACTGGGCGATGATCAGCTGGAGTCACCTGCGCTTCCGCCAGGCCAAGGCAGCCCAGGGTGTCAAGCCCGTGTTCGGCAGCCCGTTCTATCCGCTGACGAACTGGCTTTGCCTGGCGTTTTTGGCGGGGATCCTGGTGATCATGTATCTGACGCCGGATATGCGCCTGTCGGTGTGGCTGATTCCGGTTTGGCTTGGCGTGCTGGGGCTTGGCTTCTGGGTGCGCCAGCGGCGCGAGGTGGCGATGGTCCGCAGTTCCTGAGCCGGAGCTGCTGCCTCATCCAGAACGGACTTGCGCCTACCTTGTCTTCATGCCGTCGCCCGAACCCCAGCGGCGCAGGAGACGCGCGGCCGGCGGATAACGATGAACAAGGCCAATGATGAGCTTTGCCACGCAGAGCACGATCAGGATGCCAACGGTGTCTCCAACGATCATCGCTGCCAGTGCAGTCCAGTCCACATGGCCCGTCATGATCCACGTGAACGTGTGGTGAAGGACTGGACTCAAGAACCCGCACAGTATTCCGGTAAAAAGCAGCCGGTGTGCGGTCAGCCCCTTGAGAAAAGGCTCCAGGTCGAACCAGTGCTTGACCAGCAACGCTGCAAGGTACGGCCCCAGTGCGCCTGCCAGCGCCCCGCTCCAGGCGCGAAAGTCGCTATGGAAGTCGAAATGAAAGAAGTTGAGATAGATGCCGGCCAGGAGCAGGCCTTCAAATCCGGCGAGTTCGAAGCGCATCGTTGAAAGTAAACGAATGCCGGCTGGAAGGAACACCCAGTTGATCCCGTTGCTTTGCTCGAGGCGAATAAAAATGAGTTCGTTTATCCAGTTGAACCCGAGGAAAGCGAGCATCGTAATACCGACTTTCCCGAGATGCTTCACCCACGCTTCTTTCATTTTTTCATTTTGCTGAGCGAACCCGCATACATTACCTGATGAGAATGTCATTGTAACTCCCATCGTGTGACTGGTGGACCCGGGATTCGCTTGCTGGGACGACTCGGCCATGTACTGCCGGTCGAAGATCAGGCAAACTACCGCAAGCGATTCAATGCCTCGAGTCGAGAACTACCATCCGTGTAGGTCAGGTAGTGGCCACGAACGTCGATCGACGCCGTCGCTCGTTACGCACCATTGCTCGAAATTATGGCGCACTTCAGAGCCCGAGTGAAGGAGAGAATGAAGGACGCCATTCGCGGAGAAGACATTGCACGACGATTCCGATTCCGCTTAAGGCGCACATATTGGAAGTCTAGCCGGCTCTTCCAATGCTTACTAATTCGAGGGAATGCCGTTGAAGTGCTCTAACTATTCGAGAGCGGAGGGTGTCGATGAGATTATTGAGAACAAGTGGCGGGAGACAGAAGAGTTAGGGCGCTTCGTTTTTGCAAGGGACCTTATCGAAAGAAAAAAATTGATTGGGAGGCCCAAGCAGGAGATATATCGTATGCTTGGCAAACCGTCATTCGATGACCCCAATGGTCACTATATGACTTATTTGATAAAGGAAGACACAATAGAGTTTTATCTTCTGGATATTCGCTTCGATAATGAAAAAGCTTTCCAAAGGGTACAGGACGTTCTCGTGCGCACGCCTTGAGGGTGCTTGGCAGGCCTGGACAAGATCAATAGCTTAGCTGTGGATATTATTGTAGTGTGGAAGAAGCGCCATCGATTATTCTGGTATCAGCAGTTCTGCAGAGCCCTCGTCGGGTCGAAACCGTGCGCTACAGTAGGTCTGCACTTGGCCAGTAGCGGCCGGTTACATCTTCTCGCCTACCTACAAAACTTCGACCGAACTCAGATGCCTCCTTCCGACTATCCACAAGCCCGCCTTTTACACGCTGATTCGATGAGCGTTATCGCCACGTGGCTTTTGATGGGCTTATCGGGATTCTCTGGGTGCTTCAAGGTATCGGTTGCTTCGATCCGGGCCCTGCCATCACGCTGTCTGTACGGTGTCCGCTTTGGGTCGGAAGCGGACGCTACAATAGTCGGCAACCGGCCAGAAGCGACACTATTAGCTGCTCTACAGCTTGCGTACTTAAAAAGTTTGATAAAAAGTAGTCTGGCGCCTCTGTCTTGATTGCGTTCGAAGGAAAATATTACGCACAGTAGCGGCGTACCAACGTCCCCCTTGTTCGCCCGGTATTCCTTTTTTGTTCAGTGCGTGGGCGATAAGGCCGAAGGACTCACCCACCTCTCGACGGCTAAGTATCTCGATAACGAACTGCGCGCCGAACGGCTCCTGGAAACCGCAGTCTGTAGGGGCGTTCCGCGTCCGCTTGCCCTGGTCGGGCTGTCCCTTCGCGCTAGTGTTGAACATAAGCATCTGTTGAAAAGAATCAATTATTCACACGCGGATTACCCGTCGAAGTCAATCTAGCGTGTGGCAGATTACTTCGCCGATAGACCAAAAACCGATCCAGGAAGTCTCGAACACTCCGCCGTACAACACCTGTGCGCTGATAAGGCGGCAACTTCATGCGCCGAGACGTCGGGTCTCCGCTGCACGTCCAAAAGCCTATTACCTAGATACCAAATAGGCCCTGGCTGCCTTCAGGAGCCGCTATTTGCGCGCCTCATGGCTTAATGCCGGCGTGGATGGCGAAGCGAAAAAGCCAATATAAAATCCGCGAACCGTCCAAAAGGGGCATGTAGCAGACGTGGAAGACTCCACCATCCCTGCTCATATACGCCCTTGGCATGGCTCATCGCTCGAAAGCCTTCGATTCCATGGTAGGCCCCCATCCCGCTCGGGCCGACGCCACCGAAGGGCAGATCATCCTGCGCCACGTGCATCAGCGTATTGTTGATACCGACGTTTCCTGAGGTCGTACGTGCCAGCAGCTGTTCGCAATCATGGTCTTTTGGTCCTAAGTAATAGAGGGCGAGCGGACGCGGTCTCGCATTGACGTAGGCGATAACGTCCGCCATGGTTCGATATGTACGTACTGGAAGAATTGGTCCGAAAATTTCTTCATTCATGACTGCCATGTCGTCCTCAACGTCCAACACCAAAGTCGGTGCCAGAGTACGAATGCGCTGCGCCGCCTGTTCCGGATAGCTTCCGACTTCGATGACGCGAGCGCCTTTTTTGCGCGCATCAGCCAACAAGCTGACCAATCGATCGTGGTGCCGCTCACTGATGATTGACGTGTAATCTGAATCGGTTGGCCCGTTTGGGTAGAACGCTGCGACGGTTTCTTTGTAAAGAGCAACGAACCGATCCAAGTCGTCCTCGTGTACCAGCGCGTAGTCAGGAGCGACACAAGTCTGGCCTGCATTCGACAACTTGCCAAACACCAGGCTGCGCACGCTTTGAGCATTGGCGTGGCCACGCGCGACGATGGCCGGACTCTTGCCGCCCAGTTCCAGTGTCACCGGTACCAGGTTCTCGCTTGCCGCCCTCATCACCTTTCGCCCAACCTGCGTGCTGCCCGTGAACAGCAAATGATCGAACGCCAGGGCGCTAAAAGCCTGGCCGACTTCTGGCCCACCAAGCACCACCGCAACTTCTTCTAGCGCGAACGCACTGGCCAGCATGCGCTGGATCAATTCGCTCGTACGTGGCGTTAGTTCGGAAGGTTTGATCATTGCCCGATTACCTGCCGCCAGTGCCGTTGCCAAGGGAATGATGGTCAGAGAAAGAGGATAGTTCCACGGCGCCATGATGCCAATAACGCCCAGTGGCTGATGCTCCACGTATGCCCTTCCCGATCGATAAGAAAAGGCGACATGCCTGTGTTCTCGCTTCATGAAGCGTCGAAGATGACGGACCAGATAGTCGATCGACTGCACTACGCCCATGAGTTCCATGATGGCTGTTTCATACCTGGACCGATTTCCGAAGTCTGCGCTGATTGCGTTCTCGAGCTCCAAACGATGAGCAATAACCACGGCTCTAAGCCGCTTCAAACGGTTCTTGCGCTCGGTGATGCCGGGTGCACCGTCTCTATGGAATGCGGTCCGCTGTTGACGAAGCGTGATCGTCATAAGTTCTTCGTATGAGAGGTCAGATTGATTGGTCATTGGGTGGTCCTGACATTGTTAGAAGAAGACTATCGATCCGTCAGATCGCCCGTTGGCTCATCCAGCGACGGTACCGTCGGGTCTTGATCATCGTGTCGAGTTGCTGTTCCAAAAAGGCGCGTATGGGCAGCACGCCGGGGTTTGGCATCCTGCCGTTACTTAACCGACGCAGTTGGTGCTTGACCATTGACATGTAGGCAATCGAAGCGAGGACCTTGTTTTTCCAAGTGATTGCGCGAAGCATGGGTGCACTTGCCTTCCCAGCTTTCCACTCCTGCGGCAGACTGGGATTCAAGGCCAGGGCAGTCCCGATGCCGACCATGTCGATACCGCTCCCCAGTACCTGCTCGGCAACGGGCAAGCGGCGAATGCCACCGGTCACCATGATCGGCATAGCTGCGACAGAGGCTATGTCCTGCGCAAACTCAAGAAAATATGCTTCGCGGGCCAGCGTCCGGCCATCACGGGCTTGACCGTGCATCGCTGGTGCCTCATAGCTTCCGCCGGACAGTTCGAGAAGGTCGACGTTCAACGGATTCAACATCGACACGACTTGTTTGGCGTCTTCCGAACTGAAACCGCCGCGCTGGAAATCTGCAGAGTTGAGCTTGACTGAGACTGCAAATCCGGGACGCACCTGAGCCCTGATTTCCTTCACCACATCCAGCAAAATCCGGGCTCTGTTCTTAAGCGAGCCTCCCCAGCGATCCTTGCGCTTGTTTGTGATTGGTGACAGGAACTGGCTGATCAGGTACCCGTGGGCGGCATGGACCTGCACACCATTGAAACCAAATTTATCCGCCAGCACGGCAGCGTTAACAAAACGATGTTTGACGTCCGCAATTTCCGCCTCCGACATTTCTACCGGAGCTGTAAATTGTTTGGAAAAATTGCCCATCTCCATCGGAACCGCGGATGGAGCAATCGTCTTTTGGCCCAAGGATGCGGGCATCTGGCGCCCGGGGTGGTTGATCTGCATCCAGACCTGTGCGCCCCGAGCGCGTGCCGTGTACGCCCAGTCCATGAAGCGCTCCTTGTTACTCTCAGACTCGAGAACAACGCCCCCCGGCCCGGTCATGGCGCGACGGTCAACCATGACATTGCCAGTGATCATCAGTCCGACTTCTCCGTCCGCCCAAGTCTTGTAGAGACGAATCAACTCAGCAGATGGCGCGTGGTCAGCATCTGCAAGGTTTTCTTCCATTGCAGCCTTCGCAAAACGGTTGGGAAGTAAGGTGCCATTCGGCAAGGTCAACGGGATAAACGGGTTCATTCAGTGGCTCCTTAGTTGGAATGGAGCCGATCCTAAGTCTCAAGCTAACTTTAAGGTCAATAGGTGAGCGCGAATTTTTTTGCAGCTGGCAGAAGAAGGCGTTGTTTATCTGAGGAACACTTGTGAACCCATCCATGGAAATTTAACCGAACCCTATTGACATTCAACTTAACTTCATGTGTAGAGTTGGCACGAAAGTCGTCCTTCCCCTAGCAAAAGGATGCCGATTCTTAGGCCCATCGGGGCCAAGAAGATATATCGATGAGCCAGGAGTTGTCATGATTGAAAAACTCACTAAGTGGTTGTACCTCGGAGTGTTTCTGGCCAGTTTTGGCCCGCTCACGTCAAGTGGCGCCTCAGCCAGCGGCGACATGCCTAAACCGAAGATGAAGAAGGTACTGGTAGTGATGACCAATCATTCCAAATACCCAACAAGAGCCGACAAGACGGGCCTCTGGCTCACCGAACTGACACATTTTTATGAAACTTTTAAGGCCGCCAATATCGAGATGGACTTCGTTAGTCCAAATGGCGGCGCTGTTCCACTAGACCAACGAAGTCTGGGCCGACTCTACATGGATGATGGTGCGCGTCGCTTGTTGGAAGATCCACAGTTCACTGAGCGCCTCCAACACACACTAGCGCCTTCCGATGTCAATGCCAGCGATTACATGGCGATTTTCTACACTGGTGGACATGGAACGATGTGGGACTTCCGAGACAATGCTGGATTGAAAGCGTTGGCGGAGCAAATTTATCATGATGGCGGTGTGGTCTCCTCAGTGTGTCACGGCGCGGCAGGCTTGCTTAACTTGACTGACGAAAATGGACATCCATTGATTTCTGGCAAGAAAATTACTGGTTTCTCAAATTCCGAGGAGTATCTCTCGGGCGTACGTAGCCAGGTGCCGTTCGCTCTACAGGACGAGCTCAAGAGCCGAGGTGCTTTCTATCAGAAGACAATGATCCCATTCTCGTCATACGTGGTAACTGATGGACGAATAGTCACGGGCCAAAACCCGGGATCCAGCGCGGAAGTGGCAAAAGAAGCGCTTCGGGTTATAACGTCTCAGCGTGTCGCCGAATAGGTTTTTTAGAACGTCGTGGATATCAAGAAAGGTGTCACGCCTGGCTGGATAGATCTTTCGGATTTACGAGCAGGATGCAATGTCAAATGTGGAAAATATATGAAGATCGGTGAACTTTCGAAGCAGAGCGGGCTGTCCCCTTCCGCAATTCGGTTTTATGAATCAAAAGGCCTTCTGAAATCCGTTGGACGTTTATCAAACGGCTATCGTGAATATCCATCCGAAGCGGCTGCGATTTTGGCGATCATTATTAACGCCCAACAAACAGGCTTTACTCTTGACGAAATTAGAAGTATTTTGCCTGCAAACACGGCAGAATGGCAACATGATCAGCTCATCATCACGCTTCGAAAAAAGCTCGACGATATAGAGGCAATGGAGCGTAGATTGGCGGAAAATAAAGCGCACATATTATCTTTGATCGGGTTGATCGATTCAAAACCAGCGGGAATGGAGTGCAAGGAAAACGCCGTCCGTGTGCTCGATAGTGTAACGATGCGCGCAAAAAAGAAACCTGATTGATGTCTTGTAATATATTTTACCAGTGATATGGCAATACCCAGGAAGAGGCTGGTTGAAGTTCACTGCACGAAAATCACAGAGCAATCACAAACTTCTTGACCTTCAAGTCATCTTGAAAGTTAGTATACCTTCGATCATTGCGCGACTTTTACTAGAGAAGAGTGCATCAAAAGATCAGGCGCCGTGAAAGGACGAGCTGGCGGAATAAATATTGGCCGGCTTTTGGATTTCCAATCGCGAGCATTATCGAACGAGTATAGGAAGCGTGATATGTCTGTAAAAAGTGCAGCAATTTTGACAGGGATGATCTTATGGGGAATGACGATGGAATCTATGGCGCAAAATGCAGCGAATAGTGGCATGAAGTCAAGCACACAGATTGAACTCGCAGGCCATCAGGTCCCAGTGTTGACAGGAGGGCTTTATGACCGCTATCGCTCCAACCCGCCCCTATCCGTGATCGAACGCGAAGCCCCCGATGTCGACTTAAGCTGGTTCAAAACCTTAAAGAAAACCAAGGTCGACGTCGGCTTCGAGACTTATTCGCCGAATTTCTACTACAAGGACACTAAGATCACCGCAATCTATACGGCTGACATAGCCAGGTTGAGGGAGCTGATCCCGGCAAACGTTGCCGAGCAAGTCCAGCCGCTTCAAGTATGGCCGGGGCGAGGCGTGATCGCCTTGACTGCCTATGCTTACCATTATTGCGACAACGACAGCTACAACGAGATCTCGCTCTCCATCGTCACCAACGGGCCGGGCTCGTCGAATCTTGGGCCGCTCACTCTGTTTGGTCAGTCGAGAGCAAAATCGTTCTGGGGGTACGTTTTGAAGCTACCCGTGAATACTGAGTTGGCGAGAGTGCGCGGTGTGGTTGGCTACAACTTGCCAAAATGGCTGACCGATATCAACCTGAGCGAAGGCGAAAATTCGATCAAATTCGAAATATTCGACAAGGACTCTGGTAAATCCGATCTGGTTTTTGAGGGAAGAAAATTAACGGATCTTTCCAAGGAAGCCGAACTGGTAACGAATAGTTTTGTCAACACGGATCAAACAGGACAGCTTAGTTACGGATATGCGGTATCGCGGCAACTGGTTCATGCCTCCAGCACGGACAAGGAGTCTGTGAATCTGACGCTCGGTGACGGCCCCTTGGCCACCTACATCAGGGCTCTCAAGCTGGGAAAGCTATTGAAATACGAATATGTTCCCGAGTTCCAGAGTGCGCTGTACACGCCGCAACCCCTGAGTTCTATTCTCAACAGAAATTAGAATCCTAAACAGGCGCAAGGCCGGATAGTACGTTTCACCGAATCGTCGGGTCATGGTCTTGCGCATTACTTGAGTCAAAGGAGGTCACGTCTACAGAAATCACGCGGGTAATCTAAGGGGTTTGCAACCTACCAAACATCAAGGAGTATCGATCATGGGATTTGTGACGACGAAGGATGGCACGGAGATTTTCTACAAGGATTGGGGGCCGCGTAACGCGCAGGTGATTTTTTTTCACCATGGGTGGCCGCTTAGTTCCGACGACTGGGACACCCAGATGCTCTTCTTTCTTAACAAAGGCTTCCGGGTAGTGGCGCATGACCGGCGCGGACATGGCCGCTCCAGCCAGGTCTGGGATGGTCACGACATGGACCACTACGCCGACGACGTGGCTGCGGTCGTTGAGCATCTCGGTGTCAAAGGGGCGGTGCATGTCGGCCATTCGACAGGCGGAGGAGAAGTCGTACGCTACATCGCCCGGCACCGTGAAGATCCTGTTGCCAAGGCAGTCCTCGTCAGCGCGGTCCCGCCCCTGATGGTAAAGACCGAGAGCAATCCCGATGGCACACCGAAAGAGGTATTCGATGACTTTCAGGCACAACTCGCGGCAAACCGGGCAAAGTTCTATCATGATATTCCAGCGGGGCCGTTCTACGGCTATAACCGCTTGCTTACCAAAGCATCGGAGCCGGTCATTCTCAACTGGTGGCGCCAAGGGATGATGGGAAGCGCGAAAGCGCATTACGACGGCATCGTAGCCTTCTCCCAAACGGACTTTACTGCCGACCTTCAGAGTATCTCCATTCCTGTCCTGGTCGTCCACGGCGACGACGACCAGGTCGTTCCTTATAAGGCTTCCGGCCCACGATCGGCTGAGTTGGTCCAAAACGGTTTGCTTAAGACCTACAAAGGGGCGCCGCACGGTATCCCGACGACACATGCCGACGAGCTAAACGCGGATATTCTCGCGTTCGTACAAGGCCAAACTTAAGATTAAGACTTCATCTTGTGCGGGCCGCTTATCAAGCGTTTAGTCCAGGCAGGCCCGCACGTCGAACTGCTCTGGATGTTGCCAACCAAACGAATGTTATTTCGGCGTAGAGGTTTTGCTACCTCTCGCATAGATGAACTGGAGAAGACACTGGACAATGATCAATATAACGACGTCCTATATAGAGCCGTAATGCCTGGCCCGGTTTATAGGTTCGTCGAAGATCCAGCAACGTAAGTTTGCACCGAACTGAAAGTTCGGCTACTTGCCTTTCCACTCGAGTCGGATCATCTCCACGCCCTCTCGATAGGTGGTGACGGAGAACTCTGGAAACCGGCGCTTGAACTTCGTCGAATCAAAAAGGTTGTCCTGTTCGTAGCGGGGCAGCAGTTCCCTAATCTCACGTATCTCCTTCGAGAAAAGCCCGGCAGCGCTCAGCATCCACTTGCCGATCACCGCATACGAAGGTCTACGGCCAAAAATCGCGCTGGCCATCGTGACAAACTCCTTGTAGGTCAGGCGATCATCGGAGCATGGCAGATGCCAAGTCTGACCGAACGCATCAGGGGTATTGCCCAAGGCCGCCAATGCGCGGCTTGCGTCGGGTGTCCAGATGAGCGTTCTGCGCGTGTCGTCGCGCACCGGTACAAGCGGCTTTTTGTTGGCCTTGAGTTTGTCGATGACCAGTGCATTCGTGAAGCTCTGCGTCTTGCCGGGACCATAAAACTCCGGCGCCCGGCCAATCAGAATCGGAATATCCCCACGTGCCATCTCTTCGAGCACCATGGACGCCATCGACGCGCGCACCTTACCCTTGCGTCCGATAGGCGTGAAGGGCGTTTCTTCCGTCTGGAGCCGGTCGTCCTGGGGGTACATGTAGGTGTTGTCGAAATAAGCAAAGCTGGCGCCCTCTATTCGACAAGCGTCCAGGGCATTCTTCAACATCACAGGAAACTGCCTTTCCCAAAGCTCGGTGTCAGGTGGCAGGCCGGCCGTGAAGTAGACAACGCTGCTACCCTTGACTGCATCGTGGGTTTGCCTCGTGTCGAGGAGGTTAGCAGACAGCAGACTATCCGTCTCATTTACCTTGCGCGGATTGCGACTTACAAGCCGCACATCGCTGATATAGCTGCGCCGCAATTCCCTCGCCAGTTCCGTCGCGATCTGGCCATTCGCTCCCAGTATCGTCTGCATTCGGTCGCCTTTTGTAAAGTTAAGCTGCCCAAAAGTTGTGCGTACGGAGGTTAACATTGAAGTTTAGTTCAATGTCAACAGTGCATGGCACGGATCACACGCTACGGTGTGGAGTCAGGCGAACGGCTCAGTCGATGGCATTGGATCGTTGAGCGGACTCCTGGATGGCTGCATCGCTTGCGGAGACTGCGCATTCGTCATGAACGGCGCGCCGACATTCACCAAGCCTTTCTCTCGCTAGCCGGCTCACCCATCTGTTGGAGGTACGTCGAGAGGTTTTCTTAGGCGCTCTTCATCAAAGAAATCCTGGGCAGTAGCCGATAAAAATCTGCCAGCGCGACTCTCCCGCATACCACCAGGCGTACGCGAGAGAGCCCGCTGGGGGGCGGACTGCATTGGAGCAGCCTGGGCACCCGATTGCACAGCGCGGCACTTACCGCCCCGATGACCACGACTGGCGTGGTGATGAACCCATCAGGGCAAAACCATCGGTCAACGACCGTACCCGCGCCGGCGCCGCAGCGCCACCAGGCCAGCCGCGCCCAGGCCGAACAGGGCGATGCTGCCCGGCTCCGGCACTTCGGTCAGGAAGCCGCGGATCTCGCCGGCCGGGAACGCGGTCGTATGGATGTTCAGGTAGGCCTCGCCCGCTGCCAGTCCGGCAAGGAAGGCCTGCCGCGCGCTGTCCAGGCTGCCGCCATTGTTGGCCACGAAGGTCGCGTTGTAGGTGCTGAGGGCCATCAGGTCGAAGGTTTCGGTGTAGCTGCCCGAGGTCACGCCGAGCGGAAAGGCGGGAAAGGTCGGCAGCGCCGTCGCAACCCCGGCCTTCCCTTCGAACGGAACCAGGGTGCAGCAATGGATGTGGGACGCTGTCGTTGGCGCCGTCAAGCCGGAAAAGCTCACGTTCACCGTCATCATATTGCTCACATCGTCGATGAGGACCGTCGTCTGGCCGGTGCCGGGCGAGCCGTTTTTCGGGTCCTCTTTCGCACCGCTAAGGGTTGCCGAGTACGTGATGACGGTCGCGTGCGCGGCCCCGACGCATAAAAGCAGCACTGACGCAGACAAGCCGAGGGCTAGACGTTTCATGACTGATCCTTTCGTAGTGGGTGAGCTCATCAATAAGCATAAAACGTACCGATGAGCTTCTCTCATAGGCGAAAACAGCGATGACTGCCCGGCTTCGGGCTCAGTTGTAAAATCAGTCGACATTGCATAAATACCGGCAGTAAATATCGGGTTCCTGCGTGCATTGTGAGCCGCACGAAATCGAAAAAAAACGGCGCCAGGGCCAGTGCCCGGACGCCGCTGCGAAAAACATCCGCCGGCTGTCAGAACGCGTGCCGCATCCCCGCCATGACAGACCGGTCCCCCGATCCCGACTCGATCGCACTACCCACCGTATAGCTGGCGCCATTCCGGTTATCGATCTTCGCCACGGCCAGGTTCAGGTCCGTCCGCTTCGACAGGGTGTAGCGATACCCGAGCGCGATTTGCGAAGCATCCTGGTTGAACGCCGTGCGATCGTCCTTGCGGATATACGACGCCAGCAAGGCATGCACACCGAAGGGCACCGTCACGCCGACCAGCGCATCGCGGCTGTCGGTCGACGCCAGCGCCGGCCTGCCGAAGAACTGCGTCGTACTGCGCAGGACCGAGCTGTTCAAGCCGCGGTTCCAGTCGTACAGCCCATGCAGCTTGACCACGCCGAAGTCGTAGACGGCAGCCAGCACCGTGTTCTTCGCGTTCTCGGTACCATGCACCGAAGCGGTATCGTTGTTCCGGTTGTGGTAGCCGAGCCGCACCTGCAGCGGCCCGGACGCCCAGGCCAGCGAGCCGCCAAGCTGGCGGCCGGACGCGCTGTCCCCGCTCACCTCGCCCGGCGCCGCCACCAGCTCGGCACTGAAGCCGCCGACAACCGGCGAGAGGTACTTGACTGTGTTGTCCATGCGGCTGAAGGAATTACCGGTGGTGCCGAGCAGGTTCTTGCTGTCGCCCACCCAGCCGGAACCGAACGGGTCGGCGAATACCTGCACCAGGTAGTGCGGCGTGTACTGCCGCCCCACCAGCACGGTGCCGAAGCCGCCCTGCAGGCCGACATAGGCCTGGCGCCCGAACAGCAGGCCGCCCTGCCCCATGGCCCCGGTATCGCCCTGGAAGCCGTTCTCCAGCAGGAACAAGGCCTTCAGGCCGTTGCCCAGGTCTTCCGTCCCCTTGAAGCCGAGACGGGAGCCGCCGGTGGTCCCGCTGGTGATCTTCGTCGCCGGGCCCGCAACGCCGCCGCTCTCGCGGACCACGGCCATGTCGATCATGCCGTAGATGGTGACGTTGCTCTGGGCGGCCGCCAGTTGCGATGCTCCCGCGAGCAGTGCCGATACGATCAGCTTTTTCTTCATCCAGTATCCCCGGTTCATTTTGGATTGACTGCCTTGGCGGGCAGCGCGAAGGTCAGCGCGCAGCCGACCAGCAGGCACGCGGCAATCGCGATCACGCCGGCATTCGTACTGTTGGTCATGGTCTTGACCACGCCCAGCATGTAGGGCGCCACCATGCCGGAGATGCTGCCCACCGAATTCGCCAGCGCGATGCCGGCAGCGGCTGCGGCGCCGCTGAGGACCGCGGGCGGCAGCAGCCAGAACTGCGAGATCGTGGTGATGATGCCCATCGTCGCCAGGGTCAGCGCCAGCATCGCAATCGCCGTGTTGTCGGCATAGGCCGCGCTCCACGTCAGTCCGACGGCGCCGGCCACGCCCGCCAGCGCCAGGTGCCAGCGGCGTTCGCGGCGTAGGTCCGAGCTTCTACCCACCAGGATCATCGTGACGGTCGCGGCGGCGTACGGGATACTGGTCAGCAGGCCGATGTCGAAGGCAGCCTTGACGCCACTGGCCTTGATGATGGTCGGCAGCCAGAAGCTGATGCCGTACAGGCCCATCGTATAGAACAGGTAGATGCTGCTTAACAGCCACACGCGCGGGTTCACCAGGCCGTCGCGCAGATTGTGCAGGTGGGTGCCGTGCTTGTCCTGGGCCAGGTCGTGCTCGATCATCGATTTTTCGCTCTCGTTCAGCCACTTGGCGTCGGCGACTTTGTCGTCGAGGTAGAACCAGGCCATGCAGCCGAGGATGATGGTCGGGATGGCTTCGAGCACGAACACCCATTGCCAGGCGTGGTAGCCGGAGACGCCGTCCATCGTGCCCATGATCAGGCCGGACAGCGGACCGCCGATCACGCCGGACATCGGGATGCCGGTCATGAACAGCGCCGTCACCTTGCCGCGGCGGCCGGCCGGGAACCAGTAGGTGAGGTACAGCAGGATCGCCGGGAAGAAGCCGGCTTCGGCCACGCCCAGCAGGAAGCGCAGGGCGTAGAAGCTGGCCGGCGTCGACACGTACATCATGGCCGCGGAAATCACGCCCCAGGTCACCATGATGCGGGTGATCCATTTGCGGGCGCCCACCTTGAGCATGACGATATTGCTGGGGACTTCGAACATGAGGTAGCCGGCGAAGAACACGCCGGCGCCCATGCCGTAGACGGCCTCGGACAGGCCGAGGTCGGACATCATTTGAAGCTTCGCGAAGCCGACGTTGACGCGGTCGAGGTAGGCGAAGACGTAGCACAGGAACAGAAAAGGAAGCAGGCGCCACGCGACCTTCGAATAGGCTTTCGAAGCCTCGTCGATCGTCGCGCCGCCTACTGCCACCTTGGTTGAGCTCAGCATTGTTTGTCTCCTGATGGTATGGTGGAACGCGCCCGGTCTGGCGGCATCTCGTGGATGCCGCTTCCGTGGTCTTTCGTCCCTGGTGTCACCGCCGGTGGGCGGCGGTGTGAAACAATGGAGCAGCGGGATAGTCGCTTGAAACTCAGTCGAACATATCGGGCTGCGTGTTTTTCAATTGGTCGAAGATGGGCTGGAAGTGCAGCCAGCCGATGTACTCGCTGCCGACGTGCTCGCGGCTGTAGCGCGAACGGTCCGGCGGCACCAGCACCGGCTTGATGCCGCTGGCTTCGACCAGCAACTGCTGCTGGCAGCAGCGTTCCAGGGCGATGAACCAGAACGCAGCCGACTCGATGCTGTGGCGGCTGGCGGTCAGCAGGCCGTGGTTCTGGTGGATGGCCGCCTTCACGTCCTTGAACCAGTCGCACACCGAGAGGCCAGCCTTTTCTTCCACCGCCACCTGGCCGGCTTCGTCCCTGATCACCACATGGTCTTCGAAGAAGGCGGCGGCGTCCTGGCTGATCGGCTCCAGCGGACGGCCCAGCGCCGCGAAGGCGGTGCCGTACACGGTGTGGGCGTGGCACATGGCGACGATGTCAGGGTGCGCCTCGTGCACCGCCGCATGCAGCACGAAGCCGGCCCGGTTGATCGCGTAGTCGCCTTCGACCACGCGGCCCTGGTGGTCGGCCAGGATCAGGTTCGATACCTTCACCTGCGAGAAGTGGACGCACATCGGGTTGGTCCAGTACAGCTCCGGATGCTCGGGGTCGCGCACCGTCAGGTGCCCGGCGAAGCCGTAGTCGAAGCCGTGCTGGGCGAAGGCGCGGCAGGCGGCGACCAGGCGTTCCTTGCGGTGGCGGCGTTCCTGGGCAGGATCGTCGAAGCTCGGGATCTCGGGGTAGATGACGTCGGCCTGGCGCGGATGGTAGATCGATCGGATGGCGTCCTGTCGCGCCTTCGCGATGCGCTCCGCCTCCACGGGGGCGATTTGCTTCACTTTGTCCAGCATGTTGTCTCCTTCAGTGGGTTATAAGTCCAGCACCAGCACCGGGCTGGTAGCGCGCGAGACGCAGGCCGTCAGGAACTGGCCGTGTTCGTCGTCGCCGAGGATGTAGTCGCGGTGGTCGACTTCGCCCTCGAGGTAGCGGATCTTGCAGGTCGCGCACAGGCCGGCCTGGCACGAGGTCTCGATGCGGATGTCGTTCTGCTCGAGCACGTCGGCGATGCTGCGGTCCGGCGGGACTTCGAGCATGGCGCCGCTGCTGGCGATCTTCACCATGAAGGCGCCGGGCTCCAGCGCCTGCGCATTCGGCGGCGGCTCGGGCGCCTTGAAGTGCTCGAAGTGGACGGTGCCGGCCGGCCAGTGGCTGGCGGCTTCGGCGCACGCCTTCATGAAGCCGGCGGGGCCGCAGTAGAACAGGTGCGCGCCCTCTTCCGGTTCGCGCAGCAGGCCCGCGATGTCGAGGCCCTGCTCCGGCTTGCCGTGGTCGAAGTGGTGCACCAGCTTGCCGTGGGTCCAGGCGATGCCGAGTTCTTCCCTGAACGCGGCGCAGCCGGGATTGCGGGCGCAGTAGTGCAGCTCGAAGGGCACGCCGACCGCGTCGAGCGCATGCGCCATCGACTTCAGCGGCGTGACCCCGATGCCGCCGGCCAGCAGGATCACCTTCTTCGCCTCCGGCACCAGCGCGAAATTGTTGCGCGGCTGGCTGACGGTGGCCAGGTCCTGCACGCGCAGCGCGTCATGCAGGGCTTTCGAGCCGCCGCGGCCCTTCTCGTCGCGCAGTACGGCGATCACGTAGCGGTGCCGTTCGGCCGGCGAATTGCACAGCGAGTACTGGCGCGTCATCCCGTTCGGCAAATGGATGTCGATATGGGCGCCGGCGCTGAACGGCGGCAGCTCCTCGCCCTGCGGGTGCACCAGCTCGTACGAGTTGATGCCGCTCGCTTCGAATCGGATCTGGCGCACCAGCAGCGAAAGCCTGGCCTGATCGCGGCTGATGATGTGGGTCTGGGTCATTTCCATGGCAGTCTCCGGCCGGGTTTACTTTTTAGTCGACTGTTCCAGCTCGTCGAACTTCTGCCGCACGAAGGCCGCGCGCTGGTCGCCTTTCATGCTCTCGCTCTGGGTCAGGATGGCGACGATCTGGCGCGTCACGTGGCGGCGGCGCGCCACCTCCTCCTCGACGGTCTCGCCTTCCGGCACCTCCAGCACATTGCCCGAGCAGTAGCTGTTCGGCGCGGCGGCGTTATCGCGCAGCCACTGGGCGAATTCCTGCGGTCCGGCGGCCGGGTTGCTGCCGCGGACGGCGTCGCGCAACATCTTCCGGAACAGGAACACGCCGGCGTCGAACTTGGTCGGGTTCTCCAGCGCGTGCACCGCGATCGGGCGCTGGCTGATGATGGCTTCGTAGTCGCCCGGCGCGTACTGGCACTCCTTGTAGTTATGGCGCGCGCGGTGGTCGGACGGGATCGGCGGCATGTCTTCGAGCTTGTACTGGCCGAAGCGCTCGGGACGGCGCATCGCCACCTGGCCTTCGAGGAAGTCGATGGTCTCGTAGCCGACCATGTCCTTGCGGCCGATGCCGCGGGTGTCGATGCCCGGCCCCATCACGCGCCAGCCGATCATCTTCGAATTCACGTCGTCGACCGGCACGGTCCAGCGGATGATGTGGAAGCGGCTGAACAGCTTCTTGTTCGAGCCGTCTTCCAACGTGTAGGCGTGCAGGCTCAGGTTCGGCAGCACCTGGTGCTGGACGCGCACGAACAGCTTGTCCTTGTTCACGCGGCGGGCGCCGGCGCAGGCCAGGCCGCGGCCACCGTGCACGGGGATGAACTGCATGTCCGGCGCGACTTCCATCGATGCGGCGCCGACTTCGTCGAAGGTCGTGCCCTGGAACTGCTTGTTGACCACGTTCTTGGCGGAGTGCAGCGCGGTCGGGTGGAAGTTGTCGGCGGCGTTGTCCTGCACCTGCAGCCAGTTACAGTGCTGGAAGTTACTGTAGGGGACCAGCTCGTCGCCCTCGGCCACCGTGAAGTTGCCCTCCCACTCGGGGAACGGCGGCTCGTCTTCCGGCGGGCCCATATAGGCGAACACCAGGCCGTGGCGCTCGAAGGCCTTATACGCACCCTGTTTAATGGAGCAGGCGTACTTCTCGGCTTCCTTTTCCTCGCCCTTCGGGAAAGGCACGTGCAGGCAGGTGCCGTCGACGTCGAACACCATGCCGTGGTAGCAGCACATGATGCCCTTCTCCTGGATCGCGCCGTATTCCAGCGAGGCGCCGCGGTGCACGCAGTGGGCATGCAGCAGGCCGATGCGGCCCGAGCCGTCGCGGAAGGCGACCAGCTCTTCGCCGAGGATCTTCAGGAAGTGCGGCGTATCGGTCAGCTCCATCGACATGCAGACCGGATGCCAGAAGCGGCGCATGTATTCGCCCATCGGGGTGCCGGGGCCGACTTCGGTCAGTTCCGGATCGTGGCCGGGGATCTTGTTGGCGTAGTAGCCGCCGAAGGGAATCAGCTTCTTGACCACCGGCTGGGTCTGGGCTGCGGCTTCTGCGGTCTTGTCGCGGGTGTTCATCTGTTGTCTCCTCTGGAAAAGTTGGCCGCCTGGCTGTTCGTTTCGCACTCCGTATTCTGTATACAGAGTGCTTTGGCAAAATTTTTTGCGCTCGGGCTGGATCGGTCCATGAAGGAACAAAGCCGATTCATCCGGCGCTTCGTATTCTGTATACAGAGTACATTCTTCGCCTGTCTGCTTCGGATGTCAATGTTTTTTTCTGTCGTGTGCCGCCGGCACGTCCGGTCCGGAATCTCTTGTGACTTTGAGTCGGCCTCACGTATACTGAATACAAAGGTGACCACATGCTCAATAAACTATCCAAAATCCAGGTACGTCCCGACCTCGTCGACCAGGTCTACCAATCCCTGCTGGACGCCATCAGCGACGGCTCGCTGCCGCCCGGCGCCCGCATCACGCAGGAAGAGATCGCCGAGCAGATGGACGTGTCGCGCTCGCCCGTGCTGCAGGCCCTGCGCCTGCTGAAGAAGGACGGGCTGGTGAAGGATGCGCCCGGCCGCGGGGTGCTGGTCGCGGAGCTGGACCCGCAATGGATCGGCAACCTCTACCAGGTGCGCGGCGCGCTCGACACGCTCGCCGCCAGGCTGGCGGCGGAGCGCAGGGCGGCCATCGACCCGGCCATCATCGCCGCCGGACGCAAGGCCGCGCGCGGCAAGGACGTGAAGGCGATGATCGATGCCGACGTCGCCTTCCACATGGCGATCTACCTGGCCTCGGGCAACCCGCTGATCTTCGAGACGACCCAGTTCCACTGGGTGCACCTGCGGCGCGTGATGGGCGCGGTGCTGCAATCCGCCATGCAGCGCGAATCGATCTGGGACGAGCACGAGGCGATGGCGAAGGCGATCGCCGCGGGCGACGTCGCGCGTGCGGCAGAGATGTCCGAGCATCATGCGACCGAAGCGCGGGAGAACCTGGTGGCGCGGCTGAATGAGGTGTTGAGCCACCAGGTGGCGTAAGCGACCCGGCTGCCAGGCCTTCTGGCGCGTGCTTCAGCCCTGGTCGTTGACGTCGAACGCGTCGCCGATCTCGAAGAAGTGCCCGCCCGCCACGTAATGGATGCTGCGCTTGCCGCCCGCCTCCACCTTCCAGTGCGCGCCGTCGAACACGTCGGGGTCGGCCCAGGCGGCCACCACCTCGCCGAGGAACAGGTCATACGCCTGCTGGATGTGCGGCTCAGGGATCAGACGGCACTCCAGCCAGCCCAGGCATCCTTCCACCAGCGGCGCCTTGACGACGGAGGCCGCGGCGGTCGCGATGCCATAGGCCGCGAATTTATCGACCTCGCTGCCCGACGTATTGCCGACATCGACGGTCAGGCGCGCCAGTTCGCGCGACGGGATGTTCAGCACGAACTCGCCCGAGGCTTCGACCAGCCCGCGCGTAAAGGTGGACTTGTCGATGACGACTGCCACCTTGGGCGGGTCGAAGTCGAGCGGCATCGACCACGCCGCCGACATGATGTTGGACCGCCCGCCGTGGTGGCTGGTGACGATCACGGTCGGGCCGTGGTTCATCAGGCGGTAGGCTTTGCTCGATTCGACGGGTACGCGGCCGCTCATTTCAAACCTCCTGTCAAACGGCCGCGCAGCGCGATCAGTGCGCCGGCATTACCAGCAGCTGCAGCCCGGAAGGAGTCTGCGCCGCATGGTAGACGCGCTGGGTCGCGGCCTTGAAGTCTTCCGGCCTGGCCTTCGGGATCGCGGTGAAGGTCTGCGGGTTCAGGTCGATCAGCGGGAACCAGGAACTCTGCACCTGCACCATGATGCGGTGGCCGCGCCGGAAGGTGTGGTTGACGTCGCCCAGATGGTAGCTGATCGCCTCGATCTTGCCCGGCACGAATGGCTCCGGCTTTTCGAAGCTGTGGCGGAACTTGCCGCGCAGCGGGTTGCCGCGCACCAGCTGCTGGTAGCCGGCCAGGCTCGCCTGCGGCGCGCCGACGTCCTTGCCGCGTGCCGGACGCTCGCCTTCCGGATACTCGGCCGGATAGACGTCGATCAGCTTGACGACCCAGTCGGCGTCGGTGCCGGTGGTCGAGACGAACAGTTTCGGCGTGACCGGGCCGGCGATGGTGACGTCGTCTTCCAGCACCTCGCTCTGGTAGACCAGCACGTCCGGACGGGTGGCGGCGAAGCGCTGGTCGGACACCATGTACTCCTGCGGCACGCCGGTCGATGCGTAGCCGATGTAGGGCACCGGCTTCTTCGGATCGGACACGTATTCGTCGTACTGCTGGCCTGGTTGCGCGCCGGCCGCCGGCTGGGTCCAGGTGAGTTTCCCGCCCGGCGCGAAGTACAGCGTGCGCGGCGTGGCCGGCGCCGGCGGCCAGGCCGTGTACTGGCGCCAGACGTTGGAGCCGGTCTCGAACACGGTCACTTCGGCGATGCTTCTCGCCGGCTTCACGCCCTTCAGGTGCTGCTCGAAGAACGGGAACTGGATCTGGGTGCGGAAGTACTCGCCAGTCTTGCTGTCGAAGCGCACCTGGCCGAGCTGCTGGCCGTCGTAACGCGCCCAGCCGCCGTGCACCCAGGGCCCCATCACCAGGCCGCTGAAGGTGTTCGGGTTGTACTTCTTGACCGCGTGGTAGGTGGTGAACGGGCCTTGCGGATCCTCGGCGTCGAACCAGCCGCCCACGGTCAGCACGGCCGCCTTGACGCCCTTCAGGTGGCGCGAGATGTCGCGCGTCTGCCAGAACTGGTCGTAGGTGTCGTGTTCGATGGTCGGGGCCAGGTAGGCGCGCTGGCTGTCGGTCAGCGTGCCCAGGATGTTCGGCATGGTCTGGTGCTTCAGGAAGAAGTCGTAGGCGTCGGCCGCGCCGTAGTCGAAGCGCTCGCGGTTCTTCGGGCCCGTGGTCGGGTTCCGCTGCTCGACGAAGTTGGCGTAGAAGCCGAAGTTCGCCGCCAGCATGAACGCGCCGCCGTGGTAGGAGTCGTCGCCCATGTAGAGATCCGTCACCGGGGCCTGCGGCGAGGCCGCCTTGATCGCCGGGTGCGAGTCGATGATGCTGGCGGAGGTGTAGAAGCCCGGGTAGCTGATGCCGTAGATGCCGGCCTTGCCGTTGTTGTTCGGGACGTGCTTGAGCAGCCATTCCATGGTGTCGTACATGTCCTGGCTTTCCTGGCCCTCGCCCGCCGCGCGCTGCGCGTTCAGGTGCGGCGTCATCTCGACCCACTTACCCTCGGACATGTAGCGGCCGCGCACGTCCTGCTTGACGAAGATGTAGCCGGCGTCCTCGAACTCCTTCGACGGGCCGATCGACGACGGGAACCAGTCCTCGCCGTAGCGCAGCTCGCCGTCCGCGTACACGCCCGCGCCGTACGGCGTGCGGTTGATCAGGAAGGGATAGGTCTTGGTGCCATCCTTCGGCACGTAGACGACCGTGAACAGTCTGGTGCCGTCGCGCATCGGGATGCGGTACTCGTACTTGGTGTAGCTGGCGCGCAGGTCGCGCTGGGCGGCCGGCGCATCGGCGTTATCGTTGGCACCGGTTGCGGCAGCGGCAACCGCGGCGCCGGCGGCGAACGCGAGGGACAAGGACAGCGCGATGATCGAGAGAGGACGGCGGGACATGAGGTGCACGGGGCTTCCTTATCGGAAAGATAAAGCCGCCAGTATAAGCACGCCGTATAGGATTTGTCAGCATTGCCAGGACCTTGCCGGTCCCGGCGATTTGTGACTGGGCGTCAAAAATACTTCGACAGGTAGAAGGCGCCGGAATCGGGGAACACGGTGGCGACGCGCAGGCCCTTCAGGCGCGGCAGCAGGCTGGCGATGCCGGCCGTGACGCAGCCGCTCGAGCCACCGGCCAGGATGCCTTCCTCGCGCGCCAGCCGATGGCACCAGGCCAGCGCATCCTCGTCCGCCACCTGCACCACGTCGTCGACCGCGGCCGGGTCGAAGCTGGGCGACGGCTGGCGCTTGCCGACGCCTTCGATCTTCGTGCCGAACGGCCCTTCCGCCGGACGGTCGGTCACCAGCTTGCGGTAGGCCGAATTGGATGGCTCGACGCCGATCACGCGCACGCGCGCATCTCGCTCCTTCAGGTAGCGGCCGATGCCGGAGATGGTGCCGCCCGAGCCGATGCCGCACACGAACACGTCGATCTCGCCGGCCAGCTGGCGCCACAGCTCGGGGCCGGTGTCGCGGTAATGGGCTTCGCGGTTCAGCGCGGTGCAATACTGGTCGAGATAGTAGGCGTCGTGCTCGCGGGCCAGGCGCTCGGCCACCGCGTGGTAGCCGTCGCCGGCATTGCCGCCATTGTCAGGCGCACACGGATGCACCGTGGCGCCGTAGGCCTTGATCCGCTTGATCTTCTCGCAGCTGGTGGTATCGGGCACGGTGACGTCGCAGCGCAGGCCCAGCACGGCGCTGGCCATGGCGAGCGCGGCGCCGGTGTTGCCGGACGAGCTTTCGACGACGTGCGTGCTACCCGGCGGCATATGGCGCAGCATGTGCCGCACCATGCGGTCCTTGATGCTGCCGCCCGGGTTCATGTACTCCAGCTTGGCGACCACGTCCGCGCCGGGAAAGACGCGCCCGAGCCTGACCACCGGCGTTTCTCCGATCGCCTCCATGACGGAACTCCTGACTTGAGATTGCACGGCTGTCCTTTCTCTGAAGTTTCTATAAAGAAAGGCTAGCACGTAAAAATTTTGCGTGGCGCAAGATTGCAAACAATCGTGCGCGGCACGCGTCACACTTAGGGGGCGGCGTGCGGCAAATTCCCGCCTCTTATACAATCGATATCAGGTGGGGCGGCCGCGCCGTCCCGGGTTTGAACCAATCTGGAGAACAAGCATGTCGGGTTACAGCATCAATATTGAAGAGAAAACGCTAGCAGGCAATAACTTCCGCGAAGTCCTGTACACGACCCAGCGCAGCCAGCTCGTCATCATGACCCTGCAGCCCGGCGAAGAGATCGGCATGGAACACCATACGGGCCATGACCAGTTCATCCGCGTCGAGGCCGGCACCGGCGTCGCCATCCTGGACGGCGAAGAGCACCAGCTGGAAGACGGCGTGGCGGTGGTCATCCCGGCCGGCACCGAGCACAACGTGATCAACAAATCGAAGACCGAGCCGATGCGCCTGTACACGCTGTACACGCCGCCCGAGCATCCGGACGGCATCGTGCACGCGACCAAGGCCGAAGCCGACGAGTACGAGAAGCATCACCACGAAGAGTAATCACCGCTGCGCCGCGGCTGCCTGCCACTGCTAGCCCTTGCAGGCGAAGCCGAAGCGGGTCATCTCGCAGCCGCGCTGCAGGCACTGGCGCTCGTCGTAGCCGTGGGCGCGGCACTGCATCAGGGTCTCCTCGCGGCGCTGGCGGGCCGACGGCTCGCGTCCGGCTTGCTCGGCGCGGGCCTCGGGCTTCGCGCGCTTCCTGGCGTGGCTGCGCTGGCGCTTCGCCGGGCTGGCGGCTGGCGCGTCCGCGACCGGCACCGCCACCACCTTCCTGTCCGTTCCTTCCACCGGGGACCCGGCCTCCGGCGTCTCCCGGGTGACTGGCCGGCTGCCGGCAGTCGTTTCCGATGTAGCGCCGCCATCGGCGCCCGCCGCGGCCGTCGACGGACCGGCCATTCCGCCCGTCGCGTCCACGGCGGCCGGGCTTTGCGACCCGGCTGACGGCGTTGCCACCGGCGGCGTCGTCGTGCTTGCGGCTGTCGTTGGCGCTGGCGGCTGCGCCGTGCTCGCAGCGACCGTTGGCGATGCCTGCAGCGCGGCGCTGGCGCCATCGCCGGCCGTCGCAGGATTTCCACCGGCCGGCAAGGCGGGCGTCGTCCGGACCAGCGACGGTTGCGCAGGCGCAGGCACCGGGGACGGATTCGTATTCGCCACCACGACCAGCGCTCCCTCCACCTCGCTTTGCTGGTACAGCCATAAGCCGCCGCCGGCCAGCAGGGCCAGCAGCACGCCGGCCGCACCCCAGGTGCCGATGCGGCGCGACCAGCGTCCGCCCCACTCCGACCGCCTGTTCAGCGCGGCATCGCGCGCCAGGTGCTCGGTGAGCCAGTCGGGGTCGCCGCCCATCCCTGGCCGCCGCATCGTCGTGTCCAGCGGGGGCTGCCGTGATGCGGGTTCCTCGGGTTCGATAAACACGTGCGTGCCGGGCGGCGGCGTGATCCGGATCGGGTCGGGCAATACCGGACGTGCCTCGGCAGGACGAGGGGGCGCCGTGTGCGCCGGCTCCGCCAGTTCCGCAGACGCGGGGGCGATGGCCGGCGGCGCCGGTTCGGCCGCGATCGGCTGCCTCCGCAGCGCAGGCTCGGCGCCGATGATGGGTTCACGCGGCGTCGGCGGCACGGGAGCTTGCGGAACCGGCGGTTCGGGCGCCGATGCCTGCGGCGCGCGTGCTTCCGGCGCAGGAGCGGATGTTCCGAATTTGCGTCGATGCAGCGCATCGGCGGCGGAGAACTGCCTGCGCGGAGTCTGCTCGCCATCGATGATTGGCTGGGGCTGCGGCAGCGGTGCAGGCGCTTTCGGCTGCGGCTCGGGCGCGCCGGCCTGCTGCTGCGGCGCTGGCGGCGCTGGCGGCGCTGGCGGCGCTGATGGCGGGCTCGGTGCGCGTGGCGCGGCCGGCTCCGTTGCCGGGCTGCGTGGCGCCTGTGCTTCCGCCGGCGCCTGCTGGGGGCGATGCCAGACCGCCGGGCGCGGCGGCGCCATCGCGTCGGCCCGGCCTGTGGTCGACGCCATCGCCGTAGCCGCTGCTGCCGGTGCAGCCGGTTCGGCAGGTATTGCCGCTGCGGCTGGCGCACCCGGTACGGGCTCCGCAGCCGATTCAGCAGGCGCAAGCTGCTCGGCGGACGTTACCGGAGCGCCCGGCGGCGGCCCGGTTGGCGCCGAGCTGTTTTCGTTGAGGTCTTGCAGTAATTGGGTCTTCATGGGGCAGTCGAATCGCTTGTGCGTTCCGGCCCCCCAGTTTACCGAATCCCCCGCCAAACCGGAGCGCGCCTGAACGCCGGCGTGCTCCGGGCCCCGCTTTCCTTCTCAGGCCTAGAGGGCGATCGCCACCTGCACGGGCGCCTGGCGCAGCGCAGGCAGCGCCACCTCCAGCAGGCGCTTCTTGGCGTCCCAGCGGAATGCCAGGGCCTTGCCGCCCACCTGCACGGCGCGCGGCTTGCGCGCCACATTGTGCACCTTCAGCGCGAAGCTGTGCAGCGACGCGGTGTAGGCGGAGCCGGTCTCCGGCTGCAGGCCGATTTCCAGCCTGTCGCCGTCGGCCCGGCTGCTGAAGCGCACCAGCTCGTATTTACCGGCCTCGAAGGCGTTCGGGGTCCTGCCATCGTCGTCGTACAGTTGACCGCTGGACGACGAAACCGTCGCGTCGTGATAATAGTGCAGATCGAGGGCGCGGGTCGAATAGTCGCGCGTGCTCTGCACCACCTTGGCCAGCGGTACGAAGGCGCCGGCGCGCACATAGGTCGGGATGTGGCCGGGCACGGTCGCCACCACTTCCGTGATGCCGCCCCGGTGCGACTGGTCGTCGTAGAAATCGAACCAGACGCTGCCTTTGTCCGGGAAGTGGACTTCCTTGCGCGCGGCGCCCGGCTCGACCACCGGCGCCACCAGGAAGCTCGGACCCCACAGGTAGGTCGACGAGATCGCCGGCGCGGCATCCTCGTTCGGCTCCTCGAACAGCATCGGACGCATCATCGGCATGCCGGTGCGGCTGTTCTCGAAGGCGATCGTGTAGTTATACGGCAGCATGGCATAGCGCAGGCGCACGGCCTCGCGCGCCAGCGCCATGGTCTTCGGCTCGCGGAACACCGGCTCGGCCGCCACCTCTTCCTGGGCGTGCGGACGGAACACCGGCTGGAACACGCCGTACTGCAGCCAGCGTACGTACAGCTCGTCGTCCAGCACCGCGCCGGCAAAGCCGCCCAGGTCGGAGTGCATCCAGGCCTGGCCCTGCATGCCCATCTGCAGCGAGATCTCCATCTGCGACTGCAGGCCGCCCCAGCCGCGGCTGACGTCGCCGGACCACGGGATCATGCCGAAGCGCTGCGAGCCCGAATAGCCCGAGCGCATCAGGATGAAGGGACGCTCGTCCGGGTAGTCGCGCGCATAGCCGTCGTGGATCATGCGGGCCCATTCGTGGCCATAGATATTGTGGACCTGGTCGGCGCTGCCCGCCGCGTGCTGCGCCTCGGCCGGATGCACTTCGGGCTCGCCCAGGTCGCCCCACCAGCCGGCCACGCCGCCCGCCTTCAGGCCCTTGTAGATCTTCCAGAACCAGTCCTTCGCCTCCGGCTTGAAGACGTCCACCAGGCCGGTGTTCCCGAAGTAGAAATCGTAGGTGAAGGGCTTGCCGTCCTTGCCGGTCGCCAGCACGTCGCGCTGCACGGCTTCGTTCCAGCGCTGCGAGGTGGTGAGGATGAAGGGTTCGGTAATCAGGACCGTCTGCACGCCCTTCTGCTTGAAGTCCGCCATCATCTTTTCGGCCTGCGGGAAACTGTCGCGGTCCCAGGCCAGGTTGCCCATGGTGCCCTTGACGGTCTTGCCGAACCAGTACAGGTCGAGCACGATGGCGTCGAGCGGAATGCCGTCGGCGATGAACTTGTCGACGACGGCGCGCGTTTCGGCCTCGTCGTGGTAGCCGAAGCGGCTGGCGAAGTTACCGAAGGCCCAGCGCGGCGGCAGCGGCTGGCGCCCGGTCAGGCGGGTATAGCCGTCCATGATCTGGGCCCAGTCGTCGCCGGCCACCACCTGGTAGGTCTTCGGGCCGCCGATGGTCTCGAAGCGCAGGGTGCCGTCCTTGCGGCTGTCCAGGTCGAGGTAGCCGGCCTGCGGGTTATCGAAGTGGATGGCGTAGCGCTTCGAGGACAGCGCCATCGGGATGCCGTAGCCCATCTGCTCGGCATGGTTGCTGAAACCGTAGGAGGCCTTGTTATACAGCGGGAAGCGGTAGCCGCGGCGGTTCATGCCGACCGCGCGCGCGCCGGCGCCGTACAGGGCTTCGCCGCCCTCGACCGCGAATTCGATCGACTCCAGCCTGTCGCCGTGCGCATAGCCGCGCTTCTCGGCCACCAGCGGCTTGCCCTTGTAGCTGTAGCCGATGCGGAACGGCGACTTCTCGATCGTCACGGTGATGCCGTCCGTGGCCAGCACGATGCGCCCCGCTTCTTCCTTCACCTGCACCGGGACCTGGGCGGGCGCCAGCACCACGGCGTGCGAGGCGGCCAGCGGCTTGCCCTCGTCCGCGGCCGGGACGAAGCTGGTCTCCACGATGTTCGGCGCGTAGGGCCTGATCAGGTAGCGGCCATCGCTGGTGGCGATCTCGAAGCCCTTGCCATCCGCGTTCCTGAAGCCGAGGAAGTGGCGGTCGGCGTTCTGGGCCTGGGCGAAGGGACTGGCGGCAAGGGCGGCGGCGGCCGCGAAAATGGTGAACTTCATGGTCTCGTTGTCGTTGTCTTGATCGTGAGCGGGCCTGGAGGCCGCAGGCAGGAGGATGCCAGAAAATCGGATGGCAGAGGTAGTAAATTTACACCAAAAACAAGCGCAAGCAGTGAATTGCTTGTACGCGCCATCGATAATGCCCCGTAGTTTGACTACTGAAAACCCGGAATCGAAAGCGGCTCATGCGACGTAGAACACCTCCCCCTGCGCCCGGAACGGCAGGCGCCGGCCCTGGGGCAACAGGAAGGCATGGTCCATCGCAGTCGCCAGCTTGTCCTCGCATCCGCCGTCGGTGATCACCAGCAGCGGGCCTGCGCGAGGGAACTCGCCACGCCCGGCCAGGTCGCGCAAGCAGTCGAGTCCCGGCTGCAGGACGGTGCCGCCGCGTCCGTGCACGCGGTAGCGCTCCAGCAGCCTTTCCGGTTCGATCCAGCCGCAGTCGTAGGCGGCCGCATCGCAGCAGACCAGGCGCACGGCGGCGACCTCGCGGGCCAGGGCGTAGCTGGCGATCGCACCGAGCGCCTTGCCCAGGATGGCCGGGTCCATGGACCCGGACGTGTCCAGCAGCACACCGAATACGCGGCTGGCGCGGGTCTCCTCGTCCGGACGGGCCGCCGATGGGCGCGGGATATCGGGTGTCGCCGACTGGCGGCGCGACGGCCGCGCATAACTGCGGCGCGGCTCCGGCGGCGGGAAGCGTTCGTCGAACCAGTGCGCGAGCCGCACGTCCCACGGGATCGGCGGCTGGCTCAGGCTGCGGATTTCCTCGGCCAGCCCGGCCGGCACCGTGCCGCGGCCGCCGAACGTCGCGAAGCGCTCGTAGCCTTGCGCGAGGGCCCGCCGGCAATACGTTTCCGCGTCCACGAACACGCTGCCCTCGTCGCTGCCGATCAGGTCCGGGGCGCCCGGTCCGCGCAGCGTCGCCAGCTTGCGCGCGCGCCGCAGGTCGGTCGCCAGGCGGTCGTAGATCTCTTCCGCGGCGTGCCCTGCGAAGCCGGCGTCATGCAGCACGCCGATCGACGGCGGGACACCGATGCGCATCTCGACCAGCCAGCCGTTGATCGCGAAGTCGCAGGCGATATTCCACAGCAGCGGATCGCGCCCGTGCCGCCGCGACGCATGGTTCAGTCCCGCGTGCAGCAGTTCGTGCGCGAACACGAACAGGCACTCCTCGTCGTCCAGCGGAGCGGCCGGGTTCATCCAGATGCGGCGCACGCCGACGTCGATCGCCGCCACGCGCACGTCGTTGCGCTGACAGGACCGCAAGTCGTCATCGACGTCGAAGCTGGCGGCGAGCGCGCCGAGCAGCGGGTAATGGTCGATCAGGCGGCGGCGCGCCCGTTGCGCACGGCTTGCGTGCCCCGTGGCTGCCCCGGCGGCCGTGCCCGACGCCACCTCCAGCGCGCGGCCGACGCCGCGTGCGATCCCGTCCGCGAACAGCTCGCGCCAATCGATGCGCTTGCGCCAGGCCGGCGGCGCCTCGTCGAAATCACAGAACAGCGGCCCGTCGCGCACGACGCCGGCATGCCAGTCACGCAGCGCCGGCGCGCAGCCGTCCACGCAAAACTGGCGCAGCAGGCCGTCGGCGCCGCCGGCAGGCATCTCGTGCGCTGGATACTGCAGCGATTCCGGCAGCGTGCCGAGCCTGACCTCGCCGCAGAAGCGGTCCGCCACCAGCAAGCTGGCGGTCTCCCACAAGGCATGCGGCTCCTGGCGGCGCACCAGGCCGAAACCCAGGCAGGCGAGCAGGATCCCCATGACGCGCGCCCACTCCCCGGCCGTGGCCTGGCGGCTGGCGTGCAGCCAGATCGTGCCCTGGGGCGTGACGCTTGCCCAGGCGCTCCCCGTGACGCGGCGCTCGCCGGAATCGACGATCAGGGTCGCCTCTTCGGCAAGCCGGCCGAACACGGCGTGCGCCTTCACCAGCAGCCATCCTTCGTCACGGGCCTGGGCGGCGATGGCGCCCGCCTTTGCGCTTCGCTTGCGGTTCATGCGCGCACCTTGTCGCGGCCGGCCAGGCGCGGCAAGTCGCGTGCGACCTCCACCAGGAACCACGAGGGCAGCCGTTGGCCCTGCTCGTCCTCGCCCATCACCGATTGTGCGATTTCGACGCTGATGCGAGCCAGGTCGCGCAGCATGTCCTTGGCACGCAGCGCCAGCGCCTGCTGCTGGGGACGCACCGCCGCCTCGTCCTGCGGCAGCTCCTTGCGCAGGTGGGCACGGAAGGACTGCGCGAGGAAATACAGCACGTCACGGTCGGATGGGTCCGCCGGCCAGCCGGCGTCGCCCTTCAGGATCGCGTGAAGCGCGTGCTTCTGGTGCACCTGCTTGAGGTAGCCCTTGAAGTGCGCCGCATGGGCCGGCGACAGCAGCCCGTAGGCGAGTGCTTCGACCATCTCGTCCCTGACGCCGCTCCCGAACGAATGCAGCGCGTCCGACAGCATATGCCAGCTGCGTGGCGTCGAGAACGGCTCCTCGTGCTTCGGCGGTTCGCTCCACAGGTGGTCGGGACGCATGCCGATATACTCCAGCACCCATGGATGGATGCCGCCCTCCTGCGCCGCCCAGTCCAGCCACTGGCGGTGGTCGGCGCGCAGGTGGATGTGGGCGAGCCGGTTCACCAGCGCCGACGGCATCGGCTTGACGATGGCCGCATCCTTGGCGCGGTTGCCGGCGCCGATCACGACAGTACCGTGCGGCAGCCGGTATTCGCCGACACGCTGTTCCAGGATCAGCGAATAGAATGCCTTCTGGATCTCGTGCGAGGAGGCGTTCAATTCGTCGAGGAACAGCACAAAGGGCGCGTCGCGCACGATGCCGGCCGGCGGATAGAAGCGGGAACAGTCGCCGTCGATACGCGGGATGCCGAGCAGGTCTTCGGGCGCGAGCTGGCTGCCGAGCAGCGAGACGCATTCCATGCCGACGGCGTCGGCGAAGCGCTGCACCAGCGCGCTCTTGCCGATGCCCGGCGCGCCCCAGATGAAGACCGGTCGCACGACGGCCACATGCAGCAGGAAGCCGATCGCCTGCTGTTGGTTGAGTTCAATTGCGGTTTGCATGTTTATCCTTTGATGCAGATGACCTGGCGCAGTGTATGCACCACCTCGACCAGGTCGGACTGGTGCGCCATCACGGTGTCGATATCCTTGTAGGCGGCCGGGATCTCGTCGACCACCCCGCCGTCCTTGCGGCATTCGATGCCTTCCGTCTGCGCGGCCAGGTCGAAGCGGTCGAAGCTGCGCTTGGCCTCGCTTCGGCTCATGCGGCGGCCGGCGCCATGCGAGCAGGAGCAGAACGAGTCCAGATTGCCCTTGCCGCGCACGATGTAGCTGCGCGCCCCCATGCTGCCGGGAACGATGCCCAGTTCGCCGGCGCGTGCCGAGATCGCCCCCTTGCGGGTGACGTACAGGCGTTCGCCGCCGTGCGTCTCGCGCGTCACGTAGTTGTGATGGCAGTCGATCGCTTCCCCGTCCAGCCGGAATGGCGGGACGTGCCGCGCCAGCGCATCGAGCGCGCGGCGCATCATTTCGCGCCGGTTCAGCATGGCGTAGTCCTGGGCCCAGTCGACCGCTTCCACGTAGTCGTCGAACAGCGTCGAGCCTTCGCTGAAGTAGGCCAGGTCGCGGTCCGGCAGGTGCACCTGGTGGCGCTGCATGTCCTTGCGCGCCGCCGCGATGAAGTAGCGCCCGATCGCATTGCCGACTCCGCGCGAGCCGGAGTGCAGCATGACCCACACGCGCTGCTCCCCGTCGATGCAGACCTCGACGAAGTGGTTGCCGCCACCGAGCGTGCCGAGCTGGCAGATCCAGGTCTGCGCGAACTTCCTTTGCATCTTCATGATGCCGGCGTGCTTGCCGACGATGCGGTCGAGGCGGTCGTTGAGGGGCCTGCCGGCGCGCGCGTGGCCCGATCCGCGCACCTTGTCCCAGGCATGCTGGGCGAAGCCGACCGGCACTGCGGCCTCGATCGCAGCCCGCACCCGCGCCAGATTGTCGGGCAACTGGCTGGCCATGAGCGTGGTGCGGACTGCGTTCATGCCGCAGCCGATATCGACGCCGACCGCCGCCGGGATGATCGCGGCGCGCGTCGGGATCACGCTGCCGACCGTGGCGCCGATGCCGGCATGGACATCCGGCATGGCCGCGACATGGGGGTGGACGACGGGCAGGCTGGCGATGTTCAGCAATTGCTGCAAGGCCGTGTGGTCGATGTCGTCCGTGTAGATGTGCACAGGGACCCGTCCCTTGTGCAGGGTGTCAAAGATGGGCATAACTTTCCTTGGTGGTTCGTTATGCCGGTGTCCTGCTCGCGGACGAATGCCCGCAAAAACAAAACCCCGGCAAGTTTCCTCGCCGGGGTTCGAAGGAAAGTCCGGCTCGGAGCGGCATGGTTGCCAGCCCCGAGCGGCAATGCGCTGGGGCTATCTGTGCTGCGCTAGGCGCTGCGTTAGGTTGATAGCCGTACGTGGCATGCCCGTTCCTTTCCTTGAAAATTGGTTGATCGAATGATGAGAAGCGATTCTGGACGCCGTGGCGCGGTGATGTCAAGATTTCATCGTTAATCGGAATATAACTGTTGCGTTAAATGCACAGCAATTCCTAAGTAAACAGTGGCAGCGAAAGTGCGTAGGCCAGAATCCCGGCAACGAAAGCGGCTACGCAAAAAAATGCCCGCAGCACTGGCCCCGCTTCCACGTCTGCATTGCGAGAAGGTAGCCAGAATAGTTCCAGCATAAGCGCCGCCGAAGTCGGCGGGCGTCTTTCGTTTTTCGAATGGATCGTCGCCACAAGCAGCAGGACCAATGCGATCAATATGCTGTAGCCCAGCAGGTGCAAGAACCAGTCCGGAGGAATCCACCGGGCGGATGCGGCGCCTGTGGCCACCGCGCCCAATAGAGAGAAGACAGGCACTGGCCGAAGTTGTTCGTTTTCTGGCATAGGGAAAAATGAGTAATCGGACCGCCTGGTCCCAGGCTCGAGCCCAGTGTACGGTGCAAGTTGCCGAGATGGCAAGTGAACGGTTTGCCAGGGCAAGGGCCGGACCTGTCCAGCGCGCGATTGGCGCCGGCAAGCCTGAAAGCTGATCAGGTATCATCGCCCCAGCCCGCATCATTTTGACGCACTGCCCCACAACGCCAACGGACGCCAAGCATGAAACGACAGATGAGGATCGCGACTTTCAACGTCAACGGCATCAACAGCCGCCTGCCCGCCCTGCTCCAGTGGCTCGAAGAGACCCGGCCGGACGTCGCCTGCCTGCAGGAGCTGAAGGCGCCGCAGGAGAAATTCCCGGAGATGGAGATTCGCGCCGCCGGCTACTGCCCGATCTGGCACGGGCAGAAGAGCTGGAACGGCGTGGCGATCCTGGCGCGCGGCGTCGAGCCGCAGGAAATCGGGCGCGGCCTGCCGGGCGACCCGGCCGATGAGCAGAGCCGCTACATCGAGGCGGCGGTGAACGGCATCCTGGTCGGCTGCCTCTACCTCCCGAACGGCAATCCGGCGCCGGGACCGAAGTTCGAGTACAAGCTGCGCTGGTTCGAGCGCCTGCATGCGCGCGCCCAGGAACTGATCGACACCGGCGCGCCGGTGGTCCTGTGCGGCGACTACAACGTCATGCCCACCGAACTCGACGTCTACAAGCCGGAGCGCTGGCTCGACGACGCCCTGTTCCGTCCCGAGACCCGGGCCGCCTACCGCAAGCTGCTCGACCAGGGCTGGACCGACGCCCTGCGCGAAACGCATCCGGATGAAGTCATCTACACCTTCTGGGATTACTTCCGCGACGCCTTTGGCCGCAACGCCGGCCTGCGCATCGACCACCTGCTGCTCAGCCCAGCGCTGGCGCCGAAGCTGAAGGCGGCCGGCGTCGACCGCGAAGTGCGCGGGCGCGAGAAGCCGAGCGACCATGCGCCCACCTGGGTCGACCTCGACTGGCCGTGAGCGCGGCCGGCTCAGCGCGGCGCCTTGGCCTCCACCATCACCAGCCGCATCGCGCTGCCGGTGACGCTCTCGATATCCGGCGAATAGCCGTCCTCGATCCAGCGCAGCGCCATATGGATCACGCCGCCCACCACGCCGGCCTGCAATAGCGGATCGGGTACCTCGCCCTCCGGCCCGGCGATGCGCGCGACCTCTTCGCCGATCGCGCGCAATGAGGCGTCGAAGGCCTTGGCGACCGCGCGGCTGACGCCCCGGATCTCGACCAGGAACACGCGCGCCGAGCGCGGATCGCGCTGCAGGGCCGAGAAGTAGGCGTGCAACATGGCGCGCGCACGCTCCGCGCGGGTGGCGCCGCCCTCGGCGCCCGATTTCCTGATCTCCGCGAACACCGAATAGGTGACCGCGTTGTAGGACGCGATCAGCAGGTCCTCGCTGTTGGCGAAGGATTCGTAGAAATAACGCTCCGTGAGGCCGGCCGCTTCGCAGACCGCCTTGACGGTGGCCTGCCGATAGCCGATCTCGCCATACACCTGGATGGCGGCGGCGATCAACTGGCTGCGCCGCTGGGCGCGCCGTTCGTCTTGCGACACGCCCCGGTACGGACGTGCAGGTTGGGTTTCTCGAGACATCCCTCTATTTTGGCACATAAGGTTGTCAAAATGGTTGACACTTTGTTGCCAACGGGTAAAGTGACAATAAGCAGTGTCAGTAAATATACCGAGAACAAAGAGACGACATGACCACTTCTTCCAACGAGCCGCTCGACGTGCTGATCGTCGGCGCCGGCCTGTCCGGCATCGGCGCGGCCTGGCACCTGCAGCGCCGCTGCCCCGACAAGCGCTACGCCATCCTCGAGGCGCGCGACGCGATCGGCGGCACCTGGGACCTGTTCCGCTATCCCGGCGTGCGCTCCGACTCCGACATGTACACCCTCGGCTACGCTTTCCGCCCCTGGACCGCCGGCAAGGCGATCGCCGACGGCCCCGCGATCCGCAACTACATCCGCGACACCGCGCGCGACAGCGGCATCGAATCCCGCATCCGCTTCCGGCACAAGGTGGTCGCGGCGGCGTGGTCGGGCGAAGACGCCTGCTGGACCGTGCAGGCCGAGCATGACGGCGCCCCGGTCACGATCCGCACCCGCTTCCTGTACATGTGCAGCGGCTACTACAGCTACGAGGAAGCCTACCGCCCTTCCTTCGAAGGCGAGGACCGCTACCTCGGGCGCATCGTCCAGCCGCAGTTCTGGCCGCAGGACCTCGACTACCAGGGCAAGAAGGTAGTGGTGGTCGGCAGCGGCGCCACCGCCGTGACCCTGGTGCCGTCGATGGCCGGACAGGCCGCCCACGTCACCATGCTGCAGCGCTCCCCGACCTATGTCGTCACCCGTCCGTCCGACTACGGCTTCGCGCGGCGCTTCAGGCGCTGGCTGCCGGAAGGGGCCGCGTACTGGGCCACGCGCTGGCGGGTGATCCTTGAATCCATGCTGCTGTACCGCGTCGCGCGCAGCAAGCCGGAACTGGCGAAGCAGAAGATCGTCGCGATGGCGCGCCACCAGCTCGGGCAAGACTTCGATGTCGCGACCCACTTCACGCCCGACTACAAACCCTGGGACCAGCGCGTCTGCGTGGTCCCGGACGGCGACCTGTTCAAGGCCATCCGCAAGGGCAGCGCCTCGGTGGTCACCGACCACATCGAGCGCTTCACCGAAACCGGCATCCTGTTGAAATCGGGCCGCGAGCTGGCGGCGGACGTGGTCGTGCTGGCGACCGGCCTGAAGATCAAGGTGCTGGGCGGGATTGCGATCACGGTCGACGGCAAGCCCTTCGAGGCCAGCGAGGCGATGTCGTACAAGGGCATGATGCTGAGCGAACTGCCGAACTGCGTGATGACCTTCGGCTATACCAACGCGTCGTGGACCCTGAAGGCCGACCTCACCGCCGCCTGGGTCTGCCGGCTGCTGCGCTACATGGACCGCAAGGGCGTGGCGATCGCGGTGGCGCGCCGCGAAGCCGGGGTCGCACCGGAACCCTTCCTGAATTTCACCTCCGGCTACGTGCAGCGGGCGAAGGGCGAACTGCCGCAGCAGGGATCGCGCCGCCCATGGCAGGTCTACCAGAACTACCTGCAGGACATGCTCACCATCCGCTACGGCCGCATCGCCGACGGCGTCATGCACTTCGCCGCCGCCAACGCCGGCAATAAAGGAGTCTTGCCTTGAACCTCTCCAACCGCGTCGCCGTGATCACCGGCGCCGGCAGCGGCATCGGCCGCGCCACCGCTTTCGCCATGGCCCGCCGCGGCTGCAACCTGGCGCTGGCCGACATCGACGAAGCCGCGGCCCGGGACACCGCGTCCGACGCCCAGGCGCTGGGCGTGCGCGCCACCGGGCACTATCTGGACGTGGCCGACCGCGCCGCCGTCGCCGCCTTCCCGGACCAGGTGAAGAGCGCGCACCGGCGCGTCGACCTGGTGATGAACAATGCCGGCGTGGCCCTGGGCGGCACCTTCGAGCAGGTCAGCGAAGCGGACTTCGACTGGCTGCTGGAGATTAACTTCCATGGCGTGGTGCGGATGACCCGCGCCTTCCTGCCGCTGCTGCACCAGTCGGACGACGCCCGCATCGTCAACGTTTCCAGCATCTACGGCATCATCACCCCGCCCGGCCAGGCCGCCTACTCGGCCAGCAAGTTCGCGGTGCGCGGCTTCTCCAACGTGCTGCGCCACGAACTCGAAGGCAGCACGGTCGGGGTCTCGGTCGTGCATCCGGGCGGCGTCGCCACGGCGATCGCGAAGAACGCCCGTGTCCCTGGCGGCGCGCCGCAGGACGAGGTCGAGCGCGGCCGCAAGACCATGGAAAAACTGCTGCGCATGCCGCCCGAGCAGGCCGGCGAGATCATCGTGCGCGGCATCGAAAAGCGCCAGGCGCGCATCCTCGTGGGCAGCGACGCCAAGGCCGCCGCCCTCCTCGAGCGCCTGTCCCCTGTCGGCTACTGGAACCTCCTGAAGAAAGCGATCAAGCGATGACTTCTGTCCTGACGATCGCCGGCATCCTGGCCGGCCTGCTCCTGCTGTGCGCCGCCATCCTGGCCTTGTTCACCCTGTACACCACGCGCAAGGTCGAAGCGCTGCTGCCGCCGAAGGGGCGCTTCGTCGACGTGCCGGGTGCGCGCCTGCACATCCGCGATTTCGGCGAGCAGCGCGCGGACGCGCCGGCGATCCTGATGATCCACGGCCTGGCCGGCCAGCTTTCGCATTACACCTACGGCGTGGCCGCGCGGCTGGCGGAGCGCCACCGCGTCGTGGTGGTCGACCGCCCCGGCTCCGGCTACTCGACCCGCGCCGCCGATACGCCGGCCGACCTGTCGACCCAGGCGGCCTCGCTCGCGGCCCTGGTCCGCACGCTCGGCCTGGGCCCGGCCTTCGTGGTCGGCCACTCGCTGGGCGGGGCGGTCGCGCTGACGCTGGCGCTGGAGCATCCGGTGCAGGTCGCCGGCCTGGGCCTGCTGGCGCCGCTGACCCACATGCGCGACGACGTGCCGCCGGTGTTCAAGGGCTTGACCATCCAGTCGCCGCTGATGCGCAAGCTGGTCGCCTGGACCCTGGCGATCCCGGCCTCGATCAAGAACAGCGTCCCGACCCTGGAAGTGGTGTTCGGCCCGGAAGCGGTGCCGAAGGATTTCGCGATCAAGGGCGGCGGCCTGCTCAGCCTGCGGCCCTCGGCCTTCCTGTCCGCTTCCAGCGACCTGCAGGCCCTGCCGGACCACCTGCCGCACGTGCAGGCCCGCTACCCGGAACTGCGCCTGCCGGTGCATGTGCTGTACGGGAAGGACGACCGCATCCTCGACTGGAAGGCGAACGGCCGGGCGCTGGTCGACAAGGTGGCGGGCGCGCGGCTGGAGCTGATCGAGGGCGGGCATATGCTGCCGGTGACGCAGCCCGGGGTGACGGCGGAGTTCATCGAGGCGGCGGTGGCGTCTTTGGCCGTCGACACGGCAAAAGACGCCGCCGCCGGCTAACCCGCGCGCCAAATCAACGTCATTCCCGCGGAGGCGGGAATCCAAGTTCGTCGAGCAGCCTGAACGCATGCAGAACCTGGATTCCCGCCTGCGCGGGAATGACGGATCTGCCGTCAGCTCACCGCCACCACACTCCCCAGCACCGCCGCCAGCGCCGTCAAGTCATACGGCTTGCGCAGCACCACCGCATCCGGCCAGTTGTTGACCTCCCCCTTGCCCGTCGCGAACACGATGCGGATGCCCGGCGCCAGCACGCGCGCTTCGGCGGCCAGCATGTCGCCCGACATGCCGGGCAACTGGACGTCGGTGATCAGGAGATCGGATTCGTTCGAGATCAGCGCCAGCGCGTCCTTCGCGGTGCCGGCCGAGCGTACCTCGTGGCCGAGGTGGTTCAGCAGGGCCTCGGTACTGTCGCGGATTTCTTCCTCGTCTTCCACCAGCACGATGCGCAGGCGCGCGCGCGTCTCGCCCTCGCCGGCGCGGGTGCGCGGCAGCGGCGGCTCGGCTTGCACACGGCTGCGCTGGTTGGCCAACACTTGCCGGATGCGGCGCGCCAGGCTTTCGCGCGTGTAGGGCTTGCCCAGCAGCTCGACGCCGGGGTCGAGGCGGCCGCCATGCACGATCGCGTTTTCCGTGTAGCCCGAGGTGAAGAGCACGGCCAGGTTGGGCAGGCGTTCGCGCGCCATGCGCGCCAGTTCCGGGCTGCGCAGGGTGCCGGGCATGACGACGTCGGTGAACAGCACGTCGATCGGCACCCCGGACTCCACCACCGCCAGCGCGCTGGCCGCGTCGGCGGCCTTCAGCACGCGGTAGCCGAGGTCGGTCAGCATCTCGACCACGGTGGTGCGCACCGCTTCGTCGTCCTCGGCCACCAGGATGGTCTCGGTGCCGCCCACCGGCGGCGAGGGCTCGGCCACCGGCGTTTTCGCATCCTCGGCCGCCAGGCTGCGCGGCAGGTAGATCTTGACCGTCGTGCCCTGCCCCGGCTCGCTGTAGATCTTGACGTGGCCGCCGGACTGCTTGACGAAGCCGTACACCATCGACAGCCCCAGGCCGGTGCCCTTGCCCTCTTCCTTGGTCGAGAAGAAGGGCTCGAAGGCCTGGCGCAGCACGTCAGGCGCCATGCCGGCGCCGGTGTCGGTCACCCCGATCATCACGTACTGGCCGGGCGCCACGTCGGCATGGTTGCGGCAGTACAGGTCGTCCAGCACGGCGTTGTTGGCTTCGATGGTGAGACGGCCGGCGCCGTTCATCGCGTCGCGCGCATTGATCGCCAGGTTCAGCACCGCGTTCTCGAGCTGGGCGATGTCGATGGCGGTGTTCCACAGGCCGCCCGAGATCACCAGCTCGACCTCGATTTCCTCGCCCAGCGAACGGCGCAGCATGTCTTCCATGCCCATCACCACACGGCTGACCTTGACCACGCGCGGTTCGAGCGGCTGGCGGCGCCCGAAGGCCAGCAGGTAGCTGGCCAGCTTGGCGCCGCGCTCGACCGCCGCACGGGCATTGCCGATCCAGCGCTGGACTTCGGCGCCCTCGCAATGCATCTCGAGCAGCTGCAGGTTGCCGGAGATGATCTGCAGCAGGTTGTTGAAGTCGTGCGCCACGCCGCCGGTCAGCTTGCCGACGGTCTCCATCTTCTGCGACTGCTGCAGCGCCAGCTCGGTGCGGCGGATCTGCTCGGCCTGTTCGCGGTCGGCGGTGATGTCGCGCCCGATCGCGTGGATGAAGGCGGCGTCCGGCGCGGCCGACCAGGACAGCAGGCACCAGCTGCCGTCCTTGCGCCGGTAGCGGTTCTCGAACTTGTACACGTAGTGGCCCTCGCCCAGCGATGCCATCTGGGCCACAGTGGCGGCCTGGTCGTCCGGATGCACCAGGTCGAGGAAATTGCGGCCGACGATGTCCGGCTCGGCCCAGCCCAGCAGCGAGCCGAAGGCCGGGCTCACCGCCTCGACCCGGCCGTCGAAGCCGGCCACCAGCATGATGTCCTTCGACAGGCGCCACATGCGGTCCCGCTCGGCGGTGCGCTGCGTCACCTTCTGTTCGAGGCTGGCGTTCAGGTGCTCGAGCCGCTGCTCGCCCTGCTTGTGATCTTCGATGTCGGTATTCGTGCCGATCCAGCCGGTGACCTGGCCGTCCTCACCGCGCTGCGCCACCGCACGCGACAGGTGCCAGCGGTAGCTGCCGTCGCGCGCCCGCAGGCGCATCTCGGCTTCGTAGGTCGAGCCGGAAGCGACCGCGATCGCCCAGCGCGTCGTCACCTGCGGCAGGTCGTCCGGATGGACGATGCCGGTCCAGCCGGTGCCGCCCAGCGCATCGAAACCGAGGCCGCTGTAGGCATAGGCATGGTCGTTGAACCAGTTGTTCTTGCCGTCCGCGGTGGCACTCCAGACCTGGTGCGGGATCGCATGGGCAAAACTGTGGAAGCGGGCTTCGCTCTCGTGGCGCGCCTGTTCGGCCAGCACGCGTGCGGTGACGTCCTGGCCTTGCACGAACACGCCGGTCACGCTGCCGTCCTCGCCGCGCAGCGGCTGGTAGACGAAATCGAGGTAGGACAGGCGGCGCTGCTGTCCATCGTCCGCCAGCCACAGGGGCGCGGCGCTGGCGGCATACGGCTCTCCGCTGCGATACACCTGGTCCAGCAGGTCGACGAAACCTTGCGGCACCGTCTCCGGCAGCGCCAGGCGCAGCGGCCGGCCGAGCACCGGACGCTCGCCGATCAGCGTACTGCAGGCGGCGTTGACCAGGGCGAACACGTGATCCGGGCCCGTGAACTGGGCCACGAAGCCCGGCGCCTGCTGGAAGATCGCACGCAGGCGGCTGTGCTCCGCATCGAGGCCGGCCTCGGCCCGGACCCTGGCGGTCGCCTCGATCACCAGCGCCAGGACGCCGATGATGTCGCCATCGTCGCCGGTGACGGGCGAGTAGTCGAGGTCGAACCAGCATCGCGCCGGCGCGCCTCCGCGTTCGAGCGTCAGCGCATGGTCGCGGTAGGACAGCGTGCCGCCGGCCAGCACGACGTCGAGCACATTGGCGTTGAAGGCGGCGGCCTCCGCCCAGGCGTCGACGGCCCGGCGGCCGAGGATGGCAGGATGGCGCGCGCCGGACAGCGCGGCATAGCCCTCGTTATAGATCAGGATCCCGTCGCGTCCCCACAGGGTGGCGATCGGCACCGGCGAGCGCAGCATCAGTTCGACGGTGGTGCGCATCGCCGCCGGCCAGCGGGCGACGGGGCCGAGGCTGGTGGCGCTCCAGTCGACATCGTCGATCAACTTGCCAAGGATTCCGCCGTCATTGCCGAAGTTCCTGGCCGGAGCCGCGTCGCGCATCGCCATCTTGTCAATTTGCCTACAGTTTTTGTGAGGACCGCAATTGTAAAGGTTTTGGAATTTCCGTGAAACACGATTTGATATGTGTGTACATTTTGTAAATTTTGCGTATAAACTCATGCAATACCGACAATAACAATCCCTGGAGAATCCATGCGACGCCCCCTGCTCGGCACTGCCGCGCTCTTGCTGCTCGTCCTCGCGGCGTGGCTGCTGTTGGCGCCCGTGCCGGCCGACCCGGTGGCGTGGCAGGCGCCGCCGAATCCCGGCTACACCGGTCCCTTCGCCGCCAACACCCGGCTGGCGGCGCTCCAGTCCATCGACCTGCTGGGCGGCGCGACCGGCGCCGAGCACGTGGCGCTGGGGCCGGACGGCCACCTGTACGCGGCGGTGGTGGGAGGCAGTATCCTGCGCATGCGGCCGGACGGCAGCGGCCAGGAAATCTGGGCCCAGACCGGCGGCCGGGTGCTGGGCTTCGAATTCGACGGCAACGGCCGCATGATCGCCGCCGACGCCCTGCGCGGGCTGCTGGCGATCGCAGCCGAGCCGCCGCACCACGTGACCCTGCTGGCCGACCGCATGCCGGACGGCGATCCGATCCGCTTTCCGGACGCGGTGGCGGTGGCGCGCGACGGCAGCGTCTACTTCACCGATGCCACGCGGCGCTTCGCTCCGGCCGAGGTCGGCGGCCCCTTCGAAGCCAGCGTGCTCGACTACCTCGAACACCGGCCGACCGGGCGCGTGCTGGTGTATCAGCCGCGCGGCAAGCTCGAGGTGGTGGCCGACGGCCTGTCCTTCCCGAACGGCATCGTCCTGTCGCAGGACCGGCGCTTCCTGTTCGTCGCCGAGACCGGCGCTTACCGCGTCTGGCGCATCGACGCCGGTGCGCGCGGCCTCGACCTCGCGCACGGTCCGAACGCGCAGGCACGCGTCATCCTCGACCACCTGCCCGGCTTCCCGGACAACCTGACGCGCGGCATGGACGGCCGCATCTGGCTGGGCCTGGCGAAACCGCGCACGGCAAGCGCGGACGCGATGGCCGCCCATCCCTTCATGCGCAAGCTGGCGCTGCGCCTGCCGCGCGCCCTGTGGCCGGTGCCGGCCAGCTACGGCCACGTGCTTGCCTTCACCGAGGATGGCCGGGTGGTCGCCGACCTGCAGGACCCGCGCGGCGCCTATCCGGAAACCACCGGCGTGCTGGAAACCGCCGACCGCCTGTACATCCAGAGCCTGCACGCGCCGGTACTCGCCTGGCTGCCGAAGACGCGCGCCGGGCTCGACGAGCGGCTGCGGAGCACCGGGCAGCCCTGAACGAGGCCGGATACCGCGGCGCACGCTTGCCGCAACCGGCCCGCCTTCGCTGCGCCGCGTGCTAGTGTCTTGTCCTGATCCGGCGGGCAGACGGATGCCGGCGGCAGCCGGTTCGTGCTGCACAGCAGCAGAAAAATATTCCCGAAAAGTGCGCGTGCGAGGTCTTGCCGCACTTAATATATTTTCTGCTGCACACACCTTTACCGAGGGGAAAATATGAGCGAGAGTAAAACTCTATCGCTGCACGTCCCGGAGCCTACCGGCCGCCCGGGTTGCAAGACTGATTTTTCGTATCTTGGCGTGAACCCTGCAGGCACCGTCCCGCGCCCGCCCGTCGACGTGCGCTACCAGGACACCCTGGAGCTGGCGTCCAGCCTCATCCGCGTGCTCGACGACAACGACGACGCCGTCGGCCCGTGGGCGCCGGAGCTGGACAAGGACACCCTGCTGTCCGGCCTGCGCACCATGATGAAAACCCGCATCTTCGACGCCCGCATGGTGATCGGCCAGCGCCAGAAGAAGATGTCGTTCTACATGACCTCGCTCGGCGAGGAAGCGATCGGCACCGCGCACGCGCTGGCGCTGAAGGACGGCGACATGTGCTTCCCGACCTATCGCCAGCAGAGCCTGCTGATGGCGCGCCAGTATCCGCTGGTCGAGATGATCTGCCAGCTGCTGTCGAACGAACGCGACCCGCTCAAGGGCCGCCAGCTACCGGTGATGTATTCGTCCAAGAAGGACGGCTTCTTCACGATCTCCGGCAACCTGGCCACCCAGATCCCGCAGGCGGTCGGCTGGGCCATGGCGTCCGCCATCAAGGGCGACACCAGGATCGCCTCCGGCTGGATCGGCGACGGCGCCACCGCCGAAAGCGACTTCCACACCGGCCTGACCTTCGCCCACGTCTACCGCGCCCCCGTGATCTTCAACGTGGTCAACAACCAGTGGGCGATCTCGACCTTCCAGGCCATCGCCGGCGGCGAGAGCGTGACCTTCGCCGCCCGCGGCGTCGGCGCCGGCATCGCCTCGCTGCGCGTCGACGGCAACGACTTCCTGGCCGTGTACGCGGCTTCCTGCTGGGCGGCCGAGCGCGCCCGCGGCAACCTCGGCCCGACCCTGATCGAATGGGTCACCTACCGCGCCGGCCCGCACTCGACCTCCGACGATCCGTCGCGCTACCGCCCCGCCGACGAGTGGACCTACTTCCCGCTCGGCGACCCGATCGGCCGCCTGCGGCGCCACCTGACCAGGAAAGGATGGTGGTCCGACGCGGAGCACGAGCAGCTGCAGGCCGAACTGGAAGCCGAAGTGCTGGCCGCGCAGAAGGAAGCCGAACAATACGGCACGCTGATCGATGGCCGCGTGCCGAGCGCCGCATCGATGTTCGAGGACGTCTACAAGGACATGCCCGAACACCTGCGCCGCCAACGCCAACAACTGGGGGTGTGACGTGATGCGAGACATTGAAAAAGATTCGGTGACGACCGAGGACACGACCGACAAGACGACGCCGATGACCATGATCCAGGCTCTGCGTTCGGCCATGGACGTGATGATGGAACGCGACGACAACGTCGTGGTGTACGGCCAGGACGTCGGCTACTTCGGCGGCGTGTTCCGCGTCACCGACGGCCTGCAGGCCAAGTACGGCAAGCACCGCGCCTTCGATGCGCCGATTTCCGAAGGCGGCATCGTCGGCACCGCGGTCGGCATGGCGGCCTACGGCCTGCGCCCGGTGGTCGAGATCCAGTTCGCCGACTACTTCTATCCGGCCACCGACCAGATCGTTTCCGAAGCGGCGCGCCTGCGCTACCGCTCGGCCGGCGACTTCACCTCGCCGCTGACGATCCGCATGCCCTGCGGCGGCGGCATCTACGGCGGCCAGACCCACAGCCAGAGCCCGGAAGCCTTCTTCACCCACGTGTGCGGCCTGCGCACCGTGATGCCGTCCAATCCCTACGATGCGAAAGGCCTGCTGATCGCCTCGATCGAGAACGACGACCCGGTGATCTTCCTGGAACCCAAGCGCCTGTACAACGGTCCCTTCGACGGCCACCACGACCGCCCCGTCACCTCTTGGTCGAAGCACCCGCTGGGCAAGGTGCCCGAGGGCTACTACACGGTCCCGCTGGACAAGGCGGCGATCTTCCGCCCGGGCGCCGACCTCACCGTGCTGACCTACGGCACGATGGTGTGGGTATCCGAAGCGGCCGCCAACGAAACCGGCATCGACGCCGAGATCATCGACCTGCGCACCCTGTGGCCGCTCGACCTCGACACCATCGTCGCCTCGGTCAAGAAGACCGGCCGCTGCGTCGTGGTCCATGAAGCGACCCGGACCAGCGGCTTCGGCGCCGAGCTGGCCGCGCTGGTGCAGGAACACTGCTTCTACCACCTGGAAGCGCCGATCGAGCGCGTGACCGGCTGGGACACCCCCTACCCGCATGCGCAGGAATGGGCGTATTTCCCGGGACCCGACCGCGTCGGCGCGGCATTCAAACGAGCGATGGAGGCATAAAGGTGGGTATTCACGTCATCAAGATGCCCGACGTGGGCGAAGGTATTGCGGAATGCGAAGTGGTGGCCTGGCGCGTACAGCCTGGCGACACGGTCACGGAAGACCAGATCCTGGCCGACGTCATGACCGACAAGGCGACGGTCGAGATTCCGTCGCCGGTGCACGGCACGGTCATGGCCCTGGGCGGCAAGGTCGGCGAATCGCTGCCGGTGGGCGGCGAACTGATCCGCCTCGAAATCGAGGGCGCCGGCAACCTCAAGGCGGAGGCGGCCAAGCCGGCCGCTGCCGCTTCCGCTGCGCCTGCCCCGGCCGCGGACGAACCGGCCGAGCTACCGCATGGCTTCGTGCCGGAACCGCAGCGGGTTGCGGCCGGCGCGGCCAGCGTACAGGCCCCAGCGGCAAGCGTGCCTGCGCCGGCCGCAGCGGGAGGCGGCTCCAGCGTTGGCGGCTCCCCGGCCTCGCGCTCGCGGACGGCAGGCGGGTCTTCGGGAAATGGCGCCACCTCGCGCGCCATTTTCCGTGATCCGAACGAAAAACCCCTGGCCGCGCCCGCCGTGCGCAAGCGCGCCTGGGACATGGGCATCGAACTGCAGTACGTGGCCGGCAGCGGGCCGGCCGGGCAAATCACCCATGCCGACCTGGACGCCTACGTGTCCGGCCGCAAGCAGGGCCACGCGGGGCACGGCGGGGCGGACGAACGCTACGCCGAGCTGCACGGCGAGGAAGCGGTGCCGCTGATCGGGCTGCGCCGCAAGATCGCCGAGAAGATGCAGCTGTCCAAGCGCCAGATCCCGCACTTCACCTATGTCGAGGAAGTCGACGTCACCGAACTCGAAGCCCTGCGCGCCCAGCTGAACGCCCGCTACGGCGAGCAGCGCGGCAAGCTGACCCTGCTGCCGCTGCTGATGCGGGCCGTGGTGCTGGCGATCCGCAAGTTCCCCGAGGTCAATGCACGCTTCGACGACCAGGCCGGCATCGTCACCCGCTACCAGCCGGTGCACCTCGGCATCGCGACCCAGACCGACGCCGGCCTGATGGTGCCGGTGATCCGCAACGCCGAGGCGCGCGACCCGTGGTCGAGCGCGAAGGAGATTCTCCGCCTGGCCTACGCCGCGCGCAACGGGAAGGCGGCGCGCGACGAACTGTCCGGCTCGACCATCACCATCACCAGCCTCGGCCCGCTGGGCGGCATCGTCTCCACGCCGGTGATCAACCATCCGGAAGTGGCGATCGTGGGCGTGAACCGCATCCTCGATCGTCCGGTGGTGAAGAACGGCGGCCTGGTGCCGCGCAAGCTGATGAACCTGTCGTCCTCCTTCGACCACCGCGTGATCGACGGCATGGTCGCGGCGGAATTCATCCAGACCGTCCGCGGCTACCTGGAAACCCCGGCGACGCTGTTCGTCGAATAAGAGAGGGCACTCGACAAGATGACGATGGAAACGACTTTACTCATCATCGGCGGCGGCCCGGGCGGCTACGTGGCCGCCATCCGCGCCGGCCAGCTCGGCATCAAGACCGTGCTGGTCGAAGGCGAGCAGCTGGGCGGCACCTGCCTGAACGTGGGCTGCATTCCGTCCAAGGCGCTGATCCACGCGGCCGAGGAATTCCACAAGGCCGGCCAGTACGCGGCGGTGGGTGCCAATGAGTCGCCGCTCGGCATCCGCGCCGCGGCGCCCACAATCGACATAGGCCGCACCGTGGCCTGGAAGGAAGGCATCGTGAAGCGCCTGACCGGCGGGGTCGGCGCGCTGCTGAAGAAGAACGGCGTGCAGGTGGTGCGCGGCTGGGCCCGGATTTTGGACGGCAAGACGGTCGAAGTCATGGGCGCCGAGGCCGGCAAGACCGGCGCCGCCAACGACGCCGGCGGCCAGACCACCCGCATCCGCTGCGAGCACCTGCTGCTGGCGACCGGCTCGGAGGCGGTCGAACTGCCCTTCCTGCCCTTCGGCGGCAACGTCGTCTCCGCCACCGAGGCGCTGTCGCCGGAAACCCTGCCCGAGCACCTGGTGGTGGTCGGCGCCGGCTACATCGGCCTGGAGCTGGGCACCGCCTACCGCAAGCTGGGCGCGCGCGTGACCGTGGTGGAAGCCGCAGGCCGCGTGCTGCCGGCCTACGACGACGAGCTGGCCCGCCCGGTGGCGGCGCGCCTGAAGGCCCTGGGCGTCGACCTGCACCTGGAATCGAGCGTGCTGGGCCTGAGCGAAGACGGCAAGGGCGTACGCATGAAGAACGCCGGCGGCGAGGAAGTGACGATCGCGGCCGACCGCGTGCTGGTGGCCGTCGGCCGTCGTCCGCGCACCACCGGCTTCGGGCTCGAGAGCCTGATGCTGGACATGAACGGACGCGCGGTGCGCATCGACAACCAGTGCCGCACCTCGATGCGCAACGTCTGGGCGATCGGCGACCTGACCGGCGAACCGATGCTGGCCCACCGCGCGATGGCGCAGGGCGAGATGGTGGCCGAGATCATTTCCGGCAAGCGCCGCCACTTCATGCCGGCGGCGATTCCCGCGGTCTGCTTCACCGACCCGGAAGTGGTGGTGGTCGGCCTGACCCCGCAGGAAGCCGCGAAACAGGGCCTGGACTGCATCAGCGCCAGCTTCCCCTACGCCGCCAACGGCCGCGCCATGACCATCGAAGCCACGGACGGCTTCGTGCGCGTGGTCGCGCGCAAGGACAACCACCTGATCGTCGGCTGGCAGGCGGTGGGCAGCGCGGTGTCCGAGCTCAGTACGGCCTTCGTGCAGTCGATCGAGATGGGGGCGCAGCTGGAGGATGTGGGCGGGACCATCCACGCTCACCCGACCCTGGGCGAGGCCGTGCAGGAGGCGGCGCTGCGGGCCCTGGGGCACGCGCTGCACATCTGAAGGCCGCGCGGATTGGCGCCGTCGTCCCCGCGCGGGCGGGGATGACGGTGGCGAGTGTTCACGATTCCCTTTATTTCCTGCTCCGCTGTTCACCCCGCTCCTCATCATCCGCCGACTGCCGGGTCCCCGCATTCCCGGTACTCAGGCTCTCAGTCCCGCCCAGCCCGGTCTGCAACTCCCCGGCTTCCTCGGCAAAATGCCCGGTATCCGAGCCAACCACATCGTCCAGCCGCGATTCCGACTGTTTATTGCCGGCGCCGACGTCGCTGTGGCCCCAGTCGTTGTGCTGGTTGCCCGCGCCGCCGATGTCTTCGCCGCCTTTCGGCCGCTTCGGTTGATCCTGGCTGTTCATGGCATCGAGTCCTTGTTGGATTGGCGGTTGCCCGGGTTGCCGCCGACCTTGTTGCCGACGCCTTCCAGGCCGGTCTCTAGCTTGTCCGGCTGGCTGGGTCGGTAGCTCTCCTTTTCCTGGCCGGTTCCCGGATTCAACAAATCGTCCGTCCGTGCATCCGACTGGGCGTTTCCGGCGGCGGCTTCGCCCGACATGCGGCCGACATCGCCGGTGCCGTCCGCGCCCATGGTGGCGGCCGAGCTGCTGCCGTCCTTGGTCACCTGGTCGTAGTTGCGGCCCTTGGCGTCCTTGCCTTCGCTTTGCATCGACATGACCTGCTCCTTTTCCGCTAAGGTGTCAGGTCATCATAGGACGACACCTTGCGACGGGAAATAGGCAAGCGCCCGACTGGCTTGTAGGACATGTCGGGCGCGATGTTGTGGAATAATCAAATCCATGAGCCAACAACACATCCTTGTCCTGTATGCCCACCCTGCCCCGCACCGCTCGCCGGTCAACCGCCGCCTCGCCGACGCCGCGCGCGCCACGCCCGGGGTCGTGGTACAGGATCTGTACGACACTTATCCCGACTTCGACATCGACGCCGAGCACGAGCGCGCCCTGGTCCGCGACGCCAGCCTGCTCGTGTTCCTGCACCCGATCCGCTGGTACGGCATGCCTTCCATGCTGAAGGAGTGGCTGGACGTGGTGCTGGTGCCGGGCTGGGCCTACGGCAAGCCGGACTCCGTCCTGCGCGGCAAGGGCTACTGGCTGGTCGCGACCACCGGCAGCGGCCCGGACGCTTACCAGCCCGGCGGCCTGCACGGCCGGCCGTTCGCCGACTTCCTGCCGCCGTTCGAGCAGACGGCGGCCTTGTGCGGAATGGACTGGATCGCGCCGCTGCTGATGCACGGCGCGGCCCAGGCCGGCGAGGCGGCGGTCGAGGCGCATGTGGCCGAATTCAAACGGCGCCTGCAGGCCTACGCGACGCCGCTGCAGACCCCGGGGAGCTAGACCATGGAACACAGCCTGCTGACCAATGCCCTGGTCTACCTCGCCGCCGCCGTGATCGCGGTGCCGCTGTCCAAGCGCCTCGGCATGGGCACCGTGCTCGGCTACCTGGCGGCCGGGATCCTGATCGGTCCCTATGGCCTGAAGCTGATCGGCAATGTCGAGGATGCCCTGCACTTCGCGGAATTCGGCGTCGTGCTGCTGCTGTTCCTGATCGGCCTGGAGCTGGAGCCGGACCGGCTGTGGGCGCTGCGCCGGCCCATCTTCGGCTGGGGCGGCGCGCAGGTGGCGGCCGTCACCGCATGCCTGTTCGGCGCCGCGCTGCTGGCGGGGGTCGGCTGGAAGCTGGCCCTGATCGCCGGCCTCGGGCTGTCGCTGTCCTCGACCGCGATCGCCCTCGCCTCGCTCGAAGAACGCAACCTGATGCCGACCCCGGCCGGCCAGGCCGGCTTCGCGATCCTGCTGTTCCAAGACATCGCCGCGATCCCGATGATCGCCATCGTGCCCCTGCTCGGGATGCCCGACGAAGCCGGCTCGAGCGGCAACTTCTGGTTCGCCACCTTCAAGGTGGTCGGCGTGCTGGCCGGCCTGATCTTCGGCGGCCGCTACCTGGTGCGCCCGCTGCTGCAGGTCATCGCGCGCACCGACACGCGCGAGATCTTCACCGCCTTCGCCCTGCTGCTGGTGATCGCGATCGCACTTTTAATGCAGTGGATCGGGATGTCGATGGCGCTGGGCGCCTTCATGGCCGGCGTGCTGCTGGCGGATTCCGAATACCGCCACGCGCTGGAGACCGACCTCGAACCGTTCAAGGGCCTGCTGCTCGGCCTGTTCTTCATCGCGGTCGGCATGTCGGTCGATTTCGCGGTCTTCTTCGCGCGTCCGCTGCTGATTCTGGGCCTGGTGGCGGCCTTCCTGCTCATCAAGATCGGCGTGCTGTACGGGCTGTCGCGCCTGCTCGGCATCGCGCGCGGCCAGCACCTGCAGTTCGCGCTATTGCTGTCGCAGGGTGGCGAATTCGCCTTCGTGGTGTTCGGCGCGGCGGCCACGGCGCGCGTGTTCACGGAAGACACGGCGTCGATGCTGGTGGTCGTGGTGGCGCTGTCGATGGTGGCCACGCCGCTGGTGCTGATGGCCTACGACCTGGTCATGGCGCGCCGGGAGTGCAAGGACAACAAGCCGGACGCCGACGCGATCGAGCCGAACGAAGACCACGTGATCATCGCCGGTTTCGGCCGCTTCGGGCAGATCGTCGGCCGCTTCCTGAACGCCAACGGCATCAAGCTGACGGTGCTGGATCACGACCCCGACCAGATCGAGGTGCTGCGCCGCTTCGGCTTCAAGGTGTTCTACGGCGACGCGACCCGCGCCGACCTGCTGCGCGCCGCCGGCGCCGCCCGCGCGCGCGCCCTGGTGGTGGCGATCGACGACATCGAGGACAGCCTGGCGCTGGTCGAGACGGTCCGCCGCGACTATCCGGACCTGCAGATCTTCGCCCGCGCGCGCAACGTCACGCACTGGTACCAGCTGATGGACCGCGGCGTGAGCATGATCGAGCGCGAGACCTTCGAATCGGCGCTGCAACTGGGCCGCACCGTGCTGACCGCGGGCCTGGGACACAACGCCTACCGCATCCGCCAGGCCGCGTTCAAGTTCAGGCGGCACAACATCGCCAACGTGCACGCGGTCTACCCGTACTACAGGGACCGCGAGCAGTACGTGTCGATGGCCAAGCAGGCGCGCGAGGAACTCGAGGAGATGATCGCGCGCGACCGCCGCGCCCAGGAAGGCGAGACGCGCCACGACTGGGACTGAGGAGGGTCAGGCCGCGTCCGTGCGGTCGCGCGCGCCCTGCTCCGCCAGCGCCGATTCCGCGGCTTCCGGCGTCAGGGGCTTGTAGTAGAAGTAGCCCTGCACGAAATCGCTGCCCATGTCGCGCAGCAGTTGCAGTTCGGCGTCGGTTTCGACGCCCTCCGCGACCACGTCCAGGTCCAGCGCCCGCGCCAGCATCAGCACCACCTCGACGATCTGGCGCTTGTCGTCGAAGCGGTCGAGCTGGCTGACGAAGGAGCGGTCAATCTTCAGCGTGTCGATCGGCAGGCGGCGCAGGTAGCTGAGCGAGGAATAGCCGGTGCCGAAGTCGTCCAGGCTGACGCGCACGCCCAGCGCCTTCAACTCGGCGAAGATGCCGAGCGCGAGCTCGGCGTCGGCCATGACGGCGCTCTCGGTCAGTTCGAGCTTGAGGCTGGCCGGGGCGACGCCGGTCTCCGTCAGCACCCGGCGCACGACCTCGACCAGTTCGCCGCCGTTGAACTGGACCGCCGACACGTTCACGCTCATGTCGAGCCGCATATCGTGGTTCTGCTGCCACTCGCGCAGCTGGCGGCAGGCCTGTTCCAGCACCCAGGAGCCGATCGGCTCGATCAGGCCGATTTCCTCGGCCACCGGGATGAATTCGTTGGGCGGCACCAGGCCATGCACCGGATGGCGCCAGCGCAGCAGGGCTTCGAAGCCGCTGACGCGGCCGTCGCGCGGCGACACGATCGGCTGGTACTGCAGGAACAGCTGGCCCTGCGGCAGCGCATCGCGCAGGTCCGCCTCCAACTGCAGGCGGCGCACCGCGGCCAGCTGCATGGTCTGGTCGAACATCACCCAGCGCGCGCGGCCGGTCTGCTTGGCGTGGTACATGGCGATGTCGGCGTCGCGCAGGATGTCCTCGACGTCGGCATAACCGCTGGCGCTGAGCGCGATGCCCACGCTGGCGGTGACGAACACGCGCTGCCCGGCGACGTCGAAGGGCTCGGCCAGCACGCTCATGATGCGTTCGGCGACCACGATCGCGCGCTCGGCGCTGCCGATGCGGTCGAGCAGGATCACGAATTCGTCGCCGCCCAGGCGCGCCACCAGGTGCTCGTCGGCGAGCGTGATGTCGCGCGCCACCAGGTCGGTCTGGCGCAGGCAGGACGACAGGCGGCCCGCGGTGCCGATGATCAGCTGGTCGCCGGACTGGTGGCCGAGCCCGTCGTTGATCGACTTGAAGCGGTCCAGGTCGACGAACAGGACGGCGAAGTGGTTGTCCGGCGCGCGCTGCGCGCGCAGCAGCAGGTGCTGCAGGCGGTCCAGGAACAGCTTGCGGTTGCCCAGCTGGGTGAGCGGATCGTGCAGGGCGTCGTGGACCAGCTTGTCCTGCGCGCGGCGGCGTTCGATCACGCGCCCGAGCTGGGTGCCGATCTGGGCCATCAGGCGCAGCATCGATTCGCCCGGCGCCTTCCGTTCGACGCTGAAGAACTCGAGCACGGCGACCACCTCGGCGCCGATCATGACCGGGAAGCCGAGCAGCGAGGCGAAGCCGGCGCGCACGATCTCTTCCAGGCGCGGCAGCTCGTCCAGGGTGGCGCTGCCGACGTCGACCCAGACCGGCGCGCTGCTGGCCACCACCCTGCCCGGCAGTCCGGCGCCGAGCGCGAACTCGCTCTCTTCGGTGACCACGCGCAGCGCCTGCACCGGGCCGGCGCCCTCGCGCGGCACGCTGTCATGCCAGATGCTGGTGGAGTCGAAGCGCCGCTGGCCGTGGCGTTCGGCGATCAGCCACAGGTGGCCGAGCGGCCAGTCCGCGTAGCGGCACATGGCCTCCAGCGCCCGCTGCATCGCCTCGTTGACGCCCGATGCCTCGTTGGCGGCCACGGCGATGCTCTCCAGCAGGCTGATTTCCTGCTGGCGCTGGAACAGGTCGCGCAGGCCACGTTCGGCGATGGCCTCGGCTTCGTGGCGGGCCGCCACTTCGCGCTTCAGGCGCCGTTCGAGCCGCGCGACTTCGGCGCCGGGCGCTGGGGTGCCGGCGACGGTCATCGCGGCAGGCTGCGGACCTGGAACATGCAGCGCTCGGCGCCGTGGTGCATGCACTGGCTCTGGCCGATCTCGAGGCGTTCGCCGAAATGATCGGCGGCGCCGTGCATGAAGCCTTCGGCCAGGGCGCACAGGCGGCGCGGCGAGTTGTAGCCGATCGCGAGCACGTCGGCCAGGCTGGTGTCGAAGTCGAACACCGGCGTCTGGGCGCCCGGATACAGCTTGCGCACCTCGGGATGGATGATGTTATTCAGGGTCAGCAGGTAGCTGCGCACATTCTCGTGGTTGTCGAAGAAGGCGGGATAGCGCCTGGCCAGCAGCGGCATCGCCTGGCGCCCGAACCAGCGCAGCACGTCGGCCTCGGGCAGCGACAGGGTCTCGGAAGCGACCTTCACCAGCGCGAAGATCTCGTCGTCGCCATAGCTGCCCAGCGAGGTGTAGGCGCCGTCCAGCCCGGCCGCGTCCAGCAAGTTATCCCAGGCGGCGTCGCCGTAAGCCGTACTGACCACTTCTTCCAGCAGATTGAATACGATGCCCTTCATTGTTGCCCTCAAAAAATTTCAGTAATGCTATTGGGGCTCCAATCAAAGACAGGCCAGCCACCTCTCGCTTGTATGGATATTGCATGAAATCAACAAATATATCAAATTCTATCGTGCGTTCCCGACGTTCCCGACGTTCCCGCCCGCAGAATGATGCTTTTTTGCCGATCCGCGGCCTGTCCAGGGGCGCGCCTCAGCGCGGCGCCGGTTGCTCGTCCGTGCTCGGTCCCGCCGTTACGGGCTTGTCGCCCACCCAGTCGACCCGGTCGATGCACATGCGCCGCCCCGTGCGACCCGGATCCCATGCGTGGTACACGATCCAGGTTTCGCTGCCATCCGGCGACAGCGTGAAGGAATTGTGCCCCGGCCCCAGCAGCTCGCCGGATGCCGGGGTGCGCATCAGCAGCGCTTCGTGTCCGCCTTCGGGACGGCGGTACGGCCCCTCGGGGTGTTTCGCCACCACATAGCTGACGCCGTAGTTCTCCTTTTCCCACGCCCCGCCGCTGTAGAAGCAGTAGTACAGGCCCTCGTGCACCAGCACCGCCGCGCCCTCGACCGTATGCCAGTCGAGCACCTTGCCGTACATCGGGCGGTCCTTGCGGAACACATGCCAGTCGTGGTGCGGACGCACCACCACGCGCGGTTCGCCTGCCAGCGTCGTCATGTCGAGCAGGCGGTCCACCACGATGCCGGTGCCGATCCGCTCGTCGTGCGACATCTCGAGGAAATCGACGCAGTAGAACAGCCACCACTGGCCGTCGGCGTCGCGGAAGGGGTGGGCGTCGATCGAGAACGGCTGGTCCGGCACCAGCACCTTGCCCGCATCGAGGAAGGGCCCGGCCGGATGCTCAGCCACGGCCACGCGCAGCTTCTGGTCGGTGCCTTCGGGCGCCGTGCCGGCCGAGTAGTACAAATAAAAGCGGCCGCCGTGGCCGGCCACTTCCGGCGCCCAGAACTGCCAGCCCTGCGCCGCCTCCATGCCAGGCGCCGGCACCAGGGCATGGCCGAGTGCCTTCCAGTTCACCAGGTCGGTCGAGCGCAGCACCGGGACCTGCCGGCCGTCGGCGGCGCCGGGCGCGGTGCCGTAGGCATAGTAGGCGCCGTCGTGCCGCAGCACGAAGGGATCGGCGAAGGTGTCCGGATGCACCGGATTACGATAAGTCTTCATCAGTCCGCAGGTGGTCGGGCCGCCGCGGAGGGCGCGGCCTGTCCATGATGCGCCGATTCCAGCCTCGCCTCAATAGGCCGCGGCCATGCGTGCGCGGCGTTCGCGCGCCGGCATGGCCGCGCCGTCGGCGCCGAACAGGTAGCCATTGGCGGGATCGAAGGCCAGCAGCACCTGGGCGCCGGCCGCCGGCAGCGCCCGCCCGCCGCCGCACTTGACGGCCACCATCTCCGGCGCGCCCTCGACCTGTACGTAGGCCAGGATGACGTCGCCGAGGTATTCGACCAGGCTCACCGTGCCGGGGATGCCCGGAAGCTCGGTGCGCTCCGCGTCCAGCAGGCGCAGGTGTTCGGGCCGCACGCCCAGCGTCACTTTGGCGCCGACCGCGGCGTCGCCGACATCGGCCGCGACCTCGACATGGGCCCCGTCCGCCAGGCGCACGGTGGCGATCGCGCCCTCCTCGCCCACCAGGCTGGCTTCCAGGAAGTTCATGCGCGGCGAGCCCAGGAAGCCCGCCACAAACAGGTTCGCCGGCCGCTCGTACAGCTCGAAGGGGCTGCCGGCCTGCTCGATGCGCCCGCCATTCAACACCACGATCTTCTGGCCCAGGGTCATGGCTTCGACCTGGTCGTGGGTCACGTAGACCATGGTGGTGCCCAGCTCGCGGTGCAGGCGGGCCAGCTCGACCCGGGTCTGGGCGCGCAGGGCGGCGTCGAGGTTGGACAGCGGCTCGTCGAACAGGAACACGGCGGGCTTGCGCACGATGGCGCGGCCGATCGCCACGCGCTGGCGCTGGCCGCCCGACAGGGCCTTCGGCTTGCGGTCGAGCAGGTGCGCAATCTGCAGGATCTCCGCGGCGCGCTCCACCCGCTCCCTGATCTCCTGGCGCGGCACTTTGGCGAGCTTGAGCGCGAAGCCCATGTTCTCGGCCACCGTCATGTGCGGATACAGCGCATAGCTCTGGAACACCATGGCGATGCCGCGCCGTGCCGGATCGACGCCGAGGCTCGGCACGCCGTCGATCTCGAGCTCGCCCTCGGTCACGTCCTCCAGCCCGGCGATGATGCGCAGCAGGGTCGACTTGCCGCAGCCGGACGGACCGACGAAGACCACGAACTGGCCGTCGCCGATGTCCAGGTCGATGCCCTTGATGACGGGATTGTCGCCGTAATCCTTCCTGATGCCGCGCAGCCTTACCGATGCCATACCTGCTCCCCTTGTTCTTTGAACTTATCCTTTGAGCCCGCTCGCCGCCAGGAAGCCTTGCGTGACCCGGCGCTGGAAGGCGATATAGGCCAGCGCCACCGGCAACGCCCCCAGCAGCGCCGCCGCCATCAGCTGGGCGTAACGCACCCCGAAGGCGTCGTAGGTCTGGGTCAGTCCCAGCGGGATCGTCATCATGTCGTTCGAGGTGACGATGATGAAGGGCCACAGGAAGTTGTTCCAGGCCGCGATGAAGGTCACGATCGCCATCGCCCACACGATATTCCCCGAGATCGGCAGGTAGACGCTCCACAATACCCGCAGCGGGCCGGCGCCGTCCATCAGCGCGGCTTCGCGGAAGTCGGCCGGGATCTCGTCGAAGAACTGCTTGAACACGTAGACCGCCACCGGCGACACCACCTGCGGCAGCACGATGCCGGCATAGGTGTTGATCAGGCCGAGCTGGTTCATGGTGCGGAACAGCGGCACCAGCAGCGCCTCGAAAGGCAGCAGGAAGGCCAGCATGGCGGCGCCGAACAGGATGGTCCGGCCACGGAAACGCAGCTGGGAAAAGGCGTAGGCCGCCAGCAAACTGATCGCCATCGTCGCCACGGTCACCAGCAGCGCCACCAGGAAGCTGTTGAACAGCCAGCGCAGCACATTGCCGGCGGCGAGGGTCCTGGCGAAGGCATCCAGGGTCCAGTGCCGGGGCAGCCAGTGGAACTCGCTCGAAACCGTTTCGAGTTCCGGCCGCAACGCGGTGGAGAGCGCCCACAGCAGCGGCGCCGCCCACAGCGCCGCCAGCAGCACGGCGGCGACGATGCCGGCGACCGTCCAGCCCAGGTTCGCCCTGGCCTTCATGCAGTCCTCCCCGCCAGCGATTTCGCGATCCAGGCCTGCAGCAGCGACAGCAGGATCACGATGGCGACGAAGGCCATGGCGATCGCGGCCGCATAGCCGGCGTCGCTCTGCGTGAACGCGGTCTCAACCATATAGTGCAGCGTGACGCGGGTCGTGTTGAACGGTCCGCCCGAGGTCAGGATATAGGTCTGGCCGAACACCTTCAGCGACGCGATGATCTGCAGGATGAGGGCCGTGGTCGCCACCGGGCGCAGGGCCGGCCAGGTGATCGAACGGAACAGCGTGAAGCCGCGCGCCCCGTCCAGCGCCGCCGCCTCGTACAGGTCGGCCGGGATATTTCGCAGGCCGGCCAGGAACAGCAGCATGTTGAAACCGACCGTCCACCAGACGGTGCCGATCGCGACCGCCGGCAGCGCCCAATGCGGGTCCGCCAGCCAGGGCCGCTGGCCGCCGAGGATGTGGTTGATGACGCCGGAAGACGGCTGCAGCATCCAGTCGGCAATCAGGGTCATCACCGAGATCGGCAGCACGAAGGGGAGGAAGAAGACCCCCTGCAGCCAGGCCCGGGCCTTGACGAAATGGTCGACCAGCAGCGCCATGACGAGCCCGAGCACCGTCAGCGGCACCACGGTCAGCAGCGCGAAATAAAAGGTGTTCAGCACCGAATCCCAGAACGAGGGATCGGACGCCAGGGTCGCGTAGTTGGCCAGGCCGACGAAGGCATTGGTGCGGGTCAGGCTGCTCTCGGTAAGGCTCATCCAGAAGGTGATGCCGGCCGGGACCAGGAAGAACAGGAGGAACGCGATCACGAAGGGCGCCAGCAGCAGCGTCGCCGGCAGGCCTTCGCGCCGTGCGCCGCGCAGGATGAGATCGTTGGGTTTCATTCGCCTCCTCGGTTCAATAGCGCGGCGGGCGCTTGCGGATCAGGCGCGCGCCCTCGGTTTCGAAGCGCTCGATTGCCTGCGCCGGGGTCATGTAGCCGTACAGGGCCGCCGGCAGGAATTTCGACGCGATCGCCTCCAGCGGACCGGCCGCGCCCATGTACCAGCCGTCGGGATCGTAGACCACGTTGCGGGCCGCCTCCGCATACTGGGCGTTGGGCTGCAGCGCCAGCGCATCGGGCGATTCCGCCACGGGGCGGTAAGCCGGGATGTGGCCGCCCTCGGCCCAGCCCATCGCGTGGTGGCTGACGTAGGCGATGAAGCGCAGCACCGCCTTCACCTTGGCGGGCGAGGCAGGATTGCCTGCGTTGGCGGGAAGCGCGAAGGCGTGCGAATCGGCCCAGGCGCTGGCGTTGGCGTACATCTTCGGCAGCGGCACGATGCCATAGTCGAAGCCGAGGGTGCCGGCCTTCGAGGCCCGCACCAGTTCCGGCACTTCCCACACGCCGTTCAGCATGAAGGCGGCGCCGCCGCCCATGAACTGGCTGGTCGAGGCGGGATAGTCGAGGCCGGCCTGGGCATAGCCCTTGCGGAACCACTCGCTGATGCGGGCCAGCGTGGCTTCGCCGGCCGGGCCGTAGCTGTACTGGCCGTTGCGCACGATGGCGATGTCCTGCTGGGCCAGCATCGACAGCCACAGGCGCCAGATCGCGAACGAGCTCTGGCTGCTCTCCATGGTCAGGCCGCGCTTTCCGGTGCGCTCGGTGGCGACGCGGAAGGCCTCGGTGAGCGCATCCACGCCTTCGATCGGTTTCAGATTGCCGGCATCGTCCAGCAGGCCGGCCTGGCCGGCGAGCTTCTTGTTGTAGTAGAGGACCAGCGGGTGCATGTCCAGCGGGACCGCCCAGGTCTTTCCTTCGTAGCGCGATTTCTCCCACTGGCGCGGCAGGAAGTCCTTGCCCTCGAGGCCGACCCGGGCAAGCTCGGCATCCGGGATCGGGCGCAGCACGCCGCCGCCGGCCAGGTTGACCAGGCGCGACAGGTGAATGGTCGCCAGGTCCGGCCCGGCCCCGACCACCGAGGAGGTGATCAGCTTCGTATAAAACGGCTCGCCCCATTTCAGGGTCGTGCTCACCACGCGCACCTCGTGCTGGCTGGCGTTGAAGTCGTCGACCAGGGCCCGCATGCGGGCGCCGTCGCCCCCGCTCAGCAGGGTCCACATCCTGACTTCGACCTGCGCCCACGCGGGCGCCGGCCCGAAGGCCAGCGTCACCAGCAGCGCGACGGCGGCGGCGAGGTGATGCCCTCGTCTTGCCACGTCGTCCCCATCTTCCTTGAGTTATTCTTGATCGGAGCGCCGTCGCACGATGATTCAGGTCCGGGTCAGGCCACCTTGCGCCGCACGCGCGCGCCAGCGCCGCCACGGCCCCGGCGTTCGAATCCGCCTGCCCCGGCCGGCGGATTCACCGGCGGTTCGTCCGGCCGCTCACCCGGGTAGCTTATCACTTCCGCAACTTCTCCGACACGTGTCCATTCAATCGGGAAATCCGGGCCGCGCCGCGTCAGCCAGCGTTTCGCATGGCCGAGCGGGTCCAGGTGCCAGTCGTGCAGGTGGGCGTCCGGGCCGCGGGTGGCCAGCGCCAGCGCTTCCACCGGCGCCTTCGGCACGCGGTCTTCGGTGAGCAGGCCGTTCTTTTCGAGGAAGGTGTCGGCCAGCTGGGTATAGCAGAAGCCGGACAGCGGGCGGCAGGCGTGGATGGCCGCCATCAGCTGCTGGTAGCGCGCCAGCAGCTCCTTGCCGTCCTTCGCCACCGAATAGCCCCAGCCCTGCTCCTCGCCCGGCTTCATCAGGGCGATGCCGCCGAACTCGGACAGGAACAGCGGCTTGCCGACCCCGGCAAAGCCGTCGATGAGCAGGCGGCGCCGGTCCGGCTGCACGTGCTGCAGGGTGTAGGCGACGGCGTCGCGGTTGCCGTAGCGCTCCAGCAGGATCTTCGGGTCCTGCTCGTAGTCGTGGACGCAGACCAGGTCGCCGCACGGCATCTCCCAGCCGTCGTTGCCCACTACGGGCCGCGTGCCGTCCAGTGCGCGCGTCATGTGGTACAGGGCGCGCACGAAGTCGACCTGGCGGCGGTCGTTCATCAGCTCGGGCACGCCCCAGGATTCGTTGGTCGGCACCCAGGCCACGATGCAGGGGTGCGAGATGTCGCGCTCGACCAGTTCCTTCCACTCTTCCATCACGCCGTGCACGGTGGCGCTGGAGAAGCCGTAGGCCGAGGGCATCTCGCCCCACACGCACAGGCCCAGCACGTCGCACCAGTAGAGCCAGCGCGGATCCTCGGACTTCTGGTGCTTGCGCACGCCGTTGAAGCCGAGCCGCTTGATGAGCAGGACGTCGTGGCGCAGCTGGTCGCTGGACGCCACCATCAGGCTGTCCGGCCAGTACCCCTGGTCGAGCACCATGCGCAGGTAGTAGGGCCGGCTGTTCAGGATGAAGCGGTCGCCCTCGACCCCGACCGTGCGCAGCGCCGTGTAGCTCTGCACGCTGTCGATCAGGTTGCCGTCCGCGCCGCGGATCTCGATCTCGGCGTCGATCAGCTGCGGGCTTTCGGGACTCCACATCCACAGGCCGCGGGCGTCGTCGATGCCGGGGTCCGGCAGCTGGAAGATGCGCGACAGGCGCGGCCCGGTCAGCAGGCAGCGGTCGGCCACCAGCAGCTTGTCGCCGAGGCGCAGCGTGACGTTGGCGATCCCGCCTTCGGGCACGTGGGCGATGTCGGCGTCGAGCCGGATCTGCCAGGAAGCGACGTCGGCGGTCCAGCGCAGCTGGCTGACGTGGGCGCGCGGCACCTTCTCGATCCAGACCGTGCGCCAGATGCCGCTGCTGCGCGGATACCAGATCTTGTGCGGCTCCGGTTCCCAGTCCATCTTGCCGCGCGCCTTGTGCATGTCCTGCGGGTCGTCCTCGGCCTGCACCACCACCTCGAGCAGCGAACCGTCGAGGTGGCGGCTGACGTCGATCGAGAACGGGCTGTGGCCGCCGCGGTGCTCGACCGCGAAACGGCCGTTGACCCAGACCCGGGCGCGGTAGTTGACGGCGCCGAAGTGCAGCATCAGGCGCTCTTCGCGCGATGGCGCCATCGACGGATCGAGCTGGATCTGGCGCTTGTACCAGACGCGCCGCCGGTAGCCGCGGTCGTGCACGCCGCTGGCGCGCGCTTCGGGCGGATACGGGACGACGATGGTGCGGTCCCAGTTCACCTCGAGCGGATCGGCGCACGCCGCCAGATCGTCGAGCATGGCTTGCCACGGACCGTCCAGGCTGCGCCAGGCGGCGCGCCGAAGTTGGGGGCGGGGGTATTCCACGATGTGCTCCTTGTCCTTCTTATGAAGCCTATTTAATGACCCGCCGTCCACGAAAGCAAGCGCTTTCACGCGCAGTTACAAACGGTTTCGCGCCCTGTATTTTTATGGCGACAGGCTGCTGACGGCGACCCGGATGAAGGTGGCGCGCCATCCCGCGCCGCCCATCGCGACGAGCCCCAGCCGGGCGCCGGCGCCGAGACGGTGGGTCCAGGTGCCGCCGCCGACCCAGGTGCGTCCGTCCTGGCTCGAATATGCCGTATAACGTTCCAGGTCCCCCTCCCGGTGGACATCGAGGCGCAGCCAGGTGGTGGCGCCGGGCGTGCCGACCACCGTGTTCCCGTAGCGCGGGTAGTGCTGCTCGACCGGCGCCATCTCCTTCCCGAACTCGACCTGGCGCAGGCCGTTTTCCGCCATCTCGACCAGCTTGACGTAGTTGTCGTCGTCGCGCATGACCACGAAGCCGGCCTGCACCGGCTTGGCGCAGCAATCCTCGGGCGCGTCCAGCCTCAGCGCCGCCTCGACGCGGTAGTCGCCGGCCGGCAGGGCCGCCTGCAGCACGCTGGCGTCGTTGCGGTCGAGATGGAGCTCGGCTTCCTGGGTGGCCAGCACCAGGCCGCCCCTGCCCAGCGACCACGCGCCCTGCGCGCGCGGGCGCAGCCAGGTCCAGCGCGGGTCGAGCGCCCTGCCCTTGAACGCGTCGCGCCACAAGCGGCGCACCCGCGCCGGCGCCGGCCGCACCGCCAAAGGATGGGCTTCGGGCGGCGCGCCTTCGTGCACGACCGGCTTCGCCATCTCCTCGTCGCTGGGCGCGCGTCCACCGCCGGCCACCGGCCAGCCGCCGATCCAGTCGATCCGGTCGAGCAGCGCCAGCCGGCGGGTCAGCTCGTCCTTCGCACTGAAGTAAGGCTCGTTGACCTCGATACCGTGGTAGATGGTCCACCACTGGCCGGCGGCGTCGGTGAACACGGTGTTGTGGCCGACGCCGACCCAGTGGTTGCCGTTCTGGAGGAGCACGGGCGTGCCGCCGGAGCGCCCCTTCGCCATGTCGTTGCCGAGCCGGTCGAGGAAGGGACCTTCCGGGCTGCGCGCGCGGCCGACGTAGACCGCGTAGCCGGTCAGCGGCCCCCTGCAGCAGTCGGTGGCGGAGGCGAACAGGTACCACCAGCCGTCGTGGCGCTTGACCTCGGCGCCTTCGTAGCGGCCGGTCGCGCCGACCAGCTTCGCTCCGCCGACGGCGCGCAGGCCGTCGTCGCTCAGCCGCTGTACCCAGATGCCGCCGTGGTAGCTGCCGTAGTACAGGTATTTGCGGCCGCCGTCCTCGATCACCTTGGGATCGTAGGTCGTTCGGTACTTGCAGTCGGTGCCGATGCGGAACGGCCCGACGACCGGCGTCGTGCTGGCGCGCCAGGGGCCGGTGGGAGCATCGGCGGTGGCAACACCGATCGCACTGTCGTCAGCGCAGCCATTGTCCTGGCTGTGCGCGTCCACCACATCCTTGACGGTGAAGTACAGGTAGTAGCGGCCGTTGAAGTATTCCGGTTCCGGCGCCCACAGGAAGGACGTCGGGGTGGCCAGCCCCGCCGGAGGCTCGGAAAAGGCATCCGCGACAAAATCCCACTCGACGAGGTCGGTGGAACGGTAGATCGGGAACAGGTGGAACTTCCAGCCCCCGCGCCCTTGCGGGTCGTGCTCGTCCTTGCTTAGCGGGTCGCTGGTGCAGTACAGGTACCAGGTCGGTACGGCGGCGCGCGGATCGCGCAGCACGGCCGGGTCGCCGCAGTTCTGGGCCAGCTCGCGGTGGGCCAGGTACAGGTGCAGCGGATTGCGATAGAAGGGCGCGGCCGGCGCGGGATCGGCGCTGGACAGCAGGGGCAGCGACAGCACAGCCGCGGCCAGGCAGCGGAACGGGTGCATGCGAGTCTCCTTGATGTTTGCGGACGAGAATAGCGCAGCACGGTCCCGCCTGTTGCACGTTTGATACCGCCCCCGCCTCCGCGGGGCCGCCGGTGAACCTTGCTCCACTCTGGTATCATGACGGCCTTTACCCCAGCCGTACCCACGACGATGCAGACCAGGACTTCTCGCCGTTTTCCGCCGCTGATCGCTTGCATGCTGGCGACGCTCGCCTGCACCGAAGCATGGGCCGTGGACGCCGAGCTGAAGCCCTGGCCCGCGAAGCAGGCCACGCCCGCCCTGCGCCTGTCCGGCCTGGACGGCAAGGCCTGGGACCTGGCCCAGCTGCGCGGCAAGGTGGTGGTCGTGAATTTCTGGGCCAGCTGGTGCGGGCCCTGCGTCGAGGAGCTGCCGGTCCTGAACGCCCTCGCGCGCCAGGATCCGGCCAGGGTGGCCGTGGTCGGCGTGAATTACAAGGAGCCGCTCGACAGCATCGAACGCTTCGCCGCCGCCCGCCCGTTCGCCTACCCCGTGCTGCGCGACCGCTCCGGCGACATGTTCAAGGCCTGGACCGCCGGCGTGATGCCGACCACCATCGTGGTCGACCGCCAGGGCCGCGCGCGCTGGCGCAGCGTGGGCGAGATCGGGGCCGGCGATACCCGCCTGAAGGGCGCGATCGACGCCCTGCTGGCCGAATAAAACGAAGAACGCAACACGAACGACATCCAGACAGGAAGACGACCATGGACGACACCAAACCATCGAACCGCCGCGCACTGCTCAAGGCCGCCACCGGCGTGCTGCTGGCCGGCGCGCTGCCGCGCACGCTGCTGGCCCGGGACGCCAGCCCGGCCCAGGAACAGGAACGCCACTTCGACCCGCGCCCGGGCGAGTGGAAGAGCTATGAAGTGGTGACCCGCGTAAACCTGCAGCGCGCAACCGGCCCGTCGACGGTCTGGATTCCGCTGCCGGCGGTCGACACGGACTGGCAGCGCACCCTGTCGAACAACTGGTCGGGGAATGCCAAGTCGATGCGCGTCGGCGCCGATCCGCATTACGGCGCGCGCTTCCTGGTGGCCGAATTCGACGGCAGCGCGCCGCCGGTGCTGGAAGTCGTCTCGCGCGTGCAGACCCGCGACCGCGCGGCCAACTGGAAGACCCGCACCGCGGGCGGCGAATCTGCCGAAGACCTGCGCCTGTGGCTGCAGCCGACCGACCTGATGCCGCTGGACGGCATCGTGAAAAAGACCTCGCTGCAGATCACCTCGGGCGCGCGCACCGATGAAGACAAGGTCCAGCGCATCTACGACTGGATCGTGCTGAACACCTTCCGCGAGCCGAAGGTGAAAGGCTGCGGCACCGGCGACATCAAGACCATGCTGGAGACCGGCAACTTCGGCGGCAAATGCGCCGACCTGAACGGCCTGTTCGTGGGCCTGTGCCGCGCCTCCGGCGTGCCGGCGCGCGACGTCTACGGCATCCGCATCGCTCCCAGCGCCTTCGGCTACCGCGAACTGGGCGGCAAGCCGGCGGCCCTGCAGGGCGCCCAGCACTGCCGCGCCGAGGTCTACCTGAAGCAGCACGGCTGGGTGGCGATGGATCCGGCCGACGTCGCCAAGGTGATGCGCCAGGAGACCCCGAACTGGATCAAGGACCCGGACCACCCGCTGGTCGCGCCGGTCAAGCAGGCCCTGTTCGGCGGCTGGGAAGGCAACTGGATGGGCTACAACTTCGCCCACGACGTGCGCCTGCCGGGCTCCCAGGCCGGCAAGGTCGGCTTCCTGATGTATCCGCAGGCGGAAAACCGCGGCGAAGCCTACGACGCGCTGGCGCCGGACAGCTTCGCGTACACGATCACGGCGCGCGCCATCTGAGGCAGGGCTGACGATGGACCAACCCTCGGAGCGCAAGGCGGGCGGCCTGCTGGCCTTCGCCGTGCTGGCCTCGATCCTGGCCTCGACCTGCTGCGTGCTGCCGCTGGCGCTGGTGCTGGTCGGGATCACGGGCGCCTGGATGGTGCACCTGGCGGCGCTGAAGCCACTGACGCCCTACGCCATCGCCCTCACCGCCGGCGCGCTCGGCTGGGCCGGCTGGCTGCTGTTCCGCCCGGCCGCCAGCTGCGCGATCGGCGACCAGGACTGCGCCACCACCCGCCCGGCCATGCGCAGGCTGTTCATCGGCTGCGCCGTGTTCATCGCCCTGCTGCTCGGCTTCCCGCTGATCGCTCCCCTGTTTTATTGAGACCACGACCATGAAAACGCTGAAGACCCTCACCCTGATCGCCATGCTGAGTGCCGCGCCCTTTGCACTGGCCAAGCCGCAGACCGTCAAGCTGAACGTGCCGACCATGGATTGCGCCACCTGCCCGATCACGATCAAGGCGGCCCTCGTCAAGGTGCCGGGCGTGTCGAAGGTGCAGGTCAGCTACGAGAAGCGCGAAGCGGTCGTCGTCTACGACGATGCCCAGGCCAGCGTGGCCGACCTCAAGAAAGCCACCGAAGAAGTCGGCTATCCCTCGATGCTGAAGACGACGCGCTGATGCCGAACAGTGACGGCGGGAAAGAACTGTTCCCGCCGTAACTGTTTGGAACAATTTCGTTACGTGCGCGGCTGTATGCAGGATTACGATTCCTGCATGAACTTTACGTTTTTATCACCAAATGCCGGTGCCTGCGCGGTCAAGCTGTGGGCGAGCGGACGCTACGGATTCTCGCTGCCGAAGAAGGTCGACATCGTGAGTCCGGACGGCGACACCGCCACCTTCCTTTACTACAACCGGAAAGTCCGGATCACCGCCGAGCTCAGCAACCGCGCCATCGTCAAGATCGCGATCGCGCAGTTCCTCGCCGGCGCGGGACGCGATGGCGAGCCGGTCGAAATCGACCATGCCACCGCCCCCTACGAAGGAGAGCTCACCCCGGTGCGCTCGTCGGCGCCGCGCGCACCGCTGCGGGTCCGGCCGGGCAAGCTGCATGCCCGCATGCGGCCGGAATCCCCCGGCGGACTGCCCTGAAGACAGCACGAGGACGAGACCACCATGCGCATCCAGTACACACCCGGACAGCTCCGCATGCTCATCCAGCGAGCGGAAACCCAGTTCGAGCACACCATCACGCAATCGCTGGCCGCCGACCCCGCCGGCAGGCACATCGTGCGGCCGGCCCATGCGGCGGTGCACGAAACCGTCGTCAGCCTGATCAAGCTGTTCCGCGACCAGATCCCCGGCGCGGCCGAGGTGGCAACCCGCCTCGCCCGCATGTATGCCAAGGGCGCGGACGCCGCCGCCGGGGTGCCGACCCTGGACTGCCTGCGCGCCATCGCCCGGGTGACGCGCGAAGCGCGCGAACGCTACCTGCCGGCGCCGCTCGAGCGTCATTTGTGACTGGCAGTCATTAATCCCTGGCCGGGATGACCCGTGGCGCGACGTTGCGCAGCGTGACCAGCGCCTTGTACTCGGTCTTGTCCAGCACGAATTCCAGCCGCGCCTGCGGCGGATAGCTGGTCTTGATCAGCATCGCCGAGGCCATTTTGGCGTCGAAGGCGGTGCGCACCCAGCCCGCCAGCGCCGCCGGCTTCTGCTCCGGCGCTTCGCGCAGGATGCGGGTGATGGCGCGGTAGTGGGCCGGGTTGTCGCGCTGGACCCGGGCCAGTGCGCCGGGCGCGTCGAGGTCGACGTGGCGGCTGGGCCCGAACTCGGCGTGGGCAGAAAAGGCGGCGCTGGCCAGCAGCGCGGCGAGCATCCATTTCATGATGCACCTCCTGGTTTCACCGCCCAGTCTACTCCCGCCGGGGCCTCAGGCTGCGCCCAGATGTTCGTACAAAATCAGGCCGCCGATCGCGATCAGCACCAGCCCGCCGATCAGTTCCGCGCGCTTGCCGACGAGGTGGCCCAGGCCCCTGCCCAGCATCACGCCGAGCGTGACCATCGTGAACGTCGCCAGCCCGATCGCGCCGGCCGTGGCGACGATGTTGGCGTCGATGAAGGCCAGGCTGGCGCCCACCACCATGGCGTCGATGCTGGTCGCAAAGCCGGTGATCGCCAGCAGCCAGAAGGAATGGCTGCTCGGCTTTTCCTCTTCCTCCTCGTCCGCGCTCAGGCTGGCGTGGATCATGCGCAGGCCGAGCACGCCCAGCAGGGTGAAGGCGATCCAGTGGTCCCAGGCCTCCACATAAGGCGCCGCGACCTTGCCCATGGCCCAGCCGGCAAGCGGGGTCAGGCCCTCGATCACGCCGAAGATGAGGCCAGTGCGCAGGGCTTCCCTGAGATGGGGACGGTGCAGGGCTGCGCCCTTGCCGATGGCGACGGCAAAGGCGTCGGTGGACATCGCAAGCGCGATCGCTAGCGTGGCGGCTACATTCATGATTTCTCGCTGGCCGGGCAAACACGAAGGCATGCCGCGCGGCCCGGTCAAAGCGCGCGGAATGCCAAAGGTCTTGCCAACCGAGACGGCTGCCCGCACCACGTCGCCAGGGCGGCGACGAGTATGTTGATACGGGAACTTCCAGGGAACGGAAGCAGGCTACTCCCCAATGGGTGGCGCTATCTTACCGTAAAAGGCGCCCGCTGGAAATGCCGGCCTGCCCGCCCGGGCGCCCGTCAGGCCGGTGCGGCCGCCTCGCGATGCAGCGCGGCGTACCTGATGCCGAAGTAGCAGATGAAGGCATAGCAGGCGGCCGGCACGAAGAACGAGGGCTGCAGGCCGATCGCATCCGCCACCGCGCCCTGCACGAAGGGCACGATGGCGCCGCCGACGATAGCCATGCAGAGGATGCCGGAGCCCTGGCCGGTGTGGCGGCCCAGGCCGTGCAGGGCCAGGCTGAAGATGGTCGGGAACATGATCGAGTTGCACAGGCCGACCGCGAGGATCGCCCACATCGCCAGCGCGCCCTTGCCGAAGATGGCGGCCAGCACCAGCGCGATCGCGGCCAGCGCATTGAAGGCCAGGCTCTTGCCGGGGCTGACGTAGCGCATCGCGGCAAAGCCGATGAAGCGGCCGACCAGCGCGCCGCCCCAGTACAGGCTGACGTAGCTCGCCGCAGTGGATGCGGCCAGGCCCGCGACCTGGCGCTCGCCCAGGAAGTTGATGAGGAAGCTGCCGATGCTGACCTCGCCGCCCACGTACAGGAAGATCGCGACCGCGCCCAGCACCAGGTGGCGGTAGGCCAGCGCCGACGCCTTGCCGCTTGCCGCGGCGGTGCTGTCGTCGCCATGCGAGATCTTCGGCAGGCGCGCCAGCGCGAACAGGACGGCCAGGATCGCCAGCGCCGCCGCCAGCGCCAGGTAGGGTCCCTGCACGCTGGCCGCCTCGTGGGCGCGGTAGGCCGCCAGTTCGGCGGCGTTCATCGCCGCCATCCGGTCGGCGCCGGCCGCCGCGGCGGACAGGATCAGCATGCCGCCGACCGCCGGCGCCACCGTGGTGCCGAGCGAATTGAAGGCCTGGGTCAGGGTGAGGCGGCTGGACGCCGTGCTGGCCGGGCCGAGCACGGTCACGTAGGGGTTCGCCGCCACCTGCAGGACGGTGATGCCGCTCGCCAGCACGAAGAAGGCGAACAGGAACAGGCCATAGCCGCTCTTCGACGCCGGATAGAACAGCGCGCAGCCGACCGCCGCGATCAGCAGGCCGGTCACGGCGCCCTTCTGGTAGCCCAGGCGGCGGATCAGCGCGCCGGCCGGCACCGAGACGATGAAGTAGGCGCCGAAGAAGCAGAACTGCACCAGCATCGCCTGCACATAGCTCAGCGTGTAGATGGCCTTCAGGTGCGGGATCAGGACGTCGTTCAGCGACGTCAGCAGGCCCCACATGAAGAACAGGATGGTGACGATCACCAGCGGGGCGGCGTTGTTGCCGGCGCTGTTGGCGGTGCCGGCCTGCGTGGCCGGCGCCAGCGCCGGATTGGGTGCGGATTGTGCCATGGGGTCTCCTCGTTACTCGTTGGCGTTATGGGTGTACTTGGTTGAATTCATCGCCTTCCAGGAAAGCGCGGTACCAGTGCGCGCCCTCGATCTGGTAGGACGAGGTGGCGCAGCCCCACAGGAAGCCGGATGCGAAATCGGCGCGCCGCGGCGCCTGCGGTTCGGTGCGGGAACGGGTACTCATGCTGCGGTGTCGGTCAGTGATGCGTGAATGCGCATGGAAAGCTTTCCAGCGACGGTCCGAAAAAAGCGCCGGCGCCGGCGCGGAAAGGCCACCTTTCATGCGGCCTTGCGCGCGCTCGCGCCCGCCCTGGCCAGCGAGGCGCGCAGGGTCACGCTGGCCGGGAAGTTGCGGGTCACCGGACGCTTCATGTCGTAGCACAGGTTGAGCAGCGCATTGATGCCGTTCTGGGTCATCTCGCGCCAGGGCATGTGCACCGAGGTCAGGCCCGGCGCCGAGAAGGCGGCGCTGGGCGTGTCGTCGTAGCCGATCACCGACAGGTCGTGCGGCACGCGCAGGCCGGCCTCCTGGAAGCAGGACAGCGCGCCGACCGCCATCTCGTCGTTGGCGCAGAACAGCGCCGTGCAGGGGTAGCGCGACTCCAGCAGTTCCTTCGCCGCGGCCCAGCCGCCGGCCGGCGAGAAATCGCTCTCGGCCCGCCAGATCGTGCCGGGGTCGATGCCGTTCGCGCGCAGTTCGGCCATGAAGCCTTCGATACGCGCCACGTTGTCGGCCGCGCTGCGCGGGCCTTCGATCACGGCGATGCGGCGGTGCTCGTGGTCGAGCAGCGCGCGCGCCGCCAGCCGTCCGCCCAGCGCGTGGTCGACCGTGAAGCACTGCCCGGCGATGCTGCCAAGGCGATGGTTGAGCGCCACCAGCCGGCCCGCCTTCGGGCCCAGCGCGGCGAGATCCTCGTCCCGCAGCGCGCCGGTCATCGCGATCAGGCCGTCGCAGCCGCGCTCGACCAGGAACTCGATGCCTTCGACCGCCTGGCGCCGCTCGTCGCCCAGCCCGACCCCGAAGGCCAGCACCATGTGCAGGCCGGCGGCGCGCAGCTCGGTGTCGATGATCTGCAGGATCGGCGTGTAGAAGGTCCCGCTCAACATCGGGATGTAGACCCCGATCATGCGGCTGGAACCCGACAGCAGGGCGCGCGCCGCGTGCGAGGGCCGGAAGCCCAGCTCGTCGATCGCCTGCCTGACCTTCGCCAGCGTCGCCGGCGACACCGAGCCCTTCCCGCTGATCACGCGCGAAGCGGTGCCCAGTCCGACCCCGGCCAGTTTCGCTACATCCTTGATGGTGGGCACAGGCCGCTCCTTGGTGACGGTTGGCGTTTCACAGGCGGGCGCCGGACGCCGGATCGAACAGCGAGACCCGGTTCGCATCCACCGCGAACCGGACTTCCTGGCCCGGCACGAAGGCGCCGTCGCCGTGCACCAGCGCGGAAAGAAGGTGGGCGCCGCAGCGGATCCACACGATCAGGTGGTTCCCCATCGGCTCGACCAGCGACACCGTCCCCGCCAGCGCGCCGTCCGCGCGGATCGCCACGTGCTCGGGACGCACGCCCAGCACGGCGGCGCGGTCCGCGATGCCCGCCGCGCAGCAGCCGGCGCCCGGCTGGACGGCCAGCCCGGCGGCCGTGAAATGCCCTGCCCCGTCGAGCCGGCCGTCGACGAAGGCCATCGCCGGCGCGCCCAGGAAGCCGGCGACGAAGCGGTTCGCCGGACGCTCGTAGACTTCCAGCGGGGTGCCGACCTGCTGCACCTGGCCTGCCTGCATCACCACGATGCGCGAGGCCAGGGTCATCGCCTCGACCTGGTCGTGGGTCACGTAGATCATGGTCGAGCCGAGGGTCTGGTGCAGCAGCTTCAGTTCGCGGCGCAGCTCGGCGCGCAGTTTCGCATCGAGGTTGGACAGCGGCTCGTCGAACAGGAACACCTGGGCCTGGCGCACCAGCGCACGCCCGATCGCCACCCGCTGGCGCTGGCCGCCGGAGAGCTGGGATGGCTTGCGGCCGAGCAGCGCATCGAGCTGCAGCATCGCGGCCGCATGCGCCACGCGGCGCTTGATCTCGGCCTTCGGCGTGCCGGCGATGCGCAGGCCAAAGGACATATTGTCTTCCACGCTCATGGTCGGGTACAGCGCATACGACTGGAACACCATGCCGATCCCGCGCTCGCTGGGGTCGGCGTCGGTCATGTCGCGCCCGCCGATCTCGATCGCGCCGGAGTCGGCGTCGACCAGGCCGGCGATGCTGTGCAGCAGGGTCGATTTTCCGCAGCCGGAAGGCCCCAGCAGCACCAGGAATTCGCCCGGTTCGACCTGCAGGTCGAGGTCGCGGATGATGCTCTTCCCGCCCAGGATGATGTTCAGTTTGCGCAGGCTTACGTTCGCCATATCGTCCTCTTCAACCCTTGACCGCGCCGGCGGCGATGCCGCGCACGAACCAGCGTCCGGACCCGAAATACAGGGCCAGCGGCACCAGCGCGGTCAGGATGGTGGCGGCCATGTTCACGTTGTACAGGCGGGTGCCGGTGGTGGTGTTGATCACATTGTTCAGCTGGACCGTCATCGGCAGGTTCTCGCGTCCCGCGAACACCAGGCCCAGGATGTAGTCGTTCCACACGCCCGTCACCTGGATGATGGCGGCGACCACGATGATCGGCAGCGACATCGGCAGCATGATGCGCAGGAAGATGCGCCAGAAGCCGGCGCCGTCCACGCGCGCCGCCTGGAACAGCTCGTGCGGCACCGAGCAGTAGTAATTCCGGAACAGCAGGGTCATCATCGGCATGCCGAACACCAGGTGCACCAGCACGATCGCCGGCAGCGAACCGAACACCCCGGCCAGCGCCATCACCCGCACCAGCGGATAGATCATCACCTGCACCGGCACGAAGGCGCCGGCCATCAGGACGCCGAACAACAGGTTCGCGTAGCGCGGACGCCAGAACGACAGCGCATAGCCGTTCACCGCCCCGACCAGGATCGGCAGCACGGTCGACGGCACGGCGATCGCCACCGAATTCCGGAAGCCGGTGCGCAGGCCTTCGCAGGCGGCGCCGGTGCAGACCGTGCTCCAGGCCTGGCGCCAGGGCTCGAGGGTGGCGGCCAGCGGCAGCGCGAAGATGCCGCCGGCGCGGATCTCGTCCATGCTCTTCAGGGAGGTGACGATCATCACGTACAGCGGCAGCAGGAAGAACAGCGCCGCGCCAAACAGGAAGGCATACAGGCCAATGCGGCCCGGGGTCAGGCGGCGCCGGCGGCGCGCGCCGGCCGCGGATTCGTTGCGCGCCATGGCGGCCGGCAGGCCTGCGGTGCCGCTGCGGGAATTCATGCGGCCTCCTTGCGGCTGCGGGCATACGCATAGGGCGCGAACAGCGCCAGCACCGGCACCAGCAGCACCACCGCGCCGGCCGACGCCAGGCCGACGTTCGAGCGCAGGAACAGGTGGTCCATGATGAACTTGGCCGGCACTTCGCTGGCGGTGCCCGGGCCGCCCTGGGTCATCGCCACCACCGCGTCGTACAGCTTCACGACCGCGGTGGACAGCAGCAGCAGGATGGTGGCGACGGTGGGCCACATCATCGGCAGGACGATCTGCAGGTAGACGCGCCAGGCCGGGATGCCGTCCAGGCGCGCGGCCTTCCGGATCTCGGGGTCGACGCCGCGCAGGCCGGCCAGCATCAGCGCCATCACCAGGCCGGACGCCTGCCACACGGTGGCGATCACCACCGTGTAGATCGCCATGTCCTGGTCGACCAGCCAGTCGAGGCGGAAGCCCTGCCAGCCGAGCGCGCGGACCGCGGAATCGATCCCGTCGCCCGGCTGCAGCAGCCATTGCCACACCAGGCCGGTCGCCACGAAGGACATCGCGTACGGGTACAGGAACACGGTGCGCAGCACGCCCTCCCCGCTCACGTTCTGGTCGATGAAGACCGCCAGCAGGAAGCCGATCACCAGGCAGGCGAGCACGAACAGCAGGCCGTACACCGCCAGGTTCTGCAGCGACAGCATCCAGCGCTCGTTGTCGAACAGGCGCTGGTACTGGGCCAGGCCGATGAAGTGGCGCGACGGGAAGGTGCGCGAGGCCGTCATCGACATGCCCAGGGTCCACACGGCCGAGCCGATGTAGCAGACCAGCACGGTGACGAACATGGGCAGCAGCGCCGCGTAGGGAGTGAGGGTGCGCTTGATCTTCATCTCAATAACGCAGCGCCGAAGCGATGCTCTTCTGCGCCTTCTCGACCGGCATGTGGGTGTTCCAGTAGGCGGTCAGCACGTCCTGCAGGGCGCCGTTCTGGTCCGGGGTCAGGTAGACCTCGGGAACGCCGAGCGGACGCGCGCGGTCGCGCAGGATCGCCATCCCTTTCTGCGCGCAGGCATCGAGCTGGCTGGCGTCGAGGTCGGTACGCACCGGCAGGGAGCCTTTCAACTGGCTGAAGCGGAGCTGCACGGCGGGCTGCCCGACCACCCTGGCCATCAGCTTCTGGGCGCGGATCGCTTCGGGGTCGTCGGTCTTCGGGAACACGAACACGTCGCCCTGGATCAGGTAGGGGCTGCCGGCGGACAGGCCCGGGATGCAGCCGTACTCCTTGCCGGCGGTCTGGCGGGCATTGGTGAATTCGCCCTTGGCCCAGTCGCCCATGATCTGGATCCCGGCGCGGCCCGAAATCACGAGCGCGGTGGCATCGTTCCAGTTGCGGCCCGGCGAGGCCGGATCGACGTAGGATTGCAGGCGCTTGTAGGCCAGCAGCACCTTGCGGAAGGCCTCGGACTGGATCGCGGCCTGGTCGCGGTCGCGCATCACCTTCAGGTATAGTTCGCGCCCGCCGAGGTTCGACAGCATGCTGGCGAACAGGATCACCTCCTGCCAGGACTGGCCGCCGTGGGCCAGCGGGATCAGGCCGGCCGCCTTCAGCCTGTCGAGCGCGGCGAACAGTTCGTCGACGCTGGCCGGTTCCTTGCGGATCCCGGCCTTCGCGAACGCCGCTTTCGAATACCACAGCCAGGTCTGCATGTGGATGTTCATCGGCGCCGCGTACCAGTGGCCCCTGACCTTGATGACGCCGACGATGGGTTCGGGCAGCAGCCGGTCCCAGCCCTGGGCAAGGGCGAGCTCGTCGACGTTGTCGAGCATGTCTTCCTCGATGATGTCGAGGAACTGCTTGGAGGTGTTGAACTGGGCGGCGGTCGGCGGATTGCCGCCGATGATGCGGTTGACGGTGACGGCGCGCGACTGGTCGCCGCCGGCGATGGCGCTATCGATCCAGGTGCCGCCGGCGGCGCGGTAGGCCTGGGCGACCTCGCGCACCGCGGCCGACTCGCCTCCCGAGGTCCACCAATGGATCACCTCGGCCCTCGGACCGGCGTGCGCCGCCGCAGCGGATGCGCACAGCCAGGCGGCGAGCGCCAGCCTGCGTACAACCATCTCGTCTCCAATGTATCGGCCGCCACTTGCGGGACGTGTTTGGAAACGTTCCCATGGCTGTTGCCGGACTATAGCACCGGGCCGAATTTAGTGTCAAACAGAAAATTCCAACATGGATTTTCCTATAAAACACAGACGAGATGGGGGAAATTTGACATCACCATTGCACCCCGCGAGCCCCCGCCGCTCCGCGTCCCCCGTCGCCCCCGCGCAGGCGGGGGTCCAGGTTTTGCGTGCTTATTCGCAGCTCATGCCAACTTGGGTTCCCGCCTTCGCGGGAACGACGAGGTGGAATTGCTCAGCCAAACAGCTTGCCCGCCGTCTTCGCCACCAGATCACCCTGGAAACGCGCCCCGTCCAGCTCGTTCTTGCTGGGCTGGCGCTGTCCCTGGCCACCGGCGATCGTGCTCGATCCGTAGGGGCTGCAGCCGGTGACCTCGTCGAGCGTCGACTGGCCGGCGAAGCTGTATGGCAGGCCGACCACCACCATCCCGAAGTGCAGCAGGTTGGTGATGATCGAGAACAGTGTGGTTTCCTGGCCGCCGCGCTGGGTGGCGGTCGAGGTGAAGGCTGCGCCGACCTTGCCGTGCAGGGCGCCGCGCGCCCACAGGCCGCCGGTCTGGTCGAGGAAGGCCCCCATCTGCGAGGGCATGCGTCCGTAACGGGTCGGCGCGCCGATGATGATGGCGTCGTAGTCCGGCAACTCGTCGACGGTGGCGATCGGGGCCTGCTGGTCGAGCTTGAAGTGGGCCGGGCGCGCGATGTGTTCGGGCACCGTCTCCGGCACCCGCTTCACGTCGACCGTGGCGCCGGCGCCACGCGCGCCTTCCGCGACCGCCTGCGCCATCTGCTCGATATGTCCATAGGTGGAGTAATACAGAACCAGTACTTTCGCCATGTCGCGCCTCCGCTGAGTGGATGGTGATGTGTGCGCCATGCTAGCCCAAACCGCCGAGCGAAGACGCCCGCGAGAAAGCCGGGCGATGGCCACGGTATCCACGTACAATGTCGCCCAACAGCAACTATTTCCCCGCCGGATGAAAGCTCGTACCTACCTGATCCTGATGGCGGCCGCGATCCTCGTGCCGGCGGCACTGATCGCTTCCATGGGCCTGTCCCGCCTGCTGGATTCGGAACGGGAATCGCGCATCCGCAGCGTGCAGGAGACCGGGCGCGCCACCGTGCTGCTGATCGACCGCGAGATTGCGGTGGCCGAAGCTTCGCTGCGCGGCATCGTGAATTCCGAAGCGCTGCGCCGCGGCGACTTCGCCCAGTTGCACCGCGAGACCAGCGCCATGAACCGCGCCACGCCCTGGTCCTGGACCCTGCTGTCGGACTACAGCGGCAAGCCCTTGTTCAACACCCTCCTCCCCTGGGGCCAGGCGCTGCCCACGCATTCGGCCGGCTGGGCCGCCCGGGCCTACGACGCCCAGAAGACGCATGTGTCCGGCTATTTCCTGGGCCTGCTGGCGCGCCGGCCCACGGTCTCGGTCGACGTGCCGGTGCCGCGCCCGCTCGGCCAGCCCTATGTGGTCAGCCAGGTCTTCGACGCCAGCTACTTCACGCGCGTATTCGACAACCCGGCCATCGGCAAGGACTGGGTGCTCACGATCTTCGACGCCAACGGCATCTCGATCGCGCGCAACCGCAACGCCGAGGAGCTGGTCGGCAAGCCGGTGCGTCCCGAGCTGTACCGCGCTTCGCGGCGCCAGCCGAACGGCATCCTGCGCCACACGACCCACGACGGCATCGACGTCTACTCCGTCTACACGCGCGCGCCGATCTCCGGATGGACCCTGGCGATCGGCGTGCCGGCGCCGGAGATCGAAGCCCAGGCCCGCACCGCGACCCTGTACGCGGCCCTGACGCTATTGGGCATGATGGGCCTGGCGACCGGCATCGCGATGTTCCTGGCCAAGCGCCTGTCGATGTCGCTGGAGCAGGCGGGCGTCGCGGCCAAGGCGCTGGCAAGCGGCGCCGAACCGCCGACCGCATCGACCAGGGTCGCCGAAGTGGACATGCTGCTGGACGGCCTGCGCCACAGCAGCGCCGACCTCGCGCGCGAGCGCAGCGCGCGCCAGTGCCTGCAGGACGAGCGCGAAGCCCTGCTGCGCAGCGAACAGGAGGCGCGCCGCCAGGCCGAGGCCCAGAGCAACGCCAAGGACGCGTTCCTGGCGATGCTCGGCCACGAGCTGCGCAATCCACTGGCGGCGATCGCCGGCGCGGTCCAGGTGCTCGACCTCCCGCACGTGAAGCCGGAGCTGGCGGAGCACGCGCGCCAGATCGGCCGGCGCCAGGTACGCCACCTCACGCGCATCGTCGACGACCTGCTCGACATCCGCCGCATCCTGTCCGGCAAGGTGGATTTGCGGCGGGTCCGCATCGACGCCGGCGCCCTGCTGCGCCAATGCTGCGAGACCCGCGAACTGGCCGACGCCGGCGCCCATGCCTGGCAGGTCGACGCCGGCGCCCTCTGGATCGAGGCCGACCCGACCCGCCTCGAACAGGTCTTCGACAACCTGCTGCACAACGCGATCAAGTACACCCCGCACGGCGGCGCGATCGTGGTGAGCGCGCGCGCCGACGGCGGCGACGCCGTGATCGAGGTGAGCGACACCGGCATCGGCATCGACGCCGACACCCTGCCGACCATCTTCGACGCGCTGGTGCAGGGTCCGACCGGGATCGACCGCGCCCAGGGCGGCCTCGGCCTGGGCCTGGCGCTGGTACGGGAACTGACCGCCTTGCACGGCGGCAGCGCGAGCGCCCGCAGTGCGGGATCCGGCATGGGCAGTACCTTCACCTTGCGCTTCCCGCTGGCGCCGGCGCCGGCCCCGGCCAGCGCTTGAGTTCTGTCCGAAATATCCTACGTCGCCCTCGCCTGTTTTCCGATTGTCCGCTCCGGCGAGGGGCTTACCATAGGGTTTTCGGCACGGACAAGGAGGCATGAATGCCAAGTAACCAGGAATACAAGGGTAAAGGCATGAAGGGCCGCAACTATGACGAAATGAGCGGCGTCGGAACCAGTAGTGCCGGCAAGACCGGCACCACGGGCAACCTCAACGACGGCGGCCGCGATGGCGGCGTCGGCGCCCCCGACCTTTCCGACTCGGGCAACCTGCAATCGGCCAACGCCGGCCAGCCGGGCGGTACGCCGGCACAAGGCAATTCAAGGCGCGGCCAGGCCAGTCAGCAAGGAGGCAATATGAACCAGCAATCAGGAAAGGACATGAACCAGCAGAGCGGCAACCTTGGCAACCAACAACAGGGAGGCAAGCAGCAATCAGGTCAGCAGCAAGGCAGCAACCAGGGCAACCAGCAGAGCGGCCGGCAGCAAGGCGGCCAGCAGGGTGGCCAGCAGCAGAGCGGCAACCGACAGAGCGGGCAGCAGGGCAGCCAGCAAAGCGGTCAACAGGGCAGCCAGCAAGGTGGCCAGCAGATCGGCCAGCAGCAGGGCCAGCGCCAGCAGGGTCAGAACCGGCTGAATCAGGACGATTACGGTTCCGACGACCAATTGTAATCACCATCCAGGCATGCGGCGGGCGCCCTGCCCGCCGCCGCCGCATCACACCATCCGCGATTTGTCTTCGGCTGCGCCCACGCCGGCCGGCGCTTCCAGCGGATCCGCCACCAGCAGCGCCAGCCTGCCGTCCAGCGCCTCGAAGCGCAGCGGCAATTCCAGCTTGCAGACCTCGCCGTCCACCGCGACCTTGACCCGGCGCCGTCCGGACAGCAGCGGCGCGCGCACCGTCATGCTGCGGAAGGCGAAGGCGACCACGTCCTCGGCGTCGCCGAGCCGCCCGAACGCGCCGCGCAGCAGCAGGCCGAGCATGCGCCAGCGTCCGACCGGGCGCGGGGCGATCGCCGCCAGGCGCCCTTCCTCGACCGCATGGTCGAGCGGCTGCATGCCGACCTGCTGCATCTGCAGCCGGTTGTTGCCGACGAACAGGGTCGGCGTGCGCAGCCGGTGCGTGGCGCCATCCAGCTCGAGCGCAATACGCAGGTTGCGGTGCCGCCCCAGCGCCGTCTTCAGCGCCGACAAGATCGCCACCACGCGGCTGCGCCCGAACTGCCGCTTGTCGTGCTCGCGCTCTTCGAGCAGGCGCGGATACAGGCCGACGCTGGCGTTCACCAGGAAGCTGCGGTTGTTGACCATGCCGATCTGCACGTGGCGCACGCGGGCGCGCAGCAGCGCGTGCACGGCATCGCGCAGGTCTTCGGGAATGCCGTGGGTGCGGCCGAAATAATTGAAGGTGCCTTGCGGCAGCACGCCGAATACGCAGCCGTGCCGCACCGCCTCGTGCGCCACCGCGTTGAGGGTGCCGTCGCCGCCGGCGGCGACTAGGATCGCGCCCTCGTCCGTCGCACGGCGTGCGACATTGGCCGCGACCTCGGGCAGTTTCGCGCCATCGTGCACGACCTCGAGCACGCAGGACCGGCCCGCGGCTTCCAGCACGGTGCGGATGGTGTCGCAGCGCAGCTCGGTATCGGTGCGTCCCGAGCCGGCGTTCAGCACGACATAGAACGGCGCGTCGGGCCGGGGATCCTGCTTTGCCATCGTCTCGTCTTCCTCCTGCCGGTATCTGTCCCGACAGAGTAACAGCTCCCGGCGAAGCGCTCTTTCCCCTTGCCTGCAAGTATTTACCTGTCGCCATTTTTGCGACGAAAGCGCGCCCGGCGCGACGGTTATACTGCCCGCATGAAAATCAGCAAAGAAAAAGCCGCCGAGAACCGGGATGCCCTGGTGCGGGCCGCCAGCAGGCTGATTTGCGAGCGCGGCTTCGACGGCGTCGGCGTGGCGGAAATCAGCATGGCGGCCGGGCTCACCCACGGCGCCCTGTATGCGCATTTCCGCTCGAAGGAAGAACTGGCGCTGGCCGCATTCTCGTATGGGCTGGAACAGGCGGGCGCACGGATGGAGATGAACGAGGCGGACGGCATGCCGGACCTGCCGGCCTTCCTCGACCGCTTCCTGTCGGTCGACAGCCGCGACGACTATGCGGGCGTCTGCCCGATCGCGGCCTCGGCCAGCGCGATCGGACGGCATGACCGCGACCTCAGCACCCGGTTTTCGGAAGGCTACCTGGACATGGTGCGCGTATTCGAGGGCAGCATTGCCGGCAGCCGCACGGGCGAGGATGCGCGGGCCCGCGCGATGACCCTGGTGGCGACCCTGGTCGGCGTCCACGCGGTGGCGCGCGGGGCCGCGAAGGGCGACCCGGCGCTGTCGGAAGAGGTGCTGCGCGCCGCCCGCCGGGTGATCGGCGAGGCGATCGGCGCGCGCTGAGCGGTCTTACTTGGTGACCGCGATCTGGGTGCGGTGGCCGCCCTTGAAGGTGTACAGGGTGATGGTGCCGTCGCGGATGTCGCCGTGCGGATCGAAGGCGATGTTGCCGGTCACGCCCTTGTAGTGGATCTTCGCCAGCTCCGGCAGGTATTTCGCCGGCGCCGACGAACCCGCCTTGTTCATCGCCTCGGCCAGCAGCAGCGTCGCGTCGTAGGAATACGGTGCGATGATCTGGACGTCGATGCCGAAGCGCTTGCGGTAGGCCGCGCGGAAGTTGTCCATGCCCGCCTTGCCCGATGCTTCGACACCGCCCGCTTCGGCGCACACGACCTGGCCGTCGGCCATGGTGCCGCCGGACAGCTTGTGCATCTCGTCCGAGCAGATGCCGTCGCCGCCCATCATCTTCACGTTCAGGCCGAGCTGCTTCATCTGGCGCAGCATCGGGCCGGCCACCGCGTTCATCCCGCCAAAGAACACCAGGTCCGGGTTGCTGGCGCGGATCTTGGTCAGGATCGCCGAGAAATCGGTCGCCTTGTCGTTGGTGAATTCCTTGGCCACCACGTTCACGCCCTGCTGGCGCAGGCCGTTGACGAATTCGGTCACCAGGCCCTGGCCGTAGGCCGTGCGGTCGTCGATCACGGCGACCCGCTTCACGCCCATGCCCTTGACCGCGTACTTGCCCAGCGCACGGCCGAGCTGGATGTCGTTGGCCACCACGTGGAAGGTGGTGTTGAAGCCCTGCCGCGTGTACTGCGGATTGGTGGACGAGGCGGTGATCTGCGGGATGCCGGCGTCGTAGTAGATCTTCGAGGCCGGGATCGTGGTGCCGGAGGTCTCGTGGCCGATCACGCCATTGACCTTGGCGTCGGCCAGCTTCTGGGCGGCGGCGGTGGCCTGCTTGGGTTCACCGGCATCGTCTTCCGGCGCCAGTTCCCATTTCACCTTGCGGCCGGCAATCGTTGCGCCGCGCGCATTCAGGGCCTCGATCGCCATGCGGACACCGTTTTCGCTGTCCTTGCCGAAGTGGGCCACCGGTCCGGTCATGGCGGCCACGTGGCCGATGCGGACGACTTCCTGGGCCGGCGCCAGGCCGGCGGCCGATAACGCGGCAAGGGCAAACGCGTACTTCTTCATTCCATCCTCGTCTAAATAGGTGATTCTATATAACCAAACCATAAGGGTACAGCGGAAGCTGCTAACAAACAAGGTTCGTATTGCAACATTTCGCTTTCAGGCAGAATAGCGCCCATGCCAGACCATTTCCCCTCCCTGCCCTTGCCGCCGATGTCCGGCGCCACCCTGCTGCGCGCCCTGTTCAAGCGCCCCGCGCCCGCAACCGGCGCTCCTGCGGCCTGCGGACCGACCCGCTACCGGCTCGACCGGATCGACGCCGACCAGGTCGCACGCTACCGCCACGCACTCGGCTTCACCGGCGCCCACCTGCCGCTGACCTATTGTTACCTGCTGGCCCAGCGCGCCCACCTGGCGACCATGCTGGACGCTTCGTTTCCGTTCCGGCTGGCCGGCACGATCCACGTCGACAATGCGCTGGGCGCCGGCATCCAGCCCGCGGCCGGCCGTGCGCTCGAACTGGTGACCGGAATCCAGGTCAGGCCGGCCGCCGCCAACGGCGCCGTGCACGCCGTGCTCGACACCCGCGCGAGCCAGGATGGCGCGCTGGTCTTTTCCTGCCGCAGCACCTACCTGGTGGTGCGCGGAAAGCGCGGCGGCGGGCAGCACGCGCCGCACCCGGCGCCGGCGCTGGCCCCGCTCGCGCGCTGGCCACTCACGTCCTCCAGCGGCCGCGCCTACGCCGCGCTGTCCGGCGACTGGAACCCGATCCACCTGTGGCCGTGGTCGGCGCGCCTGATGGGCCTGAAGACGCCGATCATCCACGGCATGCACACCCAGGGCCGGGCCTGCGCCGGGCTGGAGCGGGCCGGCGGGCGTCCGCTGACCCGGCTCGACGGCCGCTTCCGCGCGCCGATCCCGCTCGGCGGCGAGGCGGCGCTGTCGGCCGACCTGGCGGCCGGCCACTACACGGTCGAGGCCGGCGGCCGTATCGCGGTCGAGGGCCATTTCAGTTTTGATGCAGGTCAAGCCATGCAAGGCGCATAAACGTCTATACTGAAAAGGCCGGCAACGGCACATTCATGGAGGATGACTTTCATGTACAAGCGCATCCTGATCCCGACCGACGGCTCGGAAGCGTCCCAGCGCGCGATCCTGGCCGGCGTCGACTTCGCCCGCGAGGTGGGCGCCGAAGTCGTGGGCCTCACCGCCACGCCCGAGTTCCACGTGCTGAGCACGGACACCGAGATGCTGGAAGACACGCGCGAGCAGTTCGCGGCCAGCAGCGCGACGCAGGCCCGGCGGACCCTGGCCGACATCGAGAACGCCGCGCGCGACGCCGGCGTGGCCTGCCGCACCGAGCACGTCACCGACGACGATCCCTACGCCGCCATCATCGATGCCGCCCGGCGCCTGGGCTGCGACCTGATCGTGATGGCTTCGCACGGACGGCGTGGCCTGAAGGGCCTGCTGCTGGGCAGCGAAACCCAGAAAGTGCTGGTGCACAGCACGATCCCGGTGCTGGTGCACCGCTGAGGAGGCATCATGTACCGGCGCATCCTCGTGCCCACCGACGGCACCGAATTGTGCAGCGCCGCCCTCGCCACGGCGCTGGAACTGGCGAAGCTGGGCGGCGGCTCCATCGTCGGCTTCCATGCCGCCCCGCCCGAGCGCCTGGGGCCGCTGGCCGAAGACGATGTGGTGCGCGCGGCCTGGCTGGCCGAGCGCCATCAGGCCGGCACCGACGCCCTGCGCTGGATCGCGCGCCGCGCCGCGGAAGCCGGCGTGCATTGCGAAACCCTGATGCTTCCCCATGAGAGCCCGGCCGTCGCCATCGTCGAGGCGGCGCGCGACCAGCTGTGCGACCTGATCGTGATCGCCTCGCACGGGCGCACGGGCCTGGCCGCCAACCTGCGCGCGCGCCTGCTGGGCAGCGAGACCTGGAAGGTGCTGACGCTGTGCGCGATTCCGGTGCTGGTGGTGCGCGGGCCTACGGGCGCAGCTCCGGCTTAGAGTTGTATGGCGACGTGGTACTGGCCGATGCCGATCGAGCGCCCGCTCTCCGGATGGGAAGGAATCACGGACACGTAATAGGTCCCGTGCGGCAGCTTGCCGAGCTTCGCCGGCAGCGCCACCTTGAGCGAGGCGCCGGCTTCCAGGGTCGTCAGCTCGCCGGCGCTTTCCACGACTTCCAGCCCGCCCGCGTCGCTGATCACCAGCAGCGGCACGAAGGGGCGCGACGGCGACGGCGAGCGGTTCGACATCATCGCCTCGACCACGGCCTCGCCCTGCGCGCCCGCACGTGCGGCGCGGCGCAGGCCGGACACGCCGACCACCCCGCCCTCGGCCGCCAGCGCCACGCTGCGCAGGCTGCGCCGCTCGTCGCGGTAGGGCGCCAGCTGGTCGATGCTGGACGGCGGCGCCAGCGCGGGGGCGCGAGCCGCCACCCCGTTCGCCTGCAGGAAAGCCTGGAACTGGGCGCGCGCCGTGGCCAGCGCCCCGGCGTCCGGCGCATGGTCGGTCAGCATGCCGTCGGCCAGCGCGTACAGGCGGCCCTGGGCCAGGTAGACCGAGCCCGAGACGAAGTCGTTCAGCTCGGTCCTGGTCTGCTTCAGCGGGATCGCGTGCAGGTTGCGGAACTCCGTTTCGGTGTCGAGGCCGGTGCCGATCCAGGTGACTTCCTGCGGCGACTTCAGCCCGTAGTTCTTCGACAGGTAGGCCAGCAGCGACGGTGCGATGTCGAACTGCGAGGACACCGCCTTGATCGCGCGCGGCTTCTTCAGCAGCGGCGAGTAGACCAGCAGCGGCACGTGGTAGCGCTCGATGCGGGTGTCCATCGGCAGCTCGGGCAGGCGGTGGTCGCCGGTGACGATATAGATGGTGTTCCCGTGCCCCGGCAGGCGCGCCGCACCCTCGAAGAAGCGGCGCAAGGCCTCATCGAGGTACAGCACGCTGGCGAAGATCTCGCGCTGCGCCGCATAACCCGGGTTCGCGTTCGCGGCGATGCCCAGCTCCGCCAGGCGCTGCCCGACCTTGTCCAGGTAGCGCGGCTTGTCCGGGAAGCCGAAGGGATCCTGCATGCCGCCGGTCTGGATGATCGAGACCGAGGGCGCGCCCTGGCGCGCGTTGCGCTGCTGCTGCGCGTGGCGCAGGGCCAGGTCGACCACTTCGCCGTCCGTATCGTCCGGCGCGCCGGCGATATGGTCGACGCCTTCCTGGCGCAGGAAGGCGCGCTGGTTCTCGCGCTCCAGGTGCGCGCCGCCGTAGTAATTCAGGCGGTAGCCCTGGGCTTTCAATACGCTCAGCAGCGAGGCGTGGCGCGGCATCCTGTCGCCGAGCGCGGCCATGCCGTTCTCGCCGAAGGGCAGCGAACCGAAGATCGTGGGCAGCACGGCGAAACTGCGGCCCTGGCCCGCCAGGAAGTTGTCGAAGTAGAGGCTGCGCCCGGCCAGCTCGTCGAGGAAGGGCGTGAAGCTGCCCAGGCGCGCGCCGGGGCCGGAAAACGTGCGGCCCAGGCCTTCGACGATGATGAAGACCAGGTTCGGCGGCGTATCCGACGGGCGCTCGAACAGCGGGCCGAGGGTGTCGGGCGTGCGCTCCGGATGGAGGAAGGGATAGCGCGGATCCTTGCCGGTCCACGGCAGGTCGCCAATGCCATGGCCGGCGGGTGCGGCGCCCGGCACGCCCGCCAGCTGGGCCAGCGCGCGGTCGGCGAAATACGCGGTCTTGTTCCGCAGGTAAGCGACGGCAGCCTCGCGCTGCACGGCCGGCGGCGCCACATGGCCGGGCAGGATGGCGAAGGCCAGCAGGCTGGCGGCGCCCGCGGCGACGGTCCGGCGCGCACTCGCGCGCGGCCACCAGGCGCGCCCGCAGGCCCGCAGCGCGCCCCACAGCACGGCCAGCGCGGCGATCAGGGACAGGGCCAGCGCCGGCTCCGCGCGCCAGCTGGCGCCGAGCGCGGCAGCGATATCGGCCGGCGTATGGTCGAACAGCTCGGCGCCCAGCGGCGCGCCGGCGGCCCAGTGATACTGCACCAGGCCGGCCTGGCAGGCCAGCAGCACCGACCAGCACACACCCAGCAGCACCGTGCGCGCGCGCCGCGACGGCGCCAGCGCCAGCAGCGGCGCGCCCAGCACGAACAGGAAGCCATAGCGCAGCAGCGACAGCAGGTCGTTCGCCAGCGCCGGGCCGAACAGGATCGAGACCTGGACGTCGCCGGCCGCATGCCATGTTTCGGCCACGCGCAGGCACAGCCAGGCCAGCATCAGGGCCGGCAGGCAGCCCAGCACCTCGCCGAGGGCAACGCCGACCGCGCGGCCGGACGGGCTAAGCGTCCCGGCCGGCGCCGCGGCCGGCTTGTCGGCCAGCGCTACCATCGGCGGTACAGCGAGAACGACAGGCCGCGCTCGTTGCCGCCGGAGCCGGACGCCGTACGCGAGAAGGTCGCGCCGATCCTGCCGCCCCATTGCGGCGTGAAGTAGCGCACCAGGGCGAGGCCGCCGCCGCCGGAACGGGCGCGCCCGCCGACGAGGCTGAGCGGATCGTCGCTGCGGCCGCTGTTGGCGCTCAGTTCGAGGTAGTTGTCGCCGTCGCCGGCGTAGTACCAGCGCGCCAGCAGCCGGTCGCCGGTGCTGTGCGCGCCTTCGGTCACGATGTTCTGGTGGCGCAGCTGGACGTAGAAGTCGCCGACGTATCGCGCGACGGTGGCGCCGTAGATGTTGACCCGTCCATCGAAGCCCAGCACGTCGTCGCTGAGCGAGGCTTCCCAGCCCTGACCGAAGGCCTGCCAGACCTCGATGCGGCCGGCGTTCGCCGGGAACAGGCGGCCCGTGGCCGAGTGCTGGTAGCGCAGGTTGGCGTAGGCGCCGTGCCACAGCCTGGTGTAGCCGTCGAGCGCCCAGGCAGTGTCGTGGCGGCCGAAGCGGTGCGCGCGCAGGGTTTCGAAGGCCAGCGAGGCGCCCGGCATGTAGCGGCGCACGCTGGCGCCCTGGTCGTTCCAGCGGGGCCCGTTGCCGACGTCGGTCCAGCCGGCGGACAGGCTGGCGGCCCAGTCGTAGCCGGCGGCGCCCGTCGCGTCGGGCGTGCCGGCGGACGGCATCGCGGGACGCGGCTGCAGCCCGGCCAGCAGGCCGTCGATCTCGCCGACATCGCCGCCCAGCGTGCGCGCGGCTTCCAGGTCGGCGCGCGCCTGCGCCGCGTGGTCGAGGGCGCGATGCGCGCGTGCCCGCGCCAGCAGGGCGTCCGGGTCCTGCGGGCGCAACGCTACCAGGCGGTCGGCGGCGTCCAGCGCCTTGGCCGGCTGCCCGCTCCAGCGATAGGTATTCGCCAGCGCCTGCCACACATCGGCATAGGCCGGCGAGGCCTTCGCCGCCGCGGCCAGGTCGGCCTCGGATTCGCTCCAGCGCTCCAGGCGCGCGTACACGATGCCGCGCCCCAGCAGGACGTCCGCATTGCCCGGCGCGCGGGCCAGCAGGGCCGAATACGCGGCCAGCGCCAATTCCGGCTGGCCGCCGTTGGCCAGCGCGCGCGCCTTGGCGTACTGGTCGTCGAAGGATGGGACGCTGGCGGCTTGAACCTGTGCGGGGGGATCGGCGGGAAGCTGGAAATCGATGGGCATGTAATCGGAAGGGGGAAATGGACGGCGCGGCGCGGCTGTCAGCGCAGGGGAAACTGTGCCGGACTCACTCTGTTGCGTCAAGGAAACCACCCAATCGTGCGCGCTTCTGTCGCGCAAAACCGTCATTCTTGCGTCTATTTCAAGCCCGGCCTGCTCAGCTCGACAACACGGCCGGATAGCATGAAGATCCCGGCGCCCTCGATCCGGGCGCACGGATGGATGGGCCGGGAGCTCATGGCGGGCAGCCGCGCGGATCGTGGGAGGCAACGCCCGGATCACAGACGCTGGCGGTGCCGGCCGGCGTCAGCACCACGGCCAGCGGCCTGAAGGCGCCCTGGCGGCCCAGCGCCGGCGCCAGGTCGATGCGGCCGATGCGCGGCGCGACGCCGCCGTCGACCCAGCCCATCGGCGTGAAATACACGGCGTCGGCGTCGGCCGGGCTCAGGGTCAGCATCACGGCATTGGTGGCGGCCAGGCTGTCGGCGCTGCGCGTCACCGAGCGGAAGCCCCTGGCCCGGTCCGGGTCACCCGCGGCCGCGGCGGCGGCCGTCGACCAGCTGCCGCTGCGCTCATTGCAGGGTGTCATCGGGGTCGAGTAGCAGATATCGACGCGCCAGTCCATCTGGCCGGTGACGGCGTTGTCGCTGAGTACCAGCCGGCTCGCGCTGTGATGCTCGACTGCCTGGACGCGCGCAAGGCGGAAGCCTTCCTTGTAGAACGCAGCCGCGGCCCCGGCCTGGCGCGCCAGCCGCCAGCCCGACAGCTTGGGGACCGCCACCGCGGCCAGCACGGCCAGCACGGCGAGGGCGACCATCGCTTCGACCAGCGTGAAGCCACGGGCCGGACGCTTTATCGCACGCACTTCCCGCCCCCGCGCCGACAGCAACTGTTTCCTTGCATGACTCTGACTTTCAACAAAATTTCCTTGCAGCAATGATAATGCAAAACAAAGAAAAATCAGCCCGCAATGTGCAGCATTTGCAGCATTTGTTGCGTAAAGACGCCATCAGGGCATGGAATATTTGCCAACTCCGTGGACAGGCCGACAATCTTCTTGCTTAGCCGTCAATTCGCCGACACATGTATACCGCCTCATCGGGATAGCTTGCCAGCGCCCCGGCGCCCTGCCCCGGCGCTGTTTCCGAAAATCCGAGGTTTTCCCAGAAGGGACGCGCATCCAGCACCGCGACCAGCGCGCCGTGCGCCAGCCCGTGGCCGCGCGCGGCGCCGAACAGGGTGTGCGCCAGCCGCCGTGCGAGTCCCTGCCCGTGCGCGCGCGGATGCACGGCAAGATCGTGCACGTACAGGGTGTCGGGGTCCGCCGCGGGCGCGAAGGCGGCGTTCAGGGGCGTGATCCTGCCGAGCCTCGACGGATAGGCAAAGACATAGGCGCAGATGCCGTGCGGGTCGCCGGCGACCAGGGTGCTGGCCGGCGCGGCGCGCAGCCGGGCCAGCACGACCGCGGCCGGCTCCTGCATGGCGGGCGGGTAGCAGGCGGCCTGCACGGCCAGCACGCCGTCCAGGTCCTGTTCGGTCATCGGGCGCAAGGTCATCGGTTGCGGCATCGGCAGCATCGCGGGGCGGTTTCCGCGGTTTCTCATGGGGCCTGCATTATGCCCGAGCTCGCCGAAAGTCCTGTTTAGTAAAACACCATGAAACTTCGCCGCCCATCCAGCTCTGCTATTGCTGGCCGATACGTTTAGGGCTATGTTTCATGAATTGCACTAAGGAGACACAATGGGCAAGCGCCTTTCTCTTTCCGTCATTCCGCTGGCGGCCACCCTGCTCTGCGCCGGCATGGCCTGGGCCGCGCCGGACGCTGCCGGCAGCCGCGTGGCCGAGGTCAACGTGTTCGTCGGCACCGGCGGCGACGGCCACACCTTCCCGGGGGCGACGCGTCCCTTCGGCATGATCCAGCTCAGCCCCGACACCCAGGTCCGGCACTTCCGCCAGAGCTATCCCTGGGCCGCCGGCTACCGCTACGAGGACGATTCCATCCTCGGCTTCTCGCACACCCACTTCTCCGGCGCCGGCCACTCCGACCTCGGCGACGTCCTGCTGATGCCCACCAGCGGCGAGCTGAAGCTGGAGCCGGGCTATCCGGAGCGCCCGTTCAGCGGCTACCGCTCGCGCTTCTCGCACAAGGATGAGCATGCGGAACCCGGCTATTACGCCGTGAAACTGCTGGATAACGAGGTCGACGTCGAACTCACCGCCAGCGAACGCGTGGGCCTGCACCGCTACCGCTTCAAGCCGGGTGCGGAAGCGCGCGTCGTGCTCGACCTGCGCAGCAGCATCTACGATTACGCCGGCAAGAACCTGTGGTCGCGCCTGCGCCTGCGCGGCAGCGATACGCTCACCGGCATGCGTGAAACGCGCGGCTGGGCGCCGGGCCGCCAGCTCTATTTCGCGATCCGCTTCTCGCGCCCGCTCCAGTCGCACCAGCTGATGAACCGGGAAGAAGGCGTCGAATACAAGGGCTTCGCCTCGCCCGGCAAGAACCCGCTTGAAAAGGTGCTGGTGGAAGGCAAGGCGCTGGAAGCGGCGCTCGACTTCGGCCGGCTCGGCGAGCAGCCGCTGCTGGTCAAGGTGGCGGTGTCCCCGGTCAGCGAAGATGGCGCGCTGGCCAACCTCGACGAGATGCCGGGCTGGGACTTCGACAAGGAACGCGCCAACGCCAGCGCGGCTTGGGAACAGGCCCTGGGCGCGGTCGACATCGACGCGCCGCAGCCGATGAAGCGCATGGTCTACACCAGCCTGTATCACAGCCTGCTGGCGCCCAGCCTGTTCATGGACCGCGACGGCAAATACCGCGGCCCGGACAACCAGGTGCACCAGGCCGACGGCTTCCGCTTCCATTCCACCTTCTCGCTGTGGGACACCTACCGCGCCCTGCACCCGCTGCTGACCCTGATCCAGCCCGAGCAGCGCAACGCCGACTTCGTGCGTTCCCTGGTCGCCTCGCAGCAGGCCAGCCCCTACGGCATCCTGCCGGTCTGGCAGTTCGCCGGGCTGGAGACCTGGTGCATGATCGGCTACCACGCGGTGCCGGTCATCGCCGACGCCTACATGAAAGGCATCCGCGGCTTCGACCCCGAACAGGCGCTGCGCGCGATGACGGCCAGCGCGGAGTACGGCCCCTACGGCGGCCTGCAGCACTACATGAAATACGGCTACGTGCCGATCGACCTGGAACCGGAAGCGGCCTCCAAGACCGTGGAGTACGCCTTCGACGACTGGACCATCGCGCGCATGGCCGAGAAGATGGGCAAGCAGGACGTCGCCGCGCGCTACTTCAAGCGCGCCCAGAACTGGCGCAACGTGTTCGACCAGAAGACCGGCTTCGTCCGCGCGCGCAAGTCGACCGGCGAATTCCGCACCCCCTTCAATCCGGTGCAGTCGAACTTCGGCAGCGACTATACCGAGGGCAGCGCCTGGCAGTATTCCTGGTATATGCCGCACGATAACGCGGGGCTCGTGAAATTCCTGGGCGGCGATGCCGGCCTGCTGGCGAAGATCGACCAGGTGTTCGACGCCAGGGTCGACGCCAACGTCTACGCTCACATGGAAGACATCTCCGGCCTGATCGGCCACTACGCGCATGGCAACGAGCCTTCGCACCACGTGGCCTACCTGTACAACTTCGCCGGCGCGCCGTGGAAGACCCAGGGCCGCCTGGCCCAGATCGTCGCCAGCCAGTACAAGGATGCGCCGGACGGCCTGGCCGGCAACGACGACCTCGGCCAGACCTCGGCCTGGCTGGCCTTCACCGCGATGGGCTTCTATCCGGTGGCGCCGGGAACCAACGAATACGTGATCGGCCGCCCCTTCGTCGACAAGGCCACCCTGAACCTCCCGAACGGCAAGCGCTTCACGGTGCGCGCCGAGAACCTGTCGGCCACGAATGCCTACGTCGGCGGCGTGACCCTGAACGGCAAGCCGCTGGCGCGCAGCTTCCTGCGCCACGAAGACATCGTCGCCGGCGGTGAACTCGTGTTCACCATGCAGGCCACGCCGAATACCGCCTGGGGCAAGGAAAAGAGCGCCCGGCCCTACACCCAGACTCCTTACCAATGATGACGATGCGACTTCTCCTTGGCGCCACCCTCGCCCTTGCCCTCGGCCTCCCCGCGGTGTCCTCCCAGGCCGCGGACGCCGCCCGTCCGCTGCCGCTGGATTTCGTGAATCCGCTGATGGGCACGCAAAGCAAGCCCGAGCTCTCGAACGGCAATACCTACCCGGCGATCGCCCTGCCATGGGGGATGAACTACTGGACCCCGCAGACCGGCAAGATGGGCAACGGCTGGGCCTATACCTATGACGCCGACAAAATCCGCGGCTTCAAGCAGACCCACCAGCCTTCGCCGTGGATGAACGACTACGGCCAGTTCGCCATCATGCCGGTCACCGGCGCCAAGCGCTTCACCCAGGACCAGCGCGCCAGCTGGTTCTCGCACAAGGCCGAGCTGTCCCGGCCCGACTACTACCGCGTCTACCTGGCCGACAGCGACGTCACCACCGAGCTCACGCCGACCGAGCGCGCGGCCCAGTTCCGCTTCACTTTCCCGAAGACCGAGCAGGCCTGGGTCGTGATCGACGCCTTCGACAAGGGCTCGTACGTAAAGATCCTGCCGGCCGAGCGCAAGATCGTCGGCTACTCGACCCGCTACGCCTACGGGCCGCTGGTCAACTTCCGCAACTGGTTCGTGATCCAGTTCGACAAGCCGTTCAAGAGCGGCGAAGTGTGGGATGGCGACAAGCTGATCGCCGGCGCCCAGGAAGCGCAGGTAGCGCACGCCGGCGCCATCGTCGGCTTCGCGACCCAGGCCGGCGAAAAAGTCGGCATGCGCGTGGCCTCTTCCTTCATCAGCCTGGAGCAGGCCGAGCGCAACCTGGCGCGCGAGATCGGCAACGACGATTTCGACACCACCCGCGCCAAGGCCGCGCAACGCTGGAACGAGGTGCTGGGCAAGGTCGAGGTCAAGGGCGGCAGCGTCGACCAGCAGCGCACCTTTTATTCGAGCCTGTACCGCATGGTGCAGTTCCCGAACAAGATCTATGAACTGGACGCGGACGGCAAGCCGGTCCACTGGAGCCCCTACAACGGCAAGATCCTGCCGGGCCGGATGTTCGCCGGCACCGGCTTCTGGGACACCTTCCGCGCCTTGTATCCCTTCCTGAACCTGATGTACCCGTCGATCAACCGCGAGATGCAGGAAGGCCTGGCGAACGACTTCCGCGAAGGCGGCTGGCTGCCCGAATGGTCCAGCCCCGGCTACGCCAGCGTCATGGTCGGCAACAACTCGGCCTCGGTGGTGTCGGAAGCCTGGGTCAAGGGCTTGCGCGGCTACGACGTCGAGACCCTGTGGCAGGCGCTGGTGCACGGCGCGAACAACGCCGGCCCGATCGAGGCCGTGGGCCGCGCCGGGGTCGAGGACTACAACCGCCTCGGCTACGTGCCCTACGATGGCGGCCTGAAGGAAACCGCGGCCCGCTCGCTGGAATATGCCTACGACGACTTCGCGATCTACCAGCTCGGCAAGGCGCTGGGCAAGCCGCAGTCGGAGATTGCCGTATATGCCGAGCGCGCCCTCAACTACCGCAAGCTGTTCGACAAGGAGACGGGCCTGATGCGCGGGAAGAACCGCGACGGCAGCTTCCAGGCGCCGTTCAATCCGTTCAAGTGGGGCGACGCCTTCACCGAGGGGAACAGCTGGCACTACACCTGGTCGGTGTTCCACGACGTCGCCGGCCTGGTCGACCTGATGGGCGGCCGCCAGGCCTTCGTGAACAAGCTGGACCAGGTATGGAGCCTGCCGCCGGTGTTCGACGACAGCTATTACGGCCAGGTGATCCACGAGATCCGCGAAATGCAGATCGCCGGCATGGGCCAGTACGCCCACGGCAACCAGCCGATCCAGCACATGATCTACCTGTACGACTACGCCGGCGCGCCGTGGAAGACCCAGTACTGGGCGCGCGAAGTGATGAACCGCCTGTACCGCGCCACGCCGGACGGCTATTGCGGCGACGAGGACAATGGCCAGACCTCGGCCTGGTACGTGTTCTCGAGCCTGGGCTTCTACCCGGTCACGCCGAGCATCCCGCAGTACGCACTGGGCGCGCCGCTGTTCCCGGAAGCCGTCCTGCACCTGGAGAACGGCCGCAAGGTGACGATCCGCGCGCCCGGCAACAGCGACGAACGGCGCTACGTCGACGCCCTGCGCATCGACGGCAAGCCGGCGAGCCGCAACTGGGTCGGCCACGATGAGCTGATGCGCGGCGCGCGCCTCGACTTCAGCATGTCGGCGAAGCCCAACCTGCAGCGCGGCACGCAGGCGGCGGACGCGCCCTATTCCTTCTCGACGGACCCGGCGGCGCGGCGCCGCTGACCGCAAGCGCGAGAACAGCCATGCACGAACCCCATCCCGATTTCTTCGATCCGGCGGTCCTGAAGCGGCACGTGGCGCACACGATGGCGTTCTACCATCCGCGCGCCGTCGATCCGGATGGGGGCTTCTACCACTTCTTCCGCGACGACGGCAGCGTCTACGACAGCCAGACCCGCCACCTGGTGTCGAGCACGCGCTTCGTGTTCGACTATGCGATGGCGCACCGGCACTTCGGCGGGACGGAGTTCCTGCCGATGGTGCATCACGGCCTCGCCTTCCTGCGCGAGGTCCATCGCGACCCGAAGACCGGCGGCTACGCCTGGCTGCTGCGGCGGCAGGACGGCGCCACCTCGGTACTGGATGCCACCAACCACTGCTACGGCCTGGCCTTCGTGCTGCTGGCCTACGCCCACGCGGCGATGGCAGGCGTCGACGAGGCGCGGCCGTGGATCAGCGAGACCTGGGACCTGATGGAGCGGCGCTTCTGGGAGCCCTGGCACGGGCTGTATGCCGACCAAGCCAGCGCCGACTGGGCCTCCGTGTCGCCCTACCGCGGCCAGAACGCGAACATGCATGCCTGCGAGGCGATGCTGGCGGCCTTCGCGGCCACCGGCGAACAGCGCTTCCTGGAGCGCGCCGAGACGATCGCCTGGAACATCACGCGGCGCCAGGCCGCCCATGGCGACGGCATGATCTGGGAACACTATCGCGCCGACTGGAGCCCGGACTGGGACTTCAACCGCGCCGACCCGGCCAACCTGTTCCGGCCATGGGGCTACCAGCCGGGACACTTCACGGAATGGGCCAAGCTGCTGCTCCAGCTCGAGCGCCACGAAGAACGCCTGGCGCGCGGCGGCCACTGGCTGCTGCCGACCGCCCAGGAACTGTTCGAGCAGGCCATCGGGCATGCCTGGGACCTGCAGGACGGCGGCCTCCACTACGGCTTCGCCCCCGGCGGCGACGTCTGCGACGCCGACAAGTATTTCTGGGTGCAGGCCGAAACCCTGGCCGCGGCCGCGCTGCTGGCCGACCGCACCGGCGACGCCAGCTATTGGGCCTGGTACGCGAAGATTTGGGAATACGCCTGGGAGCACTTCGTCGACCACGAACACGGCGCCTGGTACCGCATCCTCAGCGCCGACAACCGCAAGCTCTCGGATGAGAAAAGCCCGGCCGGCAAGGTCGACTACCACACCATGGGCGCCTGCTACGACGTAGTGCCCCTGCTCGAGCGCAGGCTGGCGAGATCGCCCAGCTTGTCGGGATTGCGCACCACGTAGATCGCGGAAATGCGGCCGTCGCGCAGCGCCAGCGTTGTGACCGAATCTGGCTGGCCGTCGCGCCAGGTCAGCAGGCCGGGCGCGCCGTTCACCTGGACCAGCTGGTGGCTGCCGCCCTCGGTCCACTTGCGTTCGATGCCCACCACCAGGCGCGCCACGCGCTCCGCACCGAGCACCGAGCGCACCGTCGTTTTCGCCTTGCCGCCGCCATCGCCCATATAGGCGGCATCCTCGGTCAACAGGGCCTGCACGCGCTCCGGCACGCCCGAGCGCGCCGCCTCGATGAATTTCCCCAGCAGCGCCAGGTGCTGTTCGCGCCCGACCTCGAAACGCGGCCGTTCGGCGCGCACCCGCTCGCGCGCACGCTGCAGGATCTTGCGGCAGGCCGGCTCGCTCTTGCCGACCATCGCTGCCACCTCGTCGTAGCCGAACTCGAACACCTGGTGCAGCAGGAACACCGCGCGCTCCTCGGGACCGAGGCGTTCCAGCATCAGGAGGAAGGCGGTCGAGATGTCGCCGGCGGCTTCGAGGGCCGCTTCCGGGGACCCGGCCGCTTCCTCGACCAGCGGTTCGGGCAGCCAGGGCCCGACGTAGCGTTCGCGCTCGGCGATGGCGCCGCGCAGGCGGTCGATGCTCAGGCGCGTGACCACCGTCACCAGCCAGGCTTCGGGGATGCGCGCCTCTTCGCCGCCGCCGTGCTGCCAGCGCAGCCAGGCTTCCTGCACGATGTCCTCGGCGTCCGCGCGCACGCCCAGCATGCGGTAGGCGATGCCGAACAGGCGCGGGCGCAGGGCCTGGAAAATGTCGATCGTCGTGTCCATAGTGCTTAGACGCTGCAGGGTTCCGGTTTGTGACAGCCGATGTGGCATCCATCATACCTGTCACAAACCGGCGTGGCGCTTCGACTAAGGGAGGTATTCAACCACCACTGAAGGAGCACACCATGCAACGACTCGATTTCGGCAAAGCCTCGCCGGCCGCCTACAAAGCCCTGCTGGGCGTCGAAAACTATATCCGCGATACCGGGCTCGAGCACAGCCTGCTCGAACTGGTGAAGCTGCGCGCGTCCCAGATCAACGGTTGCGGCTACTGCGTCGACATGCACGCCAGGGATGCGCGCCAGGCCGGCGAATCGGAACGCCGCCTGTATGCGGTCGCCGTGTGGCGCGAGACGCCGTTCTTCAGCCCACGCGAACGGGCGGCCCTGGCCTGGACCGAAGCCCTGACCCGGCTGGCGCAGCAGCCGGCGCTGGACGCGGAGTATGCGGCGCTGCGGGAACAGTTCAGCGAGCGCGAGATGGTCGACCTGAGCCTGGCGATCACGGCCATCAATAGCTGGAACCGGCTGGCGGTGGGATTCGGGGCGCAGCCGGCGGCATAAGGAGGCAAGGCGGGCGGCTCAGCTGCCTGCTCAGCTGCCTGCTCAGCTGCCCGCGATTGGGCTGCCGAAAATGCCGACGGCCAGTTCGGCCCACACCAGCATCAGGGTCAGCAGCAGTCCGCCGCCGATCGCCCGGCGTTGCGTGGCCGTGCGCAGCTTGCGGGTCAGCAGGACGTAGGCGGTGCCGATGCCGGCCAGCAAAATACCGGCGACGACGAAGTCGAACGGGCCCCAGTTCACTTCGCGGGTAAAGCGCATCGCGACCAGCGGCACCATCAGGATGGCGCCAGTGCCCAGCAGGACCCGGCGCAGGTCCCTGGCCAGGTTGCCTGTGTCCGGCGTGCCGTAGTTTTCCTTACTTGTGCGCATGTGGACTTCTCCCTGTATTCCGGATGGATGGATGGATGTCTTGTGTTGACATCATAGTACGATCAGGAAGAAAAGTCGCGCCGGCCAGGACGGCCGGGCGGGCCGCTCAGAGCGGCGCGGACTGGACCAGGCCCAGGCCGGACTTGGCCAGGGCCATTGCCACCGGCAGGGCGCACAGCACGAGCACCACGCCGATGCGGACGCGGCGGGCGCGCTGCTTCTGCTGCGAAAGACGTGAGAGACGGAATCCTTTATCGGTAGTCATACGAGCCCTTTCATGTGCGTTGGATATCCAAATCATAATACGCCCGCTTCAAAACCCGCGACACGAATGGTTTCAGAAGATCTACAGGCATTGTCCTGGCGCACACGCCCGTGTCTCCCGCCCGCAACAGGCCTCAGTCGAAGCGCCAGGCCACGGCCGACGCGTCGTCGGCTTGCTTGACGGCCATGGCGGTACCTGCGCCGGCCGCGTGCTCATGGGCACGCAGTTTGGCCAGCATGGCGTCCAGCCCGTCGCTCGCGCAGGCCTGGGCCAGGCTGGCATTGCCGTGCAGGCGGTAGGGATCGACCAGCCGGTAGAAGCCGTCGGTCATGACCAGCAGCATCGAGCCGGGCTCGGCCTGCACCGAATAGCGGCGCGCGGCGAAGGGCCCGGCCGGCGCCAAGCACAGCGACTCCGGCATCGGCGCGGTGTTCTGCTGTTCGCGGCGGCGCCTGAGCATGGGCAGCAGGCGTTCGCGCCGCTCGGCCGGATCGCTGACGCCTTCGGCGGCCAGCGCGGCAATGGCGTCCTGCAGCACGGCCTCCTGCGGATTCACCCACGGGTCGAGGTCCTGCACGCTGCCGTCCGGGCGCAGCAGCAGGGTCTTGCAGTCGCCCAGGCAATAGAGGATCAGTTCCGACACGCCGCGTCCGGGCAGGATGCGGATCCAGCTCATGGCCGCGATCGGCCAGGCGTACACCGGCACGGCCTGCCCGGCGGTGTGCCACTGGAAGTCGGCGCGCACCGATTCCAGCGCCGTGCGCACTGCCTGTTCCTGCGGCGTGCGGGCGGCCAGTGCGTCGCCGAAGGCGGCGCTGAAACGCCGCACGAACCAGGCCACGTCGCCGAGGTCCGGGTCGATGTAGTTCCGGCCCGCCACCGATGTGGCGCCGTCCAGCACCACGATATCGGCCACATGCCCCTGTTCAAATACCGCTACATGATCCTCGTTGGCATGGCTGCCGCCGCCCGAGGATACCGAAGTCCAGCTCATTGCATTGCCCCAAGATACACTGCCATTACTATAGAGCAATTTAGCAAGAGATGCTAAACAAGCTGGGAAAAGCGGCTCAGCTGCCCAGCACGGTCACCACGAGGCGGCGCCGGTGCGGCGCCGTGCGGTGTTCCCAGAGGTAGATGCCTTGCCAGGTGCCGAGCAGCAGCCGGCCGCCGCCGAACGGCACGCTGACGCTGGTTCCGCTCAGCATGCTGCGGACGTGGGCGGCCATGTCGTCCGGTCCCTCGGCATCGTGGCGGTAAGCCGGATCGCCGTCGGGCGCGAGGCGCGCCATCACCGTCTCGAGGTCGCGCCGCACGTCGGGATCCGCATTCTCCGTGATCGTCAGCGAGCAGCTGGTGTGCTGCACGAACACATGCACCACGCCGCAGCGCAGCCCGGAAGCGGCCACCGCCTCGGCGACGGCGGCGGTGATGTCGCGCGTGCCGCGCCCGGCGGTCGCGATCTCGAGGGTGGTCTGCCAGGTCATCGCCGCCTCCCTGCCCTTACGCCTTGTCGACCTTCATGTCCAGGCGGAAGCCCTGCACGGTGACGTAGCTGCCGTCCGCCTTTTTCTCGGTGCGGCCGATCGCGATCGCGATCGGTTCGCCCAGCTTGCCGAGCAGGCGCGGGGCGGCCGTCACCTTGCCGTCGCAGAGCAGTTCGATCTTCACGGCCACCGTGGCGCCGGCGCCTTCCGCAAGGGCCAGCTCGGCTTCGCAGTCGCGGCCCTCGCCATCCCGCAGGCCGCCCAGGCGGTAGCGACCATCCGTCACGACTTCGCTGTGCTGCGCCTGGCCGCCGTCGACGCTCAGGTCCATCGCCAGGCGGTAGCCGCCGGCCGCCGGGGCGGCGCTCTCGCCGGTCGCCGCCCAGCCGAGGCTGGCGCCAGCCAGGGTCAATCCCGCGAGTGCCGCGGCGGCCGCCAGGCGCCCGCGGCGCGGGGCTACAGGGTCTTGCAAGTGCATGATGCGCTCCTTGATGGGTGAAATGGCCTGCATGGTGCAGCCGACCGGCAGGCTGGCGGTCGTCAAAGTCTTCAACAAGGCGTTTCCATAGGCATGCGGCGAGTGCAGGCCGCTGCCCAGCACTGCGCTGTCGCAGGCCAGTTCCTGGTCCGCCAGGTAGCGGCGCCTGGCCGGCCCGGCCAGCGGATGGAACCAGAACAGGCAGCCGAGCAGCGCCGCCAGCGCATTCCACCAGAGGTCCCCGCGGCGCGCATGCAGGCGTTCGTGGGCCAGTACCGCCGCCTGTTCGGCCAGATCGTAGCGCTCGGCGAAGTCGGCGGGCAGCACGATGCGCGGACGCGGCAGGCCGACCAGCAAGGGGCCGGCATCCGGACGCATGCTGAGCCAGGCGCCGTCCGGCCTCGTGCGCATGGGGCCGAGCGCCAGGCGGCAGGCGCGCTGCCGGACCAGCAGCAAGGCCAGGCTGGCGCCGGCGCCGGCCAGCCAGGCAAGCAGGATCCAGCGCGCCGGATCCAGGCCGCGCCCCGATGCCGGCGCCTGCAAACCGGCGACGATGCCTGCGGCAGGCGCCATGACGCGGACCGCTGCGGGCGGCGCCACCTGGTGACGCGGCCAGCAGCACAGCGCCACGCCGATCGGCACCGCCAGCCAGAGTGCGTACACGGCCCCCGCGCCGAGACGCGCACGCAGCGGACGGCGCGCCAGGACCAGCACCCCGGCCAGCAGCGTGAACACGATGGTGGCGGCGCCAAGGCGCAGCAACAGGGACTGCATCAGGGCCGCGCTCATCGGTCCAGCCCGTCGATCAGCTTGCGCAGTTCGGCCAGGTCTTCCCGGCTCAGTTGCTGGCGCGCGCTGAAGTGGGCGACCAGCGGCGCCACCCTTCCGCCGAACAGGCGCTCCAGCACGGAACGGCTCTGCGCATCGACCCAGTCGGCGCGCTGCAGCACAGGCGAATACAGGTAGCGCCGGCCCTGGTATTCGGCCCGGATCGCGCCCTTCTTCAGCAGCCGGTTGAGGAAAGTCTTGATGGTCGCCTCCTGCCAGTCGGCGTTGCCGGCCAGGGCGGCGACGATCTCGTCGGCGCTGCGGGGCGCGCCGGCCCACAGCACTTCCATCACGAGGGACTCGGCATCGGTGATCGGCTGGCTTGTCATCGGCGCACCATTTACGTTTGTAATCGTGACTGATGATTACACGCGTAATCGGCGATGTCAAGCAAGCAAGCAGGTGCTCAGGCGGCTCCGCCGACGATCCGGTCGCGCCCGCCATGCTTGGCCTCGTACAGGCGGCGGTCGACCGATTCGATGAAGGCGCGTGCGCTGTCGTGCGCGCCAGGCACGATGGTGCCCACGCCCATGCTGCAGGTGACCAGTTCGGAGGCCGAGGACCCGCCATGCGGGATCGCCGCCTGCGCCAGCAGCCGGCGGCAGCGGCGCGCCACTTCCAGCGCCGACAGCGCGCCGGTCGCCGGCAGCAGCAGCGCGAATTCCTCGCCGCCCAGGCGCGCGCACAGGTCGCGCGTGCGCGAGGCCGATTCGTCCAGCACCTTCGCCACCTGGCGCAGGCAGGCATCGCCCTGCGGATGGCCGTGGCGGTCGTTGTAGGCCTTGAAGAAATCGATGTCGAGCAGGACCAGCGACAGCGGCTGGCCGGTCACGCGCGCCTTGGTCCATTCCACCTCGAGGATGGTGTCGAACATGCGGCGGTTGGCGACCTGGGTCAGGCTGTCCTGGTAGGAAAGCGCTTCCAGTTCCTTCTGCAACTGCAGGATCTTGTCCTCGGCCTTCTTGCGCTCGCTGATGTCGAACATGAAGCCGACCAGCGCCTCGGGGCTGCCGTCGGCGCGGCGCACCACGTGCACCACGTCGCGGATCCAGACGTACTCGCCGTCCGGCGTCAGCGCGCGGTAGTCGGCTTCGTGGTCGACGCCCTGTTGCGACTGCGCCACGCAGAAGTCGACCGTCTTCTGGCGGTCTTCCTCGTGGATGCGCGATGCCCAGTCGTTGACGGTCTGCCAGCTGTCCTGGCGCCAGCCCAGCACCTGCTCGATCTGCGGGCCGATATAGGCGAACTCCATGGTGGCCCAGTCGATCTTCCAGGGAATCGCCCTGGTCGATTCGAGCAGGGTGCGGTAGACGTCCGGGTCGTTCGAAAAGGCACTCACGCCAGCTCTCCTTCGGCTCATGAACAGGATGAGCCGACGATGTTACCGGACTTGCATGAACAAAAGATTAAATCTGGGAAGGGTGTGCCCGGCAAGCGACAGTTCAGTATCTCACTGCAGCAGGCGCGGTGCGGCGGACTTGCGGAAGTCCGCCAGGTGCGACGAAGGGATCAGGTTGATCTCGGCGGAATGGAAATGCTCGCACAGCGGGCGCACCGCGCCGTCTTCCGGCTTCCAGCAGGCGGCCTGCTCGCCGTCTTCGTAGATGTCGACGGTCCAGCCGGCGCCGCCGATGATCTGCACGATGCCGCTCACGCCGCCCTCGAACGAGGCCGGCAGGTCGAAGGCGATGCGCAGCACGGTGGCGTCCGGCAGGCGCGCATACGGTGTGGTGTAGAAGTCGAACAGCTCCGCGCTCGGCCAGAACAGGGCCAGCACCTGCTGCAGGACGGCCTGGCTGTTGGCGCCGTCGCGCCCGGTGACCACGATGCGCACGCCCAGGCGCAGCCATTCATCGGCCGCTACTTCAGGGCGCTCCAGGGTTTCGACGGTCAGCATGGCATTCGACTCCGGTAGTTTGACGCTCGTCATACTACTACCAGAGCACCCGAAGAAGCTCTCGAAATATCACACGGCGGCGATTCTGTCGCCGCCGGTTGCGGCTACGCCACGGAAGCTAGCTTCGGTAACAACTTATCGAGGGTAAGCGGATAGTCGCGCACCCGCACCCCGGTGGCGTTGTAGATCGCGTTGGCGACCGCCGCCCCGACCCCGCAGATGCCCAGTTCACCCACGCCCTTGGCCTTCATCGGCGAGGAGACCGGGTCGGTCTCGTCGAGGAAGACCACCTCCTGGTGCGGGATGTCGGCATGGACCGGCACCTCGTACATCGCGAGGTCGTGGTTGATGAAGCAACCGATGCGCTTGTCGACCACCAGGTCTTCCATCAGGGCCGCGCCGACGCCCATCGTCATCGCCCCGATCACCTGGCTGCGCGCGGATTTCGGGTTCAGGATGCGGCCCGCTGCGCACACGGCCAGCATGCGCCGCACGCGCGTCTCGCCGGTGACGGCATCGACGCCGACCTCGACGAAATGGGCGCCGAAGGTCGACTGCTGGTATTTCTTATCGAGGTCGCCATATTCCATCTTGTCCTCGGCGCTCAGCTCGCCGCCCTCGGCCGCCTGGCGCAGCGCAAGGCTCCTGCCGCCTGCGGAGACCTGGCCGCCGGCGAATTCGGCGGTCGCCGGGTCCAGCCCCAGCTTTTCGGCCACCATCGCGCGCAGCCGCACGCAGGCCGCGTACACGCCGGCGGTCGAACTGTTGGCGCCCCACTGCCCGCCGGATCCGGCCGACACCGGATAGTTCGAATCGCCGAGGCGCACCACCACCTGGTCGAGCGGCAGGCCCATCATCTCGGCCGCGGTCTGGGCAATGATCGTATACGTGCCGGTGCCGATATCGGTCATGTCGGTTTCGACGCTCACCTTGCCGTCGCGCTCCAGGCGCACCCGCGCGGCCGAGCGCATCACCAGGTTGTTGCGGAAGGCCGACGCCATCCCGTAGCCGACCAGCCAACGCCCGTCGCGCACCTGGCCGGGCACAGGGTTGCGCCTGTTCCAGCCGAAGCGTTCGGCGCCCAGGCGCAGGCAGTCGACCAGGCGCCGCTGCGAGAACTTGCGCTCGCGCTTTTCCGGATCGACGCTGGTGTCGTTCACGATGCGGAACATCACCGGATCCATCTTCAGCTTTTCCGCCATCTCGTCCATCGCGATCTCGAGCGCCATCATGCCCGGCGCCTCGCCCGGCGCGCGCATCGCGTTCGCTTCCGGCAGGTCGAGCCTGGCGAGGCGCAGCGCCGTGTAGCGGTTCGGTCCCGCGTACAGCAAGCGGGTCTGCTGCACGGCCGTTTCCGGTTTCCCGTCCGGCAGGTCGCCCGACCAGCTCTCGTGGGCGATCGCGGTGATCCGCCCTTCCCTCGTCGCGCCGATGCGGATGCGCTGGATGGTGGCCGGGCGGTGGGTGGTATTGTTGAACATCAGGGGGCGCTGCAGCGCGACCTTCACCGGGCGTTTCGCGGCCCGTGCGCCGAGCGCCGCCAGCAGGGCCTCGGAGCGCAGGAACAGCTTGCCGCCGAAGCCGCCGCCGATGTAGGGCGACATCAGGTGCACGTTTTCCTCGGGGATGCCGAGCGTCTTCGCCATGTCCTTCATGCCCCAGTTGACCATCTGGTTGGCCGTGAAGATGGTCAGCTTGTCGCCTTCCCACATCGCCGTCGACGCATGCGGTTCCATCATCGCGTGCGACTGGTCGGGCGTGGTGTAGACGGCATCGAGCTTCACGGGCGCAGCGGCCCAGGCGCCTGCGAAGTCGCCGGTGCGGGTCTCCGGCTTCTCTTCCTTCTTGGCCAGGCCCGCCTTGTCCTTCGCCTTCGCCAGGTCGTATTCTCCCTTGCCTTTCGCGTACTCGATCTTCACCAGGCTGGCCGCCGCGCGCGCCTGCTCGAAGGTCTCGGCGACCACCAGCGCAACGGCCTGGTGGTAGTGCTCGATCTCGGGTCCGCCGAGCAGGGTCGCGGTGTTGAACTTGCCCTTGCCCAGCTTGCCCACGCTGTCCCTGGTGACGATCGCGAGCACCCCCGGCGCGCGCTTCGCGGCGGACAGGTCCATCGAGACGATGCGGCCCTTGGCGATGGCGGCGCCGACCACATAGCCGTAGGCGGCGTCCGGCACGGCCCGGTGCTGTTCGTAGGCATAGGGGGCGGTGCCGGTGGTCTTCAGCGGGCCGTCGATGCGGTCGGTGGGCCGGCCGACGATCTTCAACTGGTCGATCGGGTTGGTGCCGGCGGCGGTCGTGAATTTCATGGTCGGGCCCTCCTTGCCTCGAGCAGCACCCCGTCGATCGTGCGCTGCACGAGGGGCACCTTGAATGCGTTGTCGTCGTTCACGCGGGCGCCGGCCAGCAACTGTTCGGCCACCGCCCGCCCCCCGCGCGCCAGCTGGGCGTCGGCGGCCGGCAGGCGCCAGGGCTTGTGCGCCACGCCGCCCAGCGCCACGCGGCCAGCGCCGTCGGCCTGCACGATGGCGGCCACCGACACCAGCGCGAAGGCATACGAGGCCCGGTCGCGCACCTTCTGGTAGAAATGGCGCCCGCCCACCGGCTTCGGCAGGGTGACGGCCGTGATCAGCTCCCCGGGCATCAACACGTGTTCGATGTGCGGGGTGTCGCCCGGCAGGCGGTGGAAATCCGCGATCGGGATCACGCGCCGGCTGCCGTCCGCGCGCACCGTCTCGACGCCCGCGTCCAGCACGCGCATCGCTACCGCCATGTCGCTCGGATGGGTGGCGATGCAGGCCTCGCTGGTGCCGACGATGGCATGGTGGCGGTTGAAGCCGCCGATCGCCGAGCAGCCGCTGCCCGGCGCGCGCTTGTTGCAGGGCTGGTTGGTGTCGTAGAAGTAGGGACAGCGGGTGCGCTGAAGCAGGTTGCCGGCGGTGGTCGCCTTGTTGCGCAGCTGCGGCGAGGCGCCGGCCAGCAGGGCCCGCGACAGCACGGCGTAGTCGCGCCGCACGCGCGGATCGGCCGCCAGGTCGGTGTTGCGCACCAGGGCGCCGATGCGCAGGCCGCCATCGCCGGCCGGCTCGATCCGGTCCATGCCGGCACCGTTGACGTCGATGAGGTGGGCCGGCGTTTCGATCTCCAGCTTCATCAGGTCGAGCAGGTTGGTGCCGCCGGCGATGAAGCGCGCATTCGGCGTGGCTGCCGCCGCGGCTGCCGCTTCCGCCGGCGTCTTGACGCGCTGGTAGGTAAAGGCTCTCATGCCTGGCTCCCCGTGTTGCCGGTACCGGCGACTTCGGTAATCGCATCGACGATGTTCGAATAGGCTCCGCAGCGGCAGATGTTGCCGCTCATGCGCTCGCGCAGCTCCATCGGCGACAGCAGCGGACGCGCGTTCAGGTCCGCGCTGACGTGGCTCGGGATGCCCCGCTTCACTTCGTCGAGCATCGCCACCGCCGAGCAGATCTGGCCCGGGGTGCAGTAGCCGCACTGGTAGCCGTCGTGCCTGACGAAGGCCGCCTGCAGCGGGTGCAGCCGGTCCGGCGTGCCGAGGCCTTCGATGGTGGTGATGTCCGCGCCTTCGTGCATCAGCGCCAGGCTGAGGCAGGAATTGATGCGGCGGCCGTCGGCGATCACGGTGCAGGCGCCGCACTGGCCGTGGTCGCAGCCCTTCTTGGTGCCGGTCAGGCGCAGGTGCTCGCGCAGCAGGTCGAGCAGCGTGGTCCGCGTGTCGACGTCCCGCTCGTAGCGCTGGCCGTTGACGCGCAGCGCCACCTTGGCCGTGACCGGCGCCGGCGCCTGGGCAGTGGCGGCGCCGGGCAGCGCGGCCGCGGTGGCCGACAGGGCGCCCGCGATCAGCAGTCCGCGCCGCGTGGCATCGATGTCGGGCGTGTCATCCCTGGGGTAATCGTCCATGGCATTGCTTCCTTTCGAATGTCGGCGGCGCCGGGCGCCGCAGCGTCGCGCCATCTTAAGTCGATTCGCCTTGTGCGCCGCACACGGTTCGGCTGGCCGGAAAATGCACCAGACAGGTGCGCGGCGATACCCGCGGGACCGGCTCAGGTGTGGGCGCGGCCCGGCATTGTTGCGTAGAATGACAAGCTTGATTGTCACCGGACCGCCCACCATGAACCACCGCGACGCATTCCTGGCCAATGGCGGCGATGCCGGCGCGCGTATTCTCGCGCGGGACTGGAGCACACACCCGCTCGGTCCGATCGCCGGCTGGCCGGCTTCGCTGCGCATGTCGCTCGGCCTGGTGCTGGGGTCCTCCTTCCCGACCTTCCTGGCCTGGGGCGAAGAGCTGTTCGTGTTCCACAACGACGCCTATGCGCCGATGCTGGGCAACCGCAGCGGCGCCGCGTCCGGCACGCCGCTGCCCGGCGTCTGGCCGGAAATCTGGGATACCCTGGCGCCGCTGGCGCGCCGCGTGCTGGACGGCGAAGCCCTGTACTTCGAGAACTTCCAGGTCACGGTGGAACGCAACGGCTATCCGGAGCAGGCCTGGTTCACGTTTTCATACAGCCCGCTGCGCGACGAGGCGGGCGCGGTGCGCGGCCTGATGTGCACCGTGGTCGAGGAAACCGACAAGGTGCTGGCCCTGGCGCGCCACAAGGAAGCCGAGGAGCGCTACGCCCTTTCCATCGAAGCCTCCGGAAATATCGGCACCTGGACCTACGAGCTGGATACCGGCGCCACCTTCGTCGACGAGCAGTTCGCGCGCCTGTTCCAGGTCGATGCGTCGCTGGCCCGCGCCGGCACCGAGCTCGAACGCTTCACCGACATGATCCACCCGGACGACCGCCCGCGCGTGGTCGCGGCGATAGCGCACGCGATCGCCACCGACACCCTGTACGACATCGAATACCGCATTCCACAATTGTCTCGCGCGGATGTGTGGGTGAATGCGCGCGGCAAGGTATTCCATGCACCGGGCGGCGGCCGGCGGCGCTTCGCCGGCGTCGCAGTCGACATCACCGAGCGCAAATACGGCGAGCTGGCCCAGGTGGCGGCCGAGCGGGCCATGAAGGACAGCGAGGCCCGGTTCCGCTCGATCGCCAACCTGATCCCGCAACTGGTCTGGTCGGCCGGCGCCGGCGGCACCAACGACTACCTGAACGCCCGCTGGCGCGAGTTCACCGGCCTGCCGGAACAGGACCTGCTCGGCAACGGCTGGGTCAAGATCATCCACCCCGACGACATGCCGGTCCTGGACGCCGCCTGGGACCGCAGCCTCGCCACCGGCACGCCCTACGAGGTCGAACACCGGCTGCTCCACCATACGGGGCAGTACCGCTGGGTGCTGAACCGCGCCCTGCCCGTCACCGGCGAACACGGCGCCATCGTGCGCTGGATGGGCGCGCTGACCGACATCCACGACAAGAAGCGCGGCGAGGAAGAGCTGAAGGCGGCGGCGCGGCGCAAGGACGAGTTCCTGGCGATGCTGGCGCACGAGCTCCGGAATCCGCTGGCGCCGATCAGCAGCGCGGCCCAGTTGCTGGTCCACGTCGCCGCCGACGAGCGGCGCGTGCGCCAGTCGAGCGAGATCATCGTGCGCCAGGTGCGCCACCTGACCGGCCTGGTGGACGACCTGCTGGACGTCTCGCGCGTGACCCGCGGCCTGGTCGAGCTGCAGCGCGAACGGGTCGACCTGAAGGGCGTGCTGGCCAGTGCGCTGGAGCAGGCGCGCCCGCTGGTCGAGGCCCGCAGGCACCGTCTCGACCTGGCCCTGGACGCGGCGCCGGCCTGGGTCGACGGCGACCGCATCCGCCTGGTGCAGGTGGTCGCCAACCTCCTCAACAACGCCGCCAAGTACACGCCGCAGGGCGGCGCGATCGCCCTCTCGCTCGAGGTGGACCAGGGCTTCGCATCGATCGCGGTATGCGACAACGGCATCGGCATCAGCCACGACCTGCTGCCCCAGGTGTTCGAACTGTTCACCCAGGCCGAACGCACCCCCGACCGTGCCCAGGGAGGCCTGGGCCTCGGCCTGGCGCTGGTGAAAAGCCTGGTCGGCCTGCATGGCGGCCGGGTCGAGGCCGAGAGCGGCGGGCCGGGGCTGGGCAGCACTTTCCGCGTGGCGCTGCCGCTGGCGCGGGCGGAGCGCGTGGCCGAGCCCGCCGGCGACGACGACGCGGCGACCGGCATCCTGCCGGCCGCCGGGAGTGCACGGACGGACGTGATGATTGTCGACGACAACGCCGACGCCGCGCAGTCGCTGGCCGAGATCCTGCGCGCCGTCGGCCACCGGGTCACCGTGGCGCACGAGCCGCGCGGCGCGCTGGCGCTCGCCGAACGGGAGTGGCCGGACGTCTTCATCCTCGACATCGGCCTGCCCGACATCGACGGCTACGCGCTGGCGCGGCGCCTGCGCGCGATGGCGGAAGAAAAGCCGCGCGAGCGCGCGGCGCTGTACCTGGCCCTGACCGGCTACGGCCAGGCGCACGACAAGGTGCTGTCGAAGGCGGCCGGCTTCGACCGCCACTTCGTCAAGCCGGTCGACCTCGAAGCCCTGCAGGCCGCGCTGGCCGGGACATCCTCCTCGCGCAGCTAGCGCAGCGCCTTCAGGACGTCCTCGCGCGCGGCGCTCCAGCCGCTTTGCGCCAGCACGGGCGCGCAGCGTTCGCAAGGTGCGAAGGGATTGCAGTCATGGTCGAGCTCGACGTAGCGGCTGCCGGTCATGAGCTTGGCGGCGCGCGCATCCTGGCGGCCGGATGGCGGCTCGCCGTCCTTGGCCATCCAGCGCGCGAAAGGTTCGGTGGCGACGCCATCCGGCACATACCAGCGCTTGCGGCTTGGATTCCAGCGGGCGCCCAGCTCGCGGGCCTGGTCTTTTTCGGCGTAGGGAACATTCAGGAACATCATGGCGCCATCATACCATCGACGGGCCACGCCCGATCCTTCGAGCCGTGACACCCCGGCGCCGGCGCCGGTTCAGCCGGCCTTGCGCGCCGCCGCCGGCGGCGCCGGCTTGTTGTCGGCCACCCGCACCAGGTCCCCGTCCGCGATGCCGTCCGGCGGGCTGTCGATGATGCGGTCGGCGCGCGTCACGCCCTCGCCCAGCTGGACCACATTGCCGAAGTCGCGCGCGATCGTCACCTTTTTGATGTGCACGTGGTTGCCGGTATCGAGTACCGCGACCTGGGCGCCGCTGCGGCCCATGATCAGGGCGCCCGGCGGCACCGCCACCGCGTCGCCGGCCGCCGCGGCCTGGTCGAACAACACGGTGGCGAAGGCGCCCGGCAGCAGTTCCCCTTTCGGATTGTCGACCGCCAGCTGGACCAGCATGGTGCCGGAACCGGCGCTGATCGCCTGCGCCAGCGACTCCACCCTGGCCTGGTAGCCACTGCCCGGGCGCTCCGGCACGCTCACGCGGGCGGTGTTGCCCGGATGGATCTGGGCCACCTGGCGCTGCGGCACCTGCACGTAGACGCGCAGGCGGCGCAGGTCGGACACGACGAACAGCTCGCTGCCGCTGTTGCCCGAGGCGCCCGCGTTGACCAGCGCACCGACGTCGGTGTTGCGGGCCGTGACCACGCCGTCGAAAGGCGCGACCAGCCGGGTATAGCGCTTCAGCGCCTGCTGGCGTTCGACACTCGCCTGCAGCGCCTGCACTGTCGACTGCTTGGAGATGTAATCGCCCTGCTTCTCGTCGGCTTCCTGTTTCGAGACCGCGTTCTGCGCCACCAGCGATTGCCAGCGCCTGGCCGTGCTCTCGGCCAGTGCCAGGTTGTTGCGCGCGACCGCCAGCTGGGCCTGGGCCTGGCGCAGGTCCTGGTCCAGGTCCGGGGTCTCGATGGTGGCCAGCACCTGCCCGGCTTTCACCGGGGCGCCGATATCGACGTTCCAGCGCGCCAGGTAGCCGGACACGCGGGCGTAGATCGGCGCGCGCGACCAGGCTTCGATGCGGGCCGGCAGTTCCATCGGCGTGCCGGCCACGTCCCTCAGCGACACCAGGTTCACGGTCGGCACCGCGCGCTCGGCCGCGGCCTCCTTGAGCTGCTCGGCCTGCGAGTGGCGGGTGGCCAGGCCGCCGATCACCACGGCGGCGGCGACGGCGGCGGCGAGCGCGCCGACGACCAGCGGGCGGGAAGAAGTGGATTTAGTTGGCATGGGCGGGGACTCCGGATGGGGGCAGGCCCGCGTCCGCGGCCCGCTGCTCGCGGCGGCCGTGGACCAGGCTGAAAACGACGGGGACGAAAACCAGGGTGGCGATGGTCGAGAACACCAGGCCGCCGATCACGGCGCGGCCCAGCGGGGCGTTCTGTTCGCCGCCCTCGCCCAGGCCTAGCGCCATCGGCAGCATGCCGATCACCATCGCCAGGGCGGTCATCAGGACCGGGCGGAAACGCACGAAGCCCGCTTCCAGCGCGGCGGCGGTGGCATCGCCCACGATGTCCAGGCGCTCGCGCGCGAAGCTAATCACCAGCACGCTGTTGGCGGTGGCCACGCCCATGCACATGATGGCGCCGGTGAGCGCCGGCACCGACAAGGTGGTGTGGGTCGCGAACAGCATCCACACGATGCCGGCCAGCGCGGCCGGCAGCGCCGACACGATCACCGCCGGGTCGAGCCAGGACTGGAAGTTGACGACGATGAGCAGGTAGATCAGGCCGACCGCGCCCAGCAGGCCGAACAGCAGGCCCGAGAAGGCGCGCTCCATGGTGCGCACCTGGCCCAGCATCTCCACCGAAGCGCCCTTCGGCAGGTCGGCTTTCGTTTCGTCGAGCACCTTGCGGATCTCGGCGGCGACGGCGCCGAGGTCGCGGCCCTGGGTGGTGGCGTGGACCTGCACCATCGGCGCGACGTCGTACTGGCTCACCAGCGCGCTGCCGCTGCCGCGTTCGAAGCGCGCCAGGCCGCCCAGGGTGGCGGCGTTGGCGTTGCTGCCGTTGCCGACCGGGAGATTCGCCAGCGCGGCCAGCGAATCGAGCTGCACCTGCGGGGTCTGCATCACGATCGGATAGGTCACGCCGGTGGCCGGGTTCAGCCAGTAGGTCGGCGACACCTGGCTGGAGCCGGCCAGGTTGACCACCATGCTGTTGGTGACGTCGCGCGTGGTCAGGCCCAGCAGCTGGGCCTGGGTGCGGTCGACCTCGACCTTGAACAGCGGCGCGCGGTTCGACTGCTGGATGCGGGCGTCGGCCACGCCGGGGATCGCGCGGATGCGTTTCAGGAGCTCGCGCGCATAGCCGAAGTTGGCGTCGATGTTCCGGCCGCGCACCTGCACGTCGATCGGCGCCGGCGAGCCGAAGTTCAGGATCTGGCTGACGATGTCGGCCGGCGGGAAGGAGAAGGTGGTGTCGGGGAATTCACGCGGCAGCACCTCGCGCAGCGTGCGCACGTACTCCGCGGTCGGGGCATGGTCCTCTTTCAGGGCGATCTGGAAATCGCCGTCCTGGGTGCCCATGGTTCCCGTGTTGTTGTAGGTGAGGTTGATGCTGGAGGACGGCATGCCGATGTTGTCGACCATGGTCACGATCTCGCGGCCCGGGATCACGCGCCGGATCGCCTCCTCGATCTTCGCGAAGCGCTTGGCGGTCTCCTCGACGCGGGTGCCGACCGGCACGCGGGCGTGGATCAGCACCTGGCCCGAATCCACCGCCGGGAAAAAGTTACTGCCCAGGAAAGGCACCAGCAGGAAGGACAGCGCCACCACGGCGATGAAGCCGGTCAGGAAAGGCCGGCGGTGCGTGATCGCATGCTGGAGGATGCCCTTGTAGCGGTGGCGCAGGCCCTCGAAGCGCGCTTCGAAGCCGCGCTGGAAGCGCTGGAACGCATTCCTCGGCTTGTGCGCATGCTCTTCGCGCGGGTCGTGGGCGCGCAGCAGCCAGTTGGCCATGGTCGGCACCAGGGTGCGCGACAGGATGAAGGAGCACACCAGGGCGAAGATCACGGCCTTCGCCATCGGCACGAACAGGAAACGCGCCACGCCCTCGAGGAAGAACATCGGGATGAACACGATGCAGATGCACAGCAGCGACACCAGTGCCGGCGCGACGATCTGCTGGGCGCCGTCCATGATCGCCGGCTCGACCGCCTTGCCCTGCTCCAGGTGCCAGTTGATGTTCTCGATGGTGACGGTGGCGTCGTCGACCAGGATGCCGACCGCCAGCGCCAGCCCGCCCAGGGTCATCAGGTTGAGCGTCTCTCCGGTCGCGGCCAGCGCGACGATCGAGCCCAGGATCGACAGCGGGATCGAGACCGCGATGATCACGGTCGAGCGCCAGCTCCCCAGGAACAGCAGGATCATCACGCTGGTCAGCAGCGCCGCGATCGCGCCTTCGAGCGCCACGCCCTTGATCGCGGCGCGCACGAACACCGACTGGTCGTTGATCGGCACCACCTTCAGCGCCTCCGGCAGGCTGGCCTTGAGCTGGTCCAGTTTGGCGCGCACGCCGTCGACGATCGCCAGGGTCGACGCCGAGCCGTTCTTCAGGATCGACATCAGCACCGAGCGGCCGCCGTCGACGTGCACGATATTGGTCTGCGGCGCATTGCCGTCGTGGACGTCGGCGACGTCGCCCAGGTAGATCGTGGTGCCGTTCACCACCTTAACCGGCAGGCGCGCCAGGTCCTCGATCGCCGAGGGCGCGCTGTTCAGCTGGATCGTGTATTCGAAGGCGTCGATCTTCTGGTTGCCGACCGGGGTCAGCACGTTCTGCGCCGCCAGCGCGTTGGCGATGTCCTGGGCCGACAGGCCGCGCGCCTGCAGGGCGTCCGGTTTGACGTCGATCTGCACCTGGCGCTGCTTGCCGCCGTAGGGCAGCGGGATCGCGGCGCCCGGCACCGTCACCAGCGGCGTGCGGATGGTGTTCAGGCCGAGGTCGAACAGCTGCTGCTCGGACAGGCCCTTGCCGGAAAGCGCCAGCTGCAGGATCGGCACGGTGGCGGCGTTGTAGTTGATGATCAGCGGCGGCGTGATCCCGGCCGGCATCTGCCGCGAAGCCGACTGCGAGATCGCCGTCACCTGCGCGTTCGCGACCGCGATGTCGACACCGGGCTGGAAGAAGATCTTCACCACGCTGATGCCGGAATAGGTGTTCGCCTCGATGTGCTCGATGTCGTTGACGGTGGTCGTCAGCGAGCGCTGGAACAGGGTCGAGACCCGCCCCGCCATCTGGTCCGGCGGCAGGCCCGTGTACTGCCATGCCACCGCGATCACGGGCATCTTGATGTCCGGGAAGATGTCGGTGGGCGTGCGCATCGCCGCCAGCGGACCGATGATGAGCAGCGTAAGCGCCAGCACGACGAAGGTGTAGGGACGCCGTAGCGCGACGCGGACAAGGCCTAGCAGCATGTAAGACTCCGGACGGGACTCATCGGCGGCAATATCGTCGCGCTGTAATGACAGCCCGACTGCCCCGAAGCGTTGATGCAAACTACGTAATATGCGCGAAAACCCCTACGCTGGCTAGGGGCCATCGCCCGCAAAGGGGCATGAATTTCATGCATCAATACGCGCTGGCGCCGCGCCGTCAATACAAATGAAAAGGGCGGAGCACACTGCCCCGCCCTCTTGTGACAATCGTATGGGCTCAGGCCTCGCCGTCGACCACCACCCGGTCGCGGCCGCCGCGCTTGGCGGCGTACAGGGCCTTGTCGGCGGCCTCGATCAGCGCCTTGGCCTCGTCGATGCGACCCTTGTCGAGGCTGGCCACGCCGATGCTGAGGGTTACGTACGGACGCACCGCGCCAGGCGCATGCGGCAGGTTCAGCGAGGCCACGTATTCGCGGATGGCCTCGGCCAGCTGGCGCGCCTGGGCCGCGTCGGTGTCGGGCAGGATCGCGGCGAATTCCTCGCCGCCGTAGCGCGCGGCGACGTCGGCCGGGCGCTTCAGCCTGGAGGCCAGCGCCTGCGCCACCGCCGCCAGGCAGGTGTCGCCGGCCTGGTGGCCGAAGTGGTCGTTGTAGGCCTTGAAGGAGTCGATGTCGGTCAGCAGCAGCGACAGCTTGCCGCCCAGGCGCTGGGCGCGCCGCAGTTCACGGTCGAGGGCGACGTCGAAGTAGCGGCGGTTGGCGATGCCGGTCAGGCCATCGACATAGGAGCGGGCGCGCAGCGATTCGGCGTGGTCGAGCAGGCGCCGTTCACGCTCCACAGTACCGCTGACGTCGCGGATCTCGACCAGGCAGAACACCTCGCCGTCCTCGCGGAACGGCGATACCGACACCGCCTGTTCGATGCGCGGGCCGTCGAAGCTGCCTGCGGCGCGCAGCGGAAACGGGCTGCGGCTCTCGCTCTGCGGGATCGCGGTGGCGCTATCGTCGGCCAGGGCGGCCAGCACCGCCGCCTCGACGCGCGAGCCGCGCAGCTCCGGAAAGACCTCGAACAGCGAATGGCCCATGACGCGCGCGGCGGCGCGGCCGCAGCGCGGCGTCAGCCAGCTGTTCCAGAGGACGATGCGCTGGTCGGCGTCGAGCACGATGACGCCGCCGTTGACGAGGTTGAGGACACGCGCGGTGAGATGCGCCGAAACGGCGCCGGCTTCTGGCTTGGAAGTGATCACTTGGCAGTTAGTTAACTAATTAACTGCCCGATCATACCGGAACTCAGCCGCGCAGAACAGCTCGCAGGGTCCGCGACAGGTCTTCGGCCGAATACTTGGCCACGTAGGCGTCGGCGCCGACCTTCTTGACGTGTTCCTCGTTGGTGGTGCCCGACAGCGAGGAATGGATCACCACCGGCAGGCTGGAAAAGCGCTGGTGGGTCTTGATCTTGCGGGTCAGGGTGAAGCCGTCCATTTCCGGCATCTCGAGGTCGGTCAGCACCGCGGCCACCTTGTCGTGCACGCTCTTGCCTTCGGCTTCGGCCGCGGCCGCGATGGCGTTCAGCTGTTCCCAGCACTCCTTGCCGCTCTTGGTCATGATGAACGGCAGGCCCATCGCATCCAGGCCCTGTTCGATCAGGGCGCGCGCGACCACGGAATCGTCAGCGGCCAGCACCACGGAACCCGGCTTCACGCCGATCCTGCTGCCGACCGCCTGCGCCACCGCCCGCTCGTCGCTTTCCGGGCCGAGGTCGCGCAGGATGGTTTCGACGTCCAGCACCTGCGCCAGGCGGGCCGGCTGGCCGTCCTGGGGCTCGAGGCGGGCGATGCTGGTCACCATGCCGCTGCCGGCGCTGTGCTCGGACGACATCACCTGGCTCCAGTCGAGGCGCACGATCTCTTCCACGCTCTCGACCGCGAAGGCCTGGGTGGTACGGGCGAATTCCGTGACCAGCATGATGTTCAGGCCAGTGATGGGCTTGACGCCGGCGATGGCCGGCAGGTCCAGCACCTGGATGATCTGGCCCCGCAGGTTGACCACGCCCAGCACGTGCCGCGGCGCGCCGGCGATCGCGGTGATCTCCGGCATGGCGACAATCTCGCGGATCTTGAAGACGTTAATGCCGAACAGTTCGCTGTGCTGGCCCTTGTCGTCGCCGCCGAGGCGGAAAAGCAGCAATTCGAATTTATTGGTGCCGGTGAGATTGCTGCGCTCGTCGACTTCCTGCTGAACCGATTTCATGTCTCCATCCCACATAATTAATTCCTCTGGGAAACGATTTTAGAGAGGAAGCCGGGATTTGTGTCATTACATGGGTCAACTCTTGCTCACTTTCGGCAGATTTGTTCCAAAAAACCACGGAACTGTTCCACCGTCGTTCCCGCGCAGGCGGGGACGACGTTAATTGCTGATCGACAAAGCCAGCGTCTCCTTCACTTCCTCCATCACCACATAGCTCTTGGACTGCGCCGAATCCGCCAGATGCAGGATCTCGCCCAGCAACCTGCGGTACTCGGACATCTCGGGAATCCGCGCCTTGATCAGGTAGTCGAAGTCGCCCGACACCAGATGGCATTCCATCACTTCCGGGATGCCGAGCATGGCGCGGCGGAAGCGTTCGAAGGCTTTTTCCGACTTCTGCAGCAGGGTGATCTCGACGAACACCAGGATCTGCAGCCCCAGCGACTGCGGGTTCACGCGCGCGTAGTAGCCGGCAATGACGCCGTCGCGCTCCATCCGCTTGACGCGCTCGATGCACGGCGTGAGCGACAGTCCGACCCGCTCGGCCAGGTCTTTCATCACCATCCGGCCGTCAGTCTGCAGGATGGACAGGATGTGCAGGTCGATCCGGTCGAGCACCCGGGTCGATTCTTTTTGAACGCGCATGAATATTCACTAAATCAGCAATTGAAAATAGGAACAATTATGCCTATATCAGATATAAGATAGCAAGATCTTCTAAACCCATCCTATCTATTTTCTGAGAACACTATGCGGGTAATCGTACTGGGCAGCGGTGTGGTCGGCGTGACGACTGCATATTATCTGGCGAAGAGCGGCCACGAGGTGACCGTGATCGACCGCCAGCCGGGAGCGGCGCTGGAAACCAGCTTCGCCAATGCCGGCCAGATCTCCCCCGGCTATGCCTCGCCCTGGGCCGCGCCCGGCATCCCGCTGAAGGCCTTCAAGTGGCTGTTCCAGCGCCACGCGCCGCTGGCGATCCGCCCGGACGGCTCGCTGTTCCAGCTGCAGTGGATGTGGGAGATGTACAAGAACTGCGACGCCGACCGCTATGCCGTCAACAAGGAACGCATGGTGCGCCTGGCCGAGTACAGCCGCGACTGCATGCGCGAACTGCGCAACGAGATCGGCATCGATTACGAAGGCCGCCAGCAAGGCACCCTGCAGCTGTTCCGTACCCAGGCCCAGTTCGACGGCGCCGCCAAGGACATCGAGGTGTTGCGCGAGGCCGGCGTGCCGTTCGAGGTGCTGGGCCGCGAACAGCTGGCCAATGCCGAGCCGGCGCTGGCGAATGTGCGCGACAAGCTGGTCGGCGGCCTGCGCCTGCCGAACGACGAAACCGGCGACTGCCAGATGTTCACCACCAAGCTGGCCGAGATGGCGCGCGCGATCGGCGTGCGCTTCGAATTCGGCACCGCGATCCACGCCGTGGAATCGCAGGGCGACCAGATCACCGGCGTGCGCACGGACAAGGGCACCTTCACGGCCGACCGCTACGTGGTCGCGCTGGGCAGCTATTCGCGCCTGCTGCTGAAGCAGTTCTTCCGCGTGCCCGTGTATCCGCTGAAGGGCTACTCGATCACGGTGCCGATCACCGACGCGGCCCAGGCCCCGGTGTCGACCATCCTCGACGAGACCTACAAGATCGCCATCACGCGCTTCGAGAACCGCATCCGCGTGGGCGGCATGGCCGAGATCGCGGGCTACAGCAAGGAGCTGAACCCGCGCCGCCGCGAGACCCTGGAAATGGTCGTGACCGACCTGTTCCCGGGCGGCGGCGACGTCTCGAAAGCCAGCTTCTGGACCGGCCTGCGCCCGATGACCCCGGACTCGACCCCGATCGTCGGCGCCACCCCGATGCGCAACCTGTTCATGAACACCGGCCACGGCACGCTGGGCTGGACCATGGCCTGCGGCTCGGCCAGCGTGATCGCGGACCTGGTCAGCGGCAAGGTTCCCGCCATCCACACCGACGACCTGGCGATCTTCCGCTACGCGGGCGCGCGTCCTGCCGGCGCCCGTACCGAATTCGCGAAGGCTTGAGATGAATGGAGTAGATGCGGCCCGTGCCGGGGCCGTGCTGACGATCGACCTCGACGCGATCCGTGCGAATTACCGCCTGCTGAGGGAAACCGCGGCCGGAGCAAGCTGCGCCGCCGTGATGAAAGCCGATGCCTATGGCCTCGGCATGGAAATCGTGGCGCCGGCGCTGGCGCTCGAGGGCTGCCGCGTGTTCTTCACCGCCCACCTGGAGGAAGGCATGCGTCTGCGCCAGGTGGTGCCGGAGGACAGCGCGATCTACGTGCTGCACGGCCCACCGCCCGGCGCGACCGCCGAGTTCTTCCAGTACGACCTGATCCCGGTGCTGAACGACCCGGCCCAGGTCGAAGACTGGCGCCGCGCCTGCCGCCTGCTGCAGCGCCGCCTCCCCGCCGCGCTGCAGTTCGACACCGGCATGTCGCGCATGGGCATGGCGCCGCAGGACGTCGAGCGCCTGCTGGCCGACCCGGCCTGGAAGGACGAGCTGCAGCCGGTGCTGGTGATGAGCCACCTGGCCTGCGCCGACGAGCCGGAGCACCCCATGAACGCGCGGCAGCGCGAACGCTTCGCCGCCCTGCGCGCCCGCTTCCCGGGCATTCCGGGCAGCCTGGCGAATTCCTCCGCCGTGTTCCTCGGCGAGGCCTTCCGCCACGACCTGGTACGCCCGGGCGCGGCACTGTACGGCATCAATCCGCAGCCCGGCACGCCGAACCCGCTGCGCCAGGCGGTCGGGCTGCAGGCCCGCATCGTGCAGTCGCGCACCGTGCAGGCCGGCGACTTCGTCGGCTACGGCGCGCGCTACGCCGCCACCGGCCCGCGCCGCATCGCCACCATCGGCATCGGCTACGCGGACGGCTGGCTGCGCAGCCTGTCCGGCCGCGGCCATGCCTACATCGACGGTATTGCCGTGCCGGTCGCCGGCACGGTGTCGATGGACAGCATCACCCTGGACGTGACCGATATTCCCGAGGCGCGCGTGCAGCCGGGGCAGGAAGTCGAGCTGCTGGGTGCGCACCAGAGCGTGGACGATGCGGCGCGCGAGGGTGGGACGATCGGGTATGAAGTGCTGACGCGGCTCGGGGCGCGGTTCCACCGGCGCTACGCCTGACGTCATTCCCGCGCAGGCGGGAATCCAAGTTTGTATGCGCTGACGAAACGTTAAGAGAACTTGGATTCCCGCCTGCGCGGGAATGACGGTGCGTAAGCTGCGGGTCTAGAACAACGCCCCCTGCGGGCTGGTCAAGCGCGCAAAACTATCCCCCAGAAACGGCAGAATCGCATCCGCCACCGGTTCGAGCTGCTTCGTCAAATAATGCTCGTAGTCGATCGCCGAAGCCGCCCCTCCCTCGCGCACATCGAGCGGCTCGGGTCCGGTGGGCGTCATCACGTAGCGGATCCAGCCGCCGTTGCGGTACTGGGGCGGGCGGCCCTGGCGGACGTGGAATTCGTCGGCGATGCGCGCCGCGCGCACGTGCGGGGGGACGTTGCGTTCGTAGTCGTCGAGCGCGCGGCGCAGGCGCTTGCGGTACACCAGCAGTTCGTCCAGCTCTCCGCCCAGCGTACGCGCCACGTAGTCGCGCACATAATCCTCGTAGGGCTCGCGCTTGAAAATGCGTTCGTACAGGCCTTGCTGGAATTCCTGGGCCAGCGGGGTCCAGTCGGTGCGGACCGTCTCCAGCCCCTTGTAGATCATCTCGTCGCTGCCGTCGGCGGCGGTGGCCAGGCCGGCGTAGCGCTTCTTGCTGCCCTCGTCCGAGCCGCGCACGGTCGGCATCAGGAAGCGCCGGAAATGCACGTCGTATTCCAGCTCCAGCGCGCTGTCCAGTCCCAGCTCGTCGCGCAGGGTCGCGCGCCACCAGCCGTTGACGTGGTCGACCAGCTCGCGGCCGATCCGCTCCGCATCGTCGTCCGCGTGCGCGCGCCCGAGCCAGACGAAGGTCGAGTCGGTGTCGCCGTAGATCACCTGGTAGCCACGTTCTTCAATTAACTCGCGCGTGCGGTGCATGATCTGGTGCCCGCGCATCGTGATCGACGAGGCCAGGCGCGGGTCGAAGAAGCGGCAGGCGGTGGTGCCCAGCACGCCGTAGAAGGCGTTCATGATGATCTTCAGCGCCTGCGACAGCGGCGCGTTCTTCTCGCGCTTGGCCGCTTCCCTGCCCGCCCACACGCGCGTGACGATGCCTGGCAGGCAGTGCCGGGTGCGCGAGAAACGTCCGCCGCGGAAGCCCGGCACCGTGGCGTCTTCCGGCTCGGCCAGTCCGGCGACCAGGCCGACCGGGTCGATCAGGAAGGTGCGGATGATCGACGGGTACAGGCTCTTGTAGTCGAGCACCAGCACCGAGTCGTACAGGCCGGAGCGCGAGTCCATCACGAAGCCGCCCGGGCTGTCGCCGCCGGGCACGTCGCCGATATTCGGCGCCACGAAGCCCTGCCGGTGCATCAACGGAATATAGGAATGCTCGAACGCCGCCACCGACCCGCCGCTGCGGTCGGCCTGCAGGCCCGTGACGCTGGCCCGCTCCAGCAGGAAGGACATCAGGTTGGTCTTTTCGAAGATGCGGGTGACGAGTTCGCAATCCTTCAGGTTGTAGCGCGCCAGCGCCGGCTTGTCCTCATTGAACATGCGGTCGATCGAGGCCATCCGGTCATACGGATTGTCGACATCCTTGCCCTCGCCCAGCAGGCTTTGCGCGACGGACTCCAGGCTGAACGAGGGGAAGCTCCAGGTGGCCGAGCGCAGCGCCTCGATGCCGTCGATGACCAGGCGGCCGGCGATCCCGGCGAAATAATGCTCCTGTCCCCCCTGGCGTTCTCCCCCCTGGCGTTCTCCCCCATTACGTTCGCGCCATTCCATCGCACTCCCGTCGCGCCCCAGGCGCAGCGGGCGGTGCAGCTGCTCGGCGTGCTTCTGCAGCACGCGCAGGTCGAACTGCACCAGGCTCCAGCCGATCACCGCATCCGGGTCGTGGATGCGGAACCACTCTTCCATTTTTTCCAGCAGCGCCAGCCGGGTGTCGCAGTATTCGAAGGCGAAATCGAGGCGGGACGGGTCGCCGTTGGGCGGTCCGAGCATGTAGACCTGGCGCTGTCCGCAGCCTTCCAGCGCGATCGAGCGCAGCTCGCCCTGCATCGTGGTCTCGATGTCCAGCGACACCGTGCGGATCCGCGGGCGGTAGTCGCCGTCGGGCTTCAGCTGGCCGTCCCGCAGCAGTTGCGGATCGTTGTCCGCCGGCGTGCCCGCGAACAGGACCGGCGCCGTGATGAAGCGCTCCATCAGGTAGCGCTCGGGCGGGCGCACGTCGGCTTCGTAGACGTCGACGCCGTGCTGGCGCAGGCGCTTTTCGAGCGCCAGCAGCTTGCGGTAGTGGCGGCAGTACAGGCCCAGAACGGGGCGGTGGTGGAAGTCGGTCAGGGCCAGTCCGCGCAACTCGCAGCCGCGTTCACCGCGCAGTACGAACTCCGCGGCGTCGCGCTGCTCGGCAGGGATGAAGGCGACCGCGCTCTGGCCCGGCACGCGCACGCGGCGCGGACCGTCCCCGGTCGCCAGCCAGAACTCCAGCTCGACGCCGCTGTCCTGGTCGCGCCAGTGGCGGGTCAGCAAAAAGCCAGTTGCCTTGTCCATCTTCCCATTCTCAGGCGTCGAAGGAAACGCTGTCGCCACGGTAGCGCGCCAGTTCCGCGTCCAGGAAGCCGGCGCGGCGGCGCGCCTCCAGGTTGAAGGGCCCCTTCAGCACCGGCGCTTTATAGCGGATCGCCAGCTCTTCGTAGGTGCCGACCGGCTCCAGCCCGCGCCCGGCGCACAGGCCCAGGTACCAGCGGTTGCCGATCTCGACGTGGCCGACCTCGTCGCGCAGGATGATGTCGAGGATGCCGGCCGCCGCCATGTCGCCGGCCTGGGCCAGCTTGGCGCGCAGCGGCGGGATCGCATCCAGCCCGCGCGCCTCCAGCGTGCGCGGCACCAGGGCCATGCGCGCCAGCACGTCATCGCGGGTCTTCTCGACCATCTCCCACAGGCTGTCGTGGCCGGGGTAGTCGCCGTAGCCATGGCCGAGCGTGGCCAGGTGGGCGTCCAGCAGCGAGAAGTGGTAGGCCTCTTCCTTCGCCACCCGCAGCCAGTCGGCGTAGTAATCCGGCGGCATGCCGGGGAAGCGCCAGACGGCGTCCAGCGCCAGGTTGATGGCGTTGAATTCGATATGGGCCAGCGCGTGGACCAGCATCGCGCGGCCTTCGGGCGTGGCCATCGAGCGGCGTCCGACCAGGCGCGGCGGCACCAGCTCGGGCTTGGCCGGGCGTCCGGGAATGGCGCCGCCTGGTGCGAACACCGCAACCGCATCGAGGGGCAAGCTGCCGGCGGCGTGCGCTTGCGCCAGGGACGCGACGCCGGCGCATTTGCGGCGCGGGTCCGTTTCAAGCAGGGAGATCAGTGCGCCTGCGCGCAGCTCGGGCGGAGCGGACATCGGGTGATTACCAGGTGCGAAAAAGGCGCAGTGTACCAAATCCGCCGCTGCCGGCGCGGGCCCCGCTCACCTGGCCCAGCGCCCGATCATCCACATGCTCAGCTTCTGCAGGCCGATCAGCACGACGGTGATGGCGAGCGCCAGGCAGAACAGGGCCAGGTTGCTGGCGTCGCCCGCCTTCAGGCCGAAGCTGAGCGCGGTCGACACCGATGGCGGATGGACGACGTCGAACACCACCATCGCCACGATCGCCGCCACCATCGCCACCCCTGCCGAGGCATAGCCGGGACCGAGGGCGAGGAAGGCCAGCATGCCGATCACGGCCGATCCGAGCTGGGCCAGCACGAGTGTGCGGGTCTGGTTGGCCGCATGGCCGGGATCGAGGTAGACCAGGAAGGCGCTCGATGCCAGCGAAGCGAACAGCAGGCGCTGCCTGCTGATGGCTTCGACCAGGGCCAGCACCAGCAGCACCGTCACGGTCGGGGCCAGCGCCAGCAGCAGTTCGCGGCGCAGGCCGATGCGGCTGCGCCGCGAAGGCTTGGCCGGCGCGTCCATCTCACTCCCGCGCGCCGGGCACAGGCTGCCCGCGCAGGGCCGGCTCGTCGCTGGCCTTCTCGTCCTTCAGTTCCTTGCTGAGGAAGTAGTTGAGCGCGGTCCGGATCACGGCGATGGCCGCCAGCTTGCCGATCCGCTCCCAGGTCGGCGCCACCGAGGTCGACAGGATGTCGGCCGCCAGCTGCAGTTCCAGCGCCAGCGTCAGGTAGCGCGCGAACGCCAGCCGGATCGGCACGAAGCTGCTGCCCCGTTCCGCCAGCAGGTGGCGCGCCAGGGCGACGATGACGATCAGCACGCCGGCGGCGATCACCAGCGCGCCGAGCGCCTCCACCAGCAGGCGCAGCCACTCGACGTAGTTCCGTACCTGCTCCTCGACCCGCTCGAACAATCTCCGCTCCCTTACTGGCTGTACAAATACGCCGCCATGTCGCGCGCCTCGGCCTCGCTCACGCCCAGCTCGGGCATGGCGGTGTTGGGACTGTAGGTGCGCGGGTGCATGATCCACTTGACGAGGTTGCCGGCGCTGTTCGGCAGCACGCCGCCGACGTAGCCGCTGTCGCGGATCTGTGTCAGCGATGGCCCGACCTTGCTGTCGGCATGGGCGATGCCCTTGATCTCGTGGCAGGCGGCGCAGCCGTAGCGGGCCACCAGCTGCTGGCCGGTGCGCGGATTGCCGCCCGTGAGCGGTTCGGTCGTGGGAAGCTGCTTCGAACAAGCGGCCAGCGCGGCCAGCATCAGCAGGGAAACGCAGCGCTTCATGATTGCTCTCCCACCGTCGCGCCCTGCGGCGTGCGCGCCAGCCAGCGCGCGCACAGCACCAGGCCGGCCGCCACGTAGGCCAGGCCGCCGGGAATCCACATGATCAGGCCGCCGAGCTGCTGGTCTTCCAGCGCGCTCAAGCCAAAGGCCTGGGCCTTGCTGCCGTAGTACGGGTACCAGATCGATTCCGACATGGTGAACATCGCCCCCAGGGCACCGGTATGCATCATGGTGGTGAACAGGTAGACGATGGCCGCGCCGCGCCCCTGCGTTCCGCCCTGGCGACCCAGCACCGCCCACCAGAACAGCAGGGCCGAGAACAGGAAGCTCGCATGCTGCAGCGCATGCACGCCGTTGCTGGCCAGCCCGGCCTGGAAGGTGGCCGGCACATGCCACATCCACAGCGCGGCGAAATGCAGCAGCCAGGCGTTCAGCGGCCGCGTCAGCGCATCCCAGGCCGCGCTCACCGCGGGGTTGCGCGTCGCCGCGCCGCTGCGCCGGCGCCAGGCGGCCGGCAGGCTCCACACCCAGATCCCGAGCGGACGCCCCAGCACCAGCATCGGCGCCGCCACGATCATCAGGAATTCGTGCTGCACCATGTGGGCGGCGAAGGAAAAGCTGCCGGCCGAGTCCAGCGGCGAGGCCAGGGCCAGCGCCAGCGCGCTCCAGCCGGCGCCGAACCAGGCGGCCTGGCGCGCCAGCGGAACCCGCGACTGGCGCGAGCGCGGCCACAGGCGGCGCAGGCCCAGCACGTACAGCAACAGCGCCAGCGCCAGCAGGAACAGTACCCAAGGCTCGGCGCCCCAGGACAGCGCGTCGGCCGCGGTGTACTGGCCTTCGACGTCGTGCGCGCGGGCGCCCGCCGCCGCCAGCACCAGGGAGAGCGGGATCAGCTTGCGCATGGCGACAGCACCCATTGCGGAAACCACTGGGCCAGCACGACCAGGCAGGACAGCGTCCCGACCATGGTCGCCACCAGCGCCAGGAAAGGCGGACGGTCCGGCGCGGCGTCGGTCTCGCCGGCCGTCGCGCCCTCGACGCGGCGCCCCGCATGCCAGTTGCGCCAGGCGCCCCAGCTCATCCAGATACAGGCTGCCAGGAACACCGCGCTGACCAGGTTCGGCGCCAGGGTGCTCTGGCGCGTGCACGCCGGCGTGGTCAGCGCGAATGTCACGGACAGGTTCGTCAGCGCCAGCGATGGCGCCACCAGCAGGGCCGGCCAGTTTGGCATATTAGAACCTCGCTCCCCAATAAACCACCGCATAAATCGGCAGCCAGCTGAGCACCACGAAATACCAGTAGGCCGCGTTCTCGCTGACATCGACGTAGCGCTTGCCTTCCAGCGGCCCGGTGAACATCAGGGTCGTCAGCACCGCCGAATCGTAGGCGTCGGTGACCAGGTGGGTGGTGTGCAGGCCCATCAGCATCCACACCGCCGAACCGTAGGCGTTGCTGTCCCAGCGCGTGTTCAGCGTCGTGAACTCGAGCACGCGCACGCCCAGGAACACGATCGAGAACAGCAGGCACACCACCATCCACAGCCTCACCTTCTGCAGGTCGAGCCGTTCGGCGGCGCGCCTGGCGAACTCGTTCGGGATGGCGCTGGCCAGCATCACGGCGGTGTTGATGGTGCCCCAGATGAGCTCCGGCGGAAAGCGCGACATCGGCCAGGCGGTGGCGTGGCTGCGCAGGTAGAAGTAGGCCATGATCGCCAGCGCGAACACCGTCCCTTCGATCAGCATCAGCCCCATCGTCCCCCACCACATCGGACTGCGGTGGCCGAAGGCGAAGGTCGGCAGGGTCGAGACATCCAGCACCCGGCCATCCTCCACCAGCCGGCCGTCACGCTTGGTATCGGGCATGTTCATGGCTGCACCTCCGTCTCGACGCGGCGGCGGGTGATGGCGCGCCCAGGCCAGAACCACACCGTCGCCGCCACGGCCACCGGCACCGAGGCCCACACGATGGCCCAGGGCGTGAAGATCGAACCGATGAACAGGATGGTGGTCGCCACCGCCGCCACGAAGGGCCAGGGCGTGGAGCTGGGCAGCCACAGGCGATGATCCAGCTTGGCGTCGGCCACCGAGGTGACCAGCACTTCGCGGTACTCATTGGTCAGGCCCGTCACGTGGTAAGGCGCGACAGGCTGCTGCCACAGCGGGTAGCGGCCGTGCACGACCGGCACCAGGGGGAAGTTCCCCATCGGCGGCGGCGAGGCCACGCTCCATTCGAGCGTGCCGGCGCCCCAGGGATCGCTGGACGCCAGCTCGCCATGGCGGCGGCTGCGCAGCACGTTGACGACGAACAGCAGCACGCTCAGCGCGATACCCACCGCCCCGATGGTGGACAGCAGGTTCAGATTGCCCCAGCCCATCTCCTCCGGATAGGTGTAGATGCGCCGTGTCATGCCCTGCAGGCCGAGGATGTGCATCGGGAAGAAGGCGACGTTAAAGCCGATGAAGAACAGCCAGAAGTTCCAGCGCCCCAGGCGCTCGCTCAGCATGCGCCCGGTGAACTTCGGGAACCAGTAGTAGAAGGCGCCGAACAGCGGGAACACGGCGCCGCCCAGCAGCACGTAATGCAGGTGGGCGACCACGAAGAAGGTGTCGTGCAGCTGGTAGTCGAGCGACACCGAGGCCAGCATCAGGCCGGTCAGCCCGCCCAGCAGCAGGATGGCGAAGAAGGCCAGCACGAACAGCAGCGGCGTCTTGAGGTTGATGCGGCCGGTCCACAGGGTCGCGATCCAGCAGAAGATCTGCACCGCGGTCGGGATCGCGATCATCAGGCTGGCGGCGGTGAAGAAGGTCTTGCCCAGCTCCGGCAGGTTGGTCGCGAACATGTGGTGCACCCACAGGCCGAAGGCCAGGAAGGCGGTCGCGATCAGGGCCAGCACCATCGCCGGGTAGCCGACCACGGGCCGGCGCGAGAAGGTCGCGATGATGCTCGACATGAAGCCCAGCGGCGGGATGAAGATCAGGTAGACCTCCGGGTGGCCGAAGAACCAGAACAGGTGCTGCCACAGCAGCGCGTCGCCGCCCTCGCCCGGGTTGTAGAAATGGGTGCCGACCAGCCGGTCCGTGATGAGTGCCGTACTGGCCAGCATCACGGCCGGCATCGCGAACAGCACCATGAAGGAAGTCACCAGCATGGTCCAGACGAACAGCGGCATGCGGTTCAGGGTCATGCCGGGCGCGCGCATCTTGAGGATGGTGGTGATCAGCACGATCGCCTCCATCAGGGCCGCCAGCTCGGTGAAGGTGATCATCTGGGCCCAGAAGTCGACCCGCTTGCCGGGCGAGTACTGCGGGCCGGACAGCGGCACGTAGGCGAACCAGCCGGCGTCGGGGCCGATGTCGAGGAAGAAGGCGACGTACAGCATGATGCCGCCCATGGTGAAGATCCAGTAGGCAAAGGCGTTCATGCGCGGGAAGGCGACGCTGCGCGCGCCGATCATCAGCGGCACCAGGTACATCGCGACCGCCTGCATGACCGGCACCGCGAACAGGAACATCATGGTACTGCCGTGCATCGTGAAGACCTGGTTGTACAGGTCGGCGCTGAGGACCTTACCGTTCGGCTGGGCCAGCTGCAGCCGGATCGCCACCGCCAGCAGGCCGCCCAGCAGGAAGAAGATGAAGGTGGTGACCATGAAGCGCTTGGCGATGGTCTTGTGGTTGACGGCCGAAAACCAGCCGACGATGCCGGGCGGGTCGCTCCAGGTGCGCTCCAGGGCTTGCGCGGCGCCGGGCGGCAGGCCGGGACCGGTCGGGTCGGGCCAGGTCCCCCGGGCGCGCTGGTCGGTATCTCCGCGGACGGTCATTTCAGGGTCTCCAGGTATGCCAGCAGGGCTTGCAGGTCGTCGGGGGCCAAGGCGTTGGCCGGCATGTTCACGCCAGGCTTGAGCGACTGCGGATCGGCGATCCAGCCGGCCAGGTGCCCGCGGTTGTTCGGGAACATGCCGGACGCGATGGTGCGGCGGCTTGCAAGGTGGGTCAGGTCCGGGCCGAGCTTCGCGCCGGCGGAGGTGCCGGCAATCGTATGGCACATCACGCAGGAGCGGGCCAGGAAGACGTCATGGCCGCGCTGCGCCACCGGGTCGCCGGGCGCCGCGGCCGGCTGGCGCTGCTGTGCGGCCCAGGCTTCGTAGCGTTCGTTCGGCTCGGCTTCGACCAGCAGGGCCATCATCGCGTGCTCCAGGCCGCAGAACTCGGCGCACTGGCCGCGGTAGGTGCCGGCGCGGTCGGCGCGCAGGCGCAGGGTCGCGGTGCGGCCCGGGATCAGGTCCTTCTTGCCCTGCAGGTTGGGAATCCACAGGCTGTGGATCACGTCGCCGCTGCGCAGGGTGACGATGACCGGCCGCCCGACCGGGATGTGCAGTTCGTTCGCGGTGCTGAATTCGCGCGAAGGGTCGGCGTCGCGGTAGCGCGCTTCCCACCACCACTGGTGGCCGACCAGCTCGATGTTGACGGCGTCCTGCAGCGGCAGGCGCGCCAGCGCGCGGCTGGTCAGCACGTCGCCGACCAGCAGGACCAAGAGGCCCACGGTGGCGGCGCCGGTGGCCCATTTGATGACCCGCCACGTCCTCCGTTCCGGGCCGGCCAGCGAGGACAGGTCCGGCGCCGAGCCCGCGTCCGCGCGCGGCGCCCGCCACAGGGCGACCAGGCAGGCCGCCAGCACGAGGATGAACACCAGCGTGCACAGGCCGAGGGTCAGGTTCCACAGGCTGCCGATATGGTCGGCCTGCACGCCGGCCGGGCGCAGCGCGTCCTGCATCGGCTTCATCAGGTGGGAGACGTCGCGCATCTCACTGCTCCGCCGACGGGGTGGCCTCGTGCACCGGCTTTTCCTTCTCGCGCCGGTTTTCCGGTTCGCCGGCCTGCAGGCTGTCGCTGCGGTTCGGCGCCACCGAGCCGCTGAGCTGCCCGCTCATCGAGCGCACGTAGGCGACCAGCTGCCAGATCTGGTCCTCGGGCACGTGCTCGCCGAAGGCCGGCATGCCGTTCGGCCGGCCGTGCGCGATGGACGCATAGATGGCGCCGGGATCGGCACCGTAGCGCCACTTGGCATCCATCAGCGGCGGACCCATGTTGCCGCCGCCCGCCGCGTGGCAGCCGTTGCAGTTGTAGGCGCGGTACCAGGTCTTGCCCTGCGAGACCGCGTAGGCGTTCTCTTCATACTTGTTGCTGACCGGCGTCCTGCCGCTGGCGGCGTATGAGGGGTCGGCCACGCCGGATGCCGCCGGCGGCGCCTTGACCGGACGATGCTCGCGCTGGCAGCCGGCCAGCGCCAGCGCGGCCAGCAGGCACAGGCTCAAAGGTAGGCGGTATGCGTTCATGGCTGGCCTCCGGCAATGCTTGCGGCGGCGGCCGCACGCGGCACCGCATAGTCGTCGAGGATCGCGTCGATGTCGGCCTTGCGCCGCACCAGCAGCTCGTCGAGGCGCTCGCGCAGCGCGGTGTCGCCCTTGCGCACGCCCATCGCGATCGCAAACTCGAAAGGCATGGACAGCCCGGCCGGCGGCTTTATCGGGGCCACTTCCAGCGCAACCTTCGCACGGCGCGCGAACCAGCCGGCCTGAGGACCCCACACCAGGGCCACGTCGATGCTGCCGCCGGCCACCGCGTCCACCATGCGCTTGCCGGCCGGGCCGTCGCCGTAGACCAGGAAGCCGGTCACGTTCTCGACCGCGCCGCCCTCGGCCAGCGCGTATCCGGGCGGGCTGGCCGCCAGGTCGTTGCCGATCAGCTGGACCCCGAAGCGGCGCGCGCGCAATTCGGCGGGTTCGAAACCGGCGAAGGGCGGCGTGCCGCGCCGGGTCACCGCCACATAGGTCGAACGGTAGTAGGGACGGGTAAGCAGCACGCGCTCGAAGCCGGCCGGCACGCCGATGAACAGGTCGCACTCCCCCGCCCCCATGGTCTTGCGCACGAAGCCGCGGGTCTGCTCCTGCCAGAAGTACGTCAGGCGCATGCCGAGGTCGGCGGCGACCAGGCGCGCGATGCGGTTCTCGAAGCCGGATTCGTCGCGCTGCGAATACGGCAGGTTGGCCGGATCCGCACACACGCGCAGCTCGGCGGCCTGCGCTGGCGCCCGCTCCTTCTCGGGCGCGGCGGCCTGCGCGGCGCCACAGGCCAGCGCCAGGGTGGCGAACACGATCCGTGGATCAGGGCAGCGCGAAGACATACAGCGTCCCTCCCTTCCCCGTGTAGTTCGGCAGGTCCTTCATGGCGTTGACGAAGCCGCTGGCGGCGGTGGCGTCGCGCGGATCGAGTCCGCCGGAGACGATGGCCCCGGCCCAGCCGCCGACCCCGGCCAGGATCGCCACGTACTGCTTGCCGTCCGGCCCGCGGTAGGCGATCGGCTGGCCGATGATGCCGGAGCCGGTCTTGAACTGCCACAGCGGCGCACCGCTGCGCGCGTCGACCGCCTTGAACCAGCCGTCCATGGTGCCGTAGAAGACCACGTCGCCGGCGGTGGCCAGCGCCCCGCTCCACACCGGGAAGCGTTCCTGGATCTGCCAGCGCTTGCGGCAGGCGCCCACGTCCCAGGCGGTGAACAGGCCGCGGTTGCCGCCCGGCCCGGCGTACATCTTGTTGTCCAGGCCCACATAGGGCGTGCCGGCGATGTAGGAGACGTCGTAGGTTTCCGCGTCCTGGCACAGGTTCTGGTGCGGAATGTACAGCAACTGGGTGCGCGGCGACCAGGCCGAGGGCTGCCAGTCCTTGCCGCCCGGTGAGGTCGGGCAGATCTCGCGGATCACTTCGCCGGTGCGCGGCTGCTTCTTCGGGTTGTACCTGAGCTGCCCGGTCGACAGGTCCACGCCTTCGGTGGTGGTGATGTGCACGAAGGGCTCGGCCGACAGCACCTGGCCGTTGGTCCGGTCCATCACGTACACATAGCCGTTGCGGTCCGGGTGCACCAGCACCTTGCGCTGCTTGCCCTGGAAGGGGATGTCGAGCAGCACGTTCTCGTTGACGCCGTCGTAGTCGTGCAGGTCGTGCGGGCTGTACTGGTAGTACCAGCGCGCCTGGCCGTCGCCCGGGCGGCGCGCGAAGATCCCCGACGTCCACTTGTTGGCGCCGGGGCGCTGCTCCGGATTCCAGGGGCCGGGATTCGCGGTGCCGTAGTAGATCAGGTCGGCCTGCGGGTCGTAGGAAATCCAGCCCCATACATTGCCGCCGCCGATCTTCCAGGCTTCGCCCGGCCAGGTCTTCACGCCGAGGTCCTTGCCGCGGTCCGAAGCGTAGAAGGGCTTGAAGTCCGGGCCGATCAGGACGTCGCTGTCCGGCCCCGTGCTCCAGGCGCGCCAGGCTTCCTTGCCGCTGCGCGTGTCGAGGGCCACCAGCCAGCCGCGCACGCCCATCTCTCCGCCGCTGTTGCCGACCAGGACCTTGTCCTTGACCACCAGTGGCGCCATCGTGATGGTCTCGCCCTTCCTGATGTCGCCGAGCTTCGTACGCCAGATCTCCTTGCCGCTGGCCGCATCGACCGCGATCGACTGCCCGTCGAGGGTGTTCATGAAGATCCGCCCGTCGGCGTAGGCGACGCCGCGGTTCACCAGGTCGCAGCAGGCCACGCCCTGGGATTTCGCGTCCGGGTTCGGCTCGAACTTCCATTTCATCGGCGCGCCCGGCTTGGTGAGGTCGAGCGCGTACAGGTAATTCGGGAACGGCGCCACCACGTACATGGTGTTGCCGACCACGATGGGAGCGGCTTCCTGGCCGCGGTCCACCTGGGTCGAGAAGGTGAAGGCCACCTTCAGGTTGCGCACGTTGGAGGCAGTGATCTGGTCGAGGGGACTGAAGCGGGTGCTGGCGTAGTCCCGGGCCGCCATCGGCCATTCGCCGTCGTTGGCGAGCTGGGCCCGCGCCTGCATCCCTCCCATGGCCGCTGCCGCCAGCACGGCATGCACGAACAGCCCCCGAATCCGCATGATCCGCCTCCGATATATTATTAACAACAATGTTTGTAACATACTGTATTTTTTGGCGGACCGACGCACGACTCACAGATGAGTGAACACGGCGATCGGGAGGCGGGCTCGCGGGCTTGGTACCGGGGGAATTACCGGAAGGAATGGCAGGCTGACGACGACGCCGGCCCGGCGGCCGGCGGCTTGCTTCGAGATCGCCAGGGACGGCTCAGCGCGCCGTCTCGGGCTGGCGCAGATCGAGCTGCGCGGCTTCCTGCTCCGGCGCGGCCGCCCGCGCCTCCTTGCGCTTGAGGGCGTAGCGGTTCAGGCCCGCCATGTGCACCCTGCACAGGTAGTCTTCCCAGTCGATCAGGCGCGCGTCGACCGGATACCGCGCCTGCTCTTCTTCGCGGAAGCGCGCCGCCAGCGCCAGCAGGGCCTCGTTGCGGAAGCGGCAGCGCGGCTGGGCATAGAAGGAGAAGGTGATCGCCAGCAGGCGCGTGGTGCGCAGCTTTTCCATCGCGGGGGTCGCGCCCGGCTGCCCGGCCAGGCGGCGCAGGCCGCTCCAGGCCAGGGCGCCCAGCGCCACGCCGGCCATCGCCAGCCGGAAGCGCACATTGCCGACGACGCGGAAGGCGTGCTTCGGCTCCCTGTGGAACAGCTTGTCGTACTGCCGCCAGTTGCGCCGCGCCTCGCCCTGCAGCAGGCGGATCAGCTCCCCGACCAGGATCGGCTTGCCCGAGCCGCTGCAGCACTGGTAGATCCGGTGCGCGGCGGGTGCGCTGAGCGCTTCGGCCGCCGCCAGCAGGATGCCGTTGGCGACCAGGTCGGCCGGGATCACGTCGATGATGCCTTGCGGCCGCGCCGGAAAGAAACTGGTGCGGCCGCGCGCATAGGCCAGGATCACGGCGTCCGCCACTTTCACGCCTTCCAGCCAGCCGGGCACCGGCGACTGCAGCGTGCTTTCGATGATCGAGGGCCGGACGATGGTGAGCGCCTGTCCCCGCATGCCCTCCATCGCGAGCTGCTCGCCCATCCACTTGGTGAAGGTATAGGTGTCGTTCCAGCCGTGGCGCTGGGCTTCGCGGATGCCCAGCGCCGTCAGCGCCTCCGCCAGCCGCGCCGGATCCCTGCTGCGCGCCCCGACCCGGTCGATCTTGCGCTGCAGGCGAGCGGCCAGGGCCCCGGCGTCGTAATGGCCATCGGGGTGGCGCGCGATCGCGGCGCGGCCGGGCGGGTGCACGATGTCCTCGACCATGTCGCCGCGCTGGTGGCCGTTCACGTAGCAGGTCGAGACCTGGACCAGCGGCGCGCCGGCCGCGCGCGCCAGCGCCGTCAGGTGCCGCAGGCTCAGGGTGTTGATGCGCAGCGCCTGGTCGAGCGGCTCGCGGAAGTTCACGCTGGCGGCGGCGTTGATCACCAGGCCGGTGCGCGCGGCCAGATCGCGGAAGCCTTCGTCATCCAGGCCGAACTGCGCTTCCGTCACCTCGCCGGTCACGCACTCGACCCGCTCGTCGAAGAAGCGCTCCAGCCAGGGCCCGCGCCCGGCGCGGAGAAGATCGAAGATCGAGGACGCCGCGACCTCGCGCCGGAAGCGCTCGTGCGCGTCGCCGTCCTTGCCGCCGCGGATCAGCAGGATCACGCCGCCCAGGTCCGGCACGGTGCGGATCAGCTTTTCGAGCACGACCTTGGCCAGGAAGCCGGTGGCGCCGGTCAGCAGGACACGCTTGCCGGACAGGGCGGCCGGCACGCTCAAATGGTTGGCGCTCATGGTTCAGATGATGCGGGTCAGGCGGAACATGGCCGTCATCGCCAGCGCCGGCATGGCGTTGCGGTGGCAGCAGTAGGTTTTTTCGACGCGGCCCTGGAAGCGCGACTTGGCGAATTCCAGGCCCTTGAAGTTGTACAGGAAGTCCATGCGCTCGCGGATCGCCGCCATGGCCAGGCGCAGCACCCGCGATTCCTGCGGCTCGATGGCGGCGTCCATCTGCAGCGGCACCAGGCCCAGGTCGACGCAGGGCACGCCCTCCTCCTTGAACACGGCCAGCGCATGCGCCATCAGCGCGTACCACAGGCCCTGGCGGAAGTTGGCGGACGAGCGCGAGATGTTCGGCACGTAGCCGGCCAGGCGGCCATCGCGCCAGACCGGGTCGAAGAAGATGAAGCCGACCGCCTCGCCGCCGCGGTCGTAGGCGTAGAAGTAGCGCGTGCCTTCGCGGTAGTCGACGATCATCGGCCGGATCAGGAAGCGGATCTCTTTGTTCTTGCAGCGCCGGGTGCGGATCCAGGCTTCCGAGATGCGCCTGGCGTCGTGGTCGAAGCCGCCCTCGCGGATCTCGATGCCGCAGCCGGCGGCGCCGTTGACGGCGGTGCGGATGATCTGCTTGCGGGCGCCGCGCAGGTTCCAGTCGGCCAGCACGACCGTCGATTCGCTGCCGAACTGGGTGCCGTAATAGCCGTGGCGGCCGTACAGGTGCTCGACCACCGCCTTGCTCACCTGGACGAACAGGGCGCGCGGAAAGCGCTCCAGGAAGCGGTCGATCAGCTGCTCGCGCATCTGCGGCGCGCACACCGGGTCGGCCAGCGCGAACTGCATGCCCCAGTGCTGGGCGTAGGCGATGTAGCCGGCGCCGGGCAGCTCGAAATAGGCCATGTCCGGCTGCATGGTCGAGAAGGACATCGGATGGCTGCCATACTGCTTCAGCCAGGCGATCCGCCGCGCGAGATCGGCCTGCAGCTCGGCCTGCGCTGCGGCCGGCCGGGTCAGCGCGAGCATCGTGTCCATCATGCGGCCGGCTTCTCGCCCAGTACCGACCAGTAGCAGTCCAGGAGCAGCAGCTTGTAGTGCTTCTGTTCGTGGATGCGCAGGCCGAGCTTCCTCATCCACTCCGGATAGTCGTAGATGTTGTGGAAGGCGTTCCCGGCGAACAGCCAGAAGAAGCCGACCGCGCCATACCAGTACAGGGTCTTCACGGCGCGGCTCAGGAGATTCCCGGTCGGGAAGGAGAAGTCGCCGACCACCACCCGCGCGCCCGGCCTGCCGAGCCGGATCAGGTGCTGCAGCACGCGCACCATCATGTCTTCGTGGAATACGTTGAGGAAGAAGTTGGCCACCACCATGTCGTAGGTTTCATATTCCTCGACCCGCATGACGTCGCTGTGCACCTGGCGGATCGGAAGCGCGACGCCTTCCTTCGCCAGGTTGGCCTGGAATTTCCTCAGCATCGTTTCCGACAGGTCGACCACCGTGACCTCGGCGCCGCGCTGCGCGGCGTACACCGCATCGCGGCCGTGGCCGACGCCGGCGAACAGCACCCTGTCGCCGGGCTGGAGGCGGTCGAGCATCCCGATCTTGCACTCGTGGATCGACTTGCCGCTGTAGAAGGCGCTCAGCCAGTCATAGATCGGCCCCACCAGCTTGTACTTGTCTCTCATGCATGTCCCCTTGTCTTTTGCATAAGAGTAAGCGAAAGCGCCTGTCCTCCACGATTTTGTGCCTGTCTTCAGGAGCCAACATGCTGGCTTTCTGAGTCAGTGGACGCGGCGCCGGCGCAGGGTCGAGGTCCAGCTGTCGAGATCGACCTCCTCGCGCATGTCGGCGCAGGCATCGAGCAGCCTGGCGATCTCGCGCCTGCCCAGGCCGGCGTTCAGGGTCAGGCGCACCAGCGCGCGGTTCTTCGGCGTCGCCGGGGCGCAGAACACGGCGCCCTGGATGCCGCGGTTCTCCAGCGCCTTGCGCAGCACCAGGGTCTTCGGTTCGGTGCCGACCTCCAGCGAGATGATCTGTTCGCTGCCCTCGTCGATGCAGTAGCCGAGCCGCTCGAGGCCGCTGCGCACTTCCGCGGTGATGCGGCGCAGCGCGGCGCGGCGGGCGTCGGCCCGTTCGACGAAATCGATGGCGGCGTCGAACCAGGCCAGTTCGTGGTTCAGCAGGCAGGAACTGAAGATGGCCGGGCGCGACTCCGACAGGAAATAGGGCTTGAAGCGGTTCGAGCAGGTGATGATGCCGGCCCGTCCGGCGAAGGCCTTGGCCAGCGAGGCGGTGCGGAAGTGCACGCGGTCTTCGAGCCCGGCCGCGACCACCAGTCCTGCTCCGCGCGGCCCGTGGGTGCCGAGCGAATGGGATTCGTCGACCACCAGCACGCTGCCACTCTTCTCGGCGAGGGCGACGACCTCGTGCAGGGGCGCCAGGCTGCCGTCGGTGCTGTACAGGGCGTCGACCACGATCACCCCGGCGCCATGCTTGTCCAGCTGGCGCTTCAGGTGGTCCATATTGTTATGCAGGAAGGGGATGCCCTTGGCGCCGCCGAGCTGCACGCCATCCCACAGCGAGGCGTGCGCCATGATGTCGAGGTAGACCGGCACGTCCGGCGCGGCGATGCTGTGCAGCAGCCCGACGTTGGCCGCCCAGCCCGATTGCGCCAGCACCGTCTCCTCGGCGTGCAGGAAATCGGCGAACTTCTGCTCCAGCCGGTGCTGCAGGCTGCCGGTCTGCAGGAATACGGCCGACATCAGGGCCTGGCCGCCGTTCGCCCGCAGGCAATCGGCCTGGGCCGCCAGCAGGCTCGGCTCGTTCGACAGGCAGAGATAGTCGTTACCGGCGAGCATCACCGCTCCCGGCCCCTGCCGCTTCCATACGTGCACGTGTTCGCCGCCCATCAATTGCTCGATGCGGGTCACGTGGTGGGCATCCATCCTGCGCGTGACGAAGGACGGCATGTGCAGGCTGGCGCGGCGGGCGTCGATCTGGTTGGTGGTCAGCATGGTCTTGTTCTCCTCCGGAAAAAAATTTAATTGTGTCCATACGCAAAGCTCGAGCCCGCCTCTTCGACACACAATTGACCGAGATCAACTTCGATTGGGCGGATTCCGTCAAGCTCAACCGAAAATTGAGTGAGATCAATTTCGAAATGACAATTATCGAAAACGGACGGTCTACGACCGGGAGCTGCCGAGTGAAGAATCTGCTGTACAGGAGCGTCGCGAGCATGACTGCGCCGATCAGGGCGCGCTATCACCTGACCCGGCCGGCCTTGCTGCGCTGGCTGCTGCGCCAGGAGCAGCAACAGGAGCACGCCGTCGTGCGCCTGCACTTCCTGGCCTGGGTCGGCTGCATCGGCATGCCCTTGTATTACTTCATCTGGACAAGCTGGTTCCCACAAAGGTTCGAGAGCTTGGACTTGCGTGGCGCGGGATTCGTTCTTTGCCTTCCGGCTTTATTGTTCCCGCGCAAATTCGAGGGAAAGTGGCTGCGCGTTTACGAATTCCTCAGCGTGACCTATGTCATGCCTTTCTTTTTCAGCTACATGTTTTTGATGAACCAGGGTTCGGCCGTATGGGGTGAATCCCTGCTGCTGGCCCTGATCCTGCTGTTCCAGTTCGACACGCTGTGGGCGTTGGGTTCCTGCGCGACCGGCGCCCTGGCCGCCTGCGTCCTGTACATCCTGACCGGCGACCCGAGGGCGACCGCCGCCGGCTTCCATGCCATGCCGGTGGTGCTCGAACAGGCCCCGATCTATGTCTTCACGATCGTGATCGTGGCCCTGACCAAGGTCGGGCGGCGGATGGTCGCGCGCGAAAAGCTGGCCGGCATGGCGCAGGCGCTGGGGATGGTGTCGCACGAGCTGCGCACGCCCCTGATCAGCATCTCCGCGAACATCCGCGGGATCGAGCGCGCCGCCGCCGGCTGGGAGGGCGGCGTGCCGGGCGCGTTGTCGCGCATCCGCTTCGAAGTGCGCCACATGAACCAGATGATCGACCTGTTCCTGCTGTCGGCGGCGGCGATGAACCAGCAGATGGCGCCGACCGAGCGGGTCTGGATGTCCGAGATGGTGCATGCGGTGATCGAGCGCTTTCCCTTCGCTAGCGAGGAGCAGCGCCTGCAGGTGGAAGTCATGGTGCGCAGCGACTTCGCCTTCCTCGGCCGCCAGGAACTCGGCGCCGTCCTGCTGCTCAACCTGCTGCGCAATTCCCTGAAGGCCCTGCAGCGCGCCGGCAAGGGCAAGGTGAGGATCACCGTCGACGGCGCCCGCCGGCGCCCGCGCCTGCTGCTGATGGACAGCGGCTGCGGCATCCCGGCGCGCCAGCTGCCCTACATCTTCGAGCGCTTCTACTCCTATCCGGCGCATACCGGGTCCGGCATCGGCCTGGCCCTGTGCAAGGACATCGTGCACGCCTGGCACGGCAGGATCCGCTGCCGCTCGCGCGAGAACCTGTACACCGTGTTCGCGCTGGAGTTCCCGCCCGCGCGCCGCGCCGCCGACGCCGCGCCCGCCCCCGCTTCCGCCCAAGCCCTTGATGACCGAGGCTTCTCATGACGCTCCCGATCTACCAGCACCCGACCATGACCGTCCTGGTCGACGACAGCCCAAGCTTCCTCGACAGCCTGCGCTTCCAGCTGGGCCCCGCGTTTCCCAGCCTCGGCTTCAGCGACACCGGCGCCGCCATCGCCTGGCTGCGCCGGCACGGCGCCGTCCCGGCCTCCCTGGCCAGCCTGCTTTCGCCCAGCGTCGACACCTACACCTTCGCGCCCCAGCCCTACAACATCGCCCTGCACGTCGAGCAGGTGTGCGGCATCCGCCGCCATCCGCAGCGCTTCATGACGCCGTCCGTGCTGGTGGTGGATTACGCGATGCCGGGCATGGACGGCATCGCGTTCTGCGAAACGGTGCGCGACCTGCCGTGCCGGAAGATCCTGCTGACAGGCGTCGCCGACGAACGGATCGCCATCGACGCCTTCAACCGCGGCCTGATCGACCGCTACGTGCGCAAGAGCGACGTCCACGCCCTCGACCGCCTGGAGGCCGAGCTCACCCGGCTGCAGGAGAGTTACTTCCTGGCCCAGTCGGAGGCGCTGCGCATGCTGCTCGCCCTGCACGACTACAGCTTCGTCAACGACCCCGCCATCTGCACCCTGGTGCGCGAACTCGGCGCGCGCCACAAGATCGCCGAGCACTACCTGTACAAATCGCCGCCGGGCTTCCTGATGCTCGACCGCGACGCCCGGCCCTGGCTGCTGGCCGTCGAGACCGAGCAAAGCATGAACGCCCAGTTCGAGATCGCCCTCGACGGCGGCGCCCCGGCCTCGCTGCTGGAAGCGCTCGAACAGCGCCGCGTGGTGCCGAACTTCAGCGACGGCGACGGCATGTACTCGGCCGTCCGCCACAAGGAATGGCACCGCTTCACCGCGCCGGCGCAGTCCTGCCACGGCCGCGAGCAGTACTACTGGGCGATGTTCGCGCTCGATCCGGACGTCCTGGAAGGGCCGGCCGGGTCCTTCGCCGACTTCCTGCGCACGCTCCCGGGCGGCGATTGAGCGTCGTTCAATCGTGTGCCGTACGGAAATTCCAAATGTTAAATTTATCGAGCAACAAGAAACGGACTTGCCGGTGTGCACCGTTCTGGGCGCGCCGGCGTCCCCATAAGGTTTGACAACCACAACGGAGATCGCACCGATGCACACCCTGTCCCGCAAGACGGTGGCCAGCCTGCTGCCGCCCCTGTTCCTCGCCTGTTCCGTCCTCCTCGCCACCCAGCCCGCGCATGCCTATCCCGGCGGCGGCGGCGCCGCCAACGGCAAGGGTTTCGATACCTGCGCCGCGCCCTCCACCTCGCAGATGCAGGCATGGTGGACCAATACGCCCTGGAGCTTCGTCGGCGTCTACATCGGCGGCGCCGTGCGCGCCTGCTCGCAGCCCAACCTGACGTCGTCGTGGATGAACACCACCTACAGCCAGGGCTGGCGCCACAGCCTGATCTGGGTCGGCCCGCAGGCGCCCTGCACCACCTTCTCCAGCCGCATCAGCTACGACACCGCCACCGCCTACCAGCAGGGCAAGGACGAAGCGCTGAAGGCCTACAACGCGCTGATCGCGCTCGGCATCACCAACAGCGCCACCGGCACCCCGGTCGTGTACGACATGGAAGGCTACAACAACGACGCTTCCTGCAAGGCGGCGGTAAAGCAGTTCCTGCAGGGCTGGGTGGACCAGCTGGCGGTGGCGCCGGCCCAGGTGGCCGGCGTCTACGGCTCGGCCTGCAACAGCTATTTCAGCGACCTCGCGACCATGGCGCGCCCGCCGCAATTCATCTGGGCCGCGAACTGGGACGGCAACCCCTCGACCTCGACCCTGTCGTGCATCAGCGGCACTTCCTGGTCCAACCACCAGCGCCTCAAGCAGTACCAGGGCGACCACAACGAGACCTATGGCGGCGTGACCCTGAACATCGACAGCAACTGCGCGAACGGCCCGCTGGCCCCGACCGGCGGCCTGAACTCCACCAGCTCGTGCAACTGAGCGCCCGCCCCCAGCATCCATCCAGGAGTCCCGACATGCACGTCCATTCATCCCTCACCCTGTCCGCCCTCTCCCTCGCCCTGTTCGGCCTTGCGCCGGGCTCCCATGCCGCAACGGGCGCCCCGCGCGCCTGCGCCGCCGCCGACGTCCAGCTCAGCGCCGGCCCGGCCGGCGCCTGGCGCGGCCAGGCGACCCAGGAAATCCGCATCGTCAACAGCGGCGGCGAAGCCTGCCAGCTGCCCGGCTTCCCCAACGTCCAGCTGCAGCCCGCCAACGAAGCGCCGCAGACGGTCGGCGCCAGCGAGCAGGCGCCGCAACTGGCCAGCACCCGCATCGAGCTCGCCCCCGGTGAAGAAGCGATCGTCCTGCTCGGCACGCCGGGCAGCTGCGAAGCCGCCAACAGGCCGCAGCGCAAGGTCAGCAAGCGCCTGCAGGTCGCCCTGCCCGGCGGCGGCCTGAAGATCCTGGACGGCGTCCACGTCGACACCCTGTGCGGCCGCGCCACCGTGATGCGCTTCGACCGCGTGCAGGGCGAAGCCGCGGCGCGCGCCATGGAGATGAAGGCGAGCGGCGCCCTGAGCCAGCTGACCGGCAGCCTCAGCGCCCCCGACGAGGCTGCCCGCGGCGGCCTGCTCCGCTACACGGTCACGCTGAGCAACCCGGGCGCCACCCCGGTCTCGCTGGCCGCCTGCCCGGCCTACACGCAATCGGTGTACGCCGACGGCAAGTCCGCCGACATGACGGCGCGCCTGAACTGCGCCGGGGCCGGCGGCCAGATCCCGGCGAACGGCAGCGTCAGCTTCGACATGCAGGTCCAGGTGCCGGCCGGGCTGGCCGCCGGGAACGGCAAGCTGAGCTGGAAGCTGGACGGCGGTCCGGGCGTGGGCAAGATGATCGGCCTGCGCTGAGTACGATGCGCCCGGCCTGGCCGGTGGCGTGATGGGTTTGCCGCCGGCCGGCCGGGCTGCTGGTGGCCGGGTTCTGGCTTGTCCGGCGGGCCCCTGTCGGTTAGTTGCAAATAACCGAAGAAAAAGCGAGGCCGCCGATACTAACCCGGCCGCTTCCCTGCGCGGCTGCCCAGCACCAGCGCAATTCCGCCCAGGATCGCCAGCGCCGCCACCCCCATGCGCAGGGTGAAGGCCTCGTCCAGCAGCAGCACCCCGCCGAGGGCGGCGATCAGCGGCACCGACAACTGCACCGCCGCCGCGCGCAAGGCCGTCAGCCGCCGCAGCGCCGCGTACCAGACCACATAGCCCAGCCCCGAGGTCAGCGCGCCCGACGCGACCGCCAGCCCCACCCCGCGCGCATCAGCGTGCAGGCGCGAGGCGAACGCCAGCGCCAGCAGAATGCCCAGCGGCGCCGCGCGAATGAATGCGGCGGCCGTGGCGGCCAGCGGGTCGGCCGCGCCGCGTCCGCGCAGCGAATAGCCGCCCCAGGCCACGCCGGCGCCCGCCATCAGCACCGCCCCGCCCAGCGACGGCGCCGCGGCGCCCGGCAACAGCAGCACCGCGAGCCCGGCCATCGCCAGCGCCAGGCCGAGCCAGCCCGCCGGCGCGAAGCGCTCGCCGCGCAGCAACCCGACGCCCAGCATGCTCAGCTGCACCGCCCCGAACAGGATCAACGCGCCGGTGCCGGCAGCCAGCGAGACATAGGCGAACGAGAACAGCGCCACATAGGCGAACAGCAGCGCGGCCGAGCGCCAGCCGCCATCGTCCCCCTGTGGCCGGCGTCCCATCCGCACGATGACGGCCAGCACCAGCGCGCCGGCCACCAGCCGCACGGCGCCGAAGGTGGCCGGGTCGATCCGGTCCTGCTGCAGTGCGAGCCGGCACAACAGGGAATTGGCGGCGAAGGCCAGCATCGCCACCGTGGTCAGCCCGGCCGCAGCCAGCCCCGGGCGCAGCGCCGCGCGCGCCGCCGGCAGGGTGTCTTCGCTGTGCTCGCCCATGGTCCCGTCCCCTCGGATATTTTTTCCCAGTTTAAACCACGGCACCGTTCGAGGTTCCCTAAATCCCGATCAGCTTGTAAGCTATGTGGTTTGACAAGGCAACAGCGCGCAGCTCAGCCGCCGGCCACAAGCCGGTGCGGCCAAGCGCAAGCGCCGCCCTTCTGCTACCGTATGGAGCTTGCCGGCTCAGCGCCCACTTCAACTTCTTTGACTGAACACGACATGACCCTCTCGACAGAATCGGATACCGGCCTCCCCCTCGACATGACCATCTTCGGCGGCATGGGCGACCTGGCGATGCGCAAGCTGCTGCCGGCCCTGTACATGGCCTACCTGCACGGCAACCTGCCGGCCTCGACCCGCATCATCTCCACCGGCCGCCAGGAATACGACCGCCACGCCTACCTGGCCCACGTGCAGGAGCATTCGCGCTCCTTCATCGCCGAAGCCAATTTCAACGAGAAGACCTGGGACGGCTTCCTGCAGCTGCTCGAGTACGTGCGCCTCGACGTCCAGGCCGCGCCGGACTTCGGCGCCCTCGCGGCCGCCTCGCGCCAGGGCGCCCAGCGCGTGTTCTACCTGTCGACCGCGCCGTCGCTGTTTACCACCATCTGCGAAAAACTGGCGGCAGCCGGCCTGGTCGACAAGAACGCCCGCGTGGTGCTGGAAAAGCCGCTCGGCACCGACCTGGCCTCGGCCATCGAGATCAACGAGGCGGTCGGCAAGCACTTCGAGGAATCCCAGATCTACCGCATCGACCACTACCTCGGCAAGGAAACCGTGCAGAACCTGATGGTGCTGCGCTTCGGGAATTCGATCCTGGAACCGCTGTGGCGCGCGCCGAACATCTCGAGCGTGCAGATCACGGTGGCCGAGGAAGTCGGCGTCGGCAGCCGCGCCGGCTTCTACGACGGCGCCGGCGCGATGCGCGACATGGTCCAGAACCACCTGCTGCAGCTGCTGTGCATCGTCGCCATGGAGCCGCCCACCTCGCTCAACGCCGACGCCGTGCGCGACGAGAAGCTGAAGGTGCTGCGCTCGCTGCGCCGCTTCAGCCTGGCCGACATCGCGCGCGACACCGTGCGCGGCCAGTACACGCGCGGCGTCAGCGGCAACCAGGAAGTGCCCGGCTACCACGAGGAGAAGAACGTCCCGGCCGACAGCAAGACCGAGACCTTCGTGGCCCTGCGCACCTTCATCGACACCTGGCGCTGGTCGAAGGTGCCGTTCTACCTGCGCACCGGCAAGCGGATGCAGCGCCGCTCGTCGAAGATCGTGATCGAATTCACCAATCCGCCGTTCCCGCTGTTCCCGGACGCCCCGGGCGGCGTGGCGAACCGCCTCGTGATCGAACTGCAGCCCGAGGAAGCGATCAAGCTGCAGCTGATGGCCAAGGAACCCGGCAGCGGCATGCACATGCAGCAGGTGGCGCTGAACCTCGACCTGCAGTCGGCCTTCCAGCAGCGCCGCGCCGAAGCCTACGAGCGCCTGCTGATCGACGTCGTGCGCGGCCGCCTGACCCACTTCATGCGCCGCGACGAGCTGGAAGCGGCGTGGCAGTGGGCCGACCCGATCATCGAAGGCTGGGGCACGCTGGGCGAGAAGCCGCATGCCTACGCGGCCGGCTCCTGGGGTCCGGCCGAGTCCTTCGCGCTGCTGGCGCGCGACGGCTTCAGCTGGGTGGAATAAGGTAAGCGCCTGCGGGGATTTGTGACTGGGCGTCACAAATCCCCGTGCCGTATTACTCGGCCTTGACGTCGGCCACGGCCAGCGCCGTCATGTTGACGATGCGGCGCACGGTGGCGCTCGGGCTGAGGATGTGCACCGACTTGGCCGCGCCCAGCAGGATCGGCCCCACCGTCACACCCTTGCCGGACGAGACCTTCAGGATGTTGAAGGTGATGTTGGCGGCGTCCAGCGAGGGCATCACCAGCAGGTTGGCGCTGCCTTCGAAGCTCTTCTGGCCGGCCGGCAGGTAGACCGAGCGGATGCTCTCGTCCAGCGCGGCGTCGCCGTGCACTTCACCCAGCACGTCCAGTTCCGGGCAATCGCGCACCAGGATCTCGCGCGCCTCGCGCATGCGCTGCGCCGACGGGCGCTTCGACGAACCGAAGATCGAGTGCGACAGCAGCGCGACCTTCGGCTCCAGGCCGAACTGGCGCAGCTCGTCGGCGGCCAGGCGGGCGATCGCCGCCAGCTCGGGGCCGCTCGGCTGGTCGTTGACGTAGGTGTCGGTGATGAACAGGGTGCCCTTGTCCAGCACCAGCGCGTTCATCGCCGCCATCGCGGTCGCGCCGGGCGCCAGGCCGATGTCGCGCTGCACGTGCTCCAGGTGGCTGTCGTAGCTGCCCTTCATGCCGCAGATCAGGGCGTCGACCTCGCCGCCGGCCAGCATCGCGGTGCCGCGCGCGGTCGTGTCGCCGTCCGCTTCGGCCAGCGTGTAGTCGGCGTCGCGGCGCAGGCGCAGGCCGGCGGCGCGGATCGCCTGTTCCACCTCGGCGGCGCGGCCGATCAGCACCGGCTTCGCCAGGCCCTCGTCGACCACGGTCTGCACCGCGCGCAGCACGCGCGGATCCGTGCCTTCCGCATACGCCACCTTGCGCGGATTCGCGCGCGCCTTCGCGAACACCGGGCGCATGAAGAAGCTGGTGTGGTAGACCATCGCCGACAGCCGCTCGCGGTAAGCGTCCATGTCCTCGATCGGACGGGTGGCGACACCGGACGCCGCGGCCGCCTCGGCCACCGCCGGGGCGATGATCGCCATCAGGCGCGGATCGAAGGGCTTGGGGATAATGTAGTCGGGGCCGAAGGACAGGTCCTGGCCGGCATAGGCGGCGGCCACGGCGTCGTTGGCTTCCATCTCGGCCAGTTCGGCGATCGCCGTCACGCAGGCCAGCTTCATCGCTTCGGTGATGCGGGTCGCGCCACAGTCGAGGGCGCCCCGGAAGATGTAGGGGAAGCACAGCACGTTGTTGACCTGGTTCGGATAGTCCGAGCGTCCGGTGGCGACGATGCAGTCGGGGCGCGCGGCCTTCGCCACTTCCGGGCGGATCTCCGGTTCCGGATTGGCCAGCGCCAGGATCACGGGGCGGCCGGCCATGGTCTTGACCATCTCGCCGGTCAGCACGCCCGCGGTCGAGCAGCCGAGGAAGACGTCGGCGTCCTTCACGATGTCGGCCAGGCTGCGCGCATCGGTCCGCTGGGCGAAGCGCGCCTTGTTGGCTTCCATGTTCGCATCGCGCCCCTGCCAGATCACGCCCTTCGAATCGGTCACGAAGATGTTCTCGCGCTTCACGCCCAGGCTCACCATCATGTCGAGGCAGGCGATGGCGGCGGCGCCGGCGCCGGACGCGGCCAGCTTGACCTTGCCGATGTCCTTGCCGACCACCTTCAGCGCGTTCAGCAGGGCCGCGCTGGAGATGATGGCGGTGCCGTGCTGGTCGTCGTGGAAGACGGGGATGTTCATGCGCTCGCTCAGCTTCTTCTCGATGTAGAAGCATTCGGGCGCCTTGATGTCTTCGAGGTTGATGCCGCCCACGGTCGGCTCGAGCATGGCGATGGCGTCGATCAGCTTGTCCGGGTCGTTCTCGGCCAGCTCCAGGTCGAACACATCGACGCCGGCGAATTTCTTGAACAGGCAGCCCTTGCCTTCCATCACCGGCTTGGAGGCCAGCGGGCCGATATTGCCCAGGCCGAGCACCGCGGTGCCGTTCGAGATCACGGCCACCAGGTTGCCGCGCGAGGTGTAGTCGGCGGCCATGGCCGGGTCGGCGGCGATTTCCTCGCAGGCATAGGCCACGCCGGGCGAATAGGCCAGCGACAGGTCGCGCTGGTTCGACAGCGGCTTGGTGGCGACCACCTCGATCTTGCCGCGCACGGGGCTGCGGTGGTAGTCGAGGGCGTCGGCACGCAGCTGCGCGTCCTTGCCGGGCTCCTGGATGCCGCTATCGAGGCTGCTTTCGGTGCTCATCGGTGATTCTCCTTGCGTTATCGAATGGGCACTATGGTCGCAGAAATGGCCGGATCGCGCTCGCAGCAGCCCGGTTCGGCAAAAGCTGCCGCTCAGAAAGCGTTCAGCGCCGTCGTCAAATGCGTGACATTCGGCGCGCCGTCGAAGCAATGGCCGACCAGGGCCCGCCAGGCCTGGAAGTCTTCGCTGCCGCGGAAATGCACGGTGTGGTCTTCCAGCGTCGCCCATTCCACCAGCAGGCGGTAAGCGCGCGGGTTCTCGACGCCGCGCTGCAGGCGCATGCCGCTGCAGCCCTGCGCCCGCCTGAACAGCGGCGCAGCCTGCCGCACGCCTTCCTCGAACGCCTCTTCCATGCCTTCCTTCACCAGGATTTCCGCACTTTCCAGCACCATGACGCTTCCTTTCGTTCAGTAGATGGGGTCCATGATTATGCCAGCCCGGCGAGCCCGGCGCCGGCGGCACGAATCCGGTGATGACAGCCGCATTCATAAGGCATACAGTGATACTTGCCTTACCTCTTTTGGGAGGAACCGCCATGTACACCATGTACAAGACCATCGTCGTCCACATCGACGGCGACGCCCGGCAGGAAAGCCGCCTGCGCGCAGCCGCCCTGCTCGCCGTCAGGCACGGCGCCCACCTGGTCGGCAGCGGCGCCACCGGCCTTTCCCTGATGGACTACAGCCTGCTGACCGGCGGCATGACCGCGCCGGTGATCGGCGACGATTTCCAGGGCTTGCGCGATGCCGCCGCCGCGCACCTGGAAGCGTTCCGGCAAACCGCCGCCCACCTGGGCGTGGCGGCGCCGGAAGCGCGACTGATCGAGGACGATCCACGCTATGCCCTGCTGCTGCAGTCGCGCTACGCCGACCTGGTGGTGCTGAGCCAGGACGACGGCGCCGCGCCCGGCCAGCTGGTGCGCACCCGCGGCCTGCCCGAGCACGTGGCCCTGCGCGGCGCGCGGCCGGTGCTGGTGGTGCCCGGCGCCTACCAGGGCGACCCGATCCCCGGCACCACCGTGGCGGCCTGGGACGGCGGCAACCAGGCGCTGCGCGCGATCACGGCCGCCCTGCCGCTGCTGGCGCAGGCCGGCAGCGTCAAGCTGGCCGTGATCAATCCCGTCGAGCTGTCCGAGCTGCACGGCGAACAGCCGGGCGCCGACATGGCGCTCTGGCTGGCGCGCCACGGCGTCCAGGTCGAGGTCGTGGTCGAGCACACCCGCGCGACGGCCGGCGACGCCCTGTGCGCGATGGCGCGAAGCTACGGCGCCGGGCTGATGGTGGCCGGCGCCTTCGGCCACAGCCGCTACCGAGAATGGATCCTGGGCGGCACGACCCGCGAGCTGCTCGAGCGCGCGCCGGTGCCGCTGCTGATCGCGCATTGAGGGAACCTTCGAAAGACGATGAGGCTGCATCGCCCGCCCATCCAGCCGCCGGCCTACACCGCCGCGCTGCGCCACGCGCGCCGCCTGCTGTGCACCCGGCTGGCGCGCAGCGCCGGCGCGCCGGACGAGACGTTTGCGCACGACTACATGGACATCATCGCCGAGGTCGAAGCCCATCTGCGGCACGAGGAAACCGTGATGGAAGCCTGCCGCGTCAAGCGGCTGGAGGAACGGGTGCACGAACGGCGCCAGGAAAACGCCGCCATCCTGGCCGCCCTGCACCATACCCTGCCGCAGGTGGAATCCGGCGAGCTCGACATGGCGCGCCGGCTGGTGGCGGCGCTGACCGACATCCTGTCCCTGCACCGCATCAGCGCCGACCTGGCCCTGCCGCACCAGTCGCCCCCGCCGGCCGGTCCGCCGCGCATGCGCGGGCGCGCTGCGCGTACGCCCCATCCCGCGCTGCCGCGCCCGCCGCGCCGTGCGCGCGAGCGTGCCTGGCCCGAACCCTTCGCCTTCCCGATGGAGATCCCGATGTCGCTGCAGTCCATCCTCGTCCACGCCGACCTGTCGCGCCACGCGCCGGCGCGCATCCATGCCGCCGCCCTGCTGGCGCGCGACCACGGCGCACACCTGCTGGGGGCCGCCATGATGGGCGTCTCGCGCGCCATCTTCCCGGCCGGCTACCAGGCTCGCCCCGGCACCCTGGGCGGCGCATGCTTCGATCCGCTGGCGGAGAACGCCCGCCTGGCGCTGGCGCGCTTCGACGCCATCGCCACCGAGCGCGGGGTCCCGCACGAGACCCGGCTGGTGCCGGACGAAGCCGACGACGGCCTGGCCATGCTGTCGCGCTTCGCCGACCTGGTCGTGGTCAGCCAGGACGACCCGGCCGAATCGGTGTCCGACCACGTCCTGCGCATGCCCGACTACGTGATCCTGAACAGCCCGCGCCCGGTGCTGGTGATCCCGTACGGCGTGGATCCGCCCGAGACCGGCGTGGCGCGCCGCATCCTGCTGGGCTGGGACGGCAGCCGCGAAGCCGCGGCCGCGATGGGCGCCGCGGTGCCGCTGCTGCGCCGGGCCGACGCCGTGACCGTGACCATGCTGTCCGGCCCGGCCCTGGCGCCGGCCGAGTGCGCGGCCCAGCAGGAAGAACTGCTCGGCTTCCTGGGGCGGCACCGGGTGAACGCCGCCGTGCTGGTGCGCGATTGCGTTGCCGACTATGGCGGCGATACCGGCCATGCACTGCTGTCGGTGGCCGACGAACTGGGTGCCGACCTGCTGGTGATGGGCTGCTACGGCCATAGCCGCCTGCGCGAGCTGTGCCTGGGCGGCGCCAGCCGTACCGTGCTGGCCGAGGCGCGCATCCCGGCCCTGCTGGTGCACTGAGGGGGATTCAGGCCGCCCTGCCTGCGCGGCGGCGCCAGATCCACAGGTAGAGGATCGCGTTGATGGCCAGCACAGCCACACCCAGCCCGACCTGCAGGCCACGGGTCAGGCCGGCCGGATAGATCAGCGGCAGCAGGTAATGGTCGACGAAGCCGCCCTGGTAGCCGGCCTCCCCGGCCAGCCGCCGGAAGCCGAGCTCGGCCCAGGTCAGCGGGCAAACGGCGCCGGTGGCCTCGACCAGGAAGCCCCAGCCCGCCGCGGCCAGGTGCACGGGCAGCCAGCGCCGCCGGCGCGCCACCAGCAGCGCGCCGAACACGACGAACAGGATGAAGCCGAAGTGCACGAGCAGTACGGCGTCGGCGAGGAAACGGTAGAGCATGGTTTTAATGTACCCGGTGCGATACAGGTGGACAGCACGACTGATCGACATCAAACGCCAGACATGTCACCCACTTATTCTGCATGTGAACCGCAGGAAGGAGAATGAAATGCACAGGAAAATCGTATTCCAGCGCACCGCGCTTCTCGCTGCCGCAGCAGCCGCCGCGGCAGCCGTGCCGCTGCTGTGCGCGCTGCCGCCGGCCATGGCGAACCCCGCAGCCAGGCAGGACCGCGCGGCAACTCCCGCCACCGGCGACACCGCCACCCGGCGCCAGCAGGCCGCCGTCAAGCGCATCAGCGACGCCGTGGCCGTGGTCACGACCATGGACAGGGAAGCCGGCATGCCGGACCTGCTGGCGAAGGCGCGCGGCGTCTACCTGGTGCCCACCTACGGCCGCGCGGCGCTGGGCATCGGCGGCGAGGGTGGCTCGGGCGTGCTGATGGTCAGGCACAGCGACGGCAACTGGGGCAATCCCGCCTTCTTCAACATCGGCGGCATCAGCGTCGGCCTGCAGGCGGGCGTCGAGGGCGGGCCCTTTGCCCTGTTGCTGATGAACCAGAAGGCCGTCGATAACTTCCGCAACCGCAACAATTTCTCGCTGAGCGCCGACGCCGGGATCACCGTCGTGAATTTCACCCGCCTGGCCCACGGGACGGTCACCGGCGACGTGGTGGCCTGGTCCGGCAGCAAGGGCCTGTTCGGCAACGCCGCGACCCTGGCGATCAACGACATCCGCTTCAACCAGCGCCTGAACGAGGCCTACTACGGCAAGCCGATGACGGCGCTGCAGACGATCGACAGCACCGAAACGAATACCCAGGCGGATGCTCTGCGGAAGGTTTTGGGCAAGTAGAAATATCCCTGCGCATATGCGTTTGGGCGGCCGCAAAGGGAGGCTTCATTTCTCCCGTGCGGCATTGGTATGCCTGCCGCATTGGCGTACATTGCAGTCTTCCTGAAGAAGACGAGACCGCCATGTACCCACACCACTGGAATTCCTTCGGCACCCTCGGTGCCATGGCCCTCAAGCAGATGGACCGCAGCGGCCAGATGCTGGAGCGTGCGGGCTACGGCCCGCGGCCGACCCCATCCACCCTCCTGCACAGCGAACCCGGCCTGAACCTGCGGCGCTACGGACCGGAATTCGCCGACGGTCCGCCAGTGCTGCTGGTGCCGGCACCGATCAAGCGCGCCTACATCTGGGACCTGGCGCCCGAAGTCAGCGTGGTGCGGCGCTGGCTGGAGCGCGGCTACCGGGTCTACCTGACCGAATGGACCCCGCTGGACGATGCCGACCCGGACGATACCGACCAGCAGCACGAGTTCGGCCTGGCCGACTACACGGGCCGGCTGTTGGGCGCCTGCCGCCAGGCCATCGCCGCGGACGCGGGCAGCGGCAGCGGCAGCAGCACGGAATCCAGACCCGTGATCGCCGGCCACTCGCTGGGCGGCATCCTGGCGGCGATCCACAGCTGCCTGTATCCGGACCAGCTGCGCGCCACCGTCCTGCTGGAATCGCCGCTTCACTTCCAGCCGGCCTCCTGCTGCTTCAACCGGCTGGTGCGCGCCACGCCCGATGCGCGCGAGATCGCCGCGACCTTCGGCCACGTCCCCGGCGTATTCCTGAACACCATGAGCGCGATGGCCGACCCGCAAGCCTTCCAGTGGGAACGCTGGAGCGACCGCTGGCTCTCGCTGGGCGACCCGCAGGCCATGGCCACCCACATGCAGGTGGAACGCTGGACCCACGACGAGTTCGCGCTGCCGGGCCAGCTGTTCACCGACCTCGTCGAGAAGCTGTACCGCAGGGACGGGTTCATGCAGGGCGAGCTGGAGATCGGCGGCCGGAGGGTCGGCCCGGGCGAGCTGCGCACCCCGCTGCTGAGCGTGATCGACCCGCGCAGCAAGCTGATCCCGCCGGCGGCCGTGCTGCCCTTCCACGAGGCGGCGGCCAGCCCGCGCAAGCAGGTACTGCATTACGAGGGCGACGTCGGCGTCAACCTGCAGCACGTCGGGGTGCTGGTCGGCCGCAACGCGCATGCGAGGATCTGGCCGGCGGTCTTCGACTGGCTGGGCTAGCCGCGCACGCGCTTCATAGGGGCCGCAGGAACAGGCCGACGGTGAGGGCGACGCCAATGCCGACGATGGCCACGCGCAGCGCCTTCTCGTTCACGCGGTGCAGGGCCCAGGTGCCGGCCAGTCCGCCGAGGATGGCGCCGACCGCCAGCACGCCGGCCTGCAGCCAGTGCAGCTCGGGCGAGGTGATGAACAGGACGACCGCCGAGGCATTCATCACGCCCGCCAGCACGTTCTTGGTGCCGCCCGCGTTGCGTGCCGACAGCCCGGCCATGGTCAGCGCCGCCATCATGAGGATGCCGATGCCGCCGCCGAAATAGCCGCCGTAGACGGCAATCAGGAACTGCGCGGTGCCGGTGGTGAAGCGGCCCAGGTGCGCCGCCTTCTCCTCGGAACCCTTGCGGAAGAAGCTGCCCCAGGTGAAGACGGCGGTGGCGAACAGCACCAGCCACGGCACCAGGCGCGCGAACACCTTGGGCGAGGTATGAAGCAACAGCAGCCCGCCGGCCGCGCCGCCGAGGATGCTCAGCACGAACAGGGTGCGGAAGGACAGTCCGGCCGCCCCGCTCACCAGCTTGCGGCCGGCATAGCCCGCGGTGATCTGGCCGGGGAACAGGGCCACCGTGGAGGTGATGTTGGCGGCCAGCGGCGACATCCCGGACACGATCAGCGCCGGCAAGGTCACGAAGGAACCGCCGCCGGCGAGGGTGTTCTGGACGCCGGCCACGAGGCCCGCCAGGAAGACGAGGAGCAGCAGCATCTCGCTTCCGGCCTCAGGCTGCCAGCACCTGCGGGCCGATCTCGCGGATCGACTTCACGCCGGTCAGGACCATATTGGTGCGGATGTCCTTTTCCATGATCGCCAGCAGGCGCTCGACCCCGGCCTGGCCGCCGGTGGCCAGCGCATAGATGAAGGCGCGGCCGATCAGGACGCCGTCGGCGCCCAGCGCCAGCATGCGGAACACGTCGGTGCCGGTGCGCACGCCGCCGTCGGCGAAGATCGTCATCTTGCCCTTGACCTGGTCGGCGATGGCCGGCAGCACGCTGGCCGAGGACGGGGCGCCGTCGAGCTGGCGGCCGCCGTGGTTCGAGACCACGATGCCGTCGGCGCCAAAGGCCAGCGCATCGCGCGCGTCCTCGGTGTCGAGGATGCCCTTCAGGACCAGCTGCCCCTTCCACTCGTCGCGGATCCACTGCAGGTCCTGCCAGCTGATGCCGGGGTCGAAGTTCGAACCGAGCCAGCCGATGTAGTCTTCCAGCCCGGTGGCGTGGCCACGGTAGGCGGAAATATTCCCCAGGTCGTGCGGACGGCCGTGCAGGCCGACGTCCCAGGCCCAGCGCGGGTGCATCATCGCCTGCAGGATGCGGCGGCGCGGGCCGGCCGGGCCGCTCATCCCGCTGTGCAGGTCGCGGTAGCGGTTGCCGGGCACCGGCATGTCGACCGTGAAGATCAGGGTGGTCGCCCCCAGCTCGCTGGCGCGGCGCATCACGTCGCGCATGAAGCCGCGGTCTTTCAGCACGTACAGCTGGAACCAGATCGGCCTGGAGGCCTTGGCCGCCACCTCGGCCAGCGAACAGACCGAGACCGTGGACTGGATGAAGGGAATGTTGGCGCGGCCGGCCGCCTGCACCGCCTGCACTTCGCCGCGGCGCGCATACATGCCGGCCAGGCCGATCGGGGCCAGTGCGATCGGCAGGCCGCTCTCCTGGCCGAACCAGTTGGTCGTCAGGTCGAGCTGCTCGGAGCCGCGCAGCACGCGCTGGCGCAGCTTGACGGTCTGGAGGTCGCCGACATTGGCGCGCAGGGTCTGTTCGGCGCCGGCGCCGCCGTCGAGGTAGTGGAACAGGAAGGGCGGCAGCTTGCGCCGCGCGGCTTCGCGGAAATCGGTTGCGGATGAAATGATCATGGGTCTCGGTTGGCCTGCCGGCTGCGGTTTCTTGTCGTACTGTCCAGTGTACGACGAAACGACGCTGCACGGGTATGCCAACCGCTTGATTTCCCGGCTCCAATGCTATAGTGTTTCGCCCCTTTTGACTGATCAGTAAAGACACCCCAGATGTTCCCGGCAGTTTCCCTCGACGTGGCGGCGGCCCTGAAAACGCTCGTCCTGACCCTCGACCTGGTCGGCACCTTCGTGTTCGCGCTGAGCGGCGCGACGGCCGGCGTCAAGCGCAGGCTGGACATCTTCGGCGTGCTGGTGCTGTCCTTCGTCGCCGCCAACTCGGGCGGCATCGTGCGCGACCTGCTGATCGGGGCGACGCCGCCGGCCGCGATCAGCGACTGGCGCTATGTGGTGGTGTCGGTAATGGCCGGGCTGCTGATCTTCTTCTGGTATCCGAAACTGCGCCACCTGAAAAGCCCGGTCATGGTGTTCGACGGCGCCGGGCTGGCCCTGTTCTGCGTGGCCGGCGCGCAGAAGGCCCTGGTGTTTGGCCTGGAGCCGGTGATGGCCGCCCTGCTCGGCATGCTGACCGGCGTCGGCGGCGGCGTGGCGCGCGACGTGCTGCTGTCCGAGGTGCCGGCGGTCCTGCGCGCCGAGGTATATGCGGTGGCCGCCCTGGCCGGCGCCGCCGTGGTCGTGATCGGGCATGTGCTCGGCCTGCCCTCGGCGCCGATGGCCTGCGCCGGCGCCGCCCTGTGCTTCGGCCTGCGCATGGCGGCGATCCGCTACGACTGGCATCTGCCGGTCGCGCGTACGCCAGAGGATTGATCCGGCTCAGCCGCCGGTGTGGATCATTGGCGCTGGCGATCCCCGGCGCCGCACTGCGATGGCGCGGAGCACGGTAAAATCCGCTTTTTGCCCGCGCGCGCCATGACCACACAACCGCCCCGCTCCCCTGATCGGCATCCTCGCCGCGCTCCAGCACCTGCTCGCGATCATCGTGCCCATCGTCACCCCGGGCCTGCTGATCTGCCAGTCGCTGGGCGTGTCGGCGCGCGACACCAACCTGATCGTGTCGATGTCCCTGGTGGTGTCCGGGATCGCCACCTTCATCCAGTGCCGCCGTTTCGGGCCCTTCGGCGCCGGGCTGCTGATCGTGCAGGGCACCAGCTTCAACTTCGTCGGCCCGCTGATCGCCGGCGGGACCCTCCTCGTCAAGCAGGGCACGCCGGTCGAAGCGGTGATGGCCGCGATCTTCGGCGTGGTGGTGGCCGGCTCCTTCATCGAGATGGGCGTGTCGCGCATCCTGCCCTTCGTGAAGCGCATGATCACGCCGCTGGTCACCGGCATCGTGGTGCTGATGATCGGCCTTACCCTGATCAAGGTCGGCCTGATCAGCATGGGCGGCGGCTTCGCGGCGATGTCGAACGGGACCTTCGCCAACGGCGAGAACCTACTGCTGTCCGGCGCCGTGCTGGCGATCATCGTGGCGCTGAACCGCGTTCCCGTCGTGTGGATGCGCAGCGGCGCCATCATCATCGCGCTGGCGGCCGGCTATGCCCTCGCCGGCTCGCTCGGACGCCTGGACTTCACCGGCATGCACCAGGCGGCCTGGTTCCAGGTGCCTCGGCCGCTGCATTTCGGCCTCGGCTTCTCGTGGTCGCTGTTCATCCCGATGATCGTGATCTACCTCGTCACTTCGCTCGAAGCCATCGGCGACGTCACCGCGACCAGCAAGGTCTCGCGCGAACCCGTCGAAGGCCCGGTCTGGATGCGGCGCATCAAGGGCGGGGTGCTGGTCAACGGCGCCAACTCGCTGCTGGCCGGTATCTTCAATACCTTCCCCAGCTCGATCTTCGCCCAGAACAACGGCGTGATCCAGCTCACCGGCATCGCCAGCCGCCATGTCGGCATGTGGATCGCCCTGTTCCTGGTCGTGCTCGGCCTGTTCCCCGGCGTCGCCGGCGTGATCCAGGCGGTGCCGGAGCCGGTGCTGGGCGGCGCCGTCATGGTCATGTTCGGCGCGGTGGCCGCGGCCGGCATCAATATCCTGGCCAGCGTGACCCTGGACCGGCGCGCCCTGCTCATCATCGCCGTCTCGCTGGCGCTGGGGCTGGGCGTGTCGCAGGTGCCGGAGTTCCTGGCCCACATGCCGGCCGCGCTGCGCCATGTGCTGGAGTCGGGCGTGGCGACGGGCGGCATCTGCGCCGTGCTGATGAACTGGTTCCTGCCCGCCGTCCACGACACCGGCAAGGACTAGGCCCGGTGCGGCCGTCCGCGGTGTAACGAACGGAAGGCTGGCCCTGCGCCGTGATACAAGAACACGGTCGGGGCCGGCCCCGTTTTTATCCGGAGGAGAACAGCATGCTCAAACTAGACAACATGGATGGCGAGCGGGTCGAACGGCTCGGCGCACTCGCCGCGCACGTGGTGGAACACGCGCTGGCGTCGGGCCTGGGCTGGGACGAAGCCATCCTCGCGTTCGGGATCGCGGCCAAGGCCATCGCCGCCAGGGCGTCCGACCAGGGCGCCGGCAGTCTTCAACAATGCGCCACGCTGGCCGAGCGCCGCCTGAAATCGGGCATGGACCAGAGCGCCGACGTGCTGCGGGCCTGGCTGCGTTGAGCGCGCAGCCGCGGCCGGATGCCCGCCTGTCCGCGCGCGGCCTGCGTTCGCGCTTCGGCGGACCGTTCGACTTCGACCTGCACGCCGGCGAATGCGTGGCCATCCAGGGCCCGTCCGGCGCCGGCAAGAGCGTCCTGCTGCGCATGCTGGCCGACCTCGATCCGCACAAGGGCGAGATCCTGCTGGACGGGACGCCCAGTACCTCCATGCCGGCGCCGGCCTGGCGCGCGCAGGTGGTCTACCAGGCGGCCGAGCCGGCGTGGTGGGAGCCGACCGCCCGCGAGCACTTCAGGGCCGCACAGCGCGGCTTCGTGGACGCAGCGATGGCTGCGCTGCACCTGGCGCCGGCCCTGCTCGACACCGAGGTCGAACGCCTGTCCACCGGCGAGCGCCAGCGCCTGGCCCTGGTGCGCTCGCTGGCATGCGCGCCGCGCGTGCTGCTGCTCGACGAGCCGACCGCCGCGCTCGACCCGCCTTCGGTGGCGCGCGCGGAAGCCCTGCTGGCCACCCGCCTGGCGCGCGGCATGACCCTGCTGGTCGTCACCCATTCCGCCGACCAGGCGGGCCGGCTGGCGCGGCGGGTCTTCCACCTCGAACGGGGAAAGCTGAGCAGCGCATGAACGCCATTCACCTCGGCGCCTGGGACCTGCTGGCCGCCTCGCTGCTGATCCTGCTCGATGCCGCGCTGTCGCTGGCGCTTCGGCTTGGCCTGCACCGCCAGATCCTGGTGGCGGCCGTGCGGATGGTGGTGCAGCTCGCGATTGTCGGACTGGTGCTGCGCGGCGTGTTCGCCAGCAGCTCCGCCGGCGCGACCGCGGCCGTGATCCTGTTCATGGCCGGCGCCGCCGCGCGCGAAGTCGCGACCCGGCCGAAGCAGCGCCTGAAGCGCCACATGAACTACCAGATCAGCGCGGCCGTCGTCGCCTGCGCCGGCTTCGCCACCGTCCTGCTGGCCCTGACCACGGCGGTGCGGCCCGATCCCTGGTATGCGCCGCGTTATGCGATTCCGCTGATGGGCATCGTGCTGGGCAGCGTGCTGAACGCGGCCTCGCTGGCGCTCGACGGCGTGCTCGATGGCGTGGTGCGCGAGCGCGGGCGCATCGAGGCCCGGCTGGCGCTGGGCACGCCGTTCCGCGAAGCGATCGGCCCGCTGGTGCGCGGCGCCACGCGGCGCGGCATGATCCCGGTGGCGAACCAGATGTCGGCCGCCGGCATCATCACCCTGCCCGGCATCATGACCGGCCAGCTGCTGGCGGGGATGGATCCGATGGAGGCCGTGAAATACCAGATCCTCCTGATGTTCCTGCTGGCCGGCGCCAGCGGCCTGGCTTCGGTGGGCGCGGCGCTGCTGGCGGTGCGCGCGCTGAGCGACGAACGCCAGCGACTGCGGCTCGACCGGCTGCGCACGTAGATCAACGGCGGGCGCCGCGGGCGAAATCCCGGAGGACTTCGCGCGCCGCATTGTGGCCCGGCGCCCCGGTCACGCCGCCGCCCGGATGCGTGCCGGCACCGCAGGTGTAGAGGCCCTTGACCGGCCCGCGATAGTCGGCGTGTCCCAGCATCGGCCGCGCCGAGAACAGCTGGTCGAGTCCCAGCGCGCCGTGGAAGATATCGCCGCCCACCAGGCCGAAGGTGCGCTCCAGGTCGAGGGGGCTCATGATCTGGCGGCCCAGCACCGCGCGCCCGAAGTTGGGCGCATAACGGCTGACGGTGGCGATCATCAGGTCGGCCACCTGCTCGCGGCGGGCATCCCAGCTCGCGCCGTCGGGCAGCGCGGGCGCCACGTGCTGGCAGAACAGGCTGGCGACATGCTGGCCGGGCGGCGCCAGGGTCGGGTCCAGCGTCGAGGGAATCAGGATTTCGACGATCGGTTCGCGCGCCCAGCCGTGTGCGCGCGCGTCGTGGTAAGCGCGTTCCATGTACTGCAGGGTGGGCGCGATGATGATGCCGCTGGCGTGGTGCTCGGCCTGCTCCTTGCCCGGCAGGCAGCGAAAGTCCGGCAGTTCGGACAGCGCCACGTTCATGCGGAAGGTACCGGAGCCGCAGCGCCAGGCCTGCATGCGGCGCAGGAAATCGTCCGGCAGCGCGGCCGGGTCGACCAGCCGGGTGTAGAGCAGGCGCGGATTCAGGTTCGACACGATCACGCGCGCATCGAGGCGCTCGCCCTTGGCGGTGACGACCCCGGTGGCGCGGCCCTTGTCCAGCAGGATCTCGCTGACCGCGCAGCCCGTGCGGATCTCGACGCCGCACGCCCGGGCCGACTTCGCCATCGCCTGCGTGATCGCCCCCATGCCGCCGATGGCGTGGCCCCAGGCGCCCTTCTTGCCGTTCACTTCGCCGAACACGTGGTGCAGCAGCACATAGGCGGAACCGGGCGTGTACGGGCTGGCGTAGTTGCCGACCACGCTGTCGAAGCCATACGCGGCCTTGATCGGCGCGCTCTCGAACCAGCCGTCCAGTACATCGCCGGCCGAGCGCGTGAACAGGTCGAGCAGCTCGCGCTGGGTGGACAGCGGCAGCTTGCGCACCCGGTTGCCCAGCCGCCCCGCCTTGAGCAGTTCCGGCAGTGCGTCGAACCAGCCGCCCTGCACCCGGTTCGGCGGCGTTTCCAGCACCAGGCCGCGCAGCAGGTCGGCCGCCGCATCCAGGTGACGGGCATAGTCGTCCAGCCGGTCGGCGTCGCGCCGGGAGAACTTCGCGACTTCGGCCGCGGTGCGCCCGGCGCCGAGCTTCAGATAATGCGTATCGTCCAGCGGCAGGAAGTTCGACAGCGGCCGCTCGACCACGCGCAGCCCGTGGGCGGCCAGGTCCATGTCGCGGATCACCTTGGGGTTCAGCAGGGACACCGTGTAGGACGCGACCGAATTGCGGAAACCCGGATGGAATTCCTCCGTCACCGCTGCGCCGCCGACCACGCCGCGCTGCTCCAGCACCGTCACCTTCAGCCCGGCGCGGGCCAGGTAGAAGGCGCATACCAGGCCGTTATGGCCGCCACCGACAATGATTGCGTCGCGCATGCAAAGTCTCCCGGTTGAACATGAACATTCTGAACCGACGGGGCGAAAAATGCACGCTTCGATCCGGCGCGCATGGGCGGTTTGGCCGGACGTGAGAAAATCGGGGTTTCCCAACACATGCACCGGACATGGAACACGACACACTGGCAATCGACGGATTGAAGGCGCTGGCACAGGCGTCGGGCAAGGCGACGCGCGCCTGCCCATGCGGGATCGGGGGCTATCGCGAATGGACCCGCATCCCCGCCGATTTCCCGCAGGCGCAGATGCGTACCGCCGGCAGCCTGGCCGGCGATCCCTACGTCGAGGCGAGTTACGCCGAATACCATCCGCACGGCACCGGCTACTGGTCGCCCGACGCGCCGATCGCGCCGCGCTATTTTCCGTACAACCGCTGCACGGTGCAGCAATGCACGGACTGCGGACGCGCCTGCCTCACCTATGTCGAAGCGGGCGGCTACTACGTCGAGCCGCGCATCCGCGCGCTCGATCCCGCGCTGCTGGTGGATGCGCCGCTGGACGAGTGAGGGCCGCTCAATCCAGCGCCCGCCGGCGCGACTCGACGTCGACGCACAGGATGGCGACCGCGCCGATCACGAGAAAGGCAGCCAGCATCGCCAGCGCCAGCGTGAAATGCGCCGCCATGACCGGCGCGATGACCGCCGGCGCGAACAGGCCGCCGAAGCGCGCGACCGCGCCCGCGAATCCCATTCCGGTGGCGCGCAGGTCGGTCGGGTAGACCTCGGGCGTGAAGGCGTACAGGGCGCCCCAGGTGCCCAGCAGCGCGAAGCTCATCAGCAGGGTCGAGCCGACCACCAGCGGCGTCGCACTGCCGAAGCTGTACAGCATGCAGCCGGCGGCGCTCAGCAGCAGGAAGCCGACCAGGGTCGGCCGGCGCCCCCAGCGCTCGACGCCATAAGCCGACAGCGCGAAACCGGGCAACTGCACCAGCGCCAGCACGATCAGGAATTCCTGCCCGCGCATGAAGCCGAAGCCCTGGCTGCTCAATTTGACCGGCAGGTAGACGAACACGCCGTAATACGCGATCGAGATCAGCATCCACGCCACGCACAGGGCCACGCTGCGGCGGCGCAGCTGGCGCGCGAACAGCGCGAACACCGATGTCGGCGCGGGGTGCTCGGTGTGCAGCGCGGGAATGACGACATTGCGGCCGTTGACCCGGGCGACCCGCTCCAGCACCGCGCGCGCCCGCTCGGGCCGGCCGCTGCGGTTCAGGTACATCGGCGACTCGGGCACCGAAAAGCGCAGCACCACGCCGACCAGGGCCGGGATGCCGGTGACGAAGAAGATCACGCGCCATGCGTCGTCTCCCCAGCGCAGGGCCACCAGGGCCAGTACCGCCAGCAGGATCGTGCCGACCGCCCAGAAGGATTCGAGCAGCACCAGCCAGCGGCCGCGCCGGTCGCTGGGCAGGAATTCCGCCATCATCGTGTAGTCGACCGGCAGGGTCCCGCCGACGCCGATGCCGGTCAGGAAGCGCAGCGCCAGCAGCCAGGTGAAATCCGGGGCGAAGCTGGATGCCACGCCGAAGCAGGCATCGACCACCACGGCCGCCATCAGCACCGGCCGGCGCCCGATCCGGTCCGCCAGGCGGCCGAAGGCAAAGGCGCCGATCAGCATGCCGATGAAGAAGAAGGTGCCGGTCTCCAGCGCCTTCGGCATCGCGATCCCGAAGGTCCTGGCGATCGAGGGCGCGCTGAAACCGATCGACAGCACCTGCATGGCGTCGGCCATCCAGACCAGGCCGAAGATCACGAACAGGCGGTACTGGAACTTGCCGACGCCGGCCGTCCGTATGCCTTCTTCCACGGTGATGGGTAAGGTGGACATCTTTTTTCCTTCGCTGTTCTCGCTGGAAAGCGCCAGTATGAAGGCAATATCTGTCCCGATCGGTGCACTGGGGTACAAAAACGCACAAAAAATCCCGCCGCAGCGGGATTCATGCCGCTCCGGAAAAGCGGTTCAGGCCTGGCCGTTCACGGGCCGGTCCAGCGCCGCCTCCAGCACCCGCGCCACGTGCACGGCCTCGCGCTGCGCCCCGTCCGCGATCTGGTGGCGGCAGCTGGTGCCGTCCGCCACGATCAGGGTGTCGGCCCCGGCCTTGCGCACTGCGGGGAGCAGCGACAGCTCGCCCATCTTCATCGACACCTCGTAATGCCTGGCCTCGTAGCCGAAGCTGCCGGCCATGCCGCAGCAGCTGCTTTCGATCAGCTTGACGTCGAGGTCCGGAATCAGTCCCAGCACCAGCTGCACCGGCTTGACGGCGTCGAAAGCCTTCTGGTGGCAGTGGCCGTGCAACAGCGCCGTCGATTGCGGCAGGGCCTTGAGTTTCAGCTTCAGCTTGCCCGCCTTCGATTCGCGGGCGATGAATTCCTCGAACAGCATGGCGGCGCCGGCGAGCTGCCGTGCTTCCTCGCCGAAGCCGTAGGCCAGGAACTCGTCGCGCATGGTCAGCAGGCAGGACGGTTCGAGTCCCACCACCGGGACGCCGCGCCGGACGAAGGGCAGCAGCGCGTCGATGGTGCGGCGGGCCTCCTGCCGGGCTTCGTCGACCTGTCCCGCAGCCAGGTAGGTGCGGCCGCAGCACAGCGGGCGCGACTCGCCGGGCGCGCGCGCCACGTGCACGTGGTAGCCCGCGGCCTGCAGCACGCGGAAGGCGGCGGCGGCGTTCTCGGACTCGAAGTAGTTGTTGAAGGTGTCGGCGAACAGCACCACTTCCGGAGCACCCTCGGCCGGGGGCGTCGGCGACGGGGCCGAGGACAGGAAGGTGTCGCTGCGCCAGCGCGGCAGGCTGCGCTTCGCGCTCAGCCCCAGCCATTTCTCGCTCAGGCCGGCGGCGCCGGGCAGGCGGTCGCGCAGGTTCAGCAGCGGCGCCAGCCTGGCCGCCCATGGCGCGTAGCGCGGCAGGTTCGCGACCAGCCTGTCCTTCAGGCTTAATCCGTGGCGCTTGCGGTAGTGGTACAGGAACTCGGTCTTCATGCGCGCCATGTCGATGCCGGTCGGGCAATCGCGCTTGCAGCCCTTGCAGCCCACGCACAGGTCCATGGTGTCGTACAAGGCCTCCGAGGTCAGCGCATCCGGCCCGAGCTGGCCCGACACGGCCAGGCGCAGCGTGTTGGCGCGGCCGCGCGTCAGGTGCTGCTCGTCCCTGGTGACGCGGTAGCTGGGGCACATGGTGCCGCTGTCGAACTTGCGGCAGTGGCCGTTGTTGTTGCACATCTCGATCGCCTTGGCGAAGCCGCCGGTGGCGTCGCCGCCCGTGCCGGGCGCGCTGACCTGCTCCGTCACCGGGTCGGTCTGCACGTTCCAGGCCGACCAGTCGAGCGCCGTCTGCAGCGGCTGCTCGGCGTAGCCGGGCTTGAAGCGGTACAGCGAGCGGTCGTCCATTTTGGTCGCGCGCACGATCTTCCCGGGGTTCATCAGCCCGTCCGGGTCGAAGGCATCCTTGATCTCGCAGAAGGCGCCCATCATGCGCTCGCCAAACTGCCAGTCCACCCATTCGCTGCGCACCAGGCCGTCGCCGTGTTCGCCAGAGAACGCGCCCTTGTACTTGCGCACCAGGCTTGCCGCTTCTTCCGCGATCGCGCGCATTTTCTCGCTGCCGTCGCGCCGCAGGTCGAGGATGGGCCGCACGTGCAGGGTGCCGACCGAGGCGTGCGCGTACCAGGTGCCGCGGGTGCCATGTTTGGCGAACACCTCCGTCAGGCTGTCGGTGTAGGCGGCCAGGTGCTCGAGCGGCACCGCGCAGTCCTCGATGAAGGACACCGGCTTGCCGTCGCCCTTCAGGCTCATCATGATGTTCAGGCCGGCCTTGCGCACTTCCCACAGGGCCTTCTGCTCGGCTTCGTCCGCCATCTCGACCACGCTCCCCGGCAGGCCGAGGTCGCCCATCAGCGCCACCAGGTCCTTCAGCTTGCGGTCCTGCCCGGCCTTGTTCTCGCCGGCGAATTCGACCAGCAGGATCGCATCCGGCTTGCCGATCAGGGCCTTCTCGACGGTCGGGCGGAACGCCGGATTGGACAGCGCCAGTTCAATCATGGTGCGGTCCACCAGCTCGACCGCCACCGGGCCCAGTTTGACGATGTGCCGGGTGCTGTCCATCGCCTTGCTGAAGTTGCCGAAGTTGACGATGCCCAGCGATTTCGCCTTCGGCAGCGGGGCCAGCTTCAGGGTCAGCTGGCGCGAATACGCGAGCGTGCCTTCCGAGCCGACCAGCAGGTGCGCCATATTGACGCTGCCGTCCGGCGTGTACGGGCGTTCCGACTGCGGATGGAAGATGTCGAGGTTGTAGCCGCCGACCCGGCGCATGACCTTCGGATAGCGCTCGCCGATCTCGTCGCGCTCGCGCGCGGCGATCGCTTCCACCGTCGCGGCCAGCCGCTGCACGCGCGCGGGCGCCTCGGCGCGCATCGCGGCCAGCGGCCCGAAGCGGCTCGAGGTGCCGTCGGCCAGCCAGGCGTCGATCGCCAGCACGTTGTGCACCATATTGCCGTAATAGAGGCTGCGCGAGCCGCAGGAGTTGTTGCCCGCCATGCCGCCGATGGTGCACTGGGCGGCGGTCGAGACGTCGACCGGGAACCACAGGCCATGCGGCTTGAGCCAGGCATTCAGGTGGTCGAGCACGATGCCGGGTTGGACCGTGACCGTCATCGCTTCCTTGTCGAACTCCACCACCTTGTTCAGGTATTTGCTGTTGTCGAGGACCAGGGCCGCGCCCACGGTCTGGCCGCACTGGCTGGTGCCGGCGCCGCGCGCGAGCACGGGCACGTGCGCGTCGCGCGCCAGCGCCAGCGCCCGGACCACGTCGTCCTCGCTGCGCGGGATGAACACGCCCACCGGCTCGATCTGGTAGATCGATGCGTCGGTCGAATAGCGCCCGCGCGACAGGCGGTCGAACAGTACCTCCCCCGATGTTTCACTGCGCAGCCGGCTGGCCAGCTCCTGGCCATCGATGCGTGCCTGCACGCCGGCCGACAACAACACCTTCGAAGGTACCGAATCGTTCATCTGAGGGTTCTCCAGATCATTCGTCTTTGGTAGCGGGAGTCTGCGCCGCGCGCAGCACCGCGATCACGGCGTCGCGCTTGTTGCGCAGGTGCTGCTGCAGGATCGCGCGCAATGCCTCGCCGTCGCGCCGCTCCAGCGCCTCCAGCATCAGGCCGTGCTCGCGCACCGCCGCATCCCACTTTTCCTGGTTGAAGTTGGAGCGGAAGCGCAGGCTCTGGATACGTGCGTTGATCTGCTGGTAGGTCTCGGTCAGGACCGTGTTGCGCGCCATCGCGTTGATGCGGTCGTGGATCGTGTGATTCAGCTTGTAATAGGTCGGCAGGTCGCGCCGCGCGTGGGCCGCCAGCATCTCGAAGTGCAGCGCCCGCACCTCGGCGATTTCCTCGTCGGTGGCGCGCGCGCAGGCCAGTTCGCCGGACAGGCTTTCCAGCGCGCCCATCACTTCGAAGGTCTGTTCGATCTCGGGCACCGACATCTGCGCCACGACCGCACCGCGGTTCGGCTGCAGCACGATCAGTCCCTCGACGGCGAGGGTCTTGAAGGCTTCGCGCAGCGGCGTGCGCGAGACGTTGAGCTGTTCGCACAGCACGCGCTCGTTGAGGCGGGTGCCGGGCGCCAGCACGCCCTCGACGATCATGTCCCTCAGGCGCGCGCCGACGGCGGCGGACAAGCCGAGTCGATCGATGCTGGCAATGGCAGGTGGAGTTGCAGGATTATTCATAGTCCCCAAATTGTATACCACATACAAATCCCGGGCCAGCACTACCCCGCACTTTTGCTAGGCCACCACAGCACAATGACGATTTTTATTGACTTCGATTTAATTCTGCATATTGTATACAAACCGTTCTCAATCTTTTTCTCACCACGACAAGGTTTCACAATGGTAAAACTGAACTCCCACCCGGCTGGCCGCCACTTCCTCCAGATCCCGGGCCCTTCGACCGTCCCCGACCGGATCCTGCGCGCGATGGACTATCCGACCATCGACCACCGCGGCCCCGAATTCCAGGCCCTGGGCAAGAAGGTGCTGGCCGATATCCGCAAGATCTTCCAGACCGCGAACCCGGTCGTCATCTACCCGGCCTCCGGCACCGGCGCCTGGGAAGCGGCGCTCGTGAACACCCTCTCGCCTGGCGACACGGTGCTGATGTACGAGACCGGCCACTTCGCCACCCTGTGGAAGAAGATGGCCGACAAACTCGGCATCAATCCGGAGTTCATCGGCGACGACTGGCGCCGTGGCGCCGACGCCGCCAAGATCGAAGCGCGCCTGGCCGCCGACCCCGGGCACAAGATCAAGGCCGTGTGCGTCGTCCACAACGAAACCTCGACCGGCGTGACCTCGGATATCGCGGCGGTGCGCCGCGCGATCGACCGCGCCGGCCACCCGGCCCTGCTGCTGGTCGACACCATTTCCTCGCTGGGGTCGATCGACTACCGCCATGACGAATGGGGCGTCGACGTCACCGTCAGCGGCTCGCAGAAGGGCCTGATGCTGCCGCCGGGCCTGTCCTTCAACGCCGTCTCGGACAAGGCGATCGCCGCCTCGCGCCAGGCCAGGCTGCCGAAGGCCTACTGGGGCTGGGATGAAATCCTGGAAGCGAACAAGAACGGCTTCTGGCCCTACACCCCGGCCACCAACCTGCTGTACGGCCTGTCCGAAGCCTGCGACATGCTGCTCGAGGAAGGCTTGCAGAACGTGTTCGCGCGCCACCAGCGCCACGCCGCCGCGACCCGCGCCGCAGTCGAAGCCTGGGGCCTCGAGATCCTGTGCCAGAACCCGGCCGAGTACAGCGGCGTGCTGACCGGCGTCGTGATGCCGAAGGACGCCTCGGGCGAGTACTACAACGCCGACGCCTTCCGCAAGGCCGTGCTGGAAAACTTCAACATGTCGCTGGGCCAGGGCCTCACCAAGCTGTCGGGCTGGGTGTTCCGCATCGGCCACCTCGGCGATTTCAATGACTTGACCCTGATGGGCACCCTTGCCGGTGTCGAGATGGGCTTCGAGGTAGCGGGCATCCCGCACCGCAAAGGCGGCGTACTGGCCGCCATGCAGTACCTGACGGCCACTAGCCCACAAGGCAAGCACGCCGAAACGCTGGCAAAGGCGGCCTGACGAGCGCCACGCCGGTACCAAGAGAAAAACGAACAGGAGACACCACATGAAAGCAAACCGTGCCACGACGCAGGTGCTGATACTACTCTGCGTGATGTACCTGATTACCTATGTCGACCGAGTCAACGTCAGTACCGCCGCCGCCAGTTTCGGCAAGGAGTTCGATCTCAGCAAGACCCAGCTTGGCCTGGTCTTTTCGGCCTTTGCCTACCCCTATCTGGTCTTCCAGATCATCGGCGGCTGGCTGGGCGATAAATTCGGCGCCCGCAAGACGCTGACCATCTGCGCCCTGGTCTGGGCCAGCGCCACCATCCTCAGCGGCCTGGCCACCGGCCTGGTCTCGCTGTTCCTGGCGCGCATGCTGCTGGGTCTCGGCGAAGGCGCGACCTTCCCGACCGCGACCCGCGCCATGGCCAGCTGGTTCTCGGCCGAGAAGCGCGGTTTCGCACAGGGCATCACGCACGCCTGCGCACGCCTCGGCAATGCGGTGACCCCGCCGCTGGTCGTGGCCCTGATGGCCGCCACCAGCTGGCGCGGCTCCTTCATCATCCTGGGCTGCATCAGCCTGGGCTGGGTCCTGTGGTGGGCCGTCAGCTTCCGCGACAACCCGTCCGACCATCCGCGCATCACCAAGGATGAACTGGCCGTGCTGCCCGAGTACAAGCAGTACAAGGACCGCCCGAAAGTCCCCTGGATGCCGCTGTTCAAGCGCATGATGCCGGTGACCATCACCTACTTCTGCTACGGCTGGATCCTGTGGCTGTTCCTGAGCTGGATTCCGCAGTACTTCCTGCACAACTACCAGCTCGACCTGAAGAAGTCCGCGATCTTCTCGGCCGGCGTGTTCTTCGCCGGCGTGATCGGCGATGCGCTGGGCGGCATCGTCTCTGACCACCTGCTGAAGAAGACCGGCAACCTGAACACCGCGCGCCGCAACATCGTCGTGATCTGCATGCTGCTGACCCTGGCCTCGCTGGTGCCGCTGATGTTCATCCACGACCTGGTGATCTCGGCCATCTGCCTGAGCCTCGGCTTCTTCTTCATCGAGTTCACCATCGGCCCGATGTGGGCGATCCCGATGGACATCGCGCCGAAGTTCTCGGGCACCGCCAGCGGCATGATGAACACCGGTTCGGCGCTCGCAGCGATCATCAGCCCGCTGTTCGGCGGCTGGCTGATCGACAAGACCGGCAACTGGGATACGCCGTTCATCTTCTCGATGGCGCTGATGGTGGTGGGTTCGATCACCGCCTTCGCGATGAAGCCGCAGAACCAGTTCGACGAGAAAGCCCACCTGCCTCTCCAGCCGCAACCTACCGTCGCGGCCTGAGCCAGGGCAGCCGGCCGGGGTGGTCGACCGGCCGGATGCCGCATTCACCAACGCGAAAGGAATTCAATGAGTAACGGCCGTGTGCAGCTGACCGTCGACAACGGCATCGCTGCGATCCTGATCGACCGCCCGGAGGCGCGCAACGCCATGACCTGGGCCATGTACGAGGAGCTGGGACGCATCTGCGAGGAGCTGTCCAGCCGTTCCGACGTGCGCGTCGCCACCTTCCGCGGCGCCGGCGGCGAGGCCTTCGTGGCCGGCACCGACATCGAGCAGTTCAAGGCCTTCGAAGGCGGGCTCGATGGCATCGCCTACGAAAAGACCATCGACCTGCGCATCGGCCAGATCGAGCGGCTGCCGATGCCGACCGTCGCCGTCGTCGACGGCTGGTGCATCGGCGGCGGGCTCGCCATCAGCGCCGCCTGCGATTTCCGGATCGCGGCGCCCGGCGCGTCGTTCGGCGTGCCGATCGCGCGCACCCTGGGCAACTGCCTGTCGATGGCGAACACGGCCCGCGTCGTGGCGGCCTTCGGCGTGGCGCGCGCCAAGCGCATGCTGCTGCTGGCCGAGCTGCTTTCCGCACAGGAGGCCCTGGCATGCGGCTTCGTCACCGAAATCGCCGACGCGGCCACGATCGATGCCGCGGCGGATGCCCTGTGCGCGAAGCTGGAGCGGCTGGCGCCGGTGACGCAGCGCGTATCGAAGGAAGCGATCCGCCGCGTGGTGGCGGAAACCGTGCCGCAGGGCGACGACCTGGTCAGCGCCTGCTACGGCAGCCAGGACTTCAGGATCGGCGTCACCGCCTTCCTGGACAAACAAAAACCCGTGTGGAGCGGGTCGTAAACCGGAATCGCCATGACAGACACTGACAACAAACCTCATCCCGGGCCGCTGGCCGGCATGCGCGTGCTGGAGCTGGCGCAGATCATGGCCGGGCCCACCTGCGGCATGATGCTCGCCGATATGGGCGCCGACGTCATCAAGGTCGAGAAGCTTCCCGGCGGCGACGATTCGCGCGGCTACCGCGAGCCGCGCGTGAACGGCGTGTCGGCGCCGTTCATGATCCTCAACCGGAACAAGCGCGGCATCGCGCTCAACCTGAAGCACGCGAAGGGACGCGAGATCCTGCTGAACATGGTGAAGCAGGCCGACGTCCTGACCGAGAACTACCGCCGCGGCACCCTGGAAAGGCTGGGCCTCGGCTACGAAACGCTGAAAGAGATCAACCCCGGCCTGATCTACTGTTCGGTGTCGGGCTACGGCCGCGACGGCCCCTACGCCGACAAGGGCGGCTTCGACCTGATCGCGCAAGGCTTTTCCGGCCTGATGTCGGTGACCGGCGAACCAGGTCGTCCGCCGGCCAAGACCGGCAACTCGATCGCCGACATCAACGCCGGCATCCTGGCCGTGGTCGGGATCCTGGCCGCCTACGCGCACAAGCAGAAGACCGGCGAGGGCCAGGTGGTCGAAACCTCGCTGATGGAAGCGGCCCTGCAGCAGACCTACTGGCATGCGGCGATCCATTTCGCCACCGGCGAATCGCCCGGCCCGACCGGCTCGGCGCACCTGCTGGCGGCGCCCTACCAGGCCTTCCAGGCGAGCGACGGCTGGATCAACATCGGCGGCGCCAACCAGGCCAACTGGGAGCGCATCGCCGACGTGCTCGGCCACCCCGAGTGGCGCGACGACCCGCGCTTTGCCGACAACAGCGCGCGCATGGCCAACCTGTCGGTCCTGACCGATGCGATGGGCGAAGTGCTGCGCACGCGCACCCGCGCCGAATGGATGACGGCGTTCGACGCCGCCGGCGTGCCGGTCGGCCCGGTGCATACCATCGGCGAGGCACTGAGCCATCCGCAGGTGCAGGCGCGCGGGATGGTGGTCGAGGTCGAGCATCCGCAGGCGGGCCGCACCCGTGCACTCGGCTGTCCCCTGCACTTTTCAAGAACGCCCACCAGCGTGCGCCGCCATGCGCCGGTGCTGGGCGAGCATTCGCGCGAACTGCTGCGCGAGTACGGCTACGGCGACGACGAAATCGACGCTTTCGCCGCCGACGGCGTCATCGAAGAGGCACGGCTGGACTAGGTCACAGGCCCGGGGGCGTTCGCGCCTCTCCCTTCGATTCGAATTCCACGAAGGCGTCGCGCACCGCCGCGGCCAGCTCTTCCTCGATCCAGGGCTTGGTCAGGAACTTGAAGATCGCGCCCCGGTTCACGGCATCCGTCACCGACTGCAGGTCGGTATAGCCGGACAGCACCATGCGCACCGCGTTCGGATGCATCTGCTTTATCCGCGACAGGAACTCGGTACCGCTCATGCCGCGCATGCGCTGGTCGCAAAGGATGACCCCGACTTCGGTGGCGGCCAGAATCTCGAAGGCCTCGTCGGCGCTGCTCGCCGTCAGCACCCGGTAGCCGCTGTTGCGCAGCGCGCGCCGGACCGCCGCCAGCAGGTTCACCTCGTCGTCCAGGTACAGCAGCGTGCGCTCGTAGGGCTGCGGCTGCAGCTTGTCGAGCGCCAGCGCCTTCCCTTCGCGCAGCATGCGCTCGCACTCGGCGGGCGGCACCGGGCGGCTGAACAGGTAGCCCTGGATCTCGTCGCAGCCGTTCTGCGCCAGCAAGGCCAGCTGGCCCTCGGTCTCCACCCCTTCGGCGATGACGTCGAGCCGCAGCCCGTGCGCCATCGCGATCACCGCGCGCGAGATCGACAGGTCGTCCGGGTCGTTGGTCAGGTCGCGCACGAAGGACTGGTCGAGCTTGATCTTGTCGACCGGGAAGCGCTTCAGGTAATTCAGGTTCGAATAGCCGGTGCCGAAGTCGTCGATCGCAAGCCGCACCCCCATGTCCTTCAGCTTGCGCAATGTCTCGAAGGTCTTTTGCGGATCGTCCATCGACGCGGTTTCGGTCAGCTCCAGTTCGAGCAGGCCGGGTTCGAGGCCGGTCTCGGCGAGGATGTGGCCGACCGTGTCGGCGATCCGTTCCGAGAACTGGCGCGCCGACAGGTTGACCGACACCGGTACGGCGCGCAGGCCGGCGCGCTGCCAGGCGCAGCTTTGCTCGCAGGCCAGGCGCAGCGCGCGTTCGCCGATCGGCAGGATCAGCCCGGTCTCCTCCGCCAGGCCGATGAAGCGGCCGGGCGGGACCAGGCCCAGCTCCGTGTGCTGCCAGCGCATCAGCGCTTCGAAGCCGACGATCTCGCCGGTCGACAGGCTGACCTGGGGCTGGTAGTAATTGATCAGCTCACCGCGCTCGAGCGCGCGGCGCAATCTGTTTTCGACGCGGAAGCGCTCGACCATGCCCTCGTTGAGCTCTGGCCGGTAGAAGGCGCAGCGCCCATCCTTGCTGGCGAGGGCCCGCTGCAGCGCCGCTTCGGCGCCCTGGGCGACGCTGTCGAAGTCCTGGCCGTCGTTCGGGAACAGCGCCACGCCGATGTAGGGATCGAGGTGCACGTCCTCCCCCTGGTAATCGAAGGGCCGGTCCATCAACTCCTGCACCCGGCGCACCAGGGTCCCGACCTCGCCTTCATTCGCGCACAGCGCCCCGATCGCGAAGGTGCGCTCGCCGCTGCGGGCCAGGGTAAGGTCGCCCTCCTCCAGTTCGCCCAGGCGCGCGGCCACCTGGCGCAGCAGCGCCTGCTCGGCTTCCAGCCCCAGGCTCGCCTTGATCACCTGCAGGCGCGCCGCCGCGACCGACAGGTAGCCGATCACCTGCTTGCCATCGACGAGCCTGGCCTTCATCTGGCGCAAGCGGTCGCGCAGCAGCAGCAGGTTCGGCAGGCCCGTATCCTGGTCGAAGTTGCTGAGGTAGCGCAGCCGCTCTTCGGTGCCCCGCAACTCGGTCACGTCGAGCGCCGTCGTGACCACATAGCTTACCTTGCCGTCGGCCCCACGCAGCCAGGTGGAGGACCAGATGACCTTGCGCGCGCTGCCGTCACGCGCCAGCCATTCGCCGCTCTGCTGCGTGGGAGGCATACCGGGCGGTGGCGGCTGGAACGGGTCCGGGCCGTTGTCGGCCCTGCGGAAGAATTCGCGGAAATCCCGGCCCAGCACTTCCTCGGCGCGCCAGCCCGAGCTCTTTTCGAAGGCCGGGTTGAACAGGCGGATGATGCCTGCGCCGTCGAACACCGCGACCAGTGCGCCGCTGGTGTTGACCACGGTCGACAACAGCGCCCGCTCGGCTTCCAGCGCCGCCGTGCGCTCCTTGACCAGGCTCTCCATATTGCCGTACAGGTGTGCGCGCTCGATGGCGACCGCGACCTGGCTGCCGACCGTCTCGAGCACGGTGCGGTCGTCGCCGCTCAACTGCCCCTCCGTGAGGGTCAGGCACATCGTACCGCGCGGGCGGTCCCCGGCCGCGAGCGGTATCCGCAGGCTGGTCTGGCCGTGGCAGGTGGACGGGCCTGCGCCCGCCGAGGGGTCGCAGCCGCACGCCTCGACCGCGGCGCCGGAGACGTCGCGCGCTGCGCTGAAGGCCGGCTTGCCGTCGTTGTCGAACAGGGTGATCGCGGCCTGCACCACGCCCGGCAGGTCCAGCACGCGGTCCAGCGACAGCTCCGCCACCTTCCGCTCCGAGAGCACGGGATTGAGCGCCTCGGCCACCCGGTACAAACCCTCCAGCGACTGGTAGGAATGGGCGATGCGTTCCTGCTGGGCGCGCAGCTGCTCCGTCATGTGGATCGCTTCTTCGTAGGTCGAAATCAACAGGTCGAAGATCTGCTGGCGTTCCGCGGTGATGAAATGGGTCTGCCCGCCCAGGTTGACCTGCATCCCGAGCTGCACCCGTTCGTTCGAGCGCAGCGCGCGGTTGGCGAGGATGAAGCGGATGCGGCCGAGCAGGTAGTTGGCCTCGAAAGGCTTGCGGATGAAATTGTCGGCCCCGCAGTCGAGGCCCTTGATCACGTCGTACAGGCTGCTCAGGGACGTCAGCAGGATCACCGGGATGTCGCGCAGCGTCTCGTCCCGCTTGATCTCCTTGCACATCTGGAAGCCGTCCATGTTCGGCATGGCGATGTCGGTGACGATCAGCGTCGGGCGCTGGCGCCGCGCTTCGCGCAGTCCTTCCCTGCCGTCGGCGGCGATGCGGACCCGGAAACCGCCCTCGCCCTCGAGCATCCGGGCCAGGTGGCGGGCCTGGGTGGCGCTGTCCTCCACCACCAGGATCTCGATCTCGTTCTCGTGTTTCGGACGTGCGGTGCTCATTGCTGTTGTCATTCCTGGGAGAGGGATGGAGGGAATGGATCGGCCGGCAGCCGCGCCAGCAGCTTGCCGATCTCGGACGGTTCGAGCACCAGCATCGCGGCATCCAGCCGCACCGCCTCGCCGGGCATGCCGTACACCACGGAGCTGGCCCGGTTCTGCGCAATCGTCAGTGCGCCGTCTTCGCGCAACTGCTTCATTTCGACGGCCCCGTCCTTGCCCATGCCGGTCAACAGCACCGCGGCCGTGGCCGGACGCAGCTCGGGATCGATGGCGCGGAACAGGTGCGACACCGACGGGCACATGCCGTGCTCCGGCGGGGCGTCCAGCAGCCTGCAGACGGGGCCGGAGGCCAGCGCCACCTGGCGCCCTTCCGGCACCAGGTAGGCGCGCCCGCCAAGCAGGGGCTGGGCGTCGCCAGCCAGCTCGACCGGGTAGCCGCTGGCGCCGGCCAGCCAGTCGGCCAGGCCGCGCGTGAAGCCGGGCGCGAGGTGCTGGACGATCACCACCGGCAGCGGGAAGCCGGCCGGCAGCTCGGCCAGGATATCGCGCAGCACGGTCGGCCCGCCGGTCGAGGCGCCGATCGCCACCAGCCGCCGCTGCGCGGCCTGGCTGCGCGGCGCCGGGCGCCGGGTGTCGCCCCAGCGCCGCACCACCTTCACCTCGGCCATCGCCCTGACGGTGCGGACCAGCGCCCGCGCGCTCTCGGCATGCGCCGGATTGCCGATGCCGTACGGCCGCCGCACCAGCACCAGCGCGCCCGCCTCGATCGCGCGGAAGCTTGCATCGACTTCCTTGCGGTCCTCGCCGCCGCTGACGACCACGATCCGCGTCGGGCAGGCCTGCATGATCTGGCGGATCGCCTCGTAGCCGTCCATGCGCGGCATCTGCAGGTCCATCGTGATGACATCGGGCTTGAGTTCCTGCGCCAGCTGCAGCGCTTCCTCGCCGTTGGCGGCGCTGCCCACCACCTGCAGGCCGGGGGCGCAGCCGAGGATATTCTCCAGCAGGGCGCGCACCGAGCTCGAATCGTCCACCACCAGCACCCTGATCATGGCGCCTCCATGCCGCCGACCCGACGCACCGTGGCCAGCAGCCGGTCCTGGTCGAAGCTGCCCTTGGTGAAGTAGGCGTCGGCGCCGGCGCGCAGGCCGGCCTCGCGCTGTTCCGGGGTCTGGAGCGAAGTCACCAGCACGACCGGCAGCTCGGCAGTGGCCGGGTTGGCGCGGATGCTGGCGGTCAGCGCCAGGCCGTCCATATGGGGCATCTCGACGTCGCTCACCACCACGTCGTAGCGCGCGCTGCGCAGCCTGGAGAGCGCATCCAGCCCGTCGACGGCGGTGTCGACGCTCCAGCCGGCGCCTTCCAGCAGATGCTTGAGCAGCAGGCGCGAGGTGACCGAGTCTTCCGCCACCAGCACCCGCTTGACGCCTTTCGCGGGCGCTTGTGCCGCCGGCATGGCGCGCGCGCTGCCGAAGCCGTGGCTGGCGATGTCCTCGAGCGCGATCACCGGCGCCAGGGTGCCGTCGCCCAGCTGCGCCGCGCCGCTGAAATAACGCACGCGCCGCAGCATCGGGCCGAGGCGCTTGGGCAGCACGTCCTGCTCGGCGACGATGGCATCGGCCAGCATGCCGAAGGCCTGGTCGCCGGCGCGCGCCACGATCACCACGCCCTGCCCGCCTTCCTGCCCGGGCCGCGCGGTGCCGAACAGCGCTCCCAGCCGCACCAGCGGCAGCACCCGCCCATCCGCCAGCACCGTCTCGGTGCCCTCGACCGTGCGGATCGCCGCCTGGGCCGCGCTGCGCACCGACTCCAGCCCGGACAGCGGCACCGCATAGCGCGCGCCGCCGAGCTCCACGACCAGCGCGCGCAGGCTGGCGACGCCGACCGGCAGCAGCAGTTCGAAGAAGGCTCCCGCTCCCGGCGCGCTCCGCACCAGCACCTGTCCGCCGGCCGCAGCCACCTGCTCGGCCACGATCGCCAGCCCGATGCCGCGCCCGGATACCTGCGTGACTTCGGAACGGGTCGAGACCCCGGAGCGCAGGGCCAGCTGCAGTTTCTGCACTTCGCTCATCTGCGCCAGCGCGGCCTGGTCCAGCCCCAGGCGCCGCACCGCCGCCTGCGCGACCGCGTCGGCGTCGATCCCCGCGCCGTCGTCGCTCACCCGCAGCGCCACGCTGCGCGCGTCGATCTGCGTCACCGCGATCTCGATGCGCCCGACCGGATCCTTGCCGGCCGCGGCGCGCACCGCGGGCAACTCGATGCCGTGGTCGACGGCATTCGTGACGAGGTGGATCAGCGCCTCGCGGACCACGCCCAGCACCCGGCGGTCGATCTCGACGCCGGCGCCGCGGGTCTCCAGGCGCACCTGCTTGGCGTGCCCGCGCGCCAGGTTGCGCACCAGCCCCGGCAGCTCGTCGAGGGCCATCGACGACGGTACCAGGGCGGTTTCGAGCGCGGCGTCGAACAGGCGCGCGCGCACGGCATGCAATTCCTTGCCGGTGCGTTCCAGTCCGCCGGCCAGGCGTTCGCAGGCCAGCTCGAAGGAAGCGCTGTCCTGCCCGTCCGCATCCGCCGCCTCTTCGCGCCGGCGCGCGGCCATCCCGGCCGCGAGCGCGCGCAATTCCTCGACATGGTGGCGCAGCTTCAGCTCGACCGGCAGCAGCGCCTCGGCCTGCGCGCGTATCGCATCGATGCTGCGGCCATCCACCCGGATCAGTTCACCCGCGCCCTCGTCCCGCTCCTGGGCCGCCTCCTGCTCCGGCTCCGGCTCCGGCTCCGGTTCCGGTTCCCGGGCGGCAGGCGCCTCGGGCGGCCCGGCTTCGTCCCGCACCGCTGGCGCGGGCGCTTGCGGAGGCAAGCCCGGCGCCGCCGTCAACATGGCGCCCGGCGCGGCCGGCAACTGCTGGGCGATCTCCTCCAGCTTCCCGGCCAGCGCCGCGGCGCGCTTGCGGCCGCGCAGGCCCGGGGCGTCGACCACTTCGCGCGCCGCGCCGGCGGCCAGGTGCATCGCGTCGAACTGTTCGGCGGACGGCGCGGCACGGGACTCGCGCGCCGCCACCAGCACGCTTTCCAGCGCATGGCACAGGCGCTCGAGCTCGCGCTCGTCGACGGCGCGCGCGGCCCCCTTCAACGTGTGCAGGGCCTTCATGGCCTGGTCGATCGCCTCGGCGCGCTGCGGCCCGTCCGCCTGCTCGAACGCGACCAGGGCGGCGTCGATCTGCGCCAGGTGCTCGCGCGCCTCTTCGCTGAAGATCGCGCGCAGGCGCTGCAGGAACTGCTCGTCGCTCATCGCGCTCAGAGCTGGAAACGGTCGACGATCTGGCGCAGCGACTGGCCCAGCGCGTGCAGGTTGCGGGCCGAGGCTTCGGCCTGGCGCGAGCCGGCGGCGTTCTCCGCGCTGGCCTGCTGGATGTTCTCCATCGCCAGCGCCACCTGGTCCATGCCGGCCTGCTGCTGCTGGCTCGACACCGCGATCTGCACCGCGGCCTGGGCTGCGTCCGCGATGTTGTCCGCCAGGTCGCGGATCGCGCGGCTGGCCTGGCCCACCTGGTCGACGCCATGGGCCACGGTCTTGGCGCCCTGCTCGGTGATCATCACCGCCGCGCCGACGCTTTTCTGGATGTCGCCGAGGATCTCGCGCACCTGGCGCGTGGCCTGGCGCGACTGCTCCGCCAGGCTCTTGACCTCCTGCGCCACCACGGCGAAGCCCTTGCCGTGTTCGCCGGCCTTGGCCGCTTCGATCGCGGCGTTCACCGCCAGCAGGTTCGACTGCTCGGCCAGGCCGGCGACGCTGGCCGTAATCTCGCCGATCGCGTGGCTGCGCTCGCTCAGGCGGACGATGGTGCTGGCGATCGCTTCCATTTTTTCCTGGATGGTCTGCATGCCCTGCATGCTTTCCTCCAGCGCACGGCGCCCCTCGGACGCGGTGCGCGCCGCCTCCTGCGCGGATTCCGACACGGCGCGCGACTTCTCGCTCGACAGCATCGAAGTCTGCTTGACTTCCTCGACGGTGGCCGTGGTTTCGCTCACGGCGGCCGCGGTCTCGACCGAGCTGGCCGCCCCTTGCGCGGTGCTGGCGAGGATCTCGCCGGCAGCGCCGGTCAGGGTGTCGACCCCGCGCGTGGTTTCCGCGGCGAGGGTGCGCCAGGCCTCGACCATCTCGGAGAGCGCCCCCAGCAGCTGGCCGACCTCATCGCGGCCCCGGATGGCGGGCACGCTCACCCGCAAGTCGCCGGTCGCGATGCGCACGGCCACCGCGGTCGCCTGGCGCAGCGGGGCGGCAATCGCGCGGTTGAACCAGTACGCCATGGCGCAGGCCAGCAGCACGGCCGCCACGTTGAACACGACCAGCCGGGTGGCGGCGCGGTCCACCACCGCCGCACCGGCGCGCAGGCGCTGCTCCGCCTCGGCCATCTGCTGTCTGGCAATCTGCTCGGCGATCGACCTGAACAGGTCGAACCGGGTCTGCAGCCGCCCGGTGGCCGCCTCCACCGCGGCCGCCTGCCGCCCCGCCTGGAACAGGCCGAGCACCTCGTTATCGCGCACCGTGCTGTAATCGTGGTGAGCGGCCGCCAGGCGCGCGAAGTCGCCGGCGAACGCCTGGTCGGCATCCTTGTGGGTTGCCAGCTCACCGAGCAGGCTCCGGACCGTCTCCCGCTCGGCGTCGAGCTGGCGGCTGAAGGATGCCTGCGCCTGTTCGTTGGCGACCAGCTGCGACAGCAGCGCCACGCGCTCGCGGTTGATGGCGTTGCGCAGCGACCCGAGCTTGAGCGTGACCGCGACGTCGTCGTCGAACAGATGCTGCTGCGCGCGGCGCTGCTCGGCCATACCCTGGTAGGACAGGACACTGTTCAATGCCATCGCCGCAACCAGCAGGCCGAAGCCGAAGATCAGCTTGGCGCGGGTGGACAAATCGGCAAACATACTCATTACAATCTCCTGTTTCAGCGGTCGGCATTCACGACCAGGGTGGAATCGTTCAGCAGGCGGCGTGCGTCGAGCAGCGCGGTGCGGTCGGGGGCGACGCCCAGCAGGTAGCTTTTATCGAGGTCGGCCAGCAGCGGCAGGCAGTGGCCCAGGTCTTCGGGCGCAAAGCGGCAGGCGCCGTCGACCGCCTCGGCCAGCACCGCAAAGCGCTTGTCCTCGCCGCGCAGCACGATCAGGGCGCTCGGGTCGGTCAGCTCGGACACCGGCAATGCCAGCAGCACGCGCAGGTCGAGCACGGCCAGCACCTCGCCGTCGACCATGGTGACGCCGGCGTAGAAGTCCGGCAGGCCCGGGATCGCGGTCAGCGGCAGCAGCGGCAGTACGCGCGCGACGCAGGCCGCTTCGAAGGCATAGCGCTCGCCCGCGCAGCGGAATGCCAGCGCCTCGATGCCCTTGTCCGGACGGGCTGCCGCCGTGGGGGTGGCGGCGGCCAGCGCGGCGGCGCGCTCCTTCAGCAGGCGTTCCCGCGCCGCCTGGTCTTCGGCGCCGAGCGCGGCCAGCGAGGCGGCGCTGGCCTCCAGGCGCCGCATCAATGCTTCCCAATCGAAGCCATTCATTGCATGCGCTCCAGCCAGTGGTCGACCGCGCCGCGCAGCTCATCGCCGGCGCAGTCCGCGGCAGCCAGCCGGCGGCAGTCATGCAGCAGGCGCATGGCCGGGGCACGCCGGCCCTCGGCGTCCTCGATCAGCGCGGCCAGGTAATGCCCGATCGCGCTGTCCGGATCGAGGTAGAGCAGGCGCCTGACTCCCTGGCGCGCCAGCGCGCGGTCGCCGTGTTCGAGCGCGAACAGCGCGGCGCTTTGCTGCAGCGGGGCCGACAAGGGGTTGGCCTCGACCGCGCGGCGCAGGCATTGCAGCGCTTCTTCGCGCGCTCCGGCGTCGACCAGAATGCGCACGCGCGCCATCAGCGCGTCCTGCGGCTGCGGTGCGCGCTCCTGCACCGCCGCCCGCACCGGGGTCGGCGCCGGCGCCGCGGTCCGGCACACAGGCGCGGCAGAGCGCGCGGTCCAGGGCGCCGCCATCGACGGCGCCGCGCCGGGCGCAGTCCTCGCCTCCTTGCGGAAGAACACCGCGTCGCCATCGCGCACCGGGGTGAGTCCGGGGAACAGTTCGGGCGACGCCTCGCTCGCGTTGACCACCAGCCAGCCGCCGTCGACCAGGCAATCGCGCAGGCGCGCGGCGACCTGCATGATCTGCGCCCGCCCGAAATACATCAGGACATTGCGGCAGAAGATGACATCCATCGCCTGTGTCCCCGTGGCGGCCGCCGGATATGTGCCGGAAACGAGGTTCAGCCGGGCGAAACGGATCTGCCCGCGCAGCGAGGGATCGATCTCGAAACGCCCATCGTCGCGCGGCCGGAAGAACGCCGCCTGGTCGGCCGCGGAAGTGCGGCGGAACGACCAGCGCCGGTAGGCGCCGGCGCGTGCGGTATCGAGGAAAGCTTCGTTCAGGTCGGTGGCGAGAATGTCCACCATGCCGGGCGCGAGCCGGGGAACCCGCCGCCGCAGCGCCATCGCGATCGAATACGGTTCTTCGCCGGTACAGCAGCCTGCGCTCCAGACCCGCAGCGGCCGGGCCGCGCCTTGCGCGAGGTGCGCGCGCGCATGGTCGCACAGCAGGTCGAGCGCGCGCGGCTCACGGAAAAAATAGGTTTCGCCGACGGTGAAGAAGCGCGCGCACAGCGCACTGCGCGCCTCGTCCCAGCCGCCGTCCAGCAGCCAGGCCGCGCAATCCCCGGGGCTCGGGTAGCCCAGCGCCGCGGCCATCCGGCCGAGGGCGAGCTGGAACTGCCTGCGCTTCGCGCCGGAAAAATCGAGCCCGATCTCCGCCTCGATCCGTTGCGCGGCCAGGTCCAGCACGGCTGCGCCCTGCATGGATTGCTCAGTGGCGTCCACGCGATGCTCCCGCCAGTGCCTGCGCCAGTTGTTCCTGCTCGTGCGCGAACAGGAAGCGCGCCGGATCGATCACGAGGCAGAGGCCATCGGGCAACTGCAAGGCGCCGTCGACGAAGTCTGCGACCCCGGCCGCGCCCGGCCAGCCGCCGCCGGCCCGTGCGGCCGTGGCCGGGCCAATGATGCTGTCCACCACCAGCGCACACAGGAAACCGCCCAGGTCGACGATCAGGAACTGCTGCGTGGGGTCGATGACGGTCGGGGCGCAGCCGGCGCGGCGCGCGAAATCGAGCACCGTCACGGTGTCGCCGCCCACATTGAGCACGCCGAGCACGATCTCGATGGCTCCCGGCAAGGGACTCGGATGGGCGCTGAGCACGGCTCGCCGCACACACGACAGAGGCACCGCGAAACGCTGTCCCTGGCAGGTGAATTCGAGCACTGGCAAGGAATCCTGTCCGAACGGCGCGACGGAATCCTGTTGCCTTGAAGGCATGCCCGCCTCGGACGCGCGAATGGAGGAATTCATGACAGTAGCCTTGTTGACGGCAATGATTCTTACCAACAGTATTTGTTGTATATGAATCCCATCGTAACGAAGCTTGAGCCTGCCGTCACAATCGCGTCCGCCGTCTTTACATCCGGCGGCGGCCTTGAAAATGCAGGTAATGACTAACGCAAGTTATTGAAATGTCGGGATTTCTTCCCTTGGACTGGCAGATGCCTGACAGCACATGTCACAAATAATCGCTTGGCATGTCACGAATTGAACGACGCTCCAGGCACAAAAAATGTTGCACATGATCAACGACAAAACCCGGCATCGCGTAGGCCGGATTTCTGGAGGAAGACGGGAGATGCAGCCCGGCTCGCAGGCCGGGCCGGGCGCCATGTGCATGGCCGTTACGACAGGGAGACGCGGGCAGCGCCCTCAGCTTTCCAGGTGGCTCAGCTTGCCCAGGCAGCGGCGCTGGAAGCTGTCGAGCCCTTCGGCAACGAGCGCGTCATCTTCGGTCAGGATGGCGCCGTCGAGCAGCAGGCGAAGCTTGGCGATGCGGTCGCCCTGGCCGAGCGCCAGCGCGATGCTGGATTCGCCCGGATCGCTGGCCTGCGCGATCGCGTCGGCGACATCCCGCGGAAATTCCCAATGCTTCGCGATCTCCGCCGAGAGCTGCCGGCTGCGGGCCAGCAGGCTGACGCCGAACTCGCCGGACACGGGCACCTTGCCATTTTCGCAGATCCGGTCGGCCAGCCGGAAGGCGACGACCAGGCCCACGTTCTGCATCAGGCCGGCCAGGTAGGACTCGAACACGCCGGCGGTCAGGCCGGGCGCCATCAGGCTGGCGGCAAGCGCGCACTTCTCGGACTGGCTCCAGATCTGGGGCGCCACGCGCCGCGAGAAGCCATCCGACTGCATCTTGATGACCGGCCGGAACCCGACGCGCGCCAGCAGCATGCGCAAGCCGTTCTGGCCGAGCATCATGATGGCGGCCTCGACAGTCTTTACCGTGCTCATGGGGCGGTAGTAGGCGCTGTTCGCCTCGCGGATGACTTCCGCCGCCAGCACCACGTCCTGGGCCACCAGGCGCGACAGCTCGGCGGTCGACGACTCCTCGTCGTTCAGGCTGCGCAAGAGCTGCGGAATCACCTCGGGGACGCGCGGCACCAGGCCGGCCGCGTCGGCGGGCCGCCCGGCCAGGGCCTGGACTTCGTCGAGAATCCGGGTTTCGATCTCGGCAGGCGCGTTGAACCCGGCCGGCCCGGTCAGCCAGCGGTAGTAGGCGGCATCGATCTCGCCACAAATACGCTGCGAGCGCTGCGCCTGGTCTTCACCGTCGTCCACGGCGACGGCGGCGGGCGCCTTCGTGTCGCTGCCCGCGCCGCCAATTAATCGCGACATCCAGTTCTTCATGAGAGTTCACTTCCCGGCATACGGTGATCGGGCATTGGGTCGCGGGCGAGCCAATAATTCTGTAAGGCAATTAATTGTAGTACTGAAACAATTTTATTCCAATGCCCTGCCGGACAGGTTGCGAAAACATGACACGCGCCGTTTCAGGGAAGCGCCAGGCCCCGCCGCACGGAAAGGATGGTCCCGCATCCCGGCCTGCCGCGGATGTGCAAGCGGGCGCCGATGCCGCCGGCCCGCTCGCGCATCCCGGCGATACCGATTGCGGCCGGCGCGTCCGCGGCGCCGCGGGGAATCCCCATACCGTTGTCGCACACGCGCAGCAGCAGGTTCCGGCCGCGTACCGCAAGCTGTAGCTGGACATGGGTCGCGTCGGCGTGGCGCAGCACATTCGTCAGGGCTTCCCGGCAGATGTGCAGCAGCTCGGCCGCCACGGAGGGCGGAGGCTCGACGTAGCCGGACGCGGCGTGCCGCAAGGTACAGCCCAGCCTGAAGCGGCGCTGGAGATTGTCCGCCTCCCCGCGCAGGGCCGCGGCCAGTCCGCCGGCCTCGAGCCCGGGCGCGCGCAGCAGCTGCGCGATGTCCTGGACCGATGCGATCGCCTGCTCGATGCCCGAACGCGCCGAGCCCAATTCACGCAGCAGCTCCTCGCGCGGCGGGACCTCGCCGTCATGCATGCGCCGTTCCAGCAGGCGCAGGTCGATGTTCGCGGCGGTCAGCAGTTGCCCGAGCCGGTCATGGACTTCGCGCGCCAGCCGCCGGCGCTCTTCGCTGCGTGCCCTTTCCAGCGCCGCGCGGCTCGCCTGCCCCATGCGCAGCAGCGCCTGGATGCGCTCGGCGAGCTCTCCGGCATCGACAGGGGCGGCCAGGACATCGTTGGCGCCGGTCCGCAAGGCCAGCCTGCGCGCCGCCGCATCGGATCCGGCCGCCAGCAGGATCACCGGCACCGCCTCGAGCGCTTCCTCGCGCCGCACCGCACGCAGCAGGCCGAGACCGCCCGCCTCCGCCGGCGCGCCGCCCGGCACCAGCACGAGCACATCGGGCCGGATCGACAGCGCGAGCCCGATGCCTTCGCGCGCCGTGGATGCGCGATGCAGCGCGACGCCGCGCCGGCGCAGGCGCCGCCGCAGCTCGTCCTGCTCCGATGGCCCGGCATCGATCAGCACGACACTGGGGCCATGCCCGAAAGGATGCTCTGTCATCGCGGATCAGACCAGGCGGATATTTCCATGTTCATCCCATTCCACGCGCGCCGTCCCCGGCTCTTCCAGCTCCAGGTGTTCGAGCTCGATCTGCTGCGGTCCGAGCGCCAGCTGGTCGGCCTCGAGGTCCGGCTTGCGCGCAGGCGGCCGGACCGGCTTGCCCTGCATCGCGCTATCCCGGCGTCCGAAGGCTTCGCGCACCGTCGCGATCAGCTCCTCGTGTTGCCACGGCTTGGCCAGGTAGCGGAACACCTCCGCCCGGTTGACCGCGGCGATGATGTCGCCGGACTCGGTGCTGGCACTGACGACGATGCGCACCGCATCCGGCTGCAATCCCTTCACCAGTTGCAGCACATCGGCGCCGTTCAGGCCAGGCATGCGGTAGTCCGAAATGACGACATCGAAGTCCTGTTCGCCGGCGCGATGCACCGCGGCCTCCGGTTCGTCGAATGTTTCGATGACGACGGCCTCCATCGGGAAGGCCGAGCGCAGCGCGCGCCGCAAGGCATTCAGGACGGCGGGTTCGTCATCAAGAATCAGAATGCGGCGCATCCGTTCCTCCCGACTTGATGAAGAGTTGCAGTTCGACGCCCGACCTGCGCTCGAATTCGGCGAGCTGTTTCAACATCCGCTCGCTCAATACATGGTCCGCGGACAGCAGCAGTGCGCCTTCCGAAGAGATCAGATCGCGGCTGAGCACCATGCCCGGCTTCAGCTGCGCCACGCCCATGGCGATTTCGGCGATTTCTTCGCCGATGCTGCGCCCGGTCCGGATATCGTAGAAGGCCTCGACGACGCCCGGATCGTAGCGCTTGCCCCTGCTTTCCACGACCAGGTCGGTGGCCCGTTTCGCATCCACCTGCTGCTGGACCAGCAGGCCCTGCTGCAATGCCTCGAAGTCGCGCGCCACCGCCAGCACCCGTGCGCCGAGCGGAATGTCGAAACCGGCGGCGCCTTCGGGGAAACCGGAACCGTCGAAGCGTTCGCGGTGCGCGCGGATGATGCGTGCGGCCTCGCGCAATTCGTCGAGCGGCATCAGCAGCTCTTCGCCGAGCTGGGGATATTTACGGTAGCGCCCCAGGTTATCCCCTTTCAGCAGGGACTCGGGCATGCCGAGCAGGCTGTCCGGCAGCCCGGTCTTGCCGATTTCGTGGAGCAGGCCCGCCACGAACACATCCTGGACTTCGCGCGCCGGCAAGCCCATCCTCTGGGCGATCCGGCGCGCCAGGTCGGCAACGCGGCGGCCGTGCCCCGCCATCACCCCGCCGCGCATTTCCACCATGCTCGAGAGTATCTTGATCAGGGTGAGGAAGTTGGTCTTCAGCCGTTCGTGCGAAGCCTGCAGCGAGGTCTGGGCGGCGTTCAGTTCCGCCGTCCGGTCGCGCACGCGCTGCTCCAGCGTGGCGTTCAGTTCGCGCAGGGCCTCGTTCTGCTCCCTGGTCAGCTCTTCCAGGCGGCGCTTCTCGCGTTCCAGCGCCTGGCGCTCCAGCCCGTCGCGGATCACCAGCAGCATCGCGTTTTCATCCCACGGCTTGGTGATGTAACGGTAAATCTCGCCGCGGTTGATCGCGCCGATGGTCGACTGGACATCCGCGTGGCCGGTCAGCAGCAGGCGCAGGGTGGAAGGCCAGCGCCGCCTCACGGTTTCGAGGAATTCCGTGCCGTTAATTTCCGGCATCTGCATGTCGGAGATGACGATGTCGACCTGCTCCTGCTCGAGCACGGCCACCCCTTCCCTGGCCCCGTTGGCGACCAGCACGCGGTAGTTCTCGCGGCGGAACAGGCGTCGCAAGGCCGCCAGGATGTTCGGCTCGTCGTCGACGCACAGGATGGTGGCTGCGGGTGCGTCCGACCTCGCGGCGGCGCTCAGGTTCATTTGTATTCCTCCGGCTTGTCTCGTGCGTCCCGGTGCCTGATCGGCACCTCGGCATTGTCTCTCATTTTCATGCCCTCCGCGGCCCCGGCGATGGGAACGATGCGGAAACGCTTCATGATGCCGGTGCTCCGTGTCGATCGGGTCGAGGCCCGGTGATGGCGATCAGCCAGCCGCGCGCCTGGCTTCCGCTGCCCATGGGGCGCAGCTCGGCGATGCAGCGCCTGTCGCCCAGGCGATGTTCGAACGAGAATGCGGCCCCTTCCGGCAGGCCGGCGGGAAAACCGGGGAAGAGTTGGCGGACGTCGCAGCCCAGCACCGTTCCGTGGCCGGAGAACATGTCCAGCGCGGCGCGGTTCGCCAGCACGATGGTGCCCGCAGCGTCGCTCGCCAGCACCGGCAGCGGCACGTTGCTGAGCGCCTCGCGCACGATGTCCAGGCTGATCTCGCCGCGTTCGATCTCGTTGCGCGCCTGCGCCAGCACCGTCTCGAGCCGGCGGTTCACGGCGGCCAACTGCTGGTTGGCGGTGCGCACCTGCAGCGTCAGCAAGCGATTCTCGTTCGCCATCGCGCCATACAGGAAAGCCTCCTGGATATGGCCGCGCAGCTGCTCGTCATCCCAAGGCTTGGTCAGGAATTTGTAGATCGCCCCGGCGTTGACGGCATCGGTGACCGTCTGCAGTTCGGTAAATCCGGACAGGACGATGCGCACCGTGTCCGGATACAGTTGCCGCACCGTGCGCAGGAACTCGACCCCGGTCATCTCCGGCATGCGCTGGTCGGACACGATGACGTCGACGGCGTTTTCCGCCAGCACCTTGAGGCCCTCGGTCCCGCTGCTCGCCGTCAGGATCCGGTAGCCGTCGCCGCGCAGCAGGCGCCGCAGCGAGGAAATGATGCTCGGCTCGTCATCCACCAGCAGCAGCGTGGGCTGGGTGCGGTTGAAGCGCAGCAGGTGCGGCGCCAGCCCGAAGCCGCCGCGCAGGAACGCGGTCATGGCGTCCGCCGGGACCGGTTCGGACACGTAGTAGCCCTGCACCTCGTCGCACATATGGCGCGACAGGAAGTCGCACTGGGCTTCGCGCTCGACCCCTTCGGCGAGGACCCGCATGCCCAGGCTGTGTCCCATCGTGACGATCGCGTCCACGATCGCCGACGCGTCGTCGGCCTCCGGCACGCGCTGCAGGAAGGAGCCGTCGATCTTGAGCACATCGATCGGCAGGCGCTGCAGGTTGGCCAGGCTGGAATAGCCGGTGCCGAAATCGTCGAGGCACAGCCGTACCCCGAGCTTCCGCAATGCAAACAGGCTCTCGACCGCGCGCTCCAGGTCTTCCATCAGCAAGCCTTCGGTCAGCTCGAGATCGAGGCGGTCCGCGGGCAGGCCCGTGTCCGCCAGCGCCTTGACGATGGAATTTTCCAGGTTGCGCATCGAGAACTGGCGGGCCGACAGGTTGACGGCGACCCGCAACTCCGTGAAGCCCATCTCGCGCCAGCGCACGGCCTGGGCGCAGGCGGTGCGCAGCACCCAGTCGCCCAGGTCGCCGATCAGGCCGCACTCTTCCGCGACGCCGATCAGGGTGGTCGGCGGGACGTTTTCGCCATCCCTGGTCCAGCGCACCAGCGCTTCCACGGCGCAGGGCTTGCCGGTCACCAGGTCGACCTGGGGCTGGTAATGCACCTGCAGCTCCTCCCGGGCGAGCGCCTCGCGCAAGGCAAAGCCAAGGCGCAGCCGTTCGAGCTCGGCGCCGTCCGGCGGGGTATCGTCCCAGCGCAGCATGCCCGGCCCCGCTTCCCTGGCGCGGGCCAGCGCGCGGTCGGCGGCCAGCAGCAGGCTGTCGGCGGTCTGCCCGCTCAGCGGATAGGTGGCGGCGCCGACGCAGCAGGTCACGTACACGGCGTGTCCTTCGTGGTTGAACGGTGCCGCCAGGGCCTCGATCACGTCCTGGATCCGGCGCGCCGCGTCGGCCTGCTGCTCCTCTTCGAGCAGCAGGAGGAACTTGTCGCCGCTTTCGCGCGCCACCGTCGCCCCCGGCCCGGCCGCCCGTTCGATGCGCCCTGCCACCTCGCGCAGGATGCGTTCGCCGCATTCGCGGCCGAGCAGGGCGTTCACGCGCTTGAATGTGTCGAGGTCGAAGGCCGCCAGCTGCAGCGAGCGCTGGGCGCGCGCCGCGCGCGCCACGGCATGCGCGAGCCGGTCGCGGAACAGGGTGTAGTTCGGCAGCTTGGTCAGGACATCGTGCGTGAGACTGAACTGCAGGTCGCGTTGCGAAACCGTCTCCACGGTCACGTCGCTGCCCTGGATCAGCAGGCCGGCCACGCTCTTCCCATCGCCGGATCGAATCGGCTGGACGACAAAGTCGACGTAACGCAGTTGCGATCCGCCGTCCGCCCCGAGCACCCGCACGGCATACGCCCGCTCGACATGCTTCTCGCAGCGCGCGACGACGTTGTCCAGCATCTCCATCACCTCTTGTACCGCCACTTCCGGCAAGGCGACGCGGAATGGCAAACCGATCAGCTGCTCGCGCCCTACCAGGCGCTTGTAGGCATCGTTCGCATGAACGAACACCAGCTCCGGCCCGGCGACGATGGCGACGAAGCCGGGCGCGTGCTCGAACCATCCCAGCGCCACGTCCGCCTCGGGGAAAGCGGGCACGGTCAATGCACCCGCTTGCTCCGGCCCGGCGGCGGCCCGGCGGTCTTGAATCCCTGTGTGGTCTGGTTTGACTGCGTTCATGGCATGGCGCCGGAAGAATTCGGCGGGCTCTTGAGGAATCAGGCTGATGTGTCAAGGATATAGAACAATGTGGCGCGACATCCTCGCAGAATTTGCGACAATCCTGTCACAGCAATGAGGCGGCCACAGCATCAGGGCGGCGCCGCGGGCCGGCTGCTCCCATTTCCTCCGAGGCGCGGCAAGCTGGGGTGCATGTGCGAACTGTCGTGGTTTCTACGACAGGAATACATACGATATCTTGCTTACAATCATCATTGTGACTTGCAGTAACGCAACACAGCGCACTCCGAGGAGCCGGCAAACAGGGAGGAATCATGATCAGGATTGTCGTCGCCGACGATCACCAGCTCATCCGCGAAGGCATCAAGAAGACGCTCGCGTCCGCGGACGACATCGTGGTGGCCGGCGAGGCATGGGACATGCCGTCCCTGCTGTCCGCCCTCGCGCACCAGCCGGCCGACCTGGTCGTGCTCGACCTGACCCTGAGTCCGCAGCATGAACTGGCGGCGCTGCGGACCGTCCGCGAGCGGTTTCCGCAAATCCCGGTTCTGGTGATCAGCCTGTATTCGGAAAGCCAGTTCGGGGTCGCCTGCCTGCGCGCCGGGGCAAGCGGCTACATCAGCAAATCCATGACCGTGGATGTGATCGAGAAGGCGATGCGCAAGGTGCACGCCGGCGGCCACTACGTGAGCGAAGCGCTAGCGGACCTGCTGGCCCGCGAACTGACCGCGCCGAAAGCGCCGAGTCCGCACGAACTGCTGACCGAACGGGAAGCCCAGGTGCTCGCCCTGCTCGCGACCGGCCTGTCGGTCAAGCAGGTCGCGGGCAAGCTCGATATCAGCATCAGTTCCGTGAACACGTATCGGGCCCGTATCTTCAGCAAGATGGGACTCGCGTCGAACGCCGAGCTCATCCGCTACGCCATCAAGCACCACATCGCTACCTGAGGCGGCCGCTAGGAGACGCGCGCGAGCAGCCGGCGCAGCTGGGCCGCCTGGTACGCGCCGAAGGTATGGCCGAACAGGCAGCGGATCAGCGGATCGTCGACCACCTCGGCCTGCTCCAGCTCGCGCTCGGTGTCGGCATCGAACAGGGTGTCGTTGATGCGCATGTACATCGAGGTCAGCGACTCGCCGAGTTCGAGCGCCGCATACAGCTTGGCGGCGGGGATCTCGGTGGTCCAGGCCGGCGGCGCGCCGCCGTCATCGGGACAGGCGCTGCCGCCAGGCTCGAGCCGGTAGCGGAAGCGCGTCGCCTGCCCCGTATGATCATAGACGGACAGCTGCCAGATGCGGGGCCGGTCGAAATAGTCGGAGGAAGCCTCGGTCGCGCCGTAGCTGTCGGGCAGGCCCGTGCGGCAGTACTCCATGACCCGCGCCAGCTGCGGCGCCGTCAGCGGCGCGAAGTGGCGCGCGATGTCGGCCGTGGGCGGCGGCGCGGCATTCCCTTCATACACGTAGTCGACATCCTGCTCGCCGACGGGAACCACCCAGGCCAGGGGCGGCGCCGGCCGCAGGGAGGTCGCGTCGAGCAGCACCGAGACCGAGGGATCGAGGCGCACCACCTGGCAGGACGGCAGCGCCGCCTTCACCTCCCGCGCAAACCGTGCATACGAAATCGGGAAGAAGGCCCGGTTGTACCACGACCACGGCTCCTGCAGGAACTGGCAGGAACTCGGAACGACGTAGCGCGGATCCAGCGCTTTCAGCTGCGTCAGCCACTCTTCCGGCAGCGCGGGCGGGGCCGCGGCGGCGCGCATCGGCGCCAGCACCTCCAGCTCGCGCATGGTCTGGAACGGCCACAGCACCATGTCCCACGGCCCCTCCGCGGCGAGCCTGGCGAGGATCGCATCGTCGATCCAGGAATCGACCACGTTCAGGACATTCAGCCCGGCGGCCTTCACCTGGAAGATCGAATCGACGTCGGCGTCCATGGCTTCGCGCGGCACCACCTGGAAGGCGCCGACCCCGACCGGTTCATCCAGGCGCAGGGCATGCACCCGGGTGAAGCCGAGCTGGCGCACCATGTCGAACAGCTCCTCGAAGATGCAGTAGATGTACAGCGGCGTCGCGCGGTCCAGCAGGTCGAGGCTCTCCAGCGAGCAGTGGTCGTCGTGGAAATGCGAAATGAAGACGGCGTCGAAACGCTGGCGCCGGATCTCCTCGCGGTCGAAGCGGACATCGGGAAAGGCGTGGCAGTTGCGGCTGAACGGATTCTCGAAGATCGTGTCGAAGGCGATGCGGGTGCCGGCGCATTCGAACACGTAGCCGGCGTGGAGAATGCGCGAGACGGTCAGCGATGGGGACGACATTTGCCGGCCGCCCGCCTCAGTCCAGGCGCTTCAGGCGCTGGCCGAGGATGCCCCAGCGGCAATCGACACCGTCGACCTTTCCGCACAGGGCCCAGCCGGTCCCGATTTTCTCGACCGTGACGGGGCTTTCGATTTCCCTGGCCAGCTTCTCGGCCCACATGCTTGCCGCACCCCGGCCCTTGAACAGTTCCTTGCCTTCGTAGATGACGGTGGCGTCGAAGACGGGCATGGCGAATACGGTCATTGCTTCCTCTGGATGCTGGAGATGAAAGCGCTATCCTAACATTCGCCGCCCGCCGTGCTGAACTTCGACAGCTCGACGATGCTCCTGGCCAGGCAGGACTAGTCCAGCGCCCGGTCGATCGACCAGGATGCGGCGCCGTTTGTCGCGTCGGCAATGCGGTGGCCCGGGCCGGACACCGCGGGAAGCCGGTGAAGCTTCCCGGCGAGTGTCTTGACCGTGCCCAGCGTTTCGCCCGAGGTGTCTTTCCCGGGCACGATCTTCCATGTGTCCCCGGCAGTTGGCGAACTCGTGACATGCAGGCCAAGCACATCGCCCGGACGCCGCGTGCACCCGGCGATGTGGTCGATGCCGACTTGCGACGTATGGCTCATCAGTACCGCGCCCGGCTTGGCGACCTGGTCCAGACGGCGGAACAGCTTTTCCTTCCCCGCCCTGTCGGTGTCCACGGCGTCGAGGATCAGGTCGCAGTCTTTCAAATGATGGAAATTGACCGTGCCTGCCAACAGCGCCATGCGCCTGTCGTGTCCATCGGCTTCAGGCCGGGCAAGCGCGATGCCCCGGTCGAGCGATTCGCGATCGAGTTCGAAGAGTGTCACGGGGACGCCGGCATCCAGCAGGCTCACGGCGATGCCGATGCCGACGGCATTGGCGCCGATGATGCCGACGCGCCCGACCTGGATATCGTTCTGGTACTGGGACATGATAAGACTCCATTTAAATGAACTGAAAGGTGAAATCGGATGAGTCCATCATAGGGTTAATACGCCTGCCGCCCGGCTCTCTCACAGCAGACCCGGAAAACTATATTCTCTTGTTACTTCAAGCACTTGCGCCGCGCATTCCGTGATGTGGGAAGCCGTCCTGTGCAACGGAATACCATGGGCCGCCAGGCCCGACAGCGACTTCACGATGTGAAACAGGGTTTGGCGGTGTGAAAAATGCCCGCTACACTCTCGCGGTTCTCACCCAACATTCCAGAGCAAGACATGAAACACAGTTCACAAGGCGGGCTCGTATATTCCACCGACGGCGGCCGCATGTGCCCCGCATGCCGCCAGCCCGTCTCGGGCTGCACCTGCAAGGCGAAGGCCGCGCCCGCAGGCGATGGCGTGGTGCGCGTATCGCGCCAGACCAAGGGCCGGGGCGGCAAGAGCGTCACCCTGGTCAAGGGACTGGCGCTCGATCCCGTCGCGCTGGCTGCGCTGGGCAAGCAGCTGCGCACTGCCTGCGGCTCGGGCGGGACCGTGAAGGATGGCGTGATCGAAATCCAGGGCGACCACTGCGAGCGGGTCATGGACGAGCTGAAAAAACAGGGGCACCAGCCGAAGCGCGCCGGCGGCTGAGGCGCTTTCAAATCCCCGCATACCACTCGTAGCCCTGGTCTTCCCAATAGCCGCCCCTGCCGCCGCGGATGCCATCAAGCCGCTCCACGAGCTCGATCCGCATCAGGTACTTGGCCTGCTTGTAGCCGAGCTGGCGCTCGACGCGCAGGCGCAGCGGGGCGCCGTTCTTGACCGGCAGCGGCTCGTCGTTGAGCCCATAGGCCAGGATGGTCTGCGGATGCACGGCCTCGGGCAGGTCGATGCTTTCGTAATAGGTCGAGCCGGGCGCCTGCACGTCCGAGCCATCCATCGGGTCGGCGCAATGGAACACGATGTAGCGCGCCGCCGGCAGCGGCCGCACCCTCGCCAGCACCTCCCGCAACGGCACGCCGGTCCACTTGCCGATCACGCTCCAGCCCTCGACGCAGTCGTGGCGCGTGATCTGGGTGCGCGAAGGCATCGCCCGCAGCTCGGCCAGGCTGTACCGGGCCGGCCGCCCGACCAGGCCGCCTACCTGCAGCCGCCAGTCGCGGAACTGGCCGGCCAGCAGGTCCCGGTACAGGCGGCTGTCCGGCATCGCCGTGCCGTTGCTGCGGAACTCGTCGGCAATGTCGTCTTCGCTGAATTCCTGCGCCATTGCATCGACCCCGGTCACCAGCCGCTGCGCGCGCCGGCTCAGGAACTGGGCGCTGCGCAGCATGCCGTTGAACGAGTCGCTCGCCGCCAGGCGATCGCAGCCGGCCAGCACGCCCGGCAGCGCCGTGCCAAGCGCGAGCCGGAGGAAACGCCGCCTGATCATGGCCCGTTCTCCTTCCGCTCATCCTCCGGCAAGCGGTAGTAACCCGTGATCATCGAGCGCAGGTTGTTCCACAGGCCGGTCACGATCACCTCGAACACATGCACGGCGACGAAGGCGAGCAGCAGGAAGGCCGCCACGAAATGCAGCGTGCGCGCCGACTGGCGTCCGCCGAGGAGATCGACCCAGCCGCCGAACAGGGTGTCCATCCGCGGCGACATGCCGAGGCCGGCCAGCACGATCAGCGGCAGCAGGATGAAGATCACGGCGAGGTAGGTCAGGCTCTGCAGCACGTTGTAGCGCTTGGCCGCCTCGCCGGTCGGATGGCGCAGCAGCAGGTGATCCCTGAGCGAGCCGCCGATCCCGCGCAGCTCGGCCTTGCGCGGCAACAGGTCGTGCCGCAGGTGGCCGCTGAACAGCGTGAACGCCACGTAGGCAAGGCCGTTGAGCACGAACACCCAGGCGAAGAACAGGTGCCAGTTGCGCGCCGTCGCCAGGTATTGCTGGCCCGGGATCGTGGCCCAGGACGGGAACGCCCGCTCGGTCTTCTGCGGCGCGCCCGCGACGCGCGACGCGCCCAGCACGCCGTCGGTGTCGAATACGTGCGTGCCGACCTGGGTGACACCGTGCGGCTGGCCGTCCTGGCCCGGCAGTGCGGTCATGGACAGCAGCGGCGCTTCGAAGTCCGAATCCTTGCCCCAGTACAGATGAGGATGGGCGTTGAAGATGCCGAGACCGCTCATCAGCATCAGGAAGAAGCTGACGACGTTTATCCAGTGCATGACGCGGACCGGCAGCCGGTGCCGGTAAAACACCCGGCGCCCGTCTGCCGCGGCCGGGCCTGTTCGCGAGCTGAAACGGTGCATGGCGCTGCCTCCGAATGCGCCATATTCTACGCCCGTTCGGGCGCCGGCACGAATGCGTTCGTCAGCCTTCGGCGCCGATCCTGGCGAGCCGGTCCGACGGCAGGACAACCGCGCCCTTCGCCTCCGGCACGGTCCTGACCAGCGCGCGCGCCACGGCCCGCGCGTGCACCGGGCGGTAAGCGCCGGGCAGGACCGGCGCGAGCAGTTTCCCGATCGGGATCGCGATCCTTTCGCCGGGCCGCGGCGGCTGTCCCAGGCCGTCGCGGTAGTCCAGCAGCAGCGACGGCCGGGCGATCACCAGCGCCGCCAGGTCCATGGCCTTCAGCGCCTCCTCCAGCTCTCCCTTGACGCGGTTGTAGAACACGGACGAGCGCGCGTCCGCCCCCGCCGCGCTCACCAGGCCGATCCGGCGCACCCCTGCGGCAAACGCGGCCCTCGCCACCGCCAGGTTGGCATCCAGGTCGACCGCGCGGAACGCCTGCTGGCTGCCGGCCACCTTGATCGTCGTGCCGAGCGCGAGATAGGCTTCGCCGGCCTCGGGCAGTTCCGGCAGGCGGCCGACATCCACCAGATGGACCCGGAGCCTGGGGTGCTCGATATCCAGCGGCCGGCGGCTCAGCGCGTGCACCTGCGCGACCGTCCCGTCGGCCAGCAGGGACCGCAATATCTGCCCGCCGACCAGCCCCGTGGCGCCGGCGACGAGTACTGTACGTTGTTCTACGCTTGCGGACATGGTGCGCTCATCCTCGCTTGCTCAAGCGCCGAGCCCGAGCTCGGTCTTCACCTGGTCGCGCAGGAGGTACTTCTGGATCTTGCCCGTCACCGTCATCGGGAAGGCCGTCACGAAGCGGACATAGCGCGGGATCTTGTAATGGGCGATCTGGCCGCGGCAGAAGTCCTGGATTTCCTCGGCGGTGGCCGTTTGCCCGGGACGCAGGATGATGCAGGCGCACAGCTCTTCGCCATACTTCTGGTCGGGCACGCCGACGCACTGTACGTCCAGGATCTTCGGATGACGGTACAGGAACTCCTCGATCTCGCGCGGGTAGATGTTCTCGCCGCCGCGGATCACCATGTCCTTGGAGCGGCCCACGATCGACGCGAAGCCGTTCTCGTCGATGACGGCCAGGTCGCCCGTGTGCATCCAGCGCGCGGCATCGATGGTGTCGCGCGTCTTTTCCTCGTCGCCCCAGTAGCCGAGCATGACCGAATAGCCGCGGGTCAGCAGTTCGCCCTTGACGCCACGCGGGACGATACGCCCGTCGCCGTCGACGATCTTGACCTCCAGGTGAGGATGGACGCGGCCGATGGTCGTGACGCGCAGCGCGACCGGATCGTCGACCGAACTCTGGAACGACACCGGGGACGTCTCCGTCATCCCGTAGGCAATCGTGATCTCCGCCATGTGCATCTTGCCGATGACCCGGCTCATCACCTCGGCCGGACAGGGCGAGCCGGCCATGATGCCGGTCCTTAGCGTCGACAGGTCGTAGCGCGCAAAATCCGGGTGGTCGAGGATGGCGATGAACATGGTGGGCACGCCATGCAGGCCGGTGCAGCGTTCCGCCTGCACGGTTTCCAGTACCGCTTCCGGATCGAAGCTCTCGCCCGGGTAGACCATGGTTGCGCCATGCGTGACGCAGGCCAGGTTGCCGAGCACCATACCGAAGCAGTGGTACAGGGGCACCGGGATGCACAGGCGGTCGCGCTGGCTCAGCTTCATCGCCTCGCCGATGAAAAAACCGTTGTTCAGGATGTTATGGTGGCTCAGCGTGGCGCCCTTCGGCGCGCCCGTGGTACCCGAGGTGAACTGGATATTCACCGGATCGTCGAACTGCACGCCGTCCTGCACGCCGGCCAGCTTTTCCAGCTCGTCCGCGCTGGGCGGCGCCAGCAGTTCGTCGAAGTTGAACATGCCGGGCGTTGCTTCGGCGCCCAGGCGCACCACGTGGCGCAGGTGCGGCAGCCGCGCCGACTGCAGTGCGCCCGGCCTGGCATGATGGATTTCCGGGACCACGTCCTGGACCATGCCGATGTAATCGCTCGACTTGAACGCGGGCGCCAGCACCAGGGCGCTGCACTGCACCTTGTCGAGCACATACTCCAGTTCGGAGCGGCGGTAGGCAGGATTGATGTTCACCATGATCAGGCCGGCGCGCGCCGTCGCAAACTGGACCAGCACCCACTCGGCGCAGTTCTGCGCCCAGATCCCGACCCGGTCGCCGGGCCGGAGCCCGAGCCTGAGCAGGCCGGCGGCCAGGCGGGTGACCCGCTCGTCGAATTCGCGGTAGGTCCAGCGGATGTCCTGGTGCCGGACGACCAGGGCCTCGTTATCGCCGAAACGCGCCGCGATGCCGGCCAGGTGCACGCCGATCGACTCCCCGATCAAGGGCAGCTCGTGCGCACCGTGGACGTAGCTCAAGGGTTGCTGCATGCCTGTCTCCTTGTCGTTCTCTGGTGCTCGTCAGCTTATCACGTTGCCAATCGCGCGGATCGTGCGTACACTGCCCACCGTCGTTTCGAAAGAAGCGGCACAACGCTAGGGGTCCTGCATCGCCGAGAATGGCGCGCGGGTGAGAAATACCCTTCGAACCTGATCTGGGTAATGCCAGCGAAGGGAAGCTCGAGCAATCTGCGCGTGTCCGCCACCACGCATTCGTCTTCGCTCCCTTCGCCGGATCCCGATCTTCATCGCGAACCCTGAGGAGTGCACATGAACGCCGATCCGAATTCCCGTTTGCCAGCGTCCGCCCGCCATCGCGCGGCGGTGTACCGATGAGGGTCATCGTGCTGGGGGCCGGCGCGGTCGGGACCGCGTCGGCCTGGTACTTGCGCCAGGCCGGCCACGAAGTGACGGTGGTCGAGCGCCAGCCCGGGCCGGCGCTGGAGACCAGCTTTGCGAACGGCTGCCAGATCTCGGTGTCGCATGCCGAGCCGTGGGCCAATCCCGCCAGCCTGCTGAAGGTGTTGCGCTGGCTCGGCCGCGAAGATGCGCCGCTGCTGTTCCGCCTGCGCGCCGATCCGCTGCAATGGCGCTGGTGCCTCCGGTTCGTGCGCGAATGCGCGCCCGCGCGCGTGGCCGCCAACCTGCGCCGCATCGTCGCGCTCGCCGACTACAGCCGCCGCAGCCTGCAGGTCCTGCGCGCGGAAACCGGGATCGACTACGATTGCCTGACCCGCGGCATCCTGCATTTCTATACCGACCAGGGGGAGTTCGAGCGCTCGCGCCGGGCAGCGGAAGCGATGCGCGAACTGGGCTGCCCGCGCATGACGATCGACGCCGACGAGGTCGTGCGGATCGAGCCGGCCTTGCGCGCGGTGCGCGGCAAGCTGGTGGGCGGAGACTACACGGCCAGCGACGAATCCGGCGACGTCTACCAGTTCACTTCCCGGCTTGCCGCCAGGGGCGAAGCCGCCGGGATCCGCTTCCGCTACAACATGACCGCGACACGCCTGCTGGCCGGCGCGGGAACCATCGAGGGCGTGGAAGTCATCGATGGCGACGGCCGCTACCAGGCGCTGCATGCCGATGCCGTGGTGGTCGCCCTCGGCAGCTTTTCCCCTGCCCTGCTGGCGCCGCTGGGAGTGCGGCTGCTGATCTATCCCGGCAAGGGCTATTCCGCCACCTACCCGATCGTGGACGCCGCCGCGGCCCCCACGGTGTCGCTCACCGACGACGGCTGCAAGCTGGTCGTATCACGGCTGGGAGCGCGCCTGCGGGTGGCCGGCACCTGCGAATTGAGCGGCTACTCGCGCGAACTGAACATGGTGCGCTGCGAAGCGATCACGCGTCGCGTGCGCGACCTGTTTCCCGACGCCTGCGACTACGAGCGCGCCGGCTACTGGGCCGGCCTGCGGCCGCTGACGCCATCGAACCTGCCGTATGTCGGCAGGACGCGCCATCCGAACCTGTACCTGAACACCGGCCACGGCACGCTCGGCTGGACCATGGCCGCCGGCTCCGGCCGGGCGCTGGCCGATATCGTCTGCGGCCGCCAGCCGGAGGTCGACTTCACGTTTTGCCGATGACGGCTATACTTGCGTCTTTTTGGCGAAGCACCCGATGGAAACTGGCAGTGAACTGGCGCTCATCGCGCATCTCGAGCGCATCGCGGAACGCCACCTGGTCGAACACGAAGGACGCAACCTGTGCTGGCGCGCATTCGGCGCCGGCGCCCCGCTGGTGCTGCTGCACGGCGGGCACGGCTCATGGCTGCATTGGGCCAGGAATATCGAAGCCCTGTCCGCCTCGCACCGCGTGCTGGTGCCCGACATGCCCGGCTATGGCGACTCGGATGCGCTGCCGGCCGGAAGCGGCTATGGCGGCATCGTCGATGCGCTCGGCGCCTCGCTCGACACGCTGCTCGGCGCCGGTGCGGCCTTCGACCTGGCGGGCTTTTCCTTCGGCGGCGTGATCGCAGGGCGCCTGGCTGCGCAGCACCCGGGCGTGCGCAGGCTGGCCCTGCTGGGCGCGGTGGGCCACGGCCTGCGCCGCCGCCAGCCGGGCGCGATGCGCATCTGGCAGGACGCCGCGGACGAACAGACCATGCTCGCGCACCTGCGGCACAACCTGGGCGTGCTGATGCTGCACGGCCCGATCGACTCCCTGGCGCTGGAGATCCACCGCCGCTCCTGCATCCGCACCCGCTTCGAGAGCAAGAAGACCTCGATGAGCCCGGCCCTGAGCGAGGTCATGGAAAAGCTCGGGATGCCGGTCCTGATGCTCTGGGGAGAGCACGATCCGACCGGCGATCCCGCCGAGGTCGGGCCGGTGTGGTGCGGCGCCCGCGCCGAACGCAGCCATCACGCGATTGCCGCTGCCGGGCATTGGGTGCAGTACGAGGCGGCGGCTGAAGTCAACCGCCGCCTGGTCGACTGGTTCGCCTGACGGCGTCAGCGCGATGCGGCCGCGAACCTGGCCCGCGCCTGGTGCAGCTTCCGGTAGCTGTCCATCAGGCGGTGGTGCCGGTCGAGCCCTTCCAGCCGCATGCTGGTCGGCGTCAGGCCGAAGAAGCGCACGCTGCCGTCCACCGAGCCCAGCACCGCGTCCATGCGCGGATTGCCGAACATGCGGCGGAAATTGACGACGTAATCGTCCAGTTCCAGCTCGTCGTCGAGCACCACTTCCAGCACCGCATTCATCGCCTGGTAGAACAGCTTGCGCTCGACCGTGTTGTCGTTGTACTGCAGGAAGGCGCCGACCAGTTCGTGCGCCTCTTCCAGCCGATTCAGGGCCAGGTTGATCAGCAGCCGCAACTCGAGCACCGTCAGCTGGCCCCAGTCCGTGTTCTCGTCGAATTCGATGCCGATCAGGGTGGCGATGTCGGAGTACTCGTCCAGCTCGTTGTTCTCCAGCCGGTCCAGCAATTCCGCCAGTGCGGCATCGTCCAGGCGGTGCAGGTTCAGCACATCTTCGCGGAACAGCAGCGACTTGTTGGTGTTGTCCCAGACCAGGTCCTCGACCGGGTAGATTTCCGAGTAACCGGGCACCAGGATGCGGCAGGCAGTGGCGCCCAGCTCGTCGTACACCGCCATGTAGACTTCCTTGTCCATGTCTTCGAGAATGCCGAGCAGGGTTGCGGCTTCCTCGGCATTGGCATTGTCGCCCTGCGCCGTGAAATCCCACTCGACGAAATCGTAAGCCGCCTTGGCGCTGAAGAAGCGCCACGACACCACACCGCTGGAATCGATGAAGTGCTCGACGAAGTTATACGGTTCCGTCACGGCTTCGCTCGCGAAGGTCGGCGCCGGCAGATCGTTCAGGCCCTCGAAACTGCGCCCCTGCAGCAATTCGGTCAGGCTGCGTTCCAGCGCCACCTCGAAGCTGGGGTGCGCGCCGAAGGAGGCGAACACGCCGCCCGTGCGGGGGTTCATCAGGGTCACGCACATGACCGGATAGGCGCCGCCCAGCGAGGCATCCTTGACCAGCACCGGAAAGCCCTGCGCTTCCAGTTCCTGGATCCCGGCCACGATGCCCGGGTATTTCGCCAGCACCTCTTGCGGGACATCCGGCAGCGCGATCTCGCCTTCCAGGATCTCGCGCTTGACTGCCCGTTCGAAAATCTCGGACAGGCATTGAACCTGCGCTTCGGCCAGCGTATTCCCGGCGCTCATGCCATTGCTGGCGTAGAGGTTTTCGATCAGGTTGGACGGGAAATACACCGTTTCGCCATCCGACTGCCGCACATACGGCAGCGACACGATACCGCGCTTCGCATTGCCCGAGTTGGTGTCGACCAGGTGCGAGGCGCGCAGCTCCCCGTCCGGGTCGTAGATGCCGAGGCAGTACTCGTCGAGGATCTCCGCCGGCAGCGCATCGCCGGGGCCGGGCTGGAACCAGCGCTCGTCCGGGTAATGCACGAAGGCCGCGTTGGCGATCTCCTCGCCCCAATAGGCGCCGGCATAGAAGTGGTTGTTGCTGATGCGCTCGATATACTCGCCCAGGGCCGAGGCCAGGGCGCTTTCCTTGGTCGCGCCCTTGCCGTTCGTGAAGCACATCGGCGAATGCGCATCGCGGATATGCAGCGACCACACATTCGGCACGATATTGCGCCACGACGCGATTTCGATCTTGATGCCGAGGTCCGCCAGCAGGCCCGACATGTTCGCGATGGTCTGTTCCAGCGGCAGGTCCTTGCCCGGGATATAGGTAGCCGCGTCGGCGGCCGGCTGCAAGGTCAGCAGGGCCTGGGCATCGGCGTCCAGGTTGGCCACCTCTTCGATCACGAACTCGGGACCGGCCTGCACCACCTTTTTCACGGTACAGCGTTCGATCGAGCGCAGGATGCCCTGGCGGTCCTTTTCGGAGATATCCGGCGGCAGCTCCACCTGGATCTTGAAAATCTGCTGGTAACGGTTTTCCGGGTCGACGATATTATTCTGCGACAGACGGATATTGTCGGTCGGGATGTCCCGGGTATTGCAGTACAACTTCACGAAGTAAGCCGCACACAGGGCCGACGAAGCCAGGAAATAATCGAAGGGACCGGGCGCCGAGCCATCGCCCTTGTAGCGGATAGGCTGGTCGGCGATGACGGTGAAGTCATCGAACTTGGCTTCGAGGCGCAGCTTGTCGAGGAAGTTGACTTTGATTTCCATGGAAGAATTCCAAAATAAGGCTAAAAACGTTATCCAAAACGTAAAGCCCTGTGCGAACAGGGCTCTATCGGTCAATCAGCTGCGAGAAGCCCGGCCATCGAACGTGGCGGCCTCAAAGGAACAAGCGGAACTGGACACTGCCGTGTGGCGCATTTCCAAACTGCGCCGCCCGCCTATTATAAGGCCATGCGGCGCATGCTGGCGAAGCCCTGGGTGATCGGCACGGGAAGCAGCTTCAGCATGTAATGCAGGGCCAGCGGGACCAGCACCATATCGTCGACGGCGCCCAGCAAGGGGATCGCCAGGTTGAACGGGGCCAGCGCATACAGCAGCAGGCCGGCCGTCACCGGCAGCAGCCAGCCCGGACGGGCATCGTGGCGCAGCGCGAACCACAGGAGCCGAAGGTCCACTTTGCTCATCCGCCACATCATCAGCAACAGTCTTTTCACCGGATTCCCCCTTCACAGGCAGTAGACCACCGATGTGCGTCCGAAGCACGCGCACACAAGGTCTTTTGCATTATGCATGACGCATACAGGCTTTTTCAGGCATTGCACGCATTTTTACAAATGCTTTCGCCTGTAACGTTTACAAGCTTTCGTACACACGATTTAACAAGTAGTCTGTTGGGCTCAGCAGCAGCACGCGCAATTTTCTTTACGGAGTCTTCCTTGTCCGAACCAATCAATCCCCAACCGAAGACGGTCATCAAGATCATCGGCGTCGGCGGTGCCGGCGGCAACGCCATCAACCACATGGCGTCCTCCGGACTGGCCGACTTCGAATTCATCTGCGCGAATACGGACGCGCAGGCGCTGGCGAACACCGCCACCGAAATGCGGATCCAGCTCGGCGAGAGCGGCCTCGGCGCCGGCAGCGACCCGGTAGTCGGGCGCGAGAGCGCCATCCGCGAACGCAGCATCATCGCCGACGCGCTCAAGGGCGCCGACATGGTCTTCCTCACCGCCGGCATGGGTGGCGGCACCGGCACCGGGGCCGCGCCCGTGATCGCGGACGTGGCGCGCGAGCTGGGCATCCTGACCGTCGCCGTGGTGTCCAAACCCTTCGAATTCGAAGGTCCGCGTCGCACGCGCGTGGCCGAGGAAGGCATCGCGGTGCTGGCGCGCTGCGTCGATTCGCTGGTGATCGTGCTGAACAGCCGCCTCGAGGAAGTGCTGGGCGACGATATCACGCAAAAGCAGGCCTTTGCCGCCGCCGACGAGGTATTGAGCAAGGCCGTGACCGGCATCGCCGAAATCATCGCCGTGCCCGGGATGATCAACGTCGATTTCGAGGACGTCCGCACGGTGATGCGCCAGACCGGCATGGCGATGATGGGCTCCGCCGAGCATTCCGGCGACGACCGCGCCGTCAAGGCGGCCGAAGAAGCGATCTCCTGCCCCCTCCTCGACGGCAAGAACCTGCGCGCCGCGCGCGGCGTACTGGTCAACATCTCCGCTTCCGAGGAAACGCTGAAACTGCGTGAAACCAAGGAAGTCATGAACGCGATCTGCGCGCAGACCAGCGACGACGCCATCATCAAGTTCGGCGCCGTCTTCGACGAGTCGCTGGGCGACGCCATGCGTGTGACGGTGGTGGCGACCGGCCTGAACCGCCCCAGCGATTTCACCGGCGGAAAGCGATCCCTGATGTCGCGCCTGGTGCCGGGCAGCGGCATGGGGCCGGGCTCCGCCGGCCAGGCACGCGGCGGGCTGCGGGAAAACCAGTCGGTCCTGCGCCAGCCCGGGTCGAAGGCGATTGCCCGGCCGGCGCCGCAGCAGCCCGCCGCCGGCGGCGACGACCAGCGGGCCTGACGGGAAACGGAGGCGCCTGCCTATTGCCGGGCGCCCCCGCTCCCGTCCAATGATCAGATCACCACGCCGCGCGGAATCGGCAGGCCGTACAGCGAGCCCGCATAGGCCGCGTAGACCGGATCGTCGACGTTGCAGGCGTGCCCCATGGCCACCGACAGGTCGCGCCAGGTACGCTGGATCGGATTGGTGACGCGGCTGGCATTGCCGCCCGAATGCTTGAACACCTCGGCGGCTGCCTCCGCGGCGCGGCGCACGGCGCGCACCTGGTTGACGCGCGCCTTGTACTTCATTTCCTTGGTCACCTTGCCGCCGCCGAGGACGAACTTGTAGATCTCGCCGATCTCGCCCAGCACGTGCTGGCGCGATGCGTCGATGTCGGCCAGCGCGGCGCCGAGCGAGGCCATGTGGTACGGGTTCTGGGTCTGCTTCACGCCCATGCGGACCCGCCCGCCGGTGTACTCGGCGAAGTGGTTCACCACGCCCGCGGCGATGCCCATCGTGGCGGCCGAGATCGCGCCCGGGAAGAACAGGTCGAAGGGAATCTGGTACAGCGGGACGTCCGGACGGTGGCGCGTGGCGTACACGCAGTCGTTCAGGTCCTGCACGTTGTAGGTGCGGTACTCGGGCACGAACACTTCCTTCACGAGCACGTCCTTGCTGCCGGTGCCCGCCAGGCCCATCACGTTCCAGGAGTCCTGCAGGATCTCGTAGTCGGCGCGCGGCAGCACGAAGTGGGTCAGCACGGTGAACTCGCCGGCCGGACCGTCGGCGCTCTCGGCGAGGCCGCCCAGCACCGCCCAGGTGCAGTGGTCGGTGCCCGACGAGAACGGCCATTGCCCGCTCAGGATGTAGCCGCCGTCGACGCGGCGCGCGCGGCCCATCGGGGCGTAGGGCGAGGCGGTCCAGGTGTCATGGTCCTGTCCCCACACTTCTTCCTGCATGCGCGGGTCGCCCTGGCCGAACTGGAACGGGTGCACGCCCACCACCGAGCCGACCCAGCCCAGCGAGGACGCGCGCGACGCCAGTTCCATCACGCTCAGGTAGAACTCGCGCGGGTCGGCCTCGAAGCCGCCGTATTCCTTCGGTTGCAGCATGCGCACCAGTCCGCTGTCGCGGATCAGTTTCGCGCCCTCGTCCGTCACGCGGCCCAGCGCGTTGCTGGGCACTTCCTCGTTGACGAAGCGCTCGATGTTGCCAATGATTGTTTCTCGTACCGGATGCATGCTGCACTCCTATGTTGACGATGTGTCTCGGTTGTTGTGATATGTGCCGGCAGCCAGCGCGGCCGGATTCAAGGCTTGCCTGGTGGCCGGGTCAGCTGGATGCCCGGTCCTTCATCATCAGCGCGGTCAGCTCCTTGTGCTGCCGGCGGTGCCCCCAGCTGCTGGGTTTGTCGTACGTGCGCGGCACCCAGAGGTCGTGGTCGACATCCAGTCCGCCCCAGCCGTATTCGAGGCGGAAGCCGGACGGCGTGTACATGTAGAACGAAACCATGTGGTCGTTGCTGTGCCGGCCCAGGGTCGTCGTGATCGGGATCCCGCGCTGCTCGCAGATGTCGTGCGCGTTGCCGACGTCGTCGAGCGAGTTCACCTCGATCATCAGGTGCAGGAAGGCCACTTCGCGGGTCGGCAGGCTGCTGATCGCCAGCGAGTGGTGGCGCCCGTTGATGTGATAGAAGTGCGCTTCCAGCGGGCCATCCCTGACGATGTCCGAGGGATGGAAGCCCAGCACCTCGCGGTAGAAACGGTCGCCTTCTTCCAGGTCCGCGACCGCAAGCACCACATGGCCCAGGCCCTGCTCGGCGGTGCGGAAGCCCGCGACCGGGCGGCCCGGGTGGAACGGCGCAACCGTATGGTAGTGGCCCCAGCTCAGTTCATGCCGGAAGCCCGACGGGTCCTCGAACCAGTAGAAGCCCTCGACCTTGCGGTCGGCGTTTTCTTCGGGGCGCGAGCGCGTCGCTTCGAGGCCATGCGCCACCACGCGGCCGGCGATGGCTTTGGCATCCGCCTCGTCCTTCACGCTCCAGCCGATGTAGGCGATCGCATTGCGTTCGCCCGGATGGATGGTGATGCGGTGGGCGGCTTCGTCGAGCCGCAGGCGCACCGCCCCGTCCGGACCGTGCCCGGCATGCTGGACGCCCAATACCTCCGGGCCGAAGCGTTCCCATTCCTTGTAGTCGGGTGACTGCACTCCAAGATAAGCAAGCGACTTGATCATCCGCTGTCTCCAAATTTTTGTTGATCGTAAGCTCTAGAACATTCGTTCATCAAGGGCGAAACCTGGCGCTTCGCCGGCCTGACGCTCAGGCCGCCAGCTTCGCGACCACGGGGTTGCCTTCGATGAAGGAGTCGATCACGCGGTTGAACTCCTCGGTGTGTTCGAGCTGGACCCAGTGGCCGCAACGGTTGACGATGTAGGCGCGCGAGTTCGGGATGGCGCGGGCCAGGGTCAGGGCCGAATTGAAGTGGACCGTACGGTCGTCGCGTCCGTGCATCAGCAGGGTCGGCGCCGTGATCGTGGCCACGCGCTGCGGATCCAGCCTGACCATCGGCTTGCCGTGCCCGCTCTTCCATCCTTCGATGTGGTCGGGGCGCGCCAGGGTGGCCCGGACCCGCTCGGCCAGCAGTTCGTCGGTGACATGGCGGGTGTCGAACGCCATGCCTTCGACGAACTTGCGCATCGTCTCGATGGACGGATTGAAATAGGCCGCTTCGAGCGCCTTGACGCCTTCGCTCAGGCCGGCCGGATCGAAGATGCCCGGCACGCCGGCCGAGGAACCCATCGTGATCAGGTGCGAGACCAGTTCCGGCCGTTCGTAGGCCAGGCGGATGCAGGACGAGCCGCCCATCGAGTTGCCGACGAAGGCTGCCTGCGAAATGCCGAGCGCCTCGAGGAACTCGGCCAGGGCGCCGCTGTTGTCGCGCTGGTCGTAGGTGACGGACTGCGACTTGCCCCAGCCGGGCAGGTCGACGGCCAGCACCCGGTACTTCCTGGCCAGGGCGGCGATGTTGGGGTTGTAGTTGCTCCAGGCGGATGCGCCTGGTCCGCCGCCGTGCACCAGCACCAGCGGATGACCCTGCCCCGCCTCGTGGTAGTGGATGTCCCAGTTCCTGGTCTTGATTCGCTTGCTAGTGTTTTCTTCGGTCACGATCGCCACGTCTTCCTCCATTCAGCATCAATATCGGTTGCCTGCTCCGTGCGGCCGGGCGCCTTGTTCGCGGCCGGTGCCGAAGTGGTGAACATATATTAGACGAATCTTCGTTCTAGAATCAATATATTATTTTCGCGTGCGGTGGCACGGCATGGCGGCCCGCGCCGCAAAGAAGAAGATGCAAAAAAAGGGGGCGGCCGCAGCGCATGCGGCGCCCCCGGGGACGGGACGATGGAAGGGCCGTCGCGCCGCAGCGCACGGCCCAGGGGTCAGGCCTTGGCCAGTGCGGGTTTGCGGCCCTTGCGCGCCGGTTCGGCCGCGCGCGCGGCGCCCAGCTGGGCCTTGGCCTGCGCGACCAGGTGCACCAGGCTCGAGGCGAGCATGGGGCGGAAAGCCTTGATCGCTTCTCCCGAAGCGCCGGCGATCGCATTCCCGTCCTGCAGGGCCAGGGTGAAGCCGCTGAGGCGTTCCGGCAGGTCGGGATCCTGTTCGAGCAGCTCCGCGGGCAGGATCTTGCGCCACCAGGACGCGAACTCCGCGCGCTGCAGTTGCCGGATCTTGAGGAAGCGTTCGCGTGCGACCTGCTCGCGCACCGATTTCTCGACGCTCAGGATGACGCCGAGGCGCCAGAAGTCGGCCGCATCGAACTGCCGGCCGGCGTCGACCGGATCGAAGATGCGCCCGATATGCTGCTCGAAGGTCTCGCCCGGCAGGGGCTGGTGGGTCGAGGCGACCTGGCTGTGCCAGCGCTCGAAGCTGGTCTCGATCAGCGCGGCCAGCAGCAGGTCCTTGTTCTCGAAGTGCCAGTAGACGCTCCCTACCGGCAGCTCGGCCTTCTTCGCGACCTTGGCCATGGTGGCGCCGCTGTATCCCTCGTCGCAGATGACCTCGAAGGCTGCGTCGAGGATGCGCTCGCGCGAGGCGGCACTGGTGCGATGTTCGCCGGATCGGCGGGGACGGTTCGTAATCATGGACATGGTCGGTGGATGCTCGGCTGACAGGAACAAAAATGGTAACACGGGATATTGCAAGAAAACTCAGTGCAGGGCAAGGCGTACGGGGATGCCGGCGCAGTGCCATTCCGGCGCGCGCCACTGTCCATGCGGGATGCGCGGTATCCATGCCGCGGCAGCATAACTGAAATGAGGGTTTTCGCGTTGCTCCGCTTGCCACGATCCCAAAAAATGGGGGCATCCACTGGCGCGCTGCGCCGCCGGAAAACTCGTCAAGGAAACACATGAACAAACTGCAGCTCTCCGTGGCCATCGGGAACTACGACCGTTGCCGCCCCCTGATCGATGGCGCCGTCCAGATCGATGGCGTCGATCCCGTCTTCATGACGCTTTCGCCGGAAGAGATCTTCTTCCGCGCCTTCCGCGCCGAGGAGTTCGACATCTGCGAGCTGTCGCTCTCCAGTTCGACCGTCAAGGCGGCGGCCGGCACCCTGCCCTATGTCGGCGTGCCGGTCTTCCTGTCGCGCGCCTTCCGCCACACGGCCATCTACGTGCGCACCGACCGCATCAACCGTCCGGAAGACCTCCGCGGCTGCCGCATCGGCCTGCCCGAATACCAGTTGACGGCGAATGTCTGGGTGCGCTCCTTCCTGCAGGACGACCACGGCGTCGCGCCGTCGGACGTGACCTGGGTGCGGGGCGGCATTTCGCACGCGGGCCGGCCGGAAAAGATCAGGCTGGCGCTGCCGGAAGACGTCAGGCTGGAGGACGCGCCCGATGGCGAGACCATCTCCAGCCTGCTGGCCAAGGGAGAGATCGATGCCTACGTGGCGCCGCGCCCGCCGGACGTCCCGCCGGGCACCCCGAACATCGGCTGGCTGTACCCGGACCCGGTTGCCGCCGCCAAGGACTATTACCGCCGCACCCGTATCTTCCCGATCATGCACATCCTCGGCGTCCGGCGCAGCCTGGCGGACAAGCATCCCTGGCTGCCGGGCGCGGTGTTCAAGGCCTTCAACCAGTCCAAGCAGCTGGCGCTGGACCACCTGAGCGACACCTCGGCCACCAAGATCACCCTCCCGTTCGCCGAAGAGCGCCTCAAGGAAGCGCGCGAGCTGATGGGCGAGGACTTCTGGTCCTACGGCATCGATGGCAACCGCCACGTGCTCGAGAAATTCTTCGACCACCACCACCGGCAGGGCCTGTCCTCGCGCCGCGTGACGCCCGAGGACCTGTTCCATCCGGGTACCTTCGAATCCTTCAAACTCTGAGGCGCCGCCATGAGCCAGTCCCATCCCGACCCTTACCCACGCTGGCACGCCGCCCACCTTGCGCCGCTGTGGAGCAGCCCGAATGCCCACAAGCCGCCGCCGCCTCCCGCCGCCGCGCATATCTGGCGCTGGCAGGAGACCCGCCCGCTGGTCGACCTGGCCTTTCGCGAAACCTCGCCGGCCGCGGTCCAGCGGCGCGTGCTGCAGATGCTCAGCCCGCACGCGGCCTCGCCGGCCGACGAATACACCTGCGGCAGCGTGCTCGCCGCCCTGCAATGCCTGCTGCCCGGCGAGACGGCGCGCCCGCACCGCCACACCATGAATGCGCTGCGCTTCCTGCTCGAAGGTTCGGGCGCGGTCACCCTGGTCGACGGCAAGGAATGTCCGATGGAATTCGGCGACCTGGTGCTCACGCCCGGCATGTGCTGGCACGAGCACCGGCACGACGGCAGCGAGCCGGTGGTCTGGCTCGACGTGCTGGACGTGCCGCTGCACCAGCACCTGGGCACGGTGGTATTCCAGCCCGGCCCGATCGCCGAGGCGCCCGTCACCACGCCGGACGCGGCCTTCGCCTCGCCCGGCATCGTGCCGGTGGCGATCCAGGGCCGCATCGACCACTCGCCCGTGTTCCGCTATCCGTACGCGGATGCGGTCCACGCGCTGCGGCATGCGCCGCGCTCGCCTGACGGCGCGCGCCGCGTACGCTATGTCAATCCGCTGACCGGCGCGGGCGCCATGCCCCTGCTCGATACATCGATGATCCAGCTGGACGCCGACGTGCGCACGCTGCCGGCGCGCAGCAACGCCAACCTGGTGTGCACCGTGGTCGAAGGCCACGGCGAAACCCGGGTCGGCGACCAGGTCATCGCCTGGGGTCCGCGCGACACCTTCACGCTGCCGCAGCATCACTGGGTCTCGCACCACGCCGAGGGACAGGCGCGCCTGTTCGTCGTGTCCGACGCCGACGTGCTGCGCCGCCTCGGCCTGCTGGCCGAAGAAGTCCAGCCGGCCTCCTGACCCGTTTCACTGAAAGCCCATCACCATGAAAATCTGCTGGTACAACCAACAACAGCTGGGCGCCGTTGTCGGCGACCGGGTCTACGAGGTCAATGCCGCCCTGGAAGCCCTGCCGCCCGCGCGCTATCCCGCCGCGCCCGGCGACCCCCTGTGCGCCCACCTCGACACGGTCTGCGCCGCGATCGACCGCCTGCTGCCTACCGCCGCATCGATCCCGCTGCGCGAAGCGCGCTTTTTGAGCCCGGTGGCGAACCCGGGCAAGATCATCGGCGTGCCGGTCAACTACGCCGACCACGTGGCCGAGGCGAATGCCGACCGCGCCACCTTCACCGACCGCTACAAGGGCGACATCCGCGAACAGGGCCTGTTCCTCAAGGCCGCCAGCAGCCTGGTCGGCCCGGGCCAGGGCGTGGCCCTGCGCTTCCCGGAGCGCCTGTCGCACCACGAAATGGAACTCGGTGTCGTGATCGGCAAGACCGCCGCCAATGTGTCGGCGGCGGAGGCCCTGTCCCATGTGGCGGGCTATGCGATCGCGCTCGACATGACGGTGCGCGGGCCGGAAGACCGCTCGCTGCGCAAGTCGGTCGACAGCTATGCGGTGCTCGGCCCCTGGCTGGTCACGGCCGGCGAGATCGCCGATCCGCAGCAGCTCGACATCCGCCTCAGCGTCAACGGCGAACTGCGCCAGCGGGCCAGCACGGCCGAGATGATCATCGGCATCGCCGAACAGATCGCCTGGGCCTCGAGCTACTACACGCTGCACCCCGGCGACATCATCATGACCGGCACCTGTGCCGGCGTCGGCCAGGTCCTGCCGGGAGATGTCATGCAGTGCGAGATCGAGGGCATCGGCGCCATGACGGTGGCGGTCCGGGCGGCCGGAGGCTGACATGTCCACCTCGCCCTTTCCCACCTCCGCCGGCGGCCACGCCCGGCTGCAGGTGCGCCTGCAGTCGATCGCGTACGCGACCCGCGACATCCTGGTGTACGAATTCGTGCGCCCGGAAGGCGGGCCGCTGCCCGCCGTGGACGCCGGCGCCCACGTCGACGTCCACCTCCCGAACGGCATCACCCGCTCGTACTCGCTGCTGCACGCCGGAGAAGCGCCGGACCGCTATGTGGTCGGCGTCAAGCGCGACCCGAACAGCCGCGGCGGCTCGCGCTACATGCACGAGGAACTGCGGGTCGGCGCCCTCCTCGACCTGTCCGGGCCGCGCAACCACTTTCCCCTGGCCGAACAGGCCGCGCACACGGTGCTGATCGCCGGCGGCATCGGCATCACGCCGATCCTGTGCATGGCCGAGCGCCTGGAACAAATCGGGGCCTCGTTCGAACTGTGGTACGCCAGCCGCTCCCGTGCCGACCTGGCCTTCCTGCCCGAACTGGCGCGTTTCGGCGCGCGCGTGCGCCTGCACGTGGACGACGAGGCGAGCGCCGTGCTGGACATGGCCGCCATCGTCGCGTCCGCGCCCGCGGATGCGCATTTCTATTGCTGCGGCCCGGGCCCCATGCTGGCCGCGTATGAAGCCGCCGCCGCCAGCCGGGCGCCGGACACCGTCCACCTGGAGCGCTTCGGCGCGTCCCAGCCCTTGCCCGCGGGCGGCGACGGCTTCGTGGTCGCACTGGCGCGCAGCGGCATCGAGCTGCGCGTGCCGACCGATGCCACCCTGCTGCAGGTCCTGACCAGCAACGGCATCGCCATCGACTCTTCCTGCGAAGCGGGCATCTGCGGCTGCTGCGAGGTGGCCGTGCTGGAGGGCGAAGTGGACCACCGCGACGAGGTCCTCACGCCGGCCCAGCGCGCCGGCAACCGCTCGATGATGGTGTGCTGCTCGCGCGCGAAGGGCACGCGCCTGGTGCTCGACCTGTAAGCGCCGCAGGCCGCGCGGCGGCCGACGATTCTCCGTTTTCCTCCACGCCGGGCCTGCGCCCGGCGCTTTTTTTGGGGGCGCTGTTCGCATTAAGTGTGGAATCTTTTCAGCAAACGCCGGGTCTAATGTCGACCTGAACCGTTGACGGAGGCGCCATGCAAGTACGACAGTTCGAGCAATTTCTCCAGCTTCTATCTAGCCTGACCCGGCGCCAGCGCGGCCGGGTGCTGACGCTGCTGAAATCGGCGGCCGGGCTGGACCGGGCTCTCGACATCATCGAACAGCCCGGGCAGACGCCTTGCTGTCCGCGCTGCCAAGCCGATCGTCCCTATCGCCACGGCCATGCGCATGGCCTGCAGCGCTATCGCTGCCGCGTCTGCCTTCGTACCTTCAACGCACTGAGCGGCACACCCTTGGCCCGGTTGCGCCATAAATCCCGCTGGATTGACTATCTCGACGGCATGCTCGACTCGCGCAGCGTGCGCCACTCGGCGCTGGAAACAGGCGTGGCCAACGCCACCAGCTTTCGTTGGCGGCACCGGTTTCTCGCCTTGAGCAAGGAGGATCGGCCGGCTCGCTTGGGCGGAATCGCCGAGGCGGACGAAATGTATGTGCTCGAATCGCACAAAGGCTCCAGAAAACTCGACCGCCTGCCACGAAAGCGCGGCGATAAAGCGTCAAAGCGCGGAATCTCGAACGAGCAGATGTGCATCCTGGTCGCACGCGATCGCGGCGGACAGACCATCGATGCCGTCACCGGCAAGGGCGCGCTGCGCAAGCAGCATTTGCTTGAGCACCTGGGGCCGCGGCTGGAGCACGACGTGCTGCTCGTGACCGACAGCCACGGCGCTTATCCGGCATTCGCCCGCGAAGCCGGGATCTCCCATGAAGCCGTGAACGTGAGCGCGGGCATCCGCAAGCGTGGCGCCCTGCATATTCAAAACGTCAACGCGTATCACAGCCGGATGCGCGCCTGGCTGGTGCCGTTTCGAGGGATTGCCAGCCGTTACCTGTCGCACTACTTCGGCTGGCGCTGGGCGCTCGATGGGCGGCGTATCGCCAGTTGGGATGCATTCCTGAGAGCGGCACTGGGTAGATTCAACACTTAACGCGAACAGCGCCTTTTTGGGTGCTGCATTTCCCGTGGCCGGACAAGCTGCCGGGGGGCGCGGCGGCGTGGCAGGCACCAGACGAAAAAGGCGCTGTTCGCATTAAGTGTGGAATCTATTCAGCAAACGCCGGGTCCAATGTCGACCTGAACCGTTGACGGAGGCGCCATGCAAGCCCGGCAGTTCGAGCAATTTCTCCAGCATCTATCCAGCCTGACCCGGCGCCAGCGCGGTCGGCTGCTGGCGCTGCTGCAATCGGCCGCCGGGCTGGACCGGGCACTCGACATCATCGAACAGCCCGGGCGGACGCCTTCCTGCCCATGTTGCCAAGCCGATCGTCCCTATCGCCACGGCCATGCGCATGGCCTGCAGCGCTATCGCTGCCGCGTCTGCCTTCGTACCTTCAATGCACTGAGCGGCACGCCCCTGGCCCGGTTGCGCCATAAACCTCGGTGGATCGATTATCTCGATGGGATGCTCGACTCGCGCAGCGTGCGCCGCTCGGCACGTGACACCGGCGTGGCCAACGCCACCAGCTTTCGTTGGCGGCACCGGTTTCTCGCCTTGAGCAAGGACGATCGGCCGGCTCGCTTGGGCGGGATCGCCGAGGCAGACGAGATGTATGTGCTCGAATCGCACAAGGGCTCCAGGAAACTCGACCGCCCGCCACGAAAGCGTGGCGGTAAAGCCTCAAAGCGCGGGATCTCGAACGAGCAGATGTGCATCCTGGTCGCACGCGACCGCGGCGGGCAGACCATCGATGCCGTCACCGGCAAGGGCGCCCTGAGAAAGCAGCATTTGCTTGAGCACCTGGGGCCGCGCCTGGAGCGCGACGTGCTGCTCGTGACCGACAGCCACGCCGCTTATCCGGCATTCGCCCGTGAAGCCGGGATCTCCCATGAAGCCGTGAACGCGAGCGCGGGCATCCGCAAGCGTGGCGCCCTGCACATTCAAAACGTCAACGCGTATCACAGCCGGATGCGCGCCTGGCTGGTGCCGTTTCGAGGGGTTGCCAGCCGCTACCTGTCCCACTACTTCGGCTGGCGCTGGGCGCTGGACGGACAACGCATCGCCAGTCCGGATGCGTTCCTGAAAGCGGCACTGGGTAGATTCAACACTTAACGCGAACAGCGCCATGAAAAAAGGCCCGCTGCGCAATCGCAGCGGGCCCTTGTGGATTAACTGGCGGGCGCCAGCGGCCAGCGAAGGATCAGCGCACCCTGACCTTGCCGGCATCGACCGGCGGCAGCTCGCGCGCCCCATCCAGCGCTTCTTCCGTGCCGGCGGTATAGACCGGCAGCTCCTGGTCAAAACGCTCCGCGCTGAAATAGTAGGCGATCGCGCTCACCACGCACAGGCCGCCGAAGAAGGCGGCGACCAGTACCGGGTCGGCCCCGCCGCGCATGGCCAGCAGGCCCGATGCGATCATCGGCGACAGGCCGGAACCGAGGGTCGAGGCGATCTGGAAGGTCACCGCGATGCCGCTGTAGCGCACGTCGGCCGCGAACTTCTCGCCCATCCAGGTATTCACCGGGCCGCCCAGCATCGCCTGGATCAGCGGCAGTGCGAGCACCAGGGCCAGGGTCAGGGCGCCCAGGCTGCCCTGGTTCACCAGCAGGAAGATCGGCCAGATCAGTACCACGCCAAGGAGCGCACCGGCGATCAGCAGCGGACGGCGGCCGAGGCGGTCGGACAGCGCGCCGAAACAGGGCATCGTGAAGATGTGCAGGAAGTTCGCGACGGTCATCGCGAGCAGCGAATCGGTGCGGCTGTGGCCCACGGTAACCGCGTAATTCAGCAGGAAGGCCGCGCCGAAGGTGGCGAAGGCCAGCGGCGCCAGGCCGCCGATCACGCCGGACAGCACCTGCGCGCGGTTGTGGCGGAACACCGTCACGACCGGCAGCACGCTCGCCTTCTTGCCGGCAGCCAGGCGCTTCCTGCGCGCCTCTTCGAATTCCGGCGTCTCGTCGAGTCCCATGCGGATCACGATGCCGAGCACCAGCAGCAGTGCGCTGAGCAGGAAGGGCACGCGCCAGCCCCAGGCCAGGAAGTCCGCGTTCGGCAGCTTGGAGAACAGCATCATGACCATCGTGCCGAGCAGGGCGCCGCTGGGGCCGCCCGACGCCACGATCGACACGGCCAGGCCCCTGCCCCTGGGCTTGGCGTGCTCCATCGACATCAGGGTCGCGCCGCCCCATTCGCCGCCGATGGCGAAGCCCTGGATCAGGCGCAGCACCACGAGCAGGACCGGCGCCAGGATGCCGATCTGCTGGAAGCTCGGCAGCAATCCGATTAGCACGCTCGCGCCGCCCATCATCATCAAGGTGATCATGAGGATCTTCTTGCGCCCCAGCCGGTCGCCGTAGTGGCCGAACACGACCGCCCCCAGCGGCCGCGCGAAATAGCCCGCCGCGAGGGTCGCGAAGGCCGACATCGTGCCCAGCATCGGATCGAGGCTGACGAAGAAGATGTGCGGGAACACCAGCGCCGCGGCGACCCCGTACAGAAGGAAATCGTAGTACTCGAGCGTGGTGCCGAGGTAGCTGGCGATGACGGCGCGCCGCCTGCTCTTGGCCATCCCGGCCGGGTTGGAATGATCAGCCATAGTAGTTCCGCTAGTGAGTTATCGAATGTCCCGGGCCGCGCTCAGCGCAGGCCCTTGCCCGGTTCCTGGTCCGGGTCGCTGAAGATGGACGGTAGCATCTTGAAATCCTCCAGCCTGCCCATGGGCGCGCGCATCCTGAGCATCGGCAGGTAGTAGCGGATGTAGGCCAGCAGCAGGATGATGTTCATGTACAGGCACCAGACCGCCATGTAGGTGCTGAACAGGCGGTCATAGCGCATGTTCAGTGCGATCGAGTTGTGGAACACCATATAGGACACCGGCAGGGCGGCGGCCAGCGCCAGCGGCACGAAAATGTTGAATACGAGGCACAGGCCGACCACCAGTTCGATCGTCTTGACGATGTCGAACAGGCCGACTTCGAGCAGCGCCACCAGCATCACGTTCGAGGGGTGCAGATTGCCCAGCGGTTGGGGAAAGACCGGCGTGAAGCCGAACACGGTCAGCAGGTGGCTGGTGCCGCTGACGATCATCCAGGCGCCGAGCATGATCCGGAAAAAGATCAGTACGAGTTTGCCGAGAAACCAGATATCGAGCTTGTTGGTGGTGCCGGCGACGGCACGGGTTGTGACTGCCATGATGTTTGTCTCCATGTCGATTGTTGTAGGCGGGGCGGCGTGCGCGGCGCTCAGCCCGGTGCCGGCTTCAGGCCCAGGTCGACCGGCCGGGCCAGGCCGCTGGCGGCGCAGTTCGGGCCGTTCACGGGCTGGGCGATGGTCTTGCGCCAGACGATGCGCCCGTTCGAGGTGCGGAACATGTCGACCACTTCCTGCGCAGCGGTAGCGCCGCTGGCCTCGACGCAGTGGTGCACGACGACGTTCAGGCCTTCGGCCACCACCTGGCGCACGGTGGACTTCAGCGGCGCCGAGTCGCTGCGGTAGGGAGCGTCCGGCGTCACGTCGATCGTCTTCCTGGTGTAGTACAGCTTCGCCGCCTGGGCGACCTGCCCTCTGCCATACGCGGTGTCCATGTAGCCGGCGACGACCTCGCGCGGCATCTTGCCGACGCCCGGTCCCTTGTCGCCGTACCAGCGGGGATTGAAATGCAGGTCCTGCGCCACGTAGGCGGTGAGCAGCAGGCCCAGGGCGACCGAAATATTGTTCAGTCTTTTATCGCTGATCATGCGGTGTCTCCTGTAAAAATTTTTATCAGTCATTGTCCGGCGCCGGACGCCTGGTAGAGCGGCCACAGGTCGCGCTGGTAGGGGCCGAAGTAGCGGGCGCGCACGGGCGCCGTCAGCGCGCGCAGTGTTTCCAGCTCGGCCGGCGCGAGCTCGACGACGGCCATTCCCTGCCGCGCGAGCCGCTCGCGCGCCTGCCGGGCTTCGTCGCGCGCGATGCGCCGCTGGAACTGGCCGGCCTCGATCGCGGCGGCCCGCACGATGCGCTGCTGCGCCGGGTCCAGGCTGCTCCAGGCCGCGGCATTCGCCACCAGGACCAGCGGGCTGTAGGAATGATTGCTGAGGGTGAGCGAGGACTGCACTTCATGCAGGCGGCCGGCCAGGATCTGGGAAGTGAAATTGTCCTGGGCATCGACGCGGCGCGCCTTCAGGGCGTCGTACAGCTCCCCGAACGGCAGCGGGACCGGATTGGCGCCCATGGCGCGCACGGTATCGACGAACACCGGTTCGCCGATCACGCGGAAGTTCAGGCCGCGCAGGTCTTCGGCGCGGCGAAGCGGCGCGCCCGAGCTGGTGATCTGGCGGAAGCCGTTTTCCCACCACCCCAGGCCGACCATACCGGCCGGGGCCAGGCGCGCCAGCAGGGCGTCGCCGAAAGGACCGTCGAGCAAGGCGTCGGCCTGGCGCCCGTCGCGCACCAGGAACGGCAGGTCGAGCAGCTCGAAACCCTTCGCGACCGGCGCCAGGCCGGTGCCGGCCACCAGCATGAAGGCCGGTGCACCGGGCGCGCCGGTCTGGAATGCCGCGATCTGCTTCGCCGGCGAACCGGGCAAGGCGTCGCTGCGCGGGCGCACGTGCAGGCCGCCCCCGCTGTTTGCCTCGACCAGTTGCGCGAACCGCCGCATGCCCTGGCGGACCGGATGGTCGTCGGGCAGGTAGGCGCGGTAGTCGGCGATGTCGAGCTCGCGCACCGCCGGCTGGGCCGCGGACGCGGGAGCGACTGCCGCCACGCCCGCACACAGCAGCGCGACGACGGGGCCGGCGAGCCCGCCGAGGCGCTTGAAGATTGTCTCCAGCATGGATCTGTCCGTTCTATTGCTCTTGGAGATTATCATATCTACCCATCCTGCATTCCATGCGAAGTCCGGCATGCCGCTAGCCGATCGCCAGCGCGGCGCTCAGTGCCGCCACGTCCGGCTCGGCTTCCAGCTTCATGAAGCGCGCCACCAGGCGCCCGGCCTGGGGGCGCTTCATCCCGGCGGCGTCGGTACACTCGAATACCTTGTTCCGGTATTCCTCCGGCGTCATCGGGTTCTTCGGATCGCCCTTGGCAAACCTGACCAGCTTCTCGTGGGTCTTGCCGGCGCGGGTCCTGAGTTCCAGCCGCACGAAGCCAGGTCCGCCGTCCGGACGCACCAGCCCCTTGTCCTCGACGGTGACCATGCGCCCGGCCAGTGCGCGCAGGTCCGCGCGCCGCAGGGCCGCTTCCGAAAAATGGCGCAGTCCGACGCCGCGGTCCTGGATCGCGGCGGCCACCATCCACGGATTGCTGAACTGGGCTTCGACGATGGTCTTCGGATTGCGCTTCTTGTCGAGCGGCGCGCCCAGCAGCATCATCTCGGCCGGAGGACTGTAGATCGTCACCGACTCGACGTCGTCCGGCCCGATGCCGTTCGCCTTGACCAGCTCCAGGGCGCCGTCGATGGCCACATGCCCTCCGCGGCAGCAGGGATAGGGCTTCGGTGCGATGTCCAGGCCCGCGAAACGGGTGCCGAGGCCGCCCAGCAGGGCTTCTTCGGAATATTTACCGCCGTGGTATTGCTTGAACAAGCCCTTCACGCCCTGCAGCACGCGGTCGGAACCGACCACGCCGCGTTTCGCCAGGCGCGCCGACAGCACGCCGCCGTAGGCCGCGAAGCCGGCCCCGAGCCGCTTGGCATGGGTGCCGTCGACGCTGGCCTGGGCATTGCCCGACATCTGGTGGTAGGCCAGCCCGACCGCGGCGGCCATCTGCTCGCGGGTCAGCCCCATCAGGCGCCCCGCCACCAGCGCCGCGGCCAGGATGCCATACATCGGGGTCGGATCCCAGCCGACGATGAAGGGCGACACGCCGGGCGACCCGGCACGCGACAGGCGGCAGACCGCGTCGGTGCCGGCGGCGACCGCGGCGATGAGTTCCCTGCCGTCGACGCGCCCGGTGAAGCCGGCCACCGTCAGCGCCACCGGGACGGTGACGCAGGACGCGTGCATCAGCGAGGGCTCGTAGGTGTCGTCGAACTCGAGCGCCGCGGCCATCGCCGCATTCAGGCGCGCCGCCTGCTCGACCGGCAGGCGGGTCCGGGTGCCGAACACCAGGCTCTCGCCCTTGCCGCCGGTGTCGCGGCTCCAGTCGTAGAGCTGGCGGATGCCATCGGCGCCGAGCGCTGGCAGCGCCACCGCCACCGTGTCCAGGATCTGGGTCCTGGTGGCGGCCACGACCTCGGCCGGCAGCGCCTCGTAGCGCGTGTTGCGGCAATGGTCGACCAGCGCGTAGATGGCGTCCGGCACCTGGACCGGGGCCCCGCCCGGCGGCGCGGGGTCGTCGAGGAAGGCCCAGGCCGGGGTGGTGCTCCAGCCCGCGGCCATCAGGGCCGACAGCTGGACGAATTTCCTGCGGCTCGTATCCATGATCGTCTCCTTGTTATGGGTGGAAGCGGCGGCAGGCTCAGTCCTTGCGGCCGGCGGCAGCGCGCTTGTCCCGGAGCATGATGAAGACCAGTCCGATCCATGAACCCGCGAAGGCGACCAGGTCGTAGTTGCGGATCGGCCTGAACTGCGTGTAGAACAGGCCCGTCGAGCCGATATAGGCGGCAGCCGTGAGTACCAGGCAGACGGCCACGGCAATCCATTTATTCTTGTCCATCAGTGCACCTCGCTGGTCAGTTTGTCGGTACGTACATTGGCCTGGTCGAGGATGCGGCTGCCGATCGCCGGGCGGTAGGCCGCCGCGCCATCCCACAGCCACAGGGGCTCGAGCTTCGGCCGCAGGACCGCGACCATCCATCCGCTGTAGGCCAGCAGCAGCACGCCGTTCATGAACAGTTCCTGCGGTCCGGTGAACAGCTGGCGCGGGGTGGCCACGATGAAGGTGTTCAGCCAGAAGATGTTCACAGTCGCCGGCATTTCCAGGATCAGTCCCAGCAGGGTGAAGCGGTTAAAGAAGATCATCGCGCCGGTGACGATCTCCAGGTACTTGATCATCTGGTACAGGTAGATGTTGGCGTTGGCCTGCACCCATTCGCCGCCGATGCCGGGGATCTCGGGTACATAACCGGTCGCCGCGTAGCGGATGCCGGAAAACAGCAGGTGGGCGCCGAAATACAGGCGCAGCCAGTGGACGATGTAATACCAGGGTGATTTATTGGACATCTCGGATCCTCATCGGAAAAGTCGGGTTGGCTTGCTCAGAAACGCCAGGTCAGGCCGGCCGTGACGGCGTCCACCGGTTCCCCTGCCCGCGGGCGCGGGCTCTGGAACACCACGTAGCGTGCCGCGCCGTCCTGCGACAGGTGGGTCACGGCGGCCATCAGCATCAGACTGCGGCTGACATCGTAGGTGTAGGCGATGCCGTAGTTCGAGGCATCGCTGTTCGCCGCGCCGCTGGAGTAACGGCCATAGGTCATGCGAACGGTGCCGCGCTGGGATACCGGGATCGCCACGCCGAACAGCCTGACGGTTTCGTCGTGATCGTTGAGGACCCCGCCGCCGGCGCGGCGCGTCGGGTCGGTCGATGCGCGCCGGATGTAGCTGAAATACGGGCGGACCGGGCCCGCTTCGTACTTGGCGCCGAAGGCGATTTCGGAATTCGAGTCGGTGGCCTGGACCGCGCCCGAGCCCGAGGTGGCGCCCGCCCCCACGTACAGGACGCCGAACTGCAGCGGGCCGGTCACGTAGTCGAGATTCGCCTCGATCAGGCGAGGCTGGGTGGCCGAGCCTTCGTTCGGGCTGTACGACACCCTGGCCTGCACGCCGGCCAGGCGCGGCGAGGTGTAGCCGATGGTGTTTTCCGTGCGCGCGGTCGGATTGATCAGGAAGCCGCTCGGCGCTCCCGTCCCGGAGGCGGCGCCCGGCGCCGGGAAGCCCAGCGTCGTGACCACGCCCCAGGCATCCATCGCCGGCAGCAGCATCGGATCGTAGGTCGGGAAGAAGTCGTAGGTCGGGCCCTGCTGGCGGCCCAGGCGCACCGAACCGAAGGCCTTGTTCTCCAGCTCGACATAGGCCTGGCGGCCGAACACCCGGTTCGGGCTGCCGTTGGTGGAGCTCGAGGTGCCGCTGTCGAGGTTGACGCCCGCTTCGAGGCGGGCATTGATGGTCCATCCCTGGCCGAGCCGGTCGCTGGCCAGGAAACCGATCCGCGATCCCGAACCGCCGGCATGCATCGCGGTCCTGGACTCGCCCGAGGTGGTGTAGCGGGCCAGCGCGATATCGGCCACGCCGTAGATTTTCAGGGTGCTGCCGGATGGCGCCTGCGGCGCCTCTGCGGCCACCTGGGCGAAGCTCACGGCCGACGCGCAGAATGCGGTCATGCCGACTACTAACTTCTTCATATTGTCTCCGTTCTTGTCATGTGCGGGGCCTGGCGGCGGCCCTGCTTCCTGGCTGGTACAGCTGGACTGTCACGGCCCATCTGCGTGGGCCTGGTGCGACTACCTGGTAAAGCGAAACAAAGCGGTGATGCGGGTAAGGCTATTCGACTTGCGTTTATTACCAGAGCGGTAACTCTGGAAGTTGTATTCTAGAATTCTCCACATCTCCGCCACTTATTGCAATCCGAAACTGTGCATGGCTGCTATACGGTTTCCGCATCGGACGGCGCGCGCTGCTTGAGCATGTCGAGCGCGACATCGACGATCATGTCTTCCTGGCCACCGACCATGCGGCGCCGGCCCAGCTCCACCAGGATGTCGAAGGCCGGGATGCCATACTTGGCGGCCGCCGCTTCGGCGTGGCGCAGGAAGCTCGAATACACGCCGGCATAGCCCAGGGCCAGGGTCTCGCGGTCGACCCGCACCGGACGCTCCTGCAACGGGCGCACGATGTCCTCGGCGGCGTCGATCAGCAGCTTGACGTCGCAGCCGTGCTTCAGGCCCATGCGGTCGGCGGCGGCGATGAACACTTCCAGCGGCGCATTGCCGGCCCCCGCCCCCATGCCGGTCAGGCTGGCGTCGATGCGGTCGCAGCCGTGTTCCAGCGCCACCAGCGAATTGGCGACGCCCAGGCTCAGGTTGTGGTGCGCGTGCATGCCGGTCTGGGTCTCGGGCTTCAGCACGTCCTTGAAGGCCTTGAAGCGTTCGGCGATGTCGACCATGTTCATGGCCCCGCCCGAATCCACCACGTACACGCACTGCGCGCCGTAGCTTTCCATGAGCCTCGCCTGCTGCGCCAGCGCGGCCGGGCTGTTCATGTGGCTCATCATCAGGAAGCCCACCGTATCCATGCCCAGTTCGCGCGCATACTCGATGTGCTGGCGCGAGATGTCCGCCTCGGTGCAGTGGGTGGCCACGCGCACGATGCGGGCCCCGGCGTCGTAGGCATTCTTCAGGTCGTGGATGGTGCCGATGCCCGGCAACAGCAGGGTCGCCACTTTCGCGTGCGTGATGCTGCCGGCCACCGCCTCGATCCATTCGAGGTCGGTGTGGGCGCCGAAGCCGTAGTTGAAGCTCGATCCGCGCAGGCCGTCGCCGTGGGCCACCTCGATCGAATCGACTTTCGCCGCGTCCAGCGCGCGCGCGATGCGCACCGCCTGTTCGAGCGAATACTGGTGGCGCACCGCGTGCATGCCGTCACGCAGGGTGACGTCCGAAACATAAATCTTCTTGTCGTGGTTGAACATATCGTCTCCGTCGCTGCCTTATGCCGCCAGCGCGCCGGCGGACATGCGGGCGGCGATGCGTTCGGCGGTCGCCATCGCGGCGCTGGTCATGATGTCGAGGTTGCCCGCGTAGGCGGGAAGGTAGTGGGCGGCGCCTTCCACTTCGAGGAAGATCGACACCTTGAGGCCGGCCTGGCGGCCGATTCCAGGCACGTTCGGCGCGTTGTCCCGGCCGAGCCGCTCGAACTGCACCTCCTGCTTGAGCCGATAGCCGGGCACGTAGGACGCGACGTCGGCGGCCATGGCGCGCACCGAGGCGCGGATCGCCTCCTGGTCGGCGTCCTCGTCGGCCAGGCAGTACACGGTATCGCGCATGATCAGCGGCGGCTCGGCCGGATTCATGATGATGATCGCCTTGCCCTGGCGCGCGCCGCCGACTTCGACGATGGCGCGCGAGGTGGTCTCGGTGAATTCGTCGATGTTGGCGCGCGTGCCCGGTCCGGCCGACTTGCTGGCGATCGAGGCGACGATCTCCGCATAATGCACCGCCGCGACCCGGGCCACCGCGGCCACCATCGGGATCGTGGCCTGGCCGCCGCAGGTGACCATGTTGACGTTGGGCGCATCGACGTGCTGCGCGCCGTTGACCACCGGGATGCAGTACGGGCCGATCGCGGCCGGGGTCAGGTCGATCATGCGCAGCGATGGACGCAGGCCGCGCAGGAAGGCGTCGTTCCTGACGTGGGCGCCGGCCGAGGTGGCGTCGAACACGATGTCGATCTCGTCGAAGCCCGGCAGCCGCGCCAGGCCTTCCACGCCCTCGTGGGTAACGGGCACGCCCATGCGCGCGGCGCGCGCCAGGCCGTCGGAGGCGGGGTCGATGCCGACCATGGCGCCCATCTCGATATGCTGGCCGTGGCGCAGGATCTTGATCATCAGGTCGGTGCCGATGTTGCCGGAACCGATGATGGCCACCCGCTGTTTCATCTGTTTTCTGGTCTGTTGAGTCATGTCGATTCCTTTATCAGCGTCCAAACACCGCGCGCAGTTCGCCCAGGCCGTCGATGCGGGCCAGGAACTGGTCGCCCGGCGCCACCGCCGCCATCGGGCCCAGGGCCCCGGTCAGCACCACGTCGCCGGCGCGCAGCGGGGTGCCGACGCGCACCATCATGTCGGCCAGCCAGACCGCCGCGTTGAGCGGATTGCCCAGGCAGGCGGCGCCGCTGCCGCTGGACACCACCTCGCCGCGCCGCTCCATCGTCATCGCGCAGTTCACCAGGTCGAGACGCCCCAGCTTCACCGGCCGCGAACCCAGCACGAACACGCCGGAGGATGCGTTGTCGGCCACCGTGTCGAGCAGCTTGATGTTCCAGTTCTCGATGCGGCTGCCCACCACCTCGATGGCCGGCAAGGCATAGGCGGTGGCGGAAACGATGTCGGCAAAGGTATGGCGCTCGTGCGTGAGGTCGCGCTCCAGCACCAGCGCGATCTCGGCCTCGACCTTCGGCTGCAGGGTACGCGCCAGCGGGATCTCTTCGCCATCGCCGAATGCCATGTCGGCAAACAGCATGCCGAAGTCGGGCGAATCGACGCCGAGCTGCTTCTGCACGGCGCCCGAGGTCAGGCCGATCTTGCGTCCGACCACGCGCGCGCCGGCTTCGATGCGGCGCCGCACATTGTGTTGCTGCACCGCGTAGGCGCAGGCGGCCGGATCGCTGTCGCCGGCCGCGGCCAGGATGCGCTCGCGCAGCGGCGCACACGGCAGGGCTTGTTGTTCCGCCGTCCACAGCAGGCCGGCGATGTCGCGGATCTCTTCTTGGTTCATGGTGTGCCCTTCAAGTGAAAGCGTAGATCGGCGCCGTGCCAGCCGAGCCCGAATTCGGCGCGGATCGCCGCATCGTGTTCGCCGAGCACCGGCGCCGGCCGCGTCGTGGGTCCGCGCTGGCCGTCGATGGTCACCGGACGGTGGATGGCCACCTGGCGGCCATTCTGCGGGTGCTCGGTCTCGTAGAAGGTGCCGGACTGCCGCACCTGCGGGTCGTCCATCACTTCCGGAATCGTGTTCACGGGCGCGAACGGCACGTCGCTCGCGGCCAGCCGCTCGCACCAGTCGGCGCGCGTGCGGGTGCGGAAGGTCCGCGCCACTTCCTCGTTCAGCGCCGCGTAGTGGCGGGTGCGCAGTTCCGGGCTCAGGAAGCGGCTGTCCTCGAGCAGGTCGGGCCGTTCGATGACGGCGGCGAAGGCCTGCCAGAACTTCTCGACCGAAGACAGGTGCACCGTCACCAGGCCCCCGTCCGCGCAGGGGAAGGCGTGCGACTGGGAGATCGCCACCCGGGTCTGTGGCGCCGGAACGGCGCCGAGCCGGGTGTACTGCGCAAAGCCTTCCGGCGAAAACGCGATCGAGGCTTCGAGCATGTTGACCTCGACGCGCGCGCCCTCGCCCGTGCGCTGGCGCCGCATCAGCGCGCCCAGGATGCCGTAGCTGGCGTACATGCCGGTGATGTTGTCGGAAATAGTGGGACCGTTCATCGCCGGCCGCGCTGGGTCGAGCATCAGGCTGGCCAGTCCGGACAGACCCAGCGCCACCGCGTCGTAGCAGGGCCGGTCGCGGTACGGTCCCTCGGCGCCGAAGCCGGTGATCGAGCACCAGACCAGGCGCGGGTTGACGGCGTCGAGCACCTCTTCGGTGAGGCCGAGGCGGGCCATCACGCCGGGCCGGTAGTTTTCCAGCAGGACGTCGGCGCGCGCCAGCAGGGCCAGCAGGTCGGCCTTGCCGGCCTCGTCCTGCAGGTCGAGCTGGATGCTTTCCTTGTTGCGGTTATAGGAGGCGAAATGCGGGCTGTACAGCTTGCCCGCGTGGCGGCGGAACGGGTCGCCGCCATTCGGATGCTCGACCTTGATGACGCGCGCGCCGAGGTCGGCCAGCATCATGCCGGCCAGCGGCGCGGTCAGGACCGTGCCGAGTTCGATGACCAGGATCCCTTCGAGGGCGTTGTTCATGCGTGGCTCCGGAGTCAGGAGTAATGTTTCAGGATCTGGCGCGCGAGCGTGGTGCGCAGCACCTCGGTCGGCCCCTCGGTGATGCGGTAGCTGCGCAGGTCGCGCCAGAAGCGCTCGATCGGCGTGTCGCCGGTCAGGCCCATGCCGCCGTGCAGCTGCATGCAGGTGTCGATGATGCGCCAGCCCGCCTCGACGCCGAAGGTCTTGATCATGAAGGTTTCCATGCGCGCCTCCAGGCCGGCATCGGTCTTGCGCGCCGCGTCGTACACCAGCAGGCGGGTGCAATACAGCTCGGTGAAGGCGTCGGCGATCATCCACTGCACGCCCTGGCGCTCGGCCAGCACCTGGCCGAAGGTCTTGCGCTGCTGCGCATATTCGGCGGTGAGGTCCAGGCAGCGCGCGGCCGCGCCGCAGGCATGCGCCCCCTGGCGCACCCGGCCATAGTTGATATAGCCCTGCGCCAGCGCGAAGCCGCGCCCTTCCCCGCCGACCAGGTTCTCGACCGGCACCTCGACGTCCGCGAAGCTGATCTCGCTGGGGGCGTCGCCCATCAGGGTCTTTTCCGATCCCGCCAGCGTGACGCCGGGCGCGTCGAGGTCGACCAGGAAGCAGGAGATGCCGCCGCGCGCGCCCTTTTCCGGATCGGTGACCGCCATGACGATGGCGAAATCGGCGACCGCGGCGCGCGTGATGAAGCGCTTGACGCCGTTCAGCCGCCAGCCGGTGTCGGTGCGCACGGCGCGCATGCGCATCATCGACGGGTCCGAGCCGGCGTCCGGTTCGGTCTGCGCGAAACAGGAGCGCTTGGTGCCGTCGAGCACCGGCTGCAGGTAGCGGGCGCGCTGGCCTTCGTCGAGGCCGAGCAGGATCGGGCCAACCATCGGGCCGAAGATGCCGTGGTCGCGCACCCAGGAAGCGACGGTGCTGCGCCCCACCTCTTCCCAGAACACGGCCAGCGCCAGCAGCGGCAGGCCCTGGCCGCCGAATTCCTCGGGCACGTCCATCAGCCAGAACCCGGCCTGGCGGGCGCGCTCGCGCACGGCGCCCGCCTGCTCTGGCGGCAGCATGCCGTTGGCGCCGAGGCTGTGTTCGAGCGGGATCAGTTCGCGTTCGACGAAGCGGCGGATCGAGTCGCGAAATTGCAGCAGCTCCTCGGGAAGCGATTCATGGGGTATCAGATCGAGCATAAGTGACAGGTAGCGAAATCGGGGAACGGGGGCGCGGCCGGCGCGTCAGGCCGCGGCTTCCTGGCCAGGCTGCTGCGGCAGCGGGGTGGCGTCGTGCAGCGAGCGCCAGGTCTTGGTCGGCTGGCCCGACTCCTGCAGCTCGAGCTCGCGGAAGAACAGCTTGCGCAGGGTGACGATGCCGAGGTCGGAACGGCCCAGGATCTCGTCCTCGCGCGCGGTGATGCGCGCCTGGCCGCGGATCGACAGGTAGTCCTGGGCGGCGGTCAGGCCGACGAAGGTGTCTTCCGGGTTCTTCCATTCACGCGAGGCGAACAGCTCGTCGTGATGCTCGGCCGGGTCGTACTTGCCATACTTCGCGAAGTAGTCGCTGAAACGCGCGCGCGCCTCCTCGCTGGCGCCGGGCTGCTGGCCGTAGATCATGAAACGGGTCGTGTTCAGTTCGTCGTTCGGGATCATCCACACGAACACGTCGATCCAGGGGTCGTCCGGGGTCAGGCCGGGCACCGTGACGTGATTGTTGTTCGGGAAGGTCCAGTCGCTGACCCGCACATTGCTCTCCGAGCGCTTCGCGGTCTGGCGGATGCCGGACGAGGTCTCCTCGTACGACAGCTCGGGGATCGCACCGGTCACGGCCTTGCCGAAGGGGCCGACCGTCAGCGCCATGTGCACGAAGCTGACGTGGACGGCGTCGAGCGAGTTTTCGACCTGCTGGAACCAGTTGTTGTCCCAGCGTTCGCGGCCGTTGGCGACCAGGGCGCCCTCGCGCTCGAGCAGGAGCTTGCGCGGCAGGTCGAATTCCGGCGCCTCGCCCTCGCCCATGAATGCGAAGACCAGGCCCATGTACTCGCGCACCGGATAGCCGGGAATCTTCGTGCGCGGCATGCCGGTATTCGCTTCGGCGGGACGGTTGACGCAGGCGCCCTTGCCGTCGAATTGCCAGCCGTGGTAGATGCAGCGGATCTCTTCGCCCACCACCCAGCCGGTGTGCAGCAGCGTGCGGCGGTGCGCGCAACGCCCGCCCACCAGGTGCAGGGCGCCGCTTTCGCCGCGGTACAGCGTCAGCTCCTCGCCCATGATCAGCAGCGGGATGGCGGCGCCCGGCGCCACGTCGGCGGCCAGCGCGACCGGTTGCCAGAACTTGCGCAGCAGGCGCCCCATCGGCTTGCAGCGGCTGCACTCGGTCAGCTGCCGGAATTGTTGGGCGCGCTCTTCGCGCCGCTGGTCCTGGATGTTCTCCATGAATGTCTCCGTATGGATGATTAAGAACGTTCGATCGGCTCGCCGAGCAGCTCGGTCAGGAGCTCCTGCTCTTCGCCGTAGCGGGTCACGCGGGTCGAGCGCGCGTAGTCGTTGATGTCGCGCGGGTCGTGCCGGCCCGGGGTCCAGGTCGGATACTTGTGGCGCAGGCCGGCGTCGACCGCCAGGTCGGCCCCGGTCATGCAGGACGATTCGTCCGAGGCCAGGAACACCGTGGCCCAGGCCAGGTCGGCGGCGCGCGGGAAGCGGCGCAGCGGCAGCTGGTCCAGGTACTCCTGGCGCGAATAGAAGCCGCGGCGCGCCGGCGGCTGCCAGTCCGGATCGAACATCTCGTCGCGCATGGTGGTCCAGAGCTGGTGCTCCATCGAACAGGGCGTGACGGTGTTGACACGGATGCCATGGTGGGCCAGGTCCATCGCCGCGGAACGGGCGAAGTTCAGGAGCGCCGCCTTGGCCGCGCAATAGGCTGCGCCGTCGGCCTCGCCGAAGTGCGCCGCGGTCGACATCACATGGATGATGCTGCCCTGCGCGCCGCAAGCGAGCATGGCGCGGGCGCCGTGCTGGGTGGCGAGCAGGCCCGCGGTGGCGAAGCTGGCGACCGAATCGTCCCAGTCGTCGAGCTTCATGCCCAGCACGTCGTCCCAGTGCACCCGCCCCGCCATGTTCACGACCACGTCGAGGCGGCCGTAGCGTTCGACGGTCGCGGCGACGATGCGAGCGACGTCGGCATCGTTGCGGGCGTCGCCCACCATGCCCATCGCTTCCCAGCCGCGTTCGCGGATGAAGGCGGCCGTCGCGGCGGCCGCCTCTTCCTTCACGTCGGTGACGCAGACGCTGGCGCCTTCCCGCGCCAGGAAGTGGGCGATGGTGCCGCCGATGTTCGGTCCCGCGCCGAATACGATGGCGACTTTGTTGTTCAATCTGTCCATGGTTCTACTTGTCTCCAGGTTGCCTGACCCGCGTTTCTCGGCGGTCAACGTCAGGCATTGTTGGCCCTGCGCCCTGGCGATACAAGCCGGATACCTTCAAGGCTACTATGCGAAATCTGCATGGGTCGGGGTGGGCTGCCCCGGCGCAGGCTGTGGACACAATTAAATTTGTTGAATTCTCGTTCTAGAACGATATAATCAGAAAAAAGCCGCGGTTCCTGCCCCCTTGCGGCGCCAGAAAATCCATTCACGAAGAGACAGCGAGACACTTATGCTAGCCACAACCCCAGCAAGGCAAATCGACGGCGCCCGCTTCCGCGAGGTGCTCGGCAGTTATCCGACCGGCGTCGCCATCGTCACCTGCACCGACGAACACGGCGTGCCGGCCGGCATGGTGATCGGCAGCTTCACCTCGGTCTCCCTCGACCCGCCGCTGATCGGCTACCTGCCGATGAAGACCTCGCGCACCTTTGCCCGCATGCGCGCTTCCTCCACCTTTTGCGTGAACATCCTGGCGGCCGACCAGGAATCGGTATGCCAGCATTTCGCCTCGCCGGCCGAGGACAAGTTCGCCGGCCTGGCCTGGCACGCCAGCCCGGCCGGCAATCCGGTGCTGGACGGCGTCGTGGGCTGGATCGACTGCGACTACGCCAGCGTGACCGAGGTGGGCGACCATTACATCGTGCTCGGCGGGGTGCTCGACATGCAGCTGGAACGGGATACCGCGCCGCTGCTGTTCTTCCAGCGCGGCTACGGACGCTTCTCGCCGGGCCCCCTGGTCGCGGCGGCCGAGCGCGAAACCATCGAGGCGGTGCAACTGGCCGAGATCGGCCGCGACGAGATGGAAGCCGTCGCCACCGAGCTGGATGCGGAGTGCAGCATCATCGCGGCGGTGGGTGGCGACGTCGTCTACGTGGCGGTGGAAAACCGCTCGCCCTCCTTCCGCCTGCGCAGCCGGCTCGGCTTCCGGGTGCCGTGCGCGCCGCCGCTGGGCCCCCTGTTCGTGGGCAGCCCGGGGGCGCCGGGCGACGCCGAATGGCTGAAACGCCTCGGCCGCCCGGACCAGGAAGCCATCGACGGCGCGCTGGCCCAGCTCGAACGGGTGCGCAGCCGCGGCTGGTCGATCGCCTTGCAGGGTCCGGAAGACGAGGAGCAGCTCGAAGACCTGGTGGCGCTGTACTCGAATCCGCACCGCACGCCGGGCCAGGAACGGCGCCTGCTGGCGGCAGCGAAGGCGCGCGCCGGGCTGCACGAACCGGCCGAGCTGCTGGACGACGCGTCGTACGACGTGCGCCACCTGTCGGTGCCGGTGCGCGACGCTGCCGGCGAGGTGCTGCTGGTGCTGCGCCTGAGCGCCCTGCCGCCCGCCGCGGACCTGGGCCGGATCCGCCAATGGCTGGCGCGCCTGCAACTGTCGGCCGCCCGCCTGGAGCAGACGATCGCGGCCCGCCGCGCCCACTGCGCGTGAGTGACGACAGGAGCGCCGACCCCGTATGGAAATCACCCAGATCCGCCACTTCGTGCGCATCGCCGAAACCGGCAGTTACATCAAGGCCGCCGACCTGCTCGACATCGGCCAGTCGACCCTGAGCCGCCAGGTGCGCGCGCTCGAGGTCGAGCTGCGCGCCAGCCTGTTCTACCGCCATGGCCGCGGCGTCCTGCTGACCGAAGCGGGCAAGAAGTTCCTCGAGTATGCGCGCGGCGTGCTGCATCTGATGGACTCCGCCGCCATCGCGGTGCACGACTCGGAGTCGGCCTTTTCCGGCCAGCTCGCGATCGGCATGGCGCCGAGCATCGGACGCGCCAGCATCCCCACGCTGCTGCCGACGCTGGTGGAACTGTATCCGCGCGCGGCGATCAGCATCGTCGACGGCCTGTCCGGCGCGCTGTACGACGCGGTGCTGCTCGGCCAGCTCGATTTCGCGCTGCTCTACAACCCCGCCGCCTCGCCGAACATCCGGATCACGCCGATCGTCACCGAGCCGCTGTACCTGATCGGCCCCGACCCGGTCGGCGCCCACCACGACCGGGTCACCCTGGCCGCCGTCGCCAACCTGCCGCTGATCCTCCCGCATGGCAACCACTCGGTCCGGGTGGCGGTCGAATCGGCTGCCGCGCGCCTGGGGCTGGGCGTGAACGTCACCCTGCAGGTCGACCCGTCCTACTCGACCATGGAGCTGGTCGCGCAGGGCATGGGCTATTCGATCATGCCCGGCCTGGTGGGACGGGGCGCCGGCCTGCCGGCACTGTCCTGGCAGAAGATCGAGCACCCCGCCCTCGAAACCACGCTGTGCATGGTGCAGCCCGCGCAGCAGCCGGCCAATCCCCTGGTCGCGGCGGCGGCCGAGGTGGTGCGGGCTGGCCTGGCCAGGCTGCTGGCCGAATGAATTCACTATGAATGGAGATCCAATGAAAGTCCTGGTACCCGTCAAACGCGTGGTCGACTACAACGTCAAGGTCCGCGTCAAATCCGACGGCAGCGGTGTCGACATCGCCAACGTCAAAATGTCGATGAACCCGTTCGATGAGATCGCGC